>OGTF01000001.1_pt1 | contig 389361 bp, 384 predicted proteins | sample 1574471 | NCBI WGS metagenome assembly OGTF01 (sample SAMN03295837, study PRJEB24534) | human gut metagenome | isolation source: fecal sample 5 from infant 5 | host: Homo sapiens | place: USA: Pittsburgh, PA | collected 2014-07 | reverse complement strand
GAGAGCCTTATAGGCGCATCAGAAAAACCTCCGGCTATGCCGGAGGATATTTATTTAATACATGACCTTGTGGCCATACTGCTCAAGAATACCTTTCACGCGCTCCATCGTCTCTTTTTTCGGTGGCTTCACGCCATCAAGTTTGTACTCTTCACCCATCGCCACCCATTTATGTTTGCCGAGTTCGTGATAGGGCAGAAGCTCAATTTTCTCGACGTTGCCCATGTCGCGGGTAAATTCCCCCAGGCGGTGCGCAGAGTCGTCATCATCTGACCAGCCGGGAACAACAACATAGCGGATCCAGGTTTTGATGCCTTTGTCGGCAATATACTTCGCAAATTCCAGCGTACGGTGGTTGGAAACGCCAACCAGATTCTGGTGGATCTCATCATTCATCTGTTTGAGATCGAGCATCACCAGATCGGTCACTTCGAGCAGTTCATCAATAACCGGATCGTAGCGGCGCACGAAGCCGTTGGTATCGAGACAGGTGTGAATGCCTTCCTTGCGGCAGGCGCGGAACCAGTCGCGGACAAATTCAGCCTGAAGAATGGCTTCGCCGCCGGATGCGGTCACGCCGCCGCCGGACGCGTTCATAAAGTGGCGATAGGTCACCACCTCTTTCATCAGATCTTCCACGGTGACTTCTTTCCCACCATGAGTGTCCCACGTGTCGCGGTTGTGGCAGTACAGGCAGCGCATCAGGCAGCCCTGGAAGAAGGTAATAAAGCGGATACCCGGGCCATCGACGGTGCCACAGGATTCAAAGGAGTGAATGCGACCAATAGTTGACATTGCGGTGAGATCTCCGAATTTGGCCCATCCGGGGGCCTATGTAGTTGCACAGCTCAAAGGCTATGTCGAGTCTGTTTTGGCTGTTATCCATTCAGTATAGATAGCGGACAAAAGAGACTGATGAAGCGAGGGTGTTAAAAAGGCCCCACTTGCGTGGAGCCTTTATTGTACGCCTTTTAACGCGTGATTTCAGTCAATTCCACTTACATGGACTGAGTGAAAGTACGGGTGATAACGTCCTGCTGCTGTTCTTTAGTCAGGGAGTTAAAACGTACTGCGTAGCCAGATACACGGATGGTCAGCTGAGGATATTTCTCAGGGTGTTCCATCGCATCGAGCAGCATTTCACGGTTCATTACGTTCACGTTCAGGTGCTGACCACCTTCGATGGACGCTTCGTGGTGGAAGTAACCATCCATCAGACCCGCGAGGTTAGTTTTACGCACTTCGTCGTCTTTACCCAGCGCGTTTGGCACGATGGAGAAGGTATAAGAGATACCATCTTTCGCGTAGGCAAACGGCAGTTTAGCAACGGAGGTCAGAGAGGCTACTGCACCTTTCTGGTCACGACCGTGCATTGGGTTAGCCCCTGGTCCGAATGGCGCGCCAGCACGACGACCGTCTGGGGTGTTACCTGTTTTCTTACCATACACAACGTTAGAAGTGATGGTCAGAACAGACTGAGTCGGGATAGCGTTACGGTAGGTAGTCAGTTTCTGAATTTTCTTCATGAAACGTTCTACCAGGTCAACCGCCATGTCATCAACGCGAGAATCGTTGTTACCAAACTGCGGATATTCGCCTTCGATTTCGAAGTCGATAGCCAGACCGTCTTCGTCACGAATTGGTTTAACTTTCGCATATTTGATTGCAGACAGGGAGTCAGCAGCAACGGACAGACCTGCGATACCACACGCCATGGTGCGGATAACGTCACGGTCGTGCAGCGCCATCAGAGAGGCTTCGTAGCTGTACTTGTCGTGCATGTAGTGGATAACGTTCAGTGCAGTCACGTACTGCTTCGCCAGCCAGTCCATGAAGTGGTCCATGCGCTCCATGACTTCGTCATAGTTCAGCACGTCGCCTTTGATAGGTTCAGACTTAGGACCCACCTGCATTTTCAGTTTTTCATCAACGCCGCCGTTGATGGCGTACAGCATGGTTTTCGCCAGGTTTGCACGCGCACCGAAGAACTGCATTTGCTTACCAACAACCATTGGGCTTACGCAGCAAGCGATAGCGTAATCGTCGTTGTTGAAGTCCGGACGCATCAGGTCATCGTTCTCGTACTGCAGAGAAGAGGTGTCGATGGACACTTTAGCGGCGAATTTCTTGAAGTTCAGAGGCAGTTTTTCAGACCACAGAACGGTGATGTTCGGCTCCGGAGAAGGACCCATGGTGTACAGGGTGTTCAGGAAGCGGAAGCTGTTTTTGGTGACCAGCGTACGGCCGTCAACGCCCATACCACCGATAGATTCGGTTGCCCAGATTGGGTCACCAGAGAACAGTTCATCGTATTCTGGGGTACGCAGGAAGCGAACCATACGCAGTTTCATGACCAGGTGGTCAATCATTTCCTGAGCGTCTTGCTCGGTGATTTTACCTGCTTTCAGGTCACGTTCGATGTACGCATCCAGGAAGGTGGATACGCGGCCGAAGGACATTGCTGCACCATTCTGAGACTTAACAGCGGCCAGGTAGCCGAAGTAGGTCCACTGGATAGCTTCCTGGGCGTTGGTTGCAGGACCAGAGATATCGCAGCCGTATTTAGCCGCCATCTCTTTGATCTGACCCAGCGCGCGGTGCTGTTCAGCGATTTCTTCACGCAGACGGATAGTCGCTTCCAGGTTTACGCCGTTTTCCATGTCAGACTGCAGAGACAGGAACTGAGCGTATTTGTCTTTCATCAGGAAGTCGATACCGTACAGCGCAACGCGACGGTAGTCACCGATGATACGGCCACGGCCATACGCATCTGGCAGACCAGTCAGAACGCCAGATTTACGGCAGTTCAGAATGTCTTTGGTGTAAACATCGAATACACCCTGGTTGTGGGTTTTACGGTATTCGGTGAAGATTTTTTTCAGCATTGGGTCCAGCTCGCGGTTATACGCTTTGCAGGAACCTTCAACCATTTTGATACCACCGAACGGGATGATTGCGCGTTTCAGTGGTGCTTCAGTCTGCAGACCAACGATTTTCTCAAGGGCTTTGTTGATATAGCCAGCATCGTGAGAAGTGATGGTGGAAGCAACGGAGGTGTCAAAATCAACTGGCGCGTGAGTGCGGTTTTCCAGTTTAACGCCTTCCATTACGCTGTCCCACAGCTTGGTGGTCGCGTCAGTTGCGCCAGCCAGGAAGGATTCGTCACCTTCATACGGGGTATAGTTTTTCTGAATGAAGTCACGGACGTTGACTTCATTCTGCCAGTCACCTTTCGCAAAACCTTCCCAGGCTGTGGCTAACTTTTCATTAAGCTCGGACATGTAACACCTACCTTCTTAAGTGGATTTTTTATTTACTGCCTGAGATAACCATCAATGATGGTCGTCGCCACGCAGGTAAATGACCCAGTATGTCAACCCAACTAACAGACCCCCACCGATAATGTTCCCGATAGTGACGGGGATCAGGTTATCAGTAATGAAATTCATAATAGTCAGGTGAGAGAAACTTTCCGGGGATGAACCAATTGCGGTCCAGAACTCCGGGCTTGCAAAGTTGCGGATAACAATCCCCATCGGGATCATGAACATATTCGCAATACTGTGCTCAAAGCCGCTGGCAACAAACATCGCAACCGGCAGAACCATAATCATGGCTTTATCCATCAGGCTACGACCAGAATAGCTCATCCAGACCGCCAGGCAGACCATCAGGTTTGCAAGGATGCCGAGAGCAACGGCTTCGATAAATGTGTGGTGCATTTTGTGGTCGGCGGTTTGCAGGACGTTAAGCCCCCAGCCGCCGTTGGCGGTCATGTACTCGCCAGAAAGCCACATCAACAGAACAAAGAGCAGACAGCCAATCAGGTTGCCAACGTAGACGTTAAGCCAGTTGCGCGCCAGTTGACCCCAGGTAATTCTTCCGCTGGCTTTTGCCACGACAATCAGCACCGTTGAGGTGAAGAGGTCGGCACCGCAGATGACGCAAAGAATCAGACCCAGTGAGAAGCAAATGCCGCCAATCAGTTTGGCTATGCCGAAAGGCATGGCAGCAGTACCGGTAGTGGCAGTGATGTAGAAGACGAAAGCGATTGAGATGAACACACCAGCAGTAATCGCCAGATAGAACGTCTTCATCGGGTGTTTCGTTGCTTTATAGACACCCGCTTCTTCGGCAACTTTTGCCATCGCGGCGGGGAGTAAAAGATCAAAAGGGTTGTCAGCTTTCACACTAACTCTCTCTTTATTAAGTCGGCGACGAGATACTAACAAAGCATTATAGAAGAGAAATTGATATAGATCATATCTCGCCTGGCTTATAGGCCCGCAGTGTGTATGGTTTTACAGCAAATGCGGAGTAAGTAATTGATTATCCGTATAAAAATAAATTTTAAAAGTTATGAAAAGAGTTGAATTATTTCGTTCGGCCCCCTCCGAAACAGTTAATTAATATGGAGTATTTACCATAAAAAGTAACAATAAAGCCCGGGTAAAGATTATTATATTTACCCATGTTTAACTTTATTATTACAATCAGCAATCATTACCGAAAAAAATAAAAAACGGGGCAATGAAATTGCCCCGTAATATAGCCCAGACGATTGAATACGCCTACTGCTGCTAATGTTATATGCGCTTATTTTGACCAGTAAGCGGCTTTTGCTTTCTGCAACTTTTCATAGGCCTTGAGCAGCGACTGATGCGCCGGGAAGGCTTTCAGATCGCTGTCCACGGCCTGCAGACCGTAGAATGGCTCTTCACCGCTCAGCGCCGCGCTGGCGGCTTCAACCGCTTCAGCACCGTACATACGCACGAAAGCGTTCAGGTATTGCAGTGGCTCACGATCCTCTTCCTGCGAAAGCAGTAGCAGGGTTTGCAGGCAACGGTAATAGTTGGTGCGCTCGGCAGAGAAGACCGACTGGTTGAATTCCATCGTCCATTCCGTCCAGGCCAGGGCCTGATCCAGATCGCCGCCAGCCAGCGCCAGCATCGCTTTCAGCTCCCCGATACGCAGGGTATACCAGCCGTTGTCTTTACCCGTCGCCAGGCCCAGCAGTTCACGCACGCGAGTGAAATCATCGTGACCTTCTTCGTCCAGTTGGGCGATCAGGTTCAGATAATCCTCTTTTTCCCACTCGCTGCCTGGCAGAGCAAGCAGGGTTTCGCGCAGGTGCGCGCCCATGCTGTTGTTCGCCAGCCACAGATCTTCAGCAGGGTAGATGTCGGACATGCCCGGCACAATGATGCGGCATGCGTAAACGCCCAGGTGTTCGTAGTCGGCAATGTAGACTTCCTGATCTTCGGCGTTAAAGATGGCCATCAGCGTGGCGAACTCTTCTTCCGTGGTGCCGGCAAAGCTCCAGTCTACGAACGGATAGTCTGCGTCCTGCTTAAACATATCCCAGGAGATCAGGCCGCTGGAATCGATGAAGTGGGTTTCGAGGTTGGTATGCTCCGCCACTTCTTCATCGTCAAAGGTTGGCGGGGTGAAGACGTCGAGATCTTTCAGGCTACGGCCCTGCAGCAGTTCGGTGACGGTACGCTCCAGCGCCACGCCGAAGTCAGGGTGCGCGCCGAAGGAGGCGAAGCAGGTGCCGTTTTCTGGGTTAAACAGCACCACGCAGATCACCGGATATTTTCCGCCCAGTGAGCCATCGTAGGCGAAGATTGGGAAACCTTCCGCTTCGAGTTTGGCGATGGACTCCACCACGCCCGGGTAGCGCGCCAGCACGTCGGCCGAAATTTCAGGCAGGCTGATAGATTCGGCAATAATGCGGTTTTTAATGTGACGCTCGAACACTTCTGACAAGCCCTGAACGCGCGCTTCGTTGCGGGTGTTACCGGCGGACATGCCGTTAGACACATACAGGTTGCCGACGATGTTCATCGGAATATACACGGTCTGCTCGTCAGACTGGCGGGTGAACGGCAGGGCGCAGATACCACGATCTTCGTTACCAGACTGCAGATCGATCAGCATGCTGGCGGTCAGTTCGTTTTCCGGATCGTAGAACGCACGCAGGCGGGCGTCGAGAATACCTTCCGGCAGTTCATCGTCTTCGGTCAGCGGGAACCATTTTTCGTTCGGATAGTGAACGAATGGGCCGTTAGCGATGGTTTCGCCCAACCAGAAGTCAGCGAAGAAATAGTTGGTGGACAGACGCTCAAAATACTCACCCAGCGCGGAGGCCAGTGCCGCTTTTTTAGTCGCGCCTTTCCCGTTGGTAAAGCACAGGGCACACTCTTTGTCGCGAATATGGACGGACCAGACATGGGGCACCGGATTGAGCCAGGAGGCTTCTTCGATGTTAAAACCCAGGTCGGTCAGTTTCTGCTGGAAGCGAGCGATGGAATCTTCCAGAGCGGCGTCTTTGCCGGGGATAAACGTTTGAGTCATGGCGTTCACTTTTATCGTACGTAAAGCGCGCAATGATACGGGTTTTGCGTGACGGGTGCTATCTTCGGCGAAAATAAAAGGCTGGGCTATGCTTAGTGGCAGTAACTGACTGTTAAGGCATAGAAAAATGAAAGCATTTGATCTCCAGCGGATGGCGTTTGATAAAGTTCCCCCCGAGTTTTTAGGCGAAGTGGCTTTACGGAGCCTGTATACCTTCGTTCTTGTCTTTCTGTTTCTCAAGATTACGGGCCGTCGCGGTGTGCGGCAGATGTCGCTCTTTGAAGTGTTAATCATCCTCACGCTGGGGTCAGCGGCGGGGGATGTCGCCTTTTATGACGATGTGCCGATGGTGCCGGTCTTTATCGTCTTTGTCTCGCTGGCGCTGCTGTACCGCCTTGTGATGTGGCTGATGTCGAAGAGCGAAAAGCTGGAAGATCTGCTGGAAGGGAAGCCTGTGGTGATTGTCGAAGACGGACAGTTGGCCTGGGAAAATGTGCAAAGTGCCAATATGACCGAGTTCGAATTTTTTATGGAATTGCGTCTGAACAGCGTCGAACAACTCGGACAGGTGCGTCTGGCCATTATGGAAACGAACGGTCAAATCAGCGTGTATTACTATCATGATGACGAGGTGAAGCCGGGGTTATGCATCCTGCCGGATATGCTCATTGAGCGATACAAAACCGTCCCCGATACGGGCGAGTATGCCTGTATAAAATGCAGCCATGTGGTGGTTATGAAGGCAGGCGATCATCAATTATGCCCTCGCTGTACGAATCCAGAATGGACGAAGGTTAGCCGGGCTAAACGGATCACCTGACAGCCATTTTGTCGGTTTTGTCCTGGCGAGGCGGCAGATTGTTTTGTGTGATGTGAGCCACATTTCACGGGTCATAAGTTTTAGACATTGCGGCGCGTGTCACTGAATGATAAAACCGATATCCACAGTTATAACTTATGGCTTTTAGCGTGGTGAGGGGAAATGGCTCAAGTCTTTAATTTCAGTTCAGGTCCGGCGATGTTACCGGCAGACGTGCTTAAACAGGCTCAACAGGAACTTTGTGACTGGAACGGTCTCGGTACGTCGGTGATGGAAATCAGCCACCGTGGTAAAGAGTTTATTCAGGTGGCGGAAGAGGCAGAAAAGGATTTTCGCGATCTGCTGAATATTCCCTCGAACTACAAAGTATTGTTCTGTCACGGCGGCGGACGCGGCCAGTTTGCTGGCGTACCGCTGAATATCCTTGGCGATAAAACGACGGCTGACTACGTTGATGCGGGCTACTGGGCGGCAAGCGCCGTTAAAGAAGCGCACAAATACTGCACGCCGAACGTTATCGACGCCAAAGTGACCGTTGACGGTCTGCGCGCCGTGAAGCCCATGAGCGAATGGCAGCTTTCTGATAACGCAGCCTATCTCCACTACTGCCCGAACGAAACTATCGACGGGATTGCCATCGACGAGACGCCAAACTTCGCCAGCGATGTTGTGGTTGCCGCCGACTTCTCCTCCACCATTCTTTCTGCCCCGATTGATGTCAGCCGCTACGGCGTTATCTATGCAGGCGCACAGAAAAATATCGGTCCTGCGGGCCTGACAATCGTCATTGTACGTGAAGATCTCCTGGGGAAAGCCCATAAGTCTTGCCCGTCAATACTCGACTACACCGTGCTGAACGATAACGACTCCATGTTCAACACGCCACCGACGTTTGCCTGGTACCTCTCGGGCCTGGTCTTCAAATGGCTGAAGCAAAACGGCGGTGTGGCGCAGATGGACAAGGTCAATCAGCAGAAAGCTGAACTGCTGTACGGCGTGATCGACAAAAGCGATTTCTACCGTAACGATGTGGCGAAAGCTAACCGCTCCCGCATGAACGTGCCGTTCCAGCTGGCGGACAGCAACCTGGACAACGTGTTCCTGAAAGAGTCCTTCGCGGCAGGTCTGCACGCGCTGAAAGGCCACCGTGTGGTGGGGGGGATGCGCGCCTCTATTTATAACGCGATGCCGCTGGAAGGGGTTAAAGCTCTGACCGATTTCATGATCGACTTCGAACGTCGCCACGGTTAATCGCGCTGTTTCCACCCCCGTAGCCCTGCTGCGGGGTTTTTATTATGTTGAGTTGAGAGTTAAGTTTCATGGAATCCCTGACGTTACAACCTATCGCGCGGGTAGATGGCACCATCAATCTGCCTGGTTCAAAAAGTGTCTCGAACCGCGCTCTGCTGCTGGCAGCTCTGGCAAACGGCACCACCGTCCTTACAAACCTGCTGGACAGCGATGACGTACGCCACATGCTCAATGCGCTGAAAGCGTTGGGTGTTCATTACACTCTCTCTGACGATCGTACCCGCTGTGAAGTGACCGGCAACGGCGGCGCGCTGCGTTCGGGTGAAGAGCTCGAGCTGTTTCTGGGCAACGCGGGTACCGCGATGCGTCCATTGGCGGCGGCGCTGTGTCTGGGCAGCAATAACATCGTGCTGACCGGCGAGCCGCGCATGAAAGAGCGTCCGATCGGCCATCTGGTCGATGCCCTGCGTCAGGGTGGCGCGCAGATTGAGTATCTTGAGCAGGAAAATTATCCGCCACTGCGTCTGCGCGGGGGCTTTAGCGGCGGTGACGTCGAGGTGGACGGTAGCGTTTCCAGTCAGTTCCTGACGGCCCTGCTGATGACCGCGCCGCTGGCACCGCAGGATACGGTTATCACGATTAAAGGTGAGCTGGTCTCCAGACCGTACATTGATATCACGTTGCACCTGATGAAAACCTTCGGCGTCGAGGTCGAAAACCAGTCTTATCAGCATTTTGTGGTGCGTGGGGCACAGCAGTATCAGTCTCCGGGTAATTACCTGGTTGAAGGCGATGCGTCATCGGCCTCTTACTTCCTGGCTGCGGGCGCGATCAAAGGCGGCACCGTGAAGGTGACCGGTATTGGCCGCAACAGCGTGCAGGGCGACATCCATTTTGCCGACGTGCTGGAGAAAATGGGGGCCACTGTCACCTGGGGCGCTGATTTCATCTCCTGTACCCGCGGCGAGCTGAATGCCATTGATATGGACATGAACCACATTCCGGATGCGGCGATGACCATTGCCACGGCTGCGCTGTTTGCCAAAGGCACCACCACGCTGCGTAACATCTACAACTGGCGCGTGAAAGAGACTGACCGCCTGTATGCGATGGCGACCGAGCTGCGTAAATTGGGCGCTGAGGTGGAAGAGGGCGAAGACTACATTCGCGTCACCCCTCCGGCAAAACTGCAGTTCGCAGAAATTGGCACCTACAACGATCACCGTATGGCGATGTGCTTCTCGCTGGTGGCGCTGTCCGACACGCCTGTGACCATTCTTGACCCGAAATGTACGGCGAAAACCTTCCCGGATTACTTCGAGCAGCTGGCGCGCATCAGTACGCTGGCCTGATAGCGTTATGCCGCATCCTTCGATGCGGCATTTCCTTACGCTTCCTGACGAACACTTCCGCTCATTTCTTCTACACTCTGCTTCAATCATTCCGTAATTTGCACGCAAAGGTAACAGTTGCGCACGTTGGCGCGTATAATGCGCGGCGTTCATGTTAACGGTATGCCTTATTTAAGGAGAAAAAGATGACGGCAGTTGCCCCGGTAATCACCATTGATGGGCCGAGTGGCGCAGGGAAAGGTACCCTGTGCAAAGCGATGGCGGAAGCATTGCAATGGCATCTTTTAGATTCGGGCGCAATCTATCGCGTGCTGGCGCTGGCTGCGCTGCATCATCATGTCGATGTCGCCTCTGAAGAAGCGCTGGTACCGCTGGCTGCGCACCTGGATGTCCGTTTTGTGTCTACCGATGGCAACCTGGAAGTGATCCTTGAAGGGGAAGACGTGAGCGGTGAAATCCGTACGCAGGAAGTGGCGAATGCGGCCTCCCAGGTTGCGGCCTTCCCGCGTGTGCGCGAGGCGCTGTTACGTCGCCAGCGTGCGTTCCGCGAAGCCCCGGGGTTGATCGCCGACGGACGCGATATGGGCACCGTGGTATTCCCTGATGCGCCTGTAAAAATTTTCCTTGATGCCTCTTCAGAAGAACGTGCTCAACGCCGCATGCTTCAGTTGCAGGAGAAGGGGTTTAGTGTTAACTTTGATCGCCTTTTATCCGAGATAAAAGAGCGCGATGACCGCGATCGTAACCGCGCCGTCGCCCCACTTGTTCCTGCAGAAGATGCATTAGTTCTGGATTCAACCAGTTTAACTATTGAGCAAGTGATTGAAAAAGCGCTACAATATGCGCGCCAAAAACTGGCACTCGCGTAAACGCGACCGATTTAGCAGTACCCCCGCTGCAATGGATTGACGGCGGGTATGTGAAACAACCCCATCCGGCACGGAGCCAGGTGGACGTTAATATTAACCTGAAGATTAAACATGACTGAATCTTTTGCTCAACTGTTTGAAGAATCCTTAAAAGAAATCGAAACCCGTCCGGGTTCCATCGTTCGTGGTGTTGTTGTTGCTATCGACAAAGACGTAGTACTGGTTGACGCCGGTCTGAAATCTGAGTCCGCCATCCCGGCAGAGCAGTTCAAAAACGCCCAGGGCGAGCTGGAAATCCAGGTTGGTGACGAAGTTGACGTTGCGCTGGACGCAGTAGAAGACGGCTTCGGTGAAACCCTGCTTTCTCGTGAGAAAGCTAAACGTCACGAAGCATGGATCACGCTGGAAAAAGCTTACGAAGAAGCTGAAACTGTGGTCGGTGTTATCAACGGCAAAGTTAAAGGTGGCTTCACTGTTGAGCTGAATGGTATTCGTGCGTTCCTGCCAGGTTCTCTGGTAGACGTTCGTCCAGTCCGTGACACCCTGCACCTGGAAGGCAAAGAGCTTGAGTTCAAAGTCATCAAGCTGGACCAGAAGCGTAACAACGTTGTTGTTTCCCGTCGTGCCGTTATCGAATCCGAAAACAGCGCAGAACGCGATCAGCTGCTGGAAAACCTGCAGGAAGGCATGGAAGTCAAAGGTATCGTTAAGAACCTCACTGACTACGGCGCATTCGTTGACCTGGGCGGCGTTGATGGCCTGCTGCACATCACCGACATGGCGTGGAAACGCGTTAAGCACCCAAGCGAAATCGTGAACGTGGGCGACGAAATCACTGTTAAAGTGCTGAAGTTCGACCGCGAGCGTACTCGTGTATCCCTCGGCCTGAAACAGCTGGGCGAAGATCCATGGGTAGCTATCGCTAAGCGTTACCCAGAAGGGACTAAACTGACTGGTCGCGTAACCAACCTGACTGACTACGGCTGCTTCGTTGAAATCGAAGAAGGCGTTGAAGGTCTGGTGCACGTTTCCGAAATGGACTGGACCAACAAAAACATCCACCCATCCAAAGTTGTTAACGTTGGTGATGTAGTGGAAGTGATGGTTCTGGATATCGACGAAGAACGTCGTCGTATCTCCCTGGGCCTGAAACAGTGCAAAAACAACCCATGGCAGCAGTTCGCGGAAACCCACAACAAGGGCGACCGTGTTGAAGGTAAAATCAAGTCTATCACTGACTTCGGTATCTTCATCGGCCTGGACGGCGGCATCGATGGCCTGGTTCACCTGTCTGACATCTCCTGGAACGTTGCAGGCGAAGAAGCAGTTCGTGAATACAAAAAAGGCGACGAAATCGCTGCAGTTGTTCTGCAGGTTGACGCAGAGCGTGAGCGTATCTCTCTGGGCGTTAAACAGCTCGCAGAAGATCCGTTCAACAACTACGTTGCTCTGAACAAGAAAGGCGCGATCGTAACCGGTAAAGTAACTGCAGTTGACGCGAAAGGCGCAACCGTAGAACTGGCTGACGGCGTTGAAGGTTACCTGCGCGCTTCTGAAGCTTCCCGTGACCGCGTTGAAGATGCCACTCTGGTTCTGAACGTAGGCGACGACGTTGAAGCTAAGTTCACCGGTGTTGACCGTAAGAACCGTGCAATCAGCCTGTCTGTTCGTGCTAAAGACGAAGCTGATGAGAAAGATGCAATCGCAACTGTTAACAAACAGGAAGATGCAAACTTCTCTAACAACGCAATGGCTGAAGCTTTCAAAGCAGCTAAAGGCGAGTAATATCAGGTTCTCAGCATCATTTGAGCTGTAACGCATTTACAGCGCGAAGGATGAAGAGCAAACTTGACAGATTACAGGATCCGTCCTGTAATCAATAACAAAGGGCGGCTACGGCCGCCCTTGTTTAATGAGCTGTTCAGCTAATTGGTTTGAAAGGAACCGGAGGAATCATGACCAAGTCAGAATTGATTGAAAGACTTGCCAGTCAGCAACCGCATATCCCTGCCAAGGCAGTGGAAGATGCCGTAAAAGAGATGCTGGAGCATATGGCCTCCACTCTTGCCCAGGGCGAGCGCATTGAAATCCGCGGTTTCGGTAGTTTTTCTCTGCACTATCGTGCTCCACGCACCGGGCGTAACCCGAAAACGGGTGATAAAGTCGAGCTGGAAGGTAAGTACGTTCCACACTTTAAACCGGGTAAAGAACTGCGCGATCGCGCCAATATTTACGGCAACTGAGTTTAGCCAGCCGGTTAAACTGGGTTCGAAAGAAAGCACCTGCGGGTGCTTTTTTTGTTCCTGTCGTTTTCTTCTGGAAGGCACCCCGCATTTCCCACTGCGTTTTCTGCAACCTGTTAAAAACCTTGCTGCGCTTGCTGTAAATCCAATTCTTCACAACTGACGAGCCGCATCACTCACGAGCATACTGCCACCCTGAAACAGGGAGGTAGCAATGGGAATTCCCGCTTTATGTATCTGCGCCATTCTGGCGATAGCCCCGTTACTCTGGTTACCTGAACTGCCATCACGCTATACCGTCTGGATAATGCTGGCGGGCGGGGTGGTGCTGGGCACATGCCAAAACGTGCGCCTGAAGTATGTGGGGACCGCGCTGTTATTTTGCGCGTGGGGACTTCTGGCCGCGCAGGAGAGCGTCTGGCCGATGCAGCATTTAACCACGGGAGCCGTGCAGGCCGAGGTAGAGATCACCGCCACTGATGGTGCAACTCAGCATCAGGGAAAGATTCGTACCGTAAACGGCCGGCGCTGGTGGGCGTCCACTGGCGTAACGCTGTATGGCAATTATTTGCCACAGAGAGCATGTGCTGGCCAGCGTTGGGCGATGATGCTCAGGCTAAGACCTGCACACGGCGAGCTGAACGACGGAGGCTATGATCCCCAACGCAGCGCCATTGCCCGACACCAAACGCTGAGCGGGCGCTTCACCCATGCGGAACTTGTTGATGGACACTGCAGCCTGCGAGCGCAATACCTGATGTCGCTGCAAAACCGACTTTCTGATTATCGCTGGGGAGCGGTTATCCTCGGGCTGGGGATGGGAGAGCGTCTGGATGTCCCCCGAGAAATAAAAGACCTGATGCGTGAAACCGGCACACTGCATCTGATGGCGATTTCGGGCCTGCATATCACGCTGGCGGCATCCCTCGTCTGGTTACTCGCGCGTGCGATCCAGTTTATATTCCCCAGCCACCGGGTCCACTGGCAAATGCCACTCCTGGCCGGGGTGTTCTTCGCCGCTTTCTACGCCTGGCTTACCGGTCTGCAGCCTCCTGCACTACGAACGGTCATCGCACTTGCCGTGCTGGCGGCGCTGCGAATCGGTTCCCGCCAATGGTCGCCGTGGCAGGTATGGTGTTGCTGTGTCGCGGCGATCCTGATAAGCGATCCCTTAGCCATACTTTCTGAAAGTCTGCTCCTGTCCGCATTTGCCGTCGCGGCGCTGATTTTCTGGTTTCAGTGGCTGCCTCTTCCTCGCTGGCAGTGGGCCCGACGCATACGGCCACTACTTAATCTGATCTATCTGCAGGTCGGCATGCTGGTGTTGCTCATGCCGTTACAGGTGCTGATTTTCCACGGCTTCAGTATCTCCTCTCTGGTCGCCAATCTCTTTGCCGTGCCGATAGTGACGTTTGTCAGCGTACCGCTGATTTTACTCGGTATGTTGCTCCATCTGTTACCGCTGGGGGGAATGGAAAGTGCCATCTGGTTTGCAGCCGATAAGTCCCTTGCCGGGTTGTTCTGGCTACTGATGCGCTTGCCAGACGGCTGGCAGAGTGTGGATCAGCGCTGGCAGTACATGACGCTACTGCCCTGGCTTATCATCATCGGCTGGCGTTTGCGAGCCTGGAAAACCGTTCCAGCCGTGTGTCTGGCTGGGAGTCTGTTACTGGCATTTCCCCTCTTGCGAACGGCTAAAAGTGATGCCTGGACGCTACATATGCTGGATGTGGGGCAGGGGCTGGCCATGGTCATCGAACGGCAGGGAAAAGCGATTCTCTATGATACCGGGCTCGCCTGGCCAGGGGGAGATAGCGCACAGCGGTTAATTATCCCCTGGCTGCGCTGGCAACATCTGCGGCCAGATGGCGTGATTCTCAGCCATGAACATCTTGACCATGCAGGAGGCCTCGCATCGCTGCAAAAAGCATGGCCGGAGATGTGGGTAAGAAGTCCATTACGTCTGGCGGGGCATCGGCCCTGCTTTCGTGGGCAGAGCTGGAGATGGCAGGGATTAACCTTCACCGTTCACTGGCCCCTGGAAAATGACCCGGCTCGGGGAAACAACCGCTCCTGCGTGGTGAAAGTGGACGATGGTGAGCAGAGTATACTGCTGACGGGAGACATTGAAGCGCCAGCAGAACAGGCTATGCTTAGCCATTACTGGCAACATCTGACGTCGACGTTAATCCAGGTTCCCCATCATGGGAGCAATACCTCATCGTCATTGGCGCTGGTACAACGGGTGGAGGGAAACATTGCGCTGGATTCAGCAGCTCGCTATAACGCCTGGCGGTTTCCGTCGGCGAATGTGGTCCGACGTTATCGAAAAGAGGGGTATATCTGGCAAGATACCCCCCATTCCGGGCAAATATCGGTGACATTCTCGCAACATCGCTGGCAAATCCGGCGCTTGCGGGATCAATTTTTACCACGTTGGTATCATCAGTGGTTTGGCGCGCCCGTAGATAACGGGTAGAATATGCGGCTATTTCAACAAATGCTGGTTTTTTGAATGCATAACGACAAAGATCTCTCCACGTGGCAAACCTTCCGCCGACTCTGGCCGATGATTGCACCTTTTAAAGCAGGCTTGATCGTGGCGGGTGTAGCGTTAATCCTCAACGCAGCCAGCGATACTTTTATGTTATCGCTCCTTAAACCGTTACTGGACGACGGTTTTGGTAAAACGGATCGCTCAGTGTTGCTATGGATGCCGCTGGTGGTTATCGGGCTGATGATCTTACGTGGTATCACCAGCTATATCTCCAGCTACTGCATCTCCTGGGTATCCGGGAAAGTGGTTATGACCATGCGCCGTCGTCTGTTCAGCCACATGATGGGCATGCCGGTCTCATTCTTTGACAAGCAATCTACGGGGACACTGCTGTCCCGTATTACCTACGATTCAGAGCAGGTTGCTTCCTCCTCCTCAAGCGCGTTGATTACCGTCGTGCGTGAAGGGGCGTCGATCATCGGCCTGTTTATCATGATGTTCTATTACAGCTGGCAGCTGTCGCTCATCCTGATCGTTTTGGCTCCGGTTGTCTCCATTGCCATCCGCGTTGTGTCCAAGCGTTTCCGCAATATCAGTAAAAATATGCAGAATACGATGGGGCAGGTAACAACCAGCGCCGAACAGATGCTGAAAGGACACAAAGAGGTGTTAATTTTCGGTGGCCAGGACGTCGAAACCAAACGCTTTGACAAAGTCAGCAACAAAATGCGTCTGCAGGGGATGAAAATGGTCTCGGCCTCTTCCATCTCTGACCCGATCATTCAGCTGATTGCCTCGCTGGCGCTGGCGTTTGTCCTTTATGCGGCAAGCTTCCCAAGCGTGATGGAGACGCTGACGGCGGGTACCATCACCGTGGTCTTCTCCTCGATGATCGCCCTGATGCGTCCCCTGAAATCTCTGACTAACGTGAATGCCCAGTTCCAGCGTGGGATGGCGGCTTGTCAGACATTGTTCAGCATTCTGGATTCCGAGCAGGAAAAAGACGAAGGTACACGCGAGATTGAGCGCGCCCGTGGCGATGTTGAATTCCACAATGTGACCTTCACCTATCCGGGCCGCGATACGCCCGCTCTGCGCAATATCAACCTGACGATTCCGGCGGGTAAAACGGTGGCGCTGGTAGGCCGTTCTGGCTCCGGTAAATCCACCATTGCCAGCCTCATCACCCGTTTCTACGACATCAACGAAGGTGAAATTCTCCTGGACGGTCACGACCTGCGGGAGTACACCCTGCAGTCGCTGCGTAACCAGGTTGCGCTGGTTTCTCAGAACGTGCATCTGTTTAACGATACGGTCGCCAACAACATCGCTTATGCGCGCACTGACGAGTACAGCCGCGAGCAGATCGAGAATGCCGCACGCATGGCCTATGCGATGGACTTTATCAACAAGATGGATAACGGTCTGGATACCATCATTGGTGAAAATGGCGTGCTCCTGTCCGGTGGTCAGCGTCAGCGTATTGCGATTGCGCGCGCGCTGCTGCGTGACAGCCCAATCCTGATTCTGGATGAAGCGACGTCCGCACTGGATACCGAATCTGAACGCGCTATTCAGTCGGCGCTGGACGAACTGCAAAAGAACCGTACCTCACTGGTGATTGCACACCGTCTGTCGACTATCGAGCAGGCGGATGAGATCGTGGTGGTTGAGGATGGCGTCATTGTTGAACGCGGAAGCCACGCAGCTTTGCTGGAACACCGCGGCGTATACGCCCAGCTTCATAAGATGCAGTTCGGCGAATGATTGCACGCATCTGGTCCGGTGAATCCCCGCTGTGGCTGCTGCTTTTGCCGCTCTCCTGGCTTTACGGCCTGGTGAGCGGCATCATTCGTCTGCTTTACCGTCTGGGGATCAAGCGGGCCTGGCGTGCGCCAGTGCCGGTTGTGGTTGTGGGCAATCTTACGGCGGGCGGCAACGGTAAAACACCGGTGGTGATCTGGCTCGTGGAACAGCTGCAAAAACGCGGTATCCGCCCGGGTGTGGTCTCGCGTGGGTATGGCGGTAAAGCGGCGCAGTACCCACTGCTGCTGGCAGAGAAAACCACCACTGCCGAAGCGGGTGATGAACCGGTATTGATTTTCCAGCGTACTGGCGCGCCGGTGGCAGTCTCCCCGGTTCGCAGCGACGCCGTGCAGGCGCTGCTTGCCGAACACGCGGTACAAATTATCATCACTGACGATGGTCTGCAGCATTACGCGCTGGCGCGTGATAAAGAGATTGTGGTCATCGACGGGGTTCGCCGTTTCGGTAACGGATGGTGGCTGCCAGCCGGCCCTATGCGTGAACGCGCTTCACGTCTGAAGTCCGTTGATGCGGTGATTGTAAACGGTGGTGAGGCAAAAGCGGGTGAAATTCCTATGCACCTGTTGCCGGGACTGGCGATAAACCTGGTGACGGGTGAACGCCGGGCGGTTGCTGAGCTGCCTTCGCTGGTGGCAATGGCAGGGATTGGTCATCCTCCGCGCTTCTTCGCAACGCTTGAGCAGTGTGGTGCCAGGCTTGAAAAACGCATTCCACTGGCTGACCATCAGGCGCTGGTGGCAGAGCAGGTTGATGCGCTCACGGCGTCGGGACAAACGCTCATTATGACCGAAAAAGATGCGGTGAAATGCCGTGCCTTTGCGAAAGAAAACTGGTGGTATCTGCCGGTTGACGCTGAACTCAGCGGCGAGCAGCCGGAACACTTGCTCAAGGAACTGATTGCGTTAGTGCAGTGAGGGCTTACGCGGTTCTGGTGGCGCTTTGACTGACAGGAAAACGCATGTCTTTACCGCAACTCTCGCTTACAGCTGCACGTCATTTACACCTCGCCGCGCAGGGGCTGCTCAAAAAGCCCCGTCGCCGCGCACAGCCTGCCGATATCCTCTCTGCCATCCAGCGCATGTCGCTGCTGCAAATCGACACCATTAATATTGTTGCCCGTAGCCCTTACCTGGTGCTGTTCAGCCGCCTGGGCCACTATCCCTCTCACTGGCTTGATGAGGCGCTCAGCAAAGGGGAGCTCATGGAGTACTGGGCGCACGAAGCCTGTTTCCTGCCCCGCAGCGATTTTGCCCTGGTGCGTCACCGCATGCTTGCCCCAGAAAAGATGGGCTGGAAATACCGACAGGCGTGGATGCAGGAGCACGCGGCCGAAATAGAGCAACTGATCAGCCATATTCAGGAAAAGGGGCCAGTGCGTTCCGCTGATTTTGAACATCCGCGAAAAGGCACTAGCGGCTGGTGGGAGTGGAAACCGCACAAACGTCATCTTGAAGGGTTATTCACCTCCGGCCAGGTCATGGTGATTGAACGGCGAAATTTTCAGCGCGTCTATGACCTGACCCAGCGCGTGATGCCGCACTGGGACGACGAGCGTGACCTGCTTACCCAGGAGGCTGCCGAGGCCATCATGCTGGAAAACAGCGCCCGCAGTCTGGGCATTTTCCGGCCGCAATGGCTGGCAGATTATTACCGCCTGCGCCAGCCCGCGCTGAAGCCGCTGCTGGAGATGTGGCAACGCGAACAGCGCGTCATTCCCGTCACGGTAGAAACCCTGGGAGAGATGTGGCTGCATGCGGATCTCCTTCCTTTGCTGCCCAAGGCGCTGGACGGAAATCTCCAGGCAACCCACAGCGCAGTGTTGTCGCCTTTCGACCCGGTGGTCTGGGACCGAAAACGCGCCGAACAGTTGTTCGATTTCAGCTACCGGCTGGAGTGTTATACCCCGGCACCAAAGCGTCAGTACGGCTATTTTGTTTTACCCCTGCTGCATAAGGGGCGGCTGGTCGGGCGCATGGATGCCAAAATGCACCGCAAAACCGGCACGCTTGAAGTCATTGCGCTCTATCTGGAAGAGGGGGTCAGGGTGACGGCGAGTCTGGAGAAGGGCTTAACGTCCGCCATTAGCGAGTTCGCCCTCTGGCAGGGGGCTCGCGACGTCACGCTGGGATGCGTTCCCGAAGGGTTATTTATATCCTGTCGAAGTGGCTGGGAAACAGACACGCCCTGAAAAAGGAATGTGTTAAGCTTTAGCGATTACCCATACGGAGGAACTATGGATCACCGTTTACTTGAAATTATTGCCTGCCCGGTGTGCAACGGCAAACTCTACTACAGCCAGGACAAACAGGAGCTGATTTGCAAGCTGGACAGTCTGGCTTTCCCGCTGCGTGACGGCATTCCGGTGTTGCTGGAAAACGAAGCCCGTTCCCTGGTGGCAGAAGAGAGCAAACCATGAGTTTTGTTGTCATTATTCCTGCTCGTTATGCCTCAACGCGTCTGCCGGGTAAACCGCTGGTGGATATCAACGGCAAGCCAATGATTGTGCACGTCCTTGAACGCGCCCGTGAATCCGGTGCCGATCGCGTGATTGTTGCCACCGATCATCCGGACGTCGCCCGTGCGGTTGAAGCCGCAGGCGGTGAAGTGTGCATGACCCGCGTCGATCACCAGTCCGGCACCGAGCGTCTCGCCGAAGTCGTTGAGAAATGTGGTTTCAGCGATGATACCGTCATTGTGAACGTGCAGGGCGACGAGCCGATGATCCCGGCCGTTATTATCCGTCAGGTGGCAGAAAACCTGGCGCAGCGTCAGGTGGGTATGGCGACGCTAGCGGTGCCTGTTCACCACGCTGAAGAGGCATTTAACCCGAATGCGGTGAAAGTGGTGATGGATGCCGAAGGCTATGCGCTCTATTTCTCCCGCGCCACCATTCCATGGGATCGCGACCGCTTTGCGCTCTCGAAAGAGACCATCGGGGATTCCTTCCTGCGCCATCTGGGGATTTACGGCTATCGCGCCGGTTTCATTCGCCGCTATGTCACCTGGGACCCCAGCCCGCTGGAGCATATCGAAATGCTGGAGCAGCTTCGTGTGCTCTGGTATGGCGAGAAAATTCACGTTGCTGTTGCCAAAGAAGTACCAGGAACGGGCGTTGATACGCCGGAAGATCTTGAGCGCGTTCGCGCCGAATTACGTTAATACCGTCTGCATCCCTCCTTTCGGAGGGATGTCCTCTCGCCACAATTTTCGCTTTTCTTTTCCCTGATTGATCTCTACCGGGTGACATCTTCATTCTGCGCGCTCATTATAAAAGCAGTAGCATTAATGGGGGTAATCTCATATGGAACAGCTGCGTGCCGAACTTAGCCATCTGCTGGGTGAGAAATTAAGCCGGGTCGAGTGTGTGAGTGAAAAGGCCGATACCGCGCTCTGGTCGTTGTATGACAGTCAGGGAAACCCAATGCCGCTGATGGCGCGAAGTTTCACGTCGCCGGGTGTTGCCAGGCAGCTCGCCTGGAAAATGTCGATGCTGGCGCGGGAGGGTACCGTCCGAATGCCGACCGTGTACGGCGTCATGACGCACGAGGAACACCCCGGCCCCGATGTCCTGTTGATAGAGCGTTTACGCGGCGTGCCTGTTGAAGCACCCGCGCGCACGCCGGAACGCTGGGAGCAGCTGAAAGACCAGATTGTCGAGGCGCTGCTGGCCTGGCATCGCCAGGATAGCCGTGGGCTCGTGGGGCCGGTCGACAGCACCCAGGAGAACCTGTGGCCGCTGTGGTATCGCCAGCGGGTGGAAGTGCTGTGGGGAACGCTCAACCAGTTCAATAACACCGGTTTGACCATGCAGGACAAACGTATTCTTTTTCGCACTCGTGAATGCTTGCCAGCGCTGTTCGACGGTTTTAATGATAACTGCGTGCTGATCCACGGCAATTTTACCCTGCGAAGTATGCTGAAAGACTCCCGCAGCGATCAGCTGCTGGCGATGTTGGGGCCTGGAATAATGCTGTGGGCCCCACGTGAATATGAGTTGTTCAGGCTCAGCGACAGCGGGGCGGCAGAAGGGTTACTGTGGCACTACCTTCAGCGTGCGCCCGTTGCCGAAGCGTTTATCTGGCGGCGCTGGTTGTACCTGCTCTGGGATGAAGTCGCGCAACTGGTCAATACCGGGCGTTTCAATCGCGCAAACTTCGATCTCGCGGCTAAGTCACTCTTGCCCTGGCTCGTCTGAGGAACCTTTCAGCCACTGCCAGAGACGGCCGAGCGTCTCGTAGCCGACGCGATCGCTATGCATCAGCCACATCGGGGAGGGGATCACGCGTTCCCATGGGTTAAGTGGCGCATTGATGGCCATCTGGTTTGCCGGTGCGGGAAGCGGGTGCAGGCCCTGCTTTTCAAAGAAAATCATCGCCCGTGGCAGGTGTGAGGCGGAGGTGACCAGCAAGAATGGAACATCGCCAATCGCCTGCTTCACCGCAGCGGCTTCTTCTTCGGTATCTTTTGGACTGTCCAGGGTAATGATAGCGGAACGCGGTACGCCGAGGGATTCCGCAACTCTGGCACCCGCTTCAGCCGTACTCACCGGGTTCGTTTTTGCTGCGGCGCCGGTGAAGATCATTTTTGATCCCGGATTCGCCAGCCACAGGCGAATCCCTTCGTTTAGCCGTGGCAGGCTGTTGTTGATCAGATTCGAGCTGGGGGCCCAGTCAGGATCCCAGGTATACCCACCGCCCAGCACCACGATGTATTCCACTTTCTGATTTCCCTGCCATGTCGGGTACTTATCTTCAATGGGGCGTAACAGGCCATCCGCGACCGGTTGCAGGCTCAGCAGCAGTAAGACAAGCCAGCCGAACGTGATGAGCGTTTTGCCACTTTTCTGAAAGCGGCTGAACCACACCAGCGCCAGCCCCAGCGCGATGATGATGAGCAGCAGCGGAAGGGGAAGCATCATCCCTCCAATGTATTTCTTAAGGGTAAAAAGCATCCTTTTTGGTTCCTTTTTTGACCATACAGCAGGTGATTACCGGTGATATTACACCAGAGAGGTTCATTCTCCGCGCGGGTGTGACAAAATAGCGGTTTTGCAGTTAGCGAGTGGAACTCTCCCAATGCGGGATCGCAATTTTGATGACATCGCGGAAAAGTTTTCGCGCAACATTTATGGCACCACAAAGGGGCAGCTCCGTCAGACGATCCTCTGGCAGGATCTGGACACCATTCTGGCCACTTTTGGCGACCAGACGTTGCGCGTGCTGGACGCCGGTGGTGGCGAAGGACAGACGGCGATAAAAATGGCCGAGCGCGGTCATCACGTCACGCTTTGCGATCTTTCGGCTGAAATGGTCGCCCGTGCGACGCGTGCTGCAGATGAGAAAGGTGTGAGCGACAACATGCATTTTATACAATGCGCCGCTCAGGACATCGCACAGCATTTGGAAACCCAGGTTGATCTGATATTGTTTCATGCGGTGCTGGAGTGGGTGGCCGATCCGCAAAGCGTGTTACAAACCCTGTGGTCGATGTTGCGCCCGGGCGGCACGCTGTCGCTGATGTTCTACAATGCTAACGGCTTCCTGATGCACAACATGGTTGCAGGTAACTTTGACTATGTGCAGGTCGGGATGCCTAAAAAGAAAAAGCGCACGCTTTCCCCGGACTATCCGCGCGATCCGCAGCAGGTTTACGGCTGGCTGGAAGAGATTGGCTGGCAGATTGTCGGGAAAACGGGCGTCAGGGTGTTTCATGATTATCTGCGTGAAAAACACAAACAGCGTGACTGTTTTGACACCTTAACAGAATTAGAAACGCGGTATTGCCGTCAGGAGCCATTTGTCAGCCTTGGCCGCTATATTCACGTCACCGCGCACAAGCCGCAGATGCAAGGATAACCTATGAGTGAATTTTCCCAGACAGTCCCCGAACTGGTTGCCTGGGCCAGGAAAAACGATTTCTCCATCTCGCTGCCGGTAGACAGACTCTCTTTCCTGCTGGCGGTTGCCACGCTGAACGGCGAACGGCTGGATGGCGAAATGAGCGAGGGTGAACTGGTGGATGCGTTCCGCCATGTCAGTGATGCGTTTGAGCAAACCAGCGAAACCATTAGCGTGCGTGCCAACAACGCAATCAACGATATGGTGCGTCAACGTCTGCTGAACCGCTTTACCAGCGAGCAGGCGGAAGGAAACGCCATCTATCGCCTGACGCCGTTGGGTATCGGCATCACCGATTACTACATTCGCCAGCGCGAATTTTCCACGCTGCGTCTTTCCATGCAGCTCTCGATCGTGGCGGGTGAGCTTAAGCGTGCCGCCGATGCTGCAGATGAAAACGGTGATGAATTCCACTGGCACCGTAACGTTTACGCGCCGCTGAAATATTCGGTGGCCGAGATTTTCGACAGCATCGATCTAACCCAGCGTTTGATGGACGAACAGCAGCAGCAGGTCAAAGACGACATCGCGCAGCTGCTGAATAAAGACTGGCGTGCGGCTATCTCCAGCTGCGAACTTTTACTGTCAGAAACCTCCGGTACGCTGCGAGAATTGCAGGATACGCTGGAGGCGGCAGGGGATAAGCTGCAGGCTAACCTGCTGCGCATCCAGGACGCGACGCTGGCGCATGACGATCTGCATTTTATCGACCGTCTGGTTTTCGATCTGCAGAGCAAGCTCGACCGCATCATTAGCTGGGGACAGCAGTCGATCGACCTGTGGATCGGCTACGACCGACACGTGCATAAGTTTATCCGCACCGCGATTGATATGGATAAAAACCGCGTCTTTGCTCAGCGTCTGCGCCAGTCGGTTCAGACCTACTTCGATGCGCCATGGGCGCTGACCTACGCCAATGCCGATCGTCTGCTGGATATGCGCGACGAAGAGATGGCCCTGCGCGATGAAGAGGTGACCGGTGAACTGCCGCCGGATCTGGAGTTCGAAGAATTCAACGAAATTCGTGAGCAACTTGCGGCGATGATCGAAGAACAGCTCGCTGTCTACAAAACCAGACAAGCTCCGCTGGATCTTGGACTCGTGGTGCGCGACTATCTGGCGCAATATCCGCGCGCGCGCCACTTCGACGTTGCCCGCATTGTGGTAGACCAGGCGGTGCGCCTGGGTATCGCACAAGCAGATTTCACCGGACTGCCGCCGAAGTGGCAGCCAATTAACGATTACGGAGCCAAGGTACAGGCGCATGTCATTGACAAATATTGAACAAGTGATGCCGGTTAAGCTGGCACAGGCGCTGGCGAATCCGTTATTTCCGGCGCTGGACAGCCAGCTGCGTGCCGGTCGTCACATTGGCTTAGACGAGCTGGATAATCACGCCTTTTTGATGGACTTCCAGGAGTACCTGGAAGAGTTTTACGCCCGCTACAACGTGGAGCTGATTCGCGCGCCGGAAGGTTTTTTCTACCTGCGCCCGCGCTCCACGACGCTGATCCCGCGCTCCGTGCTCTCCGAGCTGGATATGATGGTCGGCAAAATTCTTTGCTATCTCTATCTCAGCCCGGAACGTCTGGCGAATGAAGGCATCTTCACCCAGCAGGAACTCTACGATGAGCTACTGACGCTGGCGGATGAGAGCAAGCTGCTCAAGCTGGTGAACAACCGTTCGACCGGATCGGATCTTGACCGTCAGAAATTACAGGAAAAGGTGCGCTCTTCCCTGAACCGTTTGCGTCGTCTGGGGATGGTCTGGTTTATGGGCCACGACAGCAGCAAATTCCGCATTACGGAATCAGTCTTCCGCTTCGGCGCCGATGTGCGTGCGGGGGATGACGCGCGTGAAGCGCAGCTTCGCATGATCCGTGACGGTGAAGCGATGCCGGTGGAAAACCATTTGCAGCTCAATGACGAGCATGAAGAGAATCTGCCGGATAGCGGGGAGGAAGAGTAATGATTGAACGCGGTAAATTTCGCTCACTAACGCTGATTAACTGGAACGGCTTCTTTGCCCGAACCTTCGATCTGGACGAGCTGGTCACGACGCTCTCCGGCGGTAACGGGGCGGGGAAATCCACCACCATGGCGGCGTTTGTGACGGCGCTGATCCCCGACCTGACGTTGCTTCACTTCCGTAACACCACTGAAGCAGGCGCGACAAGCGGCTCCCGCGATAAAGGTCTGCACGGTAAGCTGAAAGCGGGCGTCTGTTATTCCGTTCTGGACGTCATTAACTCTCGTCACCAGCGCGTGGTGGTGGGGGTTCGTTTGCAGCAGGTTGCCGGTCGCGACCGTAAAGTGGATATCAAACCGTTTGCTATCCAGGGGCTGCCAACCTCCGTGCAGCCGACCGCGCTGCTGACGGAAACCCTGAATGAACGCCAGGCGCGCGTGCTGACGTTACAGGAACTGAAAGACAAGCTCGAAGCCATTGAGGGCGTGCAGTTCAAGCAGTTCAACTCCATCACCGACTACCACTCCCTGATGTTCGATCTGGGCGTGGTGGCGCGTCGTCTGCGTACCGCTTCAGACCGTAGCAAATACTACCGTCTGATCGAAGCGTCCCTGTATGGCGGTATCTCCAGCGCCATTACCCGCTCCCTGCGCGACTACCTGTTGCCGGAAAACAGCGGCGTGCGTAAGGCGTTCCAGGATATGGAAGCGGCGCTGCGTGAAAACCGCATGACGCTGGAAGCGATTCGCGTGACCCAGTCAGACCGTGACCTGTTTAAACACCTGATCAGCGAAGCCACCAACTACGTGGCGGCGGACTACATGCGTCACGCCAATGAGCGCCGCGTCCATCTCGATCAGGCATTAGAATACCGCCGCGAACTGTTTACCTCCCGTAAACAGCTGGTGGCAGAGCAGTATAAGCACGTCGAAATGGCGCGCGAGCTGGGCGAGCACAACGGTGCTGAAGGTGATCTGGAAGCCGACTACCAGGCCGCCAGCGATCACCTGAACCTGGTGCAGACCGCGCTGCGCCAGCAGGAGAAAATCGAGCGCTACGAAGCGGATCTCGATGAGCTGCAAATTCGTCTCGAAGAGCAAAATGAAGTGGTGGCCGAAGCCGCCGAGATGCAGGAAGAGAACGAAGCCCGCGCCGAAGCCGCCGAGCTGGAAGTGGATGAGCTGAAAAGCCAGCTTGCTGATTACCAGCAGGCATTGGACGTGCAGCAGACGCGTGCGATTCAGTACACCCAGGCACTGCAGGCGTTACAGCGCGCGAAAGAGCTGTGCCATCTGCCTGACCTGACGCCGGAAAGCGCCGACGAGTGGCTGGATACCTTCCAGGCTAAAGAGCAGGAAGCCACCGAGAAACTGCTCTCTCTTGAACAGAAAATGAGCGTCGCGCAAACGGCGCACAGCCAGTTTGAACAAGCGTATCAGCTGGTGGTCGCCATTAACGGCCCGCTGGCGCGTAACGAAGCCTGGAACGTTGCCCGTGAACTGCTGCGCGACGGCGTCAACCAGCGCCATCTGGCCGAGCAGGTGCAGCCGCTGCGTATGCGCCTGAACGAACTGGAACAGCGCCTGCGTGAGCAGCAGGAAGCCGAGCGTTTGCTGGCTGAGTTCTGTAAGCGTCAGGGTAAACATTACGATTTCGACGAGCTTGAGGCGCTGCATCAGGAGCTGGAAGCGCGTATCGCTGCACTTTCCGATACGGTCTCCAGCGCCAGTGAGCAGCGCATGACCCTGCGCCAGGAGCTGGAACAGCTTCAGTCCCGTTCTAAAAGGCTCCTGGAGCGCGCGCCGGTCTGGCTGGCGGCGCAAAGCAGCCTTAACCAGCTCAGCGAACAGTGCGGCGAACAGTTCGAATCCAGCCAGCAGGTGACCGAATACCTGCAACAGCTGCTGGAGCGTGAGCGCGAAGCCATTGTTGAGCGTGATGAAGTCGGCGCACGTAAGCGTGACGTCGATGAAGAAATTGAGCGCTTAAGCCAGCCGGGCGGGTCAGAAGATCCGCGCCTCAATGCCTTAGCCGAGCGTTTTGGTGGCGTACTGCTGTCTGAGATTTACGACGATGTCGGCCTGGACGATGCGCCATACTTCTCCGCATTGTACGGTCCATCCCGTAACGCGATTGTGGTGCCGGATCTGTCGCTGATTTCTGACCAGCTCGCCGGGCTGGAAGATTGCCCGGAAGATCTCTATCTGATCGAAGGGGATCCGCAGTCGTTCGATGACAGCGTGTTTAGCGTTGACGAGCTGGAAAAAGCGGTGGTGGTGAAAATCGCTGACCGCCAGTGGCGTTACTCCCGCTTCCCGGAACTGCCGCTGTTTGGCCGTGCCGCGCGTGAAAGCCGTATTGAGAGCCTCCATGCCGAGCGTGAAACGCTGTCGGAACGTTTTGCGACCCTGTCGTTTGATGTACAGAAAACCCAGCGCCTGCATCAGGCATTCAGCCGCTTTATCGGTAGCCATCTGGGCGTGGCGTTTGAAGCCGACCCGGAAGCGGAAATCCGCAAACTCAACACCCGCCGCGGCGAGCTGGAACGCGCCATTGCCAGTCATGAAAGTGACAACCAGCAGAGTCGTGTCCAGTTTGAACAGGCGAAAGAGGGCGTCGCGGCCCTTAACCGCATCCTGCCGCGCCTCAACCTGCTGGCAGATGACACGCTGGCCGATCGCGTGGATGAGATCCAGGAACGTCTGGATGAAGCCCAGGAAGCCGCGCGTTTCGTGCAGCAGCACGGCAATCAGCTGGCGAAGCTGGAGCCCGTGGTGTCTGTCCTGCAGAGCGACCCGGAACAGTTCGAGCAGTTAAAAGAAGATTATGCCTGGTCGCAGCAGGTGCAGCGCGAAGCGCGTCAGCAGGCGTTTGCCCTGACGGAAGTCGTGCAGCGTCGCGCGCACTTCGGCTATTCCGATTCGGCTGAAATGCTGAGCGGTAACAGCGACCTGAATGAAAAGCTGCGTCAACGTCTTGAGCAGGCAGAAGCGGAACGTACCCGAGCACGCGAAGCGATGCGCAGCCACTCCGCTCAGCTTAATCAGTACAACCAGGTGCTGGCCTCGCTGAAAAGCTCCTTCGACACCAAGAAAGAGCTGTTAAACGACCTGCAGAAAGAGTTGCAGGACATTGGCGTGCGTGCCGACAGCGGGGCGGAAGAGCGCGCCCGTCTTCGTCGTGATGAACTGCATAGCCAGCTCAGCAACAACCGTGCGCGTCGTAATCAGCTGGAAAAAGCGCTGACCTTCTGCGAAGCCGAAATGGATAACCTGACCCGTCGCCTGCGCAAGCTGGAACGCGACTATCACGAGATGCGCGAGCAGGTGGTGACGGCGAAAGCGGGCTGGTGTGCGGTCATGCGGATGGTGAAAGACAACAACGTGGAACGTCGCCTGCACCGTCGCGAACTGGCGTACCTCTCAGCCGATGAGCTGCGTTCAATGTCGGATAAGGCGTTGGGTGCGCTGCGCCTGGCGGTGGCGGATAATGAGCACCTGCGCGATGTGCTGCGCATGTCAGAAGATCCGAAACGTCCGGAGCGTAAAATTCAGTTCTTCGTGGCGGTTTATCAGCATCTGCGCGAGCGTATTCGTCAGGATATCATCCGTACCGACGATCCGGTCGAAGCCATCGAACAGATGGAAATTGAGCTGGGGCGTCTGACGGAAGAGCTGACTTCCCGCGAGCAGAAGCTGGCTATCAGCTCCCGCAGCGTGGCGAATATTATTCGCAAAACCATTCAGCGTGAGCAGAACCGTATCCGCCAGCTGAACCAGGGTCTGCAGAGCGTGTCGTTTGGTCAGGTGAACAGCGTGCGTCTCAACGTCAACGTGCGTGAAGCCCACGCGACGCTGCTGGACGTGCTCTCTGAGCAGCACGAGCAGCATCAGGATCTGTTCAACAGCAACCGTCTGACCTTCTCTGAAGCGCTGGCGAAGCTGTACCAGCGTCTGAACCCGCAGATTGATATGGGTCAGCGCACGCCGCAAACCATCGGTGAAGAACTGCTGGATTACCGTAACTACCTGGAAATGGAAGTTGAGGTTAACCGTGGTTCAGACGGCTGGCTGCGTGCGGAATCCGGGGCGCTCTCTACCGGTGAAGCGATCGGTACCGGGATGTCCATTCTGGTGATGGTTGTACAGAGCTGGGAAGATGAAGCACGCCGTCTGCGCGGTAAAGACATCTCTCCATGCCGCCTGCTGTTCCTGGATGAAGCGGCGCGTCTTGATGCCCGCTCTATTGCCACGCTGTTTGAGCTTTGCGAGCGTCTTGATATGCAGCTCATCATTGCGGCACCGGAAAACATCAGCCCTGAAAAAGGGACCACCTATAAACTGGTGCGTAAAGTGTTCCAGAACAGCGAACACGTTCATGTTGTCGGGTTGCGTGGTTTTGCGCCGCAGCCTCCGGAGTCATTGCCGGAAACCACGGCAGACGCTTCCTGAGGCGTTTTGTTACAAAGAGCGGCGCAAAAGCGCCGCTTTTTTTATTCACTTAACTTGTGCTTAGGGCTGCGTTATCTTTAAACTTCTTTACATAAGGTAAGGCAACAGGTTTGCCGTCTACCTATAATAAAAGAAAGCCCCACCGTGATGGGCATGTCGTAAAAACAGGGGGCAAGGGATGTTGCTAAAGAAAGAATGTGGTCGTCAGCTGTCTGCGCTGAGTTTATGCCTGGCAGTGATGTTTGCTCCACTGTTAACCGCCCAGGCCGACGAGCCTGAAATTGTGCCGACGGACAGCTCCGCAGCGACAGGCGCGCAGCCGACGTCATTGTCTCAGCCGCTGGAACAGTCTCCGGCGACCGCCGTCATGGCCGGCATTAAGCCGTTGCCGGAAGGCATCGATATCGAATCGCTTAGCCAGCAGCTCCTCTCAGGGTTGCCGTCAGGCTACACGCCCGCCTATATCAATCAGCTCACGCTGCTTTATGCAGCCCGGGACATGAAACCCATGTGGGAAGATCGTGATGCCGTGCGCGCGTTCCAGCAGCAGCTGGCAGAAGTGGCGATTGCGGGTTTTCAGCCGCAGTTTACGAAGTGGGTTGAGCTGTTAACCGATCCAGCCGTCACTGGCCAGGCGCGGGACGTGGTGCTTTCCGATGCCATGATGGGCTATCTGCAGTTTGTGGCGGGTATTGCGGTCAACGGCAACCGCTGGTTATATAGCGATAAGCCCTACAAGCTGGCGACGCCAGCGCTGTCGGTGATCAACCAGTGGCAGCTGGCGCTGGATAATAGCGATCTGCCGCGCTTTATTGCCAGTCTCGCCCCGGCGCACCCGCAGTATGCCACCCTGCATGAGTCGCTCCTCGCGCTGGTAGGCGACTCGCGTCCCTGGCCGCAAATGCGGGGTACCGCGACGCTACGTCCAGGCCAGTGGAGCAGCGATGTTCCTGCTCTGCGCGAAATCCTGAAACGCTCCGGTATTCTTGAGGGCGGGCCGAAGATTGCCCTGCCGGGCGACGATCCGCAAAGCGCGGTTGTGAGCCCGTCAGCGCCGGTGAAAGAGAAGAAGGCCGCTCTCCTGAGCGATAAACCTGCGGCATACGATCGCGAACTGGTTGCTGCGGTTAAGCAATTCCAGGCTGCGCAGGGGCTGGGTGCCGACGGGGTAATAGGTCCGTCAACGCGCGACTGGCTTAACGTCTCTCCTGCGCAGCGGGCAGGGGTGCTGGCACTAAATATTCAGCGTTTGCGCCTGCTGCCGGGCACCTTGTCCACAGGCATTATGGTGAATATTCCGGCCTATTCCCTGGTCTATTATCAGGATGGCAGCGAAAAACTGGCCTCGCGCGTTATTGTCGGGCGTCCGGATCGTAAAACACCGATGATGAGCAGCGCGTTAAATAACGTGGTGGTTAACCCACCGTGGAACGTGCCGCCGACGCTGGCACGTAAAGACATTCTGCCAAAGGTCTGGAACGATCCGGGTTATCTGGAACGTCATGGCTATACGGTGATGCGCGGCTGGAACAGTAAAGAGGCGATTGATCCTTACATGGTCGACTGGTCGACGATTACGGCTTCCAACCTGCCGTTCCGCTTCCAGCAGGCTCCCGGGGCGCATAACTCCCTGGGGCGTTACAAATTCAATATGCCGAGTTCAGATGCTATCTATCTGCACGATACGCCGAACCACAACTTGTTCCAGAAAGATACCCGCGCCCTCAGTTCAGGCTGCGTGCGCGTAAACAAAGCCTCGGAGCTGGCCAATATGCTGTTGCAGGATGCGGGCTGGAACGATACGCGTATTTCTGATGCCCTGAAACAGGGGGATACGCGCTACGTGAATATTCGACACAACATTCCGGTCAATCTTTACTATCTGACGGCATTTGTGGGTGAAGACGGGCGCACTCAGTATCGTACAGATATTTACAATTATGATCTCACTGCGCGATCCGGCGCACAAATTTTGCCAAAAGCGGAACAATTAATCAGGTAAATGAAGTAGTTCGGGAAAAATGATTGTCGTAAGTTATGGTGAATAGGGGGCGATATCGCTGTAAGCCGCGTATTCACTGGGGTTGGGCGCCTTGACGTACCCCGTTTTGCCAGTTAAGGTGCCCTTCGTGCGCTAAGCATACTTACAATTTCATTGACCTGTAGACCTGATTATCATGGACAAATTTGACGCTAATCGCCGCAAACTGCTGGCGTTAGGTGGTGTTGCGCTTGGCGCAGCGGCCATCTTGCCGACGCCAGCATTTGCCACCCTCTCGACACCTCGTCCGCGAGTTTTAACGCTCAACAATCTTCATACCGGTGAGTCGCTAAAAGCGGAGTTTTTCGATGGCAGAGGCTATATTCAGGATGAATTAGCAAGACTCAACCATTTTTTCCGTGATTTCCGCGCGAATAAAGTAAAAGCCATCGACCCAGGATTGTTTGATCAGTTGTTCCGCCTTCAGGGCCTGCTGGGCACCAGGAAGCCCGTGCAGCTCATTTCTGGTTATCGCTCACTGGATACCAATAATGAACTACGCGCCCATAGCCGTGGGGTAGCGAAAAAAAGCTATCACACGAAGGGACAGGCAATGGATTTCCATATTGAAGGCGTTTCGTTAGCCAATATTCGCAAAGCTGCGTTATCTATGCGCGCAGGTGGTGTAGGATATTACCCCAGCAGCAACTTTGTGCATATTGATACCGGTCCGGTCCGGCACTGGTAATAACGAAACACAGGAGCAGTATGAACTATCGTATTATTCCGGTTACCGCGTTCTCCCAGAACTGTTCATTGATCTGGTGCGAGCAAACCAAACTGGCCGCGCTTGTTGATCCCGGCGGCGACGCCGAGAAAATCAAGCAGGAAGTCGCCGACAGCGGTGTGACGCTGATGCAGATTTTACTGACGCATGGTCATCTCGATCATGTTGGCGCAGCGGCAGAGCTGGCACAGCATTTTGGTGTGCCGATCATCGGTCCGGAAAAAGAAGATGAGTTCTGGCTGCAGGGGTTACCTGCCCAAAGCCGCATGTTTGGCCTTGATGAGTGTCAGCCTCTGACGCCCGATTGCTGGCTGAACGAAGGAGAGCGCGTTAACGTAGGGAATGTGACTTTACAGGTGTTGCATTGTCCTGGGCATACGCCAGGCCATATCGTCTTCTTTGATGACCAGTCTCGTCTGCTGATTTCGGGCGACGTGATTTTCAAAGGCGGCGTAGGACGCAGCGATTTTCCGCGCGGCGATCACGGGCAGCTGATTCAGTCGATCAAACAGAAGTTATTGCCGCTGGGCGATGACGTGACGTTTATCCCTGGACACGGTCCGATGTCGACGCTGGGCTATGAACGGCTCCATAATCCGTTCCTTCAGGATGAAATGCCTGTCTGGTAAACCTGGTTAAATAAAAAAGCCTGCTGAACGCAGGCTTTTTTGTGGGCGTAAATTACAGTACGGCGACAATCGCTTCGCACAGAGGCGCCATGTTGTCAGGCGTCATCCCTGCCACGTTCACGCGACCGGAAGCCACGGCGTATACGCCAAACTCTTCACGCAGACGCAGAACCTGCTCTTTGGTCAGGCCGCTGAAAGAGAACATGCCGTTCTGTTTGATGATGAAGCTGAAGTCACGGTCTGCGCCTTTCTCGGCCAGAGTATTAACAAACAGCAGACGCATACGCTGGATACGCTGGCGCATATCGTTCAGCTCTTGTTCCCAGATCGCGCGCAGCGCATCGTTGCTGAGAATGGTTGCAACAACGGACGCACCGTGTGCCGGTGGGTTAGAGTAGTTCGCGCGGATAACCGATTTCATCTGGCTGAAGGCACGATCGACGGTTTCGTCGTTAGCCGCAACCAGCGTACAGGCACCTACGCGCTCATTGTACAGACCGAAGTTCTTGGAGTAGGAGCTGGCAACGATCAATTCCTGGTGTACGGCTGCAAAAGCGCGCAGGCCTTCTGCATCTTCTTCCAGTCCACGGGCGAAACCCTGATAGGCGAAGTCAAACAGCGGCAGCCAGCCTTTCTCTACGGAGAGTTTAGCCAGCTGTTCCCACTGCTCAAGCGTCGGGTCGATACCGGTTGGGTTATGGCAGCAGCCGTGGAACAGCACCACATCACCCGCCTGCGCTTCGTTCAGGCTTGCCAGCAGGCCATCAAAGTCGAGAGCATGGTTTGCCGCGTCGTAGTATGCATATTCGCGCACTTCCAGACCTGCAGAGTTAAAGACGCTCTTGTGGTTCGGCCAGCTTGGGTTGCTCACCCAGACACGCTTAACAGAGGTGTTTTTCGCAAGGAAATCCGCCGCCACACGCAGTGCGCCGGTACCGCCTGGTGTCTGTGCTGTACGCGCACGTTTGTCACTCACAATTGCGCTACCTTTACCGAACAGCAGCTCCTGCGTGCAGCGACCAAATTCAGGAATACCATCAATACCGAGGTAGTTTTTGGTGGTTTCATTTTCCAGCAGATACTGCTCAGCTTTCTTAACGCTGGTCAGTACCGGGGTTTTGCCGGTTTCATCTTTATATACACCAATACCCAGGTTGATTTTGCCAGGGCGGTCGTCGGCACGAAACAGATCGGCCAGGCCCAGAATTGGGTCGGCAGGAGCGGCGGTAATGTTCTCAAACATGACGAAGTTCCATTGTGATTACAGAAGTGAAATCCGCTATCAGGTTAACGGTAGATTTACAAAATGCCAACCGTTTGCGACGAAAAGCGTGCGGCTTTTCAAAAGTCGCCATTATTTTCTGTCAGGCATAAAAAAACAGGGCCGAAGCCCTGTTCATTAAGCATATAACAAAGTGGTGTTCTGATTAGAACTGGTAGGTTACACCCACAGCAGCCATATCGTCGTTGCCGTTCAGACCGCCAACCGCTTTCGCGTAGTCGGTGTCTTTGTCCAGCAGGTTGATGTAGTAGTCAGCCCACACGTTGAAGTTTTTGTTGAAGTAGTAAGTGGTACCCACCTGGATGAATTTAGCCAGGTCTGCATCGCCACCGCTGAAGCCGCCGACGGCAGCCAGGTCTTTACCTTTGGTCTGCACGTAGGAGATGGCTGGACGCAGGCCGAAGTCGAACTGGTACTGAGCAACCACTTCGAAGTTCTGCGTTTTGTTAGCAAAACCAGCATCACCGCTAGAACCGGTACGGGTGGTGTTACGGGTTTCTGCATAGGTGGTTGCCAGGTACAGGTTGTTAGCGTCATATTTCAGACCAACACCCCATGCTTCAGCTTTGTCACCCTGACCATCAGCTTTCTGGTTCAGAGTACGGTTAGCGTTGCTGTAAGATGCGATTGCACCGAAGCCTTCGCCGAAGTCGTAACCCAGGGAGTAACCTACGCCGTCACCGTTAGAGGTTTTAACGTCAGCACGGTCGTTTTTACCCTGGTACTGTACGCCCAGGCTCAGACCGTCAACCAGACCGAAGAAATCGCTGTTACGGTAGGTCAGCAGGCCGGTGCTACGGCTGGTCATAAAGTTATCAACGTAGTTACCGCCCCAGGTCATACCTGAGAAGGACGGCGCCATATCGGTGTATGACTCTACGTCATAAACGATACCGTAGTTACGGCCGTAGTCGATGCTGCCAGCGTCGCCCGCTTTCAGACCGGCAAAGGCCAGACGGTTTTTGTTTTTCTGTGCAGTGTTTTCCGCATCATTGGCCATGAAGCGGTATTCCCACTGGCCGTAACCGGTCAGCTGGTCGTTGATCTGAGTTTCGCCTTTGAAACCGATCTGCGCGTAGGTTGCGTCGTTGTTGTTGGTGTTATCACCAGAGGTCACGAAATCGTGCTCGGCGTTAACTTTCCCGTAGAAGTCCAGTTTGTTGCCGTTCTTGTTATAGATTTCTGCAGCGTTAGCTGCACCGGCTACCAGCAGGGCAGGGATTACCACTGCCAGAATATTGCGCTTCATCATTATTTATTACCCTCATTGGTTTTTTTATGACACTCGCCACTGCCGTCAATAAATTCTGTCAATAAATATTTCCGGAACTATTGATGAGAGTTAGGTGTCTTTATGTATCTGACAGGCATCTTTCCATTCACTGAAGCGTTTCGCTAGCCTGAAAGTGCTACAATTCTCAAGATTGAGTTACAAAAAGAAAATATGTGTAACTAAATGTGTATTTTTCGGAACTTTGTGAACCATCTCAAATTTCAGAACGCCCTGGCGAATTAAACAGCAGATTGTTTCCTATATATATGAATTCCTTATGATTAATTTGGATAAAGGCAATTCCTATAAACAGATGTTAAACGACTCGTTTTTTCTTATGACCGAAAAAAGACTTCTGGATGGCTGAAAAAGTGGTTGAAAATTGTGCTATTGCTTGAGGGTGTAATAATCGCAATAAGAATAGGGTTTATTTTTTGTGGCTAGATGTTTCTCGGAAACAAAACGTAACAGGTAGTGGTTGTGACGGGGTGGTGCTTTAAAAACACTGACTTTGCGCTGACGAAAACTGACAGTGCAGAATAAAATAATGGCCAGCAAATGCTGGCCATGGTCTGTTTTTTGCTCTTAGAAGCTGGCGTTACGTGGCGTACGCGGGAACGGAATCACATCACGCACGTTCTGAACACCGGTAACGTAGGCGATCAGACGCTCGAAGCCCAGGCCGAAACCTGAATGCGGAACGGTGCCGTAACGACGAAGATCGCGATACCAGCTATAGTCCGCAGGATTGAGACCCATCTCTTCCATGCGCGCGTCCAGCACATCCAGACGTTCTTCACGCTGAGAACCACCGATGATTTCACCGATGCCAGGCGCCAGGACGTCCATCGCTGCGACGGTTTTACCGTCTTCGTTAAGGCGCATATAGAAGGCCTTGATGTCTTTCGGGTAGTTTTTAACGACAACCGGCGCTTTGAAATGTTTCTCGGCCAGATAGCGTTCGTGCTCAGACGCCAGGTCAACGCCCCAGTAGACCGGGTTCTCGAACTTCTCACCGCATTTCTCGAGGATCGCAACCGCGTCGGTATAGTCCACCTGCGCAAAGTCGGCAGAGACAAAACGTTCCAGACGGCCGACCGCATCGCTGTCTACGCGCTCAGCGAAGAACTTCATATCGTCCGGACGCTCTTCCAGCACCGCTTTGAAGACGTACTTCAGCATCGCTTCTGCCAGACCGGCGACATCGTCGAGGTTAGCAAACGCCACTTCCGGCTCCAGCATCCAGAATTCCGCCAGGTGGCGGCTGGTGTTAGAGTTTTCAGCACGGAAGGTTGGGCCGAAGGTATAAATCTTAGACAGTGCACAGGCGTAGGTTTCGCCGTTGAGCTGACCGGATACCGTCAGGAAGGCCTCTTTACCAAAGAAGTCTTTGTCATAGTCCACTTTACCTTCTGGCGTGCGCGGCAGGTTTTCCATGTCCAGCGTCGAGACGCGGAACATTTCACCCGCACCTTCCGTATCGGAAGCGGTGATCAGTGGGGTAGACACCCAGAAGTAACCCTGCTCATCGAAGAAGCGATGCAGCGCCTGAGCCAGCGTATGGCGCACGCGTGCCACCGCGCCGATCAGGTTGGTACGTGGACGCAGGTGCGCCACTTCACGCAGGTACTCGATGCTGTGACGTTTTGCCGCCATCGGGTAGGTGTCCGGATCTTCAACCCAACCGGTCACTTCAATCGCAGAGGCCTGAATTTCGAAACTCTGGCCCTGACCCGGAGACGCCACAACCACGCCGGTCACAATGACGGAACAGCCGGTTGTCAGGTGCAGAACGTCATCATTGTAATTGGGCAGAGAATTATTAATGACGGCCTGTACAGGATCAAAGCAGGAACCGTCATAGACGGCGAGGAAGGAGATGCCAGCTTTAGAATCTCGGCGGGTACGCACCCATCCGCGCACGGTGACTTCCTGGTCAACGGCAACACGGCCCTGGAGTACGTCGGCTACAGGCACAACGCTCATAATATTCTCTCTGTTAATAGTCGGAAAAAATAAACACTTGTCCACCCTTATGGGGGGATATCTATGTTACCTGCCATCCGCTATCAGACAAGTAAATTTCGCAGTCAAAAGAGAAGAATTGAGAAATAAATAAGGGAAGGGAGCCCTTCAGGCTCCCGTAAGCGCTTAACTGGCTTTTTTGATCTGCGGGAGATCGAAGGCTTTGCGCAATGCGCGGACAAACGCTTTGTCATGGCAGATGGTTTTACCCGGGCTGTCGGAGAGTTTCGCCACCGGCTTGCCGTTACATTCCACCAGCTTTATAACAATATTCAGAGGTTTTACCTGAGGAATGTCGCAGGTCAAACGGGTACCAATCCCGAAGCTCAGGTTCACTCGGGTGTTGAAATGGCGATAAAGTTCAACCGCTTTTGCCAGGTCAAGATTATCGGAGAAAACCAGCACCTTGCTCATCGGGTCAATGCCGAGTTTTTGGTAATGGGCTATCGCCTTCTCGCCCCATTCAACCGGGTCCCCGGAATCGTGGCGTAACCCCTGATAACGCTCAGCAAATTCGGGACCGAAGTCACGCAGGAAGGCATCCATCGTAATGCAGTCGGTGAGGGCGATCCCGAGTTGATTCGGGTACTCCTCAAGCCATGCGGCGAGGGCCGCGCGCTGGCTGTTAGCCAGATCCGGGCTGATTTGCTGATGCGCCTGGAACCACTCGTGCGCCTGGGTGCCCATCGGCGTCAGGTTGAGTCGACGCGCCAGGTCGTAGTTACTGGTGCCCACGAACCACGGCTCCTGCTGCAGACGTTTAACGATGGCCTGCTGAACCTCGCGAGAGAAACGGCGACGGGTGCCGAAATCCATCAGGCGGAAGCGGGACATATCCAGCCCTTCGGTCAGCGTGGTGAAGGCTGCAAGTTTATTTTCCAGCGAGGCGACCGCCTGGGCGACGCCCATTTCCGGCGAACGGTAGCGGTGAGCCAACTCGCTGATCACTGCCAGCAGCGGCACTTCCCACATGATCACTTCCCGCCACGGACCTTCAAGGCGAATATCCAGCTTGCCGTTCTCGTTGGTCACGGTGACCTGCTCCGGCTTATAGCGGAAATCACGCAGCCAGTTCAGGTAATCGGTTTTAAAGAAAGGCAGGCCAGAAAGCCACTGGTATTCATCGTCCTGCAGCGTCAGATGCTGCATCGCATCGACCTGTTCACGAATGGAGTCTGCGTAGATACCGAGCAAATCGTCACCACGGCAGCGGAATTCCGCCGCGACGTGAACGTCATAGTAATGGTGGAAAACGGCTTGCTGCATATGCAGTTTATACGCGTCGGTATCCAGCAACGTATGCAGAACCGGAGAAGCGAATTGAGTCATAGGTGCGCTGTAGCATCCTCTCACGGGAGCGTTTAGTACAATAAACAACTCCGGAGTATACCTTGTTTAGTGATTTATTGAACCCCGATCACAACATAAGCACACTTTATGGTCGAGGGCATTTTGTGCCCCGTGTTATACAAATGTAGCAACAGGGCTGCTAACCACTTGAATTTAAGGTTTTCTACTGCGCTGCTATCATGCTTTGGGGCAGCGATGGGGCAATGTGTGAAAGCGCCTTGTTGAGTAGAGTAACCTGTTCGCCGCTCTTCTCTGACATCCACTTTCCATACACCTTGTAAACCATCTGTGCATCGGTATGCCCCATCTGAGTTGCTATAAAATTTGGGTTCGCCCCGGCTGACAATGACCAGCACGCATAGGTATGCCTTGACTGATACGCGTTGCGGTACCGTATACCGGCGCGCTTGATTATCGGGCCCCAAATTTTATTAATCGAATTAACCGCGTAATGATATCCTCTTCGTGACCCACGCTTGACGCATTGAGGGCTGAAAACGAAAGTGCATGGATGTATGACTGACTGGCCATATTCACGCAAATTCACTTCAACCTCATGCTGCCGGCCAAGGCGCGTCAGTTGGGCCTGATTCCTGAGGGCATCAATAGCTGGTTGTATGAGATAAATCACCCTGTCAGTGCCTGCCTCGGTTTTTGGCAGGGTGAACTCATACGTTTGGGTAAGGTTACGCTTAACCGTAATGGTTCCCGCGGTGAGATCGATGTCTTCCCATGCAAGACCACATAATTCCCCATGCCTCATTCCAGTATAAACGGCGACGGTCCAGAGATTTCGCATCTGCTGGTGGCCGCATGCCTGAATGAACCTGATGAACTCGTCTGTCGTTAGTGGATCTGGTTCGTCTTTTGCCTTCCTGAGACGGTTAATTCCGCTAAACGGGTTTTCCTTTGCGTAGCCGTTATCTGCTCCAAACTGGAAGATCTCGGCCATCAGCATCATGTAATTATTCACCGTGGAAGACTTCCGGCCTTTTACCTGTGTCCGGTGATCCTTCTTCATTACATGGAAGCCCGTCAGCAACTCCTTCCTGACATACAGCAAATCTTCAGTGGTAACCGCAGAAACCATTTTATTTTCGCCGATGCGCGGAAGCATGTTTTTTATGATGGATTCGTACCTACTCATGGTGTTAGAGCTGATCTCCATTCTCTTCAGCTCTGACCATCTTTCGGTAAGCTCCAGCACAGTAATTTCCTTTCTATCCTGACCGAACCGGGCAAGGTTCGGTGAGTTTGGGAATTTTTCTGCATAGTTAAAATTTCCCATCCTTATCGCAAAACAAACCGAAGAACGCAGCTCACCAGCTATCTTGCGATTTTTTGCAGTGTCAGGGACACCGAGGTTTTCCCTGACACGTTTACCTTTATAAAGAAACCAGATGCGGAGCGAACCGCCGTGGTTTTCGACGCCTGTAGGGTATGATGCATTAGCCATTGATCCCTCCTGACGTCCAGGAGCGTGGACGAGTGTACTGCTTTTCATGCTGTCTTCGCACCTGGTTGATTTTTTTTCTGTGCCTCGATCCACTGATCAACGGCTTTCCTGTTGTACATGCATTCGCTCGAAGGCTTGGGATTACCATCTGGTGAAATGTGCAGGTACTCGCGGCCCAGCATCCAGGATTCTTTTCTGGCGCGGGTGATGGTTCCGGGCTTGAGCCCGGTAACCGCAATCAGAACCTTTTCGCTAACCCAGTCATTCGGCACCAGAAGAACGATTTCAGCACTGGTTTGCATGGATCTCCTCCATTTTCTCTTTAGCCAGACGCACGCAACGCGCAAAAGAGGAGGGCGTTACAATTTCGCGCAGAGCCTGAACCAGGAAGTCGTTGTGCTGCTGGTGCAGCTCCAGGTTGCGTTCTTTTTCCTCATGACGCAGGACTGCCAGACGGGCTGTGATGATTCGACGCTTCCCTTTGATCAGCCGCAGTGCGTTCTCTGCCTTTTTGCGCCATGTACTCCAGTCACTACTGCTGTTCGATCTCGCCAGTTGCTCTTCAATACTGAGCTGCGCTTCTTCTGCGTTAACAAGCTGCTGCAGGCAATCGCTGATAGTGTTCAGGTTGTCTGTCTCCACGAAGAATTTGTGCATTCTTAACCCTCCCACCCAATCGCCTGGAACAGGCCCATTTTAGGGTGATACCAGCGGGTGCCGCGCGGTTCAGCTTCTGACATCATCTGGCGAAATGCGGCCATAAACGGCTCCAGTTCGACAATAGCCCTACGTGACAACAGCCCGTCTGGAGTCATAAATTCGTGCGTGTCTGTCGGGATGCGGTAGGCATTGACCAAATTTCGGCACTTGGCGTCACTCATTCCGCTTTTGGCTACCACCTGGCGGTAACCGACATATCCGGCGCGCATGGTCCCGCGTTTGATGTTCTCCACAGCTTCTGTGACCGTTTCGATCTGCTCTTCAACATGATTAAGGCGCTTCTGCTGGCGAACGGCGTCGGCGGCCATTGCAGCGATCATCTCGATTTCCGTCAGCGGCGCGCGAGTGCGGAAATAGTTGTTAACCAGTTCGCGCTGAACCTGCCAGGCAAGATCATCGTTAAATGGCTTCGTCAACATCAGATAGCCTGATTCGAAAAGCACAATCCCTGACGGTGCAAATTTAGAGAATGTCCCTTCAGGGAGGTCCGTACGTATTACGTCCGCACCTAATTCGGCATAATCCACACCGTTGATGAAATGCTCACGGTTTCGGTTGAATGCTGCACGAGCGGTTCCTTCCGGTCGCTGGTGGACTTCATCAATCATCGCCAGCGTCACAACGCGCTGACCGCGATATTCGACTGCCGGCAGATGTTTGTTATTGATCGTTACAGTGTTCATTTTCGTCCTCCTCAGTGCATAACCGGCATGTCAGGCATACCTTCTTTCTGAATCTGTTCAATGAAGCTGTCATGAAGGAGATTTAAACCCTCCCGCCCCATTTTTGAGAGTCGAAGCCCGTTCTCAGCGTCCGTATCTAGCATGTCCCGGTACATGCGCAGCGCCATCTGCTGACCGAGTTCCTGGCCATATTTCTCAATGGCTAGCCCTTCCACATGGCTTGCGAGTGCGAACCGCTCTGGCGCAGGATAAACACTGATTGAACCGTGCTGTCCGGAGTAGATAACTGCGGTGTCAAACCCTCCAGAATCGTTGGCAACCTCAACTGTGCCGTTCTTTGCCTGCTCCTCGGTAATGAAGACGGCAACAAGCATCCAGCGCCAAATGATGATTTCGCTCTCGATGCCCGGGGTAAACCAGCCGCTTTCAATCGCTTCCATGATGCAAGCCAGCAGATCTAATCCATCCGGAATTCGTTTGTCATAGTTGCCATTGTCGAGCTGGCGAACCGCGACGGAATAACCAATGACGCGGTTACCAAAACGGATGCCTGTTGATGTCGGCTCCGGAGTAAAGGCTGAATTAACCATCACTGAACTCCTTTCGGCTTGATGGCCTGCAGTGCATCAACCTCTTTAACGAATCGGTCATGCATCGCGTCCCATTTCTCACACCATTTCTCCATTTCTCGCTTGCGCGCCAAGATGCTACGCAGACGGCGAACACAACGCTGGTGTGCCATGAAATACTCGGTGGTTACGCCGCCACGCTGCCAACAATTCAGCTCTGGATTGAGTGGGTGGACTGCCTGCACATCCGGGTGCCGCTGCTCGAAGCCGGAGCGATAAAATGCTTCTGAAGTCATAAAGAACGCCAGATAGCGGATCGCCGTATCTCGCGTGAAGCATTTTTTTATACGTCCGTGGCGTACTGCTACGAACAGTGGGCCAACAGGCGTATCGTGTTTCTGTAATGCCAGGTCAATCATGCTCACGGTGCGTTTATCGTTCATTTCCGATCCTTAACTTTGCTATAGCGTTCGTGTGACATCACTTCCCAGTTCTTGCCGCCATCGCGGGAGAGTAGCCGCCAGCGATGATTAACCTTGAGGCTCAAATTCCCGGAGCCGTGCATACGGCAGGGATGGATGCGCCTTGCCCTGAACTGGCTTAAAACGTGTGCCGCTTTGAGGTGAACCCACTCAGGAATTCGTATCGCTGTCAGCGCCATCAGATCCGAGCCTCCACTTTTTGTTTTTTGACGAACTCAACCAGCTCAGAAATGAGCTCGTCGATTAATTCCTTCCCGCTATCCGTAAGGAATTCACCGCTGCCATTTACATCAACAGCACTGCTGTAAATTCCTTTAATAGCTTTTACTCCTTCTACATTCCCGTATTCACTGATCGCAAGCCTTTCGAATTTCCGCAATAATCCATCGAGAAGAATCTCTGTTAACTCGACCGTGTTAATACCGCCTTTATTTAGCTTAATAACTAGGCAGTTACTGCCTGTTTTACGCTGGTGTCGTAATAATGCTGCTTTTAAAACTCGTCGACGATATGTCTCGATTAATTTATCCATTGCGCTGTTCCTCCTCCAAACTCATAACTATTTCCTCTTCTTTTTCGGTCCACCCATGAATCTCAGCGGCGAGGTCATAAACCAGAGCGCATATTGTTTTGAGTTGAAATCTGTCTAACTTGTCGTGATATTCAAATAATGTTTGCGACAAGCCTGACAACTTCTCCGCTTTGATATTCACTTCCTGAATATCCTGTCTTTTTAAAACGCCCATAATTAACGACCATATGCTTTTTTAAGATAAAGACGAGCGATTACCTCGTAACCGCTGGCCGCATAAAGGCATGCTGTTCTATATGCTGATTTATCAATGATGAAAGTCATACGAAGCGCCTCACAGCCAAAGAAGCGACCACACGACCGTGAATTTTGATTTCTTTCTGTTCATCGGTATTAAGGGTGAAAGTTTCGTAATGATGGTTATCAGAGATGATTTTTAATGAGCCATCAGCTAATGGCTCAATTCGCTTAATGAAAAGGCATGGGCGACCAAAAGCATCCATTGTGTAAACATAAATGCCAGAGGTAAGCGCACGTCCACCGCAATCAACGAAAGCCACAATCTCACATGGTTCTATGGTCGGCTGCATTGAATCACCTTCCATCCGGCAGCTTTGAACGCGGTTGCCAAAGTCATTAATATTGTCTGAACCGATCAGCATTTGAGTAGTTTTTATTGGCTGATTAATCGCGATAGCATTTTGCATTTTCATTTCCTCAGGGTGAGTTTCCCCCCACCCTAAAAGGTGTTAATTATGATTAATTGAGTTAATTAGTTAGTTAAATAGCAGAGAACATTTTCTTAATGTCAGGATGGTCATCAATGATTTTTTTAGCATCATCACATGCTTCTTCATATGACTTGAAGAAATCAACCAGAACAAAATAATTACCTACACGTTCGTAGATAGCGAATTCCAAACCGTCAATAAAAGTGGTGTTAAATTCGTAATCAAAATCATTCTGATGAGGTTGCGCAGCTCGTAAATAACACCAGTGCGAATTTGCTGCCTTGAGCTTGGCGTGGATATCAAATTCCTTACTCGCTGGGTTTGGTTGGGAGGTTATGTTCATCTCATTGGCTCCGTTGTTTGCCGATGAAATGAGAATACTTAAGTATTAATTGAAGGTCAATGGTATTAATACAAAAAGAATAATAGTTTTCTTATGTATTTGTTATTGAAGATTATTTTAGTAATAAAAAAAGCCGACGCTATGGTCGGCTTGGTGGTTTTTTGGGAGCGGATCAGAAGATTGTTGATACCCAAAACAGTCTTCCTAAAACCTCAAGGCTATCCATGTCTACTTCTTCATCAGGGTATTCATCAGAGTTATAGCTTCTGATTGTCACCTTATCTGGCCCAGATCTGTAGAGGATTTTTAACCTTTTCCATCCACCTTGGTTGATGCCGTAAATTTTACCATCAACGATACGCTTGTCATGGCAGTTTATGGCAACAGTAGAGCCATCAGCGATCACTGGCTCCATGCTATTTCCGTGTGCAGCAAAGCATAGAACGCCATCACCATCACTATTAGCTCCCACCTTTCGCAATGTTGCTTTGGAAAACCTAAGTTTTTTGCCATTGTAATCATCATTAAGAGCGCTGCCATCTCCACATGCGAACTCGATATCCTTCAAGTAAGGCACCTCTACCTCATCATCCTCAAGCGGCGTTTGCTTATCCCATGGATCTATACCAAACATCCTTTGTTCTGGAGTTTTTGCGGGCCCCATGGTGCCTTCACCAGTGCTTAACCATATTGGATCTACATCCAACGCTTTGGCTATATCCACGATTTTTCCGCTGGACTGAGCTTTTCCTGAGGTTAGTTTTTGTATGGCCCCCTGGCTTACCCCAACCCTATGCGCTAATTGACTTTGAGTAGCCCCGGCATGAGCCATCGCCAGCCTTAGTCTTTCTGCAAGTGTGTTCATCTAAGTATCTCCGATTTCTGTGCATATTTAATACCACAGGATTAACCATGGCAAGCGGATAATACTTGATTAATTATTCCTTTGGTATTATTTTATATCTTTAATATTAATACTAAGGGCTTTGTTATGACTGATGAGGTTTTTGAATCCCCAATGGCGAAAGCCGTGTACGTTGCTGGTGGGCAAAGTTCGCTTGCTAAAAAGGTTGGCGTTACGCAAGGAGCTGTCTGGAAGTGGGTCAGGGGGATAAAGAAAGTTTCTCCGGTCCATGCAGTGGCAGTCTCAAACGCAGTTAATGGAGTTGTTAAGCCTCATGAACTGCGTCCTGATTTGCCGACTCTTTTCCCGCACCCGGGTAATGAGGTGTGACATGTCACGGCATTATTGCGTCAGCGAACCTTTACTGGTGGCTGAATTCAGTAACGAAAATGAGTTGGCGGGTGTCGCATGAGCATGGAACTTATGGTTAAAGCAATGAAGGTCAAGGTGGGAAATCCACTGCGTAAGCTCGTGCTACTTAAGCTTGCAGATAACGCTAGTGACCATGGTGAGTGCTGGCCGAGCTATCAACACATCGCTGATCAGTGCGAAATTAGTAAGCGATCTGTGATGAATCACATTGATGCTTTGTGTGAATGCGGACTGGTAAAAAAAGAACTTCGCCCGGGGCCAAAAGGTAACTCAAGTAATGTCTATCGACTTGATTTTAGTAGTGCAGGAGATTCACTAGGGGGTAGTGCAAGTCGTTCACTACCTAGTGCAGGAGATTCACCACATGGTGCAGGAGATTCACTAGGGGGTAGTGCAGGAGCTGCACCCAGAATCAGTCACTCTTTTGAACCAGTCAATGAATCAGTCATAGAACCTAAATATAACGGTTCATCTGACAACGGTTCTGAAAAAAATCGCTCTTCCAAAGAGAACTATTCCAACGAGTTCGAGCAGGCATGGCAGGCATATCCAAAACGTGCTGGTGGTAACTCCAAGGCCGCTGCCTGGAAAGCCTGGAAATCTCGAATCAAAGACGGTGTTACCACTGAGGCAATGCTGGCAGGCGTAAGCCGTTATGCCGGGTATGTTCGCGCCACTGGTAGCGAGGGAACTCAGTTCGTCAAACAAGCAGCAACGTTCTTCGGTCCTGATCGGCACTTCGAAGATGTATGGCAGCCTCCCGCAGGCAAAACCAACGTACGAACCGGAATGCTCCCTGTATCAGGGTTCAGTGAACAAGATTACGGCCAGTCAGACTGCAACTGGTAAGCAGGAGAAATCACAATGCTGAGTATTAAACAACGCGAAGAAAGGGAAGCCCTGGTGGCAAAGCGCGAAGGGCTTCGTGAAGAACTGGCGTTCGCTGTAGAGCATAAAAAACCATGGCAGTGGAGGAGTTGGGAATCTGGCGAGGTACACGCTGCCACCTGTGAAATGCATGGTGACTATCAACGTATTTCCCTCACTGGAAAAGCCTATCGTGGCGTTGAAAACGTCAAGCATTCCCAATGCCCGGAGTGTGTGAAAGCGGAACTGGCGGACATCGAATCCAGCCTGCGTGCATTACGTGTGGCCGACCTGATGGACAACGCAGGGATCGCACGACGTTTCGAAGCATGTGAATTCGATAACTACCAGGCTATCAATCAGGATGCGGCCAAAAATCTCGCGTCCTGTCAGCGTTACACCCACAGCTGGCCTGAGCGTCTGAAAGCCGGAACCGGTTTAGTCATGACCGGAAACTGCGGTACTGGTAAAAATCACCTGGCAGTTTCTATTGCGAAAAGCATCATTCGCGATCACCTCGCTAAAGTGGAAATAACCGACGTCATGCGCCTCACCCGGGCTGTGAAAAGCACGTGGCGCCACAATGCCGAAATGACCGAGGAAGACGTGATAGAGCGTTTTGCATCACTGGATCTGCTGATTATCGACGAAGTGGGCGTGCAGTTTGGCAGTCCGACCGAAATGACCATCCTGCAGGAAATCATCAATGCCCGGTACGAAAGCATTCTGCCGACAATCCTGATCAGCAATCTCACATTCGACCAGTTGAAAGAGACGATTGGTGAGCGAATCGTGGACCGGGTTACCGATGGTGGACGCAACCGCCTGGCATTTGGCTGGGGAAGTTTCCGCGCTATCGTGTCAGGAGTTGTAGCATGACCCCTGTCTGGAAAAATGAAGATCTGGAAGGTGCGGTAATCGGCGCTATTTTTCTTCGTGGTGCCGACCCTGAGGTACTGGATATTCTCTCCAGAGTTCCGTCCAGCGCCTTCTCGGTACCACAGTATCGGGAAATCTACACTGGGATCTGCCGTCAGGCGCGAGGGGCCGGTGTTATCGACCCTGTATTGCTCTGCGAAAGCATGCCAAAGCACAGCGCAATCATTCTGGACTCAAGCCGTATCGCATGGGCGAAGTCGGCGCTTGTTTCCTACGTTTCGACGATGGAGCGTAATGCAGCTGTTCGCGATGCCGAAGCTGTAATTGAAAGGGCGCTGGCAGATCTGCGGAGTGCTCACAATGGTGATGCAGCTTTATCGGCATTCAGGGCCGCACAGAACAGCATTGCCGCAATTTCTCTCGAAGAAAAGACCGTTCAGCCAGTTCACATCGACGACATTCTTCCTGCAGTAGTGGATCGGGTAGATGCACGCAACCGCGGGCTCGAAGAAGCCAGAAGCCTCATGACGGGTATTGAAGAGCTTGATGCAAAGACTGGCGGCATTGAACCAACAGACCTGGTGTTTATCGCTGCGCGTCCGTCGATGGGTAAAACTGAATTGGCGCTGGATATCATCGACAAAGTTTCTGAACAGGGCCGTGGTGTCCTGTTCTTCAGCATGGAAATGCCAAATATCCAGATCGGTGAGCGGATGGTATCCGCTGCCGGTGGCATGTCGGTTTCACGCCTGAAAAAGGCCGCTGATTTTGACGATGAAGACTGGGCCAGGCTGACCAATGGTGTAGAGCGCCTGACTGGTCGTAGCATCTGGATGGTTGATTCCACCGATCTGACAGTTGATCAGATTCAACAGATAGCTACCCGCCTGCAGCTGGCACATCCTGAAATAGCGCTGGTGGTCGTGGATTATCTGGCACTTATCAAAATTGAAAGCACTGCACGATATGACCTTGCCGTCGGTGAGGTGTCAAAAGGGCTTAAGCGCCTGGCTAAATCCAACAAAACGCCAGTTCTTGCTCTGAGTCAGCTTTCTCGTGGTGTCGAAACTCGGCCAAATAAACGTCCAATGAACTCCGATCTTAAAAACTCAGGTGAGATTGAGGCAGATGCTGATCTCATCATGATGCTTTATCGCGATGAAGTTTATAACCCTGAGTCGCCAGCAAAGGGGATAGCGGAAATTAACGTGACCAAACAGCGCAACGGTGAGCTGGGCACGATCTACCGTCGATTCTATAACGGGCACTTCCTCCCAATTGACCAGGAGTTAGCAAAGCAACGTTCAGCTCCACAGCAGAAAGCCCAGACCAGACGTTACTCAAAAGAAAGGCATTCCAGCAATGCAGACTATTAAAACCATCAAGGCAGCGGGGGCAACCGTATGAAACTGGAAGCATCACTCAAACATTTCAGCCCTCAGGGCATGCACATCAGCGACGACGTGAAAGGAACCTCTCCGGATCGCCTTACAGGAACAGATGTAATGGCGGCGATTGGCACCACCAGCAGCCGTGCGCGCTTCGGCCTGGCGGCGTTCTTCGGTAAAGCGGGAATCAGTAAAACGGATGAACAGCTCGCAGTTCAGGCGCTGGCGCGATATGCGATGGATGTCGCACCGAAGAATGTTCGCAAAGCAGCTGGTGGGCAGTTCGGATGGTGCATGCAGATGCTGGCACAATTTGCCTTTGCTGATTACTCCCGTTCTGCGGCTACCAGCGTGACATGTCACAGCTGCAGTGGTACCGGGTTTATCTCCGGGAATGAGGATGTGGTTAAACATCCTGGTATTTTCGACGCCGACGGTGCCGAAGTGGTGGCGCCGAAGATTAAAAATGAGCTGGTGAATAGGGTTTGCGGAACATGCGGAGGAAAGAAAGTGATCCTTGCCCGGTGCAGGTGTGGCGGTAAAGGCGAAGTGTTGGACCGTAAAGCCACAAAAGACCGCGGCGCGCCGGTTTTCAAGACGTGTGAACGTTGCTCTGGTAATGGCTTCTCTGCTATCTCCTCGGCGACGGTACACCGTGCCATTCTTAAGCGTCTCCCGGACCTCCATCAATCCTCATGGTCACGCAACTGGAAACCCTTCTATGAAATGCTGGTGGACACTCTGCGCCAGGGGGAGCGTCATGCAGCAGTAGAATTTGAGAAGGCGACAACTTATTAATATGATCGGAGCAAATAGCGACACTTTTTTGCACGTTGGTGTTGACTTTGCATAAAACTGCCCTGTATGCTTCTGATTATGGAGTATAACGCCTGTAGATAATTAACCTCGAAAAGCCCGCCACGTTGCGGGTTTTTTTATACCTGCAATTCTTCGCACCACGCTCGGTGCAATTCAACCTTTGACAGAGTGACAATAACGCCGCATAGCGGCCTTCTTTCCCCTCGTATTGAGAGGATTCACAGCAATAAGAGGGGGCTAAATGTCCGATCCATTAACCGGTACTGGTGCAGTTCTCGGCGGCGGTCTGCTGGGCTCCGTGCTTTACGGGGTCTTCACCCATACCGATTTCGGCGTGGTATTTGGCGCTTTCGGTGGTGCGGTGTTTTACGTTGCGACAGCAACAAACCTTACGCGCGGTCGCCTGACAGGGTATTTCCTGACATCGTTCATTGTTGGTGTGCTTGGGGCTGGTTTTATTGGTTCATGGCTAAACGCCTTTACGCGCTATGAAAAACCTCTTGATGCACTTGGTGCAGTGATTCTGTCTGCGCTGTGTATAAAAATCCTAACTTTTCTTAATAACCAGGATCTGAACAGCCTGTTCGGCTTTTTCTCGCGGTTACGCGGAGGAGGGGGGAATGGTAATTGAACCTGCTGCACTGGCTAACGCAATTATCTCTGCTGTTATCGTTATTGCACTGATGTTTTATCAGCGTGGCAGTGCGAGACATCGCCCACTGATATCGCTGATGGCTTATTTCACTGTGCTGGTATACGCCAGCGTTCCTTTCCGTTATCTGTTCGGCCTGTACCATGAATCGCACTGGTTTGTGGTGCTGGTGAACGTCCTGATATGTGCTGCCGTTCTCTGGGCTCGGGGAAACGTGGCGCGCCTTGTTGATGCACTGAGGCACTAATGAACCAATCACAATTTCAAAAGGCGGCTGGTATTAGCGCCGGGCTCGCTTCGCGCTGGTTTTCGCGCATCGATGCTGCAATGAAGGAATTCGGCATCACAGCACCGCTCGATCAGGCCATGTTCATCGCACAGATGGGGCATGAGTCCGGCGGGTATACCCGGCTGGTGGAAAGCCTGAACTATGCGGCGGAAAACCTGGTCCCCAACTTCGGCAGCCACCGGATTACCAACCAGCAGGCCGCCGCACTCGGCAGAACGGCAACGCAACCGGCAAATCAGAAAGCGATAGCCAATCTGGTTTACGGCGGTGAGTGGGGCAAAAAGAACCTGGGCAACCAGATTGCTGGCGATGGCTGGAAATATCGCGGTCGCGGCCTGAAGCAAATCACCGGCCTGAGCAATTACCGCAGCTGTGGGCTGGCTCTGAAGCTGGACCTTGTCACCCAGCCTGAGTTGCTGGAACAAGATGAATACGCTGCACGCTCCGCCGCGTGGTTCTATGTCTCTCATGGCTGCCTTCTTCATTCCGGCGATATTGAGCGCGTGACACTGCTTATCAATGGCGGTCGTAACGGGCTGGATAAACGCCGTGCACTGTTTAACCTGGCAAGATCAGTGCTGGTGTGAGGTGAGCATGGGTATTGAAATGATTGTCGGCCTGGCTGTTGCTGTTCTTGGGGCCATTGCAGCTGCTTTCGGTTTTGGTCATGCCTCTGGAACGACTAAAACGGAAGCAAAATTCCAGAAACAAAACACCGAAGAGAAAGCCGCTGCCACTGAAGCAGTTGCAGAACGCCGGGTAGACGTTACGAAAGAGGCCAGCAATGTACAGCAGACTGTTAACCATATGCCTGATGACGATGTTGATCGCGAGCTGCGTGACACGTGGAAGCGTCCCGGTGGTGGTTGATACCGCCTGTGACTGGGTAAAGCCAATCTACCTCACTGATCACGATATCGATGTTATGGACCGTCAGACGAAGAAAGACATCCTGACCCATAACAAAGCGTGGCAGGCGAACTGCCAGAAACCAATAGAAGTGAGGTCCAAATGATCGCAGCCATCGGCACAATTCTGGTCTGGTTGATAATTGGCATTGCTGGTATTGGTGCTATTTTCTGTGCCTTCATTGGCTTGCTGTTTCTCATCAACTGGCCTAAATAAATTCCCCGCCTTAAACCGAGTGGCAACCGGCGCAGGCCCAGCGAACAGGGTAACCAATAGCCTCGCAATAGCGGGGCTTTTTCACATCTGAGGATTACCAATGACCGTACGTGCTAAATTTTTCTGCCAATCAATTCAGAAGGCAGAAGATGATTCATATCGAACCATCCACATGAGCCCAATTACTGCTGACACCGAAGAAAACAAGGCGTGGTCAAAGTACACGCCTGACGGCCAGTTGACGATGCATGTGTCCAACCCGGCAGCATTCGACCAGTTCGAGCAGGGGAAGGAATACTACATCGACATTCAACCAGCTCAGTAAGCATTACAAAGCTCATCCGCTGGTGGGCTTGATAATGGGAAAACAGTGATGCCTATAAATTTTGGTAATTAGAAAAAACCTCAGATAAGTGCTAAAAATTTTCCCAGTAAACAACGATGAGATGAAGAATGAAAATCCTGGGATTTGATGAGCACAGAACAAAACGTGGGAGTGGTGCATTAAAGTTCTTTGAGCTGGAGCGTGTACCAAGCAGTGACTGGGTAAAGATATTCGAAAGCCTGTTCACAGAAAGTGGTGATGAGGCGTGGGTTGAGGGGTATTGCATAGTGACGAACTGCCCAAGCAGTGACATAGCTGAAAGGCTGGTGCAGTTACAATCAAAATGCGAAGAAGCAGAAACCATATTCAGAACTCAGTGCCCAACCCTCTGAACACTAATCGCCGCCTTCGGGCGGTTTTTTATTGTCACAAACAACGCATATCCACTCCAAGGGATGAAGAACTAATTATCTCTTTGAGAGGGTAAAAGCAACAGCCAGCACCCGCTGGAGGGATTGATAATGATGGCTTCGTGATCCCTATGGTTTTTAGGGTATGGAAATAGGCATAAATAGGCTCCCTGGGTAAATAAACGTAGCGAAAGTCACAGACATTAGATTTTTTTCATGTGATTGAATTATTTAAAGGCTAACATCATCCACATAAAATGAATCACTTGAGGAAGGAAATGTTGTGGCTCCGATACTTGTTTTTGCCAATAACGAACATGTGAGAGTATTGAGAATTCGTGATTACAGAAGCAAAATCAGATACCTGCATTCAAACCAAGAAGTAAGATCTCTGGATGTCATAATGGTTTTTTCAACCTTCCTCAACGGGAAAAGCGGTGCTGTCCTGGTGGCAGCAGACAGATATGTAAGCAGGAAAGAAATTCTCGAGGCTTATGATGCGCTGCTCAGTTAAAATCCAGACTGAAGACTCACTAAGAAGTGGATCAGACAGCCTGCTGAACCACAAAGTTAGATATTCACAGTAATAATCTGGTGCGCGGGGTAGCAGGTTAAACTGTTCCGGACGAAGCGTGACGCTGCTACAAGCTGGAGGATGGTGCAGACGACCTATATCTTCTGGCTCAATGGTTCGAATCCATTCCTGATTACCTCATTTAAGCCATCTACTTCCGCTAGTGGGTATGAAAATGGTTTTAACCTCAAGCGTTGAACCAATCAGCTGATTATCTTGCGCAATTGGATTTCTTCCTGCTCGTTGAGCTTGGCGTACTCGCTGATTTGTTTAATAAGTGACTCTTTGTTATTAGACATCATGGATGAAACGTAGCAATCAGTTCTCCATTCGAAAAAACTCACTAAAAACAAGAGGGTTGTTTTTGAGTACTGATAATGTATTGAGAGGTCATTGCAAATTCTTTTCTTTTCCATGGGGTAAGTTTCTACTTAATGCAAATTATCGGCATTTATAATGCTTCATTGGGTTGAGATACATGAATACTTCACTTTGAGTAAAGTGATACTTCATTACCGCTAAAATTAGTAGGATTAATCTTAGGTTATTGTTGTTTTTGGCACAATATGAATAATAAATTCGACTAAACACAACGATAACAAACGATGAAAATTCAATCTATTGCAATCGCTTTGCTGGTGGCGATATCGTCACCTTCATACTCAGCATTTCAGGAAAGGGAATACAATACCTGGTATCAGAAAGATGCAGTGCTTTACGACATTACGCAGACCTCAGAGGGATTGCCCGTCATGATAAGCATCTCGCAACCAGAGCGGGGATCAGCCAATATGCTCGTATCCTATATGTCCGAGGGTAGTTGTGGGGATAAGAAGGATTTTCTTAATGTGAACGGGAAGGATGTTCCTGCAACTTACAGCTGTGCATCAGTCGGGGTAAACAGGATTGATCACTTTGCAATTAATGATGCCGAAAAGGTCAATGAGATGGTTAACCACCTCAAGTCTGATTTCACTTTGTTGCTTCAGAACGATATTAAGGTCTGGGCTGCAAACATAAAGACGCCGAAGTACGGCATAGCGCCAAGATTTTAAATCGCCAGATATAACCGCCTCAGGGCGGTTTTTTTATGCCTTAAATTTGTCCATCAGAGGATAACTATGCAGGTCACTATTGATGGTGTCCCATACGTTCCCGCCAGCGTCGTTTCATCACGGATCGGCATTGCCATTTCGACGCATCAGCGCGCAGACGTTTTAAAGCGAGCACTCGAACAGCACATGAAGCATCTTCCCGCCGGTGCGCTGGTGGTGGTAGTCGATGATGGTTCTAAACCTGCAGCGGTAGTTCCCCACGGCGTGCAGCTGCTTCGCCATGAAACATCACTCGGCATTGTTGCTTCGAAGAACGCCAGCCTGTCAGCCCTGATGGATGCCGGATGCGAGCATCTTTTTCTGTGGGATGATGACGCCTGGCCTATCGCCGATAACTGGCATCTTCCCTACATCGAATCACCTGAGCCGCACCTGGCTTACCAGTTTCTGGATCTGGCCGGGCGCAATAAGCTGCACGACATGGCGGAGCTGTACCGTGATGATAAGCATGTTGCTTACACCGGGCAGCGCGGCGTGATGCTTTCCTACCACCGCAGCGCCATCGAGAAGGTGGGCGGATTCGATCCGGTTTATGGTCGCGGCATGTACGAACACAGTGACCTCGCCCTGCGGATTCATAACGCTGGCCTCACGACGTGGGCATACGCTGATGTCGTCGGTTCAGAAAAGCTTATCCATTCTCTCGATGAGCATGAGGCCGTAGAGCGTTCAGTGCCGAGGCCAGACCGACAGGCGCTGGTGGAACGTAACGTGAAGATACACAACGAACGGCGTGATACCGGGTATACCGGTTATGTTGAATACAGGCAGCAGCGCGACGTGGTAATCACAACGCTGCTCACAAGTCAGCCTGACCCGCAGCGCGGTACCAAACTGACGGCCTCGCCTGACATGCTGAGCAGGTGGTCGGCATCGCTTCGGAATTGTGGCCGTATTGCGCTGGTGGATGAATTACTGACGGCCCCGGCAGATGTTGAGCTGTATCTCGTACCTGACGTGAAGATGAATGTCTACTTTCGTCGCTGGCTGCACATCTGGCAGCACCTGCGAGATCACCCGGAATACCGGTTCGTCTGGTGTACTGATGGTACCGATGTCGAAATGCTTCGCGCGCCGTGGGAAGAAATGGAGCCCGGGAAGGTGTATGTCGGTTCAGAACCGAAGACATACGCCGACGCCTGGGCAAAGCAGAATCATCCTGAGCGAATCTATCAGGAATTCATCAAAGCGCACCGCAACGATGTGATGCTTAATGCTGGTCTGCTTGGTGGTACCCGCGCTGATGTAATGGCGTTTGCTCAGGGCATCATCCGTCTTTACTACCGGATTGAGAGTTATCGTTTCTGGAAGAAAGAACAGGCTGGCGCCGCGGTGGGTGACATGATGGCCTTTGGCATCGTAGCTAAGTCGTTTGGCGATCGCATCGTTACTGGGCCGCGCATTCACACAGTGTTTAAGTCTGAAGGTATCGGTAAGGAGTACGCCTGGTTTAAACATAAATAAGGAGAAGTTTGCATGTCTAACGAAGAAAACGTGGTTAAGCTGGTAAAGAAAAGCGCCCCCGACAAAAATGAGACGCTTATGTTAGACCGATTAAAAGAATCTATTCTTGACTGGGCGGCTGGTCTAAAGAGCGCTTCACCGTTGCCAGAGCGTCCATGGCGGCATTGAGAAATCTCTCATCATGAGAGGCTGCGGAGTTAGGAAGCTCTTTTACGAGATTTTCCATTTCAGCGATCAGATAAGTGGAAACGCCATTATTCACACTCAATTTATCCATGGCTCTGATCATTTTAGGGATGAGAAATCCAACCTGTAACTCGAGAGTGAAAATTCTGTCAAAAAGCTCTTTGCTATCCATACATTTCCTTATACAGAGGTCAACAGCCATCCCTCTGTGCTGAGTGCGCCAGTGTCCCACCACTGACGGGCTGAATGCTTACCTTAACCAGGGTTAATGAGAAGCAACACCCTGATATTCAGACAGTAGCCGCCATCGTGCGGCTTTTTTATTGGAGATTCGCTGGTGGCTGAAGAGTTTAAGTTATGCGTTGTAGGCCATCACGCCCGACGGAAACAGGCTGAGGCGTTGGCTTTAAGCATCAGTGCCCATCTTCTAATTGATGAGGGCGACGGTGGAGCTAATGCTAACCATCGCCGAGCACTTGAATGGGCTGCTGAGCAACCTTGCCGGGTGGTCGTGCTGGAAGACGATGCGATGCCCGTTCCTTGGTTTGCAGAGCTGGTGGTCGACTGGCTGACCCGCTTCCCTGACGACATGCTGAGCCTTTATCTCGGTACTGGCCGCCCGCCGCAGTACCAGATGCAGATAGCCGAACGGCTGATTATTGCTGATAAGACTCAGGCTGACTACATCACACTGCCGCGGCTGATACACGGCGTTTGTTATAGCGTACCTCCTCAGCATATTGAACGAGTCCTTTCTCGATGGGACAGCAGCAAGCCTGCCGATTATGCCGTTGGTGATGCTTATGGCGGCGCTGTGGTCTATCCGTGTTACTCGCTGGTGGACCATGCAGACTTTGAATCAGTCGAGTGTCACCCTGACTCAGCACCACGAACAGAACGCCGCCGGGCATGGAGATTAGCCTGATGCCTGCGTTAATACCGAGAGCATGCCGCAAGCGTGGCTGTCCTGGCACAACCACAGACCGCTCAGGCTATTGTCCAAAGCATCTTAACGAAGGCTGGCAGCAGCATCAGCGAGGACAGAGCAGGCACCAGCGCGGTTATGGCAGTAAGTGGGACAGGCTGCGCCCAATCGTTCTCGACAGGGATAAACACCTCTGTCAGGAATGCCTGCGAAATGGAAGGTATACACCCGCTGAGACGGTGGACCATATCACCGCCAAAGCAAATGGGGGAACCGATGACCTTTCCAACCTCGAAAGCCTCTGCAAGCCCTGCCACAGGGCGAAAACAGCGGTCGAAAGACTCAAATGACATCAATTCTCATTTGAATAGACCGAAGGGGAGGGCGGGTTGAAAGTTCAGGAACGACGCGCCAAAGGACCGCCGCCTGACCTCTTTTCACATCGCCGCAGGTTAGAAATCTTTTTTATGGGGTCCCCCATTCGATGATTAATAGGAGTTTTCGATTATGTCTGGACCACCGAAAACCCCGACCCATCTACGTTTGGTGAGGGGTAACCCATCAAAACGCCCGATCAACGAAAACGAACCAAAGCCCGCTGCTGGGGTACCCCCAACGCCGAAGCATTTCGACAAGCAGGGTAAATACTGGTTCAGGCGAATGGCTGAAGAGCTCGATGCGCTTGGCGTCATGTCGCAGCTTGACGCGAGAGCGCTTGAGCTTATGGTTGAGGTTTACACCGAGTACCGACATCACTGCGATACGCTGGAGAGAGAAGGCTACACCTACGCCGTTTATAGCGACGAAGAGCCAGACGAAGGCAAAGAGCGAGAGATTCGCATGATCAAGGCTCACCCGGCCGCCATCATGAAAGCTGATGCCTGGAAACGTCTGCGCGCCATGCTCGGTGAGTTCGGCATGACGCCAGCCAGCCGCTCTAAAGTGAATGCAAAAGGTCCTGATGCGGTTGACCCGCTGGCCGAGTTTATGAAAGCGAGGGATTAATGGCTAAGGTTGCAGAAGGCATCCGCTACGCCGAGAGAGTGGTGGCGGGGGAAATTATTGCCTGTGAGTATGTGCGCCTTGCCTGTCAGCGTTTTCTTGACGATCTGGCCCACGGCGAAGAGCGCGGTATTTTCTTCAGTGAGCCGCGCGCGCAGCACATTCTGAATTTCTATAATTTTGTCCCTCACGTCAAAGGCGCGCTGGCAGGCCAGCCTATTGAGCTGATGGACTGGCATGTTTTCATCCTGATTAATATCTTTGGTTTTGTAATCCCGCTGCTTAACGAAGAGACGGGGGAAACCGTCCTGCGTAACGACGGCAGCGGTCGGCCGGTGATGGTTCGGCGTTTCCGTACAGCAGATGTTGAGGTGGCCCGTAAAAATGCCAAATCAACACTTTGCTCCGGCGTGGGTCTCTATATGGCTGGCGCAGACGGCGAGGGCGGGGCGGAGGTTTATTCCGCTGCAACCACCCGTGACCAGGCGCGCATTGTTTTTGAAGACGCGAAAAATATGGTCAAGAAGGCGAAAGCCACTCTTGGGCGGATCTTCGAATTCAACAAGCTCGCTATCTACCAGGAGCAGACGGCCTCCAAATTCGAGCCATTATCATCAGATGCGAATAACCTCGACGGCCTGAACATCCATTGCGCCATTGTCGACGAGCTGCATGCACATAAAACCCGTGACGTCTGGGACGTTCTGGAGACGGCAACCGGCGCACGCCTGCAGTCTTTGCTTTTCGGCATCACCACAGCGGGATTTAACAAAGAGGGTATCTGCTACGAACTGCGTGATTACGCCATAAAGGTGCTGCGTGGCCTGGTAAAAGACGATACGTTTTTTGCAATCATCTACACCTTAGATGAAGGCGACGATCCCTTTGATGAAAAAGTCTGGCAGAAGGCCAATCCGGGACTGGGTATCTGTAAGCGCTGGGATGATCTGAGACGCCTGGCTAAAAAGGCAAAAGAGCAGGTTTCGGCCAGGATTAACTTTTTCACCAAGCACATGAATATCTGGGTTACCGCTGAGTCAGCCTGGATGGACATGATGAAATGGGAGAGATGCGAGTTTATCGCCCCGCAGCACGAACTTAAAACCTATCCCTCCTGGGTGGGCGTTGACCTGTCAAACAAAATTGATATCTGTGCGGCCGCTAAAGTCTGGCGCGCGCCAGGTGGACACGTTCATGCGGATTTTAAATTCTGGCTGCCGGAGGGACGCCTTGAGAAGTGTTCACGCCAGATGGCAGAGCTCTATCGTAAGTGGGCCGGGATGGACAAGCTGATCCTTACCTACGGGGATGTAATCGACCATGCTCAGATTAAGGAAGAGCTGCAGCTGTGGGTAGCTGGCGAGAGCCTGAAAGAAATTGGCTTCGACCCGTGGAGTGCGACGCAGTTCAGCCTTGCGCTGGCAGAAGAAGGGTTGCCGCTGGTGGAAGTTCCGCAGACGGTTCGTAATTTCTCTGAGGCGATGAAAGAGGTCGAAGCGCTGGTATACGGTGGCCGCTTCCATCACAGCGATCACCCGGTGATGAACTGGATGATGTCCAACGTAACCGTCAAACCTGACCGGAACGAGAACATTTTCCCGAATAAGTCCACACCAGAGGCAAAAATTGATGGCCCTGCGGCCTTGTTCACAGCAATGAGCCGCGTTCTGGTTAACGGTGGCAATGACCAGCAGGATCTCTCCGGATTCTTCAATAATCCCATCATGGTAGGTTTCTGATGAAAAAAAACAAACGGCCAGGCAGGGTTAAAAGTGCTCTGCTTAACTGGCTTGGTGTGCCTATCAGCCTGACTACCGGCACGTTCTGGGAGGAATGGTTTGGTACCAGCAGCAGCGGAAAGGTGGTAACGGCCGATAAGGCCATCCAGCTATCGGCTGTATGGGCATGCGTAAGGCTGTTAAGCGAGTCTATTTCAACACTTCCGCTGAAAATATACGTTCGACAGCCTGACGGTTCGCGTAAAGCGGCAACCGATCATCCGGCCTACTCGATACTGTGCCGCCGACCCAATTCAGAAATGACACCATCACGATTTATGTTGATGGTGGTCGCCAGTATTTGCCTGCGCGGGAACGCCTTCATTGAGAAGAAATTCATCGCAAACCGCCTGGTTTCGCTGGTGCCTTTGCTGCCGCAGAACATGGTGGTTAAACGTCTCACGACCGGGGCGCTGGAATACAAATACACTGAAAACGGTAACGAGCGAGTCATTCCCGTCAAAAACATCATGCACATTCGCGGGTTCGGTCTTGACGGCGTTTGCGGCATGATGCCGATGAAAACAGGCCGGGATGTGATCGGTTCTGCAATGGCGGTTGAGGAGTCTGCTGCGAAGATATTTGAACAGGGGCTTCAGAGTTCAGGTTTTCTCTCCGCTGAGAATGCGCTGACTGAAGAACAACGTGAAAGACTTCGCAGCTACATGGCTGCATTTACCGGTTCAAAAAACGCCGGGAAAATCATGGTGCTTGAAGGCGGATTGAAGTACCAGGGCGTCACCATGAATCCCGAAGACGCCCAGATGCTGGAAAGCCGCGCCTTTAGCATTGAGGAGATCTGCCGCTGGTTTCGCGTTCCGCCTTTCATGGTCGGTCACACCACGAAGCAAAGCAGCTGGGCATCCAGTCTGGAGGGCATGAACCTCCAGTTCCTGACACATACCCTGCGCCCCCTGCTGGTGAACATAGAGCAGGAAATAGGGCGGTGCCTGCTGGACAGCGATGATGAGGTGTTCGCGGAGTTCTCTGTAGAAGGACTGCTGCGCGCCGACAGCGCGGGCCGTGCTGCGTACTATACCAGCGCGCTCCAGAATGGGTGGATGTCCCGCAATGACGTGCGCCGTCTTGAGAATATGCCACCGATTGAAGGGGGTGACATTTACACCGTTCAGCTCAACCTGACGCAACTGAAAAATCTCGAAAGCAGCAATCCTGTTGTTCAGGCTCTGGCCCTGAGAGAACTGCATAACCACATATTCCCTGATATTTCCTTTGAACAATCTCCGCTGAAACAGGCCGCTTAGGAGCACTTTCCTGATGAGCAAAAAACAACTTCCGGCAGCACCGGCGGGTCGCCCCTGCGCGCGAGGCACCTGTGAAACTTTACCCTCCGCCCTGGATCGCTGGGATGGCGGGATCAAAGCCGCGTCCACCGACGACAACAGTATTTCTGTTTTTGATGTGATCGGGCAGGACTACTGGGGTGAAGGCGTAACAGCCAAACGTATCGCCGGTGCGCTACGGGCGATGAATGGCGCCGACGTCACGGTCAATATCAACTCCCCTGGCGGTGACATGTTCGAAGGCCTGGCAATCTACAACCTTCTACGTGAATACGAAGGCCGTGTGACGGTGAAGGTGCTCGGTATCGCCGCCAGCGCTGCCTCAGTCATTGCGATGGCCGGGGATGATATTCAGATCGGTCGTGGTGCCTTCCTGATGATCCACAACTGCTGGGTCTACGCGATGGGTAACCGCCATGACTTCGCGGAACTGGCACAGTCTCTGGAGCCCTTCGATAACGCTATGGCAGACATCTACGCGGCGCGTTCCGGCCTTGATATGGCAGCTGTTCAGAAACTGATGGATGCCGAGAGTTACATCGGTGGCAGTGACGCTGTGGCGAAGGGACTGGCAGACAGCCTGCTTTCTGCTGATGCGGTCAGTGATGGCGATGAATCACCCGCGGCCGCGCTTCGCAAACTTGATGCGCTGCTGGCTAAAACCAACACCCCGCGCTCTGAGCGCAGAAAACTCATTAAAGCCTTATCCGGTGGCATGCCTGGCGCTGTCACCACCAACGACGGTACGCCGGGCGCTGCCGAAGATATCAAACCTGAAACCCTCAATTCACTTGAAAGCGCTCTTGCGGCGTTAGTCAAATAAGGACCCTTTATGTCTGAAGTAAACGAAATTCTGAAAAAAGTCACTGCCAGCATTGAAGAGGCAACCGGCAAATTCAACGCGAAAGCAGAAGACGCACTCAAAGAGGCACAGAAGTCAGGCAGGCTGTCAGAAGAAACAAAAGCAGCCGTTGATAAAATGGCTTCTGAGTTCAATGCGCTGCGTGAAGCTGAAAAAACCCTGAAGGCCTCAATGGGCGAACTGGAGCAACATGTTGCCCAGATGCCGCTGGCAAACGCGAAACAGGTTGTCGAGTCCGTTGGCCACCAGGTGATCTCCGCTGAAGCCCTGAAAACCTTTGCTTCCAGCGTGGAAGGCGGTAAGCGCATCAGCATCCCGGTTAAGGCCGCCCTGACTTCGGTGGATGTGCCTGATGGTGTTGTAGAGCCACAGCGCCTGCCGGGTATCGATACGGCACCGAAACAGCGTCTGTTCATCCGCGATCTGATTGCTCCAGGTCGTACGTCCTCCTCAGCTATTTTCTGGGTGCAGCAGACAGGCTTTACCAATAACGCGAAAGTGGTTCCTGAAAATACGCAGAAACCCTACAGCGACATTGAGTTTACGCCGAAAATCACTGGCGTCAGCACCATCGCGCACCTGTTCAAAGCCTCAAAGCAGATCCTGGATGACTTCGCACAGTTGCAGTCCACCGTTGATGCCGAAATGCGCTACGGACTGAAGTATGCAGAAGAGCAGGAAATTCTCTTCGGTGATGGTACCGGCGTTCATCTGCACGGCATCGTTCCTCAGGCGTCAGCGTTCAATCCGGCGTTCACTGTCGAACAGCAGAGCGGGATTGACGATCTGCGTCTGGCAATGTTGCAGGCACAGCTGGCACGCTTCCCGGCGTCTGGTCATGTTCTTCACTTCATTGACTGGGCGCGGATCGAGCTGACCAAAGACAGCCTGGGTCGTTACATTCTGGCGAACCCTGCGGCGCTGACTGGTCCGACTCTGTGGGGCCTGCCGGTTGTTGCAACGGAAGCGGCAGCCTTCCAGGGTAAATTCCTGACCGGTGCATTTAACGCTGGTGCGCAAATCTTCGACCGCGAAGATGCGAACGTGGTTATCTCCACGGAGAACGCCGACGACTTCGAGAAAAACATGATCACCATCCGTTGCGAAGAACGTCTGGCGCTGGCTGTGAAACGCCCTGAGGCGTTCGTGTACGGTTCATTCAGCACCGGCGCGGGTAGCTGATAACTATTGCGGCCTTCGGGCCGCTTTTTTCGGGGCAAACAAATGCTTGATCAGAATGTGGTGAAACAGCATTGCCGCATTGATACCGACTTTACGGGTGATGATGCTCTGCTGGAGATTTACACAGGTGCGGCGGCCCGGTACGTCCAGACATGGACACGGAGAACGCTCTATGAAAATCAAAGTTCCCCTGGCTACGTAGACGACCCGGACCCGATTCTTCTTAATGATGATGTGACGGCGGCCATGCTACTGCTGATTGGTCACTGGTATGCAAACCGAGAGGCTGTGAACATCGGAAATATTACATCTGCGGTGCCTTTCGCCGTAGAGGCTCTTCTGCAGCCATACCGAATTTACGGGATATAGGAGGACTTTATGCAGGCTGGAAGACTGAGAGACAGGGTGGTGGTTCAGAACATCACAACATCGAGAGATCCTTCTGGCCAGCCTGTTGAAACTTGGCATGACGGCGCAGAAATCTGGGCAGAAGTTAAGGGTATCAGTGGGCGTGAACCGGTAGCCGCAGGCGCTGAAACTGCCGTCGCCACTATCAGAGTATGGACACGATTTCGTAGCGATATAACTGCTGCGTCCAGACTCAGGGTGATTATTGGCCCGTTCAAGGGGGCAATTTTGAATATTATTGGTCCGCCAATACCTGATTCTCGTGGCATTCAGCTCGAAATTCTCTGCAAACAGGGTACCGAAAAATGATTGAGACAAGCCTCGATTTTTCCGGACTGAATGACATCGCAAAGGATCTGGAGGCGCTTAGCCGCGCTGAAAACAACAAGATTCTGCGTGATGCCACGCGCGCTGGCGCCGAAGTGCTTAAGGAAGAAGTGATCGCCCGCGCGCCGGTGCGCACCGGGAAACTGAAAAAAAACGTGGTGGTGGTGACCCAAAAAAGCCGCCGCCGCGGGGAAATTTCTTCCGGCGTCCATATTCGTGGCGTTAACCCGCGCACCGGCAACAGCGATAACACGATGAAGGCGAAGAACCCGAGAAACGCCTTTTACTGGCGATTCGTTGAAATGGGAACCGTTAACATGCCACCGCACCCTTTCATTCGTCCCGCGTTCGATGTTCGCCAGGAGCAGGCGACAGAGGTTGCGATCAGGCGCATGAACCAGGCCATTGACGAGGCATTAAGCAAATGACGGAAGAAGATCTCTATCCTCTGCTGGCGCCGCTGGCCGGAGGGCAGGTTTATCCCTACGTTGCGCCGCTCGGCAGTGACGGGAAGCCTTCAGTCTCGCCGCCCTGGGTAACTTTCTCGATTATTACCGACGTGGCCGCAGACGTTCTTTGCGGTCAGGCTGAATCTGCCGTTTCTGTGCAGGTTGATGTCTATTCCAGCACCATCGCTGAAGCGAGCACGATCAGGAATATGGCGCTTGATGCACTGCAGGTGCTGAAGCCGGAAAGCATTGTGAAAACGCCGGGCTATGAGCCTGATCTGCGCTATCACCGGGCAACGCTCGAATTTCAGGTAACCGTTTAACTTTACCCACCATAACAGACAGCTCCGGCGGTCTTTTTTTTAACTGGAGAAACCATGACCAGTAAGTATGAAGTCACAAAGGGGATGACCTTTGCCGTCTCCGACGCACCCGTAACCGCCGAGGATTTTAACGCCTCAGGTTTCCCGGGGGCTGGCATTACCTGGCTGGAAGCGGCCTGTGCAACAAAGGAGATCACCTTCACCGGCGGGCAGAAAGGGGATATCGACGTAACCACGCTTTGCTCAACTGAACAGGAGCAAACCAACGGCCTCGCCGCGCCTGCTGAAATGAGCATTACCCGTAACTGGGTTGGCGATGAAGCAGCACAGGAGGCACTGCAGACTGCTTACGAAAATGACGAACTGCGCGCGCTGCGTGTGGTGTTCCCGTCTGGTAACGGTTTCTATGTGCTGGTGGAGGTACGCCAGAGCTCATGGTCTGCTGCAACCTCTTCCGTTGTTGGCGCTACCTATTCTCTGCGTGTACGCGGCAAACCTAAACGCATCTACGCGTCTGGTTCCTGAGCGGCTTCGGCCGCTTTTTTTATCCCTTCGATCATGTAACAAGAGAAAAATGAAATGCCGCAAAAAAAATCACAGAATTCATTACGCAACGTGGCGCTTACAGCATCGAAAGCCTATCGCACCAAAGAAGGTATCACGGTCCCTGAATGGGATGGCGCAAAGGTAACGCTGCGTGAACCCTCTGGCGATGCCTGGGTGAAATTCCGGGAGATCGTTAATCCCCAGCTCGCCGAGGGCGAAGAGGCACCGACGCTGACGGAGGCGGAAAAGTTTCTGCGTAACAAAGAGGCTGATGTGGTTCTGTTTATTGACGTTCTGCTGGATGAAAACGGCGAGCGCGTATTCAGCGATGAGGATCAGGAGCAGGTATCTAAAATCTATGGTCCTGTGCACTCCCGCCTGCTGGCTCAGGCCCTCAACCTCGGCATGAGCCAGGAAGAAGCGGGAAAGCCGTAAAGCAGCCGCTGACCTTCTTCCTGATGTCGCTGGCGCTCCGGTTGGGGCGCACTCTCCACGAACTGCGCCAGACCATGACCGCCAGCGAGCTCAAAATGTGGATCGAGTTCGACCGCATCAGTCCGATTGGTGACTGGCGCGCCGATGCTCAGGCGGCGCAGATCTCCGTTGCAATGCTGAACTCTCAGGGCGGGAAATTCACCATTCCTGACGTGATGCTGAAATGGGGTGAGCAGGAAGAAGGCGCTGAAGTCTCTGAACTTGAAGAATGGATGTCCAGTCTTTGATGCCCGCGGCTGCGGGCTTTTTTATGGGTGAAATATGGCAACGCTGCGCGAGCTAATCATCAAAATTTCGGCGAACTCCTCTTCTTTCCAGTCAGAGATCGCCAGAGCGTCCCGCATGGGAACCGATTACTACCGCACTATGGAACAGGGCGGGAAAAAAGCTGCAGCGGCCACGCGTGAAACTCAGCGGTCTTTGGCTGACCTGAATTCTCAACTTGCAACCGTGCGCTCCTCTGCTGCCGGGCTTGCCGGTGCGTGGGCTGGTGCATTTGCCACGCATCAGCTGATTCAGTTTGCCGACACGTGGAACCAGTTGAATGGGCGTCTTCGCCTTGCGTCCTCTTCCAGTGAGGATTACGTGCAATCCCAGCGCGTGCTGATGGAGATTAGCCAGCGCACCGGAACATCCCTAGAGGCAAACAGCAACCTGTACAGCAGAATTGCGCAGTCCCTGCGAGATGCCGGTTACGCTTCTGCTGACGTCGCAAAAGTTACGGAAACCGTAGCAACCTCACTGAAGCTGTCTGGCGCCAGTACCGAAGAGGCGAGTTCTGTTATCACCCAGCTTAGCCAGGCACTTGGCTCAGGCGTTTTGCGAGGTGAAGAATTTAACTCCATCATGGAGAACGGCGGCCGCCTGGCGAAACTGCTGGCTGATGGGCTGGGTACCACTGTTGGTGGCCTGCGAAATATGGCCAACAATGGCGAGCTGACGACCAACAAGATCGTCCCGCTGCTGACCAACGTTGAGATCCTCCGTAAAGAATTCGACAACCTTCCTGCATCCATCAGCGGATCTGCACAGAAAGTGCAAAACGCTTTTCTCGCATGGGTTGGCGGGGCGAATGATGCTGTCGGCGCATCATCCACGCTTTCTGGCGTGCTGGATGGTCTGGCGAATAACATCGATGATGTGGCAAATACAGCCGGTCTTCTGGTTGGTGTTGGCCTCGCTCGTTATTTTGGCAACATGGTCGGCAGCGTTGCTCAGTCAACCCGGGCAGTCCTCGCTAATACGGCCGCCGAGGTCGCGCTGGCGCAGGCTCAGGTCCGTGGAGCTCAGGTTAGCGTTGCTGCTGGTCGCCAGGCTGTTTACCGCGCTCAACAGGCGCGTGCAGCGGCGACGAGTATTGAGGCTCAGATTGTCGCTGAGCGTAATCTTGCTGCTGCTCAGGCATCACTGAATACGGCGCTTGCTGGCAGGACTTCGGCCGTTAATAACCTCACCAATACAGCCTCGGTGATGTCCCGCCTGGGTAGTGGCGTTCTTGGTATTCTCGGTGGCTGGCCTGGAGTGATTATCGGTGCCGGCGCTGCGATGTATGGCCTGTATCAGCATACCCAGCAGGTGCACCGTGAGGCGGTAGGTTTTGCCAACAACCTCGACGAGATCAACACCAAGCTCCAGCAGATGTCGGTGCTTGGCCTGCGTTCGACCGCGGCTGATGCCCGTACATCTTTACAGGCGCAAAAACAGGACCTGGCCGACCTCGACTCTCAGATCGCGAAGGTGAAAGACAGCCTTAAGGCGGTTGACCAAATCCAGCAGGACTATAACCGCCATCCGACGCTGACCCTGATCAACACTTTCATGGACCAGGCCGACATCACGGCCAAAAATATCGAGCTGACCGATAAGCTGAACCAGCTGGAGTACCAGCGCGAACAGGCAGCCTCAAAAGTCGAGCAAACGCAGAAGCTGGTAAACCAGGCCAGCGATCTGGCCACGCAAAAGGCTATCGAACAGGCTGGCGCCGTCTCTATCCTGAAAGGTGCGTATGACCTGCTTAACCGCTCAATGTCAGCGACCGCTGGCGCCAAGCCGCCGCAATATGCCGGACCCGTCGTTTCACTGGCGAACGCAACACCGCAACAGCAAACCGCACTGGAGCGCTCGCGCCGCGATAACGAGCTGGCCAGCCTCAGCGGCTTAGAAAAACTCCATCAGCAGCATGTCTATGAAGCTGAAGATTTGAAGCTGACAGGGGCGCTTTATACCCAGTACATCTACAACAAAGATCAGGCAGCCAAAAAGGATGCGGCAGCGGCTGAGGCTAAAAAGACCTCCACAGCTGCTTCGAATGCACAGAGTAAAGCCGAGCGTGAAGCGGCCAGTACCGCTGAACAGTATTCCCGTAAGATGGCCGATCTGAGCGTGGCTATTGATGTGCAGCGTGTGCGAGCAACGGAGGGAGAAAAAGCCTCCGATCTTTATGCAGCGTCACATCAGGCAGGCACTAAATGGACAGACGAGCAGCGCAGGGCAATTCAGGCATCTTCAGCAGAGCTGGCGAAATGGACGCAAAAGGCCGATGAAAACGTGCGTAAGCAGCGCGAACAGGCTGATGCCCTGAAGGACTTAACTGAAGCGGCCCGAAAGTTCAGGGATGAGGCGACGCTGGCAACCGAAACCGCAGGCATGAGTGATCGCCAGCGCAGCCGGTTCGACGAGACGCAACAGATCGACCGTGTTTTTGCTAAAACGGACGGCGGCGCCGAGGCCATAGCACAGCGCGCAGCGGCCCTCGATGCTCTGGATAAGAAATACAAGGCTATAGCCGCTGCTGAAGCGGATTGGATGTCCGGAGTATCACGCGGCTATGCCAACTGGTTTGATGAAATCAGTGACGTATCCGGCACGGTCTCTGACGGGGTGAAAACCACACTCGACAGTGCGTTTGGTAACGTCACCTCAATGCTTGAAGGCAATAAAGTTAGCTGGAAATCGTGGGGGATTTCTGTCCTGCAGATCATCGAAAAAGTGGCGCTACAGATGGCGGTGGTCAGTGCGATGGGTGGGGCATCTTCTGGTTCTGGCATCTTTGGCTCACTCATCGGCAGTGTAGGCAGCTTCTTCGGGGGCGGTGCGGGAGCATCAGCCAGCACCGGTACGGCGGTTTCCAGTTACGGATCGAACTTCCAGTTTAACGCCAAAGGCGGAGTTTATGACTCTCCATCTCTTAGCGCTTTCAGTAATGGGATCGTCAGAAACCCCACCATGTTCGCTTTCTCAAAAGGCGGGGCCGGAATCATGGGCGAGGCTGGGCCGGAGGCGATTATGCCGCTGACGCGTGCGCCGGATGGTTCTCTCGGCGTTCGTGCGGTCGGAGGCGGTGGCGGTCAGTCCGTATCGTCTGCGCCACAGGTTTATATCACCATCGATGGCAACGGCAACACCTCAACGCAAACCTCACCAGGCCTTGAGCAATTTGGTGCCGAGGTCGGGAAATTTGTCGATCAGCGATATAAGCAGAATGTGATGCGTGATATTCGTCCCGGCGGCGACATCTGGAACGCAATGAAAGGAACCCGATAATTATGGCCATCGAAACTTTCACATGGTGCCCACGGATTAACGCTGAAGCTGATACAAATTTCCGCGTCAGGAAAGCACAGTTTGGTGATGGATATGAGCAGGTTTCAGGGGATGGATTGAACACCAGAACTCAGCAGTGGACGCTTAACTTCACTGGCAACGAAACCTACATTTCTGCCATTAAGTCTTTCCTCGACAGGCATGAAGGAACGAAAGCCTTCCAGTGGAAGCCGCCGCTCGAACCTTTGGGTTTGTATCGTTGCGAAACGTATAAACCCACCGGGCTGGGCGCGGGGAAATTCAACCTTGAAGCAACATTCATCCAGGCATTTAAACCATGAGCTTAAACGCAGATTATCAGAAGCTGGAATCCGGAAACGATGTTCGTCTGATTGAGGTGGACGGTTCTTCATTTGGGCTAACGGATGTTCTCCGTTTTCACAATTACAACATACCCCACACAGAGGCGGAAATCATCGCCGCTGGTGGGGATGAGTCCAGGCTTCCGGCAAAACCAATCTGGTGGCAGGGAAATGAATACGCCGCCTGGCCGTATCAGCTGGAAGGTCTGGAGAAATCAACCAGTGGGAGCAACGCAACGCCATCACTGACGGTCGGGAACATCGAAAGCTCCATTTCTGCTCTGTGTCTTGCGTATGATGATCTGCTGCAAGCGAAAGTCACTATTCACGACACAAAAGAGAAATATCTCGATGCCAGGAATTTCGCAGGCGGTAACCCTACAGCAGACCCGACTCAGGAAAAGTTGCAGGTCTGGTATATCGACGGGAAAACGGGCGAGCTTGCCGGTGAAACCGTTGAATTTGTTCTGTCCAGCCCGATGGACCTGCAGGGGCAAATGATCCCGACGCGACAGCTTCATTCCCTGTGTACCTGGTGCATCCGGAATAAATATCGCACCGGCGACGGCTGCGACTATGCCGGAACCCGCTATTTCGACAAAAACAATAACCCGGTAAGCGATCCGTCACTGGATGAATGCAACGGCACGCTGACGGCCTGCAAACTTCGGTTCGGTGAAAATAACGAACTCTCGTTTGGTGGCTTCCCGGGCACGTCTTTGATCAGGAGCTGATATGCGTCAGAAAACCATTGATGCCATTATGTCGCATGCTGCTGCTGAATACCCTCGCGAGTGTTGCGGTGTGGTGGCGCAGAAAAGCCGAGTTGAACGTTATTTCCCGTGCCGGAATCTTGCCGCGATGCCGGAGGACAATTTTGTCCTTTGCCCCGAAGACTATGCAGCTGCTGAGGACTGGGGGACTGTGATCGCCATCGCTCACAGTCATCCTGACGCCACAACGCAACCGAGCGAACTGGATAAGGCGCAATGCGATGCAACGCTTTTACCCTGGCACATTGTGAGCTGGCCGGAGGGGGATTTGCGCACCATCCAGCCGCGCGGGGAACTTCCGCTGCTGGAGCGTCCGTTTGTGCTTGGCCACTTCGACTGCTGGGGGCTGGTAATGAGCTATTTTCGGCAAACGCATGGTATAGAGCTCCACGATTACCGGGTGGATTATCCCTGGTGGGAAAACGACTATCCGGACAACTTCTATCAGGATTGCTGGTATGAGTGCGGATTCCGTGAATTCGACGGGCCACCGAAACCCGGCGATATGGTGATCATGCAGGTCCAGGCTGATAAGTGGAACCACGCGGGAATTTTGCTGGAGGGAAATATGCTGCTGCACCACCTGTACGGACATCTGAGCCAGCGCGTGCCGTATGGTGGCTACTGGCGGGAAAGGACGATGAAGATTTTACGTTACAAAGCTCTGTGCTAACCTTTTGTAAAACCAAAGGGGATAGGGATATGAAAAAAACATTATTGGCGTTTTCATTGGTAATTATGGCTGGTTGTTCGACAGAGCCAGTTCTCCCGCAGTATGCAAAAGAAGTGTCAGCACCAAAAGAATTTCAACAGAAAACACACACAACTGCCGTGACTATCATTCGCGATAAAGGTTTCGTTGCTGGTGGATGCGCTATAACAACCTATATCAATGGTAAGTATTTGGCTGAACTTGATACTGGTGAGAAAGTCACTGCTTTCTTAAATCCTGGAGATGTATTGATTGGAGCAGGGTTTGCTGGGAAAGGTCTATGTAATGGCGCACCTAAAAAAGAGCGGGAGTTTTCAATAAAAGAAAATGCCCCTCGTGTTTTAAGGATATTTATCGACCAAAGTGGGAATGTGGACATCCTTCCGATGTCGATAAATTAGAGTTTATTTTTAATACTTAAAGGCCACCTTCGGGTGGCTTTTTCATTGGGGTGATTTATGTCAGATGTAATGACACGCATTGAACTTGGCGGTGTTCTCGGAAAGACTTTTGGCAAAACACATCATCGCTCGATAAGCACAACCCAAGAAGCCTGCAAAGCCTTATCTGCTACGATTAATGGTTTCGAAAAATTCATGAATACGAGTAAGCAAAGAGGACTTTCTTATGCGGTTTTTCGCGGGAAGAAAAATATAGGCATAGATGAATTGGGTTTTCCTGTTAAGGGCGAGGTTATAAGAATAGTACCAGTGCCGATAGGAAGTAAAAAAGCAGGTGTATTACAAACTATTTTAGGAGCGGTGTTGGTAGCTGTAGGGGTGGTATTAAATTTCACACCCTTTGCAGGAGCATCGCCATTTTTGTATCAAGCTGGTGGTGCTTTGATCATTGGTGGTGTTGTCCAAATGCTCTCACCTCAGCCAACCGGATTAGCCAGCAAACAAAGCGCAGATAACCGCGCATCCTACGCATTCGGTGGTGTAACAAACACCGCGGCGCAAGGCTACCCGGTACCGCTCCTTTATGGTAAGCGTAGAATCGGCGGAGCGATTATTTCTGCCGGAATTTATGTCGAAGATCAGCAGTAGATAACTAACCTTTTTTTCTGGCCACCTTCAGGTGGCTTTTTTTATGGGCGCAATATGGCTACAGATAAAGTGTTAAAGGGCCGCAAGGGCGGCAGTTCCAGTTCACGAACCCCTACCGAACAGCCTGATGATCTGCAATCTGTAGCGAAGGCAAAAATCCTCGTTGCGCTTGGCGAAGGGGAGTTTGCAGGGCAGCTAACCGGCAAAGATATCTACCTGGACGGAACGGCGCTGGAGAATTCCGACGGTTCCCAAAACTTCAGCGGCGTGACGTGGGAGTTTCGCGCTGGAACGCAGGCGCAAAAATATATTCAGGGTATTCCCGGTACCGAAAACGAAATCAGCGTGGGAACTGAGGTATCAAGCGCCACAGCCTGGACGCGCACGTTTACCAATACGCAGCTTTCAGCAGTTCGCCTGCGTCTGAAATGGCCCTCGCTTTTCAAACAGGAGGACGACGGCGATCTGGTCGGTTACTCGGTTAATTACGCGATTGACCTGCAGACGGACGGCGGCGCATGGCAGACGGTACTTAATACCAGCGTGACCGGCAAAACAACGTCTGGCTATGAGCGCAGCCACCGTATCGATTTACCGCAGGCTGGCAGCACCTGGACAATACGCCTGCGTAAGATTACCTCTGACGCCAACAGCGCGAAGATCGGCGACACAATGACGCTGCAGAGCTTCACCGAGGTGATTGACGCCAAACTGCGCTACCCGAACACCGCGCTGCTCTACATTGAATTCGACTCAAGCCAGTTCAACGGCTCTATTCCCCAAATTTCATGCGAACCGCGCGGCCGTGTTATCCGCGTTCCAGATACCTACGACCCTGAAACCCGATCTTATAGCGGTACATGGACCGGTGCGTTTAAGTGGGCATGGACGGATAACCCTGCGTGGATTTTTTACGATTTGGTTATTTCTGACCGGTTCGGCCTCGGGCACCGTTTGACCGCTGCGAATATTGATAAATGGACGCTTTATCAGGTTGCCCAGTATTGTGATCAGATGGTACCAGACGGCAAAGGTGGCAACGGTACCGAACCTCGTTATACCTGCAACGTGTACATTCAGGACCGAAACGACGCCTACACAGTCCTGCGTGATTTTGCCGCTATTTTCCGTGGCATGACCTACTGGGGCGGGGATCAGATTGTTGCCCTGGCTGACATGCCGCGCGATGTGGATTACAGCTACACACTCGCCAATATTGTTGGCAAACCCCGTTATTCGAGCAGCACCACAAAAACCCGCTACACCACAGCACTGGTGTCATGGTCAGATCCTGGCAACGCCTATGCTGACGCGATGGAGCAGGTATTTGAGCAGGCGCTGGTAGCTCGGTACGGCTTCAATCAGCTGGAAATGACAGCCATCGGCTGCACCAGACAATCAGAAGCGAACCGAAAGGGACGCTGGGGTATTCTCACCAACAACAAGGATCGCGTTATTTCGTTTGATGTCGGGCTGGACGGAAACATTCCGCAGCCGGGCTACATCATCGCCGTGGCAGACGAGTTGCTTTCCGGAAAGGTGATGGGCGGACGCATCAGCGACGTTAACGGTCGCGTTATCAAACTTGACCGCGTGGCAGATGCAGCAGCAGGTGATCGCCTTATTCTCAACCTACCATCCGGAGCGTCGCAGAGCAGGACTATTCAGGCTGTAAACGGGGAATCTGTCACAGTCACCACGGCATACAGTGAGACGCCAGAGGCCGAAGCTGTTTGGGTGGTTCAATCGGACGAGCTCTATGCGCAGCAGTATCGAGTTGTCAGCGTTTCCGATAACGATGATGGCACTTTCTCGATTACCGGCGCATGGCATGACCCGGATAAATATGCCCGTATTGATACCGGAGCCATCATTGACCAGCGGCCGGTGAGTGTGATCCCGCCAGGTAACCAGTCTCCGCCTGAGAACATCGTAATCAGCTCGTTTTCAGTGGTTCAGCAAAATATCAGCGTCGAAACAATGCGCGTGAGCTGGGACCAGGCGCAGAACGCTATCGCCTATGAAGCGCAATGGCGCCGCAACGACGGGAACTGGGTTAACGTGCCGCGCAGCTCCACAACGTCGTTCGATGTCCCGGGAATTTATGCCGGGCGCTACCTGGTGCGCGTGCGCGCCATCAATGCCGCAGAAATATCATCCGGATGGGGCTATTCAGAAGAGAAAACGCTGACGGGTAAAGTGGGCAATCCACCGAAGCCGGTTGGCTTCATCGCTTCTGAAAACGTTGTATTCGGTATCGAGCTGAACTGGGGATTCCCTGCGAATACCGACGACACGCTGAAGACCGAAATCCAGTACAGCCTGACCGGTACCGAAGACGATGCGATGCTGCTGGCCGATGTGCCTTACCCACAGCGCAAATATCAGCAGATGGGCCTTAAGGCTGGACAGATTTTCTGGTACCGCGCGCAGCTGGTGGACCGCAGCGGCAATGAATCAGGATACACCGACTGGGTGCGCGGACAGGCGAGAATCGATGTTTCCGATATCACCGATGTGATCCTGGAGGAGATTAAAGATTCTGAGGTATTTAAGGATCTGATTGAGAGTGCTGTAGACAGTAGCGAGAAACTGGCCGAACTTTCTGATGCGATTAAGGAGAACGCAGATGGTCTGGCTGCAGCAGTAGGTTCGAATAAGCAGACAGCAGAAGCAATAATTGGCAACGCCCTGGCTATTGCTGATGTTGTTGTGCGCCAGACTGCGCAGCAGGGGGCTAATTCTGCGACATTCGAAGAGCTACGGGAGGTGATCGCCACTGAGACGGAAGCACGCGTCACGGATGTTACTCGTCTTGAGGCACAAACTGCGCAGAATGAAGCGGGTATTACTGAAGTTCGCCAGGCGTTAGCAACGGAAACTGAAGCTCGCGCTTCCGCGGTAAGCCAGTTGACGGCTGCCACTCAGGCCGCATCTGACAAAGCTGATTCAGCAGCGGCTGTAGGTGCTCAGAATACAGCATCAATCACTGAACTTAGCCAGGTTGTCACGGACCTTGATTCCTCAATGGCATCACGCCTGGAAGAGCTGGGTGCACAAACTGATAAGGCCAGCGGCGGTATTCAGAACAATGCTATCGCGCTGATCACCAGTACGCTCGCGCAGGTTAACCAGCGTAACCTTCTGAGCGTGCAATATGGTGATAACAAAGCCGGTATTGAGCGAGTCGACAATGTCATGGCAGATGCAAGTAAAGCTGTCGCTGAGTCGCTGCGCACACTGGATTCCAGTACTGGTGGAAACACTGCGAATGTCACTGACTTGTCAAAGACGCTCGCTGACTTCACTCAGGCGTCTGCTACGCAAATCAACTCGCTGAAGGTCACGGTTAACGGTCAGTCTGCGGCTATTATCCAGAACAGCCAGGTATCAGCGGACATCAATAACAACCTGAATGCGATGTACAGCATCAAGGTCGCTGTTGATTCTAATGGTAATCAGTATGCAGCAGGGATGGGGATTGGTGTTCAGAATACGCCATCTGGAATGCAGACGCAGGTTCTCTTCCTCGCTGATCGCTTCGCGGTTATGACCCAGGCAGGCGGCGCCGTGACTCTGCCGTTTGTTATCCAGAACGGACAAGCCATCATCCGGGACACAGTAATTGGTGACGGGACGATCGGTAACGCCAAAATCGGCAGCTATATTCAGTCTTCAACCTGGGACGGCACAGGGAACGTTGGCTGGCATATAAACAAGTCGGGATATGCCACATTCAACAACGTGACGGTTCGTGGCTCCATTTATGCAACCAACGGTAATTTTTCATTTAACGGATCCGGTAATACCACAGTCATTAATGGCAACGGCGTCACCATCAATATTCCGGGTGGTGGCCGGATCGTACTTGGGACATGGTGATAATATGCCGACAGGGTTATTGATAGAGCTGAACGACGGCGGGAAACGTATGGCGATAACGGCGGGGCTGAGATGCCCGTCATTTGGAGCAAGTTTTGACAGTGGATATCAGAAAGCCAAGTACGCGGATATTTCCGGTTATGTATCCGGTTCGCAGGTGCTGTTTATTCCACATGCGGCGGCTTATCTTGATTCAGGGCTTCTTCATAAAATGAACTCGGTCACCATATCGGGAGCGCGAGTCACGCAGAACTCAACGATGAAAGACAACAGTATCAGCGAACGAGAAAGCACGTACACGTTTCCCGGAAGCCTCTGGCAGATATTTCCGACGGGCCAGCGTAGTGGTGTGGGCTTGCTCATAAGCGACAGCACAGATTTCACATCTATAACTAACGCTACTCAGTCAGGCCAGTGTATCTGGAAAGGTACTGTGAATGTTCCAACCGGGGGCTGGGCGGTTCCGACGATATCAGGTTATGACAAGTCGAAATATATCGTTTTCGGACGCTGTAATAGCGGTAATACGATTGACTTCGACGGCAACACAGTAAGATTCTTCAGTCCTCCGTCAACTAATGATGACGCTCCCACAACAGGCACGATAGACATCGTTATCTTCGCCAGTGGCGTAGCGCCGCAGCCTGGTACTGGCCTCAATATTTTCAACGCTGAAGGGGCCTGTACGTTTTCAACTACAAAGCGACCTTTCGTATACCTCAATCAACTATGGTCACCTTCCACAAGTGCCGTGAGCATCGGCAGCGGCTATGTACCGCTGGGCAGATTTGGTCTGATGATTCATATGGTTAATGGCATGTACGTGTATCGGATGTTCGGAATAAAGATACAGAACGGCAGCGCTTCAGTTCAGGGCGGGAAATACCTTGGACGCGAGCAGTATGCCATATTCGGTAATAACACCATTACTCCGCTCAGCCTTCCTGTATTGCCTGATATGTACGTCTGAATTCAGTGTCTATTCAAATCAACCTCGCTCCGGCGGGGTTTTTTATTGTCTGGAGAAAATATGATTTATAACACCGGCACAATCGCCATAAACGGAAATAGCCTTACAGGTACGGGAACAAACTTCACCGCTGCTGGCTCACTCATTCGTAACGGCTGCACTGTTATCGCCTTGACAAGCCCAGCGCAGGTTTTCCAGATCACCGCGATCGGAAGCGCAACTTCTCTTACCGTGACACCTGCGGCAAGCCCAGCAATTCCTGCTGGAACGAAGTATTCGATTTTGCTGAGCGATAGCCTGAGTGTGGATGGCCTGGCGCAGGACATTGCTGAAACCTTCACGATGTACCAGCGCTACATGAGCGGCTTTGCTGATGTGATGAACGGTACGACAGACGTCACCATAACGATTAACGGCACACCAGTCACCGTACCGGGGCAGAAATCACTGGCGAAGAAAGGGGTAAACAGCGACATCACCAGTCTTTCCGGGCTGACTACCGCGCTAAGCATTTCCCAGGGTGGAACTGGTGATAAGACAGCAGCAGGTGCTCGTACAAACCTTGGTTTAGGAAGTGCCGCCACCAAGGATGTAGGCCCCAATACTGGGAATGTTTTAGGTGTGGGCTATTTCGGTTTCGGAACTCCAACTATTAACGTCTTAGGAAATACCGAATCAGGATTTTATGGCATTGACGGTTCAGGTACTGCCTGGGCCCCGCAAGCTGGCTCAGGTATTGTATGCGGGTATGACCCAACGCGCCGACAGCAAATATTTACAGGAATGTCCGGCAATCTTTTTGTCAGGAACCTGGCCAGTGCTGCTATGAATACACCTTCGTCCACCATTCCATGGACACAGATGCAGTCTGTTGGAACATCAGATATTAATTTTAAGCACGTCAACGGCGATCTCGATGTTGCTGATTCTCTTGAAAACATCTGTCAAATGGAGTTTAAGCGATTCTACTACCTTGATGATGATGAGCAGACAGAGCGCCGTGGCGTAATTGCTCAGCAGATCGAACAAATCGACAAGCAATATGTTCACTCTGCTGAGGGCGTAGGGAAAATGACGCTCGACCTTAACCCGCTGATGATGGATGCCCTGGCAGCCATAAAGGCACTTAACGCAAAGGTAGTAGAGCTTAGTAAACAGGTTGATGAGCTAAAACAGGGTGGAGCTTGATATACCTGAAGACAGCATGTTGAAACTGCTTCGCTAAGAAAACCGCCGCCCGTCTTAAGAAAGAACTGGCGGCGGCTGGTTGCTCAGTGTTCATGCCCGAGCAAACGTGGGGAATATTAACCGAGTAAAATTTAAAGGCCAACCTGGCGAACTGTCGGAAACTCAGAAACCAGCCACATATCGGAATCTTCAAACATTTCCTCCAGCATGCGATTGAGCTTTTCCCGATCACTTTTGCTGGCGTCGCTGTTTAAAGCGTTCGCCTGCATCGGCTTCACCTTCACTTCTGCATCAGGAAAAATCTGGTGCACTCGCTTTGTTAGCTCAGCCAGGATGATCTCTCTGGCCCCTTGGAGCCCTTCAACATTTCGCTTGTCATAAACCAGTTCAACAAACATACCGATCCTCTTATAAGTGAAAAATTGCCTGTGCTTGATCTGTTTTTATAAAAATACTACTGTATATGCATACAGTCAATAAGTGAGTGAGGGTGTGTTCATGCCTCGTCAACCGGATATTCGTGCTGCTTTTATTGCGGCCATACAGCAAAACCCGAAGGGCTATCTCTGCCTGCATACAGACAAATTCATCGCTGAACTGCAGGAGAGGCACTGGCATTTCAGCCAGGAGGATGCAAATTCATGGATCGAGCGATACCAGCCGGACTTCGCCGATAAGACAACAAACGGAAGTGAGAACCGATACTGGATCCTGCGTAACATGGGGAGGGTTTTCTAATGGGGTTAGTTTCGCCAACTACTGACTATGTTGAACATCGGATAGTCTTTTTGGTTTGATGACGACTACCGAGTGAAGAAAATGTCGTGCATCTAGGTATGTACGATTCAGGATAAACAATTTATAAAACAGTAGGATATTGTTTTTTTGTTTTTTTTCTAAAGGATCTGCAATGGTTGCCGATAGTAAATTTAGCGGCGCAAGAGCCTAGTGGTGGAAGCCGTAAACTTAAATTACGACCAGTCAAACAGGAATTACTATCATGGCACAAGTCATTAATACCAACAGCCTCTCGCTGATAACTCAGAATAACATCAATAAGAATCAATCCTCAATGGCCACTGCTATTGAGCGCCTGTCTTCCGGTCTGCGTATCAACAGCGCAAAAGATGATGCAGCTGGTCAGGCGATCGCTAACCGCTTCACCTCTAACATCAAAGGTCTGACCCAGGCTGCACGTAACGCTAACGATGGTATCTCCGTTGCACAGACAACTGAAGGTGCACTGTCTGAAATCAACAACAACTTACAGCGTATCCGTGAGCTGACCGTTCAGTCCTCTACTGGTACTAACTCACAGTCTGACCTGGACTCCATCCAGGACGAAATCAAATCCCGTCTGGATGAAATTGACCGTGTATCCGGTCAGACCCAGTTCAACGGTGTGAATGTGCTGGCAAAAGACGGTTCCATGAAAATTCAGGTTGGTGCTAACGATGGCCAGACCATTACCATAGACCTGAAACAAATCGACTCTAATACCCTGAAACTTACGAGCTTTAACGTAAATGGTAAAGGTGCAGTTGATAATGCTAAATTGACCGAAGCAGATCTGACTGGTTTCACGAAAACCCCAGGGGCAAACGGTAACAGCACTTGGACTAAAGACGATGTTACTACTTATAAGTCAGCGACTACAGCTGATTTGCTGAATAGCGTTGCAAACGGCAGCAAAATCAGCCAGACAGCACCGACCATCGTGAACGGTTTAGGTGTTAATGCTGACGCTGATTATACTTTTGATTCCACCAGCAAGTCCTACAAATTTGATGCTACAGATGTAACATCAGCGAATGCTCTGAGTTATCTTACTAAGGGTGGTTCCGCTACTGCTACAGTCAAAATTGGAACAACAACCCAAGATGTAATCATTGATAGCGCAGGAAACATCACGGCGGCTGATGATAACTCACAACTGTATCTTGATACTACTGGTAACTTGACCAAGAACAGTGCAGGCAGTCCTCCAGCAGCTTCGCTTGCCGGATTGATGGCTAACACAAACGATGCCGGTACTACTGGTGTTATGACCACAATTACAACGGCTGATAAAGGTACGTTGGTTACTACTGGTGCAGGTGCAGCAGGATTTAAAATTACGGGTGCATCAATCTCTGCTAGCGATATGGCTACAGCATTATCTGGCAAAGATTACACTGTTACTAACGGTGCTGCGTCTTACGACGTTGATGCTGCTGGTGCGGTAACTGCTGGTGGTACGGCCGTGAATCTGGATTTAGATGGCAAACTGACTACTGATACAGAAAAAACTGTAACTACGACTTATCAAGAATTTGCCAACGGCAGCTTTATTGATGATAAAGGAGCTGCTCTCTATAAAGCAGCTGATGGTTCTATCACCACAGAAGCTCAGGGAGCGTCTGCGGCTACTCCTGACCCGTTGAAAGCGCTGGACGATGCTATTGCCTCTATCGATAAGTTCCGTTCTTCTCTGGGTGCAGTACAGAACCGTCTGAGCTCTGCTGTGACCAACCTTAACAACACTACCACTAACTTGTCTGAAGCGCAGTCCCGTATTCAGGATGCAGACTATGCGACCGAAGTGTCAAATATGTCTAAAGCGCAGATCATTCAGCAGGCTGGCAACTCCGTGTTGTCTAAAGCCAACCAGGTTCCTCAGCAGGTTCTTTCTCTGCTGCAAGGCTAATTCAACTCCAATACACGAAGCCCTGCAAATGCAGGGCTTTTTATTGAATAAATAAAGATGTATTTTGTGGCTAAATCCACTGATAGAAAATATCAATTTTAGCTTAGGATACTTACAGTGGTTTTGTTGTTCTTATAGGATTTATTGTGATCAAAAAAAAGGCATTTAAATTTCTGCTTGAACCAAGTAAAAGTCAGATTTCTGACGTTTTGGTTTTTGCTGGTGCCTGCCGTTTTGTATATAATAAAGGCCTTGCTCTCCTAAGCGAAAACTATAATAATGGCAAGCCGTTCCTGAACTACAATAAACTCGCACCTTTATTAGTTGAGTGGAAAAGTGATCATAAATTTGAGTGGCTTAAACTTTGTCCATCTCAATGCCTACAGCAATCTTTACGTGATCTCGATAGGGCTTTTCAGAATTTCTTCTCAGGAAGAGCACTGTATCCTCGATTTAAAAAGAAAGGCCGCAGTGATTCTTTTAGAGTCCCATGTCAAAGAGTCAGATTAAACCAAGAAAAAGGTTTAGTATCTTTGCCTAAATTAGGATGGGTTAAGTACCGTAAAAGTCGCGAAGTCACGGGGAATTTGAAAAATGTTACTATTTCAAAAAAACTTGATAAGTGGTACATAAGTTTTAATACTGAGGAATTTGTTTCTGAGCCGGTTCATCCATCAATCAATAAGACAAAAGTTTTACTCAATGATGGATATGTTACCCTGTGTGCTGGGAATGAGGTTTCAGTCGAAAGCTTTACTGGCATTGTTGATGAAAAAAAAATAAAACGTCTTAATAAAGAGTTAAGTAGGAAAGTAAAACACAGTAATAATTGGCTAAAAAGTAAAAAGAAAATTGACAGAATAAGAACAAGGTCAGGTAATTTCAGACTGGATGCCTTACATAAGATAACTACGGCAATATGCAAAAAACACGCAGTTGTAGAAGTAGTTGACGTAAAGAATTTTGTATCGGATAAAAACAATATTGCAAAAAATATGAGGTACGAGTTTGTTAGGCAATTATTGTATAAACAAGAGTGGTTAGGTGGAAAAATTGTTCAGCTGGATGCTTAGTTTTTATTAAATATCCTTTGAGATATTTTTCACCCGTTTTTTAATATAAATCAAAGTGATTATTGGCGGCAGGGCATGTCGTTTCAGTTTGTTGAGGAAGGTTTTTTTAACTTCTGTTGAAGCAAAAATCTCGAATGTTATTGAGAATGTCAACGTCTGGTCCAATACCAATTGGTGATTTTTCTATATATTTTATAAAGTAAAAATTTGTCGGTTGTTGATGTTAGAGCAACCGACGCAGATTCTAAGGAATTGCAATCATCGTGTAAACCAGTTATCTGCGCTTTCCAACGCTTCTTGTGGCACTTCCTGTACATATGTCTTTTTGTCTTCTTTTTCTAAGCCGCAGAATGGAAAAGCCATCTTTGCTTGCTGTCTTGACGATCACCTCTACGTCTTCATTATACGTACTCAGGCGCTTTGTCAGCTCCTGAGTCAGTGCGTCAATTGAGTCCTTCGGCCTAGCCATCGTTTTATTTTTGGCAATACTAATCTCGACACGCATGATAGTCACCGCTAATGCCTGGTTAAATATACAGTACCTGTAACCCAGAACTAAAGACTGTCAAGTCAATTGGCGAATTAGCAGTTCAGCTTTGAATGTTTTTTGATGTTTGGAATGGTCTACAAGCCTTATGGTGTCTGCTCTCGGGTAAAATTAGTCGTGGGGCATGGGTGGGGCAAAAGTGCCTTGTGAAGTTCGTTAAAGTTCGCAAATCTCGCTTTGAATCGATCTCTCTCATCCCTTGTTTAATGCGCTCCTGGACGATCTTTATCGATTTTAAAAATTATGCGTTCATATTATACAAATGTAGCGAAAAAGGTGTTTCTGCCTGAAAAGATGAACATTCTGCATAGCGCGTTTTGCGCAACAGGAATATATTGAAACGTTACTCGACAAACGATGCATAAGGTTTTCTATGACACAACAGCCACAAGCCAAATACCGCCACGACTACCGTGCGCCGGAATACCTGATTAGCGATATCGACCTGACGTTTGACCTGGATGCCACAAAAACCGTCGTGACGGCGGTGAGTCAGGTGACGCGCCACAGTGCGACTGCCGTGCCGCTGCGTCTCGATGGCGAAGACCTGACGCTGGTCTCCCTGCATATTAATGATGAACCCTGGTCAGACTATAAAGAAGAAGGCAACCAGCTGGTCATTGACAACCTGCCGGAACGCTTTACGCTGCGCATCGTGAATGAAATCAGCCCTTCAGCCAACACGGCGCTGGAAGGGCTTTACCAGTCAGGCGTGGCTCTGTGTACCCAGTGTGAAGCCGAAGGTTTCCGCCATATCACCTGGTACCTGGACCGCCCGGACGTCCTGGCGCGCTTCACGACGAAAATCATCGCCGATAAAACGCTTTATCCGTTCCTGCTCTCCAACGGTAACCGCGTCGGTGAGGGCGAACTGGAAAATGGTCGTCACTGGGTGCAGTGGCAGGATCCGTTCCCGAAACCGTGCTACCTCTTTGCGCTGGTGGCGGGTGATTTTGATGTGCTGCGCGATACGTTCAAAACTCGCTCCGGGCGTGAAGTGGCGCTGGAGCTGTTTGTTGACCGTGGCAACCTTGACCGCGCACCGTGGGCGATGACCTCGCTCATCAACTCCATGAAGTGGGACGAAGAACGTTTCGGCCTCGAATACGACCTCGACATCTATATGATCGTCGCCGTCGATTTCTTCAACATGGGCGCGATGGAGAATAAAGGTCTCAACATCTTTAACTCCAAATACGTACTGGCACGTACCGACACCGCTACCGATAAAGACTACCTTGATATCGAACGCGTCATCGGCCACGAGTATTTCCATAACTGGACCGGTAACCGCGTCACCTGCCGTGACTGGTTCCAGCTGAGCCTGAAAGAGGGACTGACCGTCTTCCGCGATCAGGAGTTCAGCTCCGATCTGGGCTCTCGTGCGGTAAACCGTATCAACAACGTCCGCACTATGCGCGGCCTGCAGTTTGCGGAAGATGCCAGCCCAATGGCGCACCCTATCCGTCCGGATAAAGTCATTGAGATGAACAACTTCTACACCCTGACGGTATATGAGAAGGGCGCTGAAATTATCCGTATGATCCACACCCTGCTGGGCGAAGAGAACTTCCAGAAAGGGATGCAACTCTATTTTGAGCGTCATGACGGCAGCGCGGCGACCTGTGACGATTTTGTGCAGGCGATGGAAGATGCCTCTAACGTGGATCTCTCGCACTTCCGCCGCTGGTACAGCCAGGCCGGGACGCCGATTGTCACCGTTAAAGACGACTACAACCCGGAAACCGAGCAATACACCCTGACCATCAGCCAGCGCACGCCGCCAACCGCCGAGCAGGAAGAAAAACATCCGCTGCACATCCCGTTCAGCATTGAGCTGTATGACAACGAAGGCAAAGTGATCCCGCTGCAGAAGGGCGGTCATCCGGTACACCACGTACTGAACGTAACCCAGGCAGAGCAGACCTTTATCTTCGATAACGTCTATTTCCAGCCGGTGCCAGCGCTGCTGTGCGAATTCTCAGCCCCGGTGAAGCTGGAGTACAAGTGGAGCGATCAGCAGCTGACGTTCCTGATGCGTCACGCCCGCAACGATTTCTCCCGCTGGGATGCCGCGCAGAGTCTGCTGGCGACCTACATCAAGCTGAACGTGAACCGTTACCAGCAGGGCCAGCCGCTGACGCTGCCGGTGCATGTAGCAGACGCGTTCCGTGCGATCCTGCTGGATGAATCTATTGATCCGGCGCTGGCGGCTGAAATTCTGACCCTGCCGTCGGCAACTGAAATTGCCGAGCTGTTTGACATCATTGACCCGATTGCCATCGTGGCCGTGCGTGAAGCGCTGACCCGCACGCTGGCTGCTGAACTGGCGGACGAATTCCTCGCCATCTATAACGCCAATAAGCTTGATGCTTATCGCGTTGAGCACGCGGACATTGGTAAACGTTCTCTGCGTAACACCTGCCTGCGTTATCTGGCGTTTGGTGAAACCGAGCTGGCGAACACGCTGGTGAGCATGCAGTATCATAAAGCGGACAATATGACCGACGCGCTGGCCGCGCTGGCGGCGAGCGTTGCCGCTGAACTGCCGTGCCGCGATGCGCTGATGCAGGAGTACGACGACAAGTGGCACCAGGATGGTCTGGTGATGGACAAATGGTTCATTCTGCAGGCGACCAGCCCGGCGGCCGATGCGCTCAGCAAAGTCCGCAGCCTGCTGAAGCACCGTTCGTTCACCATGAGTAACCCGAACCGCGTGCGTTCCCTGATTGGTGCGTTTGCCAGCAGCAACCCGGCCGCGTTCCACGCGGAGGACGGTAGCGGTTATCAGTTCATGGTAGAAATGCTGACCGAACTGAACAGCCGTAACCCGCAGGTGGCGTCGCGTCTGATTGAGCCGCTGATCCGTCTGAAACGCTACGATGCGAAGCGTCAGGCGAAAATGCGCGCCGCGCTTGAACAGCTGAAAGGGCTGGAAAACCTGTCCGGCGATTTGTACGAGAAGATCGCGAAAGCCTTAGCGTGATGTAAAAAAGCCCGGTGGGCAGGTAAAAGCAAAACGGCAACCCAGGTTGCCGTTTTTTGTGTTTTCTCCCTCTCCCTGTGGGAGAGGGCCGGGGTGAGGGCATCAGGCATTAGCCTTAACTCGCTGTAACTCCGTTCCCCCGCGCTTCATCACCCGATCCAGCACTTCTGCCTCCAGCTCCGCCAGTCTTGCCGAACCGACACGACGAGGCCGTGGAAGATCCACCGTCAGATCCAGACCAATTTTTCCGTCTTCTATTAACAGCACCCGGTCGGCCATCGCCACGGCTTCGCTGACGTCATGCGTGACCAGCAGAACCGTGAATCCATGCGTCTGCCACAGGGATTCAATCAGATCCTGCATTTCGATCCGCGTTAAGGCGTCGAGCGCGCCGAGCGGCTCATCAAGCAACAGCAGGCCAGGACGATGAATCAACGCCCGGGCCAGTGCCACGCGCTGCTTCTGCCCACCCGACAGCGCAGCAGGCCATTCACCGGCGCGGTTTTCCAGTCCGACGGCGGCCAGCGCCTGACGGGCTTCATCCCGCCAGTGTCCTTTGAGCCCCAGCCCGACGTTATCAATCACCGTCTTCCAGGGCAGCAGTCGCGCATCCTGAAACATCATGCGGGTATCGTCCTGAATAGTGGCCAGCGGCGTTGTTCCTGCCAGAATGTCGCCGCCGTTGGGGGATTCCAGTCCGGCCAGAAGGCGCAGCAGCGTACTCTTGCCGCCGCCGCTGCGCCCGACAATGGCCACAAACTGCCCGGCGGGAATATGCAGATCCAGCGCGTTAAGAATGGTGTTTTCGCCGTAGCGTTTGGTCACGCCGTTTAACAGTAACGGTGTCCCCTGATTCAGTCGTGCCGTATTCATGCTTTCGCCTCCTGAAGGGTATACGCCGGGTTCCAGCGTAGCCAGCTGCGTTCCAGCCACTGGGCGCTGACGTCGGCCAGTTTGCCGAGCAGGGCATAAAGGATAATGGCAACCACCACGACGTCCGTTTGCAGGAACTCGCGGGCGTTCATCGCCAGGTAGCCGATGCCAGAGTTAGCCGAAATGGTTTCCGCGACAATCAGCGTCAGCCACATCAGGCCGAGGGCAAAACGCACCCCGACCATGATGGAGGGCAGGGCGCCCGGCAGGATCACGTGTAGAAAGAGCGAAAAACCCGACAAGCCATAGCTTCGCGCCATCTCCACCAGGCCGCGATCGATATTGCGGATGCCGTGCCAGGTATTAATGTAAATCGGGAACAGCGTGCCCAGCGCCACGAGGAAGATCTTCGCGCTCTCATCAATCCCAAACCACAGAATGACCAGCGGGATCAGCGCCAGATGCGGCACGTTACGCAACATCTGAATGGAGGTATCCAGCAGCCGCTCGCCCCAGCGGGAAAGACCGCTGATCAACCCCAGCACCAGCCCGATGCTGCCGCCAATAGAGAACCCAATCACCGCGCGCCAGGAACTGATCGCCAGATGCTGCCACAGCTCACCGCTGACGCTCAGCGACCAGAACGCTTCTACAACGCCCTCAGGAGAGGGCAGAATACGGCTCGACAGCCAGCCGGTGGATGATGCGAGCTGCCAGAGAGCCACAATGCCGACGGGTAAAAACCACGGCGCGGCGCGCAGCAGCCATTTTTGTGAGGTGGCAGACATGGTCACTCCTTAGCTTTGCGCGGCTTTACGAGGGATAAATTCGTTTGCCACCGCTTCTCCCTGCAGCTGAAGCTGCTGTGGCTGCGGTATTTCCGGGATGGCCACATCCAGATGCGGGAATAACAGCTCGCCCACTTTGTAGGCCTCCTCCAGGTGCGGATAACCGGAGAGAATAAAGCTGTCGATACCGAGGTCGGCGTATTCATTAATCCGCGCTGCCACGGTCGGGCCGTCCCCGACCAGCGCCGTGCCCGCACCGCCGCGCACCAGGCCAACGCCTGCCCACAGGTTCGGGCTGATCTCCAGCTTCTCGCGCTTGCCGTTGTGCAGGGATGCCATTCGGTGCTGTCCGACGGAGTCGGTTTTGGCAAACGCGGCCTGCGCCTTTGCGATGGTCTCATCGTCCAGATGGGATATCAGACGGTCTGCCGCCCGCCAGGCCTCTTCAGTGGTTTCGCGAACAATCACGTGCAGACGAATACCGAAGCGCACCTTGCGGCCATGGGCGTCCGCTTTTGCGCGCACCTGGGCAATTTTCTCTTTTACCAGCTCAGGCGGTTCGCCCCAGGTCAGATACAGATCGACCTGCTCGGCAGCCAGATCCTGGGCTACATCCGACGACCCGCCGAAATAGAGCGGCGGGCGTGGGCGTTGTACCGGCGGGAAGTAGAGTTTCGCGTCACGAACGTGGATATGCTTGCCTTCGAAGGTGACGGTTTCACCTTCAAGCAGGCGTCGCCAGACGCGGGTGAACTCGGCAGAAGCCTCATAGCGCTCGGTGTGGTCGAGGAACACGCCATCGCCTGCCAGTTCCTGCGGATCGCTGCCCGTCACCAGGTTAAACAGGGCACGACCGTTGGAGAGTCTGTCCAGCGTTGCCGCCTGACGCGCTGCCACGGTGGGGGAAACCACGCCTGGACGTAACGCAACCAGGAACTTCAGACGCTGGGTGACCGGGATCATCGACGCGGCGACCAGCCAGGCATCTTCACATGAGCGCCCGGTTGGGATCAGCACGCCGGTGAAACCGATGCGGTCCGCCGCCTGTGCAATCTGCTGCAGGTAGCCATGGTCAACCGGGCGGGAACCCTCTTCAGTGCCAAGATAGTGGCCATCTCCGTGGGTGGGTAAAAACCAGAAAAGATTCAGACTCATGATTTAGCTCCTTCTTTGCCTGCGGGTTGCCAGATGCGTTCGCGAATATCGACCTGTTTTGGCACCAGGCGGTTTTGATAGAAGAGGTCAGCGGTTTGTTGCTGTAGCGCGGCGACGTGCGCATCCACGGGTGAAATGGTGGTCGGCGGACGGTGGCTGAGGTAGCTCGCAATCACCGGTTCAGGTAAGCCCATGGTTTTCGCCAGCAGCGCAAAACTTTCCTGACGCTGGCTTTGGGTCAGCGTGTCGGCCTGCGTAAAGGTATCCAGTACGCTCTGAATAAATGCGCCATTCTTTTCCGCGTAAGGACGCGCGGCAAGGTAGAACGAGCCGGTCTGTTTTAGCGTGGTGCCATCTTTCAGCACACGTACCCCTCCTTGCAGTAATGCTGCGGAGTAGTACGGATCCCAGATGGCCCAGGCATCAACGTTCTTCTGCTGAAACGCGGCGCGCGCGTCGGCAGGCGTCAGGTAAACGGGCTGAATGTCCGTGAACTTGAGCCCGGCTTCCTGCAAGGCGCGCAGCAGCAGATTGTGTGAACTGGAGCCCTTCTGGAAGGCAACTTTATGTCCTTTAAGGTCGGCAACGCTTTTAATCTCGCTGTTTTCAGGCACCAGAATCACTTCGGCCTTCGGTTTGGGCGGTTCAACGCCGACATAAACGAGGTCCGCTCCCGCCGCCTGGGCGAATATCGGCGGAATATCGCCGGTACTGCCAAGATCGATACTGCCTACGTTCAGGGCTTCCAGCATCTGAGGGCCCGCAGGAAACTCGATCCAGGAGAATTTGGTGTCCGGGAAGCGTTTTTCCAGAAGCTGGTGACTTTTTGCCAGCACCATACTGACGCTGCCTTTCTGATAGCCAATGCGTAAACTGTCCGGCGCTGTTTCTGCGGCCTGAGCCAGCCCGGTCAAGGCCATCAGGCCAGCCAGCCCGAGGCGGGTTAAGGTTTTAAACATGTGCGACTCCTTGAGGCTGGCCAAACGCAGGTGCCTGGATATCCCGGCGATGCAGCGCGTGCCAGAAGGTTTCCAGCGCAGCATCGAGGCGCGTTTGCAGATTCGGCGTAAAGTGCGGCTTGTGTTGATAATCAATGACCTGCGAATCGTCCGCGAAAACCCCATGAAGAATCTCTTGTGCTTTCAGGGCATTCAGGACCGGTTTCAGGGCATAATCCACCGCCAGTAGATGGGCAACCGTTCCGCCCGTTGCCAGCGGCAGCACCACTTTGCCGTCCAGTGCGCGCTCCGGCAGTAGATCGAGCAGGGTTTTCAGTGCGCCAGAAAAAGAGGCTTTATAGATCGGTGTCGCCACGATTAAACCGTCTGCCTCTTTCAGTTGCTCTGTGAGGGTTTTCAGCGCAGGGCTGTCGAAACGGGCGTACAGCAAATCTTCGGGTTCGAAGTTATGCAGATTCCAGTGGCACACTTCCACATCCAGCGCATTGAGCTTTTCACGGGCATATTCCAGCAGGGCGCTGGAACGCGAAGGGAATCGTGGACTTCCGGCCAGGGTAATGACGCGCATACTTCCTCCTTATAACCAATTGTTTGCTTTTATCTAACATTCATAACAATTTTCAGGAGTGTGACACCGCGCGGTTATTCCACTAAATGATTTATCTGCAATTAAAATGCGAAAAAGTGCATAAGAAAGAGACCGGGAGGTAAACGTTTGCGTTTTACGCTGATTTTTTTGCAGCAGGTCAATTCCTTTTCGCAGCGGGATCGCCCATAATCCCCTCCCGGTTTGCACACCGGGAATCCAGGAGAGTTCATGTACTACCCCTTCGTTCGTAAAGCCCTTTTCCAGCTCGACCCTGAGCGCGCTCATGAATTGACATTCCAGCAATTACGTCGCATTACCGGAACGCCTCTGGCGGCTCTGGTGCGCCAGAATGTGCCGGAAAAACCTGTGCAGTGCATGGGTCTGACCTTTAAAAACCCGCTAGGTCTGGCGGCCGGTCTGGACAAAAACGGCGAGTGCATTGATGCCCTGGGCGCAATGGGCTTTGGCTCCATTGAAATCGGTACCGTTACCCCGCGTCCACAGCCGGGAAATGATAAGCCGCGTTTGTTCCGCCTGGTGGAAGCCGAAGGGCTAATCAACCGCATGGGCTTTAATAATCTCGGCGTTGATCACCTGGTCGAGAACGTGAAAAAAGCCCATTTCGATGGGGTGCTGGGCATTAATATCGGTAAAAATAAAGACACGCCGGTTGAGCAAGGTAAAGATGACTATCTGATTTGTATGGAAAAAGTCTACGCCTATGCCGGTTACATCGCGGTGAATATTTCATCGCCGAATACCCCGGGCCTGCGTTCTTTACAATATGGCGAAGCGCTGGACGATCTTCTCAGCGCCATTAAAAATAAACAAAATGAACTGCAGGCGATCCACCATAAATATGTTCCGGTCGCGGTGAAGATCGCACCGGATCTTTCGCCTGAAGAATTGATCCAGGTTGCCGACAGTTTAGTTCGCCATAATATTGATGGTGTTATTGCGACCAATACGACGCTCGATCGCTCCCTCGTTCAGGGAATGAAAAACTGTGACGAAGCGGGTGGGTTAAGTGGCCGTCCGGTACAATTAAAAAGCACCGAAATTATTCGTGCTCTGTCTGCAGAATTAAAAGGGCGCTTGCCGATTATTGGTGTCGGCGGTATCGACTCGGTGATTGCTGCGCGCGAGAAGATGGCGGCAGGGGCATCGCTGGTGCAAATCTATTCCGGCTTTATTTTTAAAGGACCACCGCTGATTAAAGAAATCGTTACCCATATCTAATCTTTTCTCTTAATCAGACAACCAGGGCTTTATTTCCAGCCCTGGTTGTTTTATATTCCGTCACTGTTGCTTATTTAGACATTCTGGTCTTTTATTAATGGTGTTATAAACGAAGCGACAATCAGGACATTTTTAGTACAGGACGTTTGGGGACGGGAGAGAAACATGCGAATTAAACCTGACGATAACTGGCGCTGGTATTTTTGCGACGAGCACGATCGTATGATGCTCGATTTAGCCAATGGCATGTTGTTTCGTTCTCGTTTTGCCCGCCGAATGTTAACCCCGGACGCGTTTTCACCCTCGGGCTTTTGCGTTGACGATGCTGCACTTTATTTCTCCTTTGAAGAAAAATGTCGCGATCTGGTGCTCTCTAAAGAGCAGCGTGCCGAGCTGGTATTAAATGCGCTGGTGGCGATTCGTTTCCTGAAACCGCAAATGCCGAAAAGCTGGCATTTCCTGCCGCACGACATGAACTGGACGCCAGCAACGGGTGATGCGGCCAGCGTCAATCTGAGCGATACCGCCGAAGAGGTGAGTTTGTTAGTGGTGGAGCCGGGCGAAAATGCTGCGCTTTGTCTGCTGGCGCAACCCGGCGTGACGATTGCCGGGCGCGTAATGCAGTTAGGGGATGCGATCAAAGTTATGAATGACAGGCTGAAGCCACAGGTGCGTGTCGATTCCTTCAGCCTCGAACAGGCGGTTTAAGCTTCCAGCTGTACGGATGTTTTCGGTACGCAGCTACAGCACAGAATTGTGCCGTCGTTTCCCACTGCCGATTTCTTCAGCGCAGTCACTTCTCCCTCTACCAGCTTGATGCGACAGCATCCGCAGATTCCCGCACGACAAGAATACGGTACGCGAATACCGGCCTGTTCCAGTTGCTCCAGCAGCACCTGCTGATTGTTGCCACGAATAATTTTGCCCTGCCAGTGAATATCCACGGCAGAGGCGACGTTCGTCTCAACTTCAACGCTTTCTTCTTCCTGACCGGCGCCGTACACTCTCGCAGGTCCGCGGGCGAGGATTTCGACCTCATCGCCCACGCGGATCACACCGCTGGAGCGGGGGATCAGGTTCTGGCCGAAATCGACATCGCCGTTATCCTGGGCGGTGCGGAACGATTGCAGCGTTTTCAGCGGTTCGCCAGAGGGGTGCTTTTGCCCTTTTTCCGGACTCACGGTGGTAAAGATACAGCGGCTGCACGGCTTGACGACATCAAAGATGACGCTACCAATGCGGATCGTTTTCCAGGTGTCTTCTTCCCACGCATCGGCACCGGTTACCACCAGGTTCGGACGGAACTGCTCCATCTGCACGCTGGCTTTACAGCGGTTTTGTAAATCACGCAGCGACGCCTCGTTGGTCAGCAGGAACGGGAAGCCGTCGGCGAAGGAGAGCGGAACGGCATCGTGGCGCTTCACGCGGCGCGTCAGTTCAGGCCCCAGCCAGCGCAGCTGCACGTCACGGGAAAAGAAGCCGCTTAGCCAGCGGTTAATCTCTTCCGGGGCGATGCGCGCGGTAAAATGGTTACCCCAGACTTCCGTTGGCGCGTCGACGGGCGCAAAATCAGCAAAGCGAATCACCGTGCTGGAACCGTCCGGCGCGGTCAAATGCAATCCGTCATGAAGCGGGGAAGGGGTAAAGCGAACCATCTGCGGGAACTGGCGCGCGGTGATGAACGTACCGTCAGGCTCGGTGACCATAAAAATACGATCGAAGGCAAATCCGCTCATGTCTGCCAGTGCGTGAGAAACGCCAATGCCGCGCATGGATTTCACCGGATGAATAAAAAGCCTGGATAACGTCGCCACTGCATACTCCCGCAAATGAAAATAAGCCTTCAACTTTATGACATACACGCCATATTAGCTATAATGCGCGACAATTTTCTAAGAGTAAAAGTGACGATATGAATTCTCTGTTTGCCAGTACGGCCCGTGGGCTGGAAGAGCTGTTAAAAACTGAACTGGAAGCCCTGGGTGCGCAAGAGTGCCAGGTAGTTCAGGGTGGTGTCCATTTTGAGGGCGACACGCGGCTTATTTACCAGAGCCTGATGTGGAGCCGTCTGGCGTCGCGCATCATGCTGCCGATGAAGGAGTGCAAGGTCTATAGCGACCTTGACCTCTATACCGGCGTACAGATGATCGACTGGACAGAGATCTTCACCCCAAATGCCACCTTTGCGGTGCATTTCAACGGCGTGAACGATGAGATCCGCAACAGTCAGTACGGTGCGCTGCGCGTGAAAGACGCCATTGTGGACTGCTTCACCCGTAAGAATAAGGAACGCCCTAATGTCGATCGCGAAAATCCGGACCTGCGTATCAACGTCTGGCTGAACGGCGACACGGCGAGCATTTCTCTCGATCTGAGCGGCGCGGGTCTGCATTTACGTGGCTATCGCGATCGCACCGGGATGGCGCCGATCAAAGAAACCCTTGCCGCAGCCATTGTGATGCGCTCCGGCTGGCAGCCGGGCACCCCCCTGCTCGATCCGATGTGTGGTTCCGGTACGCTGCTGATTGAAGCCGCAATGCTGGCTACCGACCGTGCGCCAGGGCTGCACCGCGGTCACTGGGGCTTTAAAGGCTGGGCGCAGCATGATGAAGCCCTCTGGAAAGAGGTCAAAGATGACGCGCAGAGCCGTGCGCGTAAAGGCCTGGCAGAGTACACCTCGCATTTCTATGGTTCGGACAGCGACCCGCGCGTGATTGAACGTGCGCGAAGCAACGCCCGTCGAGCGGGTATCGGTGAGCTGGTCACCTTCGACGTGAAAGATGTCGCGAACCTGACCAACCCGCTGCCGAAAGGCCCGTACGGTACCGTCATCAGTAACCCGCCATACGGTGAGCGTCTGGACAGCGAACCGGCGCTGATCGCCTTGCACAGCCTGCTGGGCCGCAATATGAAAGACTATTTTGGCGGCTGGAATCTGTCTCTGTTCAGCGCGTCGCCGGAGCTGTTGAGCTGTCTGCAACTGCGCGCCGATCGCCAGTTTAAAGCGAAAAACGGTCCGCTGGACTGTGTGCAGAAAAACTACCATCTGGCAGAAAAAGCGGCGGACAGTAAGCCAACCGGCGTGGCGGAAGATTACGCCAACCGTCTGCGCAAGAATCTGAAGAAATTCGAGAAGTGGGCGAAGCAGGAAGGGATTGAATGTTACCGCCTGTACGATGCCGACCTGCCGGAGTACAACGTGGCGGTTGATCGCTACGCCGACTGGGTCGTCATTCAGGAATATGCTCCGCCAAAAACCATTGATGCACAAAAAGCGCGTCAGCGTATGCTGGACGTGATTGCGGCCACCATCGCCGTGCTGGGCATTGCGCCGAACAAGCTGGTGCTGAAAACCCGCGAGCGTCAGAAGGGCAAAAACCAGTACCAGAAGATGGGCGAGAAGGGTGACTACATTGAAGTGGGCGAATATAACGCCCGCCTGTGGGTTAACCTGACCGACTATCTCGATACCGGTCTGTTCCTTGACCACCGTATCGCCCGCCGTATGCTCGGCCAGATGAGCAAGGGGAAAGATTTCCTCAACCTGTTCTCTTATACCGGCAGCGCGAGTGTGCATGCCGGCCTCGGCGGCGCGCGCAGCACCACTACCGTGGATATGTCGCGTACCTACTTGGAGTGGGCCGAGCGTAACCTGCGTCTGAACGGTTTAACCGGGCGCCAGCATCGCCTGATGCAGGCCGACGTGCTGGGCTGGCTGCGTGATACCGATGAACAGTTCGACCTGATCTTTATCGATCCGCCGACCTTCTCCAACTCTAAGCGCATGGAGGATAGCTTTGACGTTCAACGCGACCACCTGCGCCTGATGACCGACCTGAAGCGTCTGTTGCGTAAAGGCGGCACCATTATGTTCTCGAACAACAAACGCGGCTTCCGTATGGATCACGACGGTTTAGCAGCCCTGGGACTGAAAGCACAAGAAATTAGCCAAAAAACGCTGTCTCAGGACTTCGCCCGTAACCGTCAAATCCATAACTGCTGGTTGATTACCGCGGTCTGAAAGGAAAAGTAAATGTCTTTAATTAGTATGCACGGCGCGTGGCTCTCTTTCAGCGACTCACCGCTTCTCGATAATGCAGAGCTGCATATCGAAGATAACGAACGCGTCTGTCTGGTGGGCCGTAACGGCGCGGGTAAATCCACGCTGATGAAAATCCTCAACCGCGAGCAGGGGCTGGATGACGGCCGCATCGTGTACGAGCAGGATCTGATTGTCTCCCGCCTCCAGCAGGACCCGCCGCGCCATGTCACCGGCAGCGTGTACGACTTCGTGGCGGAGGGGATCTCTGAGCAGGCGGAATACCTGAAGCGCTATCACGAGATTTCGCATCTGGTCATGACCGACCCGAGCGACAAGAATCTCAATGAGCTCGCAAAAGTGCAGGAGATGCTCGATCACCACGGCCTGTGGCAGCTTGAAAACCGCATTAATGAAGTGCTGGCACAGCTTGGTCTGGAAGCGGATATGGAGCTGTCTGCGCTCTCCGGCGGCTGGCTGCGTAAAGCGGCCCTGGGCCGCGCGCTGGTCAGCGGGCCGAAAGTGCTGCTGCTGGACGAACCGACGAACCACCTGGATATCGAAGCCATTGACTGGCTGGAAGGGTTCCTGAAAACCTTCAGCGGCACCATCATCTTTATCTCGCACGACCGTTCGTTTATTCGCAATATGGCGACCCGTATTGTCGATCTCGACCGCGGTAAGCTGGTCACTTATCCTGGCGATTACGATACCTATCTGCTGGAGAAAGAAGAAAACCTGCGCGTGGAAGAGCTGCAGAATGCTGAGTTTGACCGCAAACTGGCGCAGGAAGAGGTCTGGATCCGCCAGGGCATCAAAGCCCGCCGTACCCGTAACGAAGGCCGTGTGCGTGCCCTGAAAGCGATGCGCCGCGAGCGCAGCGAACGCCGCGAAGTGATGGGCAGCGCCAAAATGCAGGTTGAAGAGGCATCCCGCTCCGGCAAGATTGTCTTCGAAATGGAAAACGTTAACTATCAGGTTGACGGCAAAGTGCTGGTAAAAGATTTCTCTGCTCAGGTCCAGCGCGGCGACAAAATTGCGCTGATTGGCCCCAACGGCTGCGGCAAAACCACATTACTGAAGTTGATGCTGAGCCAGTTGCAGGCTGACAGCGGCCGTATTCACTGCGGCACCAAACTTGAAGTCGCCTACTTCGACCAGCACCGCGCGGAGCTGGATCCGGACCGCACGGTAATGGATAACCTCGCTGAAGGTAAGCAGGAGGTCATGGTAAACGGTAAGCCGCGCCATGTGCTGGGCTACCTGCAGGACTTCCTGTTCCATCCGAAACGTGCGATGACGCCGGTTCGCGCCCTGTCCGGCGGGGAACGTAACCGCCTGTTGCTGGCACGTCTGTTCCTGAAGCCAAGCAACCTGCTGATCCTCGATGAACCGACGAACGATCTGGATGTCGAAACGCTGGAATTGCTGGAAGAGCTGATCGACGGGTACCAGGGAACCGTGATGCTGGTCAGCCACGATCGTCAGTTCGTTGATAATACCGTGACCGAGTGCTGGATCTTCGAAGGGGAAGGGCGAATTGGACAGTATGTGGGCGGGTACCACGATGCAAAAGGGCAGCAGTCACAGTCTCTGGCGCAAAAACAGTCAAAGTCCAAAACAAGTGCTGAACCTGCTGTAACAAAAGCAGAAACAGTCAAGAAAAGCTCGGCTAAACTAAGCTATAACCTGCAGCGCGAACTGGAGGGGCTTCCTCAGCGTCTGGAAGAGCTGGAGGCGGCGCTTGAAGATCTTCAGGCACAGGTTGCTGATGCCTCATTCTTTACCCAGTCGCATGACTATACTCAGAAAGTATTGGCTGAACTGTCCGCGGCTGAAAAAGCCCTGGAAGAAGCATTTGAGCGCTGGGAGTACCTTGAGTCTCTGAAGAACGGCGCATAAACAGGGATAACATATGTGTGACCAGCACCATGCCGACAGGCATATATTATGCTCGCAATGCGATATGCTCGTGGCGTTGCCAGAGCTGGGTCACGGACATAAAGCCCTGTGTCCACGTTGCGGCGCAACGCTGACGACCGAGTGGGACGCGCCAAGGCAGCGTCCCACTGCTTACGCACTGGCGGCATTATTTATGCTGCTGCTCTCCAATCTCTTCCCCTTCATCTATATGAAGGTGGGGGGGATGACAAGCCAGGTGGATCTGCTTGAAATCCCGGGCGTGATGTTCTCGGAAGATTACGCCAGCCTCGGCACCTTTTTTCTGCTGTTTGTCCAGATAGTCCCGGCGTTTTGCCTGGTGGTCATTCTTCTGCTGGTCAACCGCGTCAGGATGCCGACATCACTGAAAATCCGGCTCGCGCGTGTCCTTTTCCAGCTCAAAAGCTGGGGGATGGCTGAGATCTTTCTGGCCGGGATACTGGTCAGTTTCGTGAAGCTGATGGCGTATGGCGATGTCGGGATTGGCAGTAGCTTTGTGCCCTGGTGCCTGTATTGCGTCCTGCAGCTGCGCGCCTTCCAGTGCGTGGACAGGCGCTGGGCGTGGGACGATATCGCCCCGGCACCGACGCTTGCACAGACGGTGAAGGTCGGTGTGCCGGGTATCCGCCAGGGGCTGCGTTCCTGTCCGTGCTGTACCGCCGTGCTGCCCGCCGATCTCGACGTGTGTCCGCGCTGCGAAACGAAAGGCCACGTCCGTCGCAAGAACAGCCTGCAGTGGACAATGGCGCTGCTGGTGACATCCGTCATGCTGTATCTGCCCGCCAATATTCTGCCGATTATGATCACCGACCTGCTCGGCGACAAAATGCCCTCGACGATCCTCGCGGGGGTGATCTTGCTCTGGGGCGAAGGATCCTATCCGGTCGCCGGCGTGATTTTCATCGCCAGTATTATGGTACCCACCTTAAAAATGATCGCCATTGCCTGGCTCTGTTGGGATGCAAAAGGTCACGGAAAGCGCGACAGCGAACGCATGCATCTGATTTATGAGGTGGTCGAGTTTGTTGGTCGCTGGTCAATGATCGACGTGTTTGTGATTGCCGTTCTTTCTGCGCTGGTGCGGATGGGCGGTTTGATGAGTATTTATCCCGCGATGGGGGCTTTAATGTTTGCGCTGGTCGTGATTATGACCATGTTTGCGGCCATGACCTTCGACCCTCGTTTATCGTGGGATCGTGAGCCTGAATCAAGCCATGAGGAAGAGTAAGAGCATGGAAAATAAGAGTGGAGAGGCGAAAGTGCAGAAGGTCAAAAACTGGTCACCGGTGTGGATTTTCCCCATCGTGACGGCGCTGATCGGTGCCTGGATCCTGTTTTATCATTACAGCCATCAGGGACCGGAAGTGACGCTGATTACCACCAATGCCGAGGGGATTGAGGGCGGTAAGACGACCATCAAAAGCCGCAGCGTGGATGTGGGCGTGGTGGAAAGCGCAACCCTGACCGACGATTTAACCCATGTGGAGATCAAGGCGCGCCTGAATGCCGGCATGGAAAAACTACTGCATGGCGATTCTGTTTTCTGGGTGGTTAAACCGCAGGTGGGGCGCGAAGGGATCAGCGGCTTAGGAACGCTGCTTTCAGGTGCCTATATTGAACTCCAGCCGGGTACAAAAGGTAACCAGCCGGGGCAATATCAGCTTCTGGATTCACCGCCGCTAGCTCCGCCGGATGCAAAAGGTATCCGCGTGATTTTAGACAGTAAAAAAGCGGGTCAGCTCACGGCGGGCGATCCGGTGCTGTTCCGCGGTTATCGTGTGGGTTCGGTTGAGAAAAGCACGTTTGACCCACAGAAAAGGTCCATCAGCTATCAGCTGTTCATCAATGCACCTAACGATCGTCTGGTCACAAGCAATGTCCGTTTCTGGAAAGACAGCGGCATCGCGGTCGATCTGACCTCGGCAGGCATGCGTGTTGAAATGGGCTCCCTGACAACGCTGTTTGGCGGTGGCGTAAGTTTTGACGTGCCGGAAGGTCTGGATCTGGGGCAGCCGGTTGCGGAGAACACCGCTTTCCGCCTGTTTGACGATCAAAAAAGCATTCAGGATGCGCTCTACACCGATCACGTTGACTTCCTGATGTTCTTTAAAGACTCCGTTCGTGGCCTGCAGCCGGGAGCGCCGGTTGAGTTCCGCGGCATTCGTCTCGGTACGGTTGGGCAAGTACCGTTCTTTGTGCCTGGTCTGCAGCAGGTTCTGGATGATGATTACCGCATTCCGGTGCTGATTCGTATCGAACCAGAACGTCTGATCAACCAGATTGGCGAGAACCAGGATATTGCCACGCATATCTCTCAACTGATGGAACGTGGTCTGCGCGGGTCGTTGAAGACCGGCAACCTGGTGACCGGCGCGCTGTATGTGGATATGGATTTCTATCAGAAAGCACCGCCGATTACCGGCATTCGTGAATTCGGTGGCTATAAAATCATCCCAACCGTGAGCAGCGGACTGGCTCAGATCCAGCAGCGTCTGATGGAAACGCTGGATAAGATTAACAATCTGCCGCTGAACCCAATGATTGAAGCAGCGACAGGTTCGTTACATCAGAGCCAGGCGACGATGCAACGCCTGCAAACCACGCTGGATAACATCAATAAGCTCACTGCAAGCCAGAGCATGCAGCAGTTGCCGCAGGATATGCAGAAAACGCTGCGCGAGCTGAACCGCAGTATGCAGGGCTTCCAGCCAGGCTCGGCGGCGTACAACAAGATGGTGGCAGATATGCAGCGTCTTGATCAGGTCTTGCGCGAACTGCAGCCGGTTCTGAAAACGCTCAACGAGAAGAGCAACGCGCTGGTGTTTGAAGCGAAAGATAAAAAGGATCCTGAGCCGAAGAGGGCGAAACAATGAAAAAATGGCTAGCGATTGTAGGAGCAATGGTACTCACGGCCTGTAGCTCAGGCAGTGAAACGAAAAGCTACTATCAGCTACCGCTGATGGCGCAGGCAGGTACCCAGAGTACCGCTTCGCAAGGCAACCGTCTGCTATGGGTTGAGCAAGTTGCCGTGCCGGACTACCTGGCCGGCAACGGGGTGGTCTACCAGACCAGCGATGTACAGTACACCATCGCCAGCAATAACCTGTGGGCCAGCCCGCTGGATCAGCAATTGCGCAATACGCTGGTGGCAAATCTGAGCAGCCAGCTTCCGGGCTGGGTTGTCGCTTCCCAGCCACTGGGTAGCGATCAGGATACGCTGAACGTCACGGTAACGGGCTTCCATGGTCGGTATGACGGTGCCGTTATCATCAGCGGAGAGTGGCTGCTGAATCATCAGGGACAGCTGATTAAACGTCCTTTCCATCTGGAACTGAAGCAGCAGAAAGATGGCTATGATGAAATGGTGAAAGTCCTGGCTCAGGGTTGGGCGCAGGAGTCAGCCAGTATCGCCAGGGAGATTTCCCGGCTGCCATAAGTAAAATTCATCATCAAAAACCGCAGTTAGCCTGTCGCTGATTGCGGTTTTTTTTTCGTTTTGGCTTCAGGTTGTTACTTGTGCCGGGTCACACTTTTTGTACAAATGATCTTCTGGCTAGCTCACAAATATGACACCCGTATGAATTTTGAACATTGACGCTGCAATGAATTCGGGGTATTCGTTATCTGTGCCTGTACATTTAGTGCAGACACTGTTTTCTTTCCACCAGACAAAAGAATGAGGGAAACGAGGCATGAAGAGACAGAAACGAGATCGCCTGGAACGGGCTCATCAACGTGGTTATCAGGCCGGCATCGCTGGACGTTCTAAAGAAATGTGTCCTTATCAGACGATAAATCAAAGGTCACAATGGCTTGGAGGCTGGCGAGAAGCCATCGGCGACAGGGCACTCATTGCCTGATAACGTCTCTTTAAAGAAAGAAACCTCCGCACTGCGGAGGTTTCGCCTTTCAGGGAGGGCTTAACGCAAAATCAGAATGCGGAAGTGTCCTGGAACAGGCCAACTTTCAGGTCGTTCGCGGTATAGATCAGACGACCATCTACCAGCACTTCGCCATCCGCCAGGCCCATAATCAGGCGACGGTTAACAATGCGCTTGAAGTGAATACGATAAGTCACTTTCTTCGCTGTAGGCAGAACCTGGCCGGTGAATTTCACTTCGCCCACGCCCAGTGCGCGGCCTTTGCCTTCACCACCCAGCCAGCCCAGATAGAAGCCAACCAGCTGCCACATGGCATCCAGGCCCAGGCAGCCAGGCATTACCGGATCGCCAATGAAGTGGCAACCGAAGAACCACAGGTCCGGGTTGATATCGAGTTCTGCTTCTACGTAACCCTTATCGAAGTTGCCGCCGGTTTCGGTCATTTTCACGACACGGTCCATCATCAGCATGTTCGGGGCCGGTAACTGTGGGCCTTTCGCGCCAAACAGTTCACCGCGACCAGAGGCAAGAAGATCTTCTTTTGTATAGGATTCGCGTTTATCTACCATGTTCTCAGTAAGCCTTATTTTAGTGAAGGACGCAGGATAGCTAACACGTGTACGCTGAACAAGTCCGATCAGTTTGAATTAAACCAGCCCAGCCAGCGTAACGGCCATGGATAACGGTGGCGAGCATCTTGCTGTGTCGCCTGAGCAATTCGCTCCTGGATGGTCTGCATCAGGGTCGTCTGCCCCTCGCCATCCCATACCAGGTTTGTCAGTAAGGGTAGTGCATCCTCAATCCCTTCGATGGCCCAGATGGCGAATTGTTCCTGCTCAACCGCGTCCAGAATAGCCTGGCTAAGGCTTAAATGGCGTACATTGGGTGCTGGAATAATCACACCCTGTTTGCCGTTTAAACCACGCTGCTGACAGATAGAGAAGAAGCCTTCAATTTTTTCGTTCAGACCGCCAACAGGCTGAGCACGACCGAACTGATCGACCGAACCGGTGATCGCGAGGTTCTGGTTGATCGGCACGTCTGCCAGGGCGCTGATCAAGGCGCAGAGCTCCGCCATAGAGGCGCTATCGCCATCCACTTCGCTATAGGATTGTTCAAACGTCAGCGAGGCGGAGAAGGGGATTTGCTGCTCAAGCTGCAGCTCAGACATCAAAAATGCCTGCATGATCATCATGCCTTTGGCGTGAATGTTGCCACCCAGCTCGGCTTTGCGTTCAATATCGGTGAACTCGCCATCGCCAACATGCACAACACAACTGATGCGTGAGGGTTCCCCGAACGCGCGCGGGTGGCCAGGGAATTCAATCACGGACAGGGCGTTAATCTGGCCGACGCGTTCACCTTCGGTCTCGACCAGAATTTGTTCCAGCAGAATTTCATCCTGCATACGGTCAGCAAGATAGCCTTCGCGCCACTCACGCTGCGCCAGCATCTGCGTGAGCTGTTCGCCAGTAAACGCACCTCTACCGCTGATCACACCCACTTCACGCAGCTGCTTGCCTATCCAGAGTGGACTGAGCGGCAGGGTTTCCTGGTCACCGGTATAACGAACCGCTTCGCGGATCAAACCCGGCCACGCGTCAGCGGCAGGCATTGGCAATGCAAAGCGTTCCGCAACGGCCAGCACCCACTGACACCACTGCGCCATGTCATCAGCATCGGCTACCTGGATGTTGTCTTCGTATTCGCTGTAAACCGCCAGCTCAGCCAGTTCCGGCTCCATTTCCTGGAAGTCAGCCAGCGATTCACGATCGCCCGTCAGCACGACGGTCAGCGACAGCGGCATTGACGGCACGGAGACCGGCAGAGGGCGAGACTCATCGTAACCGACCCAGTCAAAGCGTTGCTGGGTCACAATCGTTTTCAGGCGCATCCACAGCAGCGGCTGCGAGAGCAGGGTGCGCAGAGAGATGATCAGCACGCCGCCGTTTGCGCGATGTACCAGACCCGGTTGCAGTGAAAGCTCACCGTTGAACTGACGCAGACAGCCAAAGAGTTGTTCAGCCTCGACCCAGTTAGCGGTAATGACTTCACCTTTCGCTGCAAAACGGTCATCGGCCTGGTCCGCCGGTTCGAAGGCGATCTTATCTCCCGCGATACGATACTGGCCGCCAAAGACCGCGTTCGCTTCCGGGCGCAACTGGCGCATAGCGTCCCCGAGAAGCGTCAGATATTCCGCCTCTTCGGGGGCTTTCAGCAGCATGAAGGGCGATGTCGCCCATGGGCTTAACGCCTGCTCCAGCGCATAATGCAAACGGGGTTGCGTATCGCTAAGGATGAATGGATGTTCTGTTGCGAGTTCGGGCTGTGAAAACAGGTCCTGATAGCTCTCGGTATCCGGAACAAGGTCACGCCATGCAAGTTTCGTAATCGTCAAAGTTGATGTTTTTTAGTCAGATGTAAAAGCGTGGAGTATACCGTAAGCGGGGGGATCTACCCAAGCAGGATTGGGTATTTCGACAGCGGGAATGGCTGCATTGACTCACAGGATATGATTTCTTTTCAGCAGATTGCCAAAAAACTGATATTCTGAACAGAGTTACGTGGTAACACTGAGATCGCAATGAAATATCAACAACTGGAAAATCTCGAAAGCGGCTGGAAATGGAAGTACCTGGTCAAAAAGCACCGTGAAGGGGAGCTGATCACCTGCTACATCGAAGCCAGCGCTGCACAAGAAGCCGTGGATATTTTGCTGACCCTCGAGAATGAACCGGTACAGGTTAACGGCTGGATTGAGAAACACATCAATCCCGCGTTGTTAAACCGGATGAAGCAAACGATCCGCGCGCGACGCAAACGGCATTTTAATGCTGAGCATCAGCACACGCGTAAAAAATCAATCGATCTGGAGTTCGTGGTCTGGCAGCGTCTGGCTGGGCTGGCGCAACGGCGTGGTAAAACGCTGTCGGAAACCATCGTGCAGTTGATTGAGGATGCCGAACATAAAGAGAAGTATGCTAACCAAATGTCGTCGCTAAAAAACGACCTTCAGGCGTTGCTGGGCAAAAAGTAGATTTGTGTTTTTCTTCAGACAATAAAAAACCCCGCATTGCGGGGTTTTTTTATAAGACGATAACTTATGCCGCTGGCTGAGTTACAACGTCTTTAACGCCTTTAACTTCGATCTCTACGCGACGATCTGGAGCCAAGCAGTCGATCAGTGCAGCGCGAGCTTTCACGTTGTCACAGGTGTTGCCAGTAACTGGGTTAGATTCGCCCATACCACGTGGGGAGATCTTGTTAGCTGGGATACCTTTAGAGATCAGGTAATCAACAACAGACTGAGCACGTTTCTCAGACAGTTTCTGGTTGTAAGCGTCAGAACCGATACGGTCGGTGAAGCCCAGAACCACTACGGAACCGTCTTTAGGATCCAGGTTGCTCAGCTGGGTGTACAGTTGATCCAGTGCCTGCTGTCCTTCTGGTTTCAGAGTCGCTTTGTTGAAGTTGAACAGAACGTCAGACTTCAGAGTGAAGTGCTTGGTCTGTACTTCTGGAGCTGGAGCCGGCGCTGGAGCAACAACTGGTGCTGCTTCTTCCTGCTGGCCGAAACGGTAGGAAACACCTACGCTCAGCATGCCGTTGTCTGGACGAACGCCAACGGTAGCACCGTCGCCGATGTTGTTAACCCACTGGTATTCCAGACGGGTAGCGATGTCACGGGTCATAGCCCACTCAACGCCACCAGCGAATACTGGGGAAACACCGGTGTCATGGTCGTCGCCAGCGATGCTGTTGCTGGAGTCAGCGCGCCATACCATACCACCCAGACGGGTGTACACGTCCAGATCGTCAGTTACTGGGTAACCCAGTTTAGCGGTCAGCTGTACGCCTTGAGCTTTAAAAGCGCCATTAACGTTGTCGCCTTTGTATGGCATACGACCTAACCAGTCGTAACCCATTTCAAAACCAACATACGGGTTAACCTGATAGCCACCGAACGCACCTGCACCAAGCTGGCTCTCGTGAGTAGGGCCATCATTGTTCAGGCTGCTGTTGTACCAGCCGGTGTCGTGGAACTGAGACCAGCCCAGTTTACCACCTGCATACCAGGTATTATCTTTCGGAGCGGCCTGCGCTACGGTAGCGAAGCCAGCCAGTGCCACTGCAATCGCGATAGCTGTCTTTTTCATTTTTTGCGCCTCGTTATCATCCAAAATTCGCCATGAATGTCTCAAGTAGAGAATCACGGTTAAATCCTTCACCGGGGGGCGTGGTCAAATATAAATCTACCGATATCTTCGGCTTAGGCCGAGCACCCCTGGCGATGTAAAGTCTACAACGTAGCTGAAAACTTACAAGTGTGAAGTCTGTCAGGCATATGAAAAAAAAAGTTCCGTATACCTATTATTTAACATTTTTAGAACGAATTTTGTGCAGTAAAATTAAGGAGAACCGCTCCAGACGCGCCTTGCCGCAATTTTGACGCCGGGAACTAAATCCGTATCTTGCGGTCAAAAAAAATTCCAGGAAAAATCTTAATTTCGCTCAATGATACAAATTTGAGTGAATTTTTAGCCCAGAAAGTTGTCCTCTGCGATAAGAATCTGGACGAACCGGGCGCATGATGAACCCGATCGCATTCCCTTCTTCAGCCGCTTCAGTCAGACGAAAATGTTCCTCTTCCGTCAGTTCTTCGGGTAACCAGCCGATCACCACGCTGTAATTTCCAGTGCGCAACGCGCGAACCATAGACTCAACGGTATCGCAGGGAGAGAGTTGGTTAATCTGCATCACCTTAGCCAGCGGCAGGCCTGCGGACTGAACCCATTCACGGCTCAATTTTTGCTGTGGCGTCAGCCAGAGCTGCCAGCGCGATTGCTGACCAAGCTGCTGTAATAAAGGCAGTAGCAGGAGTTGGGTCAACAGAGGCTGGTCTTCACGATAAACCACTTCACTAATAAGCCCCGTCGAAACACCCCCAACGGTGTTGTGCGCGACAGTGCCCGCGGTAGAGGAGAGAGAAGTTGAGCGATTTGCATAGCCTGAAGTGTACATATTCATTCCAGCCCTGTAGTTACTGTATGGATATACAGTAACCCCTGTATGCATAAAGATCAACCTCATTTTCGGAAAGCGACTCGCAAAATTCGTTCAATGTTGATGCCCCTCGAAAAATCATCTTGCTCAACGGCGCTAAGTTGCCTATTTTCCTGCTAACGGATCCGCTAGTAAGAAATTTCGCTGTTACCTTATGATTTAGAAGGGAAATATCATGAAAAAGATATCTTATGAACGGATTTATCAATCCCAGGAATACCTCTCACCGCTAGGAGAAATTCATCATCGCGCACTGTTCGGTGGCTATACCCTGGCGATAGATAACGCGGTTTTTGCCATGGTGTCAGATGGCGAGCTGTACCTTCGCGCCTGTGAAGAAAGCGCGAAATACTGTGTAAAAAATGCCGCCTCTTTTTTGACGCTGATGAAACGAGGCCGCCCGGTACTTCTCAACTATTACCGTGTCGATGATGGACTGTGGCAAGACAGGGAACGGCTGCTTCAGCTCTCCTCTTTCGCGCTCAATGCGGCGAGGAAAGAGCGCTGTCAGCGCCATCAACGAAACCGGCTTAAAGATCTGCCAAACCTGACCTTTCAGCTTGAGGTATTACTTTTTGAAGCTGGCATTACTAACGAAGAGACGCTGCGGGCACTGGGTGCCAGGGAGTGCTGGTTAAAGATGCGGGCTAAAAATAGGGCACTCGGTATTAAAGTGCTCTTCGCCCTTGAGGGGGCTATTGAGGGTTTGCATGAGGCGGCACTCCCGGCAGGCACTCGCCGGGAGTTGACGGAGTGGTTTAATGCGCTGCCTGAGCCACAGAAGAATCACTCCTCCAGGTAGCGATTTGCTGTTGTAACCGGCAAATTTCTGGCAGCAGAGCGATAAGCAGGCCAATCTGCTGTAGCACCAGCGGCGCTTTGCTGTCGTTTCCTGGCTCAAGACGCGCGATACGTTGAGTCAGTTCATCCAGCGACTGTCTCACTTTCGGTTCATCGGCTGGCCGGTGATGCAGTGCATCATCGACGTAGCAGACCGCGTCATCCAGCAGGTTGAGTATGCCCGGGTTGACCAGTTTCTCGCGGTGTGCACCCAGGGTGGAAATATAGCTGGTGAAGGTATGGTTGAGGCAGAGCAACCGGAAAGCCGTCTCACGCATCTCGGCCGTGGCACGAGGCTCCGTTGACATGTTAGAGACAACCGAAGCCAGTTCAGCATCACTGTTGTGCGCATCGCGGCGGGCTATCCGATAAGCCAGACGGTTATCGCGTCCCTGGTGGTACTGCTCAAGGATGGCATCCAGGTATCGGCAGTTGGCGTTCAATGCCCTGTCTAACACCCGCGGTAAATTACGGAAACGCCAGTCCGGCCAGATAAAGCTCACCGCTGCCCAGGCAATCGCACAGCCGATCAGGGTATCGAGCACGCGAGGCAGGGCGACCTCGAACCCTTCACCCAGCAGGTTAAAGCAGAGCAGCACCAGCAGCGTGATGAACATGGTGGCATGAGCGTACTGCACGTTGCGAAACGCGAAAAACAACACGCCGGTAATCACAATCAGCACCAGCTGCCCTTCAACAGAAGGCACGAAGTACAGCACGGGAAGTCCAATCGCGACACCGACCAGCGTACCGATAATACGCAGCGCAAGGCGGTGCCGGGTGGCGTTATAGTTTGGCTGGCAGACAAACAGGCTGGTCAGCAGGATCCAGTAGCCATGCTGCAAACCGGTTATCTGGATAAAGGCATAACCGACGCATAGCACCAGAGACATTCTCACCGCGTGGCGAAAGAGCGCCGACTCCGGCGTAAAGTTGCGGCTCAGCCGTAGCCACATATCGCTAAAGCTATGCACGCTGTCATCAGCCAGCTGATTTTCCACATCATTACCCGGTTGCGCCATCGCCTGTTCGGATTCGATGGTCGCCAGCTGAGCATCTATAGCCCGCAGGTTGTTGAGCAGAAAACCCAGCGCTTTGATATGTTCCGGTGATGTTCCGCTGGCCTGAACGCGATCGAGCGCCGCATCAAGATGGCTAAACACGCGTTCGAAACGGGGGTCATGCTGATAGGGCGTGCGCAGCAGAATGGATCGCGAGAGCTGCTGGCAGGCCAGGGACTGCATGGACAGCAGGCGCTGGAAGCGGAACATCACGTCGCTGTAGCGAAACTTTTCACGCAGGGCGGCATACTGAACATGCGAGGAACTGGCGCGTTCATGAATGTCCTGGGCGGCAAAATAGTAGTGTAAGGTTCTTCGCGTTCCACGCTGACCGCGATCGCCGCGCAGACGGGTAAGCAGTGAGGCTTTCGTCTGGTTAAGGGTGGTGACCAGCTGACCGTTTGCCAGCGCCAGATCGTAAAGCGGCGCCTGGCTTTCTTCTTCAATATCCGGGTCAAACAGCCGGGATTTCAGTTCCAGATAATGGGCCAACTGCTCAAAGCTACGGGCAAGGTTATCCTGGAGCGGGCGAACCGGGAAGATAAGATGGCCGGTTAACGTCAGCAGGTTATACCAGATGGCGCCCAGCAACAGCAGTAGAGGTTGCTGGTACCACTGGTCGTAAAGTGATACGCCCAGCATGGTATAGATGGCGATCAGTAAGGCGCCGAAGGCGATGGTGGCGTAGCGCTGCCCCAGTCCACCCAGCAAAATAAACCCGCTGGTCGAAAGCGTCAGGCCCAGCGCAAACAGCCACGGCCAGGGGAAGAGCAACTCAACGGACGCTGACGCAATAAAAAAGCAGACGAGCGTAATCACCAGATTACGCAAACGACCGGCCAGGCGATCGTCCAGATCCGCAAGCGCCCCGGCCACCACCCCCAGCGTGAGCGGGATGGTGAGTTTGACGTCATTCAACCACCACGGCAGGGCTACCGTGCCGCAAAGCGCGATAAAAATCCTGACGTTGTAAAGCCAGGAACTGTTCCAGGTATAACGGCGAAGCAGTGGGCTTAGCATAAACGCGGCCAGTCCTTATTTACTGAAAACGACGGCGTGCGTTCGCTTCACGCGCCGCCTGGGCCACTTCAACCGGAACAACTCTGCGCCCGACGGGCCAAAGGGCGATGGCGGCGATCTTAAAGTTCGCGAGCCCTACCGGAATCCCAATAATTGAGATGCACTGTGCAATACCGGCAAAAATATGCATGATGCATAGCCACCAGCCAAAGAAAATCAGCCACAGAATGTTCAGCAGGGTTCCCCCCGTGTTCATCAGGGCGTTCTTACTTTCCGGATTCAGTTCGTCAACGTGGATGGCTTCGTTACCGTAGGGGATCAACGAGAGTTTGGTGATTTCCCAGCAGGAGCGGGTCAGGGGGAGTGTGAAAATCAGGACGATGCTCACCAGTGTGGCAATAAGCCAGGAAAGGGTGGTGGCAAAACCGCCCAGCACAAAATTCAACACATTCAGAACGGTACGCATAAACCCTCACTTCCTTTCGATAAAATTAACGCCCAATGATTGTAACGTTTTTTTAGGCTGGAGCACCTTAAAACTGGCAGTTAAACTGTCAGGTAAATTATCTCTTCGTGGATTTGGCGGGACATGGAACTGAAAGCAACTTCATTAGGCAAACGCCTGGCGCAACACCCCTATGACAGCGTTGTTTTGCTCAACGCCGGGGTGAAAGTCTCCGGAGAACGCCACGAATACCTTATTCCGTTTAATCAGCTTCTGGCCATCCACTGTAAGCGTGGGCTGGTATGGGGTGAGCTGGAGTTTGTTCTGCCAGACGATAAAGTCGTGCGTCTTCACGGCACCGAGTGGGCGGAAACCCAGCGTTTTCATCACCACCTGAACGCCCGCTGGCAGCAGTGGAGTCACGACATGAGCGTGATTGCCGCCCAGGTTCTGCACCAGGTGCTGGACGAGATCGCCCAGAGCAACGCGCAACAAACGTGGTTGACCCGCCAGCAGACTGCCGGGCTGCAGCAAAAGATTCGCCAGGCTCTCTCGGCCCTGCCGATTGCCGTAACGCGTCTTGATGAGTTCGACAACTGTCGCGACGCCTGGCGTCAGTGTCAGGCCTGGCTGAACGATAGGGATAAGAGTCGGCTGGCGCATAACCAGGCCTGGACAGATGCCATGCTGACCCAGTACGCCGACTTTTTCAGTACGGTGGAATCTTCGCCGCTCAACCCTGCGCAGGCTCGCGCGGTAGTCAATGGCGAGCAGTCGCTGCTGGTGCTCGCAGGGGCAGGAAGCGGCAAAACGTCGGTACTGGTGGCGCGTGCAGGCTGGCTTCTGACGACCGGCGAAGCGGTTGCCGATCAGATTCTGCTGCTGGCTTTTGGCCGTAAGGCTGCCGAGGAGATGGACGAACGCATTCAGCAACGTCTGCATACCCGGGATATTACTGCCAGAACCTTCCATGCCCTTGCGCTGCATATCATTCAGCAGGGCAGTAAAAAAGTCCCTTCCGTCAGTAAACTGGAAAACGACACGCAGGCGCGCCAGGCGCTGTTTATCAAAACGTGGCGTCAGCAGTGCAGTGAGAAAAAGGCGCAGGCGAAAGGGTGGCGTCAGTGGCTGGAAGAGGAGCTCAACTGGGCAGTGCCGGAAGGCAGTTTCTGGCAGGATGATAAACTGGCGCGTCGGCTGGGATCGCGTCTTGACCGTTGGGTCAGCCTGATGCGGATGCACGGTGGCTCACAGGCTGAAATGATTGAAGGTGCGCCAGAGGGGATCCGCGATCTATTTTCGAAGCGGGTCAAACTGATGGCACCGCTCTTAAAAGCCTGGAAAGCCGCGTTGAAGGCGGAAAATGCCGTCGATTTTTCCGGTTTGATCCATCAGGCGATCGTCATTCTTGAGAAAGGACGTTTTGTCAGTCCGTGGAAACATATTCTGGTGGATGAGTTTCAGGATATCTCACCCCAGCGCGCAGCACTGCTCTGTGCGCTACGGGCGCAAAATAAACATACCTCGCTGTTTGCGGTGGGGGATGACTGGCAGGCCATCTATCGCTTCAGCGGCGCACAGCTTTCACTCACGACCGCGTTCCACCACTATTTTGGTGAAGGTGATCGCAGCGATCTGGACACCACGTATCGCTTCAACTCCCGGATTGGTGAAATCGCCAACCGTTTTATCCAGCAAAACCCGCATCAGCTGACCAAGCCGCTTAACAGCCTGCGGCCTGGGGATAAAAAAGCCGTCACCCTGCTGGCGGATGACCAGCTGGAACCGCTGCTGGACAAGCTCAGCGGCTATGCGAAGCCCGATGAGCGTATCCTGGTGCTGGCGCGTTATCATCACCTTAAACCTGCAGCGCTGGAAAAAGCAGCTACCCGCTGGCCGAAACTGCAGCTTGAATTTATGACTATTCACGCCAGCAAAGGGCAGCAGGCCGATTATGTGATTGTGATGGGGCTGAAAGAGGGCAGCGACGGTTTCCCGGCTCCGACCCGTGAATCGGTGATGGAACAGGCCCTACTGCCGGTGCCGGAAGATTTCCCGGATGCCGAAGAGCGACGTTTGCTTTATGTGGCAATGACGCGCGCACGTCACCGCGTCTGGCTGCTGTTCAATAAAGCGGAGCCATCCGTGTTTGTCGATATTCTGAAGAGTATTGATGTGCCGGTAGCGAGAAAGCCGTAGCGACGACGGGCAAGGATGGGTAGGCCGGGTAAGGCGAAGCCGCCACCCGGCAAAAAAGCTACTTCAGTCTCTCAGAAAGATAACGCTGATAGTCCGGAATCAGGATATCAACCGGCGAATTGAACTGCGGTGATTCGATGATGAAATCCGCCGTCGAGAGGTTTGTCGCCACCGGAATATTCCACACCGTCGCCAGACGCAGCAGGGCTTTAACATCGGGATCGTGCGGAACCGCGTTCAGCGGATCCCAGAAGAAGATCAGCACGTCAATCTTCCCTTCGGAAATCTGCGCGCCGACCTGCTGATCGCCGCCCATCGGGCCGCTCAGCATCGCATTGACCTCCAGACCCGTTTCGCGCTGGATCAGGTTTCCGGTGGTGCCGGTCGCTGAAAGGGCATGCTTTTCCAGCAAAGACTGATGGCGGCGCACCCAGTTAAGCAGCATTTGTTTACAGTGATCGTGCGCCACCAGTGCAATGTGTTTGCGTTCAGGCAGCGTGCGTGTTGTCAGTTCCATAATCATATCCATCAGGTTAACTGACTACACGATGACGGGAAGCGCCTGACGCTGCAAGCCTCAGGCGAAAAAAATGTGGCTTAGGATGAAGGTTGTTGCTTTGCCCACTGTAAAAATCGGGCCCGCGTGTCGGGATCGGCCTGCTGGAACCAGAATTTCAGGCGCTGTTCCGTCAGCGTCTGGGACTGAGGCGGGATAACATCCAGTTCTGATACGCCGGAAAGCAGCGTACTGTCGTCGGCCATCAGGGTGGCAAACTGCGGAAGGGAGGCGCGTTTACCGGCTTTGTTATAAACCTGCGTAGCCGCCTCGTAATCCGGGCCTTTGGGGGACGTGGTTAATGCCAGAATATCCAGCTTCACCGGGATTGGCATCGCATCACCGTCCAGCAGTTCAATGCGCGGCGAGGCGTCAAAGGCCGCCGATTCCTTTTCTGTTTCAAGGCGAGGCAGGGTAATGTTCACCTGACTGATTTGCCGGGTATTAAAGCTGATAATCAGCGGCGGCGAGATGTACAGTCGTTGCTCATGGTTAGCCAGGCCGATCGATTTTTCTACTCGAAAGACCAGTTGATGGGGGCCGTTATCTAATTCGATGCTGTCAGCACCGCGTAATAATGAGCTGGACACTTTTTTTCCGTCCAGTACCAGAAGATCAATGTCGCCAGAGAGCCGAAGCGTGGTAGCAAATACGCAAACCGGCATCACTAACGCAATCAGAGCCGTGGCAATACCGGTTTTCATAGGAGGCTCCCGTCAGACATACTGTCGCCGCATTAATGTATCTAAATTTTTCGATAATCACGTTTACTAACATATAGACATATTTTGCCGTTTTGCCCTCATGCATCTGTATGGGATGGATGGTTGAGATGTGCGCTTTGGCGTACACTTTTAAAAAAGCCAGGAGAAAAACCATGAAAGAGAATGATGTTGCTGAGATTTTGACATCCACGCGGACCATTGCGCTGGTGGGCGCGAGTGATAAACCCGATCGTCCCAGCTATCGGGTGATGAAATACCTTCTCGATCAGGGTTATCACGTCATCCCGGTCTCGCCAAAAGTGGCGGGGAAAACGTTGCTGGGCCAGCAAGGGTATGCCACGCTCGCTGACGTACCCGAAAAAATTGATATGGTCGATGTCTTCCGTAATTCCGAGGCCGCATGGGGCGTAGCGCAGGATGCTATTGCCGTCGGGGCGAAAACCCTGTGGATGCAGTTGGGTGTGATTAACGAGCAGGCGGCCGTGCTGGCGCGTGAAGCGGGTCTGAAAGTGGTCATGGACCGATGCCCGGCGATTGAGATCCCCCGTCTGGGGCTGGCGAAATAATAAAAAAAGCCCGTTATCGGGCTTTTTTTGCACGCTTAGTTCCGCAGGCGCGGAGCCTGTAGCTGTTTACGGATGGTCTGAGCAAGTTCATCCATCGTAGGTTGCTCCGGATGCTCTTCCTGCAACTCACTACTCAGCTGCGCTTCGGCAAGGTAGGTATGAACGGGTTGTCCGTCGTCACCTTCCATCACCACATGGTACCAGGGTGCAGCGCGAAGCTCGGCGTTAACCGCCAGCTCGTCTGCTGACGGTTCATCAAGGGAATACTCCGGGTCGATATCGACGACCACACCCAAATACCCTAGCAAAGTGTGGCGGACCTGCTGGCCGATACCGAATTTGCTGGCAATCATAGTCACCTCCCGGGAAATACGACTTACACGTTATGTGTGGTCAATATTTCTCTTTTCAAGTTACATGACGCGACAGGCAAACCCTTTCAGATACAGCCCTTCCGGGTAGGTAGCAATCACGGGGTGATCGGCTGCCTGACGGAACTGCTCTATAAATTGTACATCACGGCCAGCATCTATTGCGGCATCGGCGATGATTTTCTGAAATAAATCTGTGGTCATCAGACCGGAGCAGGAGAACGTCAGCAGAACGCCACCCGGGTTCAGCAGCTGGATGGCCAGCATGTTGATATCTTTGTACCCGCGGCAGGCGCCCATCAGCTGGCTTTTATTCTCCACAAACTTAGGGGGATCCATCACGATAACGTCGAACTTCTCGCCCTGATCGCGATATTTACGCAGCAGCTTGAAAACGTCGTCGCGTACAAACTCCGCTTTGCTCAAATCCAGCTTGTTTAGCTCGACGTTTTGTTTTGCCACGTCAAGCGCTTCCTGTGACGTATCCACGCTGACGACCTGCGCACAGCCACCCATCAGCGCCGAAACGGCAAAACCGCCGGTATAGGAGAAGCAGTTAAGTACGCGCTTGTCGGCGACGTACTGGCGTGTCGCCAGACGGCTGTCGCGCTGGTCAAGGTAATAGCCCGTTTTGTGACCGCCCTGAATATCCACCAGCAGCTTCATGCCATGTTCTTCAATGGGCAGCAGGGCTGGCGGCAGTTCGCCCGTTACTGGCCCCTGAGTCAGCTCCATGCCCTCTTTTTTGCGCACTGCCACATCGCTGCGGTCGTAAATGGCACACTGCGGGAACAGCGTTTGCAGCGCGCTAATCAGCGCGGCACGCTGGTATTCCGCTCCGGCGCTCAGGAGTTGCAGCACCAGGAAGTTGCCGAAGCGATCGATGGTCACACCCGGCAGGCCGTCGGACTCACCGGCGATCAGACGATAGCTGTCCAGACCGTCACGCTTTGCCAGCCATTCACGCCACTGCTGCGCCTGCTGCAGGCGGCGAACGAAGAAGTCGATATCAATGGTTTCATCTTTGTCGAAGGTCCAGACGCGAGCGCGGATCTGGGACGCAGGCGAGTATGCGCCTCGCGCTAACCATTTCCCCTGATGGTCAACGATATCAATGGTTTCACCGAGGCTGGCTTTGCCTTCCATGCGGGCAACTGCGCCAGAAAAAACCCAGGGATGACGGCGCAGTAAGGATTTCTCGCGCCCTTTGGCTAACACTAAACGTACACTCATAATTTGCTGTTCTGTCGATTTCAGGGAAATGGCGCGTAGATTATCACATTCAGCAAGTCGCAATCATCTGTGGATGCCTTTGAGCGTTTCGGCACAAAATCAAATCGCTTAAGCACATTACGGTATGGCCGCGTGCCTTACATTGGGGCTTCCCGTTCAGCAAAGGACCCCCCTATGAAAAAGCGCAGTGTAATAGCAACAACCGTTCTGGCGGCGATAAGTTTTCAGGTTTTAGCGGCAACGCCTTTCAGTATCACCAGTCAGGATATCTCCGGGGAGCACCGTTTAGCGCAACAGCAGGTGTTCAACGGTTTTGGCTGCCACGGTGATAATCAGTCTCCGCAGCTTGCATGGAAACATCCTCCAGCCGGTACGAAAAGTTTTGCCATCACGGTATATGACCCCGATGCCCCCACCGGCAGTGGCTGGTGGCACTGGACAGTCGCCAATATTCCTGCGAAAACAATGGCACTGCCTGCGGGCGCGGGTAACCCAAAGAGTGAGAAATTACCCGCTGGCGCGGTGCAGGGGCGTAATGACTTCGGTTATTCTGGATTTGGCGGCGCATGTCCACCTGAGGGAGACAAACCGCACCGTTACCAGATTACCGTCTGGGCGCTGAACGTGGACACACTGCCCCTTGATAACAATGCCAGCGGCGCGCTGGTCGGTTATATGATAAACAGTCACGTTCTCGGAAAAACGCAGTTAACCGCAACGTACAGCAGATAAGGATGACCCGGTGCAGGAGTTTTACCTTCAACATAAACAGCTGACGGCGGGCGAAGTCAGTGCCAGCAAAATGCATCGCCTGCACCAGGTTAAACTTTTTTTCCGGCCATTTGTCACATTACTCACGGCAGTAAGGTCATTGTTCAGGATGATAATCGCCTGGTGGCAACGAGGGATGCGCTGATTATTATCCCGGCCAACACGTCAATGGAGATTATTAATCAGCCTGCGAACGGCATGTTTCGATCGGACTTGCTGATGTTGTCGCCAGAAATCCTGGCCGAGTTTAAAGCGCATTACCTGAAATCCTGGCCGGGCACGACGTTACATTCCCTTTGTGTCCCGTTGAGCGAGGGGCTGACGTTTATGTGGGATAACCTGCTGCACGCCGTGCGTCAGGATTTACCGGAGGCGTTACAAAAACATCAGGCTTTCGGTCTTTTGCTGGCATTGCTGCATGAAGGCGTGGCAGGTCCGCTGCTTATTGAGCGAAGCAGTAACCTGACTGAGCAGGTGCGACAGTTCATCATGCTATCGCCGGCCAGATCCTGGACTGCGCAGGATATCGCAAGCCGTCTGGCCTTAAGCGTGCCGACGCTGCGCAGAAAGTTGCGTGAAGAGTCGCAGAGTTTTCGCCAGATCGTGGAAGAGGTGAGAATGGCCGTTGCGCTGTCACAGCTGCAATCGACCCGATTACCCATTGGCGAAATCGCATTACAATGTGGGTATCTTTCCAGTTCTCGTTTCACCGCCCGCTTTCGGCAACACTACGGCTGTTTGCCGAAAACGCTACGTTAAGGAGAAGAAAAATGTCAAAAGTTTGCACTATTGCCTGGGTTCACGGCATCGTTCAGGGCGTCGGGTTCCGCTACAGCACCCAGCGTGAGGCTCTTCAGCTCGGGATCACGGGCTATGCGCGAAACATGGATGACGGCAGCGTTGAGGTGGTCGCCTGTGGAGACGCGAAGCAGGTAGAAAAACTGATGGTGTGGCTGAAAGCGGGTGGCCCGCGCAGCGCGCGGGTTGACAGGGTGCTAACGGAACCGCATCAACCCGGCCGGGAATACGAGAACTTCAGTATTCGTTATTAAATGCACTTCACCGGCTTTGGCAGGCCAGCAACTTTGGTGGCCTGTTTTGCCGGGCCTTTCGGAAACAGACGATACAGATAGCGGCTGTTGCCTTTCTCTTCGCCAAACTTATTGGCCATCGCTTTCACCAGCATGCGGATCGCCGGAGAGGTATTAAATTCGAGATAAAATTCGCGCACAAAACGCACGACTTCCCAGTGTTCGGGGGAGAGGGTGATACCTTCGTTTTCGGCGATTTTTTCCGCCAGTGGCTCGCTCCACAGCGTGGTATCTTTCAGATAGCCTTCGCTATCGGTCTCAATTTCCTGGCCTGCAAAAATGAACATAGTGCTCTGTCGATAAAGTAAAAACCGCCCCTAGTCTAGCAAAGAAGGGGCGGCATGAGAAACTTCGGTCTATAGAAGAAGCTGTAGCAGATTGTTGGCATTCAGCTTTTTTAACGCGTTGCATTTGTACGTCGAGACCTGTTTTTCGCTCATCTGCGTCATTGTCGCAACATGTCTTACCGATTGCCCGTTAACCAGCCTGTCGAGAACATTGAACTCCATGCCCGTCAGGCAACAATTCAGGCTGCGGACCCGACGGGGCTCTTTTGCAAGCAGATACGCTGCATCCGCGACGGCAATTCTGTCATCAATAATATATGAGGTCAGCGTGGCAAAACGCTTTCGCAGATGCGTGGCCAGCGCCCAGCCTTTTTCATTGCACACCAGATAAAGCGTTCCTTCCCAGCGGCTGGCCTCTAGCTGAAGCAGAATCTCAACCAGCGCCTGATGCGTCCCGGCGACGGAAAAGCGGCAGCGCACAACGAGGGTGTCGCAGGCCAATAACGAATGGCGCCACGTTACCGCGCCGCTTTCAACCAGCATTTGAGCGTTACGGCGCAGAAGGGCGTAGCGTAAACCTTCGGCATAAAAGCGATTATTATCAAGAATAACGTAATTCACGGCGGCCTCCTTATAACGTACTGGGTGTGTAGATAATGCGTAGCGTGCCGGTGTAATCCCCGGCATTTTTGCTGCTGGCAGTAAATGAAGGGGTTTTCAGGATAATAGGAGCTGGCACGCACAGTACGCTCTCGCGTCCGCCGGGAAGGACGACCTGACGCAGATACTGCGGATCGTTAGTCCCTTGCCAGACCACGGTTTTACCGTTAGCGACGATGTCTGTTGCGCCTGTGATGGGATGGGTGACAAAGACCTGATAGTCGAGACGGTCTCGCGCATCGGTCTGGCTTCCTCCGCGTCGCCTGATTGAAAACGCACCTTCAGTACGGCCCGCTGAGGCGAGTCCGTCGTCCTCAAACCGAAGGTAGGTGCGGGTGCTGGTGCTGTTTTTACCATCGTACAGGCACATATCCAGCGTATTTTCTCCCTGGATCTCACTGCCACCCGGCCGCCCCGGGAAGTTAGTCAGGTTGAGGTTAACGATGGGCGTGGAGTGCGGAAATGCCGGCAGATAAATCTGCTGATTACCCGGATCGACCACCTCAATGCGAATGTTTGCCTGCCACCTGGCGATAGTGAGATAGCCAGGACAGCCGACATTCACGTCATTCCAGTTTCCTCCGCAGTCGGCGCTATCCCATTGACGCAGGTTCTGCTTCAGCGTTGCTGTCCAGATCCCCGGTAGGGCGAGCTTATCCAGTTCGCTTTTCACAATATAGAAATCAAAATACGGTTCTCTGTTCCAGTCAGCGATTGTGTCCGATCCCCTTGCTACGTAGCTGGCATAGGTAAACACTTTGTTTCGGATAAATATGTAATGATCGCCATTTACCTTGATATCCACCGTCTTGCTGGAGAGGGCATGCGTAAAACGTAAATTGATGGCATAGGGTGCGGCCGAGTTACTCGTCCACCAGACCGGAGAGGTCACGCAGGCCCCGTACGCGGTATCAGTCCGGGACTCACAGGTCAGGGTGTTACGCCCCCATTTTTGCGGGTCGGCGGTGTCAAAGCCGCCCGATTCATGCAACCAGATATCGAAACGCGCAGGCGGTGCCGTGCGATCGAAGCTGATACCAACGCTGGTGTTTCGTCCCGCAGGGGCGCCCGCCAGCGTCTGGCCTGTCCACAGGCTTAACAACAGTAAAATAAAGAGGTACTTCATCACATCATTTCCCTTTAGTGAGGTTGTCGGCGTTCATGGCAGTTGGCCCGGCAGGTACCGATCGTCCGGCGAGCATCAGCTGCGCCTGCTGCTGGACGGCATCCGGCAGGGCCGAGAAGGTTAATTCCCGACAAGGAATTGAGCCGACATAGCGCACCACGTCGCGCATACTTTTCACGTTGAGTTCGCACTGATAAAACTGCTGCTGACGCACCAGGTAGAGGTTATGCAGCAGGGCATCGCTCTGGGCGCTGAATCCGCCGTTGCCGAGATCGCTCCAGCCGTTAACGTTCAGCGGCACACCACCGATAAACGGCGAATGACGCTCGTCGGTTAACTGGCCGAGCCAGGTGTAGCTTGCGGTGGTTTGCACATCCCGACGCAGCAGTTTGCCTGGCACCATAAACAGCGTTCTGCTGCCTGAACCTTGCGTGATCTCACTGCTGGCTCCCCGGGATACATCCAGCGATTCGTTAATCGTCAACGTGGTCTGCTGGTAGCCCGGTACGGCGAAGAGAGCGCGGCTATTACCCGGAATGTCTGCGCTCCCGCTGTTATCCAGCGACACGGCAACGCTCGGAGCCAGGGTATCAGTCGGTGTGGCAACGTTAACCGCGACGGCGGAAGCAGGGCGTCCGTCGCTCCAGCGGCCCAGCCACAGGCCAGAACGCGACAGCGCAAGTGTCGAGCTGTAGTTGCCGCTGGTGCTCAGCGTATGGCGTCTGTCCTGACGATCCCAGGCGTCGCTGACGGTCAGACTGCCGTTGCCATATCGCCCGCCCTGGCGCGTATAGGCTGAGGTATTCAGCGAGTCGCTGTTAATGCCTGATGCGCTAAGGCCGTACTCGTTTTCACCGCGTGCATCGCTGTACCAGTTATGCGCCACGTTGTAGCTCAGCTGATTTTTTTCACGCTGCTGGTGCTGCCAGGTCGCCCCCAGAGAGGTATAGCTAGACGCATCACCCTGACGGTTATGCGCCATGGACAGGCTCACGCTCAGGTAGCCGCCTTTGTCCCTGCCGTCGCGGGCATCATCGTTGCGCATGAAGAGGTTAACGCTACTGTTAATGTTCAGACCATGGGTGCTAAAGGCATTGCTCAGGCCTCCCTGCCAGGCCCGCGAGCGCGAGCGGGTCATATAGACCGATTCCCACGGCAAACCCGCATCGTGGCGATCGTCGCTATCCGGCAGCTCCCGGCGTGAAACGTACCGTCCTTCGTTGCGGTTATCCGAATAGCCGAGGCTCGCATACCAGGCGCCGACAGGGACGGAAAACATCACCGAGAGGGTGCGATAACAGCCGTTCACGGCGTCAAACCCGGCGCTTCGGGTGTTGCAGTTTTCCGCTGATAGCGCGTTGCGATAGAGGCTCAGTGAAAAACCGTCGTTGTAGCTGATTTGCTGAATATTGCCGCGCTGGCCTTCGCTGCCGTAAAGGTAGCTAAACCGGGTACTCAGCACGCCGTCGATCGGGCCCGCGTTGAAGCCCCGGCTCCAGTCGAGCGCATTTTCCAGGAAGCGCTGGTTTTGCTTTATCGTTGCTCCGCTGGTAAGCGCTAAGGTCTCGGTGACGGGCAGGCGTACGCCCGCCTGCGCAACCGCGCTGGGTTCTTCGTTTTGATCGCTATTGTCGGTTTCACCCGCCTGCAGGAACCACTCGACGCGGTCGAATGGCGTAATGCCGGTTCGGGTAAACGGCACCTGCTCGGTACGCGTTAGCCGGTTATTTTCATAGACCGACAGCGTGACGGTGTAGCTCCCGTCCGGAAACGATCGCGTGTCGAGAGTTTGCGCCCCGGCATTCAGGTAAAAGCTGGCCAGCAGCTGACTGCCACGGCGGGCATCAATACGCGCGTCATGGGAAAGCAGCACGGTGATAGGGGTTCCCTTTGACTGCTGAACCGGATTTATCCACGCCCGTGTTGAGCCTGCGCGCACGCCGCGAATTTTCCCCAGCGGCAGCTGGCTGAGGTTGATATTTCCACCAGCATTACTGAACAGATCGCGGGTATCCATTTCGCCCAGCTGGACATAGTACTGGCGCAAGATATCCTGGCGGAACCAGGCATTGTTAACGGTGATTTCCTGTTGCTGCTGGTGCCTTGAACGCTGTCCCAGCCAGGTCCAGTCGAGGTTAACATAGCCGTCCTGCGTGAGCGCCAGCGCGCCATTGCCCTGCACGGTGGCTGACTGATAATCCCTGTCGGCAACAAAATTAACATTCTGCTGATGGATAAGCGCATTTTCGGTGTCCTGCGTGGGCTGATACCACTGATTTTCCGCGGTGGCTTTAGGCAGGAATTTCTTGTCTAAAAACAGGCTAATACGGGCGTTATTCTCGTCATAGATAATGGCCGCGCGGTCGGTATCAATGTAATCGCAGCCCGCTGCGGAGCTGTTGCTGCTGCAGGCCAGGTTGCCGTTACGGGCAAGCGGAACGGCCAGCGTGGCAGACACGGTGGCAACGAGAGCAGGGTCGTCGTTAAACCGTCGTTTGATGGCTGCTACAACGGTTTCAGGTGCGACAAAACTGACCGTTTCAAGCGTGATATCCGTTTCAAACAGGCCAAGCGACTCGCCATAGAGGTTTACCTCTGTCCACAGGCGCTGGGTTTTCGCCAGATCTTCAAAACCTGCCGGGACGGTCATCCCGGCACAGGCGAGTTGGATAGAAGCGGGTAACAAAGCAACAAAGAGGAGAGTATTTCTGTGAAACGCCATGAACGAGCCTCGACATCATCCTGACGTCAGAGGGTGGGCACCCTCTGACGTTATTCCTTAGGTGCTGTGGTGTTACGCACCGCCTTCCGTGGTCGTCGCTTGCGTCAGCATCAGGCTGACAACGCCGCTGTACTGACCTGTTTTCAGAATGCCTTTGGTGGTCTGAGAAATGGTCAGCGGCAGTACCGCTGAACCGTTTTCAATGCTCCCCGGGAACAGTTCGGTACCGGTATATTCAACATCGGCGGTAGAGAGGGTTTTATCGCCCAGCTTCACCGTCATTGGGATGGACTCAGCACCGTCGGCATTTGCCAGCTTCGCGGCACTCACCAGACGGACTTTCACGTTGCTGGTGGCGGAGTTAGACCATACCTTGGTATTCAGGCGGTAGCTTTCCAGACCGCGGCCTGGCAGGTACTGCATATCGATGCTTGCCGGCAGCGGCGTATTATCGGCCTGGGTCATATCCAGCTGTGAATCAACGCTGGCGTTGACGGTAATATCTTTTTGGATCGCCAGCGCGCTAACGGACGTGGTCATCGCGGCAACAATCATCAGGGGTTTAAAATACTTACGCATTGATATCTCCATATTTACAAATGAGCACCCTGGCTCTTTAAACAAACCCTTTGGGGTCTTTACGGTAACGTCGTGTTATTGCACGACGGGTAAATCAGCTTCTTCAGCGGTTTTATTCACCCAGTTGAAGTAGCGGAATTTATATTTATGGCCTTGTGTCTTTGTGAGCGTTTTTAATTTCCGTTCGGTGTCTGGATAAATCGTCGCGTCTTCTTTAATCCATTTACACGACGAATTTGCGTCACAAATACCGATCTCTCTCAGCGGCACGCGCAGCGTACCGTTGTTTTTTAATGTCCCCCTGCGAGGGTCTATCGAGAGTGAAACCACACTTTTTTCCGGGGCGAGGTGGATCAGGGCGCCCCAGATGACATTGACGCCCAATGTCGCCTTCGCCGCAGCGCTTTCTGCCTGACCTGGAATAATGCTGTCAGGTTGCTTTACCCCTTCAAAATAGACGCGCCAGGTGGTCTCTTTTTCCGGTGGCGTGAGCGATACCAGACGAACGACGCGCATTGCGCCAGCCGCCAGGGCAAATTTTTCTGGCGTCACAACAACGCCACCTTCTTTCCACGAGGCGACATCAATCTCTTTTTCGTCGGCAGTGCCGGGATTAAGAATTTTCTTTTGCCTCACCCGAATGAACTGAATATCATCCGTTTTTGAAGCCACTTTTATTTGCGCCGCCCCGGACTTATCCACGTTAAGTTCCATCGGGTACACGCTCATATTGGCCATTGCCATTTCTGAGAAAAATGGTAATGACAGCGCGGCGACATAAAAGGCGGTTGTCATGTTCACTCTTTTTTTCTGTTTCACATTCTGCCTGCCTGCTCTGAGTTCATCGGTGGCGCGTTAACACCAGGACACCGTCTGCTTTCGTATCGCTTCAGGGCAGGGAAACTTTAACCAGAACAGCGGTTTGTGAAAATTTGTATTAATTAACTCGTTAAATACAGTTTTTTATCCTGCTTTTCTGTCTTTAAGGTTGTATAGTTAAGCGAAAATACCGCGACCAGGGATGGGAAGAAAATTCCTTCTGATTACAAAATAAGCAGATCAGGAGGTGGTTTTCATGTCGATGTACCAGGGATTAAAAAGCATGCGGTAACAGCCGAGAATAAAAGATGTTTTTTATATGCAATAATTCGTTGTTATTCGATCCTGAAGCACATGCAATAAGTCTTGTTGGACAACCCGAGTCTGTATTAACGCTTTCGGCACCGGCCGTTCGTCTTTTACAGGAGTTTATTAAGCACAGAGGTCGTGACCTTAGCCGGGATGAATTGATCGCGCGCGTGTGGGAAGCGTTCGGCTTTACGCCATCAGGAAATAATCTCAATAAAGCGGTAAGCGAATTACGTAAAAGCTTCCAGTCGCTGGGAGAGGGGCATGAATTTATCGTGACCGTACCCCGCTATGGATTTCGTTTTGAGGCCGATGTGATTTTTCAGCCTCGGGAGAATATTCAACCCGTTGATTCTCAGTCTCCGGTTGAACAGCAAGACGTAAAGCCGCGGCGCACGTTCCTGAAAAGGGGGGCGATTACGGCGGTCGCGATCGTCGCTGCACTAGGGGGCTGCCTGTACTTTAGCCGCCCGCAGGGGATAACCGTTCCGGCGAAACTCACGCCAGTTAAGGAAAAAATTGCGCGTTGCAGTATCTGGATAATTAACGATCATGGACGGCCGTTAGTGTTATCGAAATTAGCGAAACAGCTGGAGGCGAATAACGTGGCATGCGAGCGAGAAGAGTATAATATTTATTATTTCAGCGCCCGTTTTGCTATTTCCGCCGCGGATGAGGTTTTCATTGGTGCCTGCCCGGGAAGTAAAACCAGACTGTGCAAAACCATTCGTTATAAAAGCGGGGCTGAAAAATGAAAATAAAACTTATTTTTGGGCTGAGCGGTGTACTGGTTGGTGGTGCAATAGCGCTTTTTTACTGTTCTGGCGGCCTGGGTAAAAAGGATGTGCTTGCCTGCAGTACAGAATTTAATTTCACGCGCAATGAGGGAAAAGCAAGTGAGGTGAAGGTCAATACCTTTGCTCAGTTCTATTTTCATCAGGATGGAACCGGGTTGACGACTTACAAAGGCGCGGCAAGGGCTGGCGGGCAATGTTTGATCGTTGACAGGGATGTCGACTTTACCTGGGAGCAACGGAAAGATGATAACGTCATTGTATTGAGCTACACCAAAACCCGGCGTCGACACAATGACAATACCCCGGATGCTCAATGGGGAAGCTTCGCCTATCCGACCGCACGTTACTACCTGACGATCTCTGAACTATCGCCCGCCGTGTGGCTGATTCAGGACCGGCGTTATCCTACCTATATCTGCCGGGGAGAATAAGACAAAAAAAAGAGAATGCCATGGGCATTCTCTTTTTTCGTATCAGTGATGCAGATTAATCCCGGCTGGCGAAGCCCAGAATGCTCAGCAGGCTGACGAAGATGTTGTACAGCGATACATACAGGCTCACGGTGGCGCGAATGTAGTTCGTCTCACCGCCGTGAATGATGTTGCTGGTTTCATACAGGATCGCGCCAGATGACAGCAGGATAAACACCGCGCTAATCGCCAGATGCAGGGCAGGCAGCTGCAGGAAGATGTTAGCCACCATACCAATCAGCACCACCACGATACCCGCCATCAGCATACCGCCGAGGAAGGACATGTCCTTACGGGTGGTCAGCACGTAGGCCGAGCAGCAGAAGAACACCAGCGCGGTACCGCCCAGCGCCATGCCAATCACGTCGCCCATACCGGCAGACAGATACGCGTTCAGAATTGGCCCCAGGATATAGCCCAGGAAGCCGGTGAAGGCGAACGCGGACAGAATACCGACCGGTTTATCCGCGGTTTTGTAGGTCAGGAACATCAGCCCATACATCCCCACCAGCGTCAGGATCAGCCCCGGAGACGGCAGCATCAGCACGGTGCTGGCGGTGGCAGTGATCGCCGAAAACGCCAGCGTCAGGCTGAGCATGAAATAGGTATTGCGCAGCACCTTGTGGGTACTGAGTAGCGATGTGCGGTCGCGTGAAGAAGTAATAATACGATCCATGAGTCACTCTCTTATGACAGATGTAATTAGCGGAAAGAATAGGAAACGGCGAGCCAGTCTCAAAGTGGTTTTACCCATCTTTACTCAGCACGTTAGCGAAGGAGATGGTTATTTCTTCTGCAGAAATGCATTTCACCAGAATGAACAGCGGTTTGAGAAAATTTACCAGATCAACCTCTTATAGGTTACTGAAAAATATTGCGTTATTACCCTTAGGGCGCTAAGAGTTATCTCCGGATCGTCATAAAACAGACAATAAGGCGAAGGACATGAAACCACAAACACGCACGCGCTTTACACTCTCTTTACTTACCGCCGGGATCCTGTGCGCCAGTACGGCATCCTGGGCGGCCAACGTCCCGGCAGGAACCGCGCTGGCAGAGAAACAGGAACTGGTCAGAAATAATGGCAGTGAACCGGCTTCGCTCGATCCGCATAAAGTCGAAAGCGATGTCGAATTCAATATTATCAGCGATTTATTCGAAGGTCTGGTGAGCGTCTCCCCGACGGGTGAAATTCAGCCCCGGCTGGCGGAAAAGTGGGAGAACAAAGACAATACCGTCTGGACGTTCCATTTGCGGCCGGGCATCACCTGGAGCGACGGGACAGCGATTATCGCAGAAGATGTGGTCTGGAGCTGGCAGCGCCTGATCGATCCTAAAACCGCGTCACCGTATGCCAGCTATCCGGGCAACATGCATATTGCCAACGCGGCCGATATCGCCCAGGGGAAAAAAGCCCCCGATACGCTGGGGGTAAAAGCGATTAACGATACCACCCTGGAAGTGACGCTCACGCAGCCAAACGCGGCTTTCCTTGCGATGCTGGCGCACCCGTCGCTGGTACCGGTGGACAAAGTGCTGATTGGGCGTTTCGGCGATAAGTGGACCAAGCCGGAGCATTTCGTCAGCAGCGGGGCGTATAAACTTTCTCAGTGGGTGGTCAACGAACGCATTGTGGCGGAGCGTAACGCGCGCTACTGGGATAATGCGCATACTGTTATCAACAAAGTGACGTATTTGCCCATCACCTCTGAAGCTTCAGATGTGAACCGCTATAAAGCGGGTGAAATTGATATTGTCTACACGGTCCCCATTAACCAGTTTGCCCAGCTGAAGAAAACCCTTGGCAGCGAGCTGGACGTTTCACCGCAGCTCGCGACCTATTACTACGAGTTCAACACCACGCGCCCGCCGTTCAACGACGCGCGCGTGCGTAAGGCGCTGAATATGGCGCTGGATAAAGACATCATTGCCGGGAAAGTGTTAGGGCAGGGGCAGCGTCCGGCGTGGCTGATTAGCCAGCCGGACATCGGTGGGGTCAAGCTGCAGAACCCGGATTACGCCAGCTGGCCGCTGGACAAGCGCATCGCGGAGGCGAAAAAACTGCTCAGCGAAGCGGGGTATAACGAAAGCCATCCTCTGCGCTTCAACCTGCTCTATAACACCTCTGAATCGCACCAGCGCATCGCGATTGCCGCCAGCTCCATGTGGAAGAAAAACCTCGGCGTGGACGCGAAGCTGCAAAATCAGGAGTGGAAAACCATGCTGGATACCATGCACACCCACAACTTTGACGCGGTGCGTTACGCATGGATTGCGGACTACGACGATGCAGCAACCTTCCTGAACAACTTCCGTACCGGCGACAGCGAAAATACCAGCCAGTACAGCAATCCGGAGTACGACCAGGCCCTGATCAACGCCGCGAAAGCGAAAACAGCCGGGGAACGGGGTAAGTTCTACCAGCAGGCGGAGGATCTGCTTGGCCGTGATGTGCCAGCCATTCCGGTTTATCACTACGTTCGTACCCACCTGGTCAAACCGTGGGTAGGGGGATTCACACCGGATAAGCTCGGGTACTATTTCACAAAAGATATGTACATCAAAAAGCACTAAGAGGGCGGGCTGAATGTTATGCTGTTAAAATCGCCGATATGTCGTCAGTTCAACCGATTAAACGCGTTTTGGCTATTTTTACAGCGAACGATTGCAGCCACTCTTTACAGCACGCGGTGAGGTGTTTATAGTTCGCCTCACTTAGGAAGTGTGGCCGAGCGGTTGAAGGCACCGGTCTTGAAAACCGGCGACCCGAAAGGGTTCCAGAGTTCGAATCTCTGCGCTTCCGCCAGATATAAACCCCAGCTTACTCGTTAAGCTGGGGTTTTTCTTTTGGCGTGAATTTAAAACCTGACGTTTATGAACGGATAAACGCCAGAATGTCCGCGTTGATGGTCTCCGCATGCGTGGTGTGCATCCCGTGCGGGAAGCCTGGATAAATTTTCAGCACGCTGTTCGCCAGCAGCTTGTCCTGCAGAAGGGCGGCATTCTTATACGGTACGACCTGATCGTCATCGCCCTGCATTACCAGAACGGGAACCGTGATGGCTTTTAAGTCCTCCGTCTGGTCAGTCTCTGAAAACGCCTTAATCCCCTCATAGTGCGCTTTGGCACTGCCAATCATTCCCTGACGCCACCAGTTCTGAATCGTACCCTGTGAAACCTCCGCGCCATCCCGGTTAAAACCGTAAAAAGGGCCGCTGGCTACGTCGAGGTAAAACTGCGCGCGATTGGCTGCCAGCGCACTACGGAAGCCGTCAAACACCTCGATGGGTGTCCCGCCGGGGTTATCCTCTGTTTTGACCATCAGCGGGGGAACGGCGCTGACGAGCACCGCTTTGGCGACGCGCCCCTGCGGCTGGCCGTATTTCGCTACATAGCGGGCGACCTGGCCGCCGCCGGTAGAGTGACCGACATGCACGGCATTGTGCAGATCCAGGCTTTCAACCACGGCCGACGCGTCGGCCGCATAATGATCCATATCGTGACCTTCACTGACCTGATCCGAACGTCCATGACCACGACGATCGATAGCGATAACGCGATAGCCCTCTGCAAGGAAGAAGAGCATCTGGTTATCCCAGTCATCGGCACTCAATGGCCAGCCGTGATGGAAAACAATGGGTTGAGCTTCTTTCGGACCCCAGTCTTTGTAGTAAATGTTGACGCCGTCTTTCGTTGTTACGAATGCCATACCGCAGACTCCTCTGTTAAAAACAACACGACCCCTAAAGTGTAGGAGAAATCATATCAGCGGTGGGTTTCATTCCCGTGAAAGGTATTCATTTTGGATTCAGGGCTCTGGCGCGGTGCGCCAGAGCCCCCAGGGCGGGGTCATACAGAGGGGCTTAGCGGTTCTCTTCAATATAGCGGGCGAGATCTGCCGGGGTCTTCAACACCGTCGCTACGTCAGTTGGCGGGATCATACAGCCGTAAACGTCCTGCACTTCCAGCACCATATCGACTGCCAGAATAGAGTCGAGAATATCAGATTCAATCAGTTCATCGTGAAAGCCCACTTTACGGGATAATACTTTTTCGAACAGAGCGAGAATTTCGTTTTCCATTATGTTTCCTGGATAATTAATGAGTGCGGGCGTAAGCGTCCAGCAATTTGCGGTCAATTTTGCCGTTAGGGTTCAGCGGCAACGCGTCTTTTACGATAATTTGTGAAGGCACCATATAGTGGGGAACCACTTTCGACAGCGAGGTTTTGATCGTATCCGGTGCCATTTCCGTCACGCAGAACGCGGCAATACGCAGCACGCTGCCGCAGGGTTTCATCAGCGGCATCACTACCGCTTCATTAATGCCGGACATGGCCAGCAGACGGTTTTCGATCTCGTTGATTTCAATACGGTAGCCATTCAGTTTGACCTGACTATCGTTGCGACCCTGGCAATAGATCATCCCCGCTTCATAACCCAGATCGCCGGTCCGGTAGCCGCGACACGCGTCATCATCCCGATGCAGTAATTTTGCCGCGTTCTCCTGCGGCAGGCCGAGGTAGCCGCGCATGACGTTTTTACCCCAGATAATCAGCTCGCCCTCGGCGGAAATGTCCATTCTGCTCTCCGGCATCATGACCCCCACCGGCAGCACGGCGCTGTCCTGGATGAGGATCTCATCCGTAATTTCAACCACCGTCGTCGCGATGGTCGCTTCCGTTGGGCCATAGGAGTTGATGATTTTGGCCTGCGGGAAACGGCGGCGCAGCTGTTTAACCAGCGCTTTATTGAGCACTTCACCAATGAAGATAAAGACGCCGAGTTCAGGCAAATACTCGCTGTTAAACTGCGGGGACAGCAGCTGCTGGTAGGCAAAAGAGGGCGTGGACACCCAGGCGGAGACCGCGTTGCTTTTGAGTCGCGCCAGCCAGTTCTCTTTCTGAATAGCCTCTTTGGCGTTGAGCACGATGTGTCCGCCCATCGCCAGGTTCGCCAGCAAAGGGATCAGGGAGAGGTCAAAGCTGAACACCGCGTGGTTCATCAGCACCGGTTTTGCCGGCAGGGAAAAGTCCCGGCTGACCCATTTCATGAAGTGCCAGACGCTCTCGCGTCCAATCTGCACGCCTTTCGGTTTGCCGGTGCTGCCTGAGGTAAACATGATATAGGCGAGATCCTGCTCTTCCAGGACCTTGCCCGCTTCACCGGTGGCAATAAACTGCCGGGTTGCCACGTCGTAATAGTAAGGGACACTGGCCAGGCTACAAATCTCCCGGAGCCGCTCCTGCGGGTAGATGCAATCCACCGGGATGTACGGAATGTTGTGCAACAGGCAGCTATAAATCGCCACGGCGAACTCGGCCTGCTGATGACCATATAATACGACCGGTGTGCCTTCGATAGGCTTGCAGCGTTGATAGCGTTCCGCCCAGTCCATCACGGCGGCGGAAAGCTGTAGCCAGCTGAGGGTTTCGTCGCTACCCGTGATGGCCAGCTGCTGCGGGGAGGCGGGATCGCGCAATGCCGCACGTAAGAAATCCTGCAGTTCCTGCAGATCGGTGTGATTTTTCATAGAGGAGACATTCCACTAAAGATGTAAAGGGATCCTGCGGCGCTGCCCAGCGTCAGAATTCGCCCCAAAAACGCCACTGCCGGATACTGCAAACCGCGGTGTAATGCCGGGCTGCGTTTGGCTGACCACAGCAGCATGTTGTGTGCGACAGAAATGGCGCCAAACAGCGCGCCGCTGATGACATAATGGCGTTCCAGGCCATTCCATGCCCCCATGCAGAACAGGGTGCAAAAAATACCGATATTTTGCGCCAGCGTTTTGTTCTGACGGAAAAAGTTGAACTTCATCAGGTTCATATAGACGGGCATAAACACCACATCGCGCAGCCATTCAGACAGGCTGATGTGGAAGCGCCGCCAGAAGTCCTGAGGGTTCTTTGCAAGCAGCGGCATATTGAAGTTTGCCGGAATATTCAGCCCGAATAAGCGCCCGGCACCGATGGCCATATTGCTGTAACCTGCAAAATCAAAGTACAGATAGGCGCTGTAAGCAATCGACATCACCACGCCGACGGTCAGCGAAAACGGCTTATGGCTCCAGGGCTGCACCACAAGCGAATCGATCAGCATGGCAAACAGGAACTTCTGGATGATACCGGTGACGATCTGCTCTAACGCTGTTAAACATTGTTCACGGTTAAGGGTGAATGCGGGTTTATTCACATCGCTCATCCATGTCCGCCAGCGGTACATCGGCCCGGCCAGAATAATAAAGGGCATAAAGAGGTAGCAGAAATAGTGCAGAATATTCTGGCCCTCTTTTTTACTGCGATACAACAGCACATCCACCGCGCGAAAGGTCATAAAAGAGAGACCGATCATGCCGAGATGGTGATTAAAATGTAATTTCACCAAAAACAGGGGCAGCAGCGTTAACACGATCGCCTGCCAGGTTTTTAACCATCCTTTTTCTTTTAACGTGGCGAAAAGATAAAAACAGCCAAAAACGATCGCCGGAATACGATAATCGCCCTGAAAAATATAGCCCCAGCCCAATGCTGTCAGGACGGCCAAGGACGATAACCAGGTCAGGCGATGGCGCAGCAGGCGATTAATCAGCGCAAATACCAGTGCCGATGAAAATAAACAGACAAAAAACAGTCCTGAGCTGTACATCATTCGGCCTCAGAATTTCTGATATTCAAAATGCAGTTGCATACTCATGCTGTCATCGACAGCGGTCCACGCGACGATGGTGATCCCAAGCAGGAGATAAAGGAAAAACAGACGGATCGCGATTTTCATTATTTAAAACTCTGTGCAATAAAGCGAAGCATAGGCACCCAGGCCAGTTCAGTCGGGTGCAGTCGGTCCCAGTTCCAGCCATTCTGATAAGGCATAGCGTACATATCTAAATAAGGGATCTGGTTCTCTTTCAGAATGGATTGAATTTGCTTATCGTACGGGCGGAAAGTATCGGTATGGTAAAGCGCCCACGGGTTAACCGGGTCGACGATAGCAATGACCTGCACGTGATGTGCCTTCAGCAGCTGGACGGTTTTCCTGAACGCAGCGAATTGGCCGGGCACCACCGGCGTGTCATCCCACTGCTGCGGCTTACCGTCCTCTTCGTAAATCGTTTTGTCCATCCACAGGGTCGCCGCGCTTTGCTGGCGAACTTTATTTAATTCACGGGCATTCGCCAGCTCTTTATTCCAGTCCGGAGTCATGTGGGTGGTTGGCTGTTGCGGCCAGGGTTGCGCCGTCTCAGGCCTGATATTGAGCAGCGACAGCCAGTCGTTTTTTATCAGGGTACAAAAATTAGCGAACTGGAAACCGATCTCATCCCAAATCAGATCGGGGTGCCAGCCGAAGACACGCATTTGCCCAAAGGTTAAATGGCTTATCTCTTTAGCATCAATATGTTTTAAATAATTCACGAGGATCGGACGTGCCTGCGGATCCTTCATCAGGGGATCAAAAACAGAGCCCGGAAAATTATCCGCATAGATAGCGGGTGGCAGACCTTTTGAGTAAAAGCTGTCAGGTGCCAACAATAAAACCACTTTACTGTTTGCGTTAAGGCTATTTTTAAAACGTGAAAACAGTAAAAATTGTGTTTCATCATCGACAAACGCATCGCCATACGCCACGACGGGTTGGTGTAATTGCTGATTAAAATAATGATAGACCGCGTAATGTTCATCTTCGGAGGTGGCAACTTCAGAGGCACCAATGAAGAAAATGGCATTCCCCTCCAGGGCATGGGAAATGGTGGCAATTTTTTCCGCTTGTTCTTTCGTTGTGCCCGCCATGGATTTGATCAGCGGCTGGAATTTAAGCGGCGGATCAAAGCTGGTCACCAGCGGGTGAATGCTGAGGAATAAAATGGCCAGGGCTGCCATCAGGATATGTAAGCAAAACGTATTTTTGATTTTCATCATTAACCAGTAAGACTACATGGCGGCAATTTTCTAAAATCCGTTAATAACCGGCTTTATAACAATTACACAACAAATGGCCGTCTATTTTGGGGCATTCTATACCAGAGCGATTTAGAAGGATGAGCGTTGCCGTGTAACGGTATGTACAAGTGGGAGAGAGCGACGCGGGGATCGGGGAATGAGCGATTTTTTGTGCAGTTAAACGCCAGGGCGTAGAAATAGAAAAATTCCTGCTTTACAAGGCGCTAATAGATGTTTATAGTGCGCCTCACTTTGGAAGCGTGGCCGAGCGGTTGAAGGCACCGGTCTTGAAAACCGGCGACCCGAAAGGGTTCTAGAGTTCGAATCTCTACGCTTCCGCCAAATTCGAAACCCAGGTCGTTATGCGACCTGGGTTTTTTGTTTGTTAAAACCGCCTTAACCGGGAATTCTGGTGCCGGAGTTACTCCGTCGATACTGCAGCGGCGTCTGACGCATCATCTTTTTAAAGCAGGTAATGAAATAGGTCACCTCGCTAAACCCCACTGCCAGTGCAATGGCGTCAACAGGCTCACCGCTGTACCGTAAGAGATCGCAGCTGCTTTTAATCCGCCGGGTCAGCAAATATTCGTGGATGCTACCGCCGGTCTGCTGGCGGAAAATGCGTGAGGTATAGCTTCGCGAGAGCCCCAGGTCGTGCGCTAACCGATCGAGCGAAAACTTGCTGGCATAGTGGGCTTCGACCCAGCTCATTATCCGCGAGGCGACGGTCTGCTGGCGCGGCGGGTAGGGCTGCGGCTGCTCGGGCAGACATGTCATCAACTGCATCACCAGAAATGCCACCTCGCAGGCCTCGGTCTGCGCGTTGTCCTCCAGGCGCTGAAACTGTTCAAGTATTCTCTCAATAAACGGCGCGTGCGTGCTGAGATCGTAAATTTGTGCCGGGAGATTGCTGGCGGCCAGCGCGGCGAACCGGGCCTGATGGCGCGGAAAGGTGCTGAGCGCACTTTCGACGACCGATTGCGCAATGTGCATGGTGGTGCGGTGGTAGGGGTTCTTATCGCTATGATCGACCTGCACTTTGTGCAAACGGAAGGGCGGGAAGACAAATAAACGCCCTGGACGGGCGGTGTAGTGCTGATTGTCCACCACCACGATGCCATAACCGCTGGAAATATAGAGCAATTCAACGCACTGATGCCAGTGGTAGTAAACCGCGCTGGTGGTGTACATGCGGTTAAATGAAATGGCCTGCCGATCGAGCGTAATGCGTTCCAGCAGTTGCGTTTCACCCATTTTCCCTCCAGGACAACAGATTTAAATTTTTAGACCATCATTTGTAATTTATCCCTCTCTCGATCGACAAAATCCAGCAAAAATGAAATGCCGGTTTAATTTTGTGAGTCTGCTCACTCAGCACCGGGAATAAAAGCGGTTACTCTTCATTCAGACGTCGCACTCGTGGCTTTAAAAAGCCAAATAACAATAACTTATCTCTACCCTCGTGTTATGCGGGAGGACCCTGTGCAACCTGAAAATATTCATCTGGATAACCCACTGACGAGCCGTGATGAGGTACTGCGGCTGGTTAACGATATGCTGAACGCGGTGACGCCTTATTTTAAAAAAGACGCCAGCCGCATTGATTTAGCGAACTTTACCGCTCACTACGGCCAGCAGGTCGCGAGCATGGAAACCTTTTCCCGTCTGCTGTGGGGCATCACGCCATTGTTGGCTGGCGGCAGCGAGCCGCAACACTTCTCTTTCTATTTACAGGCGATAAAAAACGGCACCAATCCGCAGCATGCTGATTACTGGGGCGATGTCGGTCCTTTCGATCAGCGAATCGTCGAAATGGCGGCTTACGGGTTACTGCTGGCGCTGGCGGGCGAAACCGTACTGGCACATTTCACTGAGACGGAGAAAGAGAATCTATGGCGCTGGCTAAAGCAGTGCGAGACCCAGGATATCCCCGATAACAACTGGCACTTCTTTCCGATTCTAGTGCAGGTTGGCTTCCATTATTGTGGCATGCCGACCCATCCGCAGGCGCTGGAAAAGCATTTCGCTGCCATGGAGCACTACTATCTTGGAGATGGCTGGTACTCCGATGGACCGGGCCGGCCGCGCGACTATTACATCTCGATGGGCTTCCATTTCTATGGCCTGATTTACGCGAAGCTAATGGCCGATGTTGATCCAACGCGGTGTGCAACCCTGCGCGATCGCGCCGCGCGTTTCTCCTCTGACTTCATTCATTTCTTTGCCGAAGACGGCTCGGCGATCCCCTTTGGCCGTAGCCTGACCTACCGCTTTGCCGAGGCGGCGTTCTGGAGTGCGGCGGCTTTCGCCGGGCTGGAGGTCTTTTCGCCGGGCGTAATTAAGGGCATCGTGCTGCGCCATCTGCGCTGGTGGCTGAAGCAGCCGATATTCGACCGCGACGGCATACTGAGCGTCGGCTACAGCTACCCGAATCTGGCGATGGCGGAAGACTACAACGCGCCGGGTTCACCGTACTGGGGCCTGAAGACCCTGCTGGTACTGGCATTAGATGAGGGCGACGCCTTCTGGCAGGCGGCCGAGCTGCCGCTGCCGCCATTGCCCGCTCAGCACACGATAGCCCACGCCGATCAGGTGGTGGTGCATCAGGCCGATCACCTGTGGATGCTGATGTCCGGCCAGCTGGAGCTGAACAACTTCGTGAATACCGAAGCGAAATACTGCAAATTTGCCTATTCCACCCGCTTTGGCTTCACCCTCGAACGCGGGCGCTATGGCCTGAACCATGCCGCACCCGATTCGATGCTGCTGCTGGCCGAAAAAGATAACTACTGGCGTGGTCGCCGTGAATGCCAGCACGTGGTCACCGCTGACGGCACCATTTACAGCCGCTGGCTGCCGTGGCGCGACGTGGTGATTGAGAGCTGGCTGCTGGCGCTGGGCGACTGGCAACTGCGCGTCCATCGTATCAATACTCAACGCGCGCTGGATTGCGCGGAAGGGGGCTTTAGCCTCGCGAACCGCCCACAGCCGCAGGCGCAGGAGATTGAAAGCGCCTGCTGGTTACGCAATGCCCAGGATGCCTCAGCCATTTTCTGTTTACATCCGCACGCCCGCCGCGGCGAAACGGTGGTGACGCCGCCAAACAGTAATCTGTTGTTTGCCGAGCGCGCGGCAGTGCCGCTGCTGCGCGGTGAACTCGACCCCGGCACGCATTTGCTGATAAGCGCGGTGTGGGCGGGAAATGCCGCAGGCTTCGATCCGCAACACTGCCCGCAGGCCTTCATTAGCGATGACGCGGTACGCTTCGTGATGGCACGACAAGAAACGACGCTCGTTCTGGCCCCGGAGACATCGCTATGAGCACATCATCGTCCGTACGCGCCGCACAGTACAAAATGAGTACCTTTATTTTTCTCTACTTCTTCACCTGGTCATCCAGCTTTGGCCTGTACGCCTTGTGGCTGAGCCAGAAAGTGGGCCTCGATAGCATCACTATCGGCAGCGTGTTCGCCATCAATGGCGTCTTCGCGGTTGTCCTGAAGCCGGTGTATGGCTACATCATGGACAAAATCGGCATGAGCAAGTGGCTGCTCTATTTTGTCTGCGCCATTTCTGCGCTGATGGCACCGTTTTTTGCGCTGGTGTACCAGCCGCTGCTGGAAAGCCATGCGATGGCCGGGATTATCATCGGCGCGCTGTATCTGAGCCTGGGCTGGTACGCTGGCGTGGCGGCGTCTGAATCTTACGCTGACCGCTTTAGCCGCCTGTACGGGCTGGAGTTTGGCCGCATCAGAATGTGGGGTTCGCTGGGCTGGGCGATGGCGGCTTCGGTCTCCGGGCTGTTGTTTAACGTCACGCCGCTGGCCAACTTTCTGCTCAGCAGCGGTACCTCGGTACTGATGCTGCTGGTGCTGATTAGCCTCAAAATCGGCGATGAGCAGCTGCGTAATAACAGCGTTATTTCCGCCAATAAGATCGTCTTTGCCGATGTGCTGATGCTCCTGCAAAACCGCAAATTCTGGATGTTCAGCCTCTACGTCGCCGGGGTGGCGTGGATGATGTTTATCGCCGAACAGCAATTCCCGCGCTACTTCGTATCATTCTTCGCCACCAAAGAGCAGGGAAATGCCTGGTACGGCTACCTGAGCACCGTCCAGTCGGGTATGGAATTCCTGATGATGATGTGTATCCCGTGGCTGGTGAATCACTACGGCGCCAAGCGCGGCCTGGTGTTCTGCGGCTGCGTGGTCGGGGCTCGGCTGATCGCCTCCGGACTCACCAGTGACCCGATAGTGATCTCTATCATCAAACCGTTTTATGGCGTCGAGATCGCGCTGCTGCTGATCTCGGTCTTCAAATACATCGCCGAACATTTCCATCGTCGGGTTAACGCCACGATGTACCTGCTGGGCTACCAGGCGATGATTTACGTGGGGTCGATTGTGGTCGCCCCACCTGCTGGCTATCTGTACGACAGGATAGGCTTTGAGCATACCTATCTGCTGATGGGCTGCTGCGCCCTGATATTTACGCTGATTTCCGCCTTTACGCTGTCGCGCTGCCAGTCGAAGTGCGATGTCTCACGCCCCTTTGCTCCGGCATTAGATTCCGCCCCGGTTGAACCGGCCAAACATTAATTCAGGAGTTGTTATGACCAAATCTGTTATCACCGAAGCGCTGCGGCCGATCGAACTGCATCAGGTCGATCGCCTGGCCCTGAGCCAGAAGCTGGAAGCGGCGTTAACCCGCGTAACGCGCAAGCTCGACAAAAATATTGTTGCCTTCGGCGATAAATTCCCCGGCGAAGCCTGTGAGAAGGGCGTCTGGCCGCGCACCGATAACGTGGAATGGACCACCAGTTTTTGGCCAGGCCAGCTGTGGCTGGCGTGGGAGATGACGGGCAAAGCGCATTATCGCGACGCCGCCGAGCGCTATTTACCGTCGTTCGCCCGGCGTATTGAGCAGCGTATCGACACGGCAACGCACGATCTTGGTTTTCTCTATTCGCTCTCCTGCATCAGCGCCTGGCGCCTCACCGGCAACGAAGCCGCTCGCCGGTCGGCGCTGCTGGCAGCCGAGCGCCTGATGGAGCGTTTTAACCCAACGGCCAGGATTATCCAGGCATGGGGTGATTTAAACGACCCGGAGCAGCAGGGGCGAATGATCATCGACTGCAATATGAACCTGCCGCTGCTGTACTGGGCCAGCGAACAGACCGGAGATCCGCGCTATGCGCAAGCGGCGACGGCTCACGCCGGACAGGCCGCGAACTATATCGTGCGGGAAGATGCCTCGACGTATCACACATACTATATGGATGTCCAGACGGGTGAGCCGCGCTTTGGTAATACCCATCAGGGCTACAGCGACACCTCGTGCTGGTCGCGCGGGCAGGCATGGGGCATTTACGGCTTCCTGCTCAGCTATCAGCACACCGGCGATAAGCAGATGGTTGAGCTGTCACGCAGCCTGGCACATTACTTCCTCAACCGTTTGCCGGAAGATGATGTGTGCCACTGGGATCTGGCGCTGCTCGGTACTGACGCCGTGCGCGACAGTTCAGCGGCGGCGATTGCCGCTTGCGGTCTGCTGGAGCTGGTCAAGGCGCTGCCGACGCTCGACGCAAACCGTGCGTATTACGAAGAGATGGCGCTGCGTATTGCGCTGTCGCTGACCGATAACTACCTTGCCCACGACGACGATCCGACCGAAGGGCTGCTGCAACACTCGGTTTATCATATGGGCAGCGGCAAGGGGGTCGATCAGTGCTGTAGCTGGGGAGACTATTTCTATCTTGAGCTGCTGGCGCGGCTGCGACAGATTTGGCACCCGTACTGGTAACCCTGAAGCCATGGAGAGCAAAATGAAAAGCGTAGCCGTGCTATTGGCCCCCGGTTTTGAAGAGGGGGAAGCGATCGTCACCATTGATATCCTGCGTCGCCTGAATATTACGGTGCAGACGATTGCCTGCGGCGAGAGCCGCGAAGTAGTGAGCTATCACGCCATCTCAATGGTGGCGGACAGCACCCTGAAGGCCAGTTTCGATTGCACCTTTGACGCCGTGGTGTTACCGGGCGGCCCGGAGGGCAGCGTTAACCTGGCGAAAAGCGCGGAGGTCATCGCCTTCGTCCGCCGCCACGATGAAATGGGCAAATATATCTGCCCGATTTGTTCCGCCGCCGCCCGTGTGCTGGGCGGTAACGGGCTGCTGAAGGGGCGCCGCTACGTCTGTTCCGGCGATCTGTGGAAAACAGTCAGCGAGGGCAGGTACGTCGATGCCGAGGTGGTGGAAGACGGCAATCTGCTGAGCGGTCGCGGCCTGGGTAACGTATTTGATTTCGCCTTTACCCTGGCAGCGCGATTACAGGGCGATGATGCCCTGGCGCGCGAGCAGGCCAGCCATATTGAGTACGCGTGGCAGGGTAACGGCGATGTGTGAGTTTCGCCCGGCGGCGCTACGCTTGCACGGGCCTACAATGAATAGTGCAATATATTGATATTGTTACGGATTGTAGGCCGGGTAAGCACAGCGCCACCCGGCAAGAAGGGCCGCTAAAATGTTGATGTCGTTTTACAGCCCAATCACCAGCTCCCCCGAATGGCTCCGCGAGCAGCACAGCGCCACCTGCTGGTTTGTTGCGCCTTTTTCCGCCTCCGACTGCACGCTGTCCCGGTGATCCACCACGCCGTCAATCACCGGCGTCAGGCAGGCGCCGCAGATCCCCATTTCACAGGACAGCGGTACGTCTACGCCGTTTGCCTGTAAGACCTGGGCAATGGTCTTATCCGCAGGCACCGGCCAGCGCTCCCCGGTGGAGGCCAGTTTAACGGTAAAGATCTCGCCGGTTTCATGACCAGCGGCAGGCGCAGCAGGCTGAAACGCCTCGCTGTGAATGTGGGCGTTATCCCATCCCTTCGTCGTTGCCACATTGCGGACTTTCTCCATAAAACCCGCAGGTCCGCACACCCAGGCATGCAGTCCCGCTTCCGGTATGGGGAGATGTTCTGCCAGCGCTGAGCGGGGGCTGAGGGTATGAATGATGCACTCACCGTACTTTGAGAGTTCCCGAACAAACGCCGCGCTTTCGCGATTTTTAACGTAATAATGCAGCGTAAACGGCGTTCCGGCCGCCTTCAGCTGCAGGGCCATCGCAAACAGCGGCGTAATGCCAATGCCCGCAGCCAGGAGTAAAACCCGCTCTGCCTGAACGAGCGGGAACAGATTGCGTGGGGCGGAGATCGTGAGTTTCTGTCCAGGCCGCAGCGTCTCGTGAACGTAGCGCGACCCGCCGCGCGAGGCGGTTTCGCGCCCCACGCAGATAAGATACCCCTCGTCCTCACAGGCTCCGGTCAGGGAATACTGGCGCACCAGGCCGCAGGGCAGGTGCACATCAATATGCGCGCCGGGCTGCCACGCCGGTAGCGCGGCGCCGTTTTCCGCCACCAGCCTGACGGCGAGGCTTTTATCCCCCTCACGCCACAGCCCATCAACGATAACGCTCAACATATTGGCCTCCGTCATACCAGGAAAAATTCGCCGAATCCCATCTTTTTCAGTCCCCGACGGTAGGCAATCGAGCTTTTATCCGCCGGGATATGGGCTTCGAGCGTCAGATCCAGCGGCAGGCTTTCCGGGCGCTGGGTTTCGACCATCAGACGGTCTTCTTCAAAAATACGCAGATTGAAGGCATGCACATCTTCCACCGGAATATGCAGATCGAAGTTGCGCGCGATAGGGGCGAACATCCGGGTCACCCGCGATGATACCGGCGACGCGGCGTTCATAATCACCAGTCGGGATTCCCCCGGGAAATGGATCGTCAGCGTGGCGGTAAACGGCAGATGCATTTCAAAATGACGCAGCCACTGGAAGCCCTCCGGAGCCTGGACGTCTGAACTGGCGGGATAGTTGCTCACGGAACTCCAGTAATCGGCCACGAAACCGAACGGCGTCTCCTGCGGCTGATAGGTGGGAACCAGCTGATTATTGGGATCGGCAAAGGTATCGGTGTGGATCCAGGCAAAGTGCGCCACGTCCAGAAATCCTTCCACCTGGCGACCGGCGAAGCCATTCACCTCGAACGCCGGGCAGTTAATCTGCTGGAATCCGTCGTCATCCCAGTGCGGCATGGCGGGCAGCGGTACCGGATTGTCCGGGTCAAAGGCCAGACAGGTCCAGATCAGGCCAAAGCGCTCCTCCACGGCGTAGTTAATCAGGTTCAGCTTCGCCGGAACGGGCTGGTCGGGGCTGGACGGGATACGGTTGCAGCGCCCGTCCTCTCCGAAGCGTAAGCCGTGGTACGGACAAATAATGCCGTGCTCATCGTGAAAGCCCAGCGTCAGCGGCACGCCACGGTGCGGACAGACATCCCGGGCGACCACGACCTGGTCGTTAATCCGGTAAATGACCAGCTGTTCATCCAGCAGGGTTGCTTTAACCGGTGCCGGGCCGATGTCGCAGGCGCGTGCAACCGGATGCCAGCATTTCGCCAGGCGCAGCCAGTCCTCTGGCTCAAAGGTGCAGTGGGCGGGTGGAGTCGGTTCTCTTTTCATCGTTGTCCCTCTTGTTCAGCCTAACGGGCCGCCCTGAATGGTCTCGCACAGACCGTTAATGATGCGCTCCCCGGTCTCCTCTTTCAGCTCCTGATACCAGGCCTGCGTCAACGTCATGTCTTTGCCGTGGGTGACGTCGCAGCGTTTGCGCGCCTTCAGCACCAGGTCACGCACCCGGTCGCAGCGCAGCGCTTCGTACTGTCGCAGCGCGAGCGTAATGTGATGGTTCTCTCGCAGGCATTCGCCCAGCACCACGGCATCTTCCATCGCCGCACAGCCGCCCTGGCCGATATCCGGCGTGGTGCTGTGCCCGGCATCACCAAGCAGCGCGACGTTGCCGCGCACCAGGGTATCGAACGGTTCGATGTCGTGGATTTCAATCCGGTTAGTGGTGTCAGGATCGAGCGCGGCGATAAGCTTTTGCACCGGCGGCGCCCAGCCGCGGAAGTAGCCCGTAAGATCGGCACGCAGGGTGGTGCGATCTTCTGCCAGACCCGCAGGGAGCGGCACGTCAAAGAAGAAGTAGAAGCGTCCGCCGGAGACGGGCATCAGCGATACGCGTTTGCCCTCACCAACGAAGGTGGTCCACTGGTGCGCCGGGGCAATCTCTTCATCAATCTTCACCAGCCCGTTCCAGTTCACGTAACCGGCGTAGCGGCGCTCCGGCGTATACCCCAGCACATACGGACGAACCGCCGAGTGGCTGCCGTCGGCGGCAATCAGAAAATCCCCGGTTGCCGCGGTGCCATCGGTGAAGGTGACGCTCACGCCCGCGTCATCTTCCCGCACACGTTCGACGCGCTTGCCAAACTGCACGTTATCGCGCCCCCAGAAGTCCAGCATTTCGCGCTGAAGTTCCGCACGCGAGACGGGGCAGGGACGCCCGCCGGTGCGCTCGACCAGCGGCGCGAGGCTAAAGCGGGTCAGGGTATCGCCGCGCCGGTAATCTTTGTAGGCCATAAAACGCATCGGCCCGCCGTACGTCTCGATGATGTCGCCCATGCCGAGGTGCTGCATGCATTTCACGCCGTTAGGCCAGATGGAGATGGCCGCCCCGACGGGCTTGATCGCTTTGACGGCTTCAAACACGGTACAGTCGATGCCCGCTTTCTTCAGCGCAACAGCGGCGCTCAGGCCGCCAATTCCCGCACCAATAACGATTGCTTTCATGCTTCTCTCCTTTTGCAGGGTGTAAAGCCATTCAGCAATTTGCGTACCAGGCTGCAACGGGGTGAAAACGGCGTTGTGAAGGGCAGGTTTGCACTGCTAAGGTGCGCAGACGCGGTGAGCTTGCCTTTTTTTGAATCAAAAATTTCCAGTTGAGCTATACGGAATCAACTGTTTCACGCTCAGGCAAGGAGTGGCGTGGTTTGTGCAATGACCTGAAAGAGAATAATCAAGGAGATACTATGATAGCACTGCACGACTTTAATCGGCTTCCTGAGAAAGAGTCTCTCGCGTTACTCCACCCCTGTGTGGCGATCCCCGGCTGGGCTGAAGCCCTGGTGCGCGGACGGCCCTATTCCCGCCGGGAAGACGTGTTCAGTACGGCACTGGCGCTGACGCAACGCTGGGATGAGACGGCGTTAACGCAAGCCCTGAGCGCCCATCCGCGTATCGGGGAAAAGCCAGCGGGTTCCCAGGCGGAGGCAGCACTGTCGCGCCAGGAACAGGGCGCGGTGAATGACCGCGATGCTGCCCTGACGCAGGCGTTACGGGAGGGAAACGCCCGCTATGAAGCCCGTTTCGGACGGGTCTTTCTTATCCGCGCGAAGGGCCGCAGCGGAGAAGAGATCTTACAGGCGCTGAACGCGCGGCTGGAAAACAACGATACGCAGGAAGTATTGACCGCGCTGGAACAGCTGCGGGAAATTACGCTGCTGCGGCTGGAAGGAGTCATTAGCGAATGAGCACACTCAGCACCCATATTCTCGATATTTCAACGGGGAAACCCGCCGAGGGCGTGACGGTTCATCTTGAGCGGGACGGGGAGATCATGGCGACTGGCGTCACGAACGCCAGTGGGCGCATCACAGAATTCGTCCCGAACCTGGCAAAAGGCCGCTACCGGCTGGTGGCCGAAATCGGTAAGTGGTTTAGCGACACAGGCCGCGAGACGATCTATCCCTGCGCGCAGATTGAGTTTGTGACGGGAGAATCGGCAGACGAGCATTTCCATCTGCCGTTTGTGATTGCGCCCGGCGGCTGGTCAACCTACCGGGGCAGCTGACCACACCTGCACGCCGTTGACCCAGGTTTCGCTGATGTTGCGCTCATCGCCCAGGGTCATCAGCACAAAGAGCTGCTCGTAAATGTCCTGGCAGCGGCGATTGCGCAGGCGCTGCAGCGGCGTTACGTCCGGGTCGATGACGACGAAATCCGCCTCTTTGCCGGGCGTGAAGTTGCCAATCTTCTCGTCAAGCCGGAGGGCGTGCGCGCCGCCCAGCGTGGCGTGGTAAAACGCCTCGCTGGCGCGGAGACGGTAGCTCTGGAGCTGACCCACCTTGTACGCTTCCCCCAGGGTACGCAGCATGCTAAAGGTGGTGCCCGCGCCCACGTCAGTGCCGATGCCCATCCGCACTCTGTGCTGCCAGCAGGCGGGCAGGCGAAACAGCCCGCTACCGAGAAACAGGTTCGAGGTGGGGCAAAACGCCACCGCCGAACCGGTGTCATGCAGGCATTGCCACTCGCTGTGGTGCAGGTGGATGGCGTGGGCAAACACGCTGCGCTCGCCGGTCAGGCCGTAGTGGTGATACACGTCCAGATAGCGTTCATGCTCCGGCCAGAGGTCGTTCACCCAGGCCACTTCGTTTGGGTTTTCGCTCAGATGGGTTTGCAGCCAGGTATCCGGAAACTCCTCTCTCAGCAGGCTGACCGCGGCGAGCAACTCGGGGGATGACGTCGGGGCAAAGCGTGGCGTAATGGCATAGCCCAGCCGCCCCCGATGATGCCAGCGCTGGATCAGCTCACGCGTCTGCCGGTAGCTCTGTTTCGCGTCCTCGCTCAGGTAGTCAGGCGCGTGTCTGTCCATCATCACCTTCCCGGCGATAAGGCGCATGTTGAGGCGCAGCGCCTCAGTAAACAGCGCCTCGACCGATTCCGGATGCAGCGTGCAGAACACCAGCGCGGTGGTGGTGCCATTGCTCACCAGCTGGTTAATGAAAAATTCGGCGATCTCTTTCGCGTAGGCTTCATCGGCAAACTGGCTCTCCACCGGGAAGGTATAGGTGGTCAGCCACTCCAGCAGCTGCTCGCCAAAGGCGCCGATCATCTCCGTTTGCGGATAATGCACATGGGTATCGATAAAACCGGGCAGCAGCAGCTTACCGCGCAGGTCGGTGTAGCCCTTGTGGGGGTCAAGATACTGCTCGCCCTCCTGCCAGGGCATGTGCGCCAGAATGTGACCATTCTGAATAAACAGCAGCCCGTCCTCAAGGTAGCGCGCGTGTTCGGCAATGGTGTCTGCGCTGTCGCAGACCTGGGCAATGTCAAAAAATGTACCGCGTATCGCAGTCTGGTATTCCATCATGGTTCCTGCCTTCGTGTTTGCGTAGCGGGGTGAGAAAGCGCAGCAAGAACAGTGCCAGAATGAACGGGCCGCAGTTACGCTGCGGCCAGAGGAGGAGGGAAGGGTTACTCTTTTTGCGTTGCCACGCGGGAGCTGAACGTCGTCGCGCCTGCTGTCTCGCGATCTTCCCGCGCCAGCCAGCGGTAGGTCACGCCGCCGAGGAAGACGCCGATGAACCAGCTGAAGTTCGCCACCTCATGCAGGGCCGGGATAAAGCTAATCACCAGGCCCACGGCAACGGACGGGATCAGCGCGCCGATGGCTTTCGGGTTAAAGCCGTTGCGATACCAGTATTTGCCCTTTGGCGTGTCATCGAACAGGTCGTCAACCGACACCTTGCCGCGTTTAATCAGGTAGAAATCGGCAATCAGTATGCCGAACAGCGGGCCGATAAACGCCCCGAGCACGTCCAGGGTGTAGTGGATTAACTCCGGTGAGTTGAACAGGTTCCACGGGGTGAGCAGGATCGAGCCGACGGCAGCAATCATTCCCCCGGTGCGGAAGCTGATCTTCTGCGGCGAGCAGTTAGAGAAATCAAAGGCTGGCGAGACAAAGTTCGCCACAATGTTAATCCCGATGGTGGCGGTGATCATCGTCAGCAGGCCAATCGCCACGGCCAGATCGTTACCCACACGGCTGACGGTTTCAATCGGGTCGGTGATCATGCGGCCAAACAGCGACTGGGTACCGGAGACAATCACCACGGTGACGATGGAGAACAGCAGGAAGTTAAACGGCAGACCCCAGCGGTTACCGCGGCGGATCTCCCCCATGCTTTTCCCGTAGCGGGAGAAGTCACCAAAGTTGAGCAGCGGGCCGGAGAAGTAGGAGACCACCAGCGCGGTCGCGGTGATCATCTGCCAGGTTTGCTCGCCCGCGGTCAGGGATTTGCTGGCGAGGGTAAAGGAGATCCCGTCAAAACCGGTCTTGTATACAATCCAGCCCGCAAGGGCCAGCATCACTACGTATACCGCCGGACCGGCGATATCAATGAAGCGCTTGATGGCGCTCATCCCGTGCCAGAAAACCATCGCCTGCAATACCCACATGATGGCGAAGCAGATCCAGCCCAGATGTGACAGGCCGAGGAACGCGCCGGTGGTGAGTGAAGAGAGCGACGGCCAGAACTTCAGTGCCACCAGCATCAGGGCGTTGGCGGCCAGGTAGGTCTGGATGCCATACCACGCAAAGGCGATAAGCCCGCGGATCACCGCCGGAATATTCGCCCCAAAGACGCCGAACGCCTGACGGCTGATCACGGCATAGGGCACGCCCGCCATCTGGCTCGGTTTTGCGACCAGGTTGGCACACAGTTGCACAATACAAATCCCCACCAGCAGGCAGAGTAACACCTGCCAGCTTGCCAGCCCGAGCGTAAAGAAGCTCGCGGCGACCACATATCCCCCCATGCTGTGAACGTCCGACATCCAGAATGAAAAGATGTTGTACCAACTCCAGTTCTGGTCACGCGTGGGTGCCAGATCCTCATTGCAAAGACGTGGGCTGTAAACCGCACCGGAATCAGCGGCCGTACCCTGCTGCGCGTTTTGACTGTTTGGCATGAAACCTGCTCCTGTGAATGAAAACCCGTTGAGTGGGAGTGCAAACGGTGTTGCAGGATCCAGGCCAAAATAATAAATCTTGTATGCAATATTTTATTTTTATGTATACGATTCGATAACGAAAGGTAAAGCACGGAGTGGTGAATGAACAACGTAAATGGCCTGCAGACCGCGCCAGACCTGCATGACAAAGACGAATCCATCTTTCAGGCGCTGATGACCGCAATTGTCGAACATCAGTTGCTGCCGGGGAGCAAATTGCCGGAAGAGGCGCTGGCCGAGGTGTTTGGCGTGAGCCGTACCGGCATCCGAAAGGTGCTGCAACGACTCGCCGCTGTGCAAATGGTCACCTTAACGCCCAAACGTGGTGCACACGTCGCCAGCCCGACGGTAGAAGAGGCGCGGCACATCTTCCGCACCCGCGCGCTGCTGGAGGTCGCTAATCTGCCGGACGTGCTGGCCCACTGCCAGCCGCCGCATCTGGCAGCACTGGAGGCCATTATTCGTCAGGAGCAGCAGGCGCATGAGGCCTATGACGGCCCGGCGGCGATCCGCCACTCCGCCAATTTTCACATTCAGCTACAGGCCATCTCCGGCAACCAGGTGCTGACGGAGATGGTGACCGGCCTGAGCCAGCGTTCATCGCTGGTGATTGCCACCTGGGGTGCGCCGTGGCGGCAGGGCTGTCGCTGCAACGATCACGAACAGCTGGTGGATCTGCTGCGCCAGAAGGCGCTCCAGCCGCTTAGCGAGGCCTTAATGCACCATTTTGAACATATCGTCGCCAGCCTCTGCTTCGAGCGGGCGGGCGAGTGTCTGCCTGATTTTGCCCGGCTGTTTGCCGGCCACAAGGAGTCGTAATGTCGTCTGTCTGTATACAAGTGATCAACCCCAACACCAGCCTCGCCATGACGGAAACCATCGGTGCGGCAGCCCGTGCGGTGGCTGCACCGGGAACGGAAATCCTCGCGGTCTGCCCGACCGCAGGCGTGCCGTCCATCGAAGGCCACTTTGACGAGGCCATTGCTGCCGTGGGCGTTCTCGAACAGGTCAAACTCGGCAGACAGCAGGGCGTGGATGGTCACGTTATTGCCTGCTTTGGCGACCCGGGTCTGCTGGCGGCGCGCGAGCTGGCCCAGGGGCCGGTGGTAGGGATTGCTGAAGCCGCCATGCATATGGCGACGCTGGTGGCGACGCGCTTTTCGGTGGTCACCACGCTGCCGCGCACGTTGATTATCGCCCGCCATCTGCTGCATCAGTATGGCTTTCAGGACCACTGCGCGGCGCTGCATGCCATCGATCTCCCGGTGCTGGCGCTGGAAGACGGCAGCGGCCTGGCGCAGGAAAAGGTGCGCGCGCGCTGTATACAGGCGCTGAAAGAGGATGGCTGCGGGGCCATCGTGCTGGGCTGCGGCGGCATGGCGACGCTGGCGCAGGAGCTGACGCGCGAACTGCGCGTGCCGGTTATCGACGGCGTCAGCGCGGCGGTGAAGATGGTGGAGTCGCTGGTGGTGCTGGGGCTGTCGACCAGCAAGCACGGGGATCTGGCCTTCCCGGAAAATAAAGCGTTAAGCGGACAATTTCAGGCACTGAATCCATTTTAATTTTTGGGGGTGGCAATGGGGACTTTTGAACAGGATTACCCGCGCGATCTGCGCGGTTACGCAGGCAACCCACCGCACGCGCGGTGGCCGAATCAGGCGCGCATCGCCGTGCAGTTTGTACTCAATTACGAGGAAGGAGCGGAAAACCACGTTCTGCACGGCGATGCCGGATCCGAGCAGTTCCTGTCGGACATCATCGGTGCCGCAAGCTATCCGGACAGGCACATGTCGATGGACTCGCTCTACGAATACGGCAGCCGCGCCGGGTTCTGGCGCATCCACACTGAATTTCAAAAACGCGGTCTGCCGCTGACGGTCTTTGGCGTAGCGATGGCGCTGGCGCGTCATCCGGAAATCGTCGAAGCGATTAAGGCGGCGGATTATGACGTGGTCAGCCACGGCTGGCGCTGGATCCACTATCAGCATATGGACATCGCCCAGGAGCGCGAGCATCTGCATAAAGCGGTGCACGTGCTGACCGATCTGTTTGGCAAACCGCCCACAGGCTGGTACACCGGGCGCGATAGCCCCAACACGCGCCAGCTGGTCGTGGAGCATGGCGGCTTCGACTACGACAGCGACTACTATGGCGATGACTTACCCTTCTGGACGGAAGTGGCCTGTAGCGACGGGACCCGTAAACCGCACCTGATTGTGCCCTATACGCTGGATGCTAACGATATGCGCTTTGCCACCGCGCAGGGGTTTAACACCGCCGAGCAGTTTTATACGTATCTGAAGGACAGTTTTGACGTGCTGTACGAGGAGGGGGAGCGCGCGCCGAAAATGATGTCTATCGGCATGCACTGCCGCCTGCTGGGGCGGCCGGGGCGTTTTCGCGCGCTACAGCGGTTCCTGGATTACGTGCAGCAGCATGAGCAGGTGTGGGTCTGTTCCCGCCAGCAGATTGCCGACCACTGGCGGGAGGTGCATCCGTTTCTGAAATAATTGTGCGATGTTTTGCCGGGTGGCGGCTGCGCCTTACCCGGCTCACAGGACGTCGCCTGCCCGGTCGCGTTACGCCATCAAACTCACCTGCGCCGCCACGATCCGCCACCCACAGGCAAACCGCACCCATGTTTGCTGCTGGCGGCCGATGCGTTCGCTACCTTCACGGGTAAACTCGGTGCTGCACACGGCATAATTCTCCCCGAAGGTGGTGATGACGGTGTGACGCAACGTTCGCGCCAGCCCGGCTGACGCGCGCGCCGCACGAAAGGCGCGGATTTCATCAATGCCGTACAGGTTTTCACCTGCCCCCAGACGCACCGTATTTTTGTCGTGCCAGAACAGTTCATCCAGCACGGCAATGTTGTTGCTCACCAGCGCATCTTCATAGCGGTAAAACGCCGCCGTCACTTCGGCAACCACCCACGGCAGGTTAATGTCATCGTGATTGATCATGCTGCCACCTCCGCCGGGCGGGCATCGGTGATGCCACTCTCTTCAAGCACGCGCGCGACGCGCAGGCAGGCCTGCTCGTTAAACGGTGCGGCAATCAGCTGCAGGCCAATCGGCATACCCCGGGCGGTGCGTAGCGGAACGGTAGTCACCGGCAAACCCAGGAACGAAATCGGTTGAGTGAGCATGCCCATGCTGGCGCGAATGGGCAGCGGCTGACCGTTAATCTCCATGGTTTGCTCACCTATCCGCGTGGCGCTACGCGGCGTTGCGGGGGCGATCAGGACATCGGCTTGTTCAAACAAGGCGTTGAACGCCTGACGCGCCTGAGCGCGAAACCGCTGGGCCTGAATATACCAGGCGGAAGGGATCATCGCGCCTGCCAGAAGCCGTTCGCGTGAATGGGGTTCAAAACGCTCAGGCTCGCGGCGAAGCGCGGGCAGGTACTGGTTACCCCCTTCCGAGGCGCTGGTGATAAACGCCGCGGAGCGCGCCAGCCCGGCGTCGGGGAACTGCAGCTCCTCCTGCACGTCGAGGGCCTTCGCCACCCGCGCCACGGCGTCCCGGGCCTCCGTGTCGCACCAGGTGGTGAAGTAGCCGCCAAGCACCGCACAGCGCAGGCCGTCAAGACCGCGTTCGAGCAGGGGACGCGTCTCCTCGCGCGAGCGTTCTGCCTGAAAACCGTCGCGGGTATCGCGCCCCTGCAGCGCGTCGTACACCGACGCCAGATCGCACACGCGGCGCGCAAAGGGCCCGATATGATCCAGACTCGCGACAAATGGATGGCTACCGGATCGCGACAGGCGGCCAAAGGTGGGTTTCAGGCCATAAATCCCGCACAGGGATGCCGGAACGCGAATGGAGCCGTTGGTGTCGGTGCCGAGCGAAAAATGCACCAGCCCGGCGGCCACGGCGGCGGCTGAACCGCCGGACGAACCGCCCGCGATGCGCGTCAGGTCGTGCGGGTTATGCGTCGCGCCGTAGTGGCTGTTTTCGGTGGTAAAGCCGTAGGCGTAGGCATCCATATTCACCATCCCGGTCAGTAACCCGCCCGCGCTACGTAGCTGACGTACGGCAAAACTGTCAGTGGCCGCGGCAGGGCGCTGGCTGAACAGCTCGGCCCCGGCGAGGGTAGTATGCCCGGCAACGTCAAACAGGTTTTTCACCGCATAGGGCACGCCCGCCAGCGGTGGCAGGGGGCGCTTTTCGCGGCGCAGGGTGTCGATATTCGCGGCCTCGGCGAGCATGCGCGCTTCCGTCACGGCGGTCCAGGCGTTGATCTGCGGGTTCACGCGCGCTATCGCCTCCAGCGTCTGACGGGCAATCTCATGGGCGCTCAGCTCGCCCGCACTCAGCGCCTGCTGGATTGCGCTGATACTCATCTCGTGTAGCGTCATGCTTTATACACTCCTGCGATCTCCAGACGGTCATCGAGCGGCAGCGCCATCAATGGAGCGGCCATGCTGGCAATGCGGCTGAACTGTACCTGTAGCTCGGCGCGGCGGGCATCATCCAGCGTCACGCCAAGAACGGTCTCCATTTGCGCGAGATAGGCATGCCAGTCGGGTTGTTGTGTCGTCATTATTCTCTCCTCAAAATCCGGCGGCCGCGCCGTTGCTGCGCGGATCAAACGCCCCTTCAAACAGCCCGTTGGGGTGGCGCACAATCGCCCCCGCGTGGCCCATGGCTTCACTGAAGTCCGGGAAGATCTCCACGTCGTGTCCACGCGCCCTGAGCTGTGACACGGTCTCACCCGAAAAGCGTCCTTCCAGTTTTAACGTGTCCGACGTTTGTCCCCAGGTACGCCCCAGCAGCCAGCGCGGGCGAGCGATGCTCTCCTGCAGGGGCGCACCCTGGACCACATAGCGGGTAAACAGCGTGGCCTGCGTTTGCGGCTGTCCATCGCCGCCCATCGAGCCATAGACCATCACGCGCCCGTCCTTGAGGCGCGCCGCCGCCGGGTTCAAGGTGTGGAAAGGCTGTTTGCCCGGCGCGAGGGCCAGAAGATGACTGGGGTCGAGACTGAACGATGCGCCCCGGTTCTGCCAGACGATGCCGGTATCGGGCAGTACCACGCCGCTGCCAAATTCGTGATAAATACTCTGGATAAACGACACGGCAAGCCCGCTGTTATCCATCACGCCCATCCACACCGTATCGCCGGGACCTTTGCCGGTGCCCCACGGCGCGGCACGGCTGTCGTCAACCCTGTCGGCAAGCGCCTGAAGGGCGGTGGGTGCCAGCAGTGCCTGAATATCCGTTTTCAGCTCGCGCGGATCGGTAATGTGCGCATCGCGCAGGCCAAAGGCCAGCTTGGTGGCTTCAACAATACGGTGAATCGTTCCCGCATCGTCAGCCTCCGCCATATTCAGGCGGTCTGTGATGCCGAGTATCGCCAGCGACACCAGCCCCTGCGTCGGCGGGGCGTGGTTATAAATTTCTCCCTGCTGATGCTGCAACTTCAGCGGCGTGGTGCGCCGGGCGACGTGGGCGTGTAGATCGGCCAGCGTGACCGGCAGGCCCAGCGTCTCCATACCCTGCGCCAGCACCTCCGCCAGCGGGCCGCGATAAAAACTGTCCAGACCGTCTTCCACCAGGCGCGAAAGGGTCGTGGCCATGGCGGGCTGGTAAAAACGGCTCCCGACCGGCGGTGGCTTGCCGTCCACCAGCCAGGTTTCGGCAAAGCCGGGAACGTCCTTTAGCTCGTCAAATTTACTGGCGGTGGCATGCGCCTGTGACGCCGTGACCGGGGTACCGTTTTGCGCATACTCAATGGCGTCGGCCAGCAGGCGGGACAGCGGCAGCGCCTTGCCCGTCATCTCGCGCGAGACCTTCAGCGCCTCGTCCCAGCCGCTCACCGTGCCGGCAACGGTCAACGCCGCCTGAGGGCCGCGATGGGGGATATGCGGGAGCCCGTCGTAGGCCGCGAGCGTCGCGCGCGATCCCGCCGCACCGCTGGCATCAATGGCGATCGGATCCCCTTCCGGCGGCACGATAAGCCAGAAGCCATCGCCACCCAGCCCGTTCATGTGCGGGTAAACTACGGCAATGGTGGCCGCCGCCGCGACCATGGCTTCTATCGCGCTGCCGCCTTCGCGCAGGACGGCCAGCGCACTCTGGCTGGCAAGGTGGTGGGGGGCAACAGCCATCCCGTGTGTGGAGACATTACTTTGCATGAAGCGTCCTCATAACCCTGAAAGTCACAAGGTGCTGCAAAAGCTGTTCCAGTTCTGAATAAAAAGTTTCATGCCAGTTGCCGCAGAAGCTGGCATGCTTAATGAATAGTGAGTATGAGATGAAACAAACGTTACAGAGGCGTTATGGAACAGCTTGATGAACGACTGAAAGCGCAATACCCGTCACTGTCGCCGCAGGAGCAGCGGGTGGCGGATTTTATTTTCGATCATTTTGACGACCTTATTAGCTATAACAGTGCCGAGCTGGCGCAGCTGAGCGGGGTATCGAAAGCCACGGTGAGCCGTCTGTTCAAGCGTCTGGGCTATGAGAAGTATAAAGAGATGCGTGACGAGCTGCGCACCCTGCGTCAGAGCGGGATGCCGCTTACCGATAACCGCGACGCGGTGCAGGGCAACACGCTACTGGCGCGCCATTATAAGCAGGAGATGGCGAACCTGACCCAGTGGGTCAATGCTCTCGATGCTCAGCAGTTTGCCGACGCCATGGCCTGCATGGTGAAGGCGCGGCGCATTGTCATTATTGGCATGCGTAACGCCTATCCCGCGGCGCTCCACCTGCGCCAGCAGCTGCTGCAGGCGCGCGGTCAGGTGCTGGTGCTCCCTCAGCCAGGCCAGAGCCTGAGCGAAGAACTGGTGGATTTAACCCCTGACGATCTGGTGGTGATGATGGCCTTTCGCCGCCGTCCGCGCATTATCCGCCCGCTGATGCAGCAGCTTCAGAGTAGCGGTATTCCGGTGCTGCTAATGTGCGAGCCGCAGGCGCACAGCCTGTTTCCGCTGGCGAGCTGGCAGCTCTGCGCCCCGCTGGACAGCGTTTCGGCCTATGACAGCTATTCCTCGGTCAACAGCCTGATCAACCTGCTGGCGAATGCCTTCCTGCATGACAGTCTCGATAAAGGCCGTCCGCGCATTCACGAGATTGCTTCCCTTTATCAGCAGCTGGACGAACTCGAACAACGATAATGGGGCGTCAGACTGGTGCTTTGCATTGAAATGGTGCAACTTGGCGGGGCGTGAACATCCTCAATTTTTCGCTCCGTCCGCGTTTTATCAGGCTTTATAAGAATATCCCCCGTTTCGCCTCACCTGGCACATTAGTTGCAAAATCACATTCAAAGAATCTTTTGTTTCATGTTAACGTTACGGGGAAGCACCATGAAAAAACTGTTGATTGCACTGGCCGGGGCCGCATGCCTCTTCACACAACTGCCTGCAAAGGCTGACCAGCTTCAGGATATCGAGAAGCGCGGCACCCTCCGCATTGCCGTGCCGCAGGACTTCCCGCCGTTTGGCTCGGTGGGGACCGACCTGCAGCCGCAGGGCTACGACATTGACATGGCACGCTATCTGGCGAAACAGATGAAGCTCAAGCTGCAGCTCGTGCCGGTGACCAGCGCCAACCGTGTGCCGTATCTGCAAACCGATAAGGTGGATCTGGTCATCTCCAGCCTCGGGAAAAACCCGGAGCGCGAGAAGGTGATTGATTTTAGCCGCGCCTACGCGCCGTTCTTCCTTGGCGTGTTTGGCCCGAAAGGGGCCGAGCTGAAAGATGCCGCCGGGCTGAGCGGAAAAACTATCGGCGTGACGCGCGGGGCGGTGGAGGACATGGTACTCACCAGCCTGGCGCCGAAAGATGCCAACGTGAAACGTTACGAAGACAATAACACCACGCTCTCTGCATACCTTTCCGGACAGGTGCAGTACGTGGCGACCGGCAACCTCGTGGTGGCGGCGATTTCCCGCCAGAATGCTGATAAGGCCCCGGTGCCGAGCTTTATGCTGAAAGATTCACCGTGCTTTATCGGCCTGAAGAAAAACGAACCGGCCCTGAAGGCAAAAGTGGATGCGCTGATTGAGCAGGGCATTAAGGACGGCACGCTGAATGGTCTGTCTGAGCAATGGCTGAAGGCCCCGCTGCCGGCAAACCTTGGCGCCTGAGCCGATGACTGAGCAACTTCATTTCTCTGAACTGTGGCCGCACTGGCCGGCGCTGCTGGCGGGATTGTGGGTCACCATCCAGCTGACGGTGATGGCGACCGTCGGCGGGCTGGCGATAGGGATTTTCGGGGCGGCGATCCGCAGCGGACGCCCAACTTGGTACAGCCGGATCTGGGGCGGTTACGTGGAGATTATCCGCAACACGCCGTTTGTGGTGCAGCTATTTTTCATCGTCTTCGGCCTGCCGAATCTGGGCCTGAAGATGACGGCGGGGGAAGCGGCGCTGCTGGCGATGGTGGTGAACCTTGGCGCCTACAGCACTGAGATTATCCGCGCGGGCATTCAGGTAACGCCGAGAGGGCAGTGGGAGGCCGGACGCGTGCTGGGGCTGACCCGCCTGCAGACCTTTATTCGCGTGGTGCTGCCGCCCGCGCTGCAACGTATTTATCCGGCACTGGTGAGCCAGTGCATCATCGTGATGCTCGGCTCGTCGGTGGTGTCGCAGGTCTCGTATGAAGAGCTGACCTTCGCCGCCAACCTGATCCAGTCCAGAACGTTTTTGAGCTTTGAGGTCTATCTGGTGACAACCGGTATCTACTTAGCGCTGTCGATTACCCTGCGCCAGCTGATGATGGCGGCTGGACGGAAATGGCTGGGGGTGCAGGCATGATGACCACCTTTACCGACTGGGACATTATTCGCAACCTGCTGCTGGCCGGACGCTGGACGGTACTGCTGTCGCTGGTGGCGTTTGTCGGCGGGGCGGTGGTAACGCTGCCGCTCCTGCTGCTGCGCCTGACGGGCGGGCGCACGGTGAAGCGCATTATCCGCGGCTATATCGAGCTGTTTCAGGGCACCCCGCTGCTGATGCAGCTGTTCCTGGCCTTCTTTGGTGTGGCGCTGTTCGGCATCGACGTCTCGCCGTGGACCGCCGCCTCGCTGGCGTTAACCTTTTACACCAGCGCATTTCTGCTCGATATCTGGTACGGCAGCATTCGCGCCCTGCCGAAGGGGCAGTGGGAAGCCTCGCGCTGTCTGGGACTGACCTTCGGCCAGACCCTGTTTCGCGTGGTCGCCCCGCAGGCATTGCGCATCGGCATCGCCCCGACGGTCGGCTTTGCCGTGCAGGTGATCAAAGGTACCGCGCTGGCGTCGATTATCGGCTTTATCGAGCTGACCAAGGCCGGGACCATGCTGACCAACGTGACCTATCAGCCGTTCAAAGTCTTTGCGCTGGTGGCGCTGGGCTACTTCATTCTGTGTTATCCGCTGTCGCGCTACAGCCGCTATCTGGAGACGAAATTCAATGCCTCTCATCACCATTAATCAGGTGCAGAAGTACTACGGTGATAACCACGTGCTCAAGGGTGTCGATCTGGATATCGACATGGGCCAGGTGATCTCCATTATCGGGCGCAGCGGATCGGGAAAAAGCACGCTGCTGCGCTGTATCAACGGCCTGGAGGGCTATCAGGACGGCAGCATTAAGCTGGGCGGCATGACCATTACCGACCGGGATTCCCAGGCGCGTGAAATCAGCCGCTCGGTGGGGATGGTGTTCCAGAGCTTCAACCTGTTCCCGCACATGACGGCGCTGGAAAACGTCATGCTCGCCCCGCGTCGGGTGCTGAAGAAAAGTGCTGCCGAATGCCGGGAGCTGGCGCAGCGCATGCTGGAGAAAGTGGGCTTAGGCGATCGTCTGGATTACTACCCGTCGAGCCTCTCCGGCGGCCAGCAGCAGCGCGTGGCGATTGCCCGCGCGCTGGCGATGTCGCCTAAAGTTTTACTCTGTGACGAGATCACCTCCGCGCTTGACCCGGAGCTGGTGGGCGAAGTGCTCAAGGTACTGGAGCAGCTGGCCGCCGAGGGGATGACCCTGATTCTCGTGACGCACGAAATGAATTTTGCCCGCGAAGTGGGCGACCGCGTGGTGTTTATGCACCAGGGGAAAGTCTGGGAGCAGGGCGACAGCAAAACGCTGTTCGCCAACCCGCAGACCACGGAACTGAAGCAGTTCATCTCCTCCGTGCGCGGCCTCAACTGATAAGGACTGACTCATGGATATTGCACATTTTCCACAAATTAACCCGCCGCAGCGTCTGCTGATGGGGCCGGGGCCGATCAACGCCGACCCGCGCGTGCTGCGCGCTATGTCGAGCCAGCTGATTGGTCAGTACGATCCGGCCATGACCCACTACATGAACGAGGTGATGGCGCTCTATCGCGGCGTATTCCGCACTGAAAATCGCTGGACGATGCTGGTCGACGGTACCTCCCGGGCGGGGATTGAAGCGATACTGGTTTCCGCCATTCGCCCGGGGGATAAAGTGCTGGTTCCGGTCTTTGGCCGCTTTGGTCACCTGCTGTGCGAAATTGCCCGCCGCTGTCGGGCGGAGGTGCATACCATCGAGGTGCCGTGGGGCGAGGTGTTCACCCCGGACCAGGTGGAGGATGCAATTAAGCGTATTCGTCCTCGCCTGCTGCTCACCGTACAGGGCGACACCTCCACCACCATGCTGCAGCCGCTCGCGGAGCTTGGCGCTATCTGCCGCCGCTACGACGTGCTGTTTTACACCGACGCCACCGCGTCGCTCGGCGGCAACGCGCTGGAGACCGACGCCTGGGGGCTGGATGCCGTCTCGGCCGGGATGCAGAAGTGTCTCGGCGGGCCATCGGGTACTTCGCCAGTCACCCTGAGTACGCGGATGGAGGAGGCGATCCGCCGCCGCAAGTGCGTTGAGGCGGGCATTCGCACCGACGCCCACCGCGACGGCGACGAGGAGATGATCTACTCCAACTACTTCGATCTTGGCATGGTGATGGACTACTGGGGGCCGGAACGGCTGAATCACCATACCGAAGCTACCACCGCGCTGTTTGGCGCCCGCGAATGCGCGCGGCTGATCCTGCAGGAAGGGCTGGAGAACGGCATTGCCCGCCACAAGCTGCACGGCGATGCGCTCCTGAAGGGCATTCAGGCGATGGGGCTGGAGACCTTCGGCGACCTGAAGCACAAGATGTATAACGTGCTGGGCGTGGTGATTCCACAGTGCGTCAACGGCGACGAGGTGCGTAAGCTGATGCTGGAGGATTTCGGGATTGAAATCGGCACCTCGTTTGGCCCGCTGCACGGTAAAGTGTGGCGCATTGGCACCATGGGTTATAACGCGCGTAAGGATTGCGTGATGACCACCCTGAGCGCGCTGGAGTCGGTGCTGAACTACCTGAAATTCACCACCACGCAGGGGGCCGCCATGCAGGCCGCGTGGGATCACTATCGCCGCGAGACGCCGCAATGAGCCCGGCGGCAGAACGGGTGATGGCGCGCGCCGATGCGCTGGCCGCCATCAGCGAAACGCCGGATGCGCTGACCCGGGTCTACCTCTCGGCGCAGCATCTGCAGGCCAACCAGCTGGTCGGACAGTGGATGAGCCAGGCGGGGATGACCGTCTGGCAGGACAGCGTGGGCAATATCTGTGGACGCTATGAAGGTGCTCAGGAAGGGGCGCAGGCGGTGCTGCTCGGTTCGCATCTGGATACCGTGCGCAATGCGGGGCGCTACGACGGTATGCTCGGGGTGCTCACCGCGATTGAAGTGGTGGACAGCCTGCACCAGAAGGGTCTGCACCTGGCGCAGGCCATTGAGATTGTCGGTTTTTGCGATGAAGAGGGCACCCGTTTCGGCATTACGCTGTTAGGCAGCCGGGGGCTGTCGGGCACCTGGCCGCAGGACTGGCTGGAAAAAACCGACGCCAGCGGCATCAGCGTGGCGCAGGCAATGGTGCAGGTGGGGCTCGATCCCGGCCGCGTGTCGCATGCCGCACGCCGTCCCGAGGATTTCAGCGCCTACCTGGAGCTGCACATTGAACAGGGGCCGTGCCTTGAGCAGGACGGTCTCGCGCTCGGCGTGGTGGAAGCCATCAACGGCGCGCGTCGCCTGAATTGCCGTTTCACCGGCGAGGCCGGGCACGCGGGAACCGTGCCGATGAACCATCGTAAGGACGCGCTGGCCGCCGCTGCCGAATGGATGGTTCTCATCGAAAATACCACCCGGCAGCAGGGCGGCAATCGGGTGGCGACGGTCGGGGAGCTGCGCTGCCTGCCCGGTGCGGTAAACGTGATCCCCGGCGAGGTTCAGCTCTCGCTGGATATCCGCGGTCCGCAGGATGCGCCGCTGGATCGGTTGCTGGCCGAATTGCTGGAAAATGCGCAGGCAATCGCGTCGCGACGCGGACTGCAGTTCAGCGCCGAGGAGTTTTACCGCATCGCCGCCACGCCGTGCGATATCCACCTGCAAAACGTGTTAGGGGAGGCCGTCGAATCGGTGCAGGGGCGTTCACTGTCGCTGCCCAGCGGCGCGGGCCATGATGCGATAGCCATCGCGGAACGCTGGCCGGTAGGGATGCTGTTTGTGCGCTGCAAGGGGGGCGTCAGCCACCACCCGGCAGAGTCGGTGATGGCTGAGGATGTCGCGCTGGCGATTGAGGCGTTTTCGCGAGCGGTGATCCAGCTGGCGGACCGCGTTACTCCAGCCCCAGCGTATATTGCGCGATCTTGAAGTAGATAATCAGCCCGGTGCCGTCGATAAGCGTCGCGATAAACGGCGCGGAGACGACCGCCGGGTCAATGCCGCAGCGTTTGAGCACCATCGGAATCACGGACGACACAATCGCGCTCCACAGCGTTATGCACACCAGCGTCAGGCTGACGATAAGCGTGATTTCCAGCCCAATCCCCATCATCCACGCGCGGATACACCCGGCAATCCCGAGCGTCACGGCAATCATCAGCGAGGTGGTCATCTCTTTTCGCAGCACGCGCCCGACGTCGCGAAGATGCACCTCTCCCAGCGCCATGGCGCGCACCAGCGTGGAGGTGATCTGCGTTCCGCTGTTGCCGCCCGTGCCGATCAGCAGCGGAATAAAGAACGCCAGCGCAATGGCGGACTCCAGCGCCTCTTCGAAGTGCTGGATCACCGAACTGGTATAGGCTTCTGCGACAAACAGCAGCAGCAGCCAGACGGAGCGTTTCTTCCACAGGCTGAAGGCGCTGGTTTCCAGATAGGGCTTCTCCAGCGGCAGCGTCGCCCCCTGAAGCTGAGCGTCTTCGGTGACGTCATCTTCCAGCAGATGGGCGATTTCGCGCTCGGTCAGGCAGCCGACGAGCTTGCCGTGGGTGACCACCGGCACAACGTCCGCGCCGCCGTGCGCCAGCTGGCCGGCAACATCGGCACGTTCATCCTCCGGTTTGACCTGTAAAAACTGCGAGATCATCAGCGATTTCACCGGCTGTAGCGTATCGGCGGTTTGCAGCAATTTACGCACCGCAATCATGCCCGCCAGGCGGCCATTGTCTTCAATAAAAATATGCGATGGAATATCGTCGTCTTTTAATTTTGCGAAGAATTGCTCGCGCGCCAGCGCCACGCATAATGCAATATCAAGGACGATAAAATCGGTATTCATATATTGCGCGATGGCGCTGTCATTGAATGCCGGGTTTTGATTGTGAATAGCGTAAGACATAGTGAATTCCCTTTGAATAATAACATCTCTCAGGGGCGAGCAAGACAGGGCATGTCGAAGAGGAGATCCCCACGTCCTGGGTTCAGCACTGTACACCGTATCCCGCAAGGGAAGTTATACTGACAAAGCCTTGATTCGACAGTGCCTGTTTTACCCTGTGTTGGTTCTCTCGAACCCACCAGAGCGATAACGTGTATTTGTACAGGAGCCTCGCCATAACGAGATCGTTGTAAAACGTGAGGGATAATACGCATATTTAATTTTACCGCTCAGGATTTTAAATAATGTTTAAGAACGGTTTAGAAGAATTTTATTAATACGATGTTGAGGGTTTATTTAAGGTTATTCATTTTAAATAAAAGATTAAATCATCACGAGGATGGGGTAAATGGCGTGGTTTGATCATCTGCTTACTCATTTTGCGCTCTATCCGGCACATCTGTTTGCGTTGTTATTCGTGATGGCGCTGGGTAAATCGACGGTACTGATCTCCTCCGTGCTGCCACCCGCCTCGGTGATGCTGCTGGCGGGCATCGGCGTCAGCCAGGGGAGCATGCATCCTGGGCTCGCATGGCTTGCCGTGGTAATGGGGGCAACGGTGGGATCGGTGCTAAATTACCATGTTGGCCAGCTGATGGGACACACCCGCCTGGTCACGCGTTTCACGTCTAAGCATGCCGACAGGTTTTTGAGAGTGCAGCATCAGCTGCAAAAGAACGGTGAAATTGCGCTGTTTACGTCGCGCTTTCTGGCGGTATTGCGTTATATCGTGCCGCTGGCAGCGGGGATGCTCAGGCTAAGCGCCGTGAAGGTCTACGCCGTCAGCCTGCTTTCTGCCTGCGCGTGGGCGGCGCTGTATGTTGGTATCGTCGCTGGTATCAGCGTCTAAATCGGCGAGTAAGGTATTCATCAGATTGAGAAATGCTTCCCGGAAAATTGTCACGAATCTGTCACACTGAATGCGACATTTTAAAACGAGTGAGGAATTAGGGATGAGAAAAGCACTACTCGCGCTGGCAGTCGCCGGTTCCATTTCAGCAACGTTTGGCGTGCAGGCACAAGAGACGCCGGAAGGGTATCAGCTGGAGCAAGTTTTAATCATGAGTCGCCATAACCTGCGCGCACCGCTCGCCAACAACGGCAGCGTGCTGGAGCAGTCCACGCCGAAACAGTGGCCAGAGTGGGAGGTACCGGGTGGTCAGCTCACCACCAAAGGCGGCGTGCTGGAGGTCTATATGGGTCATTACATGCGCGAGTGGCTGGCGCAGCAGGGGATGATAAAGACTGGAGAGTGCCCGCCAGCGGAGACCGTTTATGCATATGCCAATAGCCTGCAGCGTACCGTTGCGACTGCGCAATTCTTCATTACCGGCGCGTTCCCGGGGTGCGATGTGCCTGTGCATCATCAGGAAAAAATGGGCACGATGGATCCCACCTTTAATCCGGTCATTACCGATAACTCGCCTGAGTTCCGCGAAAAAGCGCTGAAGGCGATGGAGACCGAGCGGCAGAAAATGCAGCTTTCAGAAAGCTATAAGCTGCTGGAGCAGATGACGAACTACGCCGATTCGCCGTCCTGCAAAGAGAAAAAAGTCTGCTCGCTGGCGGACGCGAAAGATACGTTCAGTGCCGACTATGAAAAAGAGCCAGGCGTGTCCGGTCCGCTGAAAGTGGGTAACTCGCTGGTGGATGCGTTCACGCTGCAATATTACGAAGGTTTCCCGGCTGACCAGGTGGCCTGGGGTGAGATCAAGACTGACCAGCAGTGGCGTGTGCTGTCGAAGCTGAAAAACGGCTATCAGGACTCGCTGTTTACCTCCACCGAGGTGGCGCAAAACGTCGCCAAACCGCTGGTGAAATATATTGATAACGCGCTGGTCACCGATCAGGCGAAAGCGCCTAAAATCACCCTGCTGGTGGGGCATGATTCGAACATTGCGTCGCTGCTGACCGCGCTGGATTTCAAACCGTATCAACTCCACGATCAGCACGAGCGCACGCCAATTGGCGGCAAAATAGTCTTCCAGCGCTGGCATGACAAAAACGCTAACCAGGAACTGATGAAAATTGAGTATGTCTACCAGAGCTCAGAGCAGCTGCGAAACGCCAGCGTGCTGTCGCTGGAATCCCCCGCGCAGCGTGTGACGCTGGAGCTGAAAGGCTGCCCGGTGGATGCTAACGGCTTCTGCCCGGTTGATAAGTTTAATGCGGTGATGAACAGCGCGGCAAAATAGAGGATAACCCCCCGCAAAGGCGGGGGGAAACGTTCAGACGTTTTTACGTTCGATGGTCTGTTCGCCCCAGAAGAGCGAGTCTTTGTCCGTCTTTTCGAAGGCGCGAACCAGCACTTCGTCGCTACCTTCTTCCCAAATCTGCTCTGCCAGTTTCTCGTCATATTTCGCGACTTCAAAAATGGCTTCGGCAATCTCCGGAGAGGTATTGCGTAAACTTGCCCATTCACCCACGCGGTGGGCTTTTGATTCCTGAGTTGGCATGCTTGTCCTCCTGTTGAGTTAGCCGTTCAGTTTTTTGGCGAGGCCCGCGACATGCTCACCCTGATAACGGGCGATGGCGAGCTCTTCGTCGCTCGGCTGTCGGGAACCATCGCCGCCGGCAATGGTGGTTGCACCGTAGGGAGTACCGCCACGTACCTGAGAAACATCAAAGAGTTCCTGCGCGCCGTAGCCAATCGGCACAATCACCATCCCATGATGAGCAAGGGTAGTCCAGGTTGAGGTAATCGTCTGCTCCTGACCGCCACCGGTGCCGGTAGAGCTGAAGACGCTGGCGAGTTTGCCGTATAAAGCGCCTGAGGCCCATAGCCCGCCCGTCTGATCGAGGAAGGTGCGCATCTGGCCGGACATATTGCCGAAACGGGTTGGCGTCCCGAAAATAATCGCATCGTAATCTGCCAGCTCCTGAGGCGTGGCGACCGGGGCATTCTGTGTTTTTCCCCCGGCTTTGGCGAAGGCTTCCGCCTGCATGGTTTCCGGTACGCGCTTCACCACAACCTCAACGCCGTCCACCCTGTTTGCACCTTCTGCGACTGCGTGAGCCATGGTTTCAATGTGTCCATACATGGAATAATAGAGCACCAGAACTTTTGCCATTTTGCATCACTCCTCGTTTGTGTTTTCTGACAGCGGATCGCTGCGTTCATTTAAAGATATGCCATCACGGCCAGACTGCAAAAATGAACATCATTTCTTTGATTTATAACAATATGATTGGGGAAGCGTGCTGTAGCAAAATGAAACAACTTTCTCGCCTCCGTTTTTTGAAATGATAAGAAAGAGTTATGAATTTCCGTCGCGTTATCTCACCCGAAAGACTGAGATCCTGTTGCAGGATATTACCAGCGGCTTGCCGGACAGCCTTAGTCCACTAAGCTTAGTTTCACGCGGCACAGATAAAGGCACTGTCCTCATGCCGCGAGGTGAAAGAATCCTCTTTTACTGAATGCAATATGATGTCTAATGTTTCACACTCTGGAGGTTAGAGATGGCAAACCATCGTGGTGGTTCAGGTAATTTCGCTGAAGACCGTGAAAGAGCATCAGAAGCAGGTCGTAAAGGTGGCCAGCATAGCGGGGGCAACTTCAAAAATGACCCTCAGCGCGCATCAGAGGCTGGCAAGAAAGGGGGTAAAAACAGCCACGGCAGCAATAAGTAACGCGCCAGGCTGAACCCTGCCGCCGGGCGTTCCCGGCGGTTTTTTTATTTCTGCAACATTGAACTGTAACCAAAGGCGACGCACACTACAGAATTGTTCTCATTTGCTGGTGCCGCATGTCTGTCTCACGCTTTAAATTCTCCGTAAAACCGCAGGAAGCCATCCTTATTCTCATCACCATGTTCTGGGGCGGGACGTTTCTGGCCGTACAGTACGCGGTAACGCTGAGCGATCCGTTCTTTTTTGTTGGTCTGCGCTTTGCGACGGCGGCGATAGCCGTGGCGATCGTATCGCTAAAATCCCTGCGCGGACTAACCCTCAAAGAGCTGAAGGCCGGGGTGGCGATCGGGGTGGCGATTGCAATGGGCTACAGCCTGCAGACATGGGGATTACAGACTATCTCCAGCAGCAAATCGGCATTTATCACCGCCATGTATGTGCCGCTGGTACCGCTCCTGCAGTGGCTTTGCCTGGGGCGGCTGCCGGGGATGATGTCCTGCATCGGTATCGTGCTGGCGTTTATCGGCCTGATTTTGCTGGCCGGGCCGGAAAATAACCTGCTGGCACTTGGACCGGGCGAGATCATTACCCTCGTCGGGGCGATTGCCATTGCGGCGGAAATTATTCTGATTAGCGCCTGGGCGGGCAAGGTGGACGTCAAGCGCGTGACGGTGGTCCAGCTCGCCACGGCCTCGCTGGTGGCGTTTGCGACGATGGTACCGGCCGGAGAGTCTGTGCCGCCGATGTCTACCGGTCTGATCGTGGTCGCGTTGGGGTTGGGCATCTTCAGCGCCATTATTCAGGTCACCATGAACTGGGCGCAGCGCAGCGTCTCCCCGACGCGGGCAACGGTGATCTACACCGGTGAACCGGTATGGGCGGGGATTTTTGGTCGCCTCGCCGGAGAGCGTTTGCCGCTGCTGGCCCTGGCCGGTGCGGCATTTATTGTCGCCGGGGTGCTGGTGAGCGAGCTGAAGCTCAGAAAACGCCAGATTGAGGTGAGCGATCTGACGACTGAAAAAGGTTGTGATTGAAAAACGGAGCGGATTAGTCCAGGATATGTACGGATAAATACCGTACACGGTGATGTAAACCATGCCAGCACTTAAAAAACAGCGTATCGATCTTCGCTTAACGGACGAAGACAAAACAATGATTGAAGAAGCGGCGGCGATGACGAACCAGACAATCACCCAGTTTATGGTGAACAGTGCGTCAGAACGCGCTGCTGAAGTCATCGAACAACATCGGCGTCTCGTATTAAACGAGTCATCATGGAATGCGGTGATGGACGCCATCGACAATCCGCCAGAGCCAAATGAACGCCTGAAGCGAGCGGCAAAACGTCTTCGAAACATGGAGTGAAGCATCGTGGCAAATCTCACGATCGAAATGTTTTCAGAGGGAAGTGATTACGATTTCAGGGGCTTCGATTGTGGTGAACCCTCGCTCAATGCCTTCCTGACGGAACATCTGGTGCGTCAGCACAAGGGACGGATATTGCGAGGCTACCTGCTTAAAGATCGTGACCATCCGCGTGTGCTGGGCTATTACACGTTGTCCGGAAGTTGCTTTGAAAAAGCGATGCTTCCTTCTAAGACCCAGCAGCGTCGGATCCCCTATGTCAACGTACCCAGTGTGACGCTGGGGCGTCTGGCTGTGCATAAAGATCTACAGGGAAAGGAGTGGGGAACAACGCTCGTCGCACATGCTATGCGCGTTGTGTATCTGGCATCGCAGGCGGTAGGGGTACACGGAATCTTTGTTGATGCTCTCAATGAACAGGCAAAACGATTCTATCTGAAGCAGGGTTTTATTCCGCTGACAGGTGAAAACAGCCATTCTCTTTTCTTCCCCACAAAATCTATCGAACAACTCTTTGAGCAGGCGTGATCGTTGTACTGCCTTTTGATAGTACGCAAGATTATGGTCGGGTAAGGTGTGACTATTACCCGACGTCAAGATTTTACGAATCCTGATGCACCACCTCACCCTGCGGTGCTGCGCCCATCCGGCGGCTCAGCAGGGCGTTAAGCAGAATTGCCCCGAACGTTGCCGTGCCGATCCCACCAATCGTAAATCCGCCCAGCGTTAGCGCGAAATCGCCCGCGCCCAGCACCAGCGTGACCGCCACCATAATCAGGTTGCTGTTCTGGCTCAGATCGACCCGATGCTGCACCCAGATTCGCGCGCCAGCCACGGCGATCAGCCCAAATACCACAATCGATGCTCCGCCGATGACCGGCGACGGAATGGTGTGGATCAGCGCGCCGAACTTCGGAGAGAAACCAAGCAGTATCGCCATCGCCGCTGCCGCGACGAAGACCAGCGTCGAGTAGACTTTGGTCACCGCCATCACGCCGATATTTTCGGCATAGGTGGTGACGCCGCTGCCGCCCACGGAGCCTGAGATCATGGTAGCCAGACCGTCACCGACAAATGCCCGGCCCATGTACGGGTCCATACTGCGGCCGGTCATTCCCGCGACCGCCTTCAGGTGACCTAAGTTCTCCGCCACCAGGATCACCGCCACCGGTGCGATAAGCATCATTGCCTGGGTGTTAAAGGTGGGGGAAGTGACCTGCGGCAGGCCAAACCAGGCAGCCTGATGGAGCAGGGTAAAATCGACCGGCTTGCCGAGACCGAAAACGTTCGCCAGCAGAGCGTAAACCAGACAGGCGACAATCAGCCCGACCAGAATCAGCAGACGCTGGATCATCCCGCGCGTAAACACCGCCACCAGGCCGATACACAGCACGGTGATCACCGCCATCCAGCTTTCAAACGGCGAGCCGGAGACGCTTTTCACTGCGATCGGCGCCAGGTTCAGGCCAATCGCCATGACGACGGCACCGGTCACCACGGGAGGCATCATGCGTTCGATCCAGCGCGTGCCGATCTTCATCACCACCAGACCAATCAGGGTATAGACCAGGCCGCAGGCGATGATGCCGCCGAGCGCCACGCTCAGGTTAGGGTTGATCCCCTGGCCGTTAAATCCGGTTGTGGCGATAACCACCCCGACAAACGCGGCGCTGGAGCCCAGATAGCTGGGCACGCGCCCACCGGTGACAAAAAAGAACAGCAGGGTGCCGATACCCGACATCAGAATCGACAGGTTGGGATCAAGCCCCATCAGCATCGGCATGAGTACGGTCGCACCAAACATCGCGACTGCATGCTGGACGCCCATCACCATCGTTTGTCCGAGCGGGAGTCGTTCATCCGGCGCGACCACGCCTGCTTCTGTGGAGGTCGATTTCAACTGCCAGTGGGGAAATCCGAACATGGTCTGTCTCCTTAAAGCGCCTTAGCAGGCGGGTCGCATAAGCGCGTGGTAGCCGCGGTCAAACCACACCAGCCCTTGCGGCGCGGGGTGGCGAACAATCGAAACAATGTCGCAAAACAGAATGTCGTGGGTACCGACGCTCACCACCTGGCTGATGCGGCAGTCAAACGAGGCCAGCGCATCCTCCAGACGCGGACACCCCGTATCGCCCGTTTGCCAGCGGGCGGCGGCAAAGCGCGTCTCCATTGGCGTTTTGCCGCCAAACAGGTTGGATAGCGGCTCTTGTCCGGCGCTCAGGGTGTTCACGCACAGCGTGCGGTTTTCGCTAAACGTCGGCCAGACGGACGCGCCGCGGTTCAGGCATACCAGCAGGGTGGGAGGCGAATCCGTGACGCTGCACACCGCGCTGGCAGTGAATCCCGCCATTCCCGCCGGGCCGTCGGTGGTGATGATGTTGACTGCCGCGCCGACGCAGGCCATGGCGTCGCGAAAGGTTTGTTTATCCGGTGTCGTCATGATTGCTCCTTACGCCAGCCCGCAGGCATCTTCGAACGCCAGACGCGGCAGGCGTCCGTAAGTTTGTTCGTATCACCATAGCCAATGTTGATCAGCAGATTGCTTTTAAGCAGCGTGCCGGTGAAAAAGGCCTCGTCGACCTTTTGTCGGTCAAAGCCTGACATCGGGCCGGTGTCCAGCCCGAGGGCGCGACAGGCGAAAATCAGGTAAGCAGCCTGCATGGAGCTGTTGCGAAATGCCGTCTCTTCGGCGAGCGCCGGGCTGGTGGTAAACCAGCTTCTGGCATCGCCGTGCGGGAACAGTTCCGGCAGGCGCTCATAAAACTCGCTGTCCCAGGCAACAATCGCCGTGACCGGCGCGGTGAGCGTTTTTTCCAGATTGCCGCTGGAGAGCGCCGGGCGCAGCTTCTCTTTTCCCTCTGCGCTGCGCACAAACACGATTCGCGCCGGGGAGCAGTTGGCGGAGGTTGGGCCCCATTTCATCAGGTCGTAGATTTCGCGCAGCGTCTCGTCGCTGACGGGCAGATTCTGCCAGCCGTTGTGGGTACGGGCGCCGGTGAATAGCGTTTCGCGCGCCGCAGGATTAATGGCTTCGCTCATTAAAGCTCCTTATAAAGCGGGTTCATGACTGTGCAGCAGGCTGGCAAGCCCGTTCAGCAGCAGGGTGTTAAAGGTGTTCGGTTCGGTGACGTTGCAGGCATGCCCGCCCTGGCGCATGACCACGCTGTGGCTGCGTGGGAGAGCCGCCTGTAGCTCAGTCGAGCAGACACAGGGCACCAGCATGTCGTCGGCGGAACAGATGAGGTGTACCGGACAATGAATACGCGCGGCGTGGCGGCTGAAATCCGCTTTCTTCAGGGCGCTGAGCCTGTGCAGCAGGTTGCTTTTGCCCTGGAAATGGGCCAGCGCCAGCGCTTCTTCGGCCTCCAGGCGGGGCGCACGAGCAGCCATCCAGTCTGCCGGGTAGAGAAACAGCGGCTGCGCCTCTACCCACGCCTGCGCGCCGCCGGAATGCAGCAAACGCTCGCGGATCTGAAAACAGCGTCGGGTATGGGCGTTGAGGGTTAGCCAGCCGTTGACGCACACCAGCGCGGTGAGCGCATCAGGTCTGTCGAGGGCCAGCTGTAGCCCGATCAGCGCGCCCAGCGCATGCCCTACCACGCAGTAGCGGGCAATTCCGGCTTCAGCCAGCGCTATGGCCAGTTCGTCCGCCATTTGCGCCAGGCTATAGCCTTCCGGCAGGGTATCGCGGTTATTACCCGTCCCCCGCTGGTCATAGCACACCACCTGATACTCCGGCTCCAGCGCGGCCAGCTGGGGCAGCCAGTAGCTGCCGCTGCCGCCGAGACCGGCAATGAGGACTACCACGGGTGCCCCCTCATACGGGGGCGGTGAGACGGAGAGTTTCATGGCTGCCTCACTTCGCAATGTGCGCAACGGTGGCAATTTCAACCAGCGCGTCAGGCTTCACCAGCCCGCACTGTATACAGAACCGGGCCGGCTTATCGCCGGGGAAGAACTCGGAGTAGATCTCGTTAATCGCGGCGTAGTTTTTCCAGTCGGTGATAAAGATGCTGTTGAAGGTCACATCCTCCATCGTGCCACCCGCCGTTTCGATCACGCTTTTGATCGTCTCCAGCACGTGGCGGGTTTGTGCCTTTGGGTCGTTGATAAACACCACGTTGTTGTCTTTATCAAACGGCAGCGTACCGGAGACATACACCACGCCGTCGGCGAGCGTTCCGGGGACAAACGGGGCAATCGGTGTGCTGGTGCCCGGCGGAATAATCACGGATTTCGGCATCGTCGTTCTCCTCAGGCGATACGGGCGAGCGGCGGATTCAGGGCATCGCAGAACGCTGCGACGTTACTCACCCAGCCAAAAAAGGTTTCGATATTGAACAGGGCCGCTTTCTGCGCGAATTCCGGCCCGGCCTGATGGGTCGCGTCTTCCAGCACCACGCCAAAATACTCAAGGAAAAAGCCGTCGCGCAGGGTCGACTCCACACAAACGTTGGTGGCGATGCCGGTAAAGACCAGGTGACGAATGCCCCGGCTGCGCAGCAGGCTGTCGAGCGGGGTGTTGAAAAAGCCGCTGTAGCGCGGTTTGGGCAAGACAATATCACCTGCCTGCGGGACCAGCTCGTCCACCAGCTGATAATCCCAGCCGCCTTTTGCCAGCAGCTTGCCCTGCAGTTCAGGGTTTTTGCGCATCGTTTTCAGGGCGTTGGACTTGTGGAAGTTGGGCGAGCCGGGGCCACCGGCCTCCACGTACTGGTCGTCCCAGCCGTTCTGGAACCAGACGATGAGCATGCCGGCTTCCCGTGCGGCGCTGACGGCGGTGTTGATGTTCGCAATGACCGGCTGCGTGGCGGAGACGTCGAACCCCGCCAGATCCAGATAACCCCCTTTACTGGCGTAGGCGTTTTGCATGTCCACCACGATCAGCGCGCTCTGCTGCGGCGCAAAGGTGATGGCTTCCGGGCGAGCGTTTAAGGTCGTCATTACGCAACCTCCTTCGTGACGGCAGGAATGTGGGCGCGGCATTGCATCAGCGGCTGGATGCGCTCGCCGAAGGTTTCCACACCGGTGAGGAAATCATCGAAGGTCAGCAGAACGCCCTCTGCGCCGGGTACGGCGGCGACTTCGTCGAGCATTCTGGCAACGCTGGCATAGGATCCAACCAGCGTGCCCATATTGATATTGACGGCGGAGGTGGGGTCAGCCATCTGGCGGACGTTGGTGTCTGCGCCGGAACGGGTATCTTTCTGGCTCTGCTCGGTAAGCCAGCTCAGGGCCTCCTCGTCAGCACCGTCCTTGTAACACTCCCATTTCGCGCGTGCGGCCTCGTCGGTTTCGTCGGCAATCACCATAAACAGCACGTAGGAGCCCACGTCGCGCCCGGTTTTGTCGGCAGCCTCTTTCATGCGCGCCGCGGTGGGGGCGAAAGCGGCAGGGGTGTTAACGCCTTTCCCGAAGCAGAAGTTAAAGTCGGCGTATTTGGCGGAGAATTCCATCCCCGCGTCGCTCTGCCCGGCGCAGATCACCTTCATCGGCACCGACGGTTGCGGGCTGACGCGGCAGTCGTTCATGGTGAAGAAGTCACCTTTGAAATCGCTTTTGCCGGTGCCCCAGAGATCGCGCAGGACCTGCACGTATTCGGTCAGGTAGTCGTAGCGACGCGAGAAGTAATCGTCACCCGGCCAGAGCCCCATCTGCTCGTACTCCGGCTTTTGCCAGCCGGTCACCAGGTTCACGCCAAAGCGTCCTCCGGAGATCGAGTCGATGGTTGAGGCCATGCGCGCGACGATCGCCGGTGGCAGGGTGAGCGTGGCGGCGGTAGCGTAGATCTGAATCCGCGAGGTGACCGCGGCCAGTCCTGCCATCAGGGTGAAGGACTCCAGGTTGTGATCCCAGAATTCGGTTTTGCCGCCAAAGCCGCGCAGCTTGATCATCGAAAGTGCAAAGTCGAAATGGTAGTGCTCCGCTTTTTGTACGATGGCTTTATTCAGCTCAAAGGTCGGCATGTATTGCGGGGCAGTGGTCGAGATAAGCCAGCCGTTGTTGCCGATAGGTACAAATACGCCAATTTTCATCACGAACCTCTCTTCACTACGTTGCAGGTACTGGCGTTTTTTGCAAAGGGAGTGCCAGTTTTGAAAATGACTTTGTTATTAATGTGTTAATCGAAGGTTGGCGTATTGATGCGGTTAAAAGTGGACTAACTGGTCAAAAACATTGCACAGAAAACAGGCATTCATGCGCGATGGGAGTGCAGAATGTCGTGGCGAGACGGGGGTTTTGCTATGCTGAGGGCAACGCAGAATAAGGAGAGCGGGAATGACACAAGGCGCAGTGAAAACACCAGGTAAACGGTCACAGGCAGTCAGCGCCAAGAAGCAGGCTATTCTCAGCGCGGCGCTGGAGACGTTTTCACAGTTTGGCATTCACGGCACGCGACTGGAGCAGGTAGCGGAGCAGTCCGGGGTTTCCAAAACCAATCTGCTCTACTACTACCCGTCGAAAGAGGCGCTCTATGTGGCGGTGATGCAGCAGATCCTCGATATCTGGCTGGCGCCCCTGAAAGCGTTCCGCGCAGAGCTGGCCCCGCTGGTGGCGATCAAAGAGTACATCCGCCTGAAGCTGGAGGTGTCACGCGATTACCCGCAGGCGTCGCGCCTGTTTTGTCTTGAGATGCTGCAGGGCGCGCCGCTGTTGCAGGCTGAGCTGACGGGGGATTTAAAGCAGCTGGTGGACGATAAGTCGGCGATTATTGCCGGGTGGGTCGCCAGCGGAAAGCTGGCGCCGGTCGATCCGCAGCATTTGATCTTTATGATTTGGGCCGCCACCCAGCATTACGCTGACTTTGCGGCCCAGGTCGAGGCGGTGACCGGGAAAACGCTCCAGGATGAAGCGTTTTTCCACAGCACCCTGGAAAACGTACAGCGGATGATTATCGAAGGGATCCGCGTGCGTTAGTTTCCCGGAGGGAGAGGGCAGCTTAAATCGCCCTCTTCACATTGCATCAGCGAGGCCAGAAACGCTTCTCGCTCCGCGGTTTTCTCTGCCAGGCACTGATTGACAATCATTGGCTGAATGCTTCCACCTTCCGTACCCGAACCGATAAACGTGCAGTCTGCATCCCGCAGGGTAATCCACGCCTGCTGCGCTTTTTTTAGCAGGTCACGCTGGGGGGCTGCCGCACGTTTGATAGCGGCCTGATATGTCGCGTTGAGCTTCTTATCCGCCGCCTGGTACTGTTGCGCGCTACAGGTGTTCAGTTCAAGCTGGGTGGTGGCGTTGTCGCACTCGTTGGCCAGCGCGCTGGTGCTCAACAGCAGTGCGGCACCTGCGAGAAATACTCTTTTCATCATCCCCTCCGTGTAAAAAAAAGCCGGATGCGCTATGCATATCCGGCCTACGATTCTTTGTAGCCCCGGTAAGCGTAGCGCCACCGGGGAGAGTTTACACGATTAACCGATGGTCATCAGGCTGGCGTTACCGCCCGCCGCCGCGGTGTTGACGCTGAGCGAACGCTCCACGTACAGACGCTCCAGCAGCAGGTTGGTTTCCCCACGCGCAAAGCCCTGTACCGAAACAATCGCCCCGCTGCGGGCCGCCACCTGTTCGCACAGTTCGCGCAGCTGGTCGGAATCACCGTGATAAATCACGGCGTCAAACGGCTGCGTCAGCAGCGCATCGGCCTTCGCGAAGCGAATGCGGGCTGAAACGGCTTTTGGCAGCTGTTTTGCCAGGTCGCGATGCAGCGCATCTTCCGGCCACAGCACTTCACATCCGGTTGCCATCGCGGCAGCCAGCTGTACCAGCGCATCCTGCTCGTTATCCGCTACGCAGAGTACGTGCTCGCGCGGCATCAGCGTCCAGGTGTTGCGCTCGCCGGTTGGCCCCGGAAGCAGACGCTGCGTGCCAGCCTGCGCCAGCTCGCCGTACTGCTGCGCAATGGCACGCAGTTCAGGACGTTTTTCCGCCCAGGCGATCAGCGCTTCAAGCGGCTGCGTCAGCACGGTTTTCAACTGCGCGTCGACCGGATAGTCTGCGTCCTGACGTGCCAGCGTCACGCCCAGCGCGTTCTCTGGACGGTTCGCCAGCAGACGGTACAGGTAAAGCGGACCGCCCGCTTTCGGACCGGTGCCGGACAAACCTTCACCGCCGAACGGCTGTACGCCCACGACCGCGCCGACCATGTTGCGGTTAACGTACAGGTTGCCCACTTTGGCACTGCCGGTCACCTGCGCGATGGTTTCGTCGATACGGGTGTGTACGCCAAGCGTCAGGCCATAGCCCGAGGCGTTGATCTGATCGATCAGTTCATTAAGGTTGTTACGGTTGTAACGCACCACGTGCAGCACCGGACCGAAGACCTCTTTTTTCAGCTCGTCGAAGCTTGCCAGCTCAATCAGCGTTGGCGGCACGAAGGTGCCGGTCTGCCACTCGCGGGCATCTTCGCTGTTCTCACGCACCGCCTGGAACACCGGACGGCCTTTGGCGCGCATGGTCTGGATGTGGTTTTCGATATTGGCTTTGGCTTCCGCGTCAATCACCGGGCCGATGTCGGTGGTGAGACGCCCCGGGTTGCCCATACGGCATTCGGCCATCGCGCCGCGCAGCATCTTCAGCGTGTGGTCGGCCACGTCATCCTGCAGGCACAGTACGCGCAGGGCGGAGCAGCGTTGACCGGCGCTGTCGAACGCCGAGGCCAGCACGTCAACCACCACCTGTTCGGTGAGGGCAGAGGAGTCAACGATCATGGCGTTCATGCCGCCGGTTTCCGCGATGAGCGGGGTAGGACGACCCTGCGCATCCAGACGGGTAGCAATATTGCGCTGCAGCAGAGAGGCAACTTCGGTCGAGCCGGTAAACATCACGCCGCGTACGCGGTTATCGGAGGTCAGTTTAGCGCCGACCGTTTCGCCGCGGCCTGGCAGCAGCTGGACCACGCCCGCAGGTACGCCGGCTTCCAGAAGAATGTTGATGCCCTGCGCGGCAATCAGCGGGGTCTGCTCTGCCGGTTTGGCCAGCACGCTGTTACCTGCGGCAAGGGCGGCGGCAATCTGACCGGTAAAAATAGCCAGCGGGAAGTTCCACGGGCTGATACACACGACCGGTCCGAGCGGACGGTGGGTTTCGTTATCGAAATCATCGCGCACCTGACCCGCGTAGTAGTGCAGGAAGTCCACGGCCTCACGCACTTCGGCGATAGCGTTGCTGAAGGTTTTACCCGCTTCACGCACCAGAATGCCGATAAGCGACTGCATCTGATCTTCCATCAGCACGGCAGCACGCTCCAGAATGGCGGCACGCTCCTGCGGCGGGGTGGCAAACCAGATTGGCGCGTTGTTGACCGCACTGTCCAGCGCCTGATCCACTTCCGCTTCGGTGGCTTCGCGTACATAGCCGACGATATCTTTTGGCTCTGCCGGGTTGATAACCGGCTGCATTTCACCGTCCTCGACGGACTGCTCAAGGATCGGTTTCGCCTGCCATTTCTGCAGTGCGCTGTTGAGCAGGGCAGAGGAGAGGGACGCCAGACGATGTTCGTTCGCCAGGTCCAGACCCGCAGAGTTGACGCGGCCTGCGCCATACAGCTCGCGCGGCAGGGCAATCTTCGGATGCGGCAGACCAATCTGACCTTCCTGGGCCGCCATCTTCTCAACGGCCTGCACCGGATCGGCCACCAGCTCGTCGAGCGGCAGCGTGGTGTCGGCGATGCGGTTTACGAAGGAGGTATTCGCGCCGTTTTCCAGCAGACGACGCACCAGGTACGCCAGCAGCGTTTCGTGCGTACCTACCGGCGCATAAATGCGGCATGGGCGGTTCAGCTTGCCATCCGCTACCTTACCGGTCACCTGCTCGTAAAGCGGTTCACCCATGCCGTGCAGGCACTGGAACTCGTACTGGCCAGGATAATAGTTTTGACCCGCCAGGCTGTAGATTGCCGCCAGGGTGTGGGCGTTATGGGTAGCGAACTGCGGGTAGATCAGGTTCGGCACGCCGAGCAGTTTTTTCGCACAGGCGAGGTAAGAGACGTCGGTGTAGACCTTACGGGTATAGACCGGATAGCCTTCCAGACCTTCCATCTGGGCGCGTTTGATTTCGCTGTCCCAGTAGGCGCCTTTCACGAGGCGGATCATCAGGCGGCGACGGCTGCGGCTTGCCAGGTCAATCAGATAATCAATGACGAACGGGCAGCGCTTCTGGTACGCCTGGATAACGAAGCCAATGCCGTTCCAGCCCGCCAGCTCTGGCTCGAAGCACAGTTTTTCCAGCAGATCGAGGGAGATCTCCAGACGGTCGGCCTCTTCGGCGTCGATATTGATGCCGATGTCATACTGGCGCGCCAGCAGGGTCAGGGATTTCAGGCGCGGGTAAAGTTCCTCCATCACGCGGTCGTACTGCGCGCGGCTGTAGCGCGGGTGCAGGGCGGACAGTTTGATAGAGATACCCGGACCTTCATAAATACCGCGGCCGTTAGAGGCTTTACCGATGGCGTGGATCGCCTGCTGATAAGAGACCATGTAGGCCTGCGCGTCGGCGGCAGTCAGGGCCGCTTCACCGAGCATGTCATACGAGTAGCGGAAACCTTTGTCTTCCAGCTTGCGGGCGTTCGCCAGCGCTTCGGCAATGGTTTCGCCGGTCACGAACTGCTCGCCCATCAGGCGCATCGCCATGTCCACGCCTTTGCGGATCAGCGGCTCGCCGCTCTTACCGATGATGCGGTTCAAAGAGCGTGACAGGTTGGCTTCGTTATGGGTTGAGACCAGTTTGCCGGTAAACAGCAGGCCCCAGGTGGCGGCGTTAACGAACAGGGACGGGCTGCGGCCAATGTGCGAATGCCAGTTGCCGTTGCTGATCTTGTCGCGGATCAACGCGTCGCGGGTGGCTTTATCCGGAATACGCAGCAGCGCTTCCGCCAGACACATCAGCGCCACGCCTTCCTGTGAAGAGAGGGAAAACTCCTGCAGCAGACCCTGCACCATCCCGGCGCGGCCGGTGGCGGTTTTTTGGTTGCGCAGCTTGTCGGCCAGCTGATACGCCAGGCTGTGCGCCTGGGCGGCAATGGCTTCCGGCAGGCGGGCCTGCTCCAGCAGCATCGGCACGGCGTCGGTTTCGGCACGACGGTAAGCGCCGGTAATGGCGGCACGGCTGACGGACTGCGGCAGGATCTGCTCGGCGAATTCGAGGAACGGCTGGTGGCTTTCGTCACCAGCGGCGGGCGCATCCTCGCTTTCATTGGCGGCACCCGCCAGCAGGGCAGGCAGTTCTGGCAGGCCTTCGTCGCTCTCCAGTCTTTCGAGATAGTTAAAAATCGCCTGCTTGATTAACCAGTGCGGTGTGCGGTCAATGCGGGTCGCTGCGGTTTTAATCCGTTCGCGGGTAGCGTCATCCAGCTTAACCCCCATGGTGGTCATCCCCATGCCAAAACTCCTGTTGTTCTGTAATCGCGTTTTGTAGATGGCATGAAATATCCACCATGTTGCAACTTTGTGCAACCGTGTTAAATGTGACCTGGTTTGCAACCCAGAAAATGAATGGATTGTTAATGATTGGTTAGCTGGAAAAAAGCGCTGGCTTCTGCATGAGAAGCCTGTTTTTATGCGGTACTTAACACTTTTAAAAGGTGCAACCCGTATAAGTGTGAGCGAGTGCAACCTATAGGAAACTCGTATCAAACCGGGGATGAATTTGATGTAAATGCAGTGTTAAATCGTTTGTCAGCGGGATGCGCATACGGCAGGATAGCGCGCCCAATGGAAACACATACACACATCACTACGTTCCGGTGATGACATAACAAGGCAACCCGGACGGTTGTCGCTCGACATTTTGGAGAATTTGAATGGCTATTAGCACACCGATGCTGGTGACATTTCTCGTTTATATTTTTGGCATGATCCTGATAGGGTTTTTGGCATGGCGTTCAACAAAGAACTTTGACGACTACATTCTCGGCGGCCGCAGTTTAGGCCCGATGGTGACCGCGCTGTCTGCGGGCGCATCCGATATGAGCGGCTGGCTGCTGATGGGGTTACCGGGCGCGATTTTCATCTCCGGTATCTCTGAAAGCTGGATTGCCATCGGCCTGACCCTTGGGGCGTGGATCAACTGGAAGCTGGTAGCAGGCCGTCTGCGCGTGCATACCGAAGCGAACAACAATGCCCTGACGCTGCCGGATTACTTCACCGGACGTTTTGAAGATAACAGCCGCATTCTGCGCATTATCTCCGCGGTGGTGATTCTGCTGTTCTTCACCATCTACTGTGCTTCCGGCATCGTGGCGGGCGCGCGTCTGTTTGAGAGCACCTTCGGCATGAGCTATGAAACCGCGCTGTGGGCAGGTGCCGCGGCGACCATTCTCTATACCTTCGTGGGCGGATTCCTGGCGGTAAGCTGGACCGACACCGTGCAGGCGAGCCTGATGATCTTCGCCCTGATCCTGACCCCGGTGATTGTGATTTTCACCGTTGGCGGCTTCGGTGAATCGCTGGAAGTGATCAAGCAGAAGAGCATTGAAAACGTCGACATGCTGAAAGGGCTGAACTTCGTGGCCATCGTCTCTCTGATGGGCTGGGGTCTGGGCTACTTTGGTCAGCCGCACATTCTGGCGCGCTTTATGGCCGCTGACTCTCACCACACGATTGTTCATGCCCGTCGTATCAGTATGACGTGGATGATCCTCTGTCTGGCGGGTGCCTGTGCGGTTGGCTTCTTCGGCATCGCTTACTTCAACAATAACCCGGCGCAGGCAGGTGCAGTAAACCAGAATGCCGAGCGTGTGTTCATCGAACTGGCGGGCATTCTGTTCAACCCGTGGATTGCCGGTATTCTGCTCTCCGCAATTCTGGCGGCGGTGATGTCGACTCTGAGCTGCCAGCTGCTGGTCTGCTCCAGTGCGATTACCGAAGATCTCTACAAAGCTTTCCTGCGTAAAGGTGCGAGCCAGAAAGAGCTGGTATGGGTCGGGCGCTTTATGGTGCTGTTAGTGGCGCTGATTGCCATCGCGCTGGCGGCCAATCCTGATAACCGCGTTCTGGGTCTTGTGAGCTATGCGTGGGCGGGCTTTGGTGCGGCGTTTGGTCCGGTGGTTCTGTTCTCCGTTCTGTGGTCACGCATGACCCGCAACGGCGCGCTGGCGGGGATGATCATCGGAGCGGTGACCGTTATCGTCTGGAAGCAGTTCGCGTGGCTGGGTCTGTACGAAATCATCCCGGGCTTCATCTTCGGCAGCATCGGTATTGTGGTGTTCAGCCTGCTGGGTAAAGCACCGTCTGCCTCCATGCAGAAACGCTTTGCGGAAGCGGACGCGCACTACCACACTGCACCACCGACGAAGCTTCAGGCTGAGTAAAAAAACCTATTCCCTCCTGTAAGCCGGGTAAGCGCTAGCGCGACCCGGCTTTTTTCTTGCCAAAATGCGTAAATTACGTTGATATCGCTGCACTTATAACAATGAGGATAGCGAACAATGACCATCAAAACAGGGCTTATGGCGGCGGCATTATTGATGCTCGCAGGCTGCAACGCACCCGCGCAACACGCGGCAATGGAGACCTGCAAAGCAGATAACCAGATGCAGCAAACCACGCTTTATTTCGGACTGAATCGTCCGGCCGGAGCGCAGATCACCGGCAACGAGTGGCAGCAGTTTGTTGACCAGGACGTGACGCCGCGCTTTCGGGACGGCTTAACGGTGTTTGATGCACGTGGCCAGTGGCTGGGGAATGACGGGAAAGTGGCGCGCGAGCCGAGCAAAGCGTTGATGCTGATCCACGGTAAAGACGCGCAGAGCGAGAAGAATATCGAAGCGTTGCGCGGGATTTATAAATCTCGCTTCGCGCAGGAGTCGGTGATGCGGGTCGATCAGCCGGTGTGCGTGCAGTTTTAAGCAAAATGGCGGGATAGTTTTGTAGGCCCGGTAAGGCGTAGCCGCCACCGGGCACAAACCGCACAAAACTTACAACACTAATCCCGCAAAGCTCGCCGACAGCAGGCTCACCAGCGTCGCGCCGTACACCAGGCGCAGACCAAACCGCGAAACCACGTTCCCCTGCCGCTCGTTCAGGCCCTTGATGGCGCCTGCGACGATACCAATAGACGCGAAGTTAGCGAACGACACCAGGAAGACGGATAAAATGCCCAGCCCGCGCGGTGACATCTGATGGGCAATTTTTTGCAGCTCAATCATCGCCACAAATTCATTCGCCACCAGCTTGGTTGCCATAATACTGCCGGCGTTGAGCGCATCACTGAGCGGAATACCGATGAGCCACGCCAGCGGATAAAACACATAACCCAAAATCTGCTGGAAGCTCATGCCGAATACGCTGGAGAAGAGGGCGTTAACGGCGCTAATAAGCGCGATAAAGCCAATCAGCATCGCCAGAATAATCATCGCTACCTTAAAACCGGCCAGAATATACTCCCCGAGCATTTCGAAGAAGCTCTGGGATTCATGCAGTTTTTCCAGCTTGATATCCGGCTCCGCTTCCGGACGCACCGGATTGATGACGGAGAGAATAATGAAGGTGCTGAACATGTTCAGGATCAGCGCCGCAACGACAAATTTGGCGTCGAGCATGGTCATATAAGCGCCGACAATCGACAGGGAAACGGTCGACATGGCGGTCGCAGCCATGGTGAACAGACGGCGCGAGGAGAGATCCCCCAGCACGCCTTTGTAGGCAATGAAGTTTTCCGACTGGCCGAGGATCAGCGAGCTCACCGCGTTAAACGATTCCAGCTTGCCCATACCGTTCAGTTTTGACAGCAGCGTCCCGATAACCCGAATAAAAATCGGCAGGATCCGCCAGTGCTGGAGAATACCAATCAATGCGGAAATAAAAATAATCGGGCAAAGCACGCCAAGGAAAATGAACGCCAGCCCTTTTTCACCCATTCCGCCAAAGACAAAATTGGTACCTTCGCCAGCAAATTTCAGCAGGGATTCAAAGAAGCCGGAAACGTATTTAATCAGGAATAACCCGCTTTCGGCGTGCAGGAAAAAGAACGCCAGGGCAATTTCAATAACAATCAGCTGTAAAACATAACGAATGCGAATTTTTCGGCGGTCGAAACTCACCAGCCAGGCGAGCGCAAGAATAATCACCAGCGCCAGCAGGAAATGGATAATCTTAAACATGGTTTATTTTCACTTGGTTTTCGAGGCAGATATTTAGCCACAGCGCTGATTAACCGTAAACGGGCATTTTCGTTATAACTTATAAACGTAATGATTACGTTGACAACTATTATCAGGCTTCGCGTTTACAACTCGTCATCAAAACATCCCACATTTCGCTTGTTTTTCTTCTCGGCGTAATGATAATCACTATCACAAGAATTTACCTTTCTTTGCATCAGTTGACCGCGATAAACATTTAAGGTGTAGGCATGTTTGTTCCATTTCTCATTATGTTACGTGAAGGGCTCGAAGCGGCTCTGATTGTCAGCCTTATCGCCAGTTATCTGAAGCGAACCCAGCGCGGACGCTGGATTGGCGTCATGTGGATTGGCGTGTTCCTCGCCGCGGCGCTCTGCCTGGGCCTGGGTATCCTGATCAACGAAACCACCGGCGAGTTCCCGCAGAAAGAGCAAGAGCTGTTTGAGGGGATCGTCGCCGTCATTGCGGTGGTGATCCTGACCTGGATGGTGTTCTGGATGCGTAAGGTCTCCCGCAATGTGAAAGTCCAGCTGGAGCAGGCGGTGGATAACGCCCTGCAAAAAGGCAACCATCACGGCTGGGCGCTGATCATGATGGTCTTTTTTGCGGTGGCGCGTGAAGGGCTGGAGTCGGTCTTCTTCCTGCTGGCCGCCTTCCAGCAGGATGTAGGCATCTGGCCGCCGCTGGGGGCGGTGCTGGGGCTGGCAACGGCCGTCGTGCTGGGTTTCCTGCTCTACTGGGGCGGTATTCGCCTTAACCTGGGGGCGTTCTTCAAATGGACCAGCCTGTTTATTCTGCTGGTCGCCGCGGGGCTGGCGGCTGGGGCGATCCGCGCCTTTCATGAAGCGGGCCTGTGGAACCACTTCCAGGACGTGGCGTTTGATCTCAGCAATGTCCTCTCCACACACTCTCTGACCGGCACTCTGCTCGAAGGTATCTTCGGTTACCAGGAGACACCGAGCGTCAGCGAAGTGGCGATGTACTTTATTTATCTGGTGCCGGCGCTGGTGTTGTTTGCGATGCCGCCGCGTACCGGCACACAGGCGACGCGCGTCGCGCCGTAATAATTGATTTAGTTACAACATACTTTAAAAGGGAAGAGTCATGGCAATTCAGTTCCGTCGTAGTGCGTTATGCGCAGGCATTGCCGCGCTGTTCGCTTCCGCATTTTCCGCCTGGGGGGCCGATGTTCCTCAGGTCAAAGTGACCGTCAATGACAAGCAGTGCGAGCCGATGACCCTCACGGTGAACAGCGGTAAAACCCAGTTCATTATTCAGAACCACAGCCAGAAGGCGCTGGAGTGGGAGATCCTGAAAGGGGTACTGGTCGTCGAAGAGCGTGAAAATATCGCCCCTGGCTTCAGCCAGAAGATGACTGCCAACCTGCAGCCGGGCGAGTATGAAATGACCTGCGGTCTGCTGACCAATCCTAAGGGTAAGCTGATCGTTAAAGGTGAAGCGACGGCGGATGCGGCGAAAGGCGCTGCGGTGCTGAGCCTGGGTGACGCGATTACCGCTTATAAAGCATACGTTACCAAAGAGACGGCAGATCTGGTGGCGGGCACGAAAGCCTTTACCGATGCGGTGAAAGCCGGTGATATCGAAAAAGCCAAATCCCTTTATGCACCAACCCGTCAGCACTACGAGCGCATCGAGCCGATTGCCGAGCTGTTCTCAGATCTGGATGGCAGCATTGATGCCCGCGAAGATGATTTCGAGCAAAAGGCCGCCGATCCGAAATTCACCGGTTTCCACCGTCTTGAAAAAGCCCTGTTTGGCGATAACACCACCAAAGGGATGGAAAAATACGCCGCACAGCTGAACGGTGACGTGCTGGAACTGCAAAAGCGCATCAGCGAGCTGGCCTTCCCGCCTTCAAAAGTGGTGGGCGGCGCGGCGGGTCTGATTGAAGAAGTGGCCGCAAGCAAAATCAGCGGTGAAGAAGATCGCTACAGCCACACCGACCTCTGGGACTTCCAGGCCAACGTCGACGGTGCGCAGAAAATTGTCGATCTGCTGCGTCCTCAGCTGCAGAAAGAGAACAGCGAACTGCTGGCAAAAGTGGATGCCAACTTCAAAAAAGTCGACACCATTCTGGCGAAATACCGTACCAAAGACGGATTTGAAACATACGATAAGCTGACCGACGCCGACCGTAATGCGCTGAAAGGCCCGATTACCGCCCTGGCGGAAGATCTCTCTCTGCTGCGCGGCGTACTGGGTCTGGACTAAGCACGATGAACAAGAATGGTAAGTTCGACGAGGTAGAACCTTCCCGTCGTCGGTTGTTAAAAGGGGTAGGGGCGCTGGGCGGCGCGCTTGCCCTTGCAGGCGGCTGCCCGGTGGCGCATGCGGCGAAACCGCAAAGCGCACCCGGCACGCTGTCCCCCAATGCCCGCATGGAGACGCAGCCTTTTTACGGCGATCATCAGTCGGGCATTCTGACGCCGCAGCAGGCCTCCATGATGCTGGTAGCCTTTGATTCGCTGGCCAGCGATAAAGCCGATCTGGAACGTCTGTTCCGCCTGCTGACGGCACGCATTGCGTTTCTGACCGCAGGTGGACCGGCGCCGGACACGCCGAATCCGCGCCTGCCGCCAATGGACTCCGGTATTCTCGGGGCGTTTATCGCGCCCGATAACCTGACCATTACCGTGTCGGTCGGAGAGTCGCTGTTTGATGGCCGCTACGGCCTCACAAAGCAGAAGCCGAAAGCGCTGCAAAAAATGACGCGTTTTCCAAACGATTCCCTCGACGCGGGGTTGTGTCATGGCGACCTGCTCCTGCAGATTTGCGCCAATACCCAGGACACGGTGATCCACGCCCTGCGCGATATCATCAAGCACACCCCGGATCTGCTCAGCGTGCGCTGGAAGCGGGAAGGGTTTATCTCTGACCACGCTGCGCGCAGTAAAGGGAAAGAGACGCCGGTTAACCTGCTGGGCTTTAAGGACGGCACGGCCAACCCGGACAGCAGCAATGCTGCGCTAATGAAAGAGGTGGTGTGGGTGACGGCGGATCAGGGCGAACCGGCGTGGGCCGTCGGCGGCAGCTACCAGGCGGTGCGCATTATCCAGTTCCATGTGGAGTTCTGGGACCGCACGCCGCTGAAAGAGCAGCAGACCATTTTCGGCCGCGACAAGCAGAGCGGGGCGCCGCTCGGTATGACGCATGAGCATGATGTGCCCGACTATGCCCGCGATCCCAATGGCGATGTGATTGCGCTGGACAGCCATATTCGCCTCGCCAATCCGCGCACCAAAGAGACGCAGTCCAGCCTGATGATGCGTCGTGGCTACAGCTACTCGCTCGGCGTGACCAACGCAGGCCAGCTCGATATGGGCCTGCTTTTCGTCTGCTATCAGCATGACCTTGAAAAGGGCTTTCTAACCGTGCAGAAGCGCTTAAACGGCGAAGCGCTGGAAGAGTATGTAAAACCCATCGGCGGCGGCTACTTCTTTGCCCTGCCTGGCGTGCGCGACCGGAACGCGTATCTCGCGCAAGATCTGATTGAAGCCTGATAGTTGTCCCTGCGAGAGTTCGCGGGGACATTATTTTTTCCTATGACAAACATATTGTTATATTTCTGTAATATTTCTATATAAGACTGAATCCGCTGCAGGAGCAGTCTGAAAAGTTGCAATCAGGTAAAATAAATGTTGCATTTATGATAACTCCTGATGTACTTAAGATAAGACAGCGGTAGTTCCCGGCAGTGATGCTGAATCACTATGGAGATCGCGAATGGTTGCGTCCTGTACTGGACAAGGTAAACATAACAACCGCAGCACCCGGCGCGGAGGCTCAGACTCCGGCAGCGATTTCCTCACCACTAAATTCTCCCCCTCTCCTCAAGAATCTGATTCGACCGACGTGCAGACTGGTGCGCGTAGCCGTTCTGTATCGTCATCTGATAAAGCAAGCAATGGCTTACAAGGAAGCCAACCCTCTGATGTTCGTGCGCATAATCGTGCCGACGCTGGCACGTGTGATGAATACCAACAACTCAAGGTGCTATCCATGGGAAGACAAAAAGCAGTGATCAAAGCTCGTCGCGAGGCAAAACGTGTGCTGAGACGGGACTCACGTAGCCATAAACAGCGTGAAGAAGAATCGGTCACCTCGCTTGTGCAGATGAGTGGCGTAGAAGCAATTGGCATGGCCCGAGACAGCCGTGATCATTCTCCAATTGTGGCGCGCAATGAGGCTCAGGCGCACTACCTGAATGCTATCGAGAGTAAACAGCTCATCTTTGCAACCGGTGAAGCCGGATGCGGGAAAACCTGGATCAGTGCAGCCAAAGCGGCGGAAGCGCTGATCCATAAGGACGTGGAGCGTATTATTGTTACCCGTCCGGTACTGCAAGCGGATGAAGATCTCGGCTTCCTGCCCGGCGATATTTCGGAGAAGTTTGCCCCGTACTTCAGACCCGTCTATGACGTACTGGTGAAGCGTTTGGGGGCATCCTTTATGCAGTACTGCCTGCGACCAGAGATTGGCAAGGTGGAAATCGCGCCGTTCGCCTATATGCGCGGACGTACATTTGAAAATGCGGTCGTCATTCTTGACGAGGCTCAGAACGTGACCGCTGCGCAAATGAAGATGTTCTTAACGCGCCTCGGGGAGAACGTGACGGTCATCGTTAACGGCGACATTACCCAGTGTGACCTGCCATCCGGCGTGAAATCCGGGCTGAGCGACGCGATGTCACGTTTTGAGGAAGATGAGATGATTGGGGTGGTACGCTTCACGAAAGAGGATTGCGTGCGTTCGGCACTGTGTCAGCGGACGTTGCAAGTCTATTCCGACTGAAGGTAAAACATTACCGTTTTATCCTTCTTCAGTAATCCCTTCCCGGCATCATGCCGGGAAGCTTCTTTTATTCCTGTGCTCTACTCGCGCCTGGTTATCTTTTAATAGATCGCCTGTCGTACGGAATTCATCATTTCGGTATTCATTTCAGCGGTGGGTTTTTATCACACCTGGCGAAATGTGATGCGTATTTATAATATCCACAAAATACCCATGAATATCATGATCGCGCTAATTGTTCGTTCAAATTTAAACGTGAATGTTGTCACATAATGTTACTAAGTTGTAAAAATTAAGTTGGTGTATTGAGGGTAATTATCTATGTTTCGTACTGATTCAAACAACATTCTAACAAGAAAATCCCATGGGGAACCGTTTCCCTGGAACATCACGTTGAGGGTCATACATGAACGAACTGGTTGGTGCAATTAACGGTGTTATCTGGAGCCCGGCGTTAATATTCTTATGTCTGGGTGTCGGTCTCTATTTCTCATTACGTAGTCGTTTTTTGCAGTTACGTCATATAAAACATATGATTACCTTGATGTTCCAGGGGCGTCCTACCGATGCAGGGGTATCGTCTTTCCAGGCACTGACGATGACGCTGGCAGGGCGAGTAGGGACCGGAAACATTGCTGGTGTCGCCACCGCAATCACCTTCGGTGGACCGGGCGCACTTTTCTGGATGTGGATGGTGGCATTTTTGGGTGCCAGCTCAGCGTTTGTGGAATCTACGTTGGGCCAGGTTTATAAAGAAAAAATCAACGGTGAATATCGTGGCGGTCCTGCCTTTTATATCGAAAAAGGATTAGGGGTCAAATGGTATGCATGGTTATTTGCAGTCGTCACCATTTTCTCCTGCGGTTTATTAATGCCAGGGGTTCAAGCAAACTCGATTGGCGCCAGCCTGGAGATAGCTTTTGGGCTTGATCCCAATGTCACGGCGGCATTACTTGCCGTACTGTTAAGCTTTATTATTTTCGGTGGTGTGAAAAGGATCGCCAGTTTTAGCAGTATGGTCGTTCCGTTTATGGCACTCGGCTATATTATTGTGGCTTGCGTTATTATCGCGATTAATATTACCGAGCTTCCTGGTGTTATTCTGCTGATCTGGAAAAGTGCTTTTGGCTTTGAAGCGGGCTTTGGCGCGATTCTGGGTCAGGCGATTATGTGGGGCGTTAAGCGCGGCGTCTATTCCAACGAAGCGGCACAGGGGACCGGACCGCATGCTTCATCTGCGGCAGCGGTGAGCCATCCGGTGAAACAGGGGCTGGTGCAGGCCTTCTCAGTTTATATCGATACGCTGTTTGTCTGCTCCGCGACCGGGTTTATGCTGCTGATCACCGGGCTGTATAATGTTCAGGGCGTCGACGGCGCTGCACTCTATACGGGGATTGCAGGCGTGGCCGCAGGTCCTGGCTATGTTCAGACGGCGATGGAAAGTATGATGCCGGGCTTTGGTAATTACTTTGTTGCCATTGCGCTGTTCTTCTTCGCCTTTACCACCATTATTGCGTACTACTATATCGCCGAAACCAATATCGCATACATCAACCGTAAAATTCACCGTCCCTGGCTGACATTCCTGCTCAAATTATGTCTGATGGCTTCCACCGTGTACGGGACCGTCCGCACCGCGGATCTGGCGTGGGGACTGGGGGATATCGGGGTTGGGATGATGGCATGGCTTAACATTATTGCCATTGTACTTTTACATAAAAAAGCCTTTGTCAGCCTTAAGGATTATGAAACCCAGAATGCACAGGGGCTGGATCCACAGTTTGATCCGGTTCGACTGGGAATTAAAAATGCCGATTACTGGCTGGGAGAGCGTAAGGATGAACCGGCTGCGAATCCGGGGCAGACGACTTCTGTCGTGAGAGAGCAAAGCGCAGGGAAACTGAACAATTAATCGTGACAGCCCGTATTGCAATACGGGCTCAGACTGCTGACAACGTTTCGCCCGGCGGCGCTACGCTTGCACGGGCCTACGGGTTTTGTAGGCCGGGTAAGCGTTAGCGCCACCCGGCCAGTAAGGTGACGACGTTGCTCATCCCCCTTCAGGCGTGCAACATGCGAAAAAAAAGCCCGCATTTTCATGCGAGCTCTTCTTTAAATATGGCGGTGAGGGGGGGATTCGAACCCCCGATACGTTGCCGTATACACACTTTCCAGGCGTGCTCCTTCAGCCACTCGGACACCTCACCATATTGTTTTGCTGCCTGACCGCGTGGGGGGCAACGGGGCGCTACTATAGGGAGTTGCGCTTACACGGTCAAGCAGATTTTCTGTATTCGTGCTTGTTCGGTTAAGCCTTAATCAGCACATGCCGCTGAGGGCTGAATTAACGCTGTGAATCGAGCACTTCGCTGTTTTTAACCACTTCCTGAGCTTTGCTATAGCTTTCGATCAGCAGCTGGTACGCCGGGAAGATATGGGTGTACACCTCAGCCCACTCCGCAGCATCTTCGCGGTTCCATGTTCGCTGGATCTCAGACGCCACCGCCGCGGTGTCCATCGGTACCACACCGGCCTGCATCACACGCGCGAGGGTGATCTCCTGCGCCATTTTGCTGTAGGTGCCGGAGGCATCAATCACCGCAAAGACTTTATAGCCATCCGCAACCGCGCTGATCGACGGGAAGGCCATGCAGACGCTGGTGATCGTACCCGCAATGATCAACGTGTTGCGCCCGGTGGCTTTTACTGCCGCCACAAACTCCGGGTTATCCCAGGTGTTGATCTCACCTTTGCGGGCCACGTACTGAGCATGCGGCGCATTGGCGTGGATCTCCGGGATAAGCGGGCCGTTCGGTCCCTGCGGGACGGAAGCGGTGGTGATCACCGGGATCTTCGCCAGGGTGGCGATTTTTGCCAGCGCCGCCGCACGGGCGCGCAGTTCTGGCATCGGCATATCGCCGACGGTCTGGAACAGCCCGCTCTGGTGGTCGATAAGCAGCATGACTGCATCGTTTACGTCAATGACGGGACGTGTACCGTTGAAGTTTGCAGGGGTAGACATTTTGCGCTCCTTATTACGTTTAGATCTGGCCGAAGCGGCCGGAGTTGAAATCACGAATGGCTTCCGCAATTTCGGTTTTACTGTTCATCACAAATGGGCCATAGCCCACAATCGGTTCATTCAGCGGCTCGCCGGCCATCAGCAGTACTTTTGCGTCGCCGTTTGCTTCCAGATGAAGCTTGTCGCCTTGCTGACTGAATACGATCAGCTGTGCCTCACCCGCTGGCGTGGTGCCGTTCACCGTTACGCTGCCCTCAAGTACCACCAGCGCCGTGCTCCAGCCTTCAGGCTGATTGAGCGTCAGGTGGCTGCCCTGGCGTAGTGTCAGATCCCACACATTCAGCGGTGAGAAGGTATGAGCCGGGCCAGTCACCTCGTCAAAGCGGCCGGCGATGACGCGCAACGTTCCGCTGCTATCCGGCAGCGTGACGACAGGGATATCCGCCTTCGTGATGCTCTGGTAACCGGGCGCTGCCATCTTGTCTTTGGCGGGCAGGTTGACCCACAGCTGCATCATTTTCAGTTCGCCGCCTTTCTGCGAGAACGCGCTGGAGTGGAACTCCTCGTGCAAAATGCCTGCGCCCGCCGTCATCCACTGCACGTCGCCCGGTCTGATGACTCCGCCTTTGCCGCTGGAGTCACGATGTTCCACTTCGCCGGAGTAGACGATGGTGACCGTTTCAAAGCCACGGTGAGGGTGCTCGCCCACGCCACGCTTCGCGCCATCCGCCGGGAAGGTGTAGGGACCGGCATAGTCCAGCAGCAGGAACGGACTGAGTGATTCACCATGCGTCTGATAGGAAAACATCGAACGAACCGGGAAACCGTCTCCGACCCAATGGGGACGAGGTGCGGTATAGACGCCTGTTACGTTTTTCATGATTAACTCCTGATGTGCTGTCGATGTAATTAGCTTATATTCAGAGCTAATATCCCGGTAGAGAGTGAAAATGACATTCACTGTTCTTAAAATGGAACAATGGGGGCATATGCAGGATCTCAATGATTTCGTGTGGTTTGTGAAAGTGGTGGACCACGGTGGGTTTGCAGCGGCAGGTCGGGCGCTCGATCAGCCTAAATCGAAACTGAGCCGCCGGATTGCGCAACTGGAAGAGCGACTGGGTGTGCGGTTGATACAGCGTACCACGCGGCAGTTTACGGTGACGGAGGTGGGGCAAACGTTCTATCAGCACTGTAAAGCCATGCTGGTCGAGGCTGAAGCGGCGGAGGAGGCGGTGGCTGCCTTACAGGCTGAACCGCGCGGTGTTGTCAGGATAACGTGTCCTGTCACGTTGCTGCACGTTCATGTGGGGCCCATGCTGGCGCGGTTTATGTCGCGTTACCCGGGGATCAATCTTCAGCTGGAGGCCACCAACCGGCGGGTTGACCTGGTAGGTGAAGGCATTGACGTGGCGATCCGCGTTCGTCCGCGTCCCTTTGATGACAGCGATCTGGTGTTAAGGGTGCTGGCTGACAGAGGACACTGCCTGGTGGCGAGCCCGGCGTTGATTGAGCGGATGGGCAACCCGGTGATGCCTGCTGAACTCAGTGACTGGCCGGGTTTAAGTATGGGGGCGGGCAAGCAACTGCATAAATGGGATCTGAGCGGTCCGGAGGGAGCGAAAGCCGAAATCCACTACACGCCGCGCTTTATAACTACCGATATGCTGGCGCTGCGGGAAGCGGCGATGGCGGGCGTAGGCGTGGTGCAGTTGCCGATTTTAATGGTTAAAGATCAGTTGGCGAAAGGGGAATTGGTGCGGGTTCTGGATGCCTGGGAGCCCAGACGGGAAGTGATCCACGCGGTGTATCCTTCGCGGCGCGGTCTACTGCCATCGGTCAGGGCGCTGGTCGATTTTCTAACCGAAGAGTATGCACGGATGGTGGAGGAGTAAATTCTTTGTAGGTCGGGTAAGCGAAGCGCCACCCGACACCATCACCGCAGAGGAAGCAAAGTTCGAATCCCCCCCGCTGGAGAATATAAAAGAAAAAAGCCCGTACTTTCGTACGAGCTCTCATCTTGAATATGGCGGTGAGGGGGGGATTCGAACCCCCGATACGTTGCCGTATACACACTTTCCAGGCGTGCTCCTTCAGCCACTCGGACACCTCACCATATTGTCATCCCGTTGTTGCCGGGACGGGCGCTAATGTAAGGAAAAGCCGAACTGCCGTCAACTCACTTTTTCAGTAATTTAGCGTGTTTAGACAAACTTCAGGCAACCTGATTCCGAAATGTGCGAAAAGCGTCTTTTTTATCAGCAATAACATAGCGCCATAAATTTGTTATGCTGACAATCCATTTGAAAATGAAAACAAAACAGCGCGAAAAAAGGCAGGAATGACTATGGATATACTCTTCTATCACCCCACTTTTGATACGGCTTATTGGATTAAAGCACTGTCGGCAGCACTGCCGGGCGCGCGCGTTCGTGAGTGGAAGCGGGGCGATAACGAACATGCTGACTATGCGCTGGTCTGGCATCCACCCGTTGAGATGCTTCAGGGCCGTAAACTGAAGGCCGTGTTTGCGCTTGGCGCTGGCGTGGATTCCATTCTGAGCAAACTGAAGGCACACCCGGAGATGCTGCCGGAAGATATCCCCCTGTTCCGCCTGGAAGATACCGGTATGGGCCAGCAAATGCAGGAATATGCCGTCAGCCAGGTCCTGCACTGGTTCCGTCGCTTTGATGATTATCAGGCCTTTAAGCAGCAATCCCACTGGGAGCCGCTGCCGGAATATCAACGTGAAGACTTTACCATCGGTATCCTCGGGGCGGGCGTGCTGGGCTCAAAGGTGGCTGAAGCCCTTGCCCCGTGGGGCTTCCCGTTACGCTGCTGGAGCCGTAGCCGTAAAGCGTATCCGGGCGTTGAGAGTTTTGCCGGAACGGATGAACTCCCGGCATTTCTGAAAGGCACACGCGTGCTGATCAACCTGCTGCCGAATACGGCGGAAACGGTGGGGATTATCAACGAAGCCTTGCTCAATCAGCTGGCCGATCGGAGCTACCTGATGAACCTTGCGCGCGGGGTGCATCTGGTGGAGCCGGATCTGCTGAAGGCGCTGGATAGCGGAAAGCTTAAAGGTGCCATGCTGGATGTTTACAGCCGTGAGCCGCTGCCTGAAGAAAGCCCTCTATGGCGACACCCTCGCGTGGCAATGACCCCGCATGTCGCCGCCGTGACGCGACCGGCTGAGGCGGTGGCTTATATCTCGCATACTATCGGTGAAATAGAGAAGGGGAACGCGGTTACCGGTCAGGTCGACCGACAGCGCGGCTACTGAGAGAAACCCGGCGTTGGCCGGGTTTTTGCTAATATTCGCCGCTGATAACTGCTATCCTTTGGAAAAACCGCAGAGGAGAGAAAGATGTATCCCGTTGACCTGCATATGCACACCGTCGCCAGCACCCACGCGTATAGCAACCTCCATGATTATATCGCCCAAGCAAAGCTAAAAGGTATTAAGCTGTTTGCGATAACCGATCACGGCCCGGATATGGCGGATGCGCCGCACTACTGGCATTTTGTGAATATGCGGATCTGGCCACGTCTGGTGGATGGCATTGGGATACTGCGCGGCATTGAGGCGAACATCAAAAACACCGACGGTGAAATCGACTGCACCGGCCCGATGCTGACCTCCTTAGATCTGATCCTTGCCGGTTTCCATGAGCCGGTTTTCCCGCCGCAGGATAAAGAGACCAATACCGCGGCGATGATTGCCACCATTGCCAGCGGCAACGTGCATATCATCAGCCATCCGGGTAATCCTAAATATCCTATTGATATTCAGGCCGTGGCGCAGGCCGCCGCGAAACACCGTGTGGCGCTGGAGATTAACAACTCCTCGTTCGTGCACTCGCGTAAAGGCAGTGAAGCCAACTGTCGCGAAGTAGCAGCCGCCGTGCGTGATGCCGGAGGGATGGTGGCGCTGGGCTCTGATTCGCACACGGCCTTCACGCTGGGGGATTTTGGCGAGTGCATGAAAGTGCTGCAGGACGTCAATTTCCCGGAAGCACAGATCCTGAACGTCACGCCGCGCCGTATGCTCGACTTCCTGGAGTCGCGCGGCATGACGCCCGTTGATGAATTTGCCGACCTTTAATTGAATAACGGAATAACACAATGAATGAATTCTCCATCCTTTGCCGCGTGCTGGGCTCCCTGTATTATCGCCAGCCGCAGGACCCGCTGTTGGTTCCGCTGTTTACGCTCATTCGCGAGGGTAAGCTGGCGCAGAACTGGCCGCTGGAACAGGATGAGTTACTGGAACGTCTGCAGAAAAGCTGTGATATGCAGCAGATCTCAACGGACTACAACGCATTGTTCGTGGGGGAAGAGTGCCGCGTTTCGCCTTACCGTTCTGCCTGGCAGGAAGGGGCGACCGAAGCGGAAGTGCGGGCATTCCTCTCTGAGCGCGGTATGCCGCTGAGCGATACGCCAGCCGATCATATTGGTACTCTGCTGCTGGCGGCCTCCTGGATCGAAGACAACGCGGGTGATGATGAAAATGAAGCCATCGAAATCCTCTTCGAGACGTATCTGCTGCCGTGGGTTGGAACCTTCCTGGGGAAAGTTGAAGCCCACGCCACCTCTCCGTTCTGGAGAACGCTGGCTCCGCTGACGCGCGACGCCATCGCAGCAATGTGGGATGAGCTGGAAGAAGAGAGTGAAGAGTGATTTACATCACAGAAATTCTGCAACGATACATTTCGACTTGCACGTAATGTGCTTCTGATCTCATTTCCATGGTGCGCATCTGCTAAGATGCGCACCATGAACATATTACTTAGTATTGCAATCACGACGGGCATTCTCTCCGGTATCTGGGGATGGGTGGCGGTGTCTCTTGGTTTATTAAGCTGGGCTGGCTTCCTTGGCTGCACGGCCTATTTCGCCTGCCCGCAGGGAGGGCTGAAAGGGCTCTTTATCTCTGGTTGCACGCTGATGAGCGGCGTTATATGGGCGCTGGTTATCATCAAAGGCAGCGCGCTGGCGCCGCATCTGGAGATCCTGGGCTACGTCATGACGGGGGTCGTTGCCTTCCTGATGTGTATTCAGGCGAAGCATCTGCTGCTGTCGTTTGTACCGGGCACCTTTATGGGGGCGTGCGCGACCTATGCCGGACAGGGGGAGTGGAAGCTGGTCGTCCCTTCACTGGCGCTGGGGTTGCTGTTTGGCTATGCCATGAAGAACAGCGGTCTCTGGCTGGCGGCGCGACGGGAAAAAACGCAAAACATCACCGCGGTGAGTGAATAAAAAAAGGCGAGATAATCATCTCGCCTTTTTTATGCGCTTCCTGTCAGGATTCCGGAGGCACGGACATATCACGGTATTTCACCAGGATCGGGTTCTGCACGTCTGATTTGTTTTGCAGATCCCACAGCCCGCGATCGATACCATCGTTAATCAGGAAGATCACGCCGGTTTCAATGGCTGACATCAGACACATCATGACCGGTTCATTCGAGGTATAACCAATTTCACCTTCCAGTAAACGCTGGTAGTCGATGAAGCGGAATACCCCCGCCTGGACTTCATAAGACAATATCGTTTTGCTGGTGTTTACCGAGGAGAGCACTTCACCGGTACTGACGTTGACGACACGCAGGTTAACGGCAATTTGGTCGAGCTGATACTGGGTATCCGCGCCAATCCCAAAGTAACGTGCTCCCACACCACCCGATTTAACGTTGCTCTCATAACCGATAATCGAGCCTTCGATCATGACGTTTGCTGCAGCCAGAGACTGCAGAGGCATTCGGTTATTGTCCGCGACGGTGCCATTCTCCTGTGCAGCACGAATAATTTTTCGTTCATTTAACAGGTTCTGTAGCCCCTGGCGTTCCAGCGGTATAAACCAGTGCGAATCCTTGAGTGCGGTTACCAGCATGGCGGTGGCGCTTTGCGGCACTGCCGTGGAGAAGTTACTGGCCGGGTAGGGCTTAAATTGCCCTGTTTCATCCTGAATGTTGTATACCGAGACAAATATTTTGCCCGTTGGAGAAGGCAAATGGGTTAAATCACGATAACTCTGAGCCCGAGGCATTAATGTTGGTTTTGCAGCTTCTTTAGGCGGAGCAGTTAAACAACCGCTCAATAAGCACACTGCAACAAATATCAGGAAGCGCTGCATGATCGTTGTCCTTATTTAGCTATTGTTTAAAAATCAGTTGAATTGCTTTGTAGGCCAGAAACCTCAATGGTGGAGGTTTTTCCGGTTTTACGATCGGTTACGTTCAACTGAAGTTGTCCGTCTCTGTTGGCGATATCGACAATAAAATCGTTGGTCACCATTCGGCCGGGCTTGCCGGTGTTAATGTTTGTCAGCAATCCCCCTAAAATTTGCGACTGGATAGCCTGGGTGAAGTTATCCAGTGCGGAAGGGGTATCAACGGTAAAGTCCTTATAACTGGGATCTTTATAGGAGTTTTGCGCCTGAGCTTCATTCAGCAGGAACGCACCGTTGTTAGGGTTACCGCCAAAGTTAGGGTTACGGAACTGGAACGTCATATTTCCGCCCCAGCAAAGAGGGGTAATAAGCATTATCGAAACAACTGCATATGCAATACGCATGACAGCCTCCGCATATCGGTTCGCTAGAACTCATCTTTTGCTAAATCGCTGGTGCTTAATAGCGCTTTGTCTATTTGCAGGCGATTAATAGCGTCTTCAGTTTGAGCCAGTGCTAAGGCCACGTTTTTATCGAAGTCTGTTTTCGAGGGGAATAAAAACGTTTGATAAATAACGTCCTGATTAGCCGTGATGGTTATCCAGCTTCCCCAACGTGCACTGGGCCGCTCGTTGATTGTTAAATTACCCGTGTAGGTACTGTCCCATTTATCACTGAAGGCCCGGTAAAAACTGTGCCCGATCGATGAGACTGTGTGGTCAGTTAACAATCCGGGAACTTCGACCTCGACGGCCTGCAGATTCCCTGCAGCGAGCAAGAAACTCGCTGCGGCGATCCAACTCAACGTGCGCTTCATGTGATTAACGCCTGAGGTTATCGTTTGCCCATGAAACAGCCTGAGTTCGATTTTTAACAGCTATCTTCTTGAAAAGATTATAAAGGTGCGTCTTTACCGTATTTTCGCTGATAAATAACGAACGGGCGATTTCAATATTTGAAGCACCAATGCGTAGTTTGTTCAGGATCTCTTTTTCACGGTGCGTGAGCAGCGCGGATTCCGAACTGTTATAGCGGTAGTTACCGGAGTGCGTGATGAGGTAGCTGGCCAGCTTTTGCGAGAAATAACACTCTCCGCGCAATATGCCCTGCAGACCCTCTACCACCCGGCCTTCTTCTTCAGTGACGTAGAACACGCCATTGATATGCGGCCAGCTTTCAATATCTCTGAAAGGGTATTCATCAGGAGTGTTCAATAATAACACGCGGATATTATTGTTTTTCCTGCTTAAGTTATCTTGCCAGTAATGGATAAGCTTCTTATCAGCTTCCATCATATCAAACAGAATGATGCTGCCAGGCGCAATATCATCAAAAGAACGTTGAATATTATGCAATTTCCCGTTCAATGATAAAGATTGCTTTAAATGTTGTAATAAAGCTGTCGCTTGCAGAGAAGGTTTTGTGATCAACAGTAATGTATGACCATGTAAACTATGGACTTCATTATACATGATGAAACCCCACTTATTTTTGGCACCTGACAGCTGCCCTCCTGAAAAGAGGAAGGCACCAGAAGTACTGACAGATGTTGCACTGCTGTGTGTAGAATCAGAACATAACCTCCACAGGGAGGTAAATATAAAACCAATTTCGTACAGCTAATTTCAATCTAGCTTTTACGAAGTTTAAAGCAAGTGTTAATCATGTAACAAGATGTAAAAATCAATATTAATTTGTGAATATTGGCTGTTTTGAATGTTGTTATTTGATATGAAAGTTGTACATATAAATAGTCGTGCACAGATTTTAAAAATCATACAAATTTTATTAACTGATTGATTTTATGTCTTAATTTTTATTTTGGGGACGTTAAGCATTGGTATGAGTAACTGATACTTTCTAAGCCATTATGTTCTCCTCTCTCTGGCTTAAGAAAACACGTCCTGTGTCACGTGATGAACAAAATGCCATCCTGCCGTTACGCTTAAACAACGCGGAGGGAAGCGTGGGCAGGCTTGTCGTCGTTGTACGACACAACGCGCATAAATATTCTATAAAAAATTAAACCAGCCTGTGTAATGTGTATTTTTTCTGCAAATTACGACTTTGTGGTGACCTGATAAATAAAAATAAGCCACGCGGGTGAGATATTTAAAATGTTTCAGCGGACATACTCTTCACCGTAACGACGCGTTAACAAAAAAACGAGTCGTTTAACACGAAATACGAACAGGGTGTTTTCAGGTAGCCGGGTCCAGGGTGACAACATGAAAAACACATCGTTATTTTTGATGTTTACATTACTGGGTGTGCCTGGATTTGTAACCGCGGCTAATACTGATTTGGCGAATGCTGAATATAATTTTGCGGTTAATGAATTAAGTCGTTCATCATTAAATCAGGCAGCCATTATTGGTCAACAGGGCGTATTTAATGACGCTCAGATTCGCCAGGAAGGGGCGAAACTCTTGTCAGTCGTTTCCCAGGATGGTGCAGGCAACAGAGCGAGAGTTGATCAATCAGGGACTTACAATATTGCCTGGATCGATCAGAGCGGTAACGGGAACGATGCAGGTATTACGCAAGATGGATATGGTAATAGTGCAAAAATTATCCAGAAAGGGTCGGGTAATAGAGCAAATATTACGCAGTACGGTACGCAGAAAACCGCAGTTGTAGTGCAGAAACAGTCGCAGATGGCAATTCGCGTTATTCAACGCTAGTTATTTCGCGACGACTTTAATCAATCCGATGGGGGTTTACCATGAAATTTATCAAAGTGGCAGCACTTGCAGCAATCGTAGTTTCTGGTAGTGCTATGGCTGGTATGATTAACCAGGGCGGATGGGGTCATGGACATGGTCATGGCGGATACGGTGGCCCAAATTCAACCCTGAATATTTACCAGAATGGTGGCGGTAACTCCGCGCTGGCCCTGCAGACTGATGCCAGAAATTCAGTTCTGAATATTAGCCAGACCGGTGGCGGTAACGGCGCTGACGTTGGTCAGGGGTCTGACGACAGTAGCATTAACCTGACCCAGAACGGATTTGGCAACAGTGCGACACTTGATCAGTGGAACAGTAAAGATTCCGTGATGAATGTCAGCCAGTACGGTGGCCTTAACGGCGCACTGGTAGACCAGACGGCGTCTAACTCCACCGTCAACGTTACCCAGATTGGCTTTGGTAACCACGCGACAGCTCATCAGTACTGATACTGACATCTGTGCTACAAAAAACAGGGCTGATGCCCTGTTTTTTTTCGGGAGTTAATTATGAATACCTTAATTCTCCTCGCCGCGCTGTCGAGCCAGATAACCTTTCAAACCTCACAGCAGGGCAATATGACCACCATTATTCCGCAGGTCACGTTGACGGAATCGTGTGATTGTCAGGTCCAGATTGTCTCTTTGCGCGAAGGGCAGAGTGGACAAAGTTCATTCCGCCAGCAAAACACACTTTTTATCCCCGCTAATCAGGCGATTGATTTAATGCGCTTGAGTTTAAATATCTCAGCGGGAGACACGGTAACGATCGTGGTAACCGTCACTGATGGAAAAGCACTTCATTTATCACAACAGTGGTCGCCTGGAGGGCGCGCGCTCTAATCATTCATAATATCAATATGTTGCGAAGGTGGCGGGTCTGTGCCGTTGAGCTATGCTGTTATCAGGAACTATGTCGTAATGTTCCGTAACGTGACACTTCGTTAACATAATGAAGCGCGTTTGCCCCTCATGGACGATTTTCATTGAGGAGTACCTATCGTGACCCACAATTTTGCACATCTTATTTCAGGTTTGGGCCTGCTCGTTTCTGCCTTTATCGTTCCTGCGCATTCGGCCACTTTTGCGGAAGGGGGCGTCATTCACTTTCGCGGTGCAATCGTTGCTGACCCGTGTGAAGTTACGCAGCAACATCGGCAGCTGGCGGTATCGTGCCCGGATAAAAACCGTATGCAAACCCGTATGGTCAGTTACGACGATGCGCTGAACGGCATGACGACACCTTCCAGCCTGGCGACAGTGGATATGAAATACCTTAATCCTGAAAAAACGCTCGCAGTGGTTCAGATCCAGTACCGCTAATTCGTGTTTTACCGCCGATCGTTTTTCTCAATAACCCCTCTGCGATACACTTAAGAAAAAGGCGGGTAGCAGAGGGCTTTTATGAAACCGCAAATTGAAGTGATTCATGGCGATATTACGACCCAGCATGTCGATGTCATCGTCAATGCGGCCAATCCTTCCCTGATGGGGGGAGGCGGGGTTGACGGTGCTATTCACCGCGCTGCCGGACCGCAGCTGCTGGAAGCCTGTAAAATCGTGCGTCAGCAACAGGGCGAATGCCCGCCGGGCCATGCGGTGATTACGCTTGCGGGCAACCTTCCGGCCAAAGCGGTGATTCACGCCGTTGGCCCAGTATGGCAGGGCGGCGACCACCATGAAGCGAGTCTGCTGGAAGAGGCATACCGAAACTGTCTACGGCTTGCCGCCGACAACGGCTACAAAACGATGGCGTTTCCGGCAATTAGCACCGGCGTGTATGGTTATCCTAAGGCGGCAGCGGCGACCATCGCGGTAGAAACCGTCTACCGCTACCTGTCGCTAAAACCGCTGCCAGAGAAGGTGACCTTTGTCTGTTTTGATGAAGACACCCTGCATCTGTATCAGCGGTTGTTGGCGCAGCGCAGACAAGCGCTGGAGAGTTGAAACAAACGTGGCGCACCGTCAGTGCGCCACGCTGCTCAGGCAGTTTTCGTCTGGGGTTTGCCTGAAAACAGGAAACGCAGGAGAGGGATCCGCAGATGGATCTCGTAGAGCACGATCGCCACGCCCACCACAAACACCAGTCCGGTAAAGAAGCCCAGCGTGTTAGAGGCGATATGCGGCGTGATGTAAGCCCCGAAGAACAGCGTCAACGGGTGATGCACCAGATAGATAAACAGTGAAGCATTGACGAAGTAGGTCACGCGGCTGGACTTAAAGTTCAGCAAGCGGTGGCCGAGTGCGAACACCACATTCACCATCCACAAGCCCAGCAGCATAGTGATCACGCTTTCCGTTTCATACATCCAGGCGTCGCCGCTACCGTAGCGCTGGTTCAGCAGATAGGCCGCAAACGCGAAGGCGGCACCCACTGCGCACCACGGTGACGGTGTGGTAAACAAGGCTTTAAGCTTCGGATAAATAAACGCCAGTGCGCCAATTAAAAAGAACGGAATGTAGAACAGCGACTGCATCACCACAAAATTAAACAACCCGTCGCTCAGTATCGGTGGGTAGACGATAAACAGAGTGCGTCTCACGGCGGCATAAGCAACGCCAAGCAGCAAAAAGAGCACCGACAGTTTGCCCAGCGTGACGTTGGCGAAGAAGGCGTCAGTGGTCGTGCTTAAATGACGGCGCAGACGGCTAAAGATCACCAGGCTGACCGTGGTCAGTACCACCAGTACCAGCAGGAACCAGAGGTGAGACACCAGTTCCCAGACCAGCGTATTGTACTTTTCATACAGCGTAAGATTCGGCCAGTTCTCTGCTTTGCCTTTAACATACTGCAGCATAATGAACTGCGGCAGCGTCAGCAGCGGGATGGCGGTCAACATAGGAATACCCACGCGCTCTACGCGGACTTTCCACCAGCGCTTCAGCGGATAGCGTAAAAAAAGCATGTAGGAGAAATAGCCTGAAATGACAAAAAACACCTGCATACGGAAGGCGTGAATAAAGTCATTAAACAGCGTGAGCCACCAGGACGGCATCTGGCTATTAACATGCCACGTGTGGCTGGAGTAAATCAGTGAAATGTGAAAGGGGATCCCCAATAGCATCAGCCATGCCCGGATCGAGTCGAGGAAATATTCACGTTCTGTTGGTGATGTGCTCATATAACTTTGTGCATTCTCAGACTTTTCGTCTTATCCCTAAGACTCATAATGGTTACATTCGACGCCAACCCTACACCAAGACCGACACACTGTCTCCAGGATAAGCACGCAAAGTGAATCGCGGGTTCTTTCATTTGCTTAATCCATGAGCCAGTAGCTGAACAAAGCAGTGATTATGTTGTCGGATTGCCTGAGTTTCCATTAAAATGGATCGGATCGATATAAGCACACAAAGGGGGAAGTGCTTACTTATTATGAAACATAAACCACAGATGATGAAAATGCGTTGGGTGGGTGCTGCAGTCGTGTTATCACTGTATACCTCATCGGCACTGGCCTTTAACATCGACGATGTCGCAAAACAGGCAAAATCGATGGCAGGCAAGAGCTACGAAGCGCCGAAAAGTAACTTGCCCTCCGTTTTCCGCGACATGAAGTATGCGGACTATCAGCAGATCCAGTTCAATCACGATAAAGCGTACTGGAACAACATTAAAACCCCGTTCAAGCTTGAATTTTATCATCAGGGTATGTACTTCGACACGCCTGTTGCCATCAATGAAGTGACGGCGACCGCGGTACGTAAGATCAAGTACAGCCCGGATTACTTCAATTTTGGCAATGTGCAACACGACAAAGATACGGTGAAAGACCTGGGCTTCGCAGGCTTCAAGGTGCTTTACCCGATTAACAGCAAAGATAAAAACGACGAAATCGTCAGCATGCTTGGCGCCAGCTACTTCCGCGTTATTGGCGCGGGGCAGGTGTACGGGCTTTCTGCGCGTGGTCTGGCCATTGATACCGCGCTGCCATCAGGTGAAGAGTTTCCGCGTTTCCGCGAGTTCTGGATTGAACGTCCAAAACCAACGGACAAACGTCTGACTATTTATGCGCTGCTGGACTCTCCGCGCGCAACCGGTGCCTATCGCTTTGTGATTATGCCGGGTCGTGACACGGTCGTTGACGTGCAGTCTAAAGTCTATCTGCGTGACAAAGTGGGCAAACTGGGCGTTGCGCCGCTGACCAGTATGTTCCTGTTTGGGCCAAACCAGCCGTCGCCGGCAACCAACTTCCGCCCGGAACTGCATGACTCCAATGGTCTGTCTATTCATGCCGGTAACGGTGAGTGGATCTGGCGTCCGCTGAATAATCCGAAACATCTGGCAGTAAGCAGCTTTGCGATGGAAAACCCGCAGGGCTTTGGCCTGCTGCAGCGTGGCCGTCAGTTCTCTCGCTTTGAAGATTTGGACGATCGTTATGACCTGCGTCCAAGCGCCTGGGTTACGCCGAAAGGCGACTGGGGTAAAGGCAAGGTAGAGCTGGTTGAAATTCCAACCAACGACGAAACCAACGATAACATCGTCGCTTACTGGACGCCGGATCAACTGCCGGAAGCCGGTAAAGAGATGAACTTCAAGTACACCATTACCTTCAGCCGCGACGAAGATAAGCTTCATGCGCCGGATAACGCGTATGTGATGCAGACTCGCCGCTCAACAGGTGATGTGAAGCAGTCTAACCTTATCCGTCAGCCTGACGGTACCGTGGCGTTTGTCGTGGACTTCACAGGCCAGGATATGAAGAAACTGTCTCCGGATACGGCGGTGTCGGCTCAGGCCAGCATTGGTGATAACGGTGAAATCGTTGAAAACACGGTGCGTTACAATCCGGTAACCAAAGGCTGGCGTCTGACCCTGCGAGTGAAAGTGAAAGATCCGAAACAGACCACTGAAATGCGTGCTGCGCTGGTCAGTGACGATCAGCCGCTGAGTGAAACCTGGAGCTATCAGCTACCTGCCAATGAATAATACATCTGAATATATTGATGCCATGCCGCTGACGGATATCGAAAAAGCGGCGCTGCCTAAGAGCGACATCCGCGCGGTTCACACCGCGCTGGATGGGGAACATCGTCAGTTTTCCCGTGATGATGATACGCCGCTGGGGTCAGTAAAAGCGCGTCTGGAGCAGGCATGGCCAGACTCGCTGGCAGAAGGGCAGTTGATTAAAGACGACGAAGGACGCGATCAGCTTCAGGCGATGCCGAAGGCGACGCGTTCCTCTATGTTCCCCGATCCATGGCGCACCAACCCGGTTGGCCGCTTCTGGGATCGCCTGCGTGGGCGTGATGTGACGCCGCGCTATCTGTCACGCCTGACGAAAGAAGAGCAGGCCTCTGAGCAGAAATGGCGTACCGTGGGGACTATTCGCCGTTACATCCTGCTGCTTCTGACGCTGGCACAAACGGTTGTCGCGACCTGGTACATGAAAACCATTCTGCCTTACCAGGGCTGGGCGTTTATTAACCCAACGGACATGATGGGCCAGGATCTCTGGGTCTCCTTCATGCAGCTACTGCCTTATATCCTGCAAAGCGGCATCCTCCTGCTGTTTGCGGTTCTGTTCTGCTGGGTTTCGGCCGGTTTCTGGACCGCGCTAATGGGCTTCCTGCAATTGCTGATGGGGCGGGACAAATACAGCATTTCAGCGTCAACGGTCGGGGATGAACCCCTCAATCCTGAGCACCGTACCGCGCTGATCATGCCTATTTGTAACGAAGACGTTGACCGCGTATTTGCGGGCCTGCGTGCGACCTGGGAGTCCGTCAAGGCGACCGGCAACGCGGCGCATTTCGACGTCTATATCCTGAGCGACAGTTACAACCCGGATATCTGCGTTGCAGAACAAAAAGCGTGGATGGAGCTGATTGCAGAAGTACAGGGCGAAGGTCAGATCTTCTACCGTCGTCGTCGCCGTCGTGTGAAGCGTAAAAGCGGTAACATCGATGACTTCTGCCGTCGCTGGGGTAAACAGTACAGCTACATGGTGGTGCTGGATGCGGACTCCGTCATGAGCGGTGACTGCCTGAGCGGTCTGGTGCGTCTGATGGAAGCCAATCCGAACGCGGGGATCATTCAGTCTTCGCCAAAAGCGTCCGGTATGGACACGCTTTATGCGCGCTGCCAGCAGTTCGCCACCCGTGTTTACGGGCCGCTGTTTACTGCCGGTCTGCACTTCTGGCAGTTGGGTGAATCGCACTACTGGGGTCACAACGCCATTATTCGCGTGAAGCCGTTCATTGAACACTGTGCGCTGGCGCCGCTGCCAGGTGAGGGTTCGTTTGCCGGTTCTATTCTGTCGCATGACTTCGTGGAAGCTGCGCTGATGCGTCGTGCGGGCTGGGGCGTCTGGATTGCCTACGACCTCCCGGGATCGTACGAAGAGCTGCCGCCGAACCTGCTGGATGAGCTCAAGCGTGACCGCCGCTGGTGTCACGGCAACCTGATGAACTTCCGCCTGTTCCTTGTCAAAGGGATGCACCCGGTTCACCGCGCGGTGTTCCTGACGGGCGTGATGTCTTATCTCTCCGCACCGCTGTGGTTCATGTTCCTTGCGCTCTCTACTGCATTGCAGGTCGTCCATGCTTTGACGGAGCCGCAATACTTCCTGCAACCGCGCCAGCTGTTCCCGGTGTGGCCGCAGTGGCGTCCGGAGCTGGCAATTGCGCTGTTTGCGTCTACCATGGTGCTGCTGTTCCTGCCTAAGCTGCTCAGTATCATCCTGATCTGGTGCAAAGGTTCGAAAGAGTATGGCGGTTTCTTCCGCGTGACCCTTTCACTGCTGCTGGAAGTGCTGTTCTCTGTGCTGCTGGCACCGGTGCGTATGCTGTTCCACACCGTGTTTGTGGTCAGTGCGTTCCTGGGCTGGGAAGTGGTCTGGAACTCACCGCAGCGTGATGACGACTCCACGCCGTGGGGCGAAGCCTTCATGCGTCACGGTTCTCAGCTGCTGCTGGGGCTGGTGTGGGCGGCGGGCATGGCCTGGCTGGATCTGCGCTTCCTGTTCTGGCTGGCGCCGATTGTCTTCTCGCTGATCCTGTCGCCGTTCGTCTCTGTGATCTCCAGCCGTTCAACGGTGGGACTGCGGACTAAACGCTGGAAACTGTTCCTGATCCCGGAAGAGTACTCCCCGCCGAAGGTGCTGGTGGATACCGATACCTATCTGGAGCAGAACCGCAATCGCACGCTGGATGATGGCTTTATGCACGCCGTGTTTAACCCGTCATTTAACGCCCTGGCAACAGCCATGGCGACGGCGCGTCACCGTGCAAGTCATGTGCTGGAGATTGCCCGCGATCGTCACGTTGAGCAGGCGCTTAACGAGACGCCGGAAAAACTCAACCGCGACCGTCGTCTGGTGCTGCTGAGCGATCCGGTCACGATGGCAAGGCTTCACTATCGCGTATGGTCCGCTCCGGAAAAGTATTCTTCGTGGGTGAACTACTACAAAGACGTGAAGCTGAATCCGCTTGCACTGAAGGCGAAGTAAGTTGTTAACCAGGGCGGGTAAGCGTAGCGCCACCCGCCAGATAAAAATACCGGCTTAATCGCCGGTATTTTTTTAGAGGTAACTTATGAGAATAATCATTGTCGTCCTGATGGCATGCCTGCTTAGCGGCTGCGGCAGCATCATCAGCCGCACTATTCCAGGGCAGGGCCATGGGAATCAGTATTACCCGGGTGTGAAATGGGATGTCCGTGATTCCGCGTGGCGCTACCTGACCGTGCTCGATCTGCCGTTTTCGCTGATTTTCGACACGCTGTTGCTGCCCATCGATGCCAGCCACGGCCCGTACGAGTAGCGTAAATCAACGCTCGTCCCACTCATCGGCTGCGGTTTGACCTTCTTCCGTATCCAGCGGGGGTTCGAGCTGAAATTCGCCCTCATCCCACTCGTGCAGGGTGTTCTCTTCCAGCCACTCCTGCCGTAACTCGATTTCGTCATAATCACCATCAAAGACGGCCTGCGCGCCTTCACCGCTCAGGACCGGCAAACATTCCCCTTCTTCACCTTCATCAGCAAAGAATTCGGCCTGCCACATAATATCCCCGTCCTGCAGAACGTATTTTTGGATATTAAGTTGTTGCACGTCAGCATCTTCTTCCTCAACACCGGGATTGTCGGCGAGGAACTCTTCGCGAGCGGCATCAATAGCTTCTTCCAGCGTGGCGTACATGGTCATTGGTGTCTCCCTGTTTTCCAGAAGGTTTCAGGGAAAGAATAGCTGAAGATCGGATTCTGCAAGTATGAATGCGAAAATAAGCCGTCAGGCTTTCGCCTTATTCTGTCGTGGGGCGTAACGCGCGGGATAAACTCAACCACGAATACATCGCGTTGAACAACACCACGCCCGCCGTCACGATAAAGACGGCGCGGAAACCAAAGCTGGCGGATATACCTGCACCGAGAAGCGGTCCGGTCACATTACCAATATCGCGAAATGACTGGTTATAGCTAAAAATACGCCCCGCAATCTGGTTCGTGGAGTTGTAAACCAGCAGGGTCTGTACGGCGGGCAGTAACGCCCCGTCGGCGGCGCCCAGTAAAAAGCGCAGAACCCCCAGTTGCCACGGAGAGTGCACCATCGACATGGGGACAAGCAGCAGGACGGAGATCACCAGTGCGCAGATCAGAATTTTTTCCGGGCCCACCCGATCCCCCAGCTTGCCCAGCCTCGGGGCGCTAAGCAGCGCCGCCACGCCGGGCACGGAGGCAATCAGCCCGCTGATAAAGGCGATGTTACTGACATCACCCGCCAGGTCACGCACGTAGAGCGTCAGAATTGGCGCAATCGAGCCGGTAGCGACCTGAATAATCATTGTCGTGACGAACAGGCTCAGCACCAGTCTGGGATTCTTAAGCGAGGTCAGCACGTCTCTGGCATGGAGCATCTCTTTTTTGGCGACAGGCGTGAAGTTCTCATGGATACAGAGCAGAGTGACGATAAAGCACAGGAACAGCACGCTGGCGGTGATGAAAAAGACCGGGCGCAGGCCGTAATTATCCGCCAGCAGTCCTCCGGCCAGTGGCCCCAGCAAGGCGCCACTTACGCCACCGGTGGAGAGCGTCCCAAGCGCCCAGCCGCTCTTATGGCGCGGAATTTGCGTGGCAATCAGGGCATTCGCATTGGGAATAAATCCGCCCAGTAAACCCAGCAATGCCCGCAATACCAGGAACTGCCAGACGTTTTGCGCGACCCCCATCAGCGCCATGATGATGGCCATCCCCAGCGCAGAACGTAACAGCATAATTTTTCGGCCCTTGCGATCGGCAAGTCCACCCCAGAAGGGTGAGGCAATCGCGGAGAAGAGAAACGTAATGCTGAAGACCAGTCCAGACCACATATTGAGCGCGCTGTGGCCCGTCACGCCCAGTTGTTCGACGTAGAGCGGCAGGAAAGGCATAACCAGGCTGAACGCCGCACCGGTAAGAAAACAGCCAAGCCACGCAACCGTGAGGTTACGTTTCCAGTTTATGGGGGCATCTGAGGGTGACATAACATTCCGCATAATGAGGTGCTGAGCACCTGAGGCATAAAGTAATAAGCCTGCTAATTATGCGCCTGGGTTATGATTGCCGCAATGCGGAAGCGCTTTTAAAGCTAAAACAGGAGGCGGCCCGAATGGGGCCGCATGAGGATCAATAGCGGGACGGTGTGCCCTGTGGTCGCGTTTTAAAGCGGCGATGCAGCCACATATACTGCTCAGGGGCCAGCATGATGCACTTCTCTACAACGCTGTTCATCCAGCGCGCGGTGGTTTCTGCATCGTCTAACGGCGGCGCGAGCTCCGGTTCGAGCATCATCAGCTCGTAGCCTGAGCCATCCGGCATACGGCGGGGCACAAAGGGGACGATGGCGGCTTTGGACATCCGTGCCAGCATCCAGGTGCCGGTGGTGGTGGCCGCCTCTTCAACGGCGAAGAACGGCACAAATACGCTCGACTGCGGACCGTAGTCGTGGTCGGGAGCATACCAGACCACTTCACCGGATTTAAGGGCGCGGATCATGCCCTTCAGATCCTTACGGTCGATCATGCTTTTATTGGAGCGCATACGGCCGTTGGTCTGGATGAGATCGATAACCGGGTTGTCGTTTGGACGATAAACACCGATGCCGGGCGCCTGCATGCCAAACATCCGCGCCCCGATCTCCAGCGTCAGAAAATGAACCCCGATCAGCAGAACGCCGGTCTGGTTAGCCTGAAGCGTATGCACGGGCTCCATGCCGGTTCCCGTCACTTTGCTCCAGCGCGCCATGCGCTTATCTGACCAGAACCACGCCATACCGGTTTCCATGAGCCCCATACCGACGGATTCGAAATTCTTCGTGACCATATCGTGGCGCTCTGCCTCGCTCATCTGCGGGAAGCACAGCTCAAGATTTCGGTACGCGATGCGCGCCCGACGCTTCATGAACGTTAGCGCGATTCGGCCTAACGATTTACCTAACCGGAAGATAACAGGGTAGGGAAGCTGTACCAGTAGCCATAAAAAGCCAATGCCAAGCCAGGTCATCCAATAGCGAGGGTGCAAAAGGGCGACGGTAAATTTGGGTAACTGGGTCATGTCTTTCCTGTGTTCAAACGTCCTGTTTCGCTATTGTCGCATTTTTTGAGACGTTGCCAAAATATCTGCCAACGAAACCTGTACGACGAGAGCAATTGTTAAACCTGATTAATCAGGGTGTGTGAAATGTAGCGTAAATTGTGTGGATGTAAATTGGTTTTGTTTGCTATATGATGCCGACCGATTTTTCATTCTCTCTAACGATTCCAGGACTGTACACCATGCCAGTGTTACACAACCGCGTGTCGAATGAGATGTTAAGAGCGCGTATGTTGGCTGAAACCGAACCGCGCACAACCATCTCTTTCTATAAATACTTCACGATCGACGATCCGCAGGCGACCCGCGATGCGCTTTATCAGGCTTTCACAGCCCTGAACGTTTTCGGGCGCGTCTACCTTGCCCGCGAAGGCATCAACGCGCAGATTAGCGTACCGGAAAGCAAAGTCAGCGCTTTCCGCGAGTGTCTTTATCGCTTCGACCCCGCTCTCGACGGCTTACGCCTGAACATTGCCCTGGACGATGACGGGAAATCCTTCTGGGTGCTGCGCATGAAGGTGCGTGAACGCATTGTGGCGGACGGTATTGACGATCCTGAATTTAACCCGGCGAACGTCGGTGAATATCTGAAGGCCGCGGAAGTGAATGCGATGCTGGACGATCCGGATGCCGTGTTCATTGATATGCGTAACCACTATGAATACGAAGTGGGGCATTTCGAGAACGCGATGGAAATCCCGGCCGACACCTTCCGCGAGCAACTGCCCAAGGCGGTTGAGATGATGCAGGAGCATAAAGATAAAAAAATCGTTATGTACTGCACCGGCGGTATCCGCTGTGAGAAAGCCAGCGCGTGGATGAAGCACAACGGCTTTAATAAGGTCTGGCATATTGAAGGCGGCATTATCGAGTACGCCCGCCGCGCCCGCGAGCAGGGTTTACCGGTACGCTTTATCGGGAAAAACTTTGTCTTTGACGAGCGTATGGGTGAGCGTATCTCGGAAGACGTTATTGCCCAGTGCCACCAGTGCGGTGCGCCGTGCGATACCCATACCAACTGTAAAAACGACGGTTGCCATCTACTGTTCATCCAGTGCCCTGCCTGTGCCGAGAAGTTTAACGGTTGCTGCAGTGAACTGTGCAGTGAAGAGAGTATTCTGCCGGAAGAAGAGCAGCGTCGGCGTCGTGCGGGACGAGAAAACGGCAATAAGATTTTTAATAAATCACGCGGCCGTCTGAATACCAAACTGGGTATTCCCGACCCGGAATGATAATAACGCCCGGCAGGCGAGATCCTGCCGGGCGAAGCTATTATGACTTCTGCTGCACACCTTCAACAGAAATAACCAGCTCAACATCCTGAGACGCCGGACCCAAATCCGTTGTGATATTAAAATCTTTCAGGTGAATTTTTCCTGCCGCTTCAAAACCTGCGCGTTTACCCCCCCCACGGATCGTCACCCTGGCCGATCAATTTTGCATCCAGAGTCACGGGTTTCGTAACGCCATTCAGGGTAAGATTACCGGTAATATTCAACTTATCACCGTCTTTTTTCACGTCCGTAGAGGTGAAAGTCGCTTTCGGGAATTTAGTGACGTTCAGGAACTCTGCGCTGCGCAGGTGTTTATCGCGCTCAGCATGATTGGTGTCAACGCTGTTCGTATTAATGGTCACATTGACTTTATCCGCCGCAGGATTTTTCTCGTCAAAGGTGAATGTGCCGTCAAAATCTTTAAAGGTACCGTACAGCCAGCTGTATCCCAGATGCTGAATACGGAAATTGACGAACGCGTGCTGGCCCTCTTTATCAATTTTATAATCCGCCGCCACGGCGGAACCGGTGGTGAATAACAGAGAGCCCAGTGCGATACCCAGCAGGTGTTTTTTCATTTTATACTCCAGAGTCAATTGACGAGCGGCCAAGCATGCGCTTGAGCGTATCGTCTTTATCAATAAAGTGGTGTTTAAGGGCGGCAAGCCCGTGCAGCACGGACAGGATCACCACGCTCTAGGCAAGCCAGAGGTGGACCACCCCCGCCGTGTCGGCCTGAACCCCAGCATCACTGAGCGTTGCTGGCACCTCGAACAGACCAAAAACGCTGATCGGCTTGCCGTCTGCCGTCGAAATGAGATAGCCGCTGATCAGAATGGCGAAGAGCAGCGCATAAAGCGCAATATGCGCGGCGACAGCACTGAAACGGGTCAATTTACTGTGGGTCTTCGGTGCTGCAGGGGGCGGAGAGATATGTCGCCATATCACGCGGAAAATCAGCCCCAGCATCAGCAAAACGCCGATGCTTTTATGCAACTCCGGCGCCTGGTGATACCAGCCGTCGTAATAGCTGAGCGTGACCATCCAGAGTCCAAGTCCGAACATGCCATAGACGGCAATGGCAAATATCCAGTGCAAACTTATGGATATTATTCCGTAGCGCCGGGAGGAGTTACGCAATTGCATCAGAATGTCCATTTTCAAATTAACCGAAACGTAAAAATGAACGGGAAGGCAAGATATTGCAACTGAAATAAGAGTATATGGATTTTTATTTTATTTATTTCAGCAATTTTGAAAAGGAACCGCAAAGGTAATTCAAAGGCTTCGTGCAAGGCGCAATAAGCAGGGGGAAAGAGATTAAATAAACATAAAGTAACGTCAATAAATGTCAGTCAACGCTTTCAATAAAATACAATGTAAATAAAATCAACGATCGCAAGTAGTGCCCACAGTAAGATATAGAGCATAAAATGTTCGCGAATATTATTGACGAGAAAACTCACAATCCTGCGCATAATGCCCCATGATTCACCGTAAAGAAAACGGGCCCCGAACTGTCCGGAGCCCATAGCGATTATCCGTTAAAACGCGCGAGTGAGAAGGGCGTCAGATCAAACTGAGGCGTGATACCCTGAGCAAATTGCGCGGCGATTTCACCCAGCACGGAAGCGAACTTAAATCCGTGTCCGCTCAGCCCGGTAATGAGCAGGGTGTTGTCATGTCCTGGCAGCGTATCAATGATAAAGTCTTCATCCGGCGTGTTGTCGTAGGTGCAGGCCGCGCCGTAGAGCAGGCCACCCACGCCCGGGAGAATATTGCGCAGGAACGAGAAGGCTTCTGAACCATCCTGCGGACAAGCACCAAACGGTTTACGCTCGTCAGGTGAGGAGATAACTTGCCCCCCGTTGTGTTTTCCAATCTTGAGCGCGTCTTTTTCGGAAGGGAAACCGTAGAACTGATCGCCATTGGGCAACTCGCCGGTGAACGCCGGGAATTTATTCTGGGCACTGTAGCGACCATCCGACTGGAACCACGAAAAGACCTTACGCACGGGCTGGATCGGCAGGTCTGGCAGCAGGCGGGTGACCCAGGTTCCAGCGCTGATAAGCAAACGAGACGCCGAATATTCACCGTCCAGAGTCGTTACCGTCACGCCATCTGCGTTATGCGTGATGGCCTCCACCGGACAGTTAAACAATTGCGCACAGCCCGCTTTGGCGGCAAGGTCGATCCAGGTTTTGATGGCGGTTTCACAGTGCAACACCCCGGAGTTGGCTTCAAAGAGGCCAATATAATCGTCCGGGACGGTAATTTCTGGCCAGCGCGCGGTGATAGCCGGCGCGTCCAGCTTCTCAACCTCCAGATTAAAGGCCTTTGCGCTGCGTTCCACATTAGCCAGAAATTCCGAACGGGCCGGGCCAAGATTGATGACGCCCGTACGTTCGAAAATGCGCTCTTCAGTCTCTTTAGCCAGCGCGTCCCACAGCATCTGGGCTCGAAGCACCAGCGGAACATAGCGTTCCCCCTCGCCATAGGCATGGCGAATGAGACGCGTGTCGCCGTGGTGGCTACCTTCGCTATGGGGCGGCAGGTGAGAGTCAATCATCAGGACATTGAGTCCTGCCTGTGTCGCGTAATACCCGGCGGCCGATCCTACGGAGCCACTGCCAATAATGATTAGGTCATATCTCATATGCATCTCGTCACGTACGTTTTTTTTAGCAGAGTAATTAACAAAGCGGGTGCAAACAAGCGGGAAATAAATAAGGCACCGCGTGGGTGCCTGTTGAAAGAAAAGTGAGCATTCGGTTAGTGCCGTTTATACTCATTTTCCTGATAGTCGCCAGATTCTATTTTTGCAATTCCTGCCTCTAAAATAGAAATAAACTGACGGGCGACGTCTGTCGTAAGCCACAGCGTCTGTCCAACTTCCGCTTCTTCACGGTTCAGCTGATTTGGGGTCTGGTAGTGCAAACGCAGCATCAGTGCATCGTAGCTGTCTACGGTACTGATATCCCAGCCAACGAGTGGGTGGGTCTGGATGACTTCGCTATTCTTTTCCATTATAACCCCCATAATGCGTGTTAGAAGACAACGACTTCGAGGTTCAATGCATGTTTTTCTGAAAGCAACTTCAGTATACAAGTAATAAGGGTTCCTAAGGGAAAAATAAACAGCTAGCAACACATTTTTCTGCTTTTTAGGATTGTTCGAGCAATAAAACACCATCTTGTTCACGATTTTTAAAGAAGTTGCCGAATTATTTTGAACTTTCTGGAATTTCAGGCAAAAAAAAGCCGGGGCGACCCGGCAAAAAACACAATGAGGGAGCAGTGTTAATCTGTGATGAACCAGTCGTCAGCGCTCTCCCACGTTTCCTGCAGGATTTCGCTGATGCGATCTTTATCTTCTTTTGCACCGCCAATGACGGAAAGGTTGTTCGCCGCGGCGTAACGAACAGTGACGGCGCCTGCATTGTCGGGGAAGGTGTTATGAATACGACGGGATAATTCGCCTGCCAGTGCGTCAAGCGCGCCAGCAGGCAGAACGGTAGTTTTGGCTATGGTGACTTCAATACGCATAAATGCCCCCTGTGTAATACACTGTTTATTTATACAGGTATATTGTTCGTTTGACAACAAGGGGCGTTGATTATTTAGCGTTTTACCGTCCAGTTGACGGTTTCGCCTGCCAGGAAGGGGATCAGCGTATCATCCGTCAGGGCAATGGATGCCTCCACCTGGCTCGCTTTGCGCTCCAGTTCAATGAACGTGTCATTGACCGGCAGGCCGTAAAAGCGCGGGCCGTTGAGGGAGCAGAACGCTTCGAAATGTTCCAGCGCGTCCATCTCTTCAAATACCGTTGCATAGCTGGCAAGGGCCGTAGGGGCGTTGAAACAGCCTGCGCAGCCGCAGCTCGCCTCTTTACGATGGCGGGCGTGAGGCGCGGAGTCTGTGCCGAGGAAAGCGCGTGAAAAACCGCTGGCAACCAGTTCGCGCAGCGCCTGCTGGTGAACGTTGCGCTTAAGGATCGGCAGGCAGTACAGGTGAGGGCGTACCCCGCCTACCAGCATGTGGTTACGGTTAAACATCAGATGCTGTGGGGTGATGGTGGCGGCAATCAACTCGTTGCCGTCACGCACATATTCTGCGGCGTCTTTGGTGGTGATATGTTCAAAGACCACTTTAAGCGCAGGCAGGCGCTGACGCAGCGGTTCCATCACGGTCTCGATAAAGCGGGCTTCACGGTCGAAGATATCAATCTCGGCATGCGTGACTTCGCCGTGTACCAGCAACGGCATGCCCAGTTTCTGCATACGTTCCAGCACCGGCATGATGGCATCAATGCTGGTGACGCCGTGGCTGGAGTTGGTGGTGGCGTTTGCAGGATAGAGTTTCGCCGCCGTAAAAACGCCTTCGTTAAACCCGCGCTCAACTTCGTCCGGATCGAGAGAATCGGTCAGATAGCAGGTCATCAGCGGGGTGAAATCATGTCCAGCCGGGACGGCATCCAGAATGCGCTGGCGGTAGGCAATCGCGGCATCGACGGTGGTGACTGGCGGAACCAGGTTTGGCATGACAATCGCGCGGCCATAAATTTCACTGGTATAAGGCACGACGGTTTTCAGCATATCGCCATCGCGCAGATGGATATGCCAGTCGTCAGGGCGGCGGATTTTAAGAACCTGGGGTTGTGCAGTCATGGAAGCTCCGGCTTGTCAGGAATCAGTCATAAGGATGGCTGTTTTTGCCGGACACAAATCATAAGCGGAAACGTTTTCGTTTGCACACTTTTCCGTAAAAAAAAGGGCGCCGCAGCGCCCTTCAGGTTAATCGGTGAAAGGAATGATGATTTCTCCCGGTTTCACCTCTATACCTTTTGCGTATTTTTTCGCAAGGGCTTCACCCTTACTTTTGTCTTCGCTTAAGACATACGCCGGTTGCTGATTGAAATAGTTACGCAGCGACTGGTTCAGATAGGGCATCAGGGTTTGCAGAACCGGTGCCATCTTGTCCGGTGAAACCTGCGCATCGACTACTTCCATCTCCTGCAGGAAAATCGCGCCCTTCTCTTTGTTGAAAACCGGAAGTGCCTTCAGCTTGAGCTTGATGTTGGCTTTCTGGTTGCCAAAAAGGGAGGTCATATCAAGGCTGGCATCCCCGGCGAGGGTGACTTTGTTGGGCTCTTCACGACCAATCTGGCTGGTGAGATTGGTGAGAATGATATGCGCATCGGCAAGGCCTGGCACACCAATGTCTTTAGAGAAATTGTTATGTTTTTCCAGCGCCTGATTAATTTCCTGTTCACTGACGGTGTATTGCGTAAGCTGATTGCAGCCCGCCAGCAGGCCGCTAACGATAAATGCGGCGGCAATGACAATTTTCTTCATGGTGTTCCTCAACGAAAAATCGGCGCTTCTGTCCTGTAGCGTCAGTATGTCAGTGTGAAATGGCAGAAACCAGCAGAAAATACTGAGAAGTGAGGCGGGAGAGTTCTCCCGCCAACGAGAAGGATTATGCGCCCGGCTCGAGCATACCGCTCGCGCTGCGCTTCTGGCTGAACTGCCACCAGAGGGCCAGTAACGTCATAAAGCCCACTGCGCCGAGCATCATCCACGGCAGTTCCGGTTGATTCAGCGCTTTACCGGCATCGAACAGCCAGCCGCCGCCGGTGTAGCCTAACGCGCCACCAAAGGCCAGACCGAGTCGGCTGAATCCCATATAGCTGCCGCGGGCACGCGCGTCCGCAAGCGAGGCGCTCAGCGTTTCCCGGGCGGGCTCGGCGATGATGGAGCCGATATAGAAGGTGCAAATCAGCGTAAACAGCTGCTGGAGCGAGCTCACCAGACCGATCGGCATCATGCTCAGCGTCATCAGAAACAGCCCGGCCATCAGGCGATGTTCCAGGCGAAAATGCCGTTCGCTCCAGCGGGCGATGGGGTAGAGCAACGTCAGTGACAGGCAGGCTTCAATGGCGTACATCCATTTAACGGCAGCAGGTGTGCCCGCAATATCGTTTACCATGATCGGCAGCATCAGCATCACCTGCACGGCCAGCATGTAATACCCGGTCAGGGTCAATACGTAGGTGACAAAACGCTTGTCGCGAAGAACGCGACCTAGCCCCTCGCGCACCGGCGCTTTTACCGTCGACAGTTTCCAGGCGGGAAGATAGAGACCGTTAAACAGCGCGCACAAAATAAAGAGTACCGCCCCGGCCGCACAGACCAGACGGAAATCGTACTGCAGCAGCCAGCTTCCCAGCAATGCGCCAACCACCGCGCCGGCACTGTCCTGCATCATCAGAATGGAGAAGAAACGCCCCCGGTGCTGCGGGCGAATCAGCTTCACCACCAGCGCGGTACGGGGCGGGTCAAACAGCGTGCCGCCGATACCGGAGAGGAAGCAGGAAAACCAGAGCAGCCAGGGCTCGTGGGCAACGGCCATCGTGGCAAAGCCTGCCGCGCGGAGCAGCATACCGGTCACGATCATTGGTTTAGCGCCAAAGCGGTCAGCGATCGCGCCGCCAAAGACGCCCAGACCCTGCTGGACAAACTGACGCAGTCCCAGGGCAATACCGACCATTACCGCCGCCCAGCCCATTTGATCGACAAAGCGGATCGAGATGAGAGGGAATACGACAAAAAAGCCGAGCACGACCAGCATGTTATCGACTAACAGGAAATATTTACCCAGGCTCCTCGCCTGTGATACGCGGGACATTTTCCCTCCAGGGAAAATAAGAAGGTGAGCACGCTAACATTCTGCGGTGTCGCCACTTTTTTTCCCACCCCTGGACGCGACAATATTTTTTTATCAAAAGGGTGCTTTGATAGAGAGTTTTCATTGAAAAAGGTGAAAAGAGGTGAAAATGGTATGTCACTGTTTTCACAGACGGCACGGGCGCAGGTATAGTAAAGCTAATGGGCAAGCTGAAGTGACGGGAAGGAGTGGTATTGATGTTTGGCTATCGCAGTAATGTGCCAAAAGTGCGTCTGACAACGGACCGGCTGGTCGTTCGTCTGGTGCATGAGCGTGATGCCTGGCGTCTGGCGGATTATTACGCCGAGAATCGCCAGTTTTTGAAACCCTGGGAACCCGTTCGGGATGAGAGCCATTGTTACCCCTCCGGCTGGCAGGCGCGCCTCAGCATGATTGCGGAATTTCATAAGCAGGGTAGCGCGTTTTATTTTGCGTTGCTGGATCCAGAAGAGAAAGAAATTATCGGGATCGCCAATTTCTCGAATGTGGTGCGCGGGTCGTTTCACGCCTGTTACCTTGGCTACTCCATCGGTCAGAAATGGCAGGGGCAGGGGCTGATGTACGAGGCCTTAACGGCGGCAATCCGCTATATGCAACGTACGCAACACATTCATCGCATTATGGCGAACTATATGCCGCATAATCAGCGCAGCGGAAATTTACTGGCGCGCTTAGGGTTCGAGAAAGAAGGTTACGCCAAAGACTATTTGTTGATAGACGGCGAGTGGCGTGACCACGTGCTGACGGCGTTAACCACCCGTGACTGGACTGCAGGTCGTTAAGGAGAAAAGATGAAGTATCAGCTAAACGGTACAGAAGCGCGTGTGATTGGGTGCTTACTCGAAAAACAGGTCACCACGCCGGAGCAGTATCCGCTGTCCGTCAACGCCGTGACCATGGCCTGCAACCAGAAAACCAACCGCGAGCCGGTGATGAACCTCAGCGAGTATGAGGTTCAGGACGTGCTGGATGCGCTGGTAAAACGCCACTATCTGCGCACCGTCAGCGGCTTCGGTAACCGCGTGACCAAATACGAACAGCGTTTCTGTAACTCCGAATTTGGCGACCTGAAGCTGAGCAGCGCCGAAGTGGCGGTCGTTACTACGCTGCTGTTGCGCGGGGCGCAGACGCCGGGGGAGCTGCGCACGCGTGCTTCCCGTATGCATGAGTTTAGCGACATGCAGGAAGTTGAGCAGACGCTGGAGGGGCTGGCCGCACGTGAAGATGGCCCGTACGTTGTCCGTCTGGCCCGCGAGCCGGGTAAACGTGAAAGCCGCTATATGCATCTCTTCTGCGGTGACGTTGATATTTCAGTTAAGTCTCCTGTAACCGATATAACAACTGGCGATGACGATTTGGTTGCCCGTGTGGAGGCTCTGGAAGGTGAGGTTGCCGGGTTGAAACAACGTCTGGATGCATTACTGGCACATTTGGGAGACTGACGGTGAAAAAATTACGCATTGGCGTCGTGGGGCTGGGCGGAATAGCGCAAAAAGCCTGGCTACCGGTTTTAGGGGCTGCGACCGACTGGACGCTGCAAGGCGCATGGTCTCCTGGCCGTGAAAAAGCAGAGCGTATCTGCGCAACCTGGCGCATTCCGTATGCCGCCTCGCTGCAGGATCTGGCCCGCGAGTGTGACGCCGTCTTTGTGCATACCTCCACGGCCACCCACTATCAGGTGGTCAGCGAGCTGCTCAATGCGGGCGTCCACGTCTGCGTGGATAAACCGCTGGCGGAAAACGTACAGGACGCCGAACGCCTGATTGATCTGGCGGCGCGTAAAAACCTGACCCTGATGGTGGGGTTTAACCGCCGCTTTGCGCCGCTTTACCAGCAGCTGAAAGCGCAGTCCGGCAATATGGCTTCGCTGCGTATGGATAAGCATCGTACCGACAGCGTAGGGCCGAACGATCTGCGTTTTACCCTTCTTGATGATTATCTTCACGTGGTGGATACCGCGCTGTGGCTGAGCAACGGTAATGCACAGCTGAAAAGCGGCACCCTGGTCACTAACGAACGAGGGGAGATGGTGTACGCGGAACACCATTTTGCCGTTGAGCATCTTCAGATTACCACCAGTATGCACCGTCGCGCGGGCAGCCAGCGTGAGTTCGTTCAGGCCGTCACCGACGGTGCGCTGTATGACATTACCGATATGCGCGAGTGGCGCGAAGAGAAGGGCAATGGCGTTGTTACGCCTCCTGCACCCGGGTGGCAAAGTACGCTTGAGCAGCGTGGTTTCGCAGGATGTGCCCGTCACTTCATCACCTGTGTGCAAAATCAGACGGTTCCTGAAACGTCCGGCGAGCAGGCCATTCTGGCGCAGCGCATTGTGGAAAGACTCTGGCGCGATGCCATGAGTGAATAATTCGCTGTAACATCTGCCGATAGTAATTCGATGAAATCCGGTTAGACTAAGCGCCGCTTGTTGGCTTTGCCGGGTGGCGCTTACGCTAACCCGGCCTACAAATCCGTATGGTTCTGGAAATTCACGTTAATGAACTTATTAAAATCGCTGGCGGCAGTCAGCTCGATGACCATGTTTTCTCGCGTGCTGGGCTTTGCACGTGACGCGATTGTGGCAAGGGTTTTTGGTGCAGGAATGGCGACGGACGCCTTTTTCGTCGCGTTCAAATTGCCAAATCTGTTGCGTCGTATTTTTGCGGAAGGGGCATTTTCGCAGGCATTTGTGCCTATTCTCGCGGAATATAAAAGCAAGCAGGGCGAGGATGCGACCCGCGTTTTTGTCTCTTACGTCTCTGGGCTACTGACCCTGGCGCTGGCCGTGGTGACCATTATCGGGATGCTGGCCGCGCCGTGGGTGATTCTGGTGACCGCCCCCGGTTTTGCCGATACGGCTGATAAATTTGCACTGACCTCGCAGCTGCTGCGCATTACCTTCCCCTATATTCTGCTGATCTCGCTGGCCTCGCTGGTGGGGGCAATACTGAACACCTGGAACCGTTTCTCCGTTCCGGCGTTTGCGCCGACGTTCCTTAACGTCAGCATGATCGGTTTTGCCCTGTTCGCCGCGCCGTATTTCAACCCACCGGTACTGGCGCTGGCCTGGGCGGTAACCGTGGGCGGCGTGCTGCAGCTGGCGTATCAGCTGCCGCACCTGAAGAAAATCGGTATGCTGGTGCTGCCGCGCATTAATCTCAAAGATGCCGGCGCGATGCGCGTGATTAAGCAGATGGGGCCCGCCATTCTTGGCGTCTCCGTCAGCCAGATCTCGCTTATCATCAACACCATCTTTGCCTCTTTCCTCGTGTCGGGCTCTGTGTCGTGGATGTACTACGCGGACCGTCTGATGGAGTTTCCATCCGGTGTGCTGGGCGTGGCGCTGGGGACCATCCTGCTGCCGTCGCTGTCAAAAAGCTTTGCCAGCGGCAACCATGATGAATACTGCCGCCTGATGGACTGGGGGTTACGTCTCTGCTTCCTGCTGGCATTGCCAAGTGCGGTGGCGCTGGGGATTCTGGCCAAGCCGCTGACGGTGTCCCTGTTCCAGTACGGTAAATTCACTGCCTTTGACGCCGCGATGACCCAGCGGGCGCTGATTGCCTACTCCGTCGGCTTGATGGGGCTGATTGTCGTCAAGGTGCTGGCTCCGGGGTTCTACTCGCGTCAGGACATTAAAACGCCGGTGAAAATTGCCATTGTGACGCTGATTATGACGCAGCTGATGAACCTGGCGTTTATCGGCCCGCTGAAGCATGCCGGTCTGTCGCTGTCTATTGGTCTGGCGGCCTGTCTGAATGCCGGGCTGTTGTACTGGCAACTGCGCAAGCAGGATATCTTTACGCCGCAGCCGGGCTGGGCGAGCTTCCTTGTGCGGTTGATTATTGCAGTACTGGTGATGTCTGCGGCATTACTCGGGATGATGCATGTTATGCCAGAGTGGTCCCAGGGCACGATGCCTTATCGTCTGATGCGGCTGATGGCCGTGGTGGGCGTCGGGGTGGTAGCTTACTTTGCCACGCTCGCCGTACTGGGCTTCAAAGTGAAAGAGTTTGCCCGCCGTACGGCATAAACGCCAAAAGGGGAGTTCACCTTAGGGTGCTCCCCACTGCATGATTTGCCGCATATGCGTCAAATCGAAATCTTTTTCACACCCGCAATGCGCGCCGTCGCTGTCTGACCATCCGCACCGTACAGTCCGGTTTCTTTATGCGGCTTCAACACCTCAAGCGCCTGCTGATTACGCTCTATCTGGCCTTCAAGCAGCCAGCCGTTATGCTGGTTGAGGTCGCGCAGGTGCTGGGTTTTTTCCGTTATGGTCTGCCAGCGCTCAACAATATCGTCATTGGCGCTGCGCTTAGGATCCTGCTCAGCGCGTCGTTGCTGCTCCAGATAATCCAGCGTCGCCAGAAGCGAACTCTTATCCTCAGTAATCCGCTGCAACGCACTGCCGTTGATGTTACCGGAAGAGAGGTGCTGCTGTTCAGCGTCCATTACCGTTTTCAGGTCGTTCAGGACAACCGTCATGTGATCCAGTATTTCTGACAGTCGACTCATACGGTTAGTTACTCTGTAAGAAACTCTGTGCTTCCTGAATCAGGGCGTCAGCGATTTTGCTGGTGTCCATTTTCAGCTCGCCGTTACGAATTGCGGTTTTCAGCGCTTCCACACGTTCCATATTGATATCGTTGCTGCCGGGCTGCATCAGTTTTGCCTGGGCATCGCTCAGCGTCACGCTGGTGCTGTTAGACGTTGACGGTTTTTCCAGACGCGTTTTCTGAGGGGCAGCGTCATTCGTTTCGCGAGGCTGTACAGCGCTTACCGGCTTCAGGGCTGATGTACGATCAATGCTCATAGTGTTGTCCTCATCGAGGGTTCGCGGCGTTTGCGCCTGACATCATCATTAGTTGAATATTTATCGGCACGCGCCGCGAAATCTTTAAAAAGATTATAGGTTAATCAGAATATTCCCATCAGAATCGACGGTTCCGCTCACCACCTGGCCTGAGGACATTCTGACGCGGGCGTTTTGCGCGACCGCGGCATTGTTTAACGCTTTCCCTTCACTGTTGATGCTAAAGCCGTCTCCGTTGGCCACAACCATCACCTGCTGTCCCGCTTTGACACGCCATGCCTGGCGCAGCATTGAAAGCTGAATCGGCTGGCCTGGCGCAACATCGCGCAGGCTGACGGCATCCTGTGCCTGGTTCATTTCCAGCATTGTCCGTGGCGGGAGCTGATCCAGGCGCCCGCGCTTCAACGTCACGCTGTTTGCCTGCAGCAGGCTGCCACGCGCAATAGGCACGGCGGCAACAACATAATTGCCCGTCGCCTGAACGGCAACCTGTAAATAGCGTTTTTCGTTGGCGCAGCGAGCCAGCACGTTCACATTGCCCCACAGCTTCGTGGTTCCCGTGACGCTGAATGACGGTTGCTCACAGGTGGGGTACAGATTCGGGGGCGTACGTACGGTAACGGTAACGTCATCGCTAAAGCCTGCCAGCTTTTCAGCAAAGAAAGCCGTTAACTGATCCTGTAAACCTTCAGCCTGCACCAGAGGGCTAAACAGCAAGAAAGCCGCCACCAGACCACGTTTTAACGTTTGCATCGCAAGTTCCACCGTTTCCAGAGTTGACTGAATTCTACCTGCAGTGGTTTTGCATCAACGGAATAAATAGCGACGCATTTTGCGCTTATTCCGTCGATAGGGGGGACCGGGTGAGATTTAAGCTGTGAACTGAAATTTTGCCATCAGCGGAGGAGACATGCTCGATAAACTCGACGCCGCGTTACGTTTTCAGCAGGAAGCGCTCAATTTACGCGCCCAGCGGCAGGAGATTTTAGCCGCCAACATCGCTAACGCCGATACGCCCGGGTATCAGGCGCGCGATATTGATTTTTCCAGTGAACTCAAAAAGGTGATGGAGCGTGGACGTGCCGAAGGAACGGGTGTTGCACTTGCCATGACATCCTCTCGCCATATTCCTGCTCAGGCGATGACCGCGCCAGCGACCGATTTACTTTATCGCATCCCCGACCAGCCATCACTCGACGGTAACACCGTGGATATGGACCGGGAGCGTACGCAGTTCGCCGATAACAGCCTGAAATACCAGACGGGCCTGACCCTACTCGGCGGACAAATCAAAGGCATGATGAACGTCCTGCAGGGGGGCAACTGATAAATGGCCTTGCTGAACATTTTTGATATCGCCGGTTCGGCGTTAACCGCTCAGTCCAAACGTCTGAACGTGGCGGCCAGTAACCTGGCGAACGCCGACAGCGTGACCGGACCTGACGGACAGCCTTACCGTGCCAAACAGGTCGTCTTTCAGGTCGATGCGGCGCCCGGTGCGGCCACGGGCGGCGTGAAGGTGTCTGACGTGGTAGAGAGCCAGGCGCCGGACAAGCTGGTGTATGAGCCCGGTAACCCGCTTGCGGACGCTAACGGATACGTGAAGATGCCAAACGTGGATGTGGTAGGTGAGATGGTGAACTCCATGTCGGCCTCTCGTAGCTACCAGGCGAACGTCGAAGTGCTTAATACCGTGAAGAGCATGATGCTCAAAACACTCACTCTCGGCCAGTAAAGGAGACACACATGTCCATCGCCGTCAATGTGAATGATCCCACGAACACGGGTGTTAATAACACCCAAAGTTCGACAAGCTCCAGCTCCCTGACGGGAAGTAACGCCTCCGATTTGCAGAGCAGCTTTCTGACGCTGCTGGTGGCTCAGCTGAAGAACCAGGATCCCACGAACCCAATGCAGAACAACGAACTGACGACGCAGCTTGCGCAGATCAGTACCGTGAGCGGCATTGAGAAACTTAACACGACCCTGGGTTCCGTCTCCGGCCAGATTAACAGCAGCCAGTCTCTGCAGGCGGCCAGCCTGATTGGTCACGGGGTAATGATCCCGGGCACCACTATTCTTGCCGGCACCAGCACCACAGACGGTACCTCGACCACCACGACGACCCCGTTTGGCGTTGAATTGCAGCAGGCCGCTGACAAAGTGACTGCGACGATCACCGACTCGACCGGCGCGGTGGTTCGCACCATCGACATTGGTGAGCTGAAGGCGGGCGTTCATACCTTTACCTGGGATGGCAGCCTGGCGGACGGCACCAAAGCACCAAATGGCTCCTACAAAGTCGCGATTAGCGCCAGCAACGGGACAACCCAGCTGGTGGCGCAGCCGCTGCAGTTCGCGCTGGTTCAGGGCGTGATTAGAGGGGGCGACGGCAACAAACTGGATTTGGGTACCTCAGGTACCACCACACTCGACGAAGTTCGGCAGATTATCTAAGCCTTAACACTTATCAGGAGTAAGTCATGGCCTTTTCTCAAGCGGTCAGCGGCCTGAATGCTGCGGCCACCAACCTGGATGTCATTGGCAACAACATCGCCAACTCCGCGACCTATGGTTTTAAATCCGGTTCTGCTTCCTTTGCAGACATGTTTGCCGGTTCCAAAGTGGGTCTGGGCGTCAAAGTTGCGGGCATCACTCAGGACTTTACTGACGGCACCACCACCAATACCGGGCGCGGCCTGGACGTTGCCATCAGCCAGAACGGTTTCTTCCGTATGGTCGATGCAAACGGCTCGGTGTTCTACAGCCGTAACGGTCAGTTTAAGCTGGACGAGAACCGTAACCTGGTGAACATGCAGGGGATGCAATTAACCGGTTATCCGGTTGCCGGCACGCCATCAACGGTTCAGACCGGTGCGAATCCACAGGCGATTAATATCCCGACCACGCTGATGGCCGCGAAGTCCACCACCACGGCTTCCCAGCAGATTAACCTCAATTCCACCGACACCGCACCGACCACCGCCTTTGATCCGGCTAACCCGGATACTTACAACAAAAAAGGCACGGTAACCGTCTTTGATAGCCAGGGTAATGCGCACAACATGAACCTGTTTTACGTCAAAGATGCGACTCCGGCCAACTCCTGGAAAGTGTATGCCCAGGACGGTAGCGTGACCGGCAGCACGGCGGCACTGGCCACCACGCTGACCTTCGATAATAACGGGACGCTGACCGGTGGTGGAAACGTCACCCTGATGACAGAGATCATCCCGGGTGCGACCCGTGCGACCTTCGCCATGAGTTTTGCTAACTCTATGCAGCAGAACACCGGCGCAAACAATATCGTGGCGACCAGCCAGAACGGCTTCAAGCCGGGCGATCTGGTGAGCTATCAGATCAACGATGACGGTACCGTGGTGGGGAACTATTCCAACGAACAGACTCAGGTGCTGGGTCAGATCGTGCTGGCAAACTTCGCCAACAACGAAGGCCTGAAGTCTGAAGGCGATAACGTCTGGTCGGCTACCCAGTCCTCCGGCGTGGCGCTGCTGGGTACGGCGGGAAGCGGTAACTTCGGTACGCTGACCAACGGTGCGCTGGAAGCCTCAAACGTCGATCTGAGTAAAGAGCTGGTGAACATGATTGTCGCGCAACGTAACTATCAGTCGAACGCGCAGACCATCAAGACCCAGGATCAGATCCTCAACACGCTGGTTAACCTGCGTTAAGCGGCTAACAGGAAAGCGCAATGGATCACGCAATATATACCGCGATGGGCGCGGCAAGTCAGACGCTCAATCAGCAGGCCGTTACTGCCAGCAACCTGGCAAACGCCTCGACGCCGGGCTTTCGCGCGCAGCTGAATGCGTTGCGCGCGGTGCCGGTAGAAGGTCTTTCCCTGCCGACCCGTACGCTGGTCGCCGCCTCTACCCCTGGCGCAGATATGACGCCAGGGCAGATGGATTACACCTCACGCCCGCTGGACGTTGCGCTGCAGCAGGACGGCTGGCTGGCGGTGCAGACCGCTGATGGCAGCGAAGGCTATACCCGTAACGGGAATATCCAGGTTAGTGCAACCGGCCAGTTGACGATTCAGGGTCATCCGGTGATGGGGGAAGCGGGTCCGCTGACGGTGCCTGAAGGCTCTGAGTTGACCATCGCGGCTGACGGTACCATCTCCGCGTTGAACCCGGGCGATCCGGCCAATACCGTTGCCCCTGTCGGACGACTGAAACTGGTAAAAGCGGAAGGCAAAGAGGTGCAGCGTGGTGACGACGGGATGTTCCGTCTGACCCAGGCTGCTCAGGCTACCCGTGGTGCTACGTTACAGGCCGATCCGAGCATCCGCGTGATGTCCGGCGTTCTGGAAGGCAGTAACGTCAAGCCGGTAGCCGCCATGAGCGACATGATCGCCAGCGCCCGTCGTTTCGAAATGCAGATGAAAATTATCAGCAGCGTGGATGAAAACGCGGGCAAGGCTAACCAACTTCTGTCTATGAGTTAACAGGACTCTTTATGATCAGTTCTTTATGGATCGCGAAAACTGGCCTGGACGCGCAGCAAACCAACATGGATGTGATTGCCAACAACCTGGCAAACGTCAGCACCAATGGTTTCAAGCGTCAGCGCGCCGTTTTCGAAGATTTGCTTTATCAAACCATCCGTCAGCCGGGCGCGCAGTCTTCTGAACAGACGACGTTGCCGTCAGGTCTGCAGATCGGTACCGGTGTTCGCCCGGTGGCCACCGAGCGTCTGCACAGCCAGGGCAACCTGTCTCAGACCAACAACAGTAAAGACGTGGCAATCAAAGGTCAGGGCTTCTTCCAGGTGCAGTTGCCTGACGGTACTTCTGCCTATACCCGTGACGGCTCGTTCCAGGTCGATCAGAACGGCCAGCTGGTGACGGCGGGCGGTTTCCAGGTTCAACCTGCGATCACCATTCCGGCGAACGCCCTGAGCATTACTATCGGCCGCGACGGTGTGGTCAGCGTGACCCAGCAGGGCCAGGCTGCGCCGGTCCAGGTTGGACAGCTCAACCTGACCACCTTCATGAACGATACCGGTCTGGAAAGCATTGGTGAGAACCTCTACACCGAAACGCAATCCTCCGGTACGCCAAATGAAAGCACGCCTGGCCTGAACGGTGCGGGTTTGCTGTATCAGGGGTATGTAGAAACCTCCAACGTGAACGTGGCGGAAGAGCTGGTGAATATGATCCAGGTTCAGCGCGCGTATGAAATTAACAGTAAAGCAGTCTCGACGACCGATCAGATGCTGCAAAAACTGACGCAACTCTAAGGTGTTGCCCGGTGCGGTAAACGCCGCACCGGCTCCCTGTTTTCGAAGATGAAGGCAATGCAAAAAAACGCGGCGTTTCGTTATCCGATACTGACTGTCCTGGCCGTCACCCTCAGCGGGTGTGCCTGGATCCCGTCTAAACCATTAGTCCAGGGTGCGACGACTGCCCAACCCGTTCCTGGCCCTGCGCCAGTGGTAAACGGCTCTATTTTCCAGACCGCGCAGCCGATTAATTACGGTTATCAGCCGCTGTTTGAAGATCGCCGCCCGCGTAACGTCGGCGATACATTGACCATTGTTCTGCAGGAAAACGTCAGCGCGAGCAAGAGTTCGTCGGCGAATGCCAGCCGCGATGGCAAAACCAATTTTGGCTTTGACACCGTACCGCGTTATCTGCAAGGACTCTTCGGCAATGCGCGAGCGGACGTTGAGGCTTCCGGCGGCAATACCTTTAACGGTAAAGGTGGCGCGAACGCCAGCAATACCTTTAGCGGCACGCTGACGGTCACGGTTGACCAGGTGCTGGTTAACGGCAACTTACACGTTGTGGGTGAAAAACAGATCGCCATTAACCAGGGCACTGAATTCATTCGCTTCTCGGGCGTGGTGAATCCACGCACCATCAGCGGCACCAACACCGTTCCGTCCACTCAGGTGGCGGATGCGCGCATTGAGTACGTCGGTAACGGCTACATTAATGAAGCGCAAAATATGGGTTGGCTGCAGCGCTTCTTCCTTAATTTATCGCCGATGTAAGCGAGGTGACCCATGTTTAAATCGATCTTCGCCGTGGCGCTGGTTCTGGTGGCTACCTTTGCCCAGGCTGACCGTATTCGCGATCTCACCAGCGTTCAGGGCGTACGCGAGAACTCGCTGATTGGCTATGGCCTGGTGGTGGGGCTGGACGGTACGGGTGACCAGACAACCCAGACGCCATTCACGACGCAGAGCCTGAACAACATGCTTTCCCAGCTCGGTATTACCGTTCCGGCGGGAACCAACATGCAGCTGAAAAACGTGGCTGCGGTCATGGTCACGGCCTCTTACCCGGCGTTTGCACGCCAGGGGCAGACCATTGATGTGGTGGTCTCCTCTATGGGGAACGCCAAAAGCCTGCGCGGCGGTACGCTGCTGATGACGCCGCTGAAAGGCGTCGACAGCCAGGTCTATGCCCTGGCGCAGGGTAACATTCTGGTCGGCGGTGCGGGGGCCTCTGCTGGCGGTAGCAGCGTGCAGGTGAACCAGCTGAACGGCGGACGCATTACCAACGGCGCGATCATTGAGCGTGAACTGCCGACCCAGTTCGGCGCCGGGAATACCATCAACCTGCAGCTGAACAACGAAGATTTCACCATGGCGCAGCAGATCGCCGACACCATCAACCGCAGCCGCGGCTATGGCAGTGCGACGGCGCTGGATGCCCGTACCGTGCAGATCCGTACCTCCACGGGCAGCAGCAACCAGGTGCGCATGCTGGCCGATATCCAGAATATGGAAGTGAACGTCCCTGTTCAGGATGCCAAAGTGATCATCAACTCCCGTACGGGCTCCGTGGTGATGAACCGGGAAGTCTCGCTGGATAGCTGCGCCGTGGCGCAGGGTAACCTCTCCGTGACGGTTAACCGTTCTGCCAACGTCAGCCAGCCGGATACCCCATTTGGTGGCGGCCAGACGGTGGTGACGCCACAAACGCAGATTGATTTACGTCAGAGCGGTGGTTCTCTGCAGAGCGTACGCTCCAGCGCCAACCTGAACAGCGTCGTGCGTGCGCTGAATGCGCTGGGTGCCACGCCGATGGATCTGATGTCCATTCTGCAGTCCATGCAAAGTGCAGGCTGTCTGCGCGCCAAACTGGAAATCATCTGATGCTGACCGATAGCAAACTGTTGACCAGTGCCGCCTGGGATGCCCAGTCGCTCAACGAACTGAAAACCAAAGCAGGTAAAGACCCGGCGGCGAATATCCGCCCGGTCGCCCGCCAGGTGGAAGGGATGTTTGTACAGATGATGCTGAAAAGCATGCGTGAAACCCTGCCGAAAGACGGGATGTTCAGCAGCGATTCAACGCGTCTTTACACCAGCATGTATGACCAGCAGATTGCGCAGCAGATGACCGCCGGTAAAGGCCTCGGTCTGGCTGACATGATAGTCAAACAGACCGAAGCCGCGCAGGGGATCCAGCCGAAAGATGAGCCGCAGCAGGTACCGATGAAGTTTGACCTGCAAACGGTGACCAGCTATCAGAACCAGGCCCTGACGCAAATGGTGCGTAAAGCGATACCGAAGGCGACGGTGAGCAGCGACGAGCCGCTCTCCGGTGACAGCAAAGACTTTCTGGCGCAGCTTTCGCTGCCGGCCCGCCTTGCCAGTGAGCAGAGCGGTGTGCCACACCATCTGATTCTGGCTCAGGCCGCGCTGGAATCCGGGTGGGGCCAGCGCCAGATCCGTAAGGAAAACGGCGACCCGAGCTTTAACATCTTCGGCGTGAAGGCCACCTCCAGCTGGAAGGGACCGACAACGGAGATCACCACCACCGAATACGAGAACGGTGCGGCGGTGAAGGTGAAAGCGAAATTCCGTGTTTACAGCTCCTATCTGGAAGCATTGTCCGACTATGTCGGTCTGCTGAGCCGAAATCCACGTTATACGGCCGTTACGCAGGCGGCGACGGCGGAGCAGGGCGCTCAGGCCCTGCAAAACGCAGGCTACGCGACCGACCCGAACTACGCTCGTAAGCTTACCAGCATGATCCAGCAGCTGAAATCCATGGGCGAGAAGGTCAGTAAAGCCTATAGCACAGATATTGAAAATCTGTTCTGAAAGTTCTCAAGTCCCGGTGGAGGTTGCCGATAACCTTCATCAGGACTCGTGTCTGAACGTATAAAAGGAACCCCCATGTCCAGTTTGATTAACAGCGCCATGAGTGGCCTCAGTGCCGCGCAGTCGGCACTCAATACCGTCAGTAATAATATTTCAAGCTATAACGTGGCAGGTTACACCCGCCAGACCACGGTACTGGGTGCCTCTAACAGCACGCTGACCGGCGGTGGCTGGGTGGGTAACGGGGTGTATGTCTCCGGTGTCCAGCGTGAGTATGACGCTTTCATCACCAACCAGCTGCGCGCCGCGCAGACCCAGAGCAGCGGCCTGACGACGCGCTATCAGCAGATGTCAAAAATTGACGATGTGCTCTCCGATACCACGAACTCGCTTTCCACCACCCTGCAGGATTTCTTCAAGAGTCTGCAAACGCTGGTGAGCAACGCCGAAGACCCGGCTGCACGTCAAACGGTGCTGGGTAAAGCGGACGGTCTGGTGAATCAGTTCAAAACGAACGATCAGTATCTCCGTGACCAGGATTCACAGGTTAATACGGCGATTTCTACCAGCGTCGATCAGATCAATAACTATGCGAAGCAGATTGCCAATCTGAACGATCAGATTTCCCGTCTCACCGGTGTTGGCGCGGGTGCATCGCCTAACGAACTGCTCGATCAGCGCGATCAGCTGGTGAGTGAACTGAATAAGATTGTCGGTGTTGACGTCACCATACAGGACAGTGGCACCTACAACATCTCTATCGCCAACGGCTACAGCCTGGTACAGGGCAGCAACGCAAGCCAGCTGGCGGCGGTGAAATCCAGCGCGGATCCTGCGCGTACAACCATTGCTTATGTGGATGCCGTAGCGGGTAGCGTGGAGATCAAGGAAAAACAGATCACCACGGGGTCGCTTGGGGGGCTGTTAACGTTTCGTTCTCAGGATCTGGATCAGGCGCGAAATACGCTTAACCAGATGGCGCTGGCGTTTGCTGATGCCATGAATACCCAGCATCAGGCTGGCTTTGATGCAAACGGGGACCCAGGCGGTAAACTGTTCGACTTTGGATCTCCGGCGGTGCTGAGTAATGGCAAAAATACCGGAAGTGCGTCTGTTACGGCCACGATGACGGACAGTACTAAGGTCCAGGCGACAAACTATAAAGTTGAGTACAACGGTACTGACTGGACAATCACGCGTCTTTCAGACAACACCAGCTTCACGGCCCAGCCTGATACCAGTGGTAATCTGTCGTTTGATGGTCTCAACGTCAATATTAGTGGCTCAGCCAATACTAAAGACAGTTTCATCGTCAAACCGGTGAATGACGTTATCATCAATATGGACGTTACGATCAGCGACGAGTCCAAACTGGCGATGGCTTCAGCGAATGGAAGCGGAGCAAGCGACAATACCAATGGCCAAAAGCTCCTGGATTTGCAGAGCGCCAGGCTGGTGGGTGGGAATAAAACCTTTAACGATGCTTATGCCTCACTGGTCAGTACGGTGGGTAGCACCACGGCGTCGCTGAAAACCAGCAGTGAAACCAAAGTTAACGTGGTGACGCAGCTTACCAAACAACAGCAGTCAATCTCCGGGGTTAACCTGGATGAAGAGTATGGCAACCTCCAGCGCTATCAGCAGTACTATCTGGCGAATGCGCAGGTGCTTCAAACGGCGAGTACGCTGTTTGATGCATTGATCAATATCCGCTAAGGCTGAGGCATAAAAAATGCGTATTAGTACTCAAATGATGTATGAGCAAAGCATGCGCGGCGTGACGAACTCCCAAAGCCTCTGGCTAAGCTACGGCGAGCAGATGTCTACGGGTAAGCGCGTCAACCGTCCTTCTGACGACCCGATTGCCGCCTCGCAGGCCGTTGTGCTCTCTCAGGCTCAAACACAAAACAGCCAGTATGCGCTGGCGCGCTCCTTCGCTACGACAAAAGTTTCGCTGGAAGAGAACGTGTTATCGCAAGTGACAACCGCTATCCAGGCTGCTCAGGAAAAGATTGTCAATGCGGGCAACGGCACGTTAAGTGATGATGACCGCGCTTCGCTGGCAACGAACCTGCAAGGTATTCGCGATCAGCTAATGAACCTGGCTAACAGCACGGACGGTAACGGTCGCTATATCTTTTCAGGATACAAAACCGAAGCGGCGGCTTTTGACCAGACTACCGGTGACTATAAGGGCGGCGGGACGCCAATCAGCCAGCAGGTTGACTCCGCGCGCACGATGCAAATAAGCCATACGGGCGCAGAAGTTTTCGACAGCTTCACCAGCAATGCGAAACCAGAGCCGGCGGGGAGTACGCAGGAAACGAATTTGTTCAAGATCCTCGACACCGCTATCGGGGCGCTGAATACGCCGATTGGTGATGACGAAACGAAAGCCGAGGCGTTTACTGCGGCTATTGATAAAGCCAACCGTGGCCTGAGCAACTCTCTCAACAACGTTCTGACCGTGCGCGCCGATCTCGGCATTAAGCTGGATGAGCTAGGGAAGCTGGATTCTCTGGGTGAAGACCGTGCTCTGGGCCAGACCCAACAGATGAGTGACCTGGTTGACGTGGACTGGAACTCGGTAATTTCATCCTACACCATGCAGCAGGCGGCCTTGCAGGCCTCGTATAAAGCGTTTAGCGATATGCAGGGCATGTCTCTGTTCCAGCTGAACAAATAACATCTTGACCTCTTAGAACATGTCTTGAAACTGGCATGTTTTGCTGCCCAATCCGTCTGGATTGGGCATTTTTTTTATGCCATTTCCGCCGGCGCTGAGGCGAGGCGGGCGCTTTCAACCAGACGGATTGCCAGCGCAATGATGCCGCATACCGTTGCCAGAGCGACCACGCCCGTCCAGCCCGCCAGCGTATAAATATTGCTGCCTAATGCGGAGCCCAATGCCATGCCGATAAAGATCACGGTAAAGAGCAGGGCGTTAAGACGACCGCGCGCCTGCGGTTCAAGGCTATAGACCAGATTCTGGTGTGCAACCAGGCTGGACTGCAGACCCAGATCGAACCCGACGGCAGAGAGGGCAATCAGAACCAGCTGTCCGTGCACCCCCAGCGCGGGCATCAGGAACATCAGGGCAAACGAGATGGTCACGAGGATAGCACCGAGCTGCGTGACTTTCCCGGCACCCAATTTGTCTGCCAGACCACCCGCCAGCGGCGCGGCTAACGCACCGGCCGCACCGGCGATACCAAAACCACCCGCGACTGCACTCCCGAGGTGATAGCGTTCCAGCAGCATGACCGCCAGCGTAGACCAGAAGGCACTAAAGGCAATCGACAGAAAACCCTGAGCCAGCGCCGCACGGCGCAGAGCGGGGTAACGACGCCACAAATGTGCCATTGAGTGCATAAGCGCGGGATAGCTCAGTGTGGAGTGAATGGCAAAACGAGGAAGTACCGCCCACATCACCACGCCGATAAATGCAATGCTTGCCGCAGCCAGCTGATACATCACGCGCCAGCCGAACGCTTCGCCCACGACACCGCTGACGGTTCGGGAGAGCAAAATCCCCAGCAGCAGACCGGTCATCACCGTACCCACGGTTTTCCCCTGTTTACCTTCCGGCGCAAGAATAGCCGCTGCCGGGACAATATCCTGCGCCATGGTGGCGGCCATGCCGATGAGCAGACTCGTCAGCAGCAGGGAGTGGATCTGTCCGGTCAGACTACAGCCCAGAAGAAACAGCGCCAGCGCAGCACTTTTTATCAGTATTAACGTCCTGCGGTCGTGGCGGTCGCCGAGCGGTAACAGGAACAGGATCCCTAAGGCATAACCGGCCTGGGTGAGCGTCGGGACCATGCCCATTCCTTCGATACTCAGGTGAAGGTCTACGCCCATCAGGGGCAGCAGAGGCTGGGCATAATAGATAGATGCCACGCTAAAGCCAGCCCCGAGTGCCAGCATTAAAATGACCCAGCGGCTTACGGCATGGGCGGCAGTGGTTGTGTTCATAAGACATTCCTCATTCATGGTGTACGGCTATTTTTTACCAGGACGCCTTGCGACGGTAGCGGGCCCGGTGGTAAAACGCTTATACGTTGAACGTATAAGTGGAAAGATAATGAAAAGAGTTGAGCGTATAGACAGGGTGGAGTTAATGCGAACGTTTGTCCGTATTGTTGAGGCTGGTTCACTCTCTGCTGCGGCACGCCAGCTGGCAACAACCCAGGCCACGGTGAGTCGACGGCTGCAATCGCTTGAGACGATGCTGGGCGTACGCCTGATGTTGCGCACCACCCATACGACACGGCTGACGGATGACGGTGAACGCTGCTATCAGCACGCTCGTCGGGTGATTGACAGCTGGCTGGCACTGGAAGATGAGGTGGGGCAGACGGAAGATGAACCGGTAGGTGTGCTGAGGGTGCGGGCACCGCACGCGTTTGGTCAGGATCAACTCCTGCAACCGTTAACCGAGTTTTTGCAGCGTTATCCGCAGCTTTCCATTGAATGGTTGCTCAACGATCGGTCGGCTGATTTTCTCGGTGACAACCTTGATTGTGCTATTCGGGTGGGGGCAGAAGTCGATCCGGCGACCGTATCCGTGCTGCTGGCGGAAGTGCCGCGCTCGGTGGTGGCATCTCCGGCATTACTGGCCCGTTTCCCGGCGGTTAACACGCCTGAGGATTTGCAACCGTTTCCGTGGATTGCCATTAACTCTTTCTACCAGCGTCATGTAGAGCTTTTTCATGATGCGTCGTCAGCCACCGCGCGAATTGACATTACTCCGCGCCTCAGCACCGACAGCCTGTATGTTGCACGTAAAACGGCACTCACCGGGCTGGGTGTGGCGGTAGTGTCAAGCTGGACGGTACATGACGATATTCGGGAAGGGCGGCTGGTGCATGTGCTGCCAGAGTGGCAACCGGCGGCATTACCGGTGCATCTGGTTTATCCCTGGTCTCGTTATTATCCTGCGCGTTTGCGGCGTTTTCTGGAGTTGATGCGGCAGGTCATGCCGGAGGTAACGGGAATGAGAAAGCCCGTGCAGCAGCCATAAAAAAGCCGACCCGAAGGTCGGCTTTCAGCGCCAGCGTCCGTTATTCAACAGACTGCGGACGGGTGGCTGGTGCAGTAGCCTTGTGCGTAGCACTGTGACCACCGGCTGCACCTTTACCTTCGAAGTTGAATTCCGGGCGAACCCAGTCGCTGTGACGCGGTGCTTCAGGCACATAATCCGGTGCCGGAGCACGTGTCATCGGCGCTGTTGCAACGTGAACTGGCGCAGGCGCGGCGACAATCTTAACCGGCTCTGGCTCCACTTCAGGCGCTTTCACGTCTTCGACAACCGGTTCAACCTGAATCTCAACGTCCTGAACAACGTCTTCAGCGGTGGTTTCGACGATGGCTTCAGCGGTCTCTTCCACTGCGGCTACAGGTTCAGCCTCTTCAGCGACGTCCTTAGCGACCACGACATCTTCTTCAGCAATCAGCTGTGGAGCGGCTTCAACCGGCGCGGCAATCACTTCAGGGTGCGTGGTTTCGACTTCTACAGCCTGAGGTTCTGCTGTTTCAACAGCCTGAGGCTCAACCACGGTTGCGGCTTCAGTCACGACCTCTTCAACCGCGGCGACAGGTGCAATCACCTCTTCGGTCACAGCCTGTTCTTCAACAGCCTGCTCCGGGCGAGCAACCGGGTAACGGATCCAGACTTTGCCGGATGCCATTTCAGGTGACGCGCACGCGACGGTCAACGGCATTGGAGACTGAGTCGGGTAACGCTCGTCACGGTAACGACGACGACGCTGGCCGCTGACGCGCAGATGACGCGGAGAACGACGTGAACGGCGCGGCATGCCTGCGTTGTCACGGTTTTCCCCATTCTCATCCTGCTCAACGTGATTTTCCACAACGGCTGGCAGATCAACTTTTGCAATCTGCGTACCCGTTGCGGCTTCCGGTACTTCAGCCACTACAGCTGCGGTTTCTTCTGCCTGAGGAGCACCAATGCGCACTTTCTGCGTCAGCTGGCGCTGCTTACGACGTGGCATAACCTGAGTACGTTCTTCCTGCTCGCTGTCCTGCTGCTCTACAGGCTCTTCGCGGTTCAGATTTTTGACTTCCTGCTGCGCCTGACGTTTCTCGTCGTTACGACGACGGCTACGTTCGCGACGTGGCTGCTGGTCGTCACGCTGTTTGCCTTTCTCAGACTCATCGCCCGCCTGCTGGCGAATTTCACGATCTTCAACGTTCTGCTGTTGTTTCTCGCGACGGTTGCGACGGTTGTCTTCGCGTTGCTCACGGCCTTCGCTGTTGTCTGAACGGTTGTCACGACGGTCGTTACGATCGTTACGGTCGTTGCGGTCATTACGATCGCGGCGGTTGTTCTGACGTTTACGACGATCCTGCTGACGCTCAGGTTTAGCCGCTTTTGGTTCTTCTTTCGGCTGCTCTGGCTGGACTTCTTCACCCGCAAACATCTTTTTCAGCGCGCCGAAGAAGCGGCTCAGCAGACCCGGTTGCGCCGGCTGGGCTTTCGGTGCAGCGGCTTCTGGTTTCTGCACGACAGGTTTAGTGACCGGTTTTTCCAGGGCCGCTTCTGGCGGTGCTTCTGGCATGATGAAAGTGGCTAACGCAGGCTGCTCTGGCAGTTTGCGCTCGGCGGGTTCCTCATCGGAAGGCAGCGCCATCTCTTCTTCATGCAGCTTCGGCAGCAGGTAGCTGAGAGTGGTCGTCTCTTCGCCCTTACGCACGCGCAGCACGTGATAGTGTGGGGTCTGCATCTGGTCGTTTGGCACGATGATACAGCGAACGCCGCCCTGACGTGCTTCGATAGCACTTACCGCTGCACGTTTTTCGTTCAGCAGGTAAGAGGCAACGGGCACCGGCACAATGGCGTGAACCTCTTTGGTGTTCTCTTTCAGCGCTTCTTCTTCAATCAGACGCAGAATGGAGAGGGACAGAGATTCGTTATCACGCACGGTACCGGTGCCGGAGCAGCGCGGACAAACGTGATGGCTGGACTCGCCGAGAGACGGGCTCAGACGCTGACGAGACATCTCCAGCAGGCCAAAGCGTGAGATATGGCTAATCTGGATACGCGCCCTGTCCTGACGCACCGCTTCGCGCAGACGGTTTTCAACCGCACGCTGGTGGCGTACAGGGGTCATGTCGATGAAGTCGATAACAATCAGACCACCCAGATCGCGCAGGCGGAGCTGGCGGGCGATTTCATCAGCGGCTTCGAGGTTAGTGTTGTAGGCGGTCTCTTCGATGTCACCGCCGCGTGTAGCACGCGCGGAGTTGATGTCGATAGCGGTCAGCGCTTCAGTGGTATCGATAACGATAGAACCGCCGGAAGGCAGACGCACTTCACGCTGGAAGGCTGACTCAATCTGGGATTCAATCTGATAGTGGCTGAACAGCGGGATTTCACCGGTGTACAGTTTGATTTTGCTGGTGAAATCCGGACGACCCAGTGCGGCGATGTGCTGGCGAGCCAGTTCAAGCACTTTTGGGTTGTCGATCAGGATTTCACCGATGTCCTGACGCAGGTAGTCACGGAAGGCACGCACGATAACGTTGCTTTCCTGGTGGATCAGGAACGGAGCAGGGCGGCTTTCTGCAGCTTTCTGGATAGCTTCCCAGTGCTTCAGGCGGAAGCTTAAGTCCCACTGCAGCGCTTCGGCAGATTTGCCCACGCCTGCGGTACGCACGATAAGCCCCATGCCATCCGGCAGCTCAAGGCTTGCCAGCGCTTCTTTCAGCTCGGTACGGTCATCACCTTCGATACGGCGAGAGATGCCACCCGCACGCGGGTTGTTTGGCATCAGCACCAGATAGCTCCCTGCCAGGCTAATAAAGGTAGTCAGTGCGGCACCTTTGTTGCCACGCTCTTCTTTATCAATCTGGACGATAACTTCCTGACCTTCACGCAGAACATCTTTGATGTTTGGGCGGCCATGGGCGTTGTAGTTGGCAGGGAAATATTCGCGGGCGATTTCTTTCAGAGGGAGGAAACCATGACGCTCAGCACCGTAATCAACAAATGCAGCTTCAAGGCTGGGTTCAATGCGGGTGATTTTACCTTTGTAAATGTTCGCTTTTTTCTGTTCGTGTCCAGGACTTTCGATATCCAGATCGTACAGGCGCTGCCCATCCACAAGGGCGACACGCAACTCTTCTTGCTGAGTTGCGTTGATTAACATTCTTTTCATCGTAACTTACTCGTTATTCTTACATTGACGACAAAGCTGCGGGCAAGGTGACGCTTTCCGGGGTATGAACCGATGGCCTCGTGTCTGTTCACGTCGCCAACCTCACGGTTGTCGCTCGCTTAAGAGGCGCAGAGTGTCGGTTGCCTGTATTTCATACGGAAACACAGCGCAATTATCAGGGGAATTGCCTGGGTAGAACTCTCCAGAGAACAATCCTTATACCGGGAAGTACTGCAACCCGCAGCCCGCTAACTGCCTGAAAGATCAATACGTCTTACGCCATTGCTGCGTGGATGATCGGTCAGGCAAAATTGGTCATTCCGTCAACATCCTTACGTAACCAGGATTTAACACGGAAAACGGCTTCATTATTCCACTGCTCGCCGGGTTATAGCAAGATGACTTTTACCAATTATCACCCGGTTACTCACAGTTTCTTCACTTCAAAACGGTGATTGGTTTAATAACCACCAAATCGATTGCGTGAAACGGGGTGCAGGCCGGACAAAAGTAAATATAAGCATAGAAAAATGAGTGGCGCTAATGGCTGACGATATTTAGAATCGCCAACCATGAAAACAGAGACTCCAGCCGTAAAAATGGTTGCTATCGCGGATGATGACGCGGGGCAACGTATCGACAACTTTTTGCGTACCCAACTGAAAGGGGTGCCAAAGAGCATGATTTACCGCATCCTGCGTAAGGGCGAGGTGCGGGTTAACAAAAAACGCGTGAAGCCCGAGTACAAACTCGAGGCGGGTGATGAAGTGCGCATTCCGCCGGTGCGCGTTGCCGAGCGTGAAGAAGAGACCGTTTCACCTAAATTACAGAAAGTGGCGGCTCTGAGTGATGTGATCCTGTATGAAGACGACCACATTCTGGTGCTGAACAAGCCGTCAGGGACCGCAGTCCACGGCGGTAGCGGCCTGAGCTTCGGCGTGATTGAAGGGTTACGCGCTCTGCGTCCGGAAGCCCGTTTCCTCGAGCTGGTTCACCGTCTTGACCGCGATACCTCCGGCGTGCTGCTGGTGGCGAAAAAGCGTTCCGCGCTGCGTTCCCTGCATGAGCAACTGCGTGAGAAAGGCATGCAGAAGGATTATCTCGCGCTGGTGCGCGGTCAGTGGCAGTCCCATGTGAAAGTGGTGCAGGCGCCGTTGCTGAAGAACATTCTGCAAAGCGGTGAGCGCATCGTCCGCGTAAACCAGGAAGGGAAACCGTCTGAGACGCGCTTTAAAGTTGAAGAGCGCTATGAGTTTGCCACGCTGGTACGCTGCAGCCCGGTGACGGGGCGTACCCATCAGATTCGCGTGCATACCCAGTTTGCGGGCCATCCGATTGCGTTTGATGACCGCTATGGCGATCGCGAATTTGATAAGCAGCTGGCGGGAACCGGCTTGTCTCGTCTGTTCCTGCATGCGGCTGCGCTGAAGTTTACCCATCCGAATACCGGGGAAGTCATTCGTATTGAAGCGCCGCTGGATGAGCAGTTGAAACGCTGCCTGAAGGTTTTGCGCGGCTGATTATGTGCCGGGTGGCGCTGCGCTTACCCGGCCTACGAAACCTGTAGGCCCATGCAAGCGAAGCGCCGCTGGGCAAACGTCACAGGGTCAGCGGATTACACGCTTCTCTGCGCAACATCTGGCACAGTGCAATCAGCGGTAATCCCACCAGCGTATTCGGATCGCGACCGTCCAGCTTGTCGAATAGCGCAATCCCCAATCCTTCACTTTTAAAACTTCCCGCACAGTTCAGCGGACGCTCCCGGCGTACATAATCCATGATCTCCTGCTCGCTGAGATGGCGGAAGTGCACGTCAAAAGGCTCACACTCCGTTTGCAGATGACCAGAGGCGGAGTTATAGAGCGCCAGACCCGTATAAAAGGTCACAATGTTGCCACGCGCCTGCATAAGCTGTTTGAACGCGTTCTCTTCAGTGTGCGGTTTACCTGTTATTTCTCCGTCCAGCACACAAACCTGATCGGAGCCTATAATCAAGTGTGAAGGATAGCGCGCTGCGAGCGACTGCGCCTTCTCCTTAGCGAGACGGCTCACCAGATGTCGTGGTGATTCACCTGGCTGTGGCGTTTCATCAACATCCGGTGCGGCGCATTCAAACGGGATCCCTAGCTTTTCCAGCAACATTCGGCGGTAAGGAGAAGTGGAGGCAAGGACGAGATTTGGCATATTTTTATCACCAGATATAGCGTATCGATGCCAGCCATTTTAAACTACAGGCCGCAATGTGTGCGAATAATTGGCAAAAGGCAGCTCTGGTTGCCTTTTTCTTTGACTCTATGACGTTACAAAGTTAATATGCGCGCCCTATGCAAAAGGTAAAATTACCCCTGACTCTTGATCCGGTTCGTACGGCTCAAAAACGCCTCGATTACGAAGGTATTTATACTTCCGATCAGGCTGAGCGTATTGCCGAATCCGTAGTCAGTGTGGACAGTGATGTAGAATGCTCCATGTCGTTCGCTATCGACAACCAGCGTCTCGCCGTTTTAACCGGTGATGCAAAGGTGACGGTAACCCTCGAGTGTCAGCGTTGCGGGAAACCGTTTGTACAGCATGTTCACACAACGTATTGTTTTAGTCCGGTTCGTTCTGACGAACAGGCTGAAGCACTCCCGGAAGCGTATGAGCCGATTGAGGTAAACGAATTCGGTGAAATCGATCTTCTGGCTCTGGTTGAAGATGAAATCATCCTCACCTTGCCAGTGGTTCCGGTGCATGATTCTGAACACTGTGAAGTGTCCGAGGCGGACATGGTCTTTGGGGAATTGCCTGATGAAGCGCAAAAACCAAACCCATTTGCCGTATTAGCCAGCTTAAAGCGTAAGTAATTGAGGAGTAAGGTCCATGGCCGTACAACAGAATAAACCAACCCGTTCCAAACGTGGCATGCGTCGTTCCCATGACGCGCTGACTGCAGTTACCAGCCTGTCTGTAGACAAGACTTCTGGTGAGAAACACCTGCGTCACCACATCACCGCTGACGGTTTCTACCGCGGCCGCAAGGTTATCACTAAGTAATCACGCGTCAGCGTGATTAGGCTTAGTGAGGATTTCCCCGTGCAAACGGGGAAGTTACCGAACCAGGCTGCGACGATACCTTGACACGTCTAACCCTGGCGTTAGATGTCATGGGGGGAGATTTTGGCCCTTCCGTGACAGTGCCTGCAGCATTGCAGGCACTGAATTCTAATTCGCAACTCACACTTCTTTTAGTCGGCAATCCCGACACAATCACGCCATTACTTGCAAAAGCTGACTTTGAACAACGTTCACGTCTGCAGATTATTCCTGCGCAGTCAGTTATTGCCAGTGATGCCCGGCCTTCGCAGGCGATTCGCAACAGCCGTGGGAGCTCAATGCGGATCGCGCTGGAGCTGGTGAAAGAAGGGCGAGCGCAGGCTTGCGTCAGTGCGGGAAATACCGGCGCGCTGATGGGGCTGTCGAAATTATTGCTCAAGCCGATTGAGGGTATTGAGCGCCCGGCGCTGGTGACGGTATTACCGCATCAACAAAAGGGCAAAACGGTGGTGCTGGATCTCGGTGCTAACGTGGATTGTGATAGTACCATGCTGGCTCAGTTCGCCGTGATGGGATCGGTGCTGGCAGAAGACGTGGTCGGGATTAAGAATCCCCGCGTGGCGTTATTAAATATTGGTGAAGAAGAGACCAAAGGCCTGGACAGCATTCGCGAAGCTGCTGAAATGCTCAAACAGGTTCCCTCCATCAACTATATTGGTTATCTCGAAGCCAATGAGTTGCTGACGGGGAAAACGGACGTTCTGGTGTGCGATGGCTTCACCGGGAACGTCACGTTGAAGACCATGGAAGGGGTCGTTCGCATGTTCCTTTCTCTGCTGAAATCTCAGGGAGAGGGCAAAAAAAGTGCCTGGTGGCTGATTTTATTGAAGCGTTGGTTACAAAAAAGCCTGACGCGGCGATTCAGTCACCTCAACCCCGACCAGTATAATGGCGCCTGTCTGTTAGGATTGCGCGGCATTGTGATTAAGAGTCACGGAGCCGCCAATCAGCGAGCATTTTCTGTCGCCATTGAACAGGCAGTGCAGGCGGTGCAGCGACAAGTCCCTCAGCGGATTGCCGCTCGCCTGGAATCTGTATTAGCTAAAAGTGACTGAGCGTACATGTATACGAAGATTTTAGGTACCGGCAGCTACCTGCCAAAACAAGTGCGTACCAACGCCGATCTGGAAAAAATGGTAGATACGTCTGACGAGTGGATTGTCACGCGCACAGGTATCCGTGAACGTCGTATCGCCGCGCCAGACGAAACCGTGTCCACCATGGGTTACGAAGCCGCACAGCGTGCTATCGAAATGGCGGGCATTGATAAAGAACAGATTGGCTTGATCGTGGTCGCTACGACGTCTGCCACGCATGCTTTCCCTAGCGCAGCGTGCCAGGTGCAAAACATGCTCGGTATTAAAGGCTGCCCGGCATTTGACGTTGCCGCCGCGTGTGCAGGCTTTACCTATGCGCTGAGCATTGCCGACCAGTATGTTAAATCGGGTTCCGTCAAATATGCGCTGGTGATCGGTGCTGACGTACTGGCGCGTACCTGCGATCCAACCGATCGCGGGACGATCATTATTTTTGGTGATGGTGCAGGCGCGGTGCTGCTGGGGCAGTCCGAAGAGCCGGGTATCATCTCTACGCATTTGCATGCCGATGGTCGCTACGGTGAACTGTTAACGCTGCCTAACGCCGATCGCGTTAATCCGGATAACGCTATTTACCTGACCATGGCGGGTAATGAGGTGTTCAAGGTGGCGGTGACTGAGCTTGCGCACATTGTCGATGAGACGCTGGAAGCGAACAACCTTGAACGTACCGCACTCGACTGGCTGGTACCGCATCAGGCGAACCTGCGTATCATCAGCGCGACAGCTAAAAAGCTGGGCATGTCGATGGATAACGTTGTGGTGACGCTGGACCGTCACGGCAACACCTCTGCGGCGTCAGTACCGTGCGCATTTGATGAAGCGGTACGCGACGGACGAATCAAACGGGGCCAGTTGGTCTTGCTTGAAGCCTTCGGTGGCGGGTTCACCTGGGGTTCTGCGCTGGTTCGTTTCTAGGATAAGGAATAAAAAAATGACGCAATTTGCTTTTGTGTTCCCGGGCCAGGGTTCTCAAACCGTTGGGATGTTGTCTGAAATGGCAGCAAACTACCCGGTCATTGAAGAGACTTTTCGTGAAGCTTCTGACGCGCTGGGTTATGATCTGTGGGCGCTGACTCAACAGGGTCCGGCCGAAGAGCTGAACAAAACCTGGCAGACCCAGCCAGCATTGCTGACCGCCTCCGTTGCACTGTGGCGCGTCTGGCAGCAGCAGGGTGGTAAAGCCCCCGCGCTGCTCGCGGGTCATAGCCTGGGAGAATATTCTGCGCTGGTCTGCGCCGGTGTGATCGCGTTTGCTGACGCGGTGCGTCTGGTGGAACTGCGCGGTAAATTCATGCAGGAAGCGGTGCCGGAAGGCACGGGTGGCATGTCTGCCATTATCGGCCTGGATGATGCCGCGATTGCAAAAGCGTGTGAAGAGTCTGCTGAAGGTCAGGTGGTTTCTCCGGTTAACTTCAACTCGCCAGGCCAGGTTGTTATCGCCGGTCATAAAGAAGCGGTTGAACGTGCCGGTGCTGCCTGTAAAGCTGCAGGCGCGAAACGTGCGCTGCCGCTGCCGGTGAGCGTGCCGTCTCACTGTGCATTGATGAAGCCCGCTGCCGAGAAACTGGCGGTTGAGCTGGAAAAAATCACCTTTAACGCACCGACGATTTCCGTCGTGAACAACGTCGATGTGAAATGCGAAACCGCGCCGGAAGCCATCCGCGACGCGCTGGTTCGCCAGCTCTACAGCCCGGTACAGTGGACCAAAACCGTTGAGTTTATGGCCGCTCAGGGCGTTGAGCAACTGTATGAAGTCGGCCCAGGTAAGGTCCTCACCGGTCTGACAAAACGTATTGTTGACACCCTGACAGCGTCCGCGATTAACGAGCCGGAAGCGATGTCAGCGGCACTCTCGCAATAAAAGAGGAATACCATGAGTTTTGAAGGAAAAATTGCCCTGGTCACTGGCGCAAGCCGTGGTATCGGGCGCGCAATTGCTGAAACACTGGTTGCGCGCGGCGCGAAAGTGATTGGTACAGCAACCAGCGAGAATGGCGCTCAGGCCATCAGCGAATATCTGGGTGCAAACGGTAAAGGTCTGGTACTGAATGTGACCGAACCTGCATCTATCGAATCTGTTCTGGAAAATATTCGTGCAGAGTTTGGCGAAGTGGATATTCTGGTAAACAATGCCGGGATCACTCGCGACAACCTTCTGATGCGAATGAAAGATGATGAGTGGAACGATATTATCGAAACCAACCTGTCATCTGTATTCCGTCTGTCAAAAGCGGTAATGCGCGCTATGATGAAAAAGCGTCATGGTCGTATTATCACTGTTGGTTCTGTGGTTGGTACCATGGGAAATGCTGGTCAGGCTAACTACGCTGCGGCGAAAGCGGGTCTGATTGGTTTCAGTAAGTCGCTGGCGCGTGAAGTCGCGTCCCGCGGGATTACTGTAAACGTTGTTGCTCCGGGCTTTATTGAAACGGACATGACGCGTGCGCTGACCGATGAGCAGCGTGCGGGTACACTGGCGGCAGTTCCGGCGGGTCGTCTTGGCGACCCTAAAGAAATCGCCAGTGCGGTTGCATTTTTAGCCTCTGACGAAGCGGGTTACATCACTGGTGAAACCCTCCACGTCAACGGCGGGATGTACATGGTTTAATCACGATCGAAAATATTTGCGTTATTAGGGCAAATGGCCTCAAAATAACGTAAAATCGTGGTAAGACCTGCCGGGATTTAGTTGCAAATTTTTCAACATTTTATACACTACGAAAACCATCGCGAAAGCGAGTTTTGATAGGAAATTTAAGAGTATGAGCACTATCGAAGAACGCGTTAAGAAAATTATCGGCGAACAGCTGGGCGTTAAGCAGGAAGAAGTTGTGAACTCCGCTTCCTTCGTTGAAGACCTGGGCGCAGATTCTCTTGACACCGTTGAGCTGGTAATGGCTCTGGAAGAAGAGTTTGATACTGAGATTCCGGACGAAGAAGCTGAGAAGATCACCACCGTTCAGGCTGCCATTGATTACATCAACGGCCACCAGGCGTAAGTGAACATCTCCAGGCGGTCATTCGACCGCCTGAGTTTTATCTTTTTTAGTCCCACGAATCTCTTTTTTTATCCCTCCCTGGAGGACAAACGTGTCTAAGCGTCGTGTAGTTGTGACCGGACTTGGCATGTTGTCTCCTGTCGGCAATACCGTAGAGTCCACCTGGAAAGCTCTCCTTGCCGGTCAGAGCGGCATCAGCCTAATCGACCATTTCGATACTAGCGCCTATGCAACGAAATTTGCTGGCTTAGTAAAGGATTTTAACTGTGAAGAGATCATCTCGCGCAAAGAACAGCGCAAGATGGATGCCTTCATTCAATATGGAATTGTCGCTGGCGTTCAGGCCATGCAGGATTCTGGCCTTGAAATTACGGAAGAGAACGCAACCCGTATCGGTGCCGCTATCGGCTCCGGGATTGGCGGTCTTGGCCTGATCGAGGAAAACCATACATCCCTGATGAATGGCGGCCCGCGTAAAATCAGCCCGTTCTTCGTTCCGTCCACGATTGTTAATATGGTGGCGGGTCACCTGACCATCATGTTTGGCCTGCGTGGTCCAAGCATTTCAATCGCGACTGCTTGTACGTCTGGCGTACATAACATCGGCCAGGCCGCGCGCATGATTGCGTACGGCGATGCAGATGCTATGGTTGCGGGTGGTGCAGAAAAAGCCAGTACCCCTCTGGGTGTCGGTGGTTTTGGTGCAGCGCGTGCGCTCTCTACCCGTAACGATAATCCTCAGGCGGCAAGCCGTCCGTGGGATAAAGACCGTGACGGTTTCGTACTGGGTGACGGTGCGGGCATGCTCGTGCTGGAAGAGTACGAACACGCGAAAAAACGCGGCGCGAAAATGTATGCTGAAGTCGTTGGCTTTGGTATGAGTAGCGATGCTTATCACATGACGTCTCCTCCGGAGAATGGCGCAGGTGCTGCGCTGGCAATGGAAAACGCGATCCGTGATGCGGGCATTACGCCAGCTCAGATTGGCTACGTTAATGCGCACGGTACCTCTACACCTGCAGGCGACAAAGCGGAAGCTCAGGCTGTTAAGTCTATCTTCGGCGAGTCTGCCAGCCGCGTACTGGTCAGCTCCACAAAATCCATGACCGGTCACCTGTTGGGTGCGGCGGGTGCAGTAGAGTCAATCTACTCTATCCTTGCGCTGCGCGATCAGGCGGTTCCACCAACCATCAACCTGGATAACCCGGATGAAGGTTGCGATCTGGACTTCGTGCCTCACGAAGCGCGTCAGGTTAGCGGTATGGAGTACACCCTGTGTAACTCCTTCGGCTTCGGCGGTACCAATGGCTCGCTGATTTTCAAACGCGTGTAATGGTTTCTTGCCCATAAAAAACGGAGCGCATAGCGCTCCGTTTTTTTTAGTTCACATTTTCGTTACTGATAGGTGAAAGTGAACTGGACGGTGGTGTTAAATTCGCCTGCCGTGACGGTTCCCGTAGGGGTATAGAGGCGGGCCGTGAGAGGAAACTGCGCATTGTGCGTTGTTCTGTCTACATCGACGGTAATCGAGCCCGCGGGTGAGATCTCGGTGAGATGATCGCGGGTCATGATCTGCATCGCCATGCCTGTTGCATCCCCGCTGCTATTAGCAAATTTTGTCTGATCGTCACTGTCTGAATCGCCGGTCAAGGTAGCCTTAACACGTGTCGTTGAGCTGGGGCAGGATGAAAGCGTGAGTGAAAAATCCTGCCATTCTCCGGTTGCCCCAACGCGACTAAAGTTTACCGCTCGTGCTTGATCGAACCTTACTGTCTGATTTTTGGATCCCGCATCCACGGTACAGGCAGACGCCACGACCGTGCCGCTCAGATCGATAGTGGTTGCCTGCGCGGAGCTACAAAGTGCAAACACCAGGCATGCGAGAGTAGATTTTACCCGTTCTATCATCATCCCCATCCTGCATTACTGATAGGTAAAGGTGGCCTGTGCCTGGCCGATAATGGTGCCTGGCATCACGTTGCCGTTGGAAACGGCTCGGGCGCGCATTTTCAAATCATAGGCGTGCGTACTGCTGCTGATGGCGACATTTTGCAACGTGGCGCCACTCTTGTAAGCCGTGTTAGTCGTTTCGTCGGTCAACTCCAGCTTCAGGTTAGTGGCCGTTCCGGTATTTTTATAATAGTTAGTATCGGTATCCGCTGTACCGCCAAAAGTAACGCTAAAGCTGGACGTTGAAGCAGGGCAGTTTGTTAATGCAAGCGTAAAGTTAGTCCAGTTTGTTGCACTTCCGGCAGTGGCCAGACTATCAGCCTGTATATTGTCACCTAATTTTACCGCCAGCGAGGGGCTATCTCCATTGACCACACAGGGTGAGGCAACAACCGTGCCTGTAATGTCAATATTGACCGAGTTGGCTGAACACGCGCCAGAAAACAGACCTCCGCAGAGCGTTGCCAGAATCGCTATTTTTTTTCCATTCGCGATATTCATTTTCATTCCTTATGTATTAGTTGTAGGTTACTTTAAGTTCAATGGCCGATTTCACATTGCCAGCAGTAACGGTTGCAGCGTCATCAATATAATAAGCGACCTTAAAATCGGGCAGGGTGTAGTCGCCTGAGCCGTCATAAAGGCCCAGATTGATCTCACTGTTGATCTTATGTGCAGAACCATCGGCGTTCTGTACCTGAATATAGACATTGCTGGCGTAACCATCGCCAGTGACCGTATTTAATACCCCATTATTGGCATTGTGTGCGCCGTATACCGCGAATAAGTTATAGGTGATCCCATTAATCGCGCCAGGGCAGTTTTTCAACTCAACTTTTGGAACGTCGGTAATGTTTGATGCGCCACTTGCCAGGCTTGCGCCATACAGTGGGGATAATTTTATTTCCTTTGGTGCGTTAATAGTACAGGCAGTTACAATTGGCTGACTAACTACGCCGGACAGAATCAGGCCCGAATCTAACGCAACCCCATCACCATCAGGGTTATGTACATTCATGGTTACGTCGGGGACAGAAATAATAGTACCTGCTGGTATTTTTTCACTTAATCTAACCAGGCGATACCATACATGGTAGTAACCGTCACGCGCGCTACCATCGACAATTGGCAGATTGATGCGGTAATTGGGAGCTGTGGGATTATCTTGCGGTGAATATCCCGGTACAGATGAAACATGGACCTGATATTGAATACCAATACCTGGATTGCTTGTTGCCCAGGTCACATTGTCGGCAAGTAATTGTCCGTTAACAGACAAATCAATATAGGAGTTTTTTCCTTCGCCGGGGATAGTCTCGGTATAAATGGAATCATTATCATACCAGTCTGTCGTGCCGCCCACGACATTCGGTATAGATAATGTAGAAAATCCATGGTGCATGACATGGAAAGATTGAACTTCAATATAATTTGCGTAGGCGCAATTTATGCCTGACAGACCACATGGAATAAAAATAACAGGGGTTAGCCATTTTTTAAGCATTTTATTTAACGACATGATGCGTTGACCTCTACAATTGCGCTTGATGATGTGCTCTCTGGTAATTGCCAGCGGGTATGACACTGCTTATTTGCACCCCATTTAACGGTTGCACTTCCCTGAAGTGACATACCAGCCAGATAAACCTGTCCACCATCACCGACAATCGAGGTGGTTTTTGCGTTCTTGTCGTCAGTCACGATTGCACCAAACGGAACAGGGCGCCCGTCACGACGGGTTAACGTCATCAAAACGCGTTTACCCACACGTGTGTCAAAATGTGCCCGGACAATAGCCCCTCGGGTTGGCGTGACCGTTTTAGCAGAAAGCTCAACGTCGGCATCATCCGGCAGTTGTTCGGTATTCAGCGACAGCGTGTTTTCACGGTATGGGCTGATAAACGGCACAACGGTATAGCCGCGGAAATCGGTGCTGACGCCCGTCTGGTTAGTGATATCAACACCGCTTGCTCCCGGCGCTTCAACCAGAGCGACGGTCTCACCTAATTCCTGACTCAGCGTAATGCCATTTGCATGCGCAACCACACCGCCGCTGATACCATAATTTACCCGGCGCTGATCGTGGTCGTAACTGTAGGCGCTGTTCATTCTGGCATAGGTACCCTGGTAGTCCAGGCTGGCGCTACCACCGTTACCCCCATCGTGGTTCGTCTCGCTTTCCTGCACGCTCCAGTTGAGGTTCTGATCTTGCAGCGCGGTGCCATTCAGCCCGACCGTATGGCTGGTGCTGCCATGTTTACTGGTATTGAGGTTGTAGGTGGCGCGACTGCTGCTGAGCCAGCGATCCAGCGGCACGCTGATACTCATTGAGAACACCTGGTCCTCGCTGTAAACGGTGTTGCTGTCGCGGGCATCAGTGGTGTTACGGTTAAAGCTGTAGTTCAGGCTCCAGGTGATGCCGTTCCAGCTGTTGCTGTAACCCGCGCCGATTGAGCGCATTGTTCGGTCGCTGTTCCAGTAATCCTCGCTGATGGCGTTTAACGAGATGGACCCCGCGCCTTCCCAGAGATTCTGGTTAAGCAATATCTCGGCACGATTACGCCGGCGTTCGGTATTGTCCTGCCAGTTACTGTCCCGCCAGGTGTCGAGTACTTCCTGCAGGGTGTAATAGCCTGAAGTTGAGTAGCGATAACCCGAAATGGCGATATTGGTCCCCGTTTCGAGAATGTTTTTACTGTAACGAACACGCATTGACTGGCCGATCGCTTTTTCCTGATCCTGTTGGGTTGACCAGGCCTGCGTGCCATCGACGGATACGGCTCCCAGCCCACCAAAGTTTTTACCGAGCCCCACAAGTAGCGACTGATAATGTTGCGATAGCTGTCCGCCGCCGTAGGCGGTAAATCCTGCCGGCAGGCCGTAGATGGCCGAGCCCTGAGTAAAGAATGTTTTATCGACGGCGCTGTCGTAAGGACGGTACTGACCGCTGGTCAGGCTGTACTTTAAACGACCTTCACGCTGTAGAACCGGCAGTGAGGCGAAGGGGACCAACTGGTGCTGTTCGCTGCCGTCAGCTTCTTTAATCGTCACGTCCAGATCGCCGCTACTGCCCGTGGGATACATATCAGTGATCTCAAATGCCCCCGGCGACACATAGCTTTGGTAAATGGTGTAGCCGTTTTGTTTAATGATGACCTGGGCGTTGGTCCGGGCAATTCCGCGAACCACCGGTGCGTAGCCGCGCAGGCTGTCAGGCAGCATGTCGTCATCGGAGGCCAGTTGCGCACCCCGGAAAGGCACGCTGTCAAACAGATCGGAAGGGGAGTTGCTTTCGCCAAGCGTCAGCTGACTTTTGAGCGCGATAATATTTCGCTGAGCGTAGGTATATGCCGAATCCCAGTTATTCTGGGTATTGTCGCCGCTGGTATTGCGTGACCAGGTGCTGTAGTTACGTACGCGCCATGGGCCGATATTTAGCCCTGGGCGCAGGTTCAGGTAATAGCTGTCTGAATCGGTCATATCAGACTGACGTGCCTGGGTGTTGCCGCCTGTAAAGCTGTAATTAAGCAGCAGCGCATTGATGCCTTCATCCAGGCGTTCTGGAGCAACATATCCACGCGCCTGGTTATTCATCGCCGCCTGAGGGATGCTCAACAAAAGTTGCTGTTTATTGAAGACGAACTGAGTAGCAGCGCTGGGAATAGCGGCCAGGTTTGCGCAATGATTCTCTCCGGTCAGTTGCGGAAATTGCTCGGTTCGGACGCCAAAGTCACGCAGCATCTCCACGCTCAGGCACGGTTGCAATGATGTCTGGCCGTGACTGTCCTTTTGCATGCTAAATTCAATATCATGCGTGCCAGTCAATGTCTGATTGACCAGCACGTCAACGCGATAAGTACCCGGCATTTGGCCAACACCTTCTTCAAAGGCACTCAGGTCAGAAATGTCTTTACCTGGACCGTCAATACCCAGTAGCGCGGGGTTAAAATATTCCCGGGCACAGGCAGGGTGCGACAACGAGAACGTACACTGCAATGCGATGAAGCAGGCCAGCCTGGTTGGCGAGATCTTATTTTTTTTAGCTCTGATCATTCCGTGATCCTTTCGGAGTCCGAGTATCTAATGAGTGATTACTGCGTCTGGTGTTCCGCGCCAGCTGCGCCGAAGTCACTGATAATTTTCCAGCGAATATTGCCTTTGGTATTTGCCGGAAGACTGAAGGTCGCGCTGGACATGGGCGCAACGTATGTCGCATCCGTAACCGTACTGGCACCGACTTTGACTTCGCTGAAGTTCATGTAATAGGGGGTTGGGTTACTGACCGTAAGCTGTTGATCGCTGCGTTTCCAGCTAAGCTTGCTGGCAAACTTTTCCGGCATCTCAGTAAGCGATGCGGGGCGATAAATGAGTTTGATACGTGTCTTAATCGCAATCTGTAGGGTATTTACGTTGTCTAACTTTTCTGTTGCCGGAATGGTTTTAATGTTCATCCAGAACAGTGACTCACGATCCTGTGGCAGATTCCCGCCCGTATTAATAATACGCAGTTTGTTTTCTTCATTGCCAGCTAAGCGGAACAGGGGCGGCGTGACGATAAACGGTGTTTTACTGGTGTCGTTTTCATCTTTATCAACCCATGACTGAATTAAATAGGAGTATGGGTCTGGGTTTTTGACGTCCAGGGAAGATTCTTTTTTGTCTGCATGATATATAATGCGAGTGCCTCCAATAATAACACCCGCTTGCGCTGTTGCCATTGAAAAAACAAATGCAGCGGCGATTAATGAATTCACTAATTTCATCTGGTTAACCTCAAAATAGCAATGCCGGGAAGCCCCGGCATTGCTTATAGCCAAAGGCGGAAATTTATCGCGCGATGATTAATTGTATGCCAGCGTAAAGTTAGCGGTACCGTTAGCGGAACCCGCCTCAACGGTAGCGGCAGTTGCGATATACTGTGCGCTGAAATTCATGGTAGCGGTGCCAGCAGTCGCATCGATGGTCGCTGCTTTAGATGCGGTTGCCAGCGGTAACGCGGTGCCGTCGCCGTTCAGCAACTGAATAGCAACGCCTTTGGCAACGCCAGTGGTGCCTGCGCCGGTGACTTCCAGATAGTCATTATTAGTGGCGTCTGGTTTGCCGGTGTATTTCACAACAACAGCTTTGCCTTTCAGGTCTGCCGGGCACTCAGACAGTTTCAGAGTAAAGCGAGTATTCGCGGCAACGGAACCAGCCTCTGGCAGAGCAGTTTTAGCGATATCACCTAACTTGACGGTCTGCGGTGCGGTCATGGTGGTGTCAATTTTACAACCTTGCTCGATGATATTACCGGTGAAATTTACCTGTCCATCATCGGCCTGCGCGGCAGAAACCATTCCGAGTGTAGTGATTAAGGCAACAGCCGCTACTTTTCCTTTCATTGATAATGTCCTTGAAGAGTGTGATTGATATAAAACACAGGTGAGTACTCATGGCACACGATGTGATGATGCTCGATAGTTTTCAGCAAGAAACATTGTCTTGTGTTTTTAAAACCATCTTGCGCACTTGGGTATTCACATGGGGGATTATATCTATGTGCTAAAATATGAACTATAAACTATATCTAATGAGTGTTTTTAATTTAACTTTAATAATCCTTTCCGTGAATAATATTTCATTTATTCATTAATAGATGAATAGCATTTCTCTCATGTATACAGGCGTAGGCGCGCCCAACCTTCCTGTGCTTTTTTACATTTATTCGAAGATAACAGACTTGCGATATCCTCTTTCACCTGCCACCCTAGTCAGGTATTTATATGGAGGGTGAATGTATCTAATTAATGGTGAGTTACAAAAAAAGTTAGATGTGAACGATCGTAGCGTTCAGTTTGGGGATGGTTGTTTTACCACTGCTCGAATTAGCGGCGGCGTTGTTTCACTTTTCAGCCACCATCTGACACGTTTGCAGACGGCCTGCACAAGGTTGGCTATCCCGTTTGATGCATGGGAAACCCTTGCTGCGGAAATGCGGGATATGGCGCAAAAAAAGGGTGACGGCGTGTTAAAGGTCGTTATCACGCGTGGAGCTGGCGGTCGCGGCTATAGCCCCGCAGGCTGTCAGCAACCGGTGCGCATCCTGAGCGTTTCTGAATATCCTACGCATTACGCACGCTGGAAAGAAACCGGCGTAACGCTTGCTCTCAGCCCGATCCCCTTGGGTCGCAACCCTTATCTTGCAGGAATGAAGCACCTCAACCGCCTTGAGCAGGTGCTGATTCGTTCTCATCTTGAGCAGACGGATGCCGATGAAGCCCTTGTCCTTGACAGCGATGGGTGGCTTACGGAATGCTGTGCCGCAAATCTGTTCTGGCGCTGTGGGCAGGATGTCTTTACCCCACGCCTCGATCAGGCGGGCGTAAACGGCATTATGCGGCAGTTTATTATCGCCCAACTGGCACTGACCGCGTATCGCGTTGTCGAAGTGAATGCGCCGCTAACGGCGCTCGCGCAGGCTGATGAAGTGCTTATCTGTAACGCGCTAATGCCGGTTGTCCCCGTACAGCGCTACGCAGAGCGAGAGTGGCCCGCGCGCGAACTTTACCACTATTTAGCCCCAATTTGTGAGTCGTCCGATTAGCATGATGAAACTGTTACGCCTTGTTCTGTTACTGTTGGTTGTCCTCGGCGCTGCCGCCGGCGTCGGTGTATGGAAAGTTTTCCAGCTGGCGGACAGTAAGATCCTCATTAAAGACGAGACGATTTTTACCCTTAAAGCCGGTACCGGGCGGATGGCGCTGGGCGAACAGCTTTACAGCGATAAAATCATCAACCGCCCGCGCGTGTTCCAGTGGTTACTGCGTATCGAGCCGGAACTGTCTCACTTCAAGGCCGGTACCTATCGTTTTACGCCCGGCATGACCGTCAGGGAGATGCTGCAGCTGCTGGAAAGTGGCAAAGAAGCGCAGTTCCCGCTGCGTTTTGTCGAAGGAATGCGACTGAGCGATTACCTGAAACAGCTGCGTGATGCGCCCTATATCAAGCACACTCTGAAAGATGATCGTTACGAGACGGTCGCCGGGGTGCTGAAATTTGAGCATCCTGAGTGGGTGGAAGGCTGGTTCTGGCCGGACACCTGGATGTACACCGCGGGCACGACGGATGTCGCAATTCTTAAACGGGCGCACAAAAAGATGGTCGCGGCAGTCGATTCCGCCTGGGAAGGGCGTATGGAAGGGCTGCCCTATAAAGATCAAAACCAGTTCGTGACCATGGCTTCGATCATCGAGAAAGAGACTGCCGTTGCTGCCGAGCGCGATCGGGTCGCGTCGGTATTTATCAACCGTCTTCGCATTGGCATGCGTCTGCAAACCGACCCTACCGTTATTTACGGCATGGGCGAGCGCTACAGCGGAAAGATTTCGAGGAAAGATCTCGAGACGCCAACGGCGTATAATACCTACGTCATTAACGGCCTGCCGCCGGGCCCGATTGCAACGCCGAGCGAGGCGTCGCTTAAAGCCGCCGCGCATCCGGCCAAAACACCGTATCTCTATTTTGTGGCTGACGGAAAAGGGGGGCACACCTTTAACACCAACCTTGTCAGTCATAATCGCTCTGTTCAGGACTATCTGAAGGCACTTAAGGAAAAAAATGCGCAGTAAATACATTGTCATTGAGGGACTCGAAGGCGCGGGGAAAACCACCGCTCGCGACGTAGTGGTGGAAACGCTGAACGCGCTTGGCGTCACTGACATGGTCTTCACCCGAGAGCCAGGCGGCACTCAGCTGGCTGAGAAACTGCGCAGCCTGGTGCTGGATATCAAATCTGTTGGTGACGAAGTTATCACTGACAAAGCCGAAGTGCTGATGTTCTATGCGGCCCGCGTCCAGCTGGTTGAGACGGTGATTAAACCCGCTCTGGCCGATGGCAAGTGGGTGATCGGCGACCGTCACGATCTGTCCACTCAGGCGTATCAGGGCGGGGGACGCGGTATTGACCAGACAATGCTGGCAACGCTGCGTAATGCCGTACTGGGTGATTTTCGCCCGGACCTGACGCTCTATCTGGATGTCACTCCGGAAGTGGGCCTCAAACGCGCCCGCGCGCGCGGCGAGCTGGATCGCATTGAACAAGAGTCCTTTGATTTCTTTAACCGCACCCGCGCACGCTATCTTGAGCTGGCCGCGCAGGACAGCTCAATTCGTACCATCGATGCGACGCAATCGCTGGAAGACGTCACGCAAGACATCCAGCAGACCGTTACGCAGTGGCTACAGGAGCAGCAGGCATGAAATGGTATCCATGGTTGCGCCCGCACTTTGAACAGCTGATCAACAGCTATCAGGCCGGTCGGGGGCATCATGCGTTACTGATTCAGGCATTGCCGGGGATGGGGGATGATGCGCTAATTTACGCCATTACCCGTTTCCTGATGTGCCAGCAGCCTGAAGGGCACAAAAGCTGCGGGAAATGCCGTGGCTGCCAGCTGATGCAGGCAGGCACGCATCCTGACTATTACACGCTGGCGCCTGAGAAGGGCAAAAGCGCGCTCGGTATTGATGCCGTGCGTGAAGTCAGTGAAAAACTGTACGAACATGCGCGACTGGGCGGGGCGAAAGTCGTCTGGCTCAACGACGCTGCATTACTGACCGAGGCGGCGGCTAACGCGCTGCTCAAAACGCTGGAAGAGCCGCCGGAGAAAACATGGTTCTTCCTCTCATGCCGCGATCCGGGCCGATTGCTGGCAACGTTGCGCAGCCGCTGTCGTCTTCATCACCTTGCGGTGCCCCAGGAATCATGGTCATTGAGCTGGCTAGAACGCGAGGTGACAACGTCACAGGAAAGTGCGCTCTCTGCGCTTCGCCTGAGCAGCGGCGCGCCCGCAGCGGCGCTGGCATTACTGCAACCCGACGTCTGGTCGCAGCGAGAAACGCTCTGTAAGGCCGTCGAGGCTTCGCTCAACAGCCAGGACTGGTTGAGCTTGCTGCCTGCACTGAATAGCGATCGGGCCGTTGAGCGTTTGCACTGGCTGGCGTCCTTACTTTTGGATGCGCTAAAGCTCCAGCAGCGGGCAACGCTACTGACAAACCCGGACGCGTGGCCACTGGTGAACCTGCTGGCGAGCCGCCTTTCAGGAACGTCCTTGCACGCTATCCTTCATGATATCTGCGAAAGCCGGGAACAGCTTTTAACCGTAACGGGTCTTAATCGCGAGCTGTTACTGACCGACCAGTTACTGCGTATTGAACATTACCTGCAACCAGGCGTTACGCCGCCTGTTTCCCATCTCTGAGAGAGACATTATGTTTTTAGTCGACTCACACTGCCATCTTGATGGCCTGGATTATCAATCCCTTCACAATGACGTGGATGACGTGCTGGCAAAAGCCGCTGCCCGCGATGTGAAATTTTGTCTTGCCGTGGCGACGACGTTGCCGGGGTACCGCGCCATGCGTGAGCTGGTGGGCGTTCGCGATAACGTGGTGTTCTCCTGCGGCGTGCATCCGCTGAACCAGGATGAAGCGTACGATGTTGATGAGTTACGCCGACTGGCTGCGGAAGAGGGCGTCGTGGCGATGGGTGAAACCGGGCTGGACTATTTTTACACGCCGGAAACGAAACCGCGCCAGCAGGAATCCTTCCGCAACCATATCCGCATTGGCCGCGAGCTGAACAAACCGGTCATCGTGCATACCCGTGATGCACGCGCCGATACGCTGGCGATCCTCCAGGAAGAAAAGGTGACGGATTGCGGTGGCGTACTACACTGTTTCACAGAAGACAGAGAAACGGCGGGTAAACTGCTTGATCTAGGGTTTTATATTTCGTTTTCCGGGATCGTGACGTTCCGTAATGCAGAGCAGCTGCGTGATGCTGCGCGTTATGTTCCGCTCGACCGCATTCTGGTAGAAACAGACTCTCCGTATCTGGCACCGGTACCGCATCGCGGGAAAGAGAACCAGCCAGCCATGACGCGAGACGTTGCGGAATACATGGCCGTGCTTAAAGGCGTCAGCATCGAAGAGCTGGCCCGCGTCACGACGGAAAACTTCTCTGCGCTGTTCCATATCGACCCCGCCCGCCTGCAATCTGTCTGATACACCTGTTTTTTTTAGGCTCGTAATTAATAAACAAAACGAGTAAAGTTCACCGCCTCATTTGGGGCGGTGAGGATGTATTTAGACACATCCAGACATGCTTTTTGTAAATAACTGCAAGTTTTTCGTCCGTCTTAAGCTGAAACGTGATAGCCGTCAAACAATCCCAGAGGGAATTATTTTACTCTGTGTAATAAATAAAGGGCGCTTAGATGTCCTGTCCACGGCACGGTACTCCCCCCGGGCCAATGCGTGAAAGCGTAAAAAAAGCACAAATACTCAGGAGCACTCTCAATTATGTTTAAGAATGCATTTGCTAACCTGCAAAAGGTCGGTAAATCGCTGATGCTGCCAGTATCCGTACTGCCTATCGCAGGTATCCTGCTGGGTGTCGGTTCTGCAAACTTCAGCTGGCTGCCAGCCGTAGTTTCCCATGTGATGGCCGAAGCAGGCGGTTCCGTCTTTGCTAACATGCCTCTGATCTTCGCGATCGGTGTGGCGCTGGGCTTCACCAATAACGACGGCGTTTCTGCGCTGGCTGCAGTGGTTGCCTACGGCATCATGGTGAAAACCATGGCTGTGGTTGCGCCTCTGGTTCTGCATTTACCGGCAGAAGAGATTGCCGCGAAACACCTGGCAGACACCGGTGTTCTGGGCGGTATCATCTCCGGTGCGATTGCAGCGTATATGTTTAACCGCTTCTATCGCATCAAGCTGCCTGAGTATCTGGGCTTCTTCGCGGGCAAGCGTTTCGTTCCGATCATCTCTGGTCTGGCAGCGATTTTCACTGGCGTGATCCTGTCCTTCATCTGGCCACCAATCGGTTCCGCGATCCAGACCTTCTCTCAGTGGGCTGCTTACCAGAACCCGGTTGTGGCGTTTGGTATCTACGGCTTCATCGAGCGTTGCCTGGTGCCATTCGGTCTGCACCACATCTGGAACGTTCCATTCCAGATGCAGATTGGTGAATTCACCAACGCAGCTGGCCAGGTATTCCACGGTGATATCCCACGTTACATGGCAGGTGATCCAACTGCAGGCAAACTGTCTGGTGGCTTCCTGTTCAAAATGTACGGCCTGCCGGCTGCTGCGATTGCAATCTGGCACTCTGCTAAACCAGAGAACCGTGCAAAAGTGGGCGGTATCATGATCTCCGCAGCGCTGACCTCGTTCCTGACCGGTATCACCGAGCCGATCGAGTTCTCCTTCATGTTCGTTGCGCCGATCCTGTACGTTATCCACGCGATTCTGGCGGGTCTGGCGTTCCCAATCTGTATCCTGCTGGGTATGCGTGACGGTACGTCCTTCTCTCACGGTCTGATCGACTTTATCGTTCTGTCCGGTAACAGCAGCAAACTGTGGCTGTTCCCAATCGTGGGTGCGTGCTATGCCGTTGTCTACTACACCATCTTCCGCGTGCTGATCAAAGCACTGGACCTGAAAACCCCAGGCCGTGAAGATGCAACTGAAGACAGCAAAGCAGGTGTGACCAGCGAAATGGCTCCGGCCCTGGTTGCAGCGTTCGGTGGCAAAGAGAACATCACTAACCTGGACGCGTGTATCACTCGTCTGCGTGTGAGCGTTGCCGATGTTGCGAAAGTAGACCAGCCGGGTCTGAAAAAACTGGGCGCAGCGGGCGTGGTTGTTGCAGGTTCTGGTGTTCAGGCAATCTTCGGTACTAAATCCGATAACCTGAAAACCGAAATGGATGAGTACATCCGCAACAGCTAAGCTGTGAGCAGGGGAGACTAAGGCAGCCGAATGGCTGCCTTTTTTATTGCTGCGGTTTGTTGTGCCGGGTAAGGCGCAGCCGCCACCCGGCTAAACACTCAGAAGTCGTAGCTCGCGCTCACCGAGACGTTCAACGGTGCGCCATAAACCACATAAGAGCCGACGTAATCGTAATACTCTTTGTCAAACAGGTTGTTGACGTTAGCCTGGACGGCAAACTCTTTGGTGACCTGATAACGGCTGAACAGGTTAACCAGCACGTAACTGCCTTGCTCTGCACGTGATTGTCCCGCCGGGCCGCCGTCCACATCCGTCCACACCTTATTCTGCCAGTTTACGCCACCGCCCACGGTCAGTTCTGGCAGCATTGGCAGTTGATAACGGGTAAACAGCTTCATGGTTGTGCGCGGCTGATCGGAGCTGACTGCGTTGCCGTTTTTATCTTCAGCAATGTAGCGGGTTGCGCCGAACGTTAGCTGCCAGTTATCCGTCAGCGCGCCGTTAAGCTCGAACTCAATCCCTTTACTCACCACACCGTCCAGCGATTCATAAATGGATTCACCGCTCGGCATGTAGGTATAAGTGTTGCTCGCCACGTTATCCTGTTCAATGCGGAAAATTGCCAGCGAGGTGGTCAGGCGGGTATTGAACCAGTCCGCTTTCACACCGGCTTCATAGCTTTTACCCGTGGTTGGGTCGAGGTAACGACCACTGGCATTACGCTTGTCCTGAGGCTGGAAGATTGAGGTATAGCTGACGTAAGTCGACCAGTCTTCATTAATGTCGTAGACCAGGCCCGCGTAAGGCGTGACGTCATCTTTGGTACTTTCCAGACGGGTGTCCGGAGAGCCCGCCGGGTTATAGCGAATGTTATAGTTGGTATAGCGCGCCCCGAGGATCAGGTGCAGCGGATCGGCAAGCGAGAAGCGGGCGGAAGTATAGGCCGATGACTGACGGATGTCGTCCTGGCTGTAGAGCTTCCATGGCGTCCACTGAGGATCGGCAATATCCCCGTTCCAGTTTTTGAAATTACCCACGTCGATCATGCCGTATAACGCATCCGGCATCCTATTGTCATAATGGTTGCGCTGGCGGCTGAAGCTGCCGCCAAACATCATTTCGTGCTGACGGCCAAAGAGATCGAATCCGCCGCGCAGGAAGGCATCAACCGCATCCTGTTTGCGCTCGCCTTTGTTCCAGCCACCATAGCCCACCATGCCTGCACTGGTCGCTTGATCGGGATAGCCGGACATATACATCAGTTTGCTGTCGAAATTCGTATCAGCATGCATGCCGTTGATGTGGGCTTCCCAGCCGTTGTCAAAGCGCTGAGTCAGGTTGGCGAAAATGCGGGTGTTGTCTTTATCCGAATATGCCCACTTTGGCGCTACGGTCTGGCTACGATCATAATGGGTTTTACTCCCGTCGCTGTTCCAGGTTGGCAATCCGCCCCAGGTCGGATCCTCGGTGTTGCTTTCCTGGTATTCATAGCCGACAGAAAGGGTCGTGCTGTCGGTCACATCCGCATCCACCACGCCGTAGAGGAATTTTTTACGGTAGTGGTAGTTATCAACAAAGCTGTCGTTATCCTGATAGCCCGTAATCAGGCGGCCGCGTATCTTGCCGGACTCCACCAGCGGCGCCTGCAGATCCAGCACGTAGCGCTGTTTATCCCAGCTGCCGTAGCTGGCATTGACATTACCTTTGAATTCATTGCTGTCTGCATGTTTGCGCACCATATTGACATAGGCCGCCGGGTTTCCCGTCCCGGACATCAGGCCGGTTGCGCCGCGTACCACTTCGATACGGTCATAAATCGCGGTATCGGCGGCAGTATCGCCGAAGTTCCACACTTCGCTGATGGAGGTCGGCAGGTCATCGTACGCATAGTTACTCACGAAGAATCCGCGTGAGTAAAATACGGTACGGTCGCTGTCCTGAACCTGCGCCGTCACGCCAGTGGTATTGGTTAACACCTGACCGATAGACTGCAGGTTTTGATCCGCCATGCGCTGCTGGCTGATGACGCTGACGGACTGCGGAATATCGCGAGGCACGAGGAGCAGTTTGGTCCCGGTGGTGGTGGTCTTGACGCTGTAGTCCCGATCCTGCCCGTCGGACGGGGCTGGCGCGTTATCGAAACCGCCATCAACCACAACGGTATCTTCGTCTGTGGAGGCGGCAAAACTCACGGCTGGCATCAATGCCATAGCAATGCAGGCTGCCAGCAACGAAGGCGTTGCGACAGGCTGACGTTGCCCATCCCTGGTATGATGATTGAAAGACATGATCAAACCCTTAAGAACGGTGAAGGTTGGTAGCATCAGTCCCGCGATCGCGGTCTGACGTCGTTTTCTATGTTAAAAATGCGCATGAAAATGCAAATGCGAAATATACGCATTGCCATTAATGCTGTAAACAGATGTGTCGAGCGGAACTGAAATAATGTTTCAGCCAGTGAATACGCCTGAGCGGTCACTCTTCATTCAGCTGATGAAGATTCAGGAAAGAATTCGGGGGAGAAGGTTGAAAGGACAGGAGAAACTCGCTCATACTCTTGGATTGTGTCACACAGTCTTCCCGAGAGTGTGTTATCAGCGGACGCACCACGCCAGATTTAACAAAAAAGGAAAAGGTCATGGCTGAAGAAACGATTTTCAGTAAAATTATCCGTCGCGAAATCCCCTCGGATATCGTCTATCAGGATGAACTGGTGACGGCTTTCCGGGACATTTCCCCCCAGGCACCGACACACGTCCTTATCATTCCCAATATTCTGATTCCGACCGTAAATGACGTAAAAACCGAGCACGAAGTGGCGTTAGGTCGTATGCTGACGGTGGCGGCGAAAATTGCCGAGCAGGAAGGCATAGCGGAAGACGGTTACCGTCTGATCATGAACTGTAATCGTCATGGCGGCCAGGAAGTTTATCATATTCACATGCATCTGCTGGGTGGACGTCCTCTGGGGCCGATGCTGGCACACAAAGGTCTTTGACATGTTTAAAGGGCGTATTGCAGCGCTGGTAATGACGATGATGATTGTGGGATGCAGCACGCGCCCGGCGATCCCCGTGAGCGATGAACAGACGCTGGTGATGGAGTCCTCCGTGCTGGCGGCGGGTATTACGGCGCAACAGCCCGCGTTAACCGTCAGTGAAATTAAGTCTTCAGCCTCCTCTGCGCTCTTTAACGAACGAAATGAACCCGTGACGGTCCACTACCGTTTTTTCTGGTATGACGTAAGAGGTCTTGAAATGCATCCGCTGGAGGCGCCGCGCAGCGTCACCCTTCCGGCGAGGTCGTCGGTAACGATCTATGACAGCGCCAGCTATTTGGGTGCACATAAGGTAAGACTTTATCTTTATCTGTAAGGGGTGAACTTTGATTAAAAATTTGAGCCGTTATGCGCTCGTGACCGCTTTCGCTCTGTTTCTGGCAGGGTGTGTGACCCGTACTGAACAGCCTGCACCTGTAGAAGAGGCTAAACCGGGTACTGAGCAGCCGACAACGCCAACGGAGCCACAGCCAACCGTGCCGTCTGTACCGTCTATTCCGTCCCAGCCCGGTCCAATTGAGCACCCGGACCAGACGTCACAGCCTACGCCGCGCGTGCGCCATTATGACTGGAACGGTGCAATGCAACCGATGGTCGGTAAAATGCTGCAGGCACAGGGCGTGACGGCAGGCGGCGTGCTGCTGGTCGACAGCGTTAACAACCGTACTAACGGTTCGCTGAACGCGGGCGAAGCGACGGAAACCCTGCGCAATGCCCTGGCGAACAACGGCAAGTTTACGCTGGTCTCTGCTCAGCAGCTCGCGGTGGCCAAACAGCAACTCGGCCTGTCGCCGCAGGATAGCCTCGGCACCCGCAGCAAGGCGATTGGGATTGCCCGCAACGTTGGCGCCCAGTATGTGCTGTACTCTAATGCGACCGGCAACGTGAATACCCCAGCCCTGCAGATGCAGCTGATGCTGGTTCAGACAGGCGAAATTATCTGGTCAGGTAAAGGTGCGGTTACGCAACAATGACAGCACGCGTGATGCGATCCTGACGCGCTATTTTCCGCAGTACCGCCTTATCGCGCCGCAGGCCCACTCCGGGCTTGGCGGCGCGAGTTGTATTCTGGAGCAGGGCGCGCACCGTCTGGTCTTACGACATAATCACGATCCCTTCGCGCCCGCTTTCCATTTTCGTCGTCAGTTTCGTGCCCTCAGACGTCTTCCGTCGGATCTCGTGCCGGAACCCCGTTTTTTCCGACAGGGCTGGATGGCCGTCGACTATCTTGAGGGCGAGGTGAAAAGCGCGCTGCCGGACACCCCGGAGCTCGCGGCGATGCTGTATCATCTGCACCAGCAACAGCGTCTGGGGTGGCGAATCGCGTTACTTCCGCTGCTTGAGCACTACTGGCAGCAAGCCTCCCCGAAAAGACGTACCCCAGTCTGGCTTGCGCATCTCAAACGGCTGCGTAAAGCGGGCGAGCCGCAACCGATTCGGCTCTCACCGTTACATATGGATGTGCACGCCGGGAACATTGTGCATACGTCAGGAGGAGCCAGACTTATTGACTGGGAATATGCCGGAGACGGCGATGTGGCGCTGGAGCTGGCCGCGGTCTGGACGGAAAGTGACGCCGCGCGGCTGACGCTCATCAGAGAGTATGCCAGAGTAGCGCATATTGACGCCGACGCGCTGGCTCGTCAGGTGAGACGCTGGCGACCCTGGGTCATTATGCTGATGGCGGGCTGGTTTGAAATGCGCCTTCAGCAGTCCAGAGATAAACAATTTATTGCGCTGGCAAACGATGCCTGGCGTCAGTTACAAACGAAAGGATAAGAGAGGTGAGTGTGGGTCCAGTCATGTTGAATGTTGAAGGGTTTGAGCTGGATGCGGAGGAGCGTGACATTCTGGCGCATCCGCTGGTGGGCGGCCTGATCCTGTTTACCCGCAACTATCACGATCCGGCGCAGCTGCGCGAGCTGGTGCGTCAGATCCGCGCGGCATCGCGCAATCATCTGGTGGTGGCCGTCGATCAGGAAGGCGGGCGCGTGCAGCGTTTTCGCGACGGTTTCACCCATCTGCCGGCTGCCCAGTCTTTCGCCGCGCTGCTCGGGACGGAAGAGGGGGGAAAACTGGCGCAGGAAGCGGGCTGGCTGATGGCCAGTGAAATGATTGCTATGGATATCGACATCAGCTTCGCCCCGGTGCTGGACGTGGGCCATATCAGCGCCGCGATTGGTGAGCGCTCATACCATGAAGATCCGCGTATTGCGCTGGCAATGGCGACCCGATTTATCGACGGGATGCACGATGCAGGTATGAAAACCACCGGCAAACACTTCCCGGGCCACGGGGCCGTGACGGCGGATTCCCATAAAGAGACCCCGCGCGATCCGCGCCCGGAAGCGGAAATTCGTGCCAAAGATATGTCGGTGTTCCGTTCACTTATTACCGATAACAAACTTGACGCTATCATGCCTGCCCACGTGATTTACAGCGACGTCGACCCGCGGCCGGCCAGTGGCTCTCCGCACTGGCTGAAAACCGTATTGCGCCAGGAGCTGGGTTTCAATGGCGTGATTTTCTCCGACGATTTGTCGATGGAAGGGGCAGCAATTATGGGTAGCTATGCAGAACGCGGTCAGGCGTCGCTGGACGCAGGTTGCGATATGATCCTGGTCTGCAATAATCGTAAAGGGGCTGTTAGCGTGCTGGATAACCTGTCGCCGATCAATGCAGAGCGTGTTACACAATTGTATCATAAAGGTTCATTTAGCCGTCAGGAGCTGATGGATTCGGCGCGCTGGAAGACGGTCAACGCCCGGCTTGAAGACCTGAATGAGCGCTGGCAGGCGCACAAAGCCAGCCTGTAATCCCTCCCGGAAGGCGTAGCATGGTGAGAAGACAATGATCATCTATTTACACGGTTTTGACTCAAACAGTCCAGGTAATCATGAGAAGGTGTTGCAGCTGCAGTTTATCGATCCCGATGTCCGGTTGATCAGCTACAGCACGCGCCATCCGAAGCATGATATGCAGCATCTGCTCAAAGAAGTGGACAAGATGCTGCAGCTTAATATCGACGATCGCCCGCTGATTTGCGGCGTGGGCCTGGGTGGCTACTGGGCAGAGCGGATTGGTTTTCTGTGCGACATACGCCAGGTGGTATTTAATCCTAACCTTTTCCCGAATGAGAACATGGAAGGCAAAATTGACCGCCCGGAAGAGTACGTCGATATTGCCACCAAGTGCGTCAGTAATTTTCGCGATAAAAACCGCGACCGGTGTCTGGTGATCCTTTCGCGTAATGATGAGGCGCTCAACAGCCACCGGGCTGCGGAGCTTCTGCATCATTACTATGAGATTGTCTGGGATGAAGAACAGACCCATAAGTTCAAGAACATCTCCCCACATCTGCAGCGCATAAAAGCCTTTAAAACGCTGGGCTAAGCCACAGTCAGTCACCTCCGGAACCCGGTCGCTAATGCGTACCGGGTTTCTTTTTGTCCAGAATTGTCTACTTTTAAGCCATCAAAACTTGATGCATATCAATTTTGGTATGACCAATGCGCCTGACGTGGTATTCTCAATTCACCTGAATGGTTTCAGTGCTGTAACCTGTTGTTAATTAAGGGTTATTTTTATAACTTTTAATTAACAATTGGTTAATAATTTGAGGGGGTCACGTTGACTACGCCATTGAAAAAGATAGTGATTGTAGGCGGTGGTGCTGGCGGGCTGGAGCTGGCCACACAGTTGGGTAAGAAGCTGGGTCGCGGTAAAAAAGCCAAAATCACGCTGGTGGATCGTAACCACAGTCACCTGTGGAAACCGTTGCTGCACGAAGTGGCGACCGGATCGCTGGATGAGGGCGTGGATGCGCTGAGCTATCTGGCGCACGCACGCAATCACCATTTCCAGTTCCAGCTGGGTTCCGTGGTGGATATCAACCGTGAAAGCAAAACCATCGCCCTGGCAGAGCTGCGTGATGAAAAAGGCGAGCTGCTGGTTCCTGAACGCAAACTGGCGTATGACACGCTGGTAATGGCGCTGGGCAGTACCTCTAACGATTTCAACACGCCGGGCGTGAAAGAGCACTGTATCTTCCTTGATAACCCACACCAGGCACGTCGTTTCCATCAGGAGATGCTGAACCTGTTCCTGAAGTACACCAATAATATGGGTGCGAATGGCAAGGTTAACATTGCGATTGTCGGCGGCGGGGCAACGGGGGTAGAGCTCTCTGCTGAGCTGCACAATGCGGTGAAACAGCTGCACAGCTACGGGTATAAAGGGTTAACAAACGACGCGCTGAACGTCACGCTGGTCGAAGCCGGTGAACGCATCCTCCCGGCGCTGCCTCCGCGTATCTCCGGTGCGGCGCACAATGAACTCACCAAACTGGGTGTGCGGGTGCTGACACAGACGATGGTGACCAGCGCCGACGAAGGCGGTCTGCACACCAAAGACGGCGAGTACATCAAAGCGGATCTGATGGTCTGGGCGGCAGGTATCAAAGCGCCTGATTTTATGAAAGATATCGGTGGTCTGGAAACGAACCGCATTAACCAGCTGGTGACGGAGCCAACGCTGCAAACCACGCGCGACCCGGAAATCTTTGCGATTGGCGACTGTGCTTCCTGCGCGCGCCCTGAAGGTGGCTTTGTGCCGCCGCGTGCTCAGGCTGCGCACCAGATGGCAAGCCTGGTGCTGCATAATATTCTGGCGCAGTACAAAGGCAAACCGATGAAGGCGTATGTCTATAAAGACCACGGCTCTCTGGTATCGCTGTCCAACTTCTCTACTGTCGGTAGCCTGATGGGTAACCTGATGCGTGGCTCGATGATGGTAGAAGGGCGCATAGCACGCTTTGTCTATATTTCACTGTACCGTATGCACCAGATCGCACTGCACGGCTACTTCAAAACGGGTCTGATGATGCTGGTGGGCAGAATCAACCGCGTCATCCGTCCGCGTCTTAAACTCCACTAATCTTTCACTCCCTCCGGGCCCTCCGGAGGGAGTTTTTAGCATATCATGCTGCCCGTCATGGATTAGGTGCTTAAGAGTTCTCCTAAACATGATATATCCCTCTCCAGCGTCCACTTTTTGATCCTTTGTCTTATTGGCGAAGCCGTGGCTTCATTGCAAAATTGTTACCAATAGCAACAAAGGAGGAAGTCCCGTGAATAAATCTATGTTGGCGGGTATAGGGATTGGTGTCGCAGCGGCGTTAGGTGTGGCTGCTGTTGCCAGTCTCAACGTATTAGATCGCGGCCCGCAGTATGCGCAGGTGGTTTCTGCTACTCCCATTAAAGAAACCGTAAAAACCCCTCGTCAGGAGTGCCGTAACGTCTCCGTGACCCACCGTCGTCCGGTACAGGATGAAAACCGTATTGCCGGCTCTGTTTTGGGTGCGGTAGCGGGTGGGGTAATTGGTCACCAGTTTGGCGGTGGCCGAGGTAAAGATGTCGCGACCGTCGTTGGTGCGCTGGGTGGCGGCTATGCCGGCAACCAGGTGCAGGGTGCGATGCAGGATAACGATACTTACACCACAACTCAGCAGCGTTGTAAAACCGTCTATGACAAGTCGGAAAAAATGCTGGGTTATGACGTCACCTACAAAATTGGCGATCAGCAGGGCAAAATCCGTATGGATAAAGACCCAGGAACGCAAATCCCACTGGATGGAAATGGCCAGCTGGTACTGAATAACAAAGTGTAAAAAAGATGTTCTCTGAACTTAGCTCCTCAAGCGCTCAGGCTGAGGAGCTTTTTTTTACCTCAAATTTTGAGGAGTTCAGGCCACAAGCGTAGTGTGGTTTCGGTTATATTCTGCAGTTTTTCCAGCGTCGCGCCTTCACGCGCGCTGATCGACATACCCTGCAAAATACAGCTCAGATACTGCGCCAGCATCTGCGGCTGACAATGCGCGGGAATTTCACCGCGCTGCTGGCGTTGAGCCAGAAATGCGCTGAGCGTCTCTTCCTGCATGGCATGACGCGATTTCACCGTATTGGCGATCTCTTTCGACGCTGCTGCCAGGGTGGCGGAGGTGTTAATCATAAAGCAGCCCGCGGGCGTATCTTTACTGGTGAAGCAGGTGGCAACGGCGGTGAAGTAATCCCGTAGCGCCTGTTCAACGCTTTTCTCTTCACAAAACAGCTGGGCTTCGTGTTTCGCTGCAAAGCGCGAAATGTATCTGTCCAGCACTGCCCTGAACAGCCCCTCTTTGTTGGTAAATTCAGCATAGAGCGTCGGTGCTTTGGCGCCGGTGGCTTCTACCAGATCGGAAAGCGAGGTCGCTTCATACCCATGTTGCCAGAAGAGAGTCATGGCCTTATCAAGCGCTGCATCCCTGTCAAACACTTTTGGTCGGCCACGGCTTTTCTTCGCACAACTCGTGACGTCGGTTGTCATTTGCCGTTGGTCCTCTGTTGATTTGTTGAATAACCATTATAAAAATAAACGCAACCCACCACCAGTGCAGAATGCTTAAAAATAAATTAATCATATATGCATGAAAATTAACGACTTTAAAAATTAATTAATGCTCATTATAAAATTATGTTGACGCGTGAGCTGGATCACATTTATGATTTACCTATGGATCGTTAACTAAATCGCTAACGACCTCTAAATTCATCTGCCAAAGGTAAACATCATGAAAAACGTAAAAACCCTCATCGCTGCAGCCGTACTGAGTTCACTTTCTTTCGCAAGCTTTGCTGCTGTACAAGTTCAGTCAACGCCAGCCGATCAGCATAAAGTCGGGACGATCTCTGCGTCTGCCGGGACTAACCTGGGTTCACTGGAAGATCAGCTGGCACAAAAAGCGGAAGCAATGGGTGCAAAATCCTACCGCATCACCTCTGTGACCGGTCCTAACACGCTGCACGGCACGGCTGTCATCTACAAATAAGCCGGGCATAAACCCTCATTTATGCCACTGCAATAAAAAACGCCCTGCTAAGCAGGGCGTTTTACGTTCTGTTTTACATCGACTGCTGAACGATATCGTGATGCCGGGTGACATCGGTCGGCATGCCTGACCGGGCCTCCATCGCACGTTCCATCACCTGGCTCTCGGTATTCGCATTCGTTTTAAAGCTCACCATCGCAGCATTCAGGTTAATGGGTAACGTCTGCGGATCGTCGTCGATATTTTTTGAGAGCGGCTGGTGAATTTCGACCAGCCGTACGCCGCCCGGCTCCTCAGAGACTTTAATCGGCGTGTTGATAATATTCACTTTAGTCCCCGGCGTAACGACGTTGAACAGCGTTTTGATATCGTCATCGCGCAGACGAATACAGCCGGAGCTGACGCGCATGCCGATGCCAAAGTCGGCATTCGTTCCGTGCAGCAGGTAAACCCCACCGTATGCCGCCAGGCGGATCGCGTGGTGCCCCATAGGGTTATCCGGGCCAGCCGGAACAACCGCGGGAAGATCGATGCCCTGGGCTTTATAACGGGCGCGAATGTTGGCCGTTGGCGTCCAGGTTGGATTCGCCCGTTTATCCGAGACGGTCGTCACCATCGTCGGTGTCAGGGTGTCGCCGCCCAGTTGACCGATACCGATAGGGTAGACGGTCACTTCATTTTTACCCGGCGGATAATAATAAAGACGTAACTCAGCCAGGTTTATGACGATCCCCTCGCGCGGGGCATCCGGCAGGAGAGTTTGTAACGGGATCGTCAGTACGCTGCCCGCTCGCGGGACATACGGATCGACGCCGGGGTTCGCCTGCAGCAGAGCCAGAAAACCGACGTTATATTTTTTGGCAATCGCTTCCAGTGAACCGCCATTATTTTCAACCACATGAAAGCGGTTTTCCCCGACCAGCTTGCTGCCAGGCGGTGGAAGAGGCCAGGTGTTTGCGCGAGCGGGAAGTGCAACCGCGACGGCGGCAGCCAGCGTAAACAGGGTTATCCAGCGGGTAAAACGCGAAGAGGTCATCATCACCATAATCCATATAAATGATAAGGTTATTGTTTTATAAGGTGTTAATGATAATTATGGCGAAAGGGTGTGTCGGGAAGATCGGGTGAAGTGCAAAGAGTTTGTAAATTGTCCCCCCGGCAGCACTGGCTAACGGGGGGAGGTCAGATTACGCGACCGCGTTCTCTTCGAGCTGCCGCATAAAGTTACGCACCCAGTCCATACGGGTTTTGCGATCCGCCAGCTCCTGGGTAAATTTCAGACGGGTTGGCCCATCCAGGCGGAAATACTGCGGCTGTTTTTGCAGCAGGCCAATCAGCCACATCGGGTTGACGTGGTTCTTCTCGGCGAATTCAATGACGCCGCCTTTTTCATTACCTTCAAGTTTGCGGATCCCCAGCTTCTGCGCCTGCTGGCGCAGCCGCGCGATATCCAGCAGATTTCTCGCCGCATCGGGCAGCAGGCCAAAGCGGTCAATCAGTTCCACTTTGATCTCTTCCAGCTCATTTTCATTCTTCGCGCTGGCAATGCGTTTGTAGAATGACAGGCGGGTATTCACATCAGGAATGAAATCATCCGGCAGCAGGGACGGCATACGCAACTCGACCTCGGTCTGCTGGCTGGTGAGATCTTCCAGCGACGGCTCGCGTCCGGCCTTCAGGGCATCAACCGCGTTTTCCAGCAGCTCCATATAGAGCGAGAAGCCGATGGTTTCCATGGAGCCGCTCTGATCCTCGCCCAGCAGTTCGCCGGCACCACGGATCTCAAGATCGTGCGTGGCCAGCGCAAAGCCTGCACCGAGGTCTTCCAGCGAGGCGATGGCTTCCAGACGCTTTTGCGCGTCGGTGGTCATCGCTTTCGGATGCGGGGTCAACAGCCAGGCGTAAGCCTGATGATGCGAACGGCCGACGCGACCGCGCAGCTGATGAAGCTGCGCCAGACCAAAGTGATCCGCACGCTCAATAATGATGGTATTCGCCGTCGGGATATCAATGCCGGTCTCAATGATGGTGGTACACACCAGTACGTTAAAGCGCTGGTGGTGGAAGTCGTTCATCACCCGCTCCAGCTCCCGCTCGCGCATCTGCCCGTGGCCGATGGCAATACGCGCTTCCGGTACCAGTTCGGCCAGCCTGTCCGCGGCTTTCTGGATATTTTCAACGTCGTTATAAAGATAATAAACCTGGCCCCCGCGCAGTACCTCACGCAGGATCGCCTCGCGTACCACCAGATTATCGTACTCGCGGACAAAGGTTTTCACCGCCAGACGACGCGCCGGTGGTGTGGCGATAATCGACAGATCGCGCATGCCGCTCATCGCCATGTTCAGCGTACGCGGAATTGGCGTTGCGGTCAGGGTCAGAATATCGACGTCGGCGCGCATCGCTTTGATCCGCTCTTTGTGACGCACCCCGAAGCGGTGCTCTTCGTCGACGATCAGCAGCCCCAGATCTTTCCACTTCACGTCGCTTTGCAGCAGCTTGTGCGTACCGATCAGAATATCGATTTTGCCTTCGCTTGCCTGTTCGAGGATCTGCGTCTGCTCTTTGGCACTGCGAAAACGTGACAGCATCTCAATGCGCACCGGCCAGTTGGCGAAACGGTCGCGGAAGTTGTCGAAGTGCTGCTGGGCGAGCAGGGTGGTCGGCACCAGCACCGCCACCTGCTTGTTGTTTTCAACCGCCAGGAAGGCGGCGCGCATCGCCACTTCGGTCTTGCCGAAGCCGACGTCGCCGCAGACTAAGCGGTCCATCGCCAGCGGCTGGCACATGTCGCTCAGTACGGCGTTGATGGCCTGGGCCTGGTCCGGCGTGGTTTCAAACGGGAAGCTGTCGCAGAACAGCTGGTACTGCTCTTTATCATGCTTAAAGGCGAAGCCCTCTTTGGCCGCGCGCTGGGCGTAGATATCCAGCAGCTCGGCCGCCACGTCGCGTACTTTCTCCGCCGCTTTCTGGCGCGCGCGAGCCCAGGCATCGCCGCCCAGCTTGTGCAGCGGGGCGTTATCCTCCGCGCCACCCGCGTATCGGCTGATCAGATGCAGGGATGAGACCGGAACATACAGTTTGGCGTCGTTGGCGTAGGTCAGCATCAGGTATTCACCTTTGATGCCGCCGGCTTCCAGCGTGGTCATTCCCTGATAGCGCCCAACGCCATGTTCCAGGTGAACAATGGGCTGGCCCGGATGCAGTTCGGCCAGGTTACGGATCAGCGTGTCCGGGTTAATGGTTCGACGGCTGTCCTGACGGCGCCGCGCGACGCGCTCACCCAGCAGATCGCTTTCGCAAATCAGCGCCAGGTTGTTGAGCGTATCAATAAACCCGTGTTCGGCGGCACCAATCATCAGATAACGGCCGTTTCCGGCCGCGTCGCTCAGGCGCTGAATGCGTTTCGGCGCAACTTTTATTCGCCCCAGCAGCTCGCCGAGTGCTTCGCGGCGGCCTTCACTCTCAACGGAGAACACCACCGGGCCGGTAAAGGACTCCAGGAACTTGCGCAGATTATCCAGCGGCGATTTCTGCTGCGCCTGAACGGCCAGGTCCGGCAGCGTCCGGAAGGCGAGGTTGGTGTTGGCGGCCTTATCGGCAAGCGAATCGGTTTTGAGCTGGATCCTCGGCCAGTGCTTCAGCTCCGCATTGAGTTCGTCGGTACGCAGCCACAGCGCTTCCGGCGGCAGCAGCGGACGCATCGGGTCAACGCCCCGGTTTTCGAAGCGGGCGCGGGTTTCGCTTTCGAAACGGCTGGCGCTGGCGTCGATATCGCCGGTGTTCACAATCAGCGTATTTGTCGGGAAGTAGCTGAACAGGGCAGGCAGCGGCTCGTTAAAGAACAACGGCTGCCAGTATTCGATCCCGGCCGGGAGCGTGCCTTTGCTGACCTGCTGATAGATATGCTCGGCATCACGCTTCACGTCGAACTTATCGCGCCACTGGCTGCGGAACAGTTCGATGGCAGTTTTGTCCGTCGGGAATTCATGCGCGGGCAGTAAGTTAATGGACTCTACTTCCTCCAGCGTGCGCTGGGTGTCGGCGTCGAACACGCGCAGGCTGTCAATTTCATCATCGAAGAAATCGAGACGATACGGCTGGTCGCTGCCCATAGGATACAGGTCAAGCAGTGCGCCACGGGTTGCGTATTCCCCGTGCTCCATCACCTGATCGACATGGCGATAGCCGGCACCGTCAAGCTGCTCGCGCAGGGCATCACGGGACAGGCGCTGGCCTTTTTTCATCACCAGCGCATGACCATGCAGATAGCTGTGCGGGCAGACGCGCTGCATCAGGGTATTCACCGGCACAATCAGCACACCGCGCTGCATGGTCGGCAGTTGGTAGAGCGTCGACAGGCGCGAGGAGATGATCTCCTGATGCGGAGAGAAGCTGTCATACGGCAGCGTTTCCCAGTCGGCCAGGCTGAACACCAGGCTATCGGTGAACTGGCGGATTTCGTCGTGCAGGCGCAGGGCATTTTGCATATCCGGGGCAACAAGCACCACCGGGCCGGGGTGTCGCTCAGCAATTTCTGCCACCAGCGTGGCGCACGCCGCGCCCGTAAGTTCACCCAACTGGCGCTGGTCGCCCGCTTTGACAGGCAAGGAATAACGATAGTGTTCAGGCATGGCTATGTCAGAGTCTCTTATGGATATACCAACAGTATTGGGGCATATCACTGATACGCAATGTCTTTATTATCCTCGATCGTTTTACATAAGCAAATTGTAACCGCACGGGGTGACTTTCCGCCCCCAAAACGGGGGCGGAGAGGGCATTAGCGGGTGGACGGCGACAGGGAGAGCGTTGACGGAGGAGAGAAGAAAAGATCGCCAAACAGCGCGGTGGAGAGTTTGCGCACCCCGAGCCCGGCAAGGGTGCAGATAAGCAGGCTGGCAAACGGATAGACCAGAATTAAGCACAGCTCTGCCCAGACCGGCCAGTATGCGGCATTCATCTCGCCAATCAGGAACAGGCTGAAGGCCTCAATGAGGATGCGGTGGGTGGTATAGATCGCAATGGTGTTGGAGCCAATCACGTTCAGCAGATTGTTGGGATGCACGGCGTAACGCAGCTCAATACTGTAGAAAAGCTTCATGATCAACACAATCGACAGCAGGGAAAGCAGGAGAGGAACGTTAGCAAACCACAGCACCACGGAGACGGCGGAGAACGCGCCTGTCGCCAGCCACGTGCGGCGCAGGTTAAAACTTTTCATCCACGCCATCAGCTCTGCGCCATACCACGCTCCGAGGCTGTAGTAGATCATGTTGCGTACTACGCTGTTCATTCCCCACCACGGCAACGGCAGGAAGTTGATCGCGACGCTCGCCAGTGCCAGCAGCCCGAGCACCGGTAGCTTCCAGCGGCTCAGCAGTTTACACAGCGTGAAGTAGACGACCAGAGCATACAGATACCACAGGCTGGTGCTGGCGGTGAGCATACCGCGTACAAATCCTGAGAGGGAATCGGCGTAGGCCGCGTTCGAGGAGGTGGCAAGCTCACGGTCGGGCGCCAGCCAGGCATTCAGGTGGGTCAATGCCTGCCATTGCAGAATCCCCCACAGGACCAGAACCCAGACAATGCTCCAGATCCGTTTGTCGAGACTGGTTCGCCAGTTCACCTCATCGATATAACGACGGATCAGATAGCCGGAGATAAAGAAGAATACCGGCATGCGGAATGGGGCGAGGTAGAGATTAAAATAGACCCAACATTTCGCGAGAAGGCCGGATAGCGGGTGTTGCAGCCCGCTCAGGTGCGGATAAAAGGTGATGACCGAATGATAGATAACCACCAGGCAGATACACAGCCCTTTTATCTGGTTAATCCATAATGCTTTTTGCTTCATTGTTCGCGACTACCTTAAATTGCCATAAACGAACGAGCAATTGTTCTGAAATGAAACCGGGATGTAACGGGTAACAGTCTGTATCAGGAGGTTTTTCGGAAAAGGTGGAGGTTGCGAGGCGACAATTCAGACAATAGCACGCTGATTTATCTGAATTTTTCAGAAAAATGATTACCAAAGCTTACGGTTTCAGTCATTTACGCTTAACGGATTCGCTTATATACTCGTGGGTCTGCTATCAGCAAACAGACGGATTTCATGTATCAACCTGTCGCACTCTTCATAGGCTTACGTTACATGCGTGGGCGCGCCGCGGACCGCTTCGGTCGCTTTGTCTCCTGGCTTTCGACTATTGGCATTACGCTCGGCGTGATGGCACTGGTGACGGTCCTTTCCGTCATGAATGGCTTCGAGCGCGAGCTGCAAAACAACATCCTGGGGCTGATGCCGCAGGCCGTTCTCTCCTCCACCAACGGTTCGCTGAACCCGCAACAGCTGCCGGAAAGTGCGGCGAAGTTACAGGGGGTCACGCGCGTTGCGCCGTTAACAACCGGCGACGTGGTGCTGCAAAGCGCCCGCAGCGTGGCGGTCGGCGTCATGCTGGGTATTGACCCTGCACAAACCGATCCGCTGACGCCGTACCTGGTTAACGTGAAGCAGACCGATCTGGCCGCCGGAAAATACAACGTTATTCTGGGTGAGCAGCTTGCCGGCCAGCTTGGCGTCAACCGTGGCGACCAGCTGCGTGTGATGGTGCCCTCTGCCAGTCAGTTTACGCCGATGGGGCGCCTGCCAAGCCAGCGCCTGTTTAACGTAATTGGTACTTTTGCCGCCAACAGCGAAGTCGATGGTTATCAGATGCTGGTTAACATTCAGGATGCTTCACGCCTGATGCGTTACCCGGCAGGGAACATCACGGGCTGGCGCCTGTGGCTCGACGCGCCGCTGAAGGTTGATACCCTCAGCCAGCAAAAACTGCCGGACGGCACCAAATGGCAGGACTGGCGCGAACGTAAAGGCGAACTGTTCCAGGCCGTGCGTATGGAAAAAAACATGATGGGGCTGCTGTTGAGCCTGATTGTGGCCGTGGCCGCTTTTAACATCATCACCTCGCTGGGTCTGATGGTGATGGAAAAGCAAGGCGAGGTCGCCATCCTGCAAACCCAGGGGCTCACGCCGCGCCAGATCATGGCGGTCTTTATGGTGCAGGGTGCCAGCGCCGGCATTATCGGCGCGCTGCTGGGGGCGGGGCTCGGCGCTCTGCTTGCCAGCCAGCTTAATAATTTAATGCCGATCATCGGCGCGCTGCTTGATGGCGCGGCGCTGCCGGTGGCTATCGAGCCGCTGCAGGTTATCGGTATTGCGCTGGCCGCGATGGCCATTGCGCTGCTTTCGACGCTTTATCCTTCCTGGCGCGCTGCCGCCACTCAACCCGCTGAGGCTTTACGTTATGAATAAGATCCTGTTGCAATGCGACAACCTGTCCAAACGCTATCAGGAAGGCGCTGTGCAGACCGACGTGCTGCACAATGTGAGCTTCAGCGTGGGCGAAGGCGAGATGATGGCGATTGTCGGCAGCTCCGGCTCGGGCAAAAGTACGCTGCTGCACCTGCTGGGCGGGCTGGATACCCCAACCAGCGGCGACGTGATTTTTTCCGGCCAGCCGATGAGCAAAATGTCCTCAGCGGCGAAGGCCGAGCTGCGTAATCGCGAGCTGGGCTTTATCTACCAGTTCCACCACCTGCTGCCGGATTTCACGGCGCTGGAAAACGTGGCGATGCCGTTGCTGATTGGCAAAAAGAAACCGGCAGAAATTAACGCCCGCGCCAGCGACATGCTGAACGCAGTAGGGCTGGGTCACCGTGGCAATCACCGTCCGTCGGAGCTTTCCGGCGGCGAACGTCAGCGCGTGGCCATTGCCCGTGCGTTGGTCAACAACCCGCGTCTGGTGCTGGCGGATGAACCGACCGGTAACCTGGATGCGCGTAATGCGGACAGTATTTTCCAGCTTTTGGGTGAACTTAACGCCTCGCAGGGCACCGCGTTTCTGGTGGTCACCCACGATCTGCAGCTGGCAAAACGCATGGGGCGCCAGCTTGAAATGCGTGACGGTCATCTGAATGCAGAACTGACCCTGATGGGAGCGGAGTAATGGCTTCACCGTTATCGTTACTCATCGGGTTACGCTTTAGCCGCGGTCGCCGTCGCGGCGGCATGGTGTCGCTCATCTCCGTCATCTCGACCATCGGAATTGCGCTGGGCGTGGCGGTGTTGATTGTCGGCCTGAGCGCCATGAACGGCTTCGAGCGCGAACTGAATAACCGCATTCTGGCGGTGGTACCGCACGGGGAAATCGAGCCGGTTAACCAGCCCTGGACCCACTGGAGCGATGCGCTCAACAAAGTAGAGAAAGTCCCGGGCATCGCTGCTGCCGCGCCCTATATCAACTTTACCGGGCTGGTGGAGAGCGGGGTAAACCTGCGTGCCATCCAGGTGAAAGGGGTGAACCCCGCCCAGGAAGAACGCCTGAGCGCGTTGCCGAAATATGTGCAGAACGGCGCGTGGGCAAACTTTAAGGCCGGCGAGCAGCAGATCATCATGGGCAAAGGCGTTGCAGATGCCCTGAAGGTGAAGCAGGGCGACTGGGTGTCGATCATGATCCCGAACGCCAGCGCCGATCACAAATTGCAGCAGCCGAAACGCGTGCGCCTGCACGTCACCGGTATTCTTCAGCTGAGCGGTCAGCTTGACCATAGCTTTGCGATGGTGCCGATGGAAGATGCGCGGCAGTATCTCGACATGGGCGACAGTGTGACGGGCATTGCCATTAAGGTGAACGACGTCTTTAATGCCAACAAACTGGTACGCGACGCGGGCAGCGTGACCAATAACTATGTTTACATCAAAAGCTGGATCGGCACTTACGGGTATATGTACCGTGATATCCAGATGATCCGCGCGATTATGTATCTGGCGATGGTGCTGGTGATTGGCGTCGCGTGCTTTAATATCGTCTCGACGCTGGTGATGGCAGTCAAGGACAAGAGCGGTGACATTGCCGTGCTGAGAACGCTTGGGGCGAAAGACGGTCTTATTCGCGCCATCTTCGTCTGGTACGGTTTGCTGGCAGGATTGTTCGGCAGCCTGTGTGGCGTGGTGATTGGCGTGGTGGTTTCCCTGCAGTTGACGCCAATTATCAACGGCATTGAAAAGCTTATTGGTCACCAGTTCCTGTCGGGTGATATCTATTTTATTGACTTCCTGCCGTCTGAATTGCACTGGCTGGACGTTTTTTATGTGCTGGTTACAGCACTTTTACTGAGTCTGCTGGCAAGCTGGTATCCGGCGCGTCGCGCAAGCCGAATTGATCCGGCGAGGGTATTAAGTGGCCAGTAATTACGTCATGATCTAGCGGCTTTTGGGCCGCCAGGTCAAAAAGAGGAATGCACTATGTATTATGGATTTGATATTGGCGGCACTAAGATTGCGCTCGGCGTATTTGATAAAGACCTCAGGCTGCAGTGGGAAACGCGCGTTCCCACGCCGCGCGAGAGCTACGACGAATTTTTAACCGCCATTGCCGCGCTGGTGGCGCAAGCAGATGAACGCTTTGGCGTCAAAGGCAGCGTCGGCATTGGTATTCCGGGCATGCCCGAAACCGACGACGGCACGCTGTATGCCGCCAACGTACCTGCTGCCAGCGGCAAAGCGCTGCGCGCCGATCTCTCTGCCCGCCTTGAACGCGACGTGCGTTTAGATAACGATGCCAACTGTTTTGCGCTCTCTGAAGCCTGGGATGATGAATTCCGTCAGTATCCATTGGTCATGGGACTGATCCTCGGCACGGGCGTCGGCGGAGGGATAGTGATCAACGGTAAGCCCATCACCGGGCGTAGCTATATCACCGGTGAGTTCGGCCATATCCGCTTGCCGGTGGATGCCCTGGACGTTGTCGGGCGTGAGTTTCCGCTGACCCGCTGCGGCTGCGGCCAGCACGGCTGTATTGAGAACTACCTCTCCGGCCGCGGGTTTGCATGGCTTTACGAACACTTCTATCATCAGAAACTTGAGGCCCCTCAAATCATTACCTTGTGGGAGCAAGGGGATGCGCAGGCGCGAGAGCACGTTGAGCGCTATCTGGATCTGCTGGCGGTATGTCTGGGAAATATTCTCACTATCGTCGACCCGGATCTGCTGGTGATTGGGGGAGGGTTGTCAAACTTCACTGCGATTACGGAACAGTTGTCCGGGCGTTTGCCCCGACATTTATTGCCGGTTGCACGCGTGCCGCGTATTGAACGTGCGCGACACGGGGACGCAGGAGGCATGCGCGGAGCCGCATTCCTTCATCTCACCGATTAGTTTACGAGGTTTCTATGCTGTCGCGTCGCCAGGGTCGACTCAGCCGTTTTCGCAAAAACAAACGCCGCTTACGTGAGCGCTTGCGTCAGCGGATCTTTTTCAGAGACAGAATGATGCCAGAAGCGATGGATAAACCCAGAGTGGTGGTGCTGACCGGGGCGGGGATCTCCGCTGAGTCAGGAATTCGAACCTTCCGCGCGGCGGACGGACTGTGGGAAGAACACCGCGTGGAGGATGTCGCCACGCCGGAAGGTTTTGCCCGCGATCCGGATCTCGTGCAGGCGTTTTACAACGCCCGCCGTCGCCAGCTGCAGCAGCCTGAGATTGCGCCCAATCCGGCGCATCTGGCGCTGGCGAAGCTGGAAGAGGCGCTGGGGGATCGTTTCCTGCTGGTGACGCAGAATATCGACAACCTGCATGAGCGAGCCGGTAACAAAAACATCATCCACATGCACGGTGAGTTGCTCAAAGTTCGCTGTGCCTGGAGCGGCCAGGTGCTGGACTGGAAAGAGGACGTGCTGCCAGAAGACAAATGTCACTGCTGTCAGTTCCCCGCACGCCTGCGCCCGCACGTGGTGTGGTTCGGCGAGATGCCCCTGGGGATGGATGATATCTACAGCGCGCTGGCGATGGCGGACGTGTTTATCGCCATTGGTACATCCGGCCATGTTTACCCGGCGGCGGGGTTTGTTCACGAAGCGCGACTGCACGGCGCCCATACGGTTGAGCTCAATCTGGAGCCAAGCCAGGTGGGCAGCGAGTTTGAAGAGAAACACTACGGTCTGGCAAGCGCGGTCGTCCCGGAATTTGTCGACAAGCTGCTGAAAGGGCTGTAGCGGCAATGGTGTAAAAAGGCACCCGTCCTGCGGGTGCCTGACGATTTACGAATGAAAGAACGCCAGCGTCTTCTCCAGCGATTTAGCCTGCTCGTCCAGTGAGAGCGCCGCGGCTGAGATCTGCTGCACCAGAGAGGCGTTCTGCTGGGTTGTGCTGTCCATCTGATTCACGGCGGTGCTTACCTGGCTAATCCCCCGATTTTGCTCGTCCAGCGCCTGAACGATATCGTTGATCACCAGATGCACATGCGACACTGCCTCGATAACCTGTTTCATCATCACGCCGGTTTCATTGACCAGCTCAACGCCTTTGTTGACGCGGCCAGACGATTCGGCAATGAGCTGAGAAATCTCTTTTGCTGCGTTAGCGCTCCGCTGGGCCAGGTTACGGACTTCACCGGCCACCACCGCAAAACCGCGTCCCTGCTCACCCGCCCGTGCGGCTTCTACGGCAGCGTTTAGCGCCAGGATATTGGTCTGGAAGGCAATGCCATCGACAATGCTGTTGATCTCACCGATCTTACGCGCGCTGTCATCAATCTCGCCGATCACCGTGACAACGTCGTTCACCAGCGTTTCGCCATGTCCGGCGAGGCTGGCGGCGCGGTCGGTCAGCGTGGTCGCTTTGTGCGCATTGTCGGCATTATTCTTCACCGTGGCCGAAATCTCTTCCATGCTGGCCGCGGTTTCCACAATCGCTGCTGCCTGCTCCTCGGTTCGCGAGGCAAGGTCAAGGTTACCTGCCGAAATCTCGCTGGTGCCACCCCGCACGGAATGGCTGGCATCGCTGATGTTGTCGACGATGCGTTTGAGCTGCATCTGCATGGTGTGCAGGGCGTAAAAAATACTGCGAGTATCTCCCGCGCGCACCGGAATTGTATTGTTCAGCTCCCCGCGGGCGACGGCCAGGGCAATTCCGGCGGCGTCAGAAGGTTCGCCACCCACCGGTCGGTCAACTTTACGCGTAAAGATTTGCGCCATGACCAGGCTCACCACTACGATACTGAGCACCATAAGGACAATGGCTTTCAGCAAAAATGCACGCGCCTCGGCCATCACCTCACTGACCGGAGTGACGATGGCCAGCTTCCACGGCGTCTGGCTGTTACCAATTGCAATATCCTGCCAGATAATAAATGCCTCCTCCTTCAGCAGTGGATCGTTTTCCCGGATGACATCATGGCCCGTTATCTTTCCCGCGTAAGGTTTTCCGGTGGCCAGTTTGTCCGGGCTGAATACCACTTTATTTTCCGCTGAGAGGAGCAGGGCATAGCCAGTCCCGTTCCACGGCTTTATTGCCCCAGTCATGGCTTGCAGCGTGGCGAGTGAAAAGTCAGAGGTGACCGATCCCAGAAACTTGCCGTCAGCCATAATGGGGGCGGCAATGGAGGTAAGCATGACGTCTACGCCATTGTAGGGGTAGATATAGGGTTCGATGATCACCTCTTTTTGCCGTTGCTTCGGCAGCAGGTAATAATCGCCGCTGCCGGGTGTTTCCAGGTCCGTCAGCAGGTGCAGTGCGGGTTTGCCAGAGGCATCGCGGTCGACATAGCGGGCATAGCGTCCGGCAGGATCCTCTCCGCTCTGTCCGGCAAAGGCGGCATCCTGATGGTCAAACGCGTTGGGCTCAAAAGCCATCGACATGGAGAGAAACTGCGGGTGGGCCGCAAGATAATGGATCAGCAGTTGGTTGAGACTTTGGCGATCGGAGATGCCCGCATCCCGCAGCGCCAGGGCACTGTTGCCCATATCCCTGGCGGCAGCCAGCGCGGAATCCATCTCCTTACTGACCTGCAAAGACTGCACCTCAGCAATCTGGCGGATATGTTTTTTGGCCAGACTGTCCTGCTGCGCCATCCACTGCCACATCATAAAACCAATCGTGGCGGTAAAGCCCACCGTCACGGTGAGAAAAATGGACAATAGCATTAACGTTTTGACGCTCATTTTTGATCTTCGGACCTTGGCGTTTTGCATTCTTATCTCCCGTAATCGTGTGCGTGTCGGTCAGGCACATATTACTTATCGGATATATCACTCTCTTTCTGTAGAGTACCGGGAGTATTTAATTTAAATTCTGAGAATATAAACCCTGTTAATTAGTGTGGATGCTTTTATTTTGTGCATTCAATCAAAATAGTGCTCGATAATGCTCGTTATCGTCGTGTAGAAAGAGGATGCTAATAAATATTAAGTGGTAGAGGAGGATGGGATATGTACGGATTTATCGCCAGACAACCCATTTTTAACCCGGAGATGAAGACGGTCGCCTATGAACTGCTCTTCAGAGAGGGAATGACAAACCGTTTTCCGGATGTCTCGGCGGAATATGCGACATCCAGAATGATATCAGATCAGTTTTTATGTGTACCCGCGCAACGGATCGCCGGGGACCACACGTCGTTTATTAATTTTCCCTCCCGGATGGTCATCGACCGGAGCGGAGAAGCGCTCGATAAAGAGAGCGTGGTCATTGAGATACTGGAAGATGCGGTTCCGGGGGCTGAGCTGTTGCAGGCCGTCAGAGAGATGAATGCGCACGGCTACCACTTCGCGCTCGATGATTTCACCCTCGCTCCGGAATGGGATGCGTTTTTACCTTATATTTCGGTTCTGAAATTCGATGTCAGAAATTATACCTTAGCGCAAATTAAACAGTATCTGGCATCGCGTAAGAACGAGACCGCACATATAAAATATCTCGCTGAAAAAATTGAGACTAAAGAGGAATTTATTCGATTCAGAGATGAAGGATTTTCTCTGTTTCAGGGTTATTTTTTCTGCCGTCCGGAGATGATTAAATATAAACGCTTATCGCAAAATCAGCTTGCGATTTTCCGCCTGCAAATGGAAATCGGACGTAATAAACCTGATTATCGCATTATCGAGTCGCTGATAAAAAGTGATCTCACCCTCTCCTGGAAAATTATGCGCTACATGAAGCACACGGCATTTAAACATGTTGGTGCCTGTAATTTCAGCAAGTTAACCCTGAGTGAGGTACTCCGCTATCTTGGGGAGAATCAGCTGAGACGGTTCGTTGCCGTTGTGGTCCTGGCGAGTGCGGACAATGACACCGTCAGCGAGCTTTATCCGTTGAGCATGATGCGTGGGAAATTCTGCGAATTGATCGCAGAGGCGATAAACGAACCGACGCTGGCTGAAAATGCCTTTCTGTGCGGCCTGTTCTCGCTGCTGGATACTCTCCTTGAACTGCCGATGACCGAGTTGATGAAGCAGATTGCGGTACCGCAGAGCGTGAGCAACGCACTATGCCATCATGAGGGGCAGCTAGCTGATATGATCGCACTCTGTCGTTACTACGAGCAGCAGCAGTGGGAGGAGGCGACAAGACTGAGTCACGCACTGGGGCTGTCGGATGATGATGTGGTCGAGGCGATGAGAAGGGCGACGATTTGGGCTGGCGAGAATGCGGCCAGTTAATGCTTCCTCACGCCGTTCGCACGGCGTGAGGAATAGCGCGATGCCGTTTATCGGCCCGCTTTTAGTTTCTGGTAATACTCTTCGTAGAGGCGGCTGGCGTCACCAACGTCGTTCTGCCATTCCCCTTTACTGATGGTGTCGGCATCCGGATAGAGTGACTTATCGTTAGCCACTTCAGGCTTCAGCAGCTTGCGTGCCGCGAGGTTCGGTGTCGGGTAGCCAATCGTTTCGGCAACCTGCTTCGCCACGTCCGGGCGCAGCAGGAAGTTAATCAGCTTCAGCGCACCCTCCACGTTTTTGGCATTGGCAGGGATCGCGAGGCTATCCATCCAGAAGATCCCGCCTTCTTTCGGCCACACTACCTCCAGCGGCGTACCGGCCTGACGGGCAACATACGCGGAGCCGTTCCACACCATGCCCAGATTCACTTCGCCTTCCATATACGGGTTTGCCGGGTTATCAGAGTTAAATGCCGCCACGTTAGGCATCAGCTTTTTCAGCTCGTTATAGGCCGCTTCAATCTCTTTTGTGTCCGTCGTATTGCCGGAGTAGCCGAGCTTACGCAGCGCTACCTGGAACACTTCGCGCGCGTCGTCGGTTAACAGCAGGCTGCCTTTGTATTCCGGTTTCCACAGATCGGCCCAGCTTGTAACGGTTTTCGGATCGATAGCCTCGCTGTTGACACCAATTGCGGTTGCGCCCCAGATGTAAGGAATGGAGTAGTCGTTATTCGGGTCAAACGGCTTGTTGAGCATCTCCGGATCGAGATTGTTGAAGTGAGTGAGCTTCGTTTTATCGATCTTCTGAATCATGCCCTCTTTGCGCATTTTGTCGACAAAGTAGGTAGACGGCACCACCAGATCATATGCGCCGTCCTTGTAGGTTTTGAGCTTGGCATACATGGTTTCATTCGACTCGTAGGTCGAGTAGATGACCTTGATGCCCGTCTCTTTCGTAAACTGTTCCAGCAGGCCCGGTGGCACATACTCGGTCCAGTTATAGAAGTAGAGCGTTTTACCGTCATCAGCGTGCGCGGCACCCATGCCAAGTACCAGTGCCGCAGCGGCGAGCATTTTTTTCATTTCATTGTCCCCTGAGATTTTGTTTTATCACGAGCAATAATCTGGCTGGCAATCACCAGAACCAGCGAAAACACCAACAGAATGGTCGCCAGCGCGTTCACTTCAGGTGAGACGCCGACTTTGACCATCGAATAGATCTTCAGTGGCAGGATTTCGTAACTCGGCCCGGTCACGAACGAAGAAACAACCACGTCATCCATCGACAGCGTAAAGCTGAGTAGCCATCCTGCGGCTACCGCGGGCATCGCCAGCGGCAGAATGATTTTGCGCAGGATGGTCATCTCGCTGGCCCCCAGATCTTTCGCCGCCTCAAGCATACGCACGTCAAACCCTTTCAGACGTGCAAAGACGGTGACCACCACAAACGGCAGGCAGAAGGTGATGTGGGAAAACAGCAGCGACCAGAAGCCAAGCTGAATGCCCAGCAGCATAAACAGCACCAGCAGCGAAATCGCCATCACGATATCCGGCGACATCATTACCACAAACAGCATGCCGCTGACGAACGGCTTACCGCGAAAGCGATAGCGGTACAATGCCACCGCGGTGAGGGAACCGATCAGCGTGGCGAAGGTGGCGGAGAAAATCGCCATCGTCAGCGAGTGCTGAGCGGCCTGCAGCAGACTGTCATTATTCATCAGCAGGCTGTACCAGTTGGTGGTAAAGCCCTGCCAGTTGATGCCGAAGCGTGAACTGTTAAACGAATTCACGATCAAAATGATAATCGGAATATAAAGGTAAGCGTAAATGGCGGTCATAAAACCGCCGCGAAGCAGTCGACCGATCATTCGAGTTCCACCTTTTTATTCAGCAACCGTGAGGCGCGCCAGTAGACCAGCAGCATCAGCCCCATTACCACCGTCAGCGTAATGCTGGTCGCGGATCCGAACGGCCAGTCGCGGATGTTCAGGAACTGGCTCTTGATCACGTTACCAATCAGCAGGTTTTTTGCCCCGCCCATGAGATCTGACACGTAGAACAGCCCCATTGCCGGGAGCATCACCAGCAGACAACCGGCGATAATGCCGGGCATGGTCAGTGGAATGATAATGCGGATAAAGGTTTGCAGCTTGTTAGCACCCAGATCTTTTGCCGCTTCCAGCAGCGGTTTATCGAGCTTCTCGATGCTGGAGTAGAGCGGCATCACCATAAACGGCAGCAGAATATAGACAAGGCCAATAATCACCGCACCCGGAGTAAACATGATGCGTACAGGGGTATCAATTACCCCCAGCCACAGCAGAAACGCGTTGAGGTAGCCTTTGGTGCTCAGGAAGATTTTTAACCCGTAGATGCGAATCAGCGAGTTGGTCCAGAACGGCACGATCAACAGAAACAGCAAAAGCGGGCGCACCTTTTGTGGCAGCCCGGCCAGGAACCATGCGAAAGGATACCCCAGTAGCAGGCAGGCTACGGTAGCAATCAGCGCCATATTCAGCGAGTGCAGAAGCACGTCAAAATAGAGCGGGTCTAGCAGGCGCGCGTAGTTGTCCAGCGTAAAGACCAGCTTAACGAAGTGGGCATCGTCGCGGGTCAGAAAGCTGGTGGCGATGATCATCAGGTTGGGTAAAAAGACAAATAACACAAGCCAACCGACGATAGTGGTAATCACCACCTTCTGGAATTTACTTGTGTTCTTCATCAGCCAGTACAACCTCCCAGCTTTCTACCCAGTTGATAACCATTTTCTGGTCGAGAGAGTGGTCGAAGTCAGGATCGTCCTCGTTAAAGAATTCGCTGACCATTACCATTTTGCCATTTTCCAGTTCGACGACGGACTCCAGCGTCATCCCTTTGTAATTGCGCTCGCGGATATAGCCGATAAGCCCTTCGGCTTCGGTATTACCGTGAATTTCATCGACACGCAGATCTTCAGGACGCAGCAGGACGTTGAGTTTTTGTCCCTTCTCGACGGCGAAGTTCACGGTGATATTGCATTCACGTCCTTCCACGTTCGCGCGCACGCGCCGATCGTCCAGACGTTCAATCACCGTGGCATTAAAGATATTGATTTCGCCAATGAAGCTGGCAACAAACAGGTTTTTCGGCTCTTCGTAAATTTCACGCGGCGTGCCGTCCTGCTCTATTTTGCCATCGCGCATCACCACAATACGGTCTGACATGGTCAGCGCCTCTTCCTGGTCGTGGGTGACGAAGACAAAGGTGATGCCAAGCTTACGCTGTAGCGCCTTCAGCTCGTTCTGCATCTGCTTGCGCAGTTTGTAGTCCAGCGCGGAAAGCGACTCATCTAACAGAAGCAGGCGCGGTTTATTGACCACGGCACGGGCAATGGCCACGCGCTGCTGCTGACCGCCGGAGAGCTGGTGGGGTTTTCGCTGAGCAAACTCGTCCAGCTGCACCATCCGCAGGGCTTCCGTGACGCGCGGGGGGATCTCGCTGGCCGGCGTTTTTTGCATCCGCAGGCCAAACGCCACGTTCTCAAACACGGTCATGTGCGGGAACAGGGCATAGCTCTGAAAGACGGTATTGACGTGGCGATCTTCGGCAGGAACCTGGGTTATGTCCTGGTTCTCAAGATGGATGTGGCCATTATCGACGCTTTCCAGCCCGGCGATAAGGCGCAGTACGGTTGTCTTGCCGCAGCCGGAGGGGCCAAGTAGCGTAAGAAACTCGCCGTCATTGATGGTCAAATTGAGGTCGGAAATGACCTCTTTGCCATCAAAACTTTTACGAATTCGTTCAAGTTGCACCAGCGGTGAACGAGAACGGGGTTGTGTATTCAATTTTTGCACTGTCCCATATAGACGCCTCAGGCAGCAGGCCGAAGCGGGGTTTGTGTGTAACCACCTTGGTGACTCGTAATGAGGGCGGACATTCTACGGCAAACCTCGGGAATCGCCAATCCTTGTCACTGATTCATAAGCTACATTTACTAACGCAGAACGATATAAACGGAAAATATTCTCGTTTGCGGGATAAAAGTGACCTGACGCAATATTTGCGTTTTGATGCTTATTGATAATGTTGTCACAAAAAGTGAGGGTGACTGCATGGATAAATTACTTGAACGTTTTTTACAGTACGTTTCGCTGGATACCCAATCTAAACCGGGTGTCCGCCAGGTGCCAAGCACCGAAGGCCAGTGGAAGTTATTAAACCTGCTTAAAGAGCAGCTCGACGCCATGGGGCTGGTTAACGTCACGTTAAGCGAAAAGGGCACTGTGATGGGGACGCTGCCGGCGAATGTCCCGGGGGATATCCCGGCGATTGGCTTTATCTCCCATGTCGACACCTCTCCGGATTTTAGCGGTAAACATGTGAACCCGCAGATTGTTGAAAACTACCGCGGCGGTGATATTGCGCTGGGCATTGGCGACGAAGTGCTCTCTCCCGTGATGTTCCCGGTCCTGCACCAGCTGCTCGGTCAGACGCTCATCACCACCGACGGGAAAACGCTGCTGGGCGCGGATGATAAGGCGGGGATCGCGGAGATCATGACGGCGCTGGCGGTGCTGAAAGGCAAAAACATTCCGCACGGGGATATCCGGGTTGCTTTCACGCCGGACGAAGAGGTGGGGAAAGGCGCGAAACATTTCGATGTGGAGGCTTTTAACGCGCAGTGGGCCTACACCGTCGATGGCGGTGGCGTGGGCGAGCTGGAGTATGAAAACTTTAACGCCGCTTCGGTCACCATTAAAATTGTCGGGAACAACGTTCACCCCGGCTCAGCCAAAGGGGTGATGGTGAATGCGCTGTCGCTGGCGTCGCGTATTCATGCTGAAGTCCCCGCGCAAGAGAGCCCGGAGATGACAGACGGGTATGAAGGTTTCTATCACCTGACCAGCATTAAGGGCACCGTGGATAGCGCCCAGATGCACTACATCGTGCGCGATTTTGACCGTAAAGCCTTTGAAGCGCGCAAGCGTAAGATGATGGAGATCGCCAAAAAGGTAGGCAAAGGGCTGCATCCTGACTGCTACATTGAACTCATCATCGAAGACAGCTATTACAATATGCGTGAGAAGGTGATGGCGCATCCGCACATAATTGATATCGCCCGGCAGGCAATGCGCGACTGCGATATTGAACCGATCTTAAAACCGATTCGTGGCGGTACCGACGGTTCGCAGCTGTCATTTATGGGATTGCCGTGCCCGAACCTGTTTACCGGTGGCTACAACTACCACGGCAAGCATGAGTTTGTGACGCTGGAAGGAATGGAAAAAGCGGTGAAGGTGATTGTGCGCATAGCGGAGTTAACCGCGAAGCGGTGAGACATTGCCCGGTGGCGCTGCGCTTACCGGGCCTAAGATCGAAAAGTAGGCCGGGTAAGGCGAAGCCGCCACCCGGCACATCTCAAGACTCAGTCCTCAAAAAACCAATACCCGCAGTTAACCAGCGCGGCCAGCATGGCGAGGAATGAGGGATCTTCCAGCGCATCGCCAAAGGTTTCAGCAGTCAGAACCATATGGCTGGCAATCGCTTCCAGTGCAGGACGGTGCGGGGAATCCAGCTTCTCGCCATTGACGAAGACCTCTTCACCGATGCGCAGCACGCGCAACCCGCCCAGACGAACCAGCTTGTCGCCCTGCTGAAGGGCATCATAAATCTCGTCAGCCTGATAAGGCGGCTCCGGAGGCGCCACGTCCAGCTCGTGGCGGGACTGGCTAATAAACTCGCCAAACCACTGTCTGAAATGTTCCGGCTCGTTGATCAGATCCAGCATCATACCGCGCAGCTTGTCCAGCTCTGCTGGCAGAATATCTGCCGGATGTTCGCGCGCAGGCACATCCGGATCGCTGTAGCGATAGCTGCCCAGCTCGCGTTGCAGAACATAGTCGGCAAAGCCGCTGATCATCTCGCGACCGCTCGGTGCGCGGAACCCAACCGAGTAGTTGAGCGAGTTTTCCAGGGAGTAACCCTCATGCGGGAACCCAGGCGGAATGTAGAGAATATCGCCTGGCTCCAGCTCTTCATCAATAATCCCTTCGAACGGATCCACCTGAAGCAGGTCCGGATGCGGACAGTGCTGTTTCATCGGCACTTTCTCGCCCACGCGCCAGCGGCGGCGACCCGTACCCTGAATAATAAACACGTCGTACTGGTCCAGGTGCGGACCCACGCCGCCACCCGGAACGGAGAAGGAGATCATCAGATCGTCCATCCGCCAGTCGGGCAGGGCGCGGAACGGGCGCATTAGCGCGGCAGTGGGTTCGTGCCAGTGGTTGACGGCCTGCACCAGCAGGGACCAGTTGTTTTCTCCGAGATGATCATAGCTTTCGAAAGGACCGTGACTGACCTGCCATTTCCCGTCCTGGTGACTGACCAGGCGGCTGTCGACTTCGTTTTCCATGGCCAGACCGGCCAGTTCGTCAGGCGAGATAGGGTCGACAAAGTTGCTGAACCCACGTTTCAGAACCACCGGGCGTTTTTGCCAGTAACGTTCAATAAACTCGGGCCAGTTAAGCGTTAAGTGATAATCCATATTTTTTTATTCCGCAGGTTCTTACTGACACGGATTATAACGGAAGCTCAGCCCCCCGGCTGCGAGATCCTCGCATTTTTCACATAACGGGTTAACTATCGTTCGATGTGGGCTGCTGGCGACCAAAAATCACTTCCATTCTGGCGCCGCCCAGCAAACTTTCGCTGGTTTCAATTTTTCCATCGTACTGGTCGACAATTTCACGTGCGACGGCTAACCCCACCCCCTGGCCGGGGCGCAGCGTATCGGCGCGCTGGCCGCGATCGAACACCACATCACGTTTATTGCGCGGGATCCCCGGGCCATCATCTTCAACGATAATATGTAACTCGTTATCCGTCTGACGCGCAGACACTTCAACAAACTCCAGGCAGTATTTACAGGCGTTATCCAGCAGGTTGCCCATGACTTCCATGAAGTCATTCTTTTCGCCGACAAAGCTTATCTCAGGCGAGATATCGAGGCTGATGTTGACCCCTTTACGCTGGTACACCTTGTTGAGGGCGGACGTAAGATTATCCAGCAGCGGTGCCACCGGGTGCAGCTCGCGGCTCAGAAGCGCGCTGCCGGAACGCATACTGGCGCGGTGCAGGTAATAGCCAATTTGCTGTGAGATTCGACTGATCTGCTCCAGCATCACCGGCTCGGCATCATCAACGCTCAGCTTTGAACTGCGCATTGAACGCAGGGTACTTTGCATCACGGCCAGCGGTGTTTTCAGGCTGTGAGTGAGGTCAGTCAGAGTTGTACGGTACTTATCATAGCGTTCACGTTCACTTTTCAGCAGGCGATTGAGATTACGTACCAGACTTGTCAGCTCACGGGTGGTTTCCGGATTGAGTTTTTCGCGATGGTGTTCCTCAAGCTCGCGCACCTCTCGCGCCAGGGATTCAATGGGGCGCAAGCTCCACCACGCCGCCACCCAAAGCAGCGGGATTACCAGCAGCAGGTTAGCGGCCAGAACATAAACGAACCAGCTCCAGACCCTGTAGGAGCGCTTGAGCTCGACAGGAATGGTGTCGATCACCACAATGGTCAACTGCGGCATGTTCATCGTCGCCGGGTAGATATTAATCGCCACGGAGTGCGTCATCTCCGTTTCGGCATCATCCTCGCGGATTTCATTGAGTTTCTGCTGCATAGAGCGATCTTCGCGAATCAGCGAGCTGGTGGTGTTAAGATCGGCTTCTATCTCATGAAAACCATTGGTTTTAAGCCACTCCGGACGAATGCTTTTAACCAGCCACGGGATATCTCTTTGCGCCCACAGCAACTTCCCTTTTTCGTTGTAAATCAGGGCTAAAGTAGGGCTCTGTTGATTCAGGTTCTCGGGCATTTCAACGCTGATACGGTTGTTTTCCCATTTCGCCAGAGTGTAAAACAGATTACTTTCGCCACGTAACAGTCGAAAAGTCGTTTTATCGAAGCTGACGCTGTAACCCACCAGGGCGACCATACCGTAGGAGAGCGACAGCACCAGCACCACTGCGGCCGTTGCCAGCAAAAAACGAACCCGCAGTGAGAGGGGCAGAATATGGCGCAAAATCTGTCTCATTTAGCGTAATTCAAACAGGTAGCCCTGGCCGCGGACGGTCGTGATCACATCCTGCGGGTACTGCGCCTGAATTTTCTTACGCAAACGCCCCATCAGCACATCAATAGTATGGCTCTCGCGCAGCTCCGCGTCCGGGTAGAGCTGGAGCATTAAGGAGTCTTTGCTCACAACCTTGCCACTGTTACGGATCAGCGTTTCCATGATGGTGTATTCGAATGCGGTCAGCTTGATCACTTCATTGTTAATCGAAAGCTCGCGTCGGGAGAGATCCACCTGGAAAGGCGGAATGGAGATAACCTGTGAAGCCAGCCCGCTGTTACGGCGTAATAGCGCCTGCATTCGCGCAGCCACTTCTTCAATATGGAACGGCTTGGTGACGTAATCATCCGCACCGGCGCTGAGCACTTCAACTTTGTCCTGCCAGCCTTCGCGGGCGGTCAGAACCAGCACCGGGAGAGAAACATCATGGCTGCGCCAGCGACGAATTAACGACAGACCGTCTTCATCAGGCAAGCCTAAATCGACAATGGCGATATCCGGCAGATGTTCATTGAGATAATAATCGGCTTCTTTTGCATCTTCAGCATCGTCCACCTGATGTCCCATCTCCTGAAGCTGAACCTTCAGGTGGTGGCGTAGCAATGCGTTATCCTCAACAACCAGTACGCGCATCATCTTTTCTCCCAGAATATGTAGTACGAATAGTTTAACGCTGATTATGTTGCCGTGGGGATAAACATTCAGTAAACCGGGGAAAAGCAACCCCCTTTCCGGGCGGAAAGGGGGGAAGGGGTGTTACTTCAGCTCGTCGACCATGGTAATGGCGCGGCCAATGTAGTTCGCCGGCGTCATGGCTTTCAGGCGCGTTTTCTCTTCTTCTGGCAGTGCCAGACCGTCAATAAACTGTTTCATGCCTTCAGCATCTACACGCTTGCCGCGAGTCAGCTCTTTCAGTTTTTCATACGGCTTTTCGATGCCGTAGCGACGCATCACGGTCTGAATCGGCTCCGCCAGCACTTCCCAGTTGTGATCCAGTTCGTCCAGCAGACGATCGCGATTCACTTCCAGTTTGCTCACGCCTTTCAGGGTGGACTGGTAAGCGATCAGCGCGTAGCCAATGCCCACGCCCAGGTTACGCAGCACGGTGGAATCGGTCAGGTCACGCTGCCAGCGGGATACCGGCAGTTTGCTCGCCATATGCTGCAGCACCGCATTCGCCAGGCCCAGGTTGCCTTCGGAGTTTTCGAAGTCGATTGGGTTCACTTTATGCGGCATGGTGGAAGAACCAATTTCACCGGCGATGGTTTTCTGCTTGAAGTGGTTCAGCGCAATGTAGCCCCACACGTCACGATCGAAGTCGATCAGAATGGTGTTGAAGCGCGCGATGCAGTCAAACAGCTCAGCGATATAGTCGTGCGGTTCAATCTGCGTGGTATACGGGTTCCACTGAATACCCAGGGAGGTGACAAACTCTTCACTGAACTGGTGCCAGTCCACTTCCGGGTAAGCGGCGATGTGGGCATTGTAGTTACCGACTGCACCGTTGATTTTTCCAAGAATTTCAACCTGTTCCAGTTGGCGGTACTGGCGCTCCATGCGGTACGCCACGTTCGCCATCTCTTTACCCATGGTGGAAGGGGTGGCTGGCTGGCCGTGAGTACGGGAAAGCAGCGGAATGTCGCGGTATTCCACGGAGAGCGCTTTCACCGCGTCGATGATCTTACGCCAGTAAGGCAGCACAACCTCTTTACGCGCGGTAGAGAGCATCAGCGCGTGAGACAGGTTGTTGATATCTTCAGAGGTACAGGCGAAGTGAATGAACTCTGACACCGCGTGCAGGGCAGGGACGCTTTCCACTTTCTCTTTCAGGAAGTACTCAACCGCTTTCACGTCGTGGTTGGTGGTGCGTTCAATGGTCTTAATGCGCGCGGCATCTTCTTCGCTAAACTCAGCAACGATTTTATCAAGGTAATCGTTTGCCTTTTCGTCAAAAGCAGGAACTTCCTTGATTGCTGCCTGGGCGGCCAGCTTCTGCAGCCAGCGTACTTCAACCTGAACACGGAACTTCAGCAAACCATATTCGCTGAAGATCCCGCGCAGCGCGCTGACTTTATCGCCGTAGCGTCCATCGACAGGGGATACGGCGGTCAGTGAGGATAATTCCATAATTCGCAACTCCGGGAGGTTAACAATGAGCAAGAATTTGTTTTGCCTGAGTGGTCAGGCGATTACGAGAAAACATTAACTGCAGACGGCCACCGCCAACCTGATGCCACAGCACGGCGGCGCGGATCCCTGCCAGCAGGGACGCACGTACTTTTGCCTGCACCTGTGGGCTTTGCAGCACGGCAGGGGATCCGGTGACCTGAATACGTGGGCCCAGCGGGCTGATGACATCAACGTAAATACCGGCCATCGCGCTCAGCAGCGTTTCGGATTGCAGATCAAAATGGTCGAGTTGACGCTGGAGCCCGCCGATACGATCGCCCAGGGTATTGAGCGCGCCTTTCGCCGCGCTCAACTTACGCTCAAGTACCATCAGGCTTAAGGTGTAGCGGGTCAGTTCTGCGTTTAACCCTTGACGACTACTGGCGTTAAGCACGCCAAGCAGGGTTTCAAGACCGAGACGAAGATTAGTTTCACTCCCACCAAATACACCCAGAGTTGAACCGGGGTTAAGGTCGATAACGCTGTTGAGTGAAACGTGCAGGGCATCGGCATCGCAATGACCCTGATGCGCCAGCTGTTGCACCAGACGGGCAGACTGGCAAATTCCTGCCAGCGCCAGGGTGATGTCGTAGTAGTTCTTCGCCACATGGTCTCCTTTATGTGTGCGCTCTGTTAAACAGCGGGCAGCGGCAGGCGCTGTTCAATGATCCCGCCGCCCAGGCAGATTTCGCCGCTGTAGAAGACAGCAGACTGACCCGGGGTGACGGCGGCAACCGGCTCGTCAAAACGCACGTCAATGCGATCGTCATCGAGCGCTGTAACGGTGCAAGGAATATCGGTCTGACGGTAGCGCGTTTTCACCGTGCAGCGCAGCGTGCCTTTCAGCGGCTCGCGATCGACCCAGTGCAGCTGTTGCGCGATAAGGCCAACGGACATCAGACGCGGATGGTCGTGCCCCTGGGCGACAACCAGAATATTGTTTTCGACATCTTTGTCGACCACATACCACGGATCTTCGCTGCCATCTTTGGTTCCACCGATACCCAGACCTTTGCGCTGGCCTAAAGTATGGTACATCAGCCCCTGGTGCTGGCCGATCTCATCGCCATCAACGGTGACAATTTTACCCGGCTGTGCAGGCAGGTAGCGGCCAAGGAAATCACGGAATTTGCGCTCACCGATGAAGCAGATGCCGGTAGAGTCCTTTTTCTTTGCGGTGATCAGGTCCAGCTCTTCCGCGATTTTACGTACCTGCGGCTTTTCCAGCTCGCCAACCGGGAACAGGCTCTGGGCGATCTGTTCGTGGCTCAGGGTATAAAGGAAGTAGCTCTGATCTTTGTTGCCGTCCAGACCGCGCAGCAGTTGGCTTTTGCCATTCACATCTGCACGACGCACGTAGTGGCCGGTCGCAATGTAGTCTGCGCCCAGATCTTCCGCAGCGAATTCCAGGAAGGCTTTAAATTTGATCTCTTTGTTGCACAGAATATCCGGGTTCGGGGTGCGCCCCGCTTTGTACTCTTCCAGGAACAGTTCAAAGACGTTATCCCAGTATTCTGCAGCAAAGTTTACGGTGTGCAGTTCAATGCCGAGCTTATCGCACACGGCCTGCGCATCGGCGAGATCCGCAGCGGCAGTGCAGTATTCCTCGCCATCATCTTCCTCCCAGTTCTTCATGAACAGGCCCTCCACCTTATAGCCCTGTTGCTGTAACAGGTAGGCGGAAACGGAGGAATCGACACCGCCGGACATGCCGACGATCACTTTTTTCTGGCTGTTATCTGACATGGAATACTCACGACATTGAACTTCAAGGCGGCGTATTCTATCACGCCCCCCCACCATTGGCACCCTCTGTAAACGGCCAGTTAAATGCGCCGATGACTTCCAGCGGTAAGCGGCCAGCAGACTGCCAGCAGCGAATGCTTTCCGCAACCAGCGGCGAGCGCAGGTTTGGCGCGTTAAGGATCTCCTCGGCAGTCACCCACAGGCAGCGGTCGATATCGTTATCCTGCGGCTCTGTGGCGCACATTTCGCTAAGCTCGACGGCAAACAAGAAGCGCAGGAACGGGGTGCTATCGGGCGCAATCCACTGATGCAGTCGGATAAAGTGCTGGGGTTCGGCGTGTATGCCGGTCTCTTCCCACAGCTCGCGTTTTGCTGCCTGCAGTAAGGTCTCATTGGCTTCAAGGTGCCCGGCTGGCTGGTTCCACAGCGCTTTACCGTTAATGCTCTCTTCGACCACAAGGAATTTACCCTGGGCGTGGACCACGCAGGCGACCGTAACATGAGGTTTAAACATAGTGACTCCTTAAGCGGTAACGTCTCGCCATTCACCGTTTGCCAGCGTTTCCAGGGTGTAGCTGCCCATGGCGTAGCGAATCAGACGCAGAGTAGGGAAGCCGACGTGAGCGGTCATGCGCCGAACCTGACGGTTGCGGCCTTCATAAAGGGTGATTTTGAGCCAGCTTGTCGGAATGGATTTGCGTTCGCGGATGGGCGGATTCCGCGGCCATAGCCACTCCGGTTCATTCACGCGTTCAATACCTGCAGGCAGGGTTGGGCCATCGTTCAGCGTTACGCCGCGGCGTAATTTCTCCAGCGTTTCTTCGTCCGGTTCGCCTTCGACCTGCACGAAGTAAATTTTGCCCGTGCGTTTTCCCGGCTGTGTGAGCTTTGCCTGCAGAGCGCCGTCGTTGGTTAAAACTAAAAGTCCTTCGCTGTCCCGGTCCAGACGCCCGGCGGCGTACACGCCCTGAACGGGAATGTAATCCTTCAGCGTGCTGCGTCCGGCCTCATCGGTGAACTGCGGCAAAACATCGTAGGGTTTATTGAACAAAATAACCCGCTTCGGCTGGGTTTCTTGCGGTCTTCTGGCGGCTTGTCGCGAGCTGAATCGCTCAACCCGGTGTTTTGTAAAAGAAGTTTTCTTCATGGTATTTTCAGGCGTTATCAATTGCCGCATTATAGCCTAATAACGAAGACCTTTCATGGCGCAGGACATTCAGGTACTATCGAAGGGCTCATTACAATTTATTAACATAAGATCAGTAACAACCAGAAGCGCTCGAAGGAGAGGTTAATGGAAAGCAAAGTAGTTGTTCCGGCGGAAGGTAAAAAGATCACCCTGCAAAACGGCAAGATTAACGTTCCTCACAATCCGATTATCCCGTTCATTGAAGGTGACGGTATCGGTGTAGACGTTACCCCGGCAATGCTGAAAGTGGTTGATGCCGCTGTTGAGAAAGCCTACAAAGGCGAGCGTAAAATTTCCTGGATGGAAATTTACACCGGTGAGAAATCGACTCAAGTTTATGGCCAGGACGTCTGGCTGCCAGCAGAAACGCTGGACCTGATCCGCGACTACCGCGTTGCTATCAAAGGCCCATTGACCACCCCAGTCGGCGGCGGTATCCGCTCCCTGAACGTGGCACTGCGTCAGGAGCTGGACCTGTACGTCTGTCTGCGTCCGGTGCGTTACTATCAGGGCACCCCAAGCCCGGTTAAGCACCCTGAACTGACCGATATGGTTATCTTCCGCGAAAACTCAGAAGACATCTACGCGGGCATCGAGTGGAAAGCAGACTCTGCAGACGCAGAAAAAGTGATTAAATTCCTGCGCGAAGAGATGGGCGTGAAGAAAATTCGCTTCCCTGAACATTGCGGTATCGGCATCAAGCCGTGCTCCGAAGAAGGGACTAAACGTCTGGTGCGCGCGGCTATCGAATACGCGATCACTAACGACCGTGACTCTGTGACTCTGGTTCACAAAGGCAACATCATGAAGTTCACCGAAGGTGCTTTCAAAGACTGGGGTTACCAGTTGGCGAAAGAAGAGTTCGGCGGTGAGCTGATCGACGGTGGCCCGTGGCAGAAGATTAAGAACCCGAACACCGGTAAAGAGATCATCGTTAAAGATGTGATCGCCGATGCGTTCCTGCAGCAGATCCTGCTGCGTCCTGCTGAATACGACGTGATTGCCTGTATGAACCTGAACGGTGACTACATCTCTGACGCCCTGGCAGCACAGGTTGGCGGTATCGGTATCGCCCCTGGTGCAAACATCGGTGACGAGTGCGCTCTGTTCGAGGCGACCCACGGTACTGCTCCTAAATATGCAGGTCAGGACAAAGTGAACCCAGGCTCTATCATCCTGTCCGCAGAGATGATGCTGCGTCATATGGAATGGTTCGAAGCCGCAGACCTGATCGTTAAAGGTATGGAAGGCGCAATCAACGCGAAAACCGTAACTTACGATTTCGAACGTCTGATGGAAGGCGCTAAGCTGCTGAAATGCTCAGAGTTTGGCGACGCGATTATCGCGAACATGTAATCCAGATTCTGGGTTAAACAAGAGCGGGGGCCTGAGGGTTCCCGTTTTTTTTGCCTCTGCCTGCAGGAAATAACACGATGCTAGCCACTGTTCTTACCGCTGTCGTTGCATTTATCCATCTTTACATCCTTGTGCTGGAAATGTTCCTGTGGGACACCAGAACAGGGCATAAGGCGTTTAACCTCAGCCCGGAATTTGCGCGTGAAACCCGCGTGCTGGCCGCGAATCAGGGGCTATACAATGGTTTTCTTGCGGCGGGTTTGCTCTGGAGTCTGTGGCTCGGTGAAGAGGGTGTTCATGTGGCCATCTTCTTCCTGGCCTGCGTGCTGATTGCCGGTCTCTTTGGCGCAGTGACCGCCAGCCGTAAGATTCTGTATGTTCAGGCTTTACCTGCGCTTGCCGCCTTGCTGGCGCTGCTTATCTGAAGCAACGCGTTGGTCAACCGTGCGTCGTCCGATATACTTGTGGCTTCATCCTGAGAGGTTTAGACAGTTATGAATAACGACATCCCATTGAAGTATTATGACATCGTCGAAGAATACGCGACGGAAGCCGCAAAGCCTGTCAGTGAGTCAGAGCAGGACCCATTGGCGCATTATTTCCAGCTGCTGCTCACGCGGTTATCAAATAATGAGGAGATTGATGAGGAAGCTCAGCAAGAGATGGCGCGTGAAGCCGGGGTTCATGCTGAACGTATTGATGATATTGCGAACTTCCTTAATCAGTGGGGAAATGAATAGCCTACCGCGCCAGACCCAGGAGCCGCTTCGCAAGCTCACGGCGGGAAACAGATTTTGAAAAATACCATCCCTGAACCAGAGCCTCAGGATATCGTTCAGCATTAAAGCGGAATTGTATTTCGTTCTCAACGCCTTCGAAAACCAGCGTTTTATTCAGTTTTGCGAGGGCGTCGCTAAAGATCACAAAAATGTTCTGCTTATAATGCTCACTGATGCCATCGACCAGCGACTTGTCGATTTTGATCTCATCATATTCAAGAAGCGAAAGCCTGGCCAGGTTGGAGTTTTGCACACCGAAGTCATCAATGGATATTCTGACACCAAGGGATTTTAACTTCTGACAGAAGCCCTCCAGAATATTCGCGGTGGAAACGGCTTTTTCAGAGAGTTCGACTTTTACCAGAGACAGCGGAATGTTGTTGGCTAAACATCCACAGCGCAAAATGCTGATAAATTGTCCATCTTCAATTTCCGTTCGACCAACATTGAGCGAAACGACCAGTTGATGCTTAAGCACCAGCGGTGCGATGTCCTTAAGGGATTTCTCAAGAATATGGGTATAATATTTTTTATACAAACCAATTTTCTGGATTAATGGAATAAACAATTCCGGCGAGACGTCACCGTGTTTTGCGTCGCGCCATCTCGATAAAACCTCCACGCCCACTATTTTGCTATCCTGAATGCGAATTATGGGCTGGTAGTGAACGCCAATAGTGTTGGTTAAGACGGCTTTAACCAACGTCCGTTCCAGTGAAAAGCGGTCTTCATTGAGTCGAAAGAAAAATAACGTTATCGCAATCCAGATAAAACATAAAATAGCCACGAGAAAGGCAAACACCGCGGGAGATAACGAGGCCAGTCCTGCATGGTGATGCTTCACAATGACGCACAAATCCCAGGAAGTGCTGCACTGTGTGAGGGTGAGGGTAAATAACGTGGAATGTACCCCATCCTGTTCTTTTACCTCATGGGTTGCTGAAAAAAATATTCTGGCAAAGTCTTTGGTGGTTGCGATGAGTGAGTAATTGTTGGTAACCGGGGTGAATTTATCGTAAGCGTAGCGGGAGGAGAAGATAATAAGATTATTGTAGATGGCCGCATTGCCCGTGAAAAAATCTTTTCTGGAAAATTGCGCGAGCAGGAATCCCCTGGGTGTTTTATGGAGCTCTGCTGGAAGGGGGACAGGGTTAGCGAGTTTTCCCCAAAAAGCGGTACAGATTATTTTTCCCTGCTCTATAAAACCGATGTCTGCAAAATAAAGGCTGTCGAGCTTAATCTGTCTGTAGCGATCAAGGCTGGCTTTGTCGCATCCCTGAGTGGTCAGGCCTTTAAGTGTCTGCGCCACGCTCTGAGACAGGCCTTCTGAATACTGTAAAAGGGTCTGGGAAATCTCACGCAGTTTGCTTTTCTGCTGGCCCATGATAACCGCATTGACCGTATAGAGAGACAGAAAGACCAGAAACGCTGAAACGATAGTAACGGCAACGATCTTTTTCATTTTCCAGATACCTTGTCCGCTCCCTGATTTTTCAAATCTTATCACAGGCTGGGCTTGCTACAAGCCTGATAATATGGGTAGTCAGCCTAATCCAGGCGGATGAACTATGCTTAAGTGCAATTCATTTTCCTCTTAACCTGAGCTTTGTTACAGTGACAAGAGTTGTCAGCCAGGGATGTCAGGCGTGATAAGGTGGAAAAGCTCGTGCATGTCAAAAATACTTTTTACACAACAACCATTACCGTCATCATTGTCTCGTTGATCATTTCATTGTCGCTTGCCGTGCAGATTGCAACCTCCCGACAGCAGTCAATCCAGCAGATCAATACCAGCGTTGCCAACCTGAGCCATACCCTGAATGTCTATACAGAAGGGATCATACGCCAAAGTGAAATGTTGATTACCACCGTTTCCGACACCCTTGAAATTTATGGCATGACCCCGCAACAGGCGACCAATATTCAGCGAATGATAAGCAATCAGGATAACCTTCTTACCCAGATTAATAATGTGGTTGTCTATGATGCGCATGGGGATATCTTCACCGCCTTGCATGAAAATTTTGCAGGTCCCCGTAAAGGCGCGGACCGGTCATTCTTTGTCTATCACAAGGAAAATAAAAGCCAGCAGATATTTATTGGCGAGCCAGTGATAAGCAGAACCAATGGTAAATGGGTTATTACCATTAGCCGACGCCTTGAGACTCACACGGGGGCATTTAACGGCGTCGTGGTAGTGACCCTGGGTATCGAAAATTTTCTGGCCCTTTATGGACAGATCAATATCGGACACGCAGGCGTTATTGGCTTAACGACACAAACAGGCGTTTTACTGATTCGCTACCCCTTTAAGAATACCTATATCGGTACGATTTTTTCCGATTCCCCTCTCTTCAGGAAATACCTGAAAGTACAAAATACAGGGATAGCCAGCTCCGTTTCCCGGTTTGATAAAATCGAACGCATTTATGCCTATGAGAAAAACAGCCGCTACGGACTGGTCACGACGGTGGCGGTCAGCGCGGATGAAGCCCTTTCTCCCTGGCGCAAGCAGGCGATTCAGCTTGCCTTACTTATTTTCGTTTTTACCGCGATACTCATCGTGGCGTCTTATTTCCTGTATTCCGACTTATCCAGAAAAACACGGGATAACAAAGCGCTAAAGATTATTGCCTCGGAGGATGCCCTGACCGGGCTTTATAACCGACGTATTTTCGATGAAAAAATTCTCTCCGACATTGCGATGTGCGCGGCAGAGGACGCGCCGATTTCGCTCCTCCTCGTGGATGTGGACTACTTCAAAAAGTACAACGATAACTATGGTCACCCGGAAGGGGACAGGTGTCTGGCATTACTGGGAAACTGCCTCAGGGAAAGCCTCACTCGCGACAACCAGCTTGTGGCGCGATATGGCGGGGAGGAGTTTGCATTGATATTGCCTGAATCGGATATCCAGGAGGCGCTCCGCCTTGCACAGACGATTATTCGCAATGTCTTCTCTCTCCACATTGAACACGCGTTCAGTCCTTTCGGGCGGGTCACGGTGAGTGTAGGCATATCTACTGCGCGTGCTGTCGACATCGCGGGCAGTCAGCAGAATATTATTATTGCCGCGGACCAGGCGCTCTATCAGGCAAAACGCGGAGGCCGTAACCGGCACGCTTTTGTTGGGGTATAACCCAAAAAAAAGCCCACGAAAGCGTGGGCAAGAAATACTGGAAGCAATGTGAGCAATGTCGTACTGAATACCTGAGTATTTCTCTCAACTATTCAGTGTTGAGAAAGATAATCTTTCTCAACAAAAGATGCAACCCCACATTTCCTGGGGAAGGGCATTTTGATGGCAAAATGCGCATCCGGTCAGTGTGAGGCTTATCACAAACTTCCTTTCTCAAATCCTGTGCTATCCTTTTTTGTGTCGTTGATTTAATGACAAAAACCATACAGAGAGGAAAGTTATGGGAATTTTATCCTGGATTATCTTTGGGCTTATTGCGGGTATTCTGGCGAAGTGGATCATGCCGGGCAAAGATGGCGGTGGGTTTATCGTCACCGTAATACTGGGTATTGTCGGCGCGGTAGTCGGCGGCTGGATCAGTACGCTGTTCGGCTTCGGGAAAGTAGATGGCTTTAACTTCGGCAGCTTTGCGGTTGCGGTGATCGGCGCGCTGGTTGTGCTGTTTATCTACAGAAAGATCAAAAGCTAAAACTGAAGCGTTAAAAAAGGCTGCCGGATGGCGGCCTTTTTACATCACGGGTTCACCACCAGCCAAGCTGCGTGCCAGCAAAGGCCACAATGGCGATGATTAACATAATGAGCGTGGTTTTTCTCATTTATGCCCCCGGTGCAGCGTAACCACCGACAAAAAACCACGCCAGAAACACGACCGCCGTTATAAAAATAACGACAGGGAAGAGGATCCCTATTCTCATATCATCACCTTTTTCTTTTTATAACGCCGTAGAGTGTACGGGGTTAATCCATCGCGAGAAAGCGTGTTTTGCTTTTTCCTTTCTTATCCTGATACATCGCCACATCAGCAGCACGTAATGCGCTGTCTGGATCGGTTACGTCTGGGTCCACTTCGATGACGCCGAGGCTGGCTCCCGGATAAATAAGGTTAATGTTACCCAGCCAGTATTCCCCTGCAATGCGGGCGCTGAAGCGCGCTTTAAGCTGATTCATGTGCTCCTCATTGTCGACATGACTCAGAGAGGCCACCAGAAATTCATCGCCGCCCAGCCGACCAATGATATCGTCCTGCTGTTTTTCTGCGGTCAAACGCTTGCCCACTTCAATCAGGAACTGGTCGCCTGCTTCATGCCCATACCGATCGTTAATCAATTTAAAATCGTCCAGCTCGATAAACGCAATGATGGCGTTACGTTTCAGGTGTCGAGCCAGGGAAAACAGAGTAGTCAGATCCTCAAAGATGGCGCGACGGTTGGGCAGGCCGGTAAGGGCATCGGTATAAGAGTGTGCGATGAGCGCCGCGTTGGCTTCCCGAAGCTGGTTCACCAGAGATTCTTTCTGAATGTACTGACCAATCAACCCGGCGAATAATTTTAATATCTGTTCACCGCGCTCGCTGAGCGGCTTTTTAGCCGTGCTGGTGGCGCAAAGCGTACCGTAAAGCGAGCCATCGGCGAGATGAACCGGAATGCTCATGTAAGTGGTAATACCGAGAGCTTTCGCCGCTTCGCACTCCGGCCAGCGCTCGGGGACATCGTTACTGAAGATGGTGTCGCTATCCAGCGCGCGCTTACACAGCGTCTCATCCCAGGGCACGCTCAGCCCCTCCGGGATCGTCATCTGCTTACTGTTTCGGGCATAAAGGATATGCTGCAGCCGCGCCTGGATATCCACCTTCGTCAGGTAAGTCGACTCCATATCGGTGACGATTTCCAGCATCTCCAGCAGCTGACGAACGAGACTTTCAAGGGATTGCTCAGTAACGAGGGTTTCTGAAACACGGGCAAGGATAATATCCGACATGACGTAGAAAGACTCCCAGGCAGAAGACGTCTGCATCTGCATGTTATGCTGAATTCTTAGGCTTCAGGCATAGTAAAACATGAATGCGGAAAATTTTATATATGGAGAAAGCGGCGCTGAGCCGTTACCCTTAGGCAAAGATGATGTCACAAGGATCGATGCGATGAGATTTCTGCTTCTGGCGCTGACGCTTCCCCTGGCCGCCTGTACCGCAAAAACAACCCCACCCGATGCGCCCAAACCGCCACAGGCCGTAGGTATGGCGAACCCGGCTTCCGTTTACTGTCTGGAAAAGGGCGGGGAACAGATCCCGATTCAAAGCCCGCAGGGTGTTCGTACCGAGTGCAAGCTGCCGGGTGGTGAAGTGATCGACGAATGGACGCTCTATCGTCGCGATCATCCGCAACCCACCAGGTGACAGAAGGGCAGGTGCTGCGATACACTTCTCTTTAGGATTATTCTTAGCCAGTATGTGGCTACTGTTACCGCGAGAGAAGTATGTTTCAGCTTAAACCGGGCAGCATGGCGATGATCATCGGTGCCCGCACGGCGTCTGGCCGTCGCAATATTGGTAAATCTGTTGAGTTGTTTGGTCTTTGCCAGCCTGGCCTGCGTTTTGTAAACCCGGTTAACGGCGTGATGACGCAATTACCCGCAAGTGCGGACCGCGCGCTTTGGCTGGTCACCGGAGACGTCTACGCCTTTGACAATCAGCACGGCTTTGCGTTTGTTCGCGCCGAACATCTGATGCCGCTCACCCCTGATCAAGCCCCGCAAATGCTGGATGAGCTGACAATCAGCTGATCACAAATGGCGTAGCCAGTCGGCTAAAACCAGGGCGTGATTCTGTTCCGTGTTTTTCGCGCCATAGAGGAGGGTGAGAGTCTGCTTTTGTGCCAGCGCCGCAAGACGCCTTCCCTCGTCCTTATGCTGCGCCAGTTCTTCCTGATAGGCTTTACTGAAAGTCGCAAAATCAATAGCTTCGCTATGATACTCCTGACGTAATGCGTTCGATGGCGTGAGTGTTTTACACCATTCGTCATGGGCGAGGTCCGTTTTTTTAACCCCGCGCGGCCAGAGTCTGTCCACCAGCACCCGATAGCCATCGTCCGGGCTTGCCTGCTCATAGACGCGTTTGCACTGAATCATAATTCCACCCTCCCAATTTAAGGTATTGTGATAATTGCAGAAGATCGGTAGTCTGAGGTTCCTTATGTTATCTGATAATACTCTGGCATAAGGAACCTTTCATGGAACACCTCCCGGTTAAAACGACGCTCCGCATTGCGCTGGTTGGCGATTACAATCCTGATGTTATTGCACACAAGGCGATCCCGCTGGCCATTGACGATGCTGCGGCCGTTCTTGACCTCACCGCCGATTACGACTGGCTTGCTACCCCGGAATTAACCAGTTCTGAGGATCTGGTGGGCTACGATGCCATCTGGCTGGTTCCTGCGAGCCCCTATAAAAACACAGAGGCCGCCTTTATCGCCGCACGCTACGCCCGTGAAAACAGTATTCCGTTCCTGGGGACCTGCGGTGGGTTCCAGCATGCGCTGATTGAGTATGCCCGTAACGTGCTGGGCTGGCACGATGCGGCACATGCTGAGACGGATACCGAAGGCACTATGGTGATCGCGCCGCTGACCTGCTCGCTGGTGGAAATATCCGATGCCATTGAACTGCGCAGCAATACGCTGATCGCCAAAGCCTACGGCAAACCCGAAATTGAAGAGGGATATCACTGCAACTATGGTGTGTCGCCGGAATTTGCTCAGGCGCTGGAGAGCGGTGATATGCGCGTGACGGGCTGGGACGAACAGGGGGAAATCCGTGCGGCGGAGCTGATAACCCACCCGTTCTTTGTGATCACTTTGTTCCAGCACGAGCGTGCTGCGCTGGAAGGACGTCCGGTGGTTCTCGTACAGGCAATGCTTCGCGCGGCGCGGGGCTAAAACAGGGCAGACCCGATGGTCTGCCTTCGTGTTTAGCGGGGCGCGATTTCCCGGTCGCGCCCGGCAAGTATCCCGCAGACGGCCATGACGATCGCGGCCAGCGCACAGGCGAGAAGGGGGATGCGCCAGTCTCCTACCGAATCGTGGATTTTACCCATCAGCGGCGGTCCGCAGGCAGCGAGCAGATAGCCGATAGACTGTGCCATACCGGACAATGCCGCCGCCTGATGCGCAGAGCTCGCGCGCAGACCGATGAACGTCAGGCCGAGGATCATCGTTGCCCCGGAGCCAAAGCCAAACACCAGCGTCCACATCACCGCCATATCCGGCATAAACCACAATCCCGCTGCGCTTACTGCGCACATCAGCGCCACTGCACCGGCGATTGTCCGCTGATCTTTCAGCCGATGGAGGAGCAGCGGAACGGCAAGTCCCGGCACGGCTGTCGCCAGCTGTAAAAGACCATGCACCGAACCTGCCTGTGCCTCGCTGTAGCCGTGGCTAAGCAGTATCGCCGGCAGCCAGCCGATGATGACGTAATAGATAAGAGAGTTAATCCCCAGAAAGAGCGTCACCTGCCAGGCGAGAGCAGAACGCCAGATTGCGCGGTTATGTAACGCGCCTGCGCCTGTTACCGTCGCAACATGTTTCTGACGCCACTGCGGCAGCCAGAGCAGCAAGGCGAGCAGCGGAAACACCATAAGCATCAGCAGCGCGCCCTGCCAGCCCGCATGACCCTGGGCCAGCGGCACGATTAGCGCCGAGCCTAACGCGGCGGCTGCCCCCATCGTCAGGGAATAGGCACCGGTGAGTTTCGCCACCTGGCCCGGAAAGTCACGTTTAATTAAACCCGGTAACAGCACGTTCCCAAGCGCGATCCCGCAGCCAATCACTGCCGTGCCGATGAAAAGCAGGGCAGCGGAAGGCAGGGAGCGAACGGCTATCCCGGCGCAAATCAGCAAGAGGGCGATAAACAGGCTACGCTCCATGCCAATACGTCGGGCCAGACCTGCGGCGAGCGGGGAGATCAGGGCAAAAGCCAACAGGGGCAGGGTGGTCAGCAGACCGGTTTGCGCCGTGCTTAAGCCATAATCAAGGCGAAGGGTATCCAGCAGCGGGGCTGCGCCGGTAAAGGTGACGCGAAGCGTGGTGGCGATCATCAGGATGCCTGCAATCAACAGCGCGCCGTGTTTTCCTGAGGTGCGAATAGCAGTAGTCATTATGTTCTCATACGTTCAAGCGAGCGCACACAATACCGATTTTCCCGGCGGTTGAAATCAGGCTAAAATGACAGTTTATCGCTAAAATCGGACAACATGATGATTGGACTGGGACTGGACGGCTACGATCCTGATAGCCAGCATGATGCGGCCGTCGCCTTTCGCATCCGTGTGGTGGCGGAGGAACAATATATACCCCTGCATCATCACCGCAAGGGACAGCTGATTCTGGCGCTTGGCGGCGCGATTACCTGTGAAGTGGAAAATGCCATGTTGATGGTACCGCCCCAGTACGCGGTCTGGATCCCCGGGCAGATGCCGCACAGTAACAGGGCCACGCCGGGGGCGCAGCTCTGCTTTTTGTTCATTGAGCCCGGCGCCGCCAGTCTGCCCGACCGCTGTTGTACGCTGAAAATGTCACCTCTGGTGCGGGAGCTCATTTTATCTCTGGCAGAAAAATCGCAGGCACAGCTTCAGCTTGCGGCCACATCCCGACTGGTCGATGTCCTGTTTGATGAACTGCCGCTCCAGCGTCAGGAGCATTTACAGTTACCCGTCTCGCCCCATCCAAAAATCCGGCTGATGAGCGAGAAGATGGCTGAAGAGCCCGCGGCCTGGCAGACGCTGGCACAATGGGCAAGCCACTTCGCCATGAGCGAACGCAACCTGGCGCGACTGGTGGTAAAAGAGACCGGATTGAGCTTTCGTCGCTGGCGTCACCAGCTGCAGCTTATTGTGGCGTTACAGCATTTGATAGGCGGGAAATCGGTACAGCAGGTGGCGCAGTCACTGGGTTATGACTCGACCACCGCGTTTATTACCATGTTTAAGAAGGGGCTGGGTCAGACGCCGGCGCGTTACATGGCCAGCCTGACTACGACTTCCCGATAAACAGGGAGACCAGCCCGGCTGCAATCAGCGGGCCCACCGGCACGCCGCGAAAGAGCGCTACGCCCAGCACCGTGCCCACCAGCAGACCCGCAACCAGTGAAGGCTGGCTGCTCATCAGCGTAACGCCGCGCCCACCGAGCCATGAGACAAATACACCTACCGCGATAGCCACCAGCGATTTCCAGTTGACAAACGAGTGCAGCAGCGTTGAGGCGGGAAGCGTACCGCTGGCGATGGGCGCCATCACCCCGATGGTTAAAATGATTATCCCGATGGTGAGGCCTTGCTTTTCTATCCACGGGAAAAAGGTATTTAACGGCGTGACGCGCACGATAATCAGCACCAGAATCGAGATGGCGACGGTGGTGTTATGGCTGATAAAACCCAGCGCGGCGAGTGCCAGGAGAATGAGCAGAGTAGGGTCAAACATAGGGAATCCTTGCCAAAATAATCGTCCTGCTTACTGTACGCGGAAAAAGGGCGGAGAACAGTTTTAAAAAGATTTTACCGCTGTCATAACCTTGTCATTTACGCGGTTTAAAACGAAGGCAGATATCGCAAAGGGGTCGCTATCATGAACGATCACATGTTTGTTGAAACGCTGATTATCTCCTCATCGTTTTTCGCCATTGCCGCGATTCTCGTCGCTTCCGTATTGTTGCTGGAGAGAAAAGGCTGACAGTCAGCCTTCACGGTTAGACTTTATGGAAAGTCACAAGCTCAGGACGGGCGATGCGCAGGTAATCCTGGGTATCCATGATCACGGATTTTTCCAGCAGGCCGGCGTTAAACGCGATTTCGTCGAAACGCTCGAACAGCAGCGGGTCGGCGACCAGCGTCAGATCGGGGTGGAAACTAAAAGGCGGAATAGCGCCGAATACGCAGGCGGTAAGGGTACTTACCTCGGCCGGGCTGGCGAGGGAGGCTTTAAGCCCGCCGAAATGGCTGGCAAGCCGGCTCAGGTCGGCCTGCAGATCGGCGGCCAGGATCGCCAGAACATGCTTTTTAACACCGTTTCCCTTCACTTTGCAGACCAGGGCTTTTGCTCCCTGACGCAGATCGGTCCCGCGTATTTCACTTACCGCTTCACATTTCCCGACCGCCTCGTGCTCCATAACGCGAAAACGCGCGCCTTGGCCGGTGAGTAAGGTTATCAGTTGCTGGTGGGTTCCTGTCCCCATAACGTCGTCAGTCATCGCGATTTTCCCGGTGATAATCCAGTATGCAGATGGCTACATTAGCACGAGAAGAACGGCGTCGAAAGAAAACAGCCAGCGCGTTCGCTGGCTGTGAGATTATGCGTTGCTGTTAGCAGACTGCTTGTGGAAGAGCTCCCTGAACACCGGATAAATATCATCCTGGTCACGGATATGTTGCATGGCAAAATTATCAAACATCGATTGCAGATGTTCATACTCCCGCCACAGGGTCTGATGCGCGCGACGGGTAATTTCGATATAGCTGTAGTAACGCACCACCGGCAGAATTTTCTTCGCCAGGATGTCGTGACACAGCGGTGAGTCGTCGGCCCAGTTATCACCATCGGACGCCTGCGCGGCATAGATATTCCATTGCGCCGGGTCGTAACGCTCTTTCACGACTTCATCCATCAGCTTCAGCGCGCTGGAGACGATGGTGCCGCCTGTCTCCTGCGAGTAGAAGAACTCATGCTCGTCGACCTCTTTAGCCTGCGTATGGTGGCGAATATAGACCACTTCCACGTTCTTATAGGTTCTGCTCAGGAACAGGTAGAGCAGGATATAAAAACGCTTCGCCATATCCTTGGTGGCCTGGTCCATGGAGCCGGAGACGTCCATCAGACAGAACATCACTGCCTGGCTTGAGGGCTCTGGGCGTTTTTCATAATTCTTGTAACGCAGGTCGAACGTGTCGATAAACGGAACGCGATCGATCTTCGCTCTTAGCTCGGCAATCTCTTTGCGCAGGCGCTCCTCTTCCAGCAGTTGCGCCGGCTCCGTGTTTTCCACGACCTTCAGGCTACTCTCAAGTTCGCGCAGTTCACGACGTTTGCCTGCCGTCATGGCCGTGCGCCGCGCCAGCGAATTCTGCAACGAACGCACGACGCTGATGTTGGCGGGGACGCCGTTGGCGGTATAGCCCGCGCGATGGGTTTTGTACTCGTTAAGCTGACGATGCTGATTCTTTTTCAGATTCGGCAGCGCCAGGTCCTCAAACAGCAGGTCGAGGTATTCATCTTTTGAAATCTGGAAAACGAACTCATCCTGACCTTCACCGTCCTGGCTGGCCTGTCCCTGACCGCTTCCTGAACCACCGCCGCCGCCCTGAGGACGCTCAATTCTGTCGTTCTGAACGAAGTGGTCATTACCTGGGTGTACGCGATGGCGCAGACCGCCTCGCCCCTGATGAAACATCGGTTCGCTGATGTCATCGGTGGGGATGGAAACAGACTCGCCGCTGTCGACGTCGGTCACCGAGCGTTTGTTGATGGCCTCGGAGATCGACTGTTTAATTTGCGCTTTGTAACGGCGTAAGAAGCGCTGGCGGTTCACCGTGCTCTTGTTTTTGCCGTTAAGACGCCGGTCAATAAACCAGGTCATATACCCCCCGTACTGCATTTGCCAACTTGCGTTTTTGTTGGCCCGGCAGGCGCTAGCGCTGCCGGGCACTTGTTTTAGGACGATTTACGCACGCGCAGATACCATTCGCAGAGCAGGCGAACCTGTTTGCGGGTGTAGCCTTTTTCCATCATACGGTCGACAAAATCGTCGTGTTTCTTCTGCTCATCGGTTGAGGTTTTGGTGTTGAACGAGATAACCGGCAGCAGTTCTTCGGTATTGGAGAACATTTTCTTCTCAATCACGGTGCGCAGTTTCTCGTAGCTGGTCCAGTTCGGATTGCGTCCGTTGTTATGCGCTCTGGCGCGCAGGACGAAGTTCACAATCTCATTACGGAAGTCTTTCGGGTTGCTGATCCCGGCAGGCTTCTCGATTTTTTCCAGTTCCGCGTTCAGGGATTCACGGTCAAACAGCTGGCCGGTATCCGGGTCGCGGTACTCCTGATCCTGGATCCAGAAGTCAGCGTAGGTGACATAACGGTCGAAAATATTCTGTCCGTACTCCGAATAGGATTCCAGGTAGGCTGTCTGGATCTCTTTGCCAATGAACTCGGCGTATTTCGGAATCAGGTAGCCTTTCAGGAACTCAAGATAGCGTTCAGCCTGCTCCTGCGGGAACTGCTCGCGTTCAATCTGCTGCTCCAGCACGTAGAACAAGTGAACCGGGTTGGCCGCCACTTCCGCATGGTCGAAGTTAAAGACGCGGGAGAGGATCTTAAACGCGAAACGGGTGGACAGGCCGTTCATCCCTTCATCGACCCCGGCGTAATCACGATACTCCTGATAGGATTTCGCTTTCGGGTCGGTGTCTTTCAGGCTTTCGCCATCATAGACGCGCATTTTTGAGTAGATGCTGGAGTTTTCCGGCTCTTTCAAACGCGAAAGGATAGAGAAGCGCGACAACGTTTCCAGCGTGCCTGGCGCGCAGGGAGCGTGCACCAGCTCACTGTGGTTGAGCAGTTTCTCGTAAATCTTGATCTCTTCGGAGATCCGCAGGCAATAAGGCACCTTGACGATGTACACGCGGTCAAGGAAGGCCTCATTGTTTTTATTATTACGGAAGGTCACCCATTCGGATTCGTTCGAGTGGGCGAGGATTATCCCGTTAAACGGCAGGGCGGAGATACCTTCCGTACCGTTATAGTTCCCTTCCTGGGTCGCCGTCAGCAGAGGATGCAGCACTTTGATTGGTGCTTTAAACATCTCCACGAATTCCATAATCCCCTGGTTGGCGCGGCACAGCGCACCGGAATAGCCGTAGGCATCCGGGTCATTTTGTGCGAAGTTTTCCAGCTTACGGATATCAACTTTACCCACCAGCGCCGAGATATCCTGGTTGTTCTCATCACCCGGTTCCGTTTTGGCGATGGCGATCTGCTCAAGGATAGACGGCCACACTTTCACCACGCGGAATTTAGTGATATCGCCCCCAAACTCATGCAGGCGTTTTGCCGCCCAAGGCGACATGATGGTGCCGAGGTAGCGGCGCGGAATACCAAACTCTTTATCCAGAATTTGCGCATCTTCCTGTGGATTAAACAGGCACAGCGGATGGTCGTTCACCGGGCTGCGTTCGCCATTAGCGCTCAACACATAAATCGGCACGCGCTGCATCAGCGACTTCAGGCGTTCAGCCAGCGAGGATTTACCGCCACCGACTGGGCCGAGTAAATAGAGGATCTGTTTCTTCTCTTCCAGACCCTGAGCGGCATGCTTCAGATAGGAGACAATCTGTTCAATGGCATCTTCCATGCCGTAGAACTCTTCGAACGCCGGATATCGGGCGACCACCCGATTCGAAAATAGACGGGAAAGCCGTGGCTCCAGGGCAGTATCAACCATGTTTGGCTCACCAATAGCCATCAATAGCCGTTCTGCCGCATTGGCATAGGCACTGCGATCTTGCCGACAAATGGTAAGAAACTCCTGCAGTGTGAACTCTTCGTCCTTGGCAGCTTCATAGCGTTGGCGATAGTGATCGAATATATTCATGGCATGCCGTCCTTTCGTTTTTTAGCACAGGATAAGAGCCGTTCGTATGAGTAGTGGAGGCTCCCGGAAGAGAATTTCTCGCACCTCACTGCCAGAGCAGCAACCTGTGTGCCAGGTCAGAGGCTAAGAACCGCAGGGCGTTCAGGAAAACTCTTCTTAAAATTAAGCGTAGATGGCATTTGCCAAACTTGCATGCTGAGAAAATCTAATTTCAATGACATATCAATAACTCATCCAAAAATTTCCACCTGGGTTCTAAGGCTTAAGCACGTTTTTCATTCAGTGGTCATATAAATGAAAGCGTGCTGTCATCTGAAAAGTGAAAAATAACGGGTTAATCAGACTGATTAGCAGGCAAAAAATTTTGGGTTGTACGGGAATGGCGGTTACACTTCTCCCGCTGATTATTTGACTACAGGAAAGAATGGATTGTGACCAAACTCAAACTTCTGGCATTGGGCATCCTTGCCGCGACCGCAGTTAGCACCGCTCAGGCGGAAAGTCAGTGGACGGTTGGCGCGGGTGTTGGCGTCATTAACAGCCCATACAAACAGTACGATCGTGACGTATATCCTGTTCCCGTTATCACCTATGAAGGCGAGAACGTCTGGTTCCGCGGTCTCGGCGGCGGCTACTATCTCTGGAATGACACGTCCGACAAGCTCTCGATCATGGCCTACTACGATCCAACGCACTTCAAGCCGGGAGACAGCGACAGTCACGCGCTTCGCCAGCTCGATAAGCGCAAAAGTAGCATGATGGCCGGGCTCTCATATGTCCACAACACCGAGTATGGCTTCCTGCGTACGGCCCTGGCGGGTGATACGCTGGATAACAGCAACGGCTTTATCTGGGACCTGGCGTGGCTGTACCGCTATACCAACGGCGGGTTTACCCTGACGCCGGGCATCGGTGTGCAGTACAACAGTGAAAACTACAACGACTACTATTACGGCGTCTCTAAAAACGAGTCTCGCCGCAGTGGTCTGAAAAGCTACAGCGCAGATGATGGCTGGGATCCCTACTTGGAGCTGACCGCGAGCTATAACTTCCTTGGCGACTGGAGCGTCTACGGTACTGGCCGTTATGAGCGTCTGAGCGATGAAGTGAAAGATAGCCCGATGGTCGATAAGTCCTGGGCGGGTATCTTCTCTGTGGGTGTGACCTACAAGTTCTGATTGTGCATTGATTCAGTGCAATCATTGCATCAAAACGGGGCGCTTGCGCCCCGTTTGCTTTTTTGTGGTGCAGGGCGATTATCGCTTAACAATACGGATCGTCTGCCCTAAACGAGACGGTTTTTCTTCGCTCGCGTTTTGAGGTGTGGTGACGCAGGCTGTTTCTACACAAACGAATGTTTTGTAACCGTCATCAGGAATATCGGCCATGCTGACAGACAATGCCGGACCTGGGTTCCAGCCCACCACATTGCTGTGATGATGATGAACGACCTCAATGCCGCGGTTCAGGGCACCATCGTGGATCACGCTGCAGGCTTCCGGGTGGAGATAGACGCGGTCGGTACGATCGGGGAAAGCCTGAACGCCGTCGCTCAGCTTGCCCTCTTTCGCATTATCAACTTTGTCGATAAAGGTATCGCCGAGGCCGCTCACCTTCACTGAGTTGATGTCACCCACGTTGAAGTAGGTGTGCAGGGCAGACGTGGTTTCGAACTCGCCGTGGGCTTCCAGCTCAATTTCGCAGGTTTTACCCAGCTTGAAACGGGCGTACAGGGTGAAATCATGCGGCCACAGGGCGCGGGTTTCATCATTCGCCTGCAGCTCAAAGGTCAGCACGGCACCGTTGTCATCTTCGTTGTGCGCTTTCAGCGTCCACTGCTGGTTACGGGCAAAACCGTGAGACGGCAAACCCTGCTGTGTGGACGGGCCGAACCATGGCCAGCAGATGGGGACGCCGCCACGGATAGCAGCCCCTTTTTTGAACGAGGTGGCGTCGCTCAGCCACAGTCCTTCCTCTTCGCCCACAGGCTTCCAGGAGAGCAGGTGGGCGCCATTCAGCGCTACGGAGGCTTTCACGCGCGGGTGTTCAACGACGATAACATCAGCGCCGTCAATCTGGCGGCGGGAGAGCACAGGGGTAAGTTGTTCGACTACCGGAAGTGCAAATATTTTATTAATCATTAAGCAATCCTCTGTCTAAAAAACAATAAAAAAGGCGACCGAAGTCGCCTTTTTGGATCAAACACTCATCTCAACTTATTTGGAGATGTGAGCGATCAGGTCCAGTACTTTGTTAGAGTAGCCGGTTTCGTTGTCGTACCAGGATACCAGTTTAACGAAGTTGTCGTTCAGTGCGATACCTGCTTTAGCATCGAACACGGAAGTGCACACTTCGCCGTTGAAATCAGTAGATACAACGTCGTCTTCGGTGTAACCCAGAACGCCTTTCATTGCGCCTTCGGAAGCAGCTTTGATTGCTTTCTTAATTTCTTCATAAGAAGCAGCTTTTTCCAGACGAACGGTCAGGTCAACAACGGATACGTTAGGCGTTGGAACGCGGAACGCCATACCAGTCAGTTTGCCATTCAGTTCTGGCAGTACTTTACCTACAGCTTTAGCAGCACCGGTAGAGGATGGGATGATGTTCTGAGCCGCGCCACGGCCGCCGCGCCAGTCTTTGTGAGACGGGCCGTCAACGGTTTTCTGAGTAGCGGTGGTAGCGTGAACGGTAGTCATCAGACCTTCGATGATGCCGAAGTTGTCGTTGATAACTTTAGCCAGCGGTGCCAGGCAGTTGGTGGTGCAGGATGCGTTGGAAACGATGTCCTGGCCAGCGTAAGTTTCGAAGTTTGCACCACGAACGAACATTGGGGTGTTGTCTTTAGAAGGACCAGTCAGAACAACTTTCTTCGCGCCTGCAGTGATGTGTTTACGTGCAGTTTCGTCGGTCAGGAAGATACCGGTAGCTTCAGCTACAACATCAACACCGATTTCGTTCCATTTCAGGTTAGCTGGGTCTTTCTCAGCAGTAACGCGGATGGTTTTGCCGTTAACAACCAGGTGGCCGTCTTTCACTTCAACGGTGCCGTCGAAACGACCGTGAGTTGAGTCGTACTTCAGCATGTACGCCATGTATTCAGCGTCCAGGAGATCGTTGATACCAACGATTTCGATGTCAGAACGTTTCTGAGCAGCACGGAAAACAATACGGCCGATACGGCCAAAACCGTTGATACCTACTTTGATAGTCATATATTCCACCAGCTATTTGTTAGTGAATAAAAGGTTGCCTGTAAAATTACAAAAACCTTACGCAGCGTCAAGCGGAATCGTGTCAATCATTGCGACAAATCAATCCTGTGACTAACGTTTGTGCGACTGACTCGCCTCACTTTCCCTTTGAGCTTGCAACCACATGGGGGCTGCGCCCGGAATTTTAAAGTCCTCGCAGGATAAAAATGTGAACATGATCACAATTGCCTGACCGCCTTTTCGCGACACATAAGTTTAGAACAAAAGTGCACGCAAGGGTGTTAATGTTTTGTTAGAATCCGGGTTAAAAGATGTCTGTTTCTACAGCGAGATGTAAGCATATGTCGAACCAACGTAACCCTGACGATTTGAAAAAAAACCTCACAGAAATGCAGTTTTACGTGACGCAGAACCACGGCACGGAACCGCCATTCACCGGGCGTTTACTGCACAACAAGCGAGACGGCGTCTATCACTGTCTGGTCTGTGATGCCCCGCTGTTTAACTCACAGACAAAATTCGATTCCGGCTGCGGCTGGCCGAGCTTTTACGAGCCGGTGAGCGATGAGGCCATCCGCTATCTGACTGACACCTCGCACGGCATGGTGCGCACGGAAATCCGTTGCGGGACCTGCGACGCGCACCTGGGGCACGTCTTCCCGGATGGTCCACAGCCAACGGGGGAGCGTTTCTGCGTCAATTCGGCCTCCATGAGCTTCACGGATGATGAAAACGGCGACCAGATCAAGGGTTGAAAAAACGATTCAGCAAATTATTCCTTTGAAAGGGAGAGATCGTGAATATTGATGACATGATTAACGGGATGACCCCGGACGTTTATCAGCGTCTGGTCACCGCCGTTGAGCTGGGAAAATGGCCGGATGGCGTGGCGCTTACCCCTGAGCAAAAAGAGAACAGTTTGCAGTTGGTGATGCTGTGGCAGGCGCGCAACAATACTGACGCGCAGCACATGACGATCGATACCAACGGCCAGATGGTGATGAAGAGCAAGCGAGAGCTGAAAGAAGATTTTGGCATCACGCCGAAGCCAATTGCGACGCTGAAAATGCAATAACCGTGCGGGCTGATGCCCTCATTCAAGCCCTCTCCCACGGGGAGAGGGCTTGAATGCGTCGCTACTTTTGCGGGATCCCTAATGACTCTGCCAGCTGCTTCGCTAACTGGTTGTTATCGTCCGCGCCATACTCCCAGAACATCGCCCCGGCGAGACCTTTCTGTTTAATGTAGTCCGCTTTGATCGCCACGGAACGTGGGTTCTCATACGAAATCGCAAAGAGCGCCTTGCCGTCGGCTGCTTCCACGGAGAGCCAAGGCACTTTCGCCTGGTCGTCCCAGTGCTCGGTAAAACGCTTCTGCGGATCGTTCAGCAGCTTTTTCACGATATCGTTGTACTTCACGTAGGTATCTTTGGACAGGTCATAGCCGAGCGACCTGAACAAGCCGAGCTCCTGCGGTCCAAAGTAGGGCTGGGTGACCGGATTTTCTTGTGCGTCCGGCTTGCTCCAGTCGATACCCGGCTCAACGGCGCGTTTCGGTACGCGACCGTAAAACCCGATCCCGAGGTTCATCTGCTGTGGTTTCAGTCCCGCGGCCAGATAGTTATTTACCACAAAGTCCACGCTGTATTTATCGGCTACAGCCACCGTCGGCCAGGCGCTGGAATCATAGAGGTTGGCGTTAAAATACTGGGTACCATACGCCATGTCGTAGGTCATCAGGTTGATGTAGTCGAGCAGGGGAGCGATGGCTTTGACATCCACCCAGCTTTTCGGACTTTCCGCATTGGCGCCTACCGCAATGGTCACCAGCTTTTTCTGCCTGAATGCGCCGCGCATCTCTTTCAGCAGCGCGGTGAAGTTGTCCCTGTCGGCTGGCGTGCTGGCAACCAGTCCCCACGCGCCGTTGACCGGGTACTCCCAGTCGAGATCAATCCCGTCCAGACCGTATTTGTCGACAACCTCCTGAGCGGATCGGATAAACACCGCACGACTCTCTTTGGTGGCCGCTGCGCCAGAGAAACCACGCGCACCCCAGCCGCCAACAGAGAGCAGCACTTTAAGGTGCGGGTTTTGTTTACGCAGAGTGGGGATTAAGGCCAGATCGGATGCCACTTTGGGCGAAAGCCAGATCTGATGCAGTTTCGTCGGATCTTTCAGCGCGGCGTTGGTTTCGTCTTTCTCGTCGTTGTAGACCAGACCAAACGAATAGTTCAGGTGGGTGATCTGGCGGACATCCAGTTTATTAATGTCGCCACCCGGTCCGGCGGTGACATCGCCACCCCCGTTGAAATAGCCGACGGACATCAGGGGCGCAGCGGAAGCCAGTGACGCGCAAAGCAAGGGTAATGCTGCCAGCAAGGGCAAACGTTTCATATAATTTCCTCTTTGACTTAATAAAAATAACCACGCCACAGAAAAGGCGTGGCGAAAAAACAACCTGACGAGAATAGCATTGCCGCTTCGCTTAGGATGCGAGGGAGTTCACTTTATGGGAGAACGGAGTGGGTTGTTTTGCCGGGTGGCGGCTGCGCCTTACCCGGCCTACGGGGAAAGGTAGGCCGGGTAAGCGTCAGCGCCACCCGGCTAAAAAGGCTTACGCCTGCGTTTCCAGCCAGTCTGCCAGGGTATACAGCGTCGCGCCTTCGGCAGCCATCTCCATAAACGCCTGAGCACTGTCCTGAGGGTGAATGTTGACCCCGCGGCAGCCGTCGGTGATCACGCTGACGGTGTAGCCTGACTGGAGCGCGTCCAGTACGGTAAACTTCACGCAGTAATCTGTCGCCAGCCCCAGCACAATCAGCTCCGTGATTTCATGGTGGCGTAACCACGCGTCCAGCGCTGTCTTCTGACGATGACCGTTATCAAAAAACGCGCTGTAGCTGTCTATTGTCGGGTTTTCACCCTTATGGAACACCGCGTCGATGGCTTTCTGATTCAGGAGCGGATGCAGCGCCGCGCCTTCCGTTTGCTGCACGCAATGATCCGGCCAGAAGGTTTGCGCCAGCCCGTCGAGTTCACCTTGAGTGAGCGGTTCGACGTTGTGCTGGCTGGCAAAACTGCCGTGGTTAGCCGGGTGCCAGTCCTGGCTGGCGACCACCGCTTCACCGCGGGCTTTACACCAGTCAATCAGCGTATTCGCCACGTCAACGGTGCTGTCACCTTCGGCGACGGCCAGCGCGCCGCCTGCGCAGAAATCATTTTGCAAATCGACCAGTAGCAGGGCGCGTTGCGTCATGAGGCCTCCTTATTCGTCCGGGGTCAGTTCACCGCGCAGATTTTGCATCATGGCGTTGCGAATGGACTGAATGTCCAGATCCTGACTCAGTAAATAGTGAAGTTTAGTCAGCGTCGCCTCAACGGTCATATCGAAACCGCTGATGACACCCGCATGTGCCAGCGCGTTGCCGGTGGCATAGCCACCCATATTCACTTTGCCGGACATACACTGGGTCAGGTTCACCACCACAATTCCGCGTTCGCTGGCTTCCTGAAGCTCTTTCAGAAACTCACCGTTCTGCGGGGCGTTGCCCACGCCGTAGGAGCGCAGGATCAGCGCTTTCACTGGCTGGCGCAGGAAGTTGCGGACCACGTCGGCGGAAATACCCGGGTAAATGGTAACCACACCGATGGGCTGCGGGGTAATCGGATGCACAATCAGCTCGCCAGCGGTATTCGGTGCAGGCGGCGTGCCCAGACGACGGATATGAATCCCCGCTTCCAGCAGCGGCTGCAGGTTCGGTGAGGCGAAGGCGTCAAAACCATCGGCATGGGCTTTCGTCGTGCGGTTGCCGCGATACAGACGGTTGTTGAAGAACAGCGAGACTTCGTTAATCGGGTAATTTGCCGCCACGTACAGGGAGTTCAGCAGGTTGATCTGCCCGTCGGAGCGTAACTCCGCCAGCGGAATTTGCGACCCGGTGACGATAACCGGCTTGCTCAGGTTCTCCAGCATGAAGGAGAGCGCCGAGGCCGTGAACGCCATGGTGTCGGTACCATGCAGGATCACGAAGCCGTCGTACTGGTCGTAATGCGCTTTAATGTCATCCGCGATGTGCTGCCAGTCTTCTGGCGTCATGTCGGAGGAGTCCATCAGCGGCTCGTATTCATGGATGGTAAAGTCAGGCATTTCCGGACGGTGGAACTCAGGCATCAACGCAAGCTGACGCTGAAGGTGGCCGGAGACAGGAATATAGCCATTTTCAGAGCGCTGCATACCGATGGTACCGCCAGTGTAGGCTACATAAATCGATTTCTTCTGCATGGTAGTGAGTTCTTGTTCTTCAAAAGAAAAAAATCCCCTCTTCGCGGGAAGAGGGGACGGTTTTTAACGGACGTTCGCGCAGGTCAGGCAAAACGCGTAACGACTTTGTGGATCGTTAAAGGCCGCGAGCTTATCGCTTTCCGTCTTCATCGCCTTCGCTGCCGTGGCAACCGGCGCAGGCAGGTAAGCCTGCAGCGCCTCCGGCAGCATGGCGCGAACGGAGACAGACATGCTGTCCATCACCATATCGAAGAATGACGGCTCATCCTGATAATACTCAATGTGCCATTGCTTGAGCTTCGCCAGGTCGGCCGCTTTCTTCACGGCGTCGTCAAAGTCACCCAGACTGTCCACCAGTCCGTTGTTCTTCGCGTCCTGACCGGTCCAGACGTGGCCCTGAGCAATCTGGTCAATCTGTTCTGGCGTCTTTTTACGCGAGTCAGCCACCAGCGTAATAAAGCGCTTATACCCGTTCTCAATGCTCAGCTGCATCATCTCCGAGACTTCCGGCGGCAGGGATTTCGTTATCGACACATCTGCCAGCGGCGACGTAGAAACACCGTCGGTGTGCACGCCCAGATAATCCAGACTGTTTTCCACAGTGTTAATTACCCCGAAGATGCCGATAGAACCGGTCAGCGTACTTGGGTTAGCCACAATGTAGTTGGCTGGCGTGGAGATCCAGTACCCACCTGATGCCGCCATTCCGCCCATGGAGACGACGACCGGTTTGCCCGCAGCGCGGGCCGCGGCCAGCTCAGCGCGGATCACTTCGGAGGCGCTCACGCTGCCGCCCGGGCTGTTTACGCGCAGAACAATGGCTTTCACTTTCGGGTCAAGGCGCGCGTCACGGATTTGCGACGCGGTGGTGTCACCGCCGACATTACCCGGGGTTTCCTGACCGTCCATGATGGCGCCGTTGGCAAACACCACGGCTACGCTGTCACCGCTCTCGTCCGGTTTTTTCGCAGCGTAGTCATACATACTGATGGCGCTGTAGTTTTTGTCCTCTTTGCTCCAGCCAAACTGTTTGGTCAGGGCTTTTTCGATATCCGCACTGGTACCCAGCGCATCAACGAGTTTATTGTCGAGGGCATATTTCGCGGTATCGCCGTCAACCTTACGCAGACCCTCCAGCACGCCACGTGCGCCCGGGAAGACCTGCTCAGCGGTAATTTGACGGTTAGCGGCCACGGTGCCCAGATAGTTTTGCCACAGCTCGCCAATCCAGCGGCTGTCCGCTTCACGGGCAGCAGGGGACATATCGTCGCGAATAAACGGCTCCACGGCTGATTTATAGGTGCCGACGCGGAAGACGTGGGTCGTCACTTTCAGCTTGTCGAGCAGCGATTTGTAGTACAGGCCGTTGGTGGCAAAGCCGTGCAGATCGACCGTCCCCTGCGGAGAGAGCCAGATCTTGTTGGCGAAGCTTGCCAGATAATATTGCCCCTGGCTGTAGCTGTCGCCCACGGCGATCACTGGCTTACCGCTGTCGCGGAATTCACGCAGCGCTTTACCGATGTACTGCATTGAAGGCTGGTCGCCTCCGGCAAAATCTTTCAGATCCAGTACGATCCCGGTGATATTTCGGTCGTCTTTGGCCTGACGGATAGTATCGACAATATCGAACAGGGAGTTTTCCTGCAGGCGGTCGGACGTCGCGCCAAACAGCTGACGGCCAATGACCCCCAGACGGTTGCTGGTGGACGGTTTATCCACAATGACGCCGGTGATATCGAGTAACAGCGCCCCGCGAGTTGAATGCTGCGCCTGATTCGCATTGCTGATATGCATCCAGATGCCTGCGCAAACCAGAACCAGCAGGATGAAGAAGATGTTCATCACCAGGTTGCGGACGAAGTTGAGCAGTCGCCACGTCCATTTAAAGAAACCGGCAAAGATTCGCCAAAGGGTTCGCATGTATTCTCCCTAACCAGAAAATGACTGTTTCCGTCGCCACTGGACGGTAATGTTGGGTTATCGTAATGACCCAACCGCCACTTGTCAGCAGGAATCGCCTGCCAGGCTGTAACAAAATCTGCGGCCGTGTTAATTTTGTGAGTAAATTTCAATAAAGGAGTTAACCAATGGACGCACTTGAACTGCTTGTTAACCGCCGCAGCGCGTCACGTCTGGCCGAACCTGCCCCGGCGGGCGAGCAGCTGGAAAACATTCTGCGTGCCGGGATGCGTGCCCCCGATCACGGCACGCTGCAGCCGTGGCACTTCTTTGTGATTGAAGGTGAAGGCCGCGATCGTTTCAGCCAGCTGCTGGAGCAGGGCGCGGTTGCCGTCGGGCAGGATGAGAAGGGTATCGATAAAGCGCGCAATGCGCCGTTCCGTGCGCCGATGATCATCGCCGTCGTGGCGAAATGTCAGGCTGGCCACAAAGTCCCGGTCTGGGAGCAGGAAATGTCTGCTGGCTGCGCGGTAATGGCGATGCAAATGGCCGCTGTCGCACAGGGGTTTAACGGTATCTGGCGTACCGGTCCGCTGACCGAGAGCCCGGTAGTCCGTGACGGTTTTGGCTGCGGTGAGCACGATAAAATTGTCGGTTTCCTCTACCTCGGTACGCCGCAGCTTAAAGCCTCCAGCACCATCAGCGTGCCGGACACTACGCCTTTCGTCAGCCGTTTCTGATAACCCACGCTAAACTGTCTGGATTCTGAGCATCTGCCGCAGAATTCAGACAGTCATACTTACCTCTTTATGGAATGAGCGCTACCATAGCGCGATTGAGATGACAGGAGACGTCCATGAGCGAGCAAACCATTCGTTTAACGCAGTACAGCCACGGAGCCGGTTGCGGTTGTAAAATTTCCCCGAAAGTGCTGGAGACCATTCTGCACAGTGAACAGGCGAAGTTTGTCGACCCGAACCTGCTTGTCGGCAATGAAACGCGTGACGATGCTGCAGTTTATGACTTAGGTAACGGCACCAGCATTATCAGCACCACTGACTTCTTTATGCCGATTGTCGATAACCCCTTCGATTTCGGGCGCATTGCGGCCACCAACGCCATCAGTGATATCTTCGCGATGGGCGGTAAGCCGATTATGGCCATCGCCATTCTGGGCTGGCCAATTAATACCCTCGCGCCGGAAATTGCCCGCGACGTCATTGATGGCGGCCGTTTCGCCTGTCAGCAGGCGGGAATTGCGCTGGCCGGTGGTCACTCGATTGACGCGCCTGAACCTATTTTTGGCCTGGCCGTCACGGGCGTGGTGCCGACCGAGCGCGTGAAGCGCAACAGCACCGCGCAGGCGGGCTGCAAGCTGTTCCTCACCAAGCCGCTCGGCATTGGCGTACTCACGACCGCCGAGAAAAAATCCCTGCTGAAGCCGGAACACAAAGGTCTGGCAACGGAAGTGATGTGCCAGATGAACCTTGCGGGCGCGGCATTCGCCAATATCGACGGCGTGAAGGCGATGACCGATGTGACCGGTTTTGGTCTGCTGGGACACCTCTCCGAAGTGTGTCAGGGCGCGGGCGTGCAGGCACAGGTCTGGTATCAGGACGTGCCGAAACTGCCGGGCGTGGAAGAGTACATTGCGCAGGGCGCGGTGCCGGGCGGTACTCAGCGCAACTTTGCCAGCTACGGTCACCTGATGGGCGAGATGCCTGAAGAATGGCGCAACCTGCTGTGCGATCCACAAACTTCCGGCGGCCTGCTGCTGGCGGTCACACCGGAAGCCGAAGCTGACGTTCAGGCAACGGCCGCCGAGTTTGGCATTACCCTGACGGCGATCGGCGAGCTGGTGACCGCACGCGGTGGCCGACCGATGATTGAGATCCGTTAATTCGATGCGGTTGTTTATTGCCGAAAAGCCGAGCCTGGCGCGCGCCATCGCCGACGTGTTGCCGAAGCCGCACCGCAAGGGCGACGGCTTTATCGAATGCGGTAACGGGCAGGTGGTGACCTGGTGTATTGGTCACCTGCTTGAGCAGGCGCAGCCGGACGTCTACGACAGCCGCTACGCCCGCTGGAACCTCAACGATCTGCCCATCGTGCCGGAAAAATGGCGCCTGCAGCCCCGGCCTTCGGTGACCAAACAGCTGAACGTGATCAAGCGTTTCCTGCACGAAGCCTCTGAAGTGGTTCACGCAGGTGACCCGGACAGGGAAGGGCAACTGCTGGTAGATGAAGTGCTGGACTACCTCGAGCTGGCGCCGGAAAAACGCCAGCAGGTACAGCGCTGCCTGATAAACGACCTCAACCCGCAGGCGGTAGAGCGTGCGATCTCGCGTCTGCGTGCCAACAGCGAGTTTATCCCGCTGTGCGTCTCGGCGCTTGCGCGCGCGCGCGCTGACTGGCTGTACGGGATCAACATGACCCGCGCCTACACCATCCTCGGGCGTAATGCGGGCTATCAGGGGGTACTCTCCGTGGGCCGCGTGCAGACGCCGGTGCTGGGGCTGGTGGTGCGTCGTGATGAAGAGATTGAGAACTTCGTCGCCAAAGATTTCTTTGAAGTGAAAGCGCATATCGTTACGCCTAAGGACGAACGCTTTACCGCCGTCTGGCAGCCGAGCGATGCCTGTGAATCGTACCAGGATGAAGAGGGGCGCTTGCTGCACCGTCCGCTGGCGGAGCATGTGGTTAACCGTATTACCGGTCAGCCTGCCATCGTCACCAGCTATAACGATAAACGGGAATCAGAACCCGCACCGCTGCCATTTTCGCTCTCGGCCTTGCAGATTGAGGCGGCGAAGCGCTTTGGCCTCAGCGCACAAAACGTGCTGGATATCTGCCAGAAGCTCTATGAAACCCACAAGCTGATCACCTATCCGCGTTCGGATAGCCGTTATCTGCCGGAAGAACATTTTGCCGGTCGCCACGCGGTACTGAACGCGATAAGCGTACACGCCGCCGATCTCCTGCCGCAGCCGGTGGTGAACCCGGACACCCATAACCGCTGCTGGGATGATAAAAAGGTGGATGCCCACCATGCAATTATCCCGACGGCACGCGCCAACCACGTTAACCTGACGGATAACGAAGCGAAGGTCTATAACCTCATCGCCCGTCAATATCTGATGCAGTTCTGCCCGGACGCGGTGTTCCGCAAATGCGTCATTGAGCTTGAGATTGCCAAAGGTAAGTTTATCGCCAAAGCGCGTTTCCTCGCGGAAGCGGGCTGGCGCACGCTGCTCGGCAACAAAGAGCGTGACGAGGAGAACGACGGTACGCCGCTGCCGGTAGTCGCGAAAGATGACGAGTTATTGTGCGAGAAAGGTGAAGTGGTTGAACGTCAGACCCAGCCGCCACGCCATTTCACCGATGCGACGCTGCTGTCGGCCATGACCGGGATCGCCCGATTTGTGCAGGATAAAGATCTGAAGAAAATCCTGCGCGCCACCGACGGTCTGGGTACGGAAGCGACGCGAGCGGGGATCATCGAACTGTTGTTCAAGCGCGGCTTCCTGGAGAAAAAAGGACGCTATATCCACTCCACGGAGCCGGGCCGGGCGCTCATCCACTCCCTTCCGGAGCTGGCCGCGAGGCCGGACATGACCGCGCACTGGGAATCCGTGCTGACGCAAATCAGTGAAAAGCAGTGCCGCTACCAGGACTTTATGCAGCCGCTGGTGGGGACGCTGTATCAGTTGATCGATCAGGCACGCAGTACGCCGGTGAAGCGGTTCAGAGGGATGGTTGCGCCGGGTAGCGGTGCGAAGAAGCCCTTTAAAAAGAAAAAGAGCGCGGCAGCTTCTTAAACCGTAGGCCGGGTAAGGCGAAGCCGCCACCCGGCGAAAAGCAGCTCTGCGGCCTGAAAAAAAGCCCGGTGGCGGCTACGCCTTACCGGGCCTACAGGGCGAGAACACAGTGAAAGCTTAAATCACACCCTGCCCAATCATCGCATCCGCCACCTTCACGAATCCGGCGATATTCGCTCCGCGCACGTAGTTAGTTTGCGAAGCTTCACCGCCGTACTCCACGCAGGCGTGGTGAATATCCAGCATGATATGGTGCAAACGGGCATCCACTTTCTCCGCCTTCCAGCCAAGACGCGCGGCGTTTTGCGCCATCTCAAGGCCGGAGGTTGCCACGCCGCCCGCATTGGCGGCCTTGCCTGGGGCAAACAGCACGCCCGCTTCGAGGAACAGATCCGTCGCATCGATCGTAGTCGGCATATTCGCCCCTTCGGCCACCGCCTTCACGCCGTTGCCGATCAGCGTGCGCGCGGCGTCCACGTCCAGTTCGTTTTGCGTGGCGCACGGCAGGGCAATATCCACCGGAATACCCCACGGCTGCTTGCCTTCCAGATACGTCAACCCAAATTCCTGGGCATAGTCTGCGAGCCGCCCGTCGCGGCTGGCTTTAATTTCGCACAGGCGCGCCAGTTTTTCTGCCGTAAAGCCCGCTTCATCCACCACCGTGCCACGGGAGTCCGAGGCCGTCACCACGCGGGCGCCAAACTGCATCGCTTTTTCGATAGCGTATTGCGCCACGTTACCGGAGCCGGACACCGCCACGCGCATCCCTTCAAACCCTGACCCGTGACGCTTGAGCATCGCCTCGGTGAAATAGACCAGACCATATCCGGTCGCCTCCGGGCGAATCAAACTCCCGCCAAACGACAATCCTTTGCCGGTAAAGACGCAGGCGCTGTTGTTGGAAAGCTTTTTCATCATCCCGGCCATAAAGCCCACTTCGCGGGCCCCCACGCCGATATCCCCCGCTGGTACGTCGGTGTCCGGACCAAGGTGGCGCCAGAGCTCGGTCATCAGCGCCTGACAGAAACGCATCACTTCACCTTCGCTTTTCCCCTTAGGATCGAAGTCACTCCCGCCTTTACCGCCGCCCATCGGCAGGGTGGTGAGCGCGTTTTTAAACGTCTGCTCAAAGCCGAGGAATTTCAGGATCGACAGGTTCACGGAAGGGTGGAAACGCATGCCGCCCTTAAACGGGCCGATGGCGGAGTTAAACTGCACGCGCCAGGCGCGGTTGACCTGGACCTGATTGCGGTCATCCACCCAGGTCACGCGGAACTGGATCACCCGTTCTGGCTCAACCAGACGTTCCAGCAGCGACAGTTGACGATAACGCGGGTTTTCTTCAAGGAAGGGCCACAGGGTGGTCATCACTTCACGAACGGCCTGAGCGAACTCGCTCTGATGCGGGTCGCGCTGCTGAACATGGGCAAGAAAGCTTTCCAGAGAGCGTGTCTGATCCATAGATATAAGAACCCCTTATAGTCATTTATGTATATTGCTTATGCGATTTGTGTTGTTTTTTTGACTATACCACCCGTACTGCTTTGTGAAGCAAGAAGAAATGTAGGGTGAAAGGAAATTAATGACCCGCGCTGCGTCATAACAAAAAGCGATGATGTGCGAAATTAAAGATTCTGCCCGATTAACCGTTATAGTCATTATCCGGACATAACAGGAAGACAAGTCTATGAATCGTTACGTGATGGCTGCATTTTCGTTGATGTTGACCGCTGGCGCGCAGGCTGACCGCATTCGCCCGGACGTGGAGGTGAATGTCCCGCCGGAGGTCTTTAGCTCCGGCGGCCAGCGTGCGCAACCCTGTAACCAGTGCTGTATCTATCAGGATCAAAATTATTCTGAAGGAGCAGTGGTAAAAGCGGACGGGGTTTTGCTGCAATGCCAGCGTGATGAACGCGCGATCAGCACGAACCCGCTGGTCTGGCGGCGCGTAAAAGAATAAACGCCTCCAGCAGCGGAATATCCGCCGGGGCCAGGTCGTAGCTCAACGCCTCTTCCGGCGTGCACCACGCCAGCGCGCTGTGGTAGTGTGCGGTTAACGCTCCGCTAAAGGCAGGAACATACCAGGCGTGCAGGTGGATTAACCGCTGCGACACTTCGCGCTGGTGGCTTGCCACATACTGCACGGGCTGCGCCTCAATACCCAACTCTTCACGCAGCTCGCGGATTAGCGCCTGAGGCTGGGTTTCACCGGCCTCGACTTTTCCGCCAGCGAATTCCCACATTCCCGGTTGATCGGCGTGAGCAGGGCGCTGCGCCAGTAAAATTTTGTCGTCTTTTTCGATGATGGCCGCAACGACATCGACTGTTTTTAGCATGGTCGTCAATACTTGATAGCGAAAAACGACATATTATCGTGCCCTTTCAAAGAGTCCAGTCATCAGGAGAAACAGGTGAAAGAGTCGTCCACCTGGGTAGAACCCATCCCAACCCTTCCGGCGAGCGTAAAACCGATTGCCGCCATGCAGCGAAAACACTTTGGTGCAGTCCTGAATCCCACGCGCTGGTGGGGGCGCATGCCGCGTCTGTTCTGGCTGGTTGCATTGTTTGTCGGTTTTCTGGAGCGAAGAAACGCGCGCCTGACGCCGCAACTCCGCTCGCTGCTGATGACGCGGGTATCGCAGCTGTGCCACTGTGCTTTTTGCATTGAGGCTAACAGCCTGCGTCTGGCCGAGCGCAGCGGGGCGCTGGATAAAGTCCAGGCCGTGAGCGACTGGCCAGACTCTGACCTGTTCAGTGAACAAGAGCGCGCGGCGCTGGCCTATGCTGAGGCGGTCACCACCACGCCGCCCAGGGTGGATGAAGCAATCAAAACGGCGCTGAAACGCCACTTTACCGATGAGGTTATTACTGAAATGACGGCGCTCATCGCCTTTCAGAATCTCTCCGCCCGCTTTAACGCCGCGCTGGATATCCCGGCGCAGGGGCTGTGTGCCACGTTTAAAGGGAAGCCTGATGCTTGACCGTCACCTGCATCCACGGATAAAACCCGCGCTGAATCGTCTGGTCTCTGCGCTGGATAAGCCGGGCATTACGCCCGACGGACTTACCCTGGCGGGGTTTGCCATCGGCCTGCTGACGTTGCCATTTCTGGCCCTCGGCTGGTACCCGGCAGCACTGGTCGCCATCGTCCTGAACCGCCTGCTGGATGGTCTGGACGGTGCGCTGGCGCGCCGGAGAGGGCTCACGGATGCGGGAGGGTTTCTGGATATCGCGCTCGATTTCCTGTTCTATGCGCTGGTGCCGTTTGGCTTTGCGCTGGCGGCACCTGAGCAGAATACGCTGGCTGCCGCCTGGCTGCTGTTCGCATTTATTGGCACCGGGAGCAGCTTTCTGGCCTTTGCGGCACTGGCGGCGAAGCACAATATCGACAACCCCGGCTATGCGCACAAGTCGTTTTACTACATCGGCGGGTTAACGGAGGGGACGGAGACCATTGTGCTGTTCGTGCTCTGCTGCCTGTTTCCGGCCCATTTTGCCGTGTTCGCGTGGATATTTGGCGCGTTGTGCTGGCTGACCACCACAACGCGCATCTGGAGCGGTTATGTGACGCTAAAGTCACTCAAACCTTAACGCGTACTCTCGGGCCCGCGCTCACCGCGGGAGACCGGGTTCTGCGGGTGACTGCTCCACTCATACCAGCCGCCGTCATAGACGGCGACGTTCTTCCAGCCCATCGCCCGAGCGTACATAAAGGTTTCAGCCGCTCGCCAGCCGGTGCCGCAGTAAAAGGCGATGTGCTGCTCCGGCAGGATATCCCACGTTTTCCACATGGCGGTGATGTCGTCGGCGCTGCGCATGGTGCCGTCCGGGTTGTGGAAATCTTCCATGTGGGTGGCATCGCTTCCCGCGTGGCCCCAGCGGGCGCCGGCAATGTCACCTTTTGGCTTGATGTAGCTGTAGCCGCTGGTTTCGCCGATAAATTCCGGCCACGAACGAATACTGACGAGAGAGGCATCCTGGCGGTGCAGCATACCGCGCGCCTGTTCCATATCCACCATCAGTTGCGGCTGACCGGGGATCGGTGCGCCAAAATCAGGGGCGGGTTTCACTTTCCCTGGCGTACCGCGTTCAACCGGCAGACCCGCATCTGACCACGCCTTCCAGCCGCCATCGAGTATGCGCACATCCTTCACGCCTGCATACAGCATAATCTGCGCCACGCGCGCGGCGGCGTAAACGTCACGACCATACAAAATGACGGTGGTATCGTGACGGATTCCGTGCTTTGCCAGCATCGCTTTCAGCTTGTCGTCGGAGACTTTATTCCACAGCGGCTCGCTTTCCACTTCGTTGGTGTCGATGTATCCCGCGCCGGGAATATGGTTTAGCAGATAAAACTTCGGCGCGCCCCAGGCCGCTTCTATGACTTTCCATTCACCCGCGGGCGCGGCTGTCACCGGTTTACCCTGCTGGAGCTGGTGGATCCACTGCGGATAGACCAGCTGTTCAAAGTGCGGCAGACGCTGCAGGCGGTCCGGGGTTTGCAGGGCATCGCTGAGCAGCGAGATAGCGTGATATCCGGCTTTCTCCAGGCGCGCTTTCACCGCCTGGTTGGCGCTATCGTCGCCGTACAGCGCGACAGGCGTCGCAGGCGAAAGCTGATGCTGTTTAGCCCAGCGCGCCAGCTGTTCGTCGCTCATTGCGTCAAGCCAGCTGGCCGCAAGGTTGAGCGCTGCGGGTTCATGCCCGGAAGGACCGCTGAGGGTCTGCGGCCAGCCGTTGTAGAACGCGCTGGCGCGGGTGTCGACAGGCGTACCGTGCTGCGCCTGAAGCTGGGACAGCGTGAGTGAATCGGCCATTTCAGCCGCCTGAGAGGAAAACGAAGCGAGGCCGCAGAGCAGGGCCAGCGCGGTCAGTTGAGAAACACGTTTCATCGAATAACCTGACGTCAGTAAAAGAGGGGGGCATTGTCGTCTCTCCCGAAACGGAAAACATTGCGTTAGCACATTATTGCCAGCGAGAAATCTCAATCACCTCGCCGGCGGGCGGAATATCGTCCTCATCATGGGTGACCAGCACCACCGGAATATTGCGCGCCCGGACGGTGTCAAACACCCAGGCCCGAAACGTCGTGCGTAACGCTTTATCGAGGCGACTGAAGGGCTCATCCAGCAGCAGTGCCTGCGGTTCAGCGAGCAGGGCGCGCAGCAGACTCACCCGGGCGCGCTCACCGCCGGAAAGGGTTGCCGGGTCGCTGGCGTAACGGTCGCCAAGCCCGGCGGAATTCAGCGCCAGCTCGACGGCTTCCCGACGTGCGCGTCCGGCGATCCGCTCAGGCAACGCCAGCAGCAAATTTTGTCCGACGCTGAACGCGTCAAACAGCAGCGCGTCCTGAAAGAGAATGCCCAGCCCGCGAGATTCGACGGGAAGGCCGTCGCAGCGACGCTCATCGAGCCACAGCTCGCCCCGTGCCTGAAAATCATCTGACAGCGCGCCGACCATCCAGGAAAAAAGGGTCGATTTTCCGCTGCCGGAGGGACCCATCAGGGTGACGATCTCCCCGCGGGGAACGCAAAAATTAACCTCGCGGAAAAGCGGTTCGATGGTGAGATCCTTTACCTTCAACATTAACGTAATCCCTGACGATAGCGGCCCGCAAGCCGGGAGAAGAGTGAGGCCAGACCGAACACCGTGCCCGTGACCAGCAGTAAACCCAGCGCCCGGTTAGCGAGAACCGGGATGCTGCCCCCGCTGCTGAGCGCGACGGTCTCGGTGGTCAGCGTGGCGAAACGACCTGCGCCCAGCCACAGCGTCGGCATATATTGCGCCATGCTGACTGAAAAACCGGTGGCAAAGGCCAGCAGCGCAGGGCGCACCAGCAGAGGGCATTTCAGCAGGCAGAAGATTTTTGCCCGCCGCCAGCCGAGCGTCCTGGCGGTAAGAATAAGCCGGGGATCGAGCCTTTGCCAGGCCGGTTGCAGCACCAGCAGCATCCAGGGGAGTACCCAGAGCAGATGGCTCCAGAGCACGGCGGCATAGTGGCCGTCGAGGCCCAGATGTAACGCAATGGCATATTGCCCTGTGACCAGCGGTAGCGCCGGGAGCGCGAGCGGTAACCACACCCACGGAGCGCCTCGCTGCGGCCCCCATTCCAGCCAGAGAAAAATGACGATCAGGGCGACAAGGCTCGACAGCAGACCGAAAGAAAGGCTGGTACTCACCGGGCCAACATCGTCCCGTTGGGCCAGCATCAACAGCACCGCGGCGCAAAGTATCCCGCACGCGGGCAGAAAGCCGCTGAATACACGCTCTGGCAGGGCGAGATGAGACCTTTGGCGTGCGCCCGTTGGATGTGCAAACGTGCGACGCCACACCTTCCACAGCCCGTAGCCCAGCGCAGCAAGCGCGGCCAGCAGCAGAAGGAGAAGCAGGCACAGCAGCGTCCCTTTTGCCTGCTGCTGTACGTCTCCCTGGCTCAGCCACTGCCAGGCCAGCACGGCCAGCGTCGGCGGGTTACCGGGCCCGAGAACGATCGCCACGTCCACGACGGACAGCGACCACGCCAGCACCGCCAGCATCACCGCGCCGAGTACCGGCGCGATCGCCGGAAGGAGCAGCCAGTTAAGCGTCTGAAAACGCCCGTAGCCGAAGGTCTGCAGGACAATCTTCTGCGGTGCGAGCCGTTTTTCCGGCAGCACGGCGTAAATCGCCCACAGTACAAACGCGCTCTCTTTGACCGCGAGCGTCAGACCCAGCCCGATGCCGTAGCGGTCATACGGAGGTGAACAGACGGTGCAGACCTGATAAAACAGACCGCCTTCGGCAAACAGCAGCAACGCGCTGGAGGCGAAAGCCACATGGGGCACGGCCAGCAGCCACGGCAGGCGCGTACTGAGACGCCGCCAGCGTTTGCCGGGCCAGAAAAGGGCCACGAGAGAAAGGGCGATAAACAACGCCCCCAGCGTGGCGATAAGCGTTGAAACCAGGGTGGCGATGGCTGCCTGAGGCAATTGTGGGTCGTTCAGCAGCCGCTGCCAGTTAACGACAGAAAATGCCGGAGCAAGCAGCATGGCACCGGCGGGCAGGAGCGGCAGATAAATAATCGCCATCGCCAGCCAGACAAGCCAGCTTAACGGGTGCCGTAACGACGCAGCCATTCCTGCTCCAGCGCGTTAACCCAGGCGGACTGCGGCTCTGCCAGAACCTTCGGCAGCCCCTGCGGCGTATGAGCCAGCAGCTGTTTTGCTTCATCTTCGGGCAGCGTTTTCACATCCAGCACGCTCGGGTCACCCCAGATGGCCGGGTCGGCCTTGCGGATTTGCGCCCGCGGTGACAGCAGGAAGTTGGCGACGACTTTTGCGCCAGCGCTTGCGCTGGCATTGGCCGGAATCGCCACAAAATGGACGTTGCCGAGCATCCCGTTTCTAAAACCAAAGCTGTAGCTGTCGGCAGGCAGTTCGCCGCTCGCCACTTTCTGCTGCCCATGCGCCGGGTTAAAGGTCAGCGACAGATTCAGGCTCCCGCTGGCAAGCAGGGTATCCATCCGGGCGGGCGAGGGAGGGAAGTCTTTCCCTTCACGCCACAGCAGCGGGTGCAGTTTATCGAGATAAGCCCAGAGCGGGGCGGTCACCAGGGCAAAGGTGTCATCGGGTGCTTTTTGCAACGCATCCGGATGAGCCGTGAGCGTCATCAGCAGCTGCTCAAGGAACGCGGTACCGGTAAAATCGGGCGGGCGGGGATAGCTGAGCTTGCCGGGGTTCTGCCTTGCGTAATCCAGCAACGCCTGCGGATCTTCTGGCGGCGTCGGCATGCTGGTTTTGCGGGCGATAAAGGTCAGCTGCGCGCCGCCCCACGGCGATTCCGCGCCGTCTGTGGGAATGGCGAAATCTTCGGTGACAGGTTTGCGGGTATCGACATAGCGCCAGTTGGGCAACCTCTGCGCCCACCCGGTTTGCAGGAGATTAGCCTCTTTTAGCGTGCGGAAGTTTTCGCCGTTGACCCACAGCAGGTCGACCGAGCCATTCGTTTTGCGCCCCGCGGCGGCTTCGGTCTGGATCCGTTTTACCGCATCGGCAGCGTCGGCCAGCGGGACGATTTTAAGGGTAATGGCGTAGTGCGTTTGCATCTCGCCGCTCACCCACTCAAGGTAGCGGTTGGCCGCCGGATCGCCTCCCCAGGCGTTAAACCAGACAGTCTGCCCGTTGGCTTGTTGCTGGATACTTTGCCAGCTGTCGGCAGCATACAGGGGGGCGGCCAGCAGCAGGCCTGTCAGAAACGTGCAAAAACGCACACGGCGCATAATGCCTCACTTTTTGAACGAAGAGGTGTAACGGGAATACAGCCAGCGGGTAGCCAGCGGCAATAACCCCAATAGTGTAAAGGCGAAGACCATACCCGGCGATACAATATCGTGCAGCGATGTCACTTTTCCCAGCTCGCGCCCGGCGTTGAGGAAGACAACCGTGGCGGGCAGCATGGCGACCTGGCTAACCCACCAGTAGCGCCTCACCGTGATGCGGGTCACCCCCATCAGCAAATTCACCACAAAAAACGGGAACAGCGGCATCAGGCGCAGGGCAAAAAGATAGGCCGTACCCTCGCGTGCCATACCGGTATTCACCGTATTCATCTGTCGGGCAAAGCGCTGCTGAACCCAGTCGCGAAGGAGATAACGGCTGGCAAGCATGGCCAGCGTAGCCCCGAGCGTAGAGGCAAACGAGACCAGCACGGTGCCTTCCCACAGGGAAAACAGTGTCCCGCCCAGCAGGGTCAGGATCGCCGCGCCGGGAAGCGACAGGGCGGAGACCGCTACGTAGAGTGCAAAAAAGATCATTGCGCTCTGCAGCGGCGCGCGGTCGACATGGGAAAGTAACGTCTGCTGGTGAGTTTTAACCCCTTCCAGAGAGAGCGTGCCTGGTGGCAGCATGACAAACGTCAGAATAAATGCGCCCAGAAGGGCGCACAGGAAGAGTAGTTTTCGACTGTTCACGCGCGATCAGAGCTTGAATTTAGCCCACACCGGCGCATGGTCCGATGGCTTTTCCATGCTGCGGATATCGTAGTCGATCCCGGTTTCGATGCAGCGCTCAGCCAGCGGCGAGCTGGCCAGCAGCAGGTCGATACGCAGGCCACGGTTGTCGTCAAAGCCTTTTGAGCGGTAGTCAAACCACGAGAAGCGATCCTGGGTTTCAGGGTTCGCATGGCGGAAGGTATCCACCAGGCCCCAGCCCAGCAGGCGTTCCATCCACTCGCGCTCTTCCGGCAGGAAGGAACATTTGCCGGTACGTAGCCAGCGCTTGCGGTTCTCTTCGCCTATGCCGATATCCCGATCCGTCGGGCTGATATTCATGTCGCCCATGATCAGCACCGGATTCTCTTTTTTCAGTTCGGTTGTCAGGTAGTTCTGCAGATCCTGATAAAACTTCGCTTTGGCGGGGAATTTTGTCTCGTGGTCACGGCTCTCACCCTGTGGGAAATAGCCGTTAATGACCGTGATATTGCCAAGTGCAGAGGGCACTTCCGCCATGATGATACGGCGCTGCGCTTCTTCATTGTCCCCGGGGAAGCCGCGACGCACGGAAACCGGGGTTTCTTTAGTGAGCAGCGCGACGCCATAGTGACCTTTCTGACCGTGGTAGAAGACGTTGTAACCCAGTTTCGCGACCTCTTCGAGGGGGAACATGTCGTCGTGAACCTTGGTCTCCTGCAGGCCGATAACATCGGGCTGATGTTGCTCAACAATGGCTTCCAGTTGATGAGGACGGGCGCGCAGGCCGTTGATATTAAAAGAGACAAATTTCATAGTCGCTGCCAGTGCAAGGTGAATAGTGCATGGATGGTAGCAGAATTTGCATCAACTGTTACCGGGTTCGACCAATAACTGCGACAGATAATGCCGGTGGTGCAATATTTGCACCATCCTGACGCGTTTTGCCCCCGGACAGGGCGTAAATGGCCGGGAAATTTCGCGAGCGATCACAATTCCAGAATTATATTTGGCCTTTGCATACTCTTTCTTATTTTCATGCGGCAAAGCGCCGCTTATCGTAAAAATATTCACTTTTTATGCAGTAACAGTGAATAACCCCATGTCATAACTCATTGATATTCTGTTACCTCAACCCGTTTATGCATTTTTATCGCTGGCTGGCACGAAGGCTGCAATCTACATTCACAGTGCAAACACTCAATTATTTAACATTCAAATAACCTTTTATTTACCGGATGAGGTCGCTATGTCTCTGTCAATTACGCGTGAAAATTTCGATGAATGGATGATGCCGGTATACGCGCCGGCGGCGTTTATTCCGGTTCGCGGGGAAGGCTCACGCCTGTGGGATCAGCAGGGGAAAGAGTACATCGACTTTGCCGGGGGGATTGCGGTGAATGCGCTGGGCCATGCGCATCCGGCGCTGCGTCAGGCGCTGAACGATCAGGCCGCGAAGTTCTGGCATACCGGTAACGGTTTTACCAACGAGCCTGCGCTGCGTCTGGCGAAAAAGCTCATTGACGCGACGTTTGCCGAAAAAGTCTTTTTCTGTAACTCCGGGGCGGAAGCCAACGAAGCGGCGCTGAAGCTGGCACGTAAATATGCCCACGACAAGTTCGGTACCCACAAGAGCGGGATTGTGGCATTTAAAAATGCCTTCCACGGACGCACGCTGTTTACCGTGAGCGCGGGCGGTCAGCCCTCTTATTCGCAGGATTTCGCACCGCTGCCGCCGGATATTCGCCACGGCATCTATAACGATCTGCAGTCTGCCAGCGAGCTGATTAACGACACCACCTGCGCGGTGATCGTCGAACCGATGCAGGGCGAAGGCGGCGTGCTTCCGGCGCAAAAAGCATTCCTTCAGGGGCTGCGCGAATTGTGCGATCGCCATAATGCGCTGCTGATTTTCGACGAAGTACAGACCGGCGTCGGCCGCACCGGCGAGCTGTATGCGTATATGCACTACGGCGTGACGCCGGATATTCTCTCAACCGCCAAAGCGCTGGGCGGCGGCTTCCCGATTGGGGCCACGTTGACGACCGATAAATTCGCCAGCGTGATGACCGTGGGCACCCATGGCACCACCTACGGCGGTAACCCGCTGGCGACCGCTGTGGCCGGACAGGTTCTCGACATCATTAACACCCCTGAGGTGCTGAAGGGCGTTAAGCAGCGTCACGACTGGTTTGTTGAACGCCTGAACGCCATCAATGGCAAGACCGGACTGTTCAAGGAAATTCGCGGCCTGGGGCTGTTAATTGGCTGCGAGCTCACCCCTGAGTTTGCCGGAAAAGCTAAACTTATTTCACAGGAAGCGGCAAAAATGGGCGTGATGGTGCTGATTGCCGGTGCCAACGTGGTGCGTTTTGCTCCCGCGCTGATTGTCAGCGAGGAAGAGGTGCAAACCGGTCTGGATCGATTTGCACTGGCGTGTGAAAAAGTGAAGTCCGGGGTGTCATCATGATGGTCATCCGTCCCGTTGAGCGCGGCGATATCGCCGGGCTCATGCAGCTTGCCGGTAAGACGGGAGGCGGGCTGACCTCGCTTCCTGCCGATGAAAAAACGCTGTCGGCGCGCATTGAGCGCGCCCTGCAAACCTGGCAGGGGACGTTGCCAAAAAGCGAACAGGGCTACGTGTTCGTGCTGGAAGATACCGAGACGGGGACGGTGGCCGGGATCTGCGCCATTGAAGTGGCCGTCGGTCTTAACGACCCGTGGTATAACTACCGCGTTGGCACCATGGTTCACGCGTCGAAAGAGCTGAACGTCTATAACGCGCTGCCGACGCTGTTTCTCTGTAATGACCACACGGGTGCCAGCGAACTCTGCACGCTGTTCCTCGATCCGGCGTGGCGCAAAGAGGGCAACGGTTATCTGCTCTCCAAATCGCGCTTTATGTTTATGGCTGCCTTCCGCGATCGCTTTAACGAAAAGGTGGTCGCCGAGATGCGCGGCGTGATCGATGACACCGGCTACTCGCCGTTCTGGGAGAGCCTGGGCGAGCGCTTCTTCTCTATGGAGTTCAGCCGTGCAGACTATCTCTGCGGCACCGGCCAGAAAGCCTTTATTGCCGAGCTGATGCCGAAGCATCCTATCTATACCCATTTCCTTAGCCCGGAAGCGCAGGCGGTGATCGGCGAAGTGCATCCGCAAACCGCGCCAGCTCGCGCAGTGCTGGAGAAAGAGGGCTTCCGCTACCGTAACTATGTCGACATCTTTGACGGCGGACCGACGCTTGAATGCGATATCGACCGCGTTCGCGCGATCCGTAAAAGCCGCCTGGTAGAGGTCTCTGAAGGTCAGCCCGCGCCAGGCGACTGGCCGGCATGTCTGGTGGCGAACGAAAATTACACCCACTTCCGCGCCATGCTGGTGCGGACTAACCCGAAATGTGAACGTCTGGTGCTGACGGCTGCAGAACTGGATGCCCTGAAATGTAACGCCGGCGATACGGTTCGTCTGGTGCGTCTCTGCCCTGAGGAGAAAACAGCATGACATTATGGATTAACGGTGACTGGGTAACGGGCGAAGGCGAGCTGCGCGTAAAGACCAATCCGGTAGGTAATGAGGTGCTCTGGAAGGGAAATGACGCCAGCCCCAGCCAGGTGGAACAAGCCTGTCATGCCGCGCGTCGTGCGTTTCCGGCGTGGGCCAAACAGCCTTTCGCCACGCGCCAGTCCATTATTGAAACGTTTGCCGGGCTGCTGGAGGCGAATAAAGCTGAGCTCACGCGCATTATTGCTTCCGAAACCAGTAAGCCACGCTGGGAAGCAGCAACGGAAGTGACGGCGATGATCAACAAAATCGCCATTTCGGTGAAGGCATACCATACCCGCACCGGCGAGCAACACACCGAGATGCCGGACGGCGCGGCGACGCTGCGCCATCGTCCGCACGGCGTGCTGGCGGTATTTGGCCCGTACAACTTCCCGGGACATCTGCCGAACGGCCACATTGTTCCCGCACTGCTGGCGGGCAATACCGTTATTTTCAAGCCGAGCGAGTTAACCCCCTTAACCGGCGAGGCCGTGGTGAAACTGTGGGAACAGGCCGGGTTGCCGCCGGGCGTGCTGAACCTGGTGCAGGGCGGTCGCGAAACCGGTCAGGCGCTCAGTGCGCTGAGCGATATTGACGGTCTGCTGTTCACCGGCAGCGCCGGAACGGGCTATCAGCTGCATCGCCAGCTGGCGGGACAGCCGGAAAAAATTCTGGCGCTGGAGATGGGGGGCAACAACCCGCTGATTGTTGAAGACCCCGATGATATTGACGCCGCGGTGCACCTGACGATCCAGTCCGCCTTTATCACCGCCGGACAGCGTTGCACCTGTGCCCGCCGCCTGCTGGTGAAACGAGGCGCACAAGGGGATGCCTTCCTGAAACGCCTGGTCGACGTGAGCGCACGTCTGGTCCCCGCCGCGTGGGATGCCGATCCGCAGCCGTTTATGGGTGGACTGATTTCCGAACAGGCCGCGCTGAATGTGCTTAACGCCTGGCAAAACCACGTTGCGCGCGGCGCGAAAACCCTGCTGGAACCCAGGCAGGTACAGCCGGGAACCTCGCTGCTGACGCCGGGTATTGTTGAGATGAGCGGCGCGAGCAACGTGCCGGATGAAGAGGTCTTTGGCCCGCTGCTGTGCGTCTGGCGTTACGACGATTTTGATGCGGCGATTGCGATGGCAAACAACACCCGCTATGGCCTGTCGAGCGGACTCATTTCGCCGCATCGCGAGAAGTTTGAACAACTGCTGCTGGAAGCGCGCGCCGGGATTGTAAACTGGAATAAACCGCTGACCGGTGCGGCGAGCACCGCGCCATTCGGCGGCGTGGGTGCGTCGGGTAACCATCGCGCCAGCGCGTGGTATGCCGCGGATTACTGTGCATGGCCGATGGCGAGCCTGGAAACCCCGGCGCTGACGCTGCCGGAGACGCTCAGTCCGGGGCTGGATTTTAGCGAAGGGGATCGTCATGAAAGCGCGTGAAGTCAACTTTGACGGGCTGGTGGGGCTGACCCACCACTATGCCGGTCTCTCCTTTGGTAATGAAGCCTCGACGAAGCATCAGTTTCAGGTCTCCAACCCGAAACTGGCGGCGAAGCAGGGCCTGCAGAAAATGAAAGCGCTGGCAGATGCCGGGTTTCCGCAGGCGGTGATCCCGCCGCAGGAACGGCCGAACGTGGCGGTGCTGCGCCAGCTCGGCTTTACCGGGAGTGATGAGCAGGTGGTCGAAAAAGCGGGCACGCAAACGCCGCATCTGCTCTCGGCGGCGAGCTCCGCCTCCTCTATGTGGGTGGCGAACGCGGCGACCGTCGCACCGTCAGCCGATACGCTGGATGGCAAAGTCCATCTGACGGTGGCTAACCTGAACAACAAATTCCACCGCGCCACCGAAGCGGAAACCACCGAGCGCGTGCTGCGCGCTATTTTCAACCATGACGCCCATTTTGAGGTGCATCAGGCTCTGCCGCAGGTGGCGATGTTCGGCGACGAAGGCGCGGCCAACCATAACCGTCTCGGAGGCGACTATGGCGAGCCTGGCGTACAGGTGTTTATCTACGGGCGCGAGGAGGGCGGCCATTCTGCCCCCGTTCGCTATCCTGCCCGCCAGACGCTGGCCGCCAGCCAGGCGGTCGCTCGCCTGAACCAGGTCAATCCTTCACAGGTGATTTTTGCCCAGCAGAACCCGCAGGTGATTGACCAGGGCGTGTTCCATAACGACGTGATTGCCGTTTCCAACCGTCAGGTGCTGTTCTGCCATGAGCAGGCGTTTGCGCATCAGGAGAAACTGCTCGCGACACTGCGCGAACGCGTACCCGGCTTTATGCCCATTCAGGTGCCCACGCAGGCCGTCAGCGTGCAGGACGCGGTTGAAACGTATCTGTTCAACAGCCAGCTGCTGAGCCGCGATGACGGCAGCATGATGCTGGTGCTACCGCAGGAGTCACAGGATCATAAAGGCGTCTGGCAATACCTGACGCAACTGGTTAAGGCCGATAACCCCATTGACGAACTGCGCGTGTTTGATCTGCGTGAAAGCATGGCTAACGGCGGCGGTCCTGCCTGCCTGCGTCTGCGCGTGGTATTAACGCCGAATGAAATGCAGGCCGTTAACCCGGCAGTCATGATGAACGAAGCGCTGTTTACCACCCTTAATGACTGGGTGGATCGCTACTATCGCGACCGGTTAACGCAGGCGGATCTGATTGACCCGCAGCTTCTGCGTGAAGGGCGCGAGGCGCTGGACGCGTTGACATCAATCCTGCAACTGGGATCGGTTTATCCGTTCCAGCGCTAAAGGAGTGGGTATGGAAAATTTACTGGCGCTGACCCTGGCCGATGAAACGCCGGAACAGAAAGAGGGGGACGGCCCCTCATTCCGCTGGCGGTGGCTGGGGCGCGGGGTGCTTGAGCTGACGCCGACTACCGACAGCGAGCTGTCGCTGCTGCTCTCAACGGGCATTCACGGCAATGAAACGGCGCCCGTTGAGATTGTCGATTTGCTACTGCGTGCGTTATATCGCGGAGATATCACCCTTACGTGTCGCGTACTGGTGGTGCTGGGCAATCCGCCTGCGCTGGCGCAAAACAAACGTTACCTGGTGAGTGACATTAACCGCATGTTTGGTGGTCGCTGGACGCAGTTTCCGCAAAGTGAAGAAACGGCAAGGGCCGCGTGGCTTGAGAATGTCGTGACCGCGTTTTTCTCCACGGCGGGGCCAGTGCGCTGGCATCTTGATCTCCATACCGCGATCCGCGCGTCTTACCATGTGCGCTTTGGCGTGTTACCGCAGCGGAATCAGCCCTGGGATGAAGCTTTTCTACGCTGGCTGGGGGACGCCGGGCTGGAGGCGCTGGTCTTTCATCAGTCGCCGGGCGGAACGTTTACCCATTTTACCTGCGAACATTTTGCTGCCCTGGCCTGTACGCTGGAACTGGGAAAAGCGCTTCCTTTCGGTGAGAACGATCTGACGCGTTTTGCTCCCACGCATCTCGCGCTGCGGGCTCTGCTCGGGGGCGAGGCTCCCGACCATGAGCATCCGCCCGTTGAGCGGTATCGCGTCGTACAGCAGATCACCCGCCGCAGCGATGCTTTCCAGCTTCATATGGCCGCGCACACCCTGAACTTCACGCCGTTTCGTAAAGGAGCGCTGCTGGCGGAAGATGGTGAAGAACGTTACGAAGTGCAGAAAACAACGGAATATGTGTTGTTCCCTAACCCTACCGTCGCGTTTGGCCTGCGAGCCGGTCTGATGCTGGAAAAAATATCATGAACCTTTCCCCTCTCATCATCCGGGAGGGGAAAGTAAAAACGTTTCTTAACGTTTAAAGCGCTGGTCCTTGTTTTGCGGAATATTCCTGGTGAATTGCTTTATTATTCATCTTCACTTCGCTATACTTTTTAGAAATTGCTTTAAATTCATCGTTTTGAATATTTTTTGTTGCAACTCTCCACGCTTTATCCTTATTTCCTCCACATTTGGCGAAAAATTGTTTTTTACACTTTCATTGTTTTACTGTTGCTCTGACTAATTGACGATAAACCCCGTAAAGTTAATCTCGTCAACACGGCATAGCGCCGAAGAATAACTGAAAGAAAGGAAATAAATTATGCGTAAGTTTACTGCACTGTTTGTTGCTTCTACCCTGGCTCTGGGCGCTACCAGCATGGCGTTCGCCGCAGATACCGCAACCACGACTGCCGCACCGGCCGAAGGCAAAATGATGATGCATCATAAAGGCCCGGGTATGCACAACGAGATGATGATGTTTAAGGGGCTCAACCTGACGGATGCGCAGAAGCAGCAGATCCGCGACATCATGAAAAGCCAGCGCGACCAGATGAAGCGTCCTCCGCTGGAAGAGCGCCGCGAAATGCATGACATCATTGCCAGCGACACCTTCGATAAGGCGAAAGCCGAAGCGCAGATCGACAAAATGGCCGAGCAGCATAAAGCCCGCATGCTGGCCCACATGGAAACCCAGAACAAGATCTACAACATTCTGACCCCGGAACAGAAAAAACAGTTTAATGCCAATTTTGAGAAGCGTCTGACAGAACGTCCGGCGATGGAAGGTAAAATGCCAGCACCGACCGAATAATCGGTTCAACATCTTAAGACCGCCGGGATCCTGTCCACAAAAGCGCAACCGCTGTGGACAGGACCGGCGGTTTTTCTTTCCTGCCCTCTTGTCTGCCGCTGCCAGCGCGGTATTCTCCTGTAGTCGCTTCAGAGAATGTTTGTAGAGTCATGGCGTTAGCAATTTTATTGACGTTCCGCTAAGGCCTGCCCGCTTTGCTGCCGATACTGTGTCTGTGAATACCTAACGATAACAAACAAGACTGCAAGGGTAGCGATATCCTTGCCCTGGCACGGGTTGTGCCATTCAGGAGTGGTGATGGAGTTCTTTGATATCCGTAAAATGCCGGTCAGCCTCTGGCGTAATGGTGCTGGCGAAACGCGAGAAATTTGTTGTATCCCTCCCGCAACGCGCGATTTTTGCTGGCGAGCCAGTATTGCGACGATCGCCAGCAACGGCGAATTCTCCGCTTTTCCCGGAGTTGACCGGGTCATTACCTTGCTGGAGGGCGGGGAGGTGACGCTGGATGCCGGACAGGCGTTCCGCCATACTCTTAAACCGCATCAACCTTACCATTTTGCCGGCGATTTGCCGGTAAAGGCATTGCTTTCCGATGGCAGGATGGCGATGGACTTCAACATCATGACCCGGCGTGACTGCTGCAAGGCGAAAGTGCGCGTTGCCGACCGTACCTTTACTACGTTTGGCTCGCGTGGCGGCGTGGTGTTTGTGCTAAGCGGGGCGTGGCAGCTGGGTGATAAACTGCTGACGGCCGATCAGGGTGCCAGCTGGGAAGAGGGGACCCATACTCTGCGTTTGCTGGAGTCTCAGGGTACCCTGCTGTTCAGTGAAATTAACTGGCTGCCGGGTCACTGAGCATAATGACCTCAAACTTGCCGGTTAAGACGGGCTTGCAGAGGATTTTATAGCCATCCTGATCGAACCCGGCGGGGGTGCGTAACAGGGTTGCCGCGTCGCTTAAATCATCGACAGCCCCCAGCCAGAGCCAGTTATTGACGATGTGATACTGCGTCATCGTTTCACCCACTTCTTTTAGCGCCACGGCGCCCTCCCACGGCCAGCAGTTGATGCTGATGGCCGCAAGACCGCTCAGGAGGCGGGCGTGATGCGCCTCAACGCTCTCTTTGCCGCAGCAGGCGCCTGCGCAGCGCTTCAGCGCGGAGCGAAAACAGGCGCGGCCACGCGTGGTGCCTTCTAAACCTAAAAGGCTGTAGCAAAGCTGTAGCTCGTCGGCCAGTGTTTGCAGAGCCTGAAGGGCCGCGCGTTTGTTGGCAAATAATCCAAAAAGGTTTGGCGCATGAGAAAAATCGACGTCGCGGGCGTAAACCACCTGCGGCTTACCGTCGCTGATCTGCAGGGAACAAAGCTGACGGTTGCGGCGAAGGCGCTTATTAAAGAGCGGTTGTTGCTCTTTTATCAGCCGGGCCTCCAGCAACAGCGCACCCATTTCTCCCGCCGTCTGAAACCAGGTGATACGCCGCGACTGGCGCAGCATGGCGGCCTCATCCGGGGTACGCAGGTGGGATAACACCCGGCTGCGAATATTGACGCTTTTGCCGATATAAAGCGGCAAGGTGTCGCTTTCACCGTGAAAAATGTACACGCCAGGCTGTTTTGGCAGAGCCTCAAGCCAGGGGCGAAGGTGCTCGGGATATTCGTAGATAGCCGCCGCTTCAAACTCAAGACGCGGGGCGGATTGACGCCTGCTCACATATTACTCCGTATACTGTTCAGGTATACAGTGTAGCAGGTGCGCAGTGGTTAAAAAAGAGCCGGGTGGCGGCTACGCCTTACCCGGCCACATCGTGCGGTCTGTTGCCCTCACCCCAACCCTCTCCCACGGGAGAGGGCGCAAACATTAAAAACGGCAACGGGGTTGCCGTTTTGCGTTTATTTCCAGAAGTCGTCAAACACCGTAATCGGCGTGTGGCGCTTGTGTTCGGTTTTCAGATACCAGCTTTCAATGATCTTCGCGGTACCTTCATCCAGCTGTTTGCCTTCCAGATAATCATCAATATTGTCATAGGTGACGCCAAGGGCCGCTTCATCCGGCAGGGAAGGGCGATCGTCTTCCAGATCCGCCGTCGGTGCCTTTTTATACAAGTGCTCAGGACAGCCCAGCGCGGCAAGCAGCTGTTTACCCTGACGCTTGTTCAGACGGAAAATCGGGTTAATGTCGGTGCCGCCATCGCCATATTTGGTGAAGAAACCGGTGATGGCTTCTGCCGCATGGTCGGTGCCGACAACCACGCCTTTGGTCATTCCGGCGATGCTGTACTGGGCTTTCATACGCTCGCGAGCTTTCTCGTTGCCGCGAACAAAATCGCTCAGCTCAATGCCCGCTTCGCGCAGTGCCTGCTCGCTTGCCAGCACCGCCCCTTTAATATTGACGGTGAGTACGCGATCGGGCTGGATGAACGCGATGGCATCCTGGCAATCCTGTTCATCGGCCTGCACGCCATAGGGAAGACGCACGGCGATAAACTGCAATTTCTCATCGCCCGTTTCTTCGCGAAGCTCTGAAATCGCCATCTGACAGAGTTTACCGGTCAGGGTGGAGTCCTGCCCGCCGCTGATGCCCAGCACCAGGGATTTCAGGAAAGCGTTCTTTCTTAAGTACGATTTTAAAAAATCCACGCTACGGCGGATCTCTTCATGTGCATCTACCGCGGGCTTCGCGCCCAGTGCCTGAATAATCTCGTGTTGCAGAGCCATCACGCCCTCCATATGCAGAACATAAACAGAATGTGTTAACTGTTAAAACTAACCCTTTGGACGAGAAACGACAAGGATCACAGTTTCGAGTGCGCTAATTTGCGCCGATTTAGCAGGTTATCGTTGTTTTATTAGAATTTTCCGAAATTCGTCTGGCGTAATTCACAAAGTTGAACAATAGTACTTTTTATTCCATGCTTAGTTAACACGCTGATAAACAAGAGGACGGAATATGAACAAGAACGTAGCAGGAATTCTTAGCGCAGCGGCAGTACTGACGATGCTGGCAGGGTGTACGGCTTACGATCGCACCAAGGATCAGTTTACACAGCCCGTGGTTAAAGACGTTAAAAAAGGGATGACCCGTTCGCAGGTCGCTGCGATCGCCGGTAAACCTTCTTCTAAAGTGACAATGATTCATGCGAAAGGGACCTGCCAGACCTATATCCTGGGTCAACGTGATGGTAAGGCAGAGACCTACTTTGTCGCCCTGGATGACACTGGTCATGTTATTAACTCCGGTTATCAGACCTGTGCTGAATACGACACCGATCCCCAGGCTCCAAAGGCTCAGTAACCCAGCTTGTCTGAAGATGTTAACGAACCGGCCCATGGGCCGGTTTTTTTGTGTATACGTAAATCTTATTTCTTTGCGCGAATTATTTGCCCGAAATGTGAAGGTAGTCAACAAGCCAGGTCAATGAGAGACAATTTCAACCTGTTCAGAATTATCCCCTGTCTGTACCATTGCGTATACTCACTCCAACGACAAACAACAGTATGCAAACTACCTGTCTGCCGGGACAGCAAGTCGAGTGATAGCGCGATGGCAGGTAGACCTACAAGAGGGAAATTACGATGGAAAAGAAACATATCTACCTGTTCTGCTCAGCGGGCATGTCAACCTCACTGCTGGTGTCAAAGATGCGTGCGCAGGCTGAAAAGTATGAAGTCCCTGTGGTGATTGAAGCGTTTCCAGAAACGCTGGCGGGCGAGAAAGGCCAGAAAGCCGATGTTGTTTTACTGGGGCCACAAATCGCCTATATGTTGCCCGAAATACAACGACTGCTACCCAACAAACCGGTCGAAGTGATCGACTCGGGGCTGTATGGCAAGATTGATGGTTTAGGTGTTCTGAAAGCTGCTGTGGCAGCCATTAAAAAAGCTGCTAATTAATTTTTATTTTTCCCGTCAAAGAGTTATTTCACACACAATACGCCGTAACACGAGTTACGGCATTTAAGGGTATTTACCTATGAGTAAAGTCATCGCTTCACTTGAAAAGGTACTCCTTCCTTTTGCTGTTAAAATAGGAAAGCAGCCTCACGTTAATGCCATTAAAAACGGCTTTATTAAATTAATGCCGTTGACGCTGGCCGGGGCCATGTTCGTTTTAATTAACAACGTTTTTCTGAGCTTTGGTGAAGGTTCCTTCTTTTATTCATTAGGCATTCGGTTAGACGCTTCCACAATTGAAACCCTTAATGGTTTTAAAGCCATCGGCGGCAACGTATATAACGGTACGTTAGGTATTATGTCGCTGATGGCGCCTTTCTTTATTGGCATGGCACTGGCAGAAGAGCGAAAAGTGGATCCGCTGGCTGCCGGGTTATTATCCGTTGCTGCATTTATGACCGTCACGCCTTACAGCGTAGGGGAGGCGTATGCCGTCGGCGCCAACTGGTTGGGTGGGGCGAACATCATCTCCGGTATTGTTATCGGTCTGGTGGTGGCGGAAATGTTCACCTTTATTATTCGTCGCAACTGGGTTATCCGCTTGCCGGATAGCGTACCGACGTCCGTTTCTCGTTCATTTTCCGCGTTGATTCCGGGCTTTATTATTCTCTCCATTATGGGGATTATTGCCTGGGCGCTCTCTCACTGGGGTACGAACTTCCACCAGATCATCATGGATTCTATCTCCACGCCGCTGGCGTCGATGGGTGGTGTGGTCGGTTGGGCGTATGTGATTTTCACCTCTCTTCTGTGGTTCTTCGGCGTACATGGTTCACTGGCACTGGCTGCGCTGGATAGCGGAATTATGACCCCGTGGGCACTGGAAAACGTGGCACTTTACCAGCAGTACGGCTCCGTTGACGCGGCGCTGGCAGCAGGTAAAACCTTCCATGTGTGGGCGAAGCCGATGCTTGACTCCTATATCTTCCTGGGTGGTACCGGGGCGACCTTGGGTCTGATCATCGCGGTCTTTATTGTCTCTCGTCGTGCTGACTATCGTCAGGTAGCTAAACTGGCGCTGCCATCAGGTATCTTCCAGATTAACGAACCGATTCTGTTTGGCCTGCCAATCATCATGAACCCGGTCATGTTCATTCCGTTCATCCTGGTTCAACCACTGCTGGCAGCCATCACCCTGACGGCTTACTACATGGGCATTATTCCGCCGGTGACCAACATTGCACCGTGGACCATGCCAGCGGGGCTGGGCGCGTTCTTCAATACCAACGGTAGCGTCGCGGCCTTCCTGCTGGCGATATTCAACCTCGGGATTGCAACCCTGCTCTACATGCCATTCGTGGCGATTGCGAACAAAGCTGCCACCATCATTGATGAAGAAGAGAGCGAAGAGGACATTGCCCTCTCACTGAAATTCTAAGATTGACCGACGCGGGGAAACCCGCGTCAGCCACAAGGAGCTTAAACATGTTAGATTTGGATAGTATCGTCGCAGACGACGCCGCAGAGAACGATCTTGAAGAAGTGGTGATGGGGCTTATCATCAACTCCGGGCAGGCCCGCAGCCTGGCGTATGCCGCACTGAAGCAGGCCAAGCAGGGTGATTTTGCCGCCGCGAAAACCATGATGGAACAGTCTCGTACCGCGCTGAACGAAGCGCACCTGGTGCAGACAAAGCTTATTGAAAGCGATCAGGGTGAAGGGAAGATGAAGGTCAGCCTGGTGCTGGTACACGCGCAGGATCACCTGATGACCTCCATGCTGGCGCGCGAGCTGGTGGCGGAGTTGATTGAGCTTCACGAGAAAATGCACTAAGTCGGATGTTGCAGCAGGAGGTCAGCACGATGGAAATTAAAACCGCACTTGAACAGCAGCTGTTTAATGGCAAAAATTTTCACGTGGTTATCTACAACAAGACGGAGAGCGCCAGTGGTCTGCACCAGCATGACTACTACGAGTTCACGATTGTTCTGACCGGCCGCTACTACCAGGAGATCAACGGTAAGCGCGTCCTGCTTGAGCGAGGGGATTTTGTCTTCCTGCCGATGGGGTCCTATCACCAGAGCTTTTACGAATTCGGTGCAACCCGCATTCTGAATGTCGGCGTCAGCAGGCGCTTCTTTGAAAAGCACTATCTGCCGCTGGTACCGTTCTGCTTTGTGGCGTCTCAGGTTTATCGCGTGAAAAACGAGTTCATGACCTGGATTGAAACGGTTATTGCCTCGCTTAACTTCCGTGAAAATGAATTTGACGAGTTTATTGAAACGGTGACTTTCTATGTGATGAACCGGCTGCGTCATCATCGTGAAGAGCAGCAGGTGACGGATGATATTCCACAGTGGCTGCGCAGCACTGTTGAACTGATGCACGATAAAGCCCAGTTCAGTGACAATGCGCTGGAGAATATGGTTTCCCTGTCGGGGAAATCCCAGGAATATCTGACCCGCGCGACGCAGCGGTATTATCGTAAAACACCCGTGCAAATTATTAATGACATTCGCATTAACTTTGCAAAAAAACAGCTGGAAATTACTAACTACTCGGTCACCGATATTGCTTACGAATCGGGATACAGTAGCCCGAGCCTGTTTATTAAAACGTTTAAGAAATTAACGTCATTCACCCCGAACAGTTACCGCAAAAGTTTGACGGTAATGAATTAACTTTCGGCGGTTTTATCCGCCACGAATATTGCTTTAATGGCTTGCCCAAATAGCGGGAAGAGTACGCTATACCTTGCAGGCGATTAACCTGATACGCAAAGGGAGATATTATGCAAAAGAAATTAAAAGTCGTAACCATTGGTGGCGGCAGCAGCTATACCCCGGAATTACTTGAAGGTTTTCTGAAACGTTATCATGAATTACCGGTCAGCGAATTATGGCTGGTGGACGTGGAGGAAGGTCAGGAGAAGCTGAATATTATTTTCGACCTGTGCCAACGCATGGTTGAGAAAGCGGGCGTACCTCTGACCGTGCATAAAACGCTGGATCGTCGACTGGCGCTGAAAGATGCAGATTTCGTAACCACCCAGCTGCGCGTTGGCCAGTTGAAAGCGCGTGAACTGGACGAGCGTATTCCGTTGAGCCACGGTTATCTCGGTCAGGAAACTAACGGTGCCGGTGGCCTGTTCAAAGGCCTGCGTACCATTCCGGTTATTTTCGACATCGTTAAAGACGTGGAGGAAATCTGTCCAGACGCGTGGGTGATTAACTTCACTAACCCGGCAGGGATGGTGACCGAAGCGGTTTATCGTCATACCGGTTTCAAGCGCTTTATTGGCGTCTGTAATATTCCAGTTGGCATGAAAATGTTTATCCGTGACGTGCTGGAACTGACCGATAATGACGATCTCTCTATCGATCTGTTCGGTTTGAACCATATGGTGTTCATTAAAGATGTCATCGTGAACGGAACATCGCGTTTTGCGGAACTGCTGGACGGGGTCGCCTCAGGTCGTCTGACCGCTGCGTCTGTGAAAAACATCTTTGACCTGCCGTTCAGCGAAGGGCTGATCCGCTCGTTGAATCTGCTGCCGTGCTCCTACCTGCTTTATTACTTCAAGCAGAAAGAGATGCTGGCCATCGAAATGGGCGAGTATTACAAGGGGGGCGCGCGGGCGCAAATCGTTCAGAAAGTTGAGAAGCAGCTGTTCGACTTGTATAAAGATCCGAACCTGAACGTCAAGCCGAAAGAGCTTGAGCAGCGCGGCGGGGCCTATTATTCCGATGCGGCGTGTGAAGTGATCAACGCCATCTACAACGACAAGCAGGCGGAGCACTATGTTAACGTGCCGCACCACGGCCACATCGACAATATCCCGGCTGACTGGGCCGTTGAGATGACCTGCATTCTGGGACGCGATGGCGCTAAACCGCATCCGCGCATTACTCATTTTGATGACAAAGTCATGGGTCTGATCCACACCATTAAAGGCTTTGAAGTGGCGGCAAGTCAGGCGGCGCTGAGCGGCGAGCTGAATGACGTGCTTCTGGCACTGAACCTCAGCCCGCTGGTGCATTCCGACCGCGATGCGGAGCAGCTTGCAGCAGAGATGATCCTGGCGCATGAAAAATGGTTGCCGAACTTTGCCGCCACGATCGAGAAGCTGAAGTTCAAACACCACTGAGAGGACGCACAATGGAAAACCTGCTGATCGTTAATGCTGATGATTTTGGCCTCTCGAAAGGTCAGAACTACGGCATTATTGAAGCCTGTCGCCGGGGGGTTGTGACATCCACTACGGCACTGGTTAATGGTGAAGCGGTTGAACACGCGGCGCAGCTAAGCCGCGACGTGCCTGAGCTGGGCGTCGGGATGCATTTTGTGCTGACGCTCGGTATGCCGCTTACGCCAATGCCGGGTCTGACCCGTGACGGACAGTTAGGTAAATGGATTTGGGAACAGGCGGAGCAGGACGCTCTGCCGCTGGAAGAGATTGCCCGCGAGCTGGACTGTCAGTTCAACCGCTTTGCTGATCTGTTTGGTGATCTGCCAACACACATCGACAGCCATCACCACGTGCATATGATCCCGGCTATTTTCCCGATCGTTGCGGCGTTTGCCCAACGCAAAGGCGTAGCGATGCGCGTGGATCGTGAGGTGCAAGGGTTGCCGGACAGTGCGGTGACAACCACCGCAGGGTTCAGCAGCGCGTTTTACGGCGAGGCGATCGATGAAGCGCTTTTCCTGAAGGTGCTGGATGATTCTGCAGCCCGGGGAGAAAAGTCACTGGAGGTCATGGCGCACCCCGCATTTGTCGATAATATCGTGCGCAAGAGCGCGTACTGCTGGCCACGCCTGGCGGAGCTGGATGTGCTGACGTCGCCGTCGCTGAAATACGCGATTGCCGAACGTGGGTATCGGTTGGGGACATTCCGGGATCTGTGAGAAGTGCCGGGGGGCGGCTTCGCCTTACCCGGCCTACGAACGACCTGCAAACTGTTGTAGGCCGGGTAAGCGCAAGCGCCACCCGGCTTTTTTTACGCCGGGATCTGGTCAATCTTGCTGCTGCGTGACCAGACGCGGTGCGCGGCGAGCAGGTCAAACAGCTTCGTCATAAAGGCGTCGTCCACGTTATCGCCCTCGACAATGCCGTCCTCACCTTGCTCGGCAACCTTCAGCTGGGATTTAAACTGACGCGCATCGCCGGACAACGCGATCGGTTTCAGGTGCTTATAAGCTTCCAGCAGGTAATAGACGGCGTCACCGTTGGTCAACAGGCTGGCAATATCCCCGCACGGCACAATCACCGCATCGACGGTCAGCGAGGGTGCCCCGGCAAAGGTCGCAGCCACCGGCAGCACGGAACCGTCATCAGCCGTCACTTCACCCATTCGGGAATAAAGCAGTTTGGCGTGTACGCCCTGGGTTTTCAGCGCCTGCATAATGCCCAGTACGTCACTGGCCCGGGTTTTATCGTTCAGCAGGATGGCGACCACGCGGCCTTTAATTGAGCCACCTGGCACCGCATACAGACTCAGCGACGGATCTTTCTTCACGCCGTTGACCTCTTTTGGCGGAGCAAGGTTGCGCTGCTCGTCGGTGAGGGTAATACCCAGGTTATCCGCCACGCTCTGGGCGAGCTGAATATCAATGTGCGCAAGCTGATCGACCACGCGCTCGCGGATGTAGGTGCGCACCACCTTACTTAACTCGAAGCTAAAGCCGCCGATGATGTGCTGCTGCTCAATCGGCGTCTGGCTGTTCCAGAACAGGCGAGGATGGGCGTAATACTCGCCGAAGGAAGGGCTGCGCTCGCGAATTTTGTTGCCATCGATACGCTCCTGGTACGACTCAAAACCTCCGCGTTTCGGGCCTGGCGGTGTTTCGCGCGGCCAGTTATCGTTGATCGAGTTAGGCTCGTAGTTAGCCGGATTGGTATCAATATCCTGACGATGCATCCCGTCGCGCTGGAAATTGTGGTACGGGCAGGTCGGACGGTTAATTGGAATTTCGTGGAAGTTCGGCCCGCCAAGGCGGCTGATCTGCGTATCGGTGTACGAGAACAAACGTCCCTGTAAGAGTGGATCGTTGGTGAAATCCAGTCCCGGCACGATATGCCCCGGGTGGAACGCGGCCTGCTCGTTCTCGGCAAAGAAATTATCCGGGTTGCGGTTGAGCACCATTTTCCCCACCAGTTGAACCGGCACCAGCTCCTCGGGGATCAGTTTGGTCGGGTCAAGAAGGTCGAAATCAAACTTAAATTCGTCCTCTTCCGGAATGAGCTGCAGGCCCAGTTCATATTCAGGGAAATCGCCGGCTTCAATGGACTCCCACAGCTCACGACGATGGAAGTCTGGATCGCGCCCGGTCAGCTTCTGCGCCTCATCCCACACCAGCGAGGCTTTGCCCGCCACCGGCTTCCAGTGGAACCGGACGAACGTGGCTTTTCCTTCCGCGTTAATCATACGGAAGGTGTGAATACCAAACCCCTCCATCGTGCGATAGCTGCGCGGAATACCCCGGTCAGACATCGCCCACATCACGTTGTGTAACGTTTCAGGTTGCAGAGAGATATAGTCCCAAAAGGTGTCGTGCGCACTTTGTCCCTGCGGTATGGCCCAGTGGGGCTCCGGTTTTACCGCATGGACAAAGTCAGGAAATTTATGCGCATCCTGAATGAAAAACACCGGGGTGTTATTGCCCACCAGATCAAAAATACCCTCTTCGGTATAAAACTTGGTGGCGAAACCGCGAATATCACGCACCGTGTCTGCTGAACCCGCGCCCCCCTGGACGGTGGAGAATCGGACAAACACCGGGGTAATTTTATCCGGGTCGGAGAGGAAATCTGCTTTGGTGATTGCTTTCAGGCTCTTGTACGGCTGGAAGTAGCCATGCGCAGCCGAGCCGCGCGCGTGAACGATACGTTCCGGAATTCGCTCGTGGTCGAAATGGGTAATTTTTTCCCGCAGGATAAAGTCTTCCAGCAGGGTGGGGCCGCGTGAGCCGGCGCGAAGAGAGTTTTGATCGTCAGCAATGCGCACGCCCTGATTGGTCGTGAGTGCAAAACCTTCACCACCTTTACGGTGTGGCTCAAGCGATTTCAGCTTCTCGTTCCCGGTGTCCGGCGATTTCATGCTTCCCGGTGCGGTAGGCTGTTCGCCGGGGGCGGAAGGGCCTGGCGAGGGGCGGTGAGAGCCGTCAGCAGGGGCGAGAGAGTCCATGCCCGGTTGAGATTCTTCAGTGCCATGAATCGGTGATTGATGTGTATTATCTTTGTTCGACATTGCACGCTTCTCCTTTATCCATTGCTAAAAACCCTATTAAGGATAGAACAATGTCGTGAGATAGCTCGCGAACTAAGAGTTTTCACATGCCGCCCTTAACGAAAGGAGCCCTCTCAGCCATTCGGAGCGCGACGGAAGGGAGCAGAATCGGCTATCATAGAATTTTGCTGCTTCAAGAATTTGCTTTAGTGAACCCGTCGCTTATGAAACCTCTTCGTCAACAAAACCGCCAGGTTATTAGCTATGTGCCCCGCGTGGAACCCGCGCCGCCTGACCATGCCCTGAAAGTGGAGGGTTTTCGTGATGTCTGGCAGCTTCGTGGTAAATATGTGGCGTTTGTCCTGATGGGGGAGCATTTCCGTCGATCGCCGACGTTTTCCGTGCCGGAGTCTGCCCAGCGATGGGCGGTGCAAATCCGCCAGGATGAAGAGGTTGAAGAATAACAGCCATAAAAAAACCGCCTGATGGCGGTTTTTTTTATTTCCCGGCGATTACCGGTGCGCCAGTTCGGCGTCGTCTTCACTTTCCAGAATGGCTTTGTCGGTCTGCTTCAGCCACTGGCTGGTCAGCGTACCGGCGGTCATGGAGCCGCTCACGTTCAGCGCGGTACGACCCATGTCGATCAGCGGTTCAACGGAGATAAGCAGCGCGACCAGCGTCACTGGCAGACCCAGTGCAGGCAGCACAATCAGCGCAGCGAAGGTCGCGCCGCCACCAACACCGGCAACACCGGCGGAACTGATGGTCACAATGCCGACCAGCGTGGCGATCCAGACCGGATCCAGAGGGTTGATACCCACGGTCGGGGAAACCATCACCGCCAGCATCGCCGGGTAGAGACCCGCACAGCCGTTCTGGCCGATGGTGGCACCAAAGGACGCAGAGAAGCTGGCGATAGATTCTGGCACGCCCAGGCGACGGGTCTGCGCTTCAACGTTCAGAGGAATAGACGCGGCGCTGGAGCGGCTGGTGAAGGCAAAGGTCAGTACCGGCCAGACTTTGCGGAAGTATTTCAGCGGGCTGACGCCGTTCACGCCCAGCAGGATACCGTGCACCACGAACATGATGCCCAGGCCCAGATAAGAGGCGACGACAAAACTGCCCAGCTTAATGATGTCCTGCAGGTTAGAGCCCGCAACCACTTTGGTCATAAGCGCCAGCACGCCGTATGGCGTCAGCTGCATGACCAGACGCACCAGCTTCATCACCCAGCTTTGCAGGGTATCAATCGCCGTCAGCACACGCTCGCCTTTCGGCGCATCGTCTTTCAGCAGCTTTAGTGCGGCCACACCGAGGAATGCCGCGAAGATCACCACGCTGATGATGGACGTTGGGCTGGCGCCGGTCAGGTCAGCAAACGGGTTCTTCGGAATGAAGGAGAGCACCATCTGCGGAACCGTCAGATCGGCTACTTTACCCACGTAGTTGGTTTGAATCGCGGTCAGGCGTGCTGTCTCAGCCGTGCCCTGCACCAGACCTTCGGCCGTCAGGCCAAACAGGTTGGTTACCAGCACCCCCACCAGCGCGGCAATCAGCGTGGTAAACAGCAGGGTACCAATGGTCAGAAAACTGATTTTACCCAGTTGAGTGGCGTTATGCAGGCGGGCAACGGCACTCAGAATAGAGGCGAACACCAGCGGCATCACGATCATCTGCAGCAGCTGGACATAGCCGTTGCCGACAATGTTGAACCACTGAATAGAGTCTTTCAGAACTGGATTATCGGAGCCATAAATCGCCTGCAACGCCAGACCAAATACGACACCCATGGCCAGACCAACCAGCACTTTTTTCGCCAGGCTCCACTGTTTGTGGCGCGTCTGCGCGAGAAGCAATAGCAATACAACGAACACAACAACGTTCGCGATGAGTGGAAAATTCATCCCCGTTCTCCTGATTTATTATGGGATCGGTTTTTCCCGATCCTGTTGGCGGAAGGTTAGCAGAAGTGTGATGTCGCGCTTATATCCAAATGGAATGGTTTATGACAAACGGAATGATTTTGTTGGTTTACTGTTCAATCTGGTGATGAATAAAGCGATTGAACTGAAATTGCAGCGAATTGATCATCTGCGAAGACCAGCGCACTGCACTGTTTTCGGGCAATGTCTGTGGCATCCAGACGGCGTAAGCGAAGAGCGCCATGCACAATACGCGCTCAAGCTGGTTCCCTTTCTGTGGCGCAAGGATGGGAAAACGAAAGCGCCAGCGACACGGCCAGAGAAGTGGAACGCCAGCGGGCGTCAGCATATCGGCAAGAATATGGCTTAAGTAGCCGAGCACCATCCCCTGAATGGCATCAGCAGGGACGATCCAGCTTTCGGGCACTTTTAAATAAAAAAGGGTAAGCAGCCCAAAAACGGCCAGCAGGCTGTGCGTAAACCCCCGGTGGCCGAACGCGCGGGCGATGGGTTTCGAGACCCACTTCAGGCGTTGCCCAAGAAATGATTTGGGATGATCAATATCGGGCAGCAGACAGGTCAATACGGCGGAAGGGACAATATGCCACCAGTCCCCCTGTGCGAGCACGGGAGTGAGTTCAGCGTTTTTGGCAAATACTGCGCACGCTATGGAAAAAAGGAGGTGGCCTTCCGCCGTCATGATAAAACCCACGAAACTGTCAATTCATACAGTATAGGGTTTTTATACAGTAGGCGGAAGAGGTGACGGTGTAACTGTTTGTCACAAATGGAGCAAGTTGTTAGCCGCCCTTAAGGTGATGCGCCGTGAGTTCTGTCAGCGAATTAAGCTTCACATCGGCAAGGGCAAAACGGGGATCGTGGCGGCCTTCTTCTGCCGGAACCACAATGGAGCGCATACGTGCGGCTTTGGACGCGATCATGCCGTTAACGGAATCTTCCAGCGCGACACAGGTAAGCGGATCAAGACCCAGCTTAGCGGCACAGTCCATATAGACCTGCGGATGCGGTTTGCTGTAGGGCAACTTTTCAGCTGACGCCAGGGCGTCAAAACTGTCGCGCAGCTCAAACATAATGAGCACTTTTTCCAGCATATGCAGCGGTGAAGCGGAGGCCAGGCCCACCTTCAGCCCCTGAGCCTTACACAACGCGACCGCTTCACGCACGCCAGGCAATAGCGGCTTGTTCTCCTCCACCAGCGCGATGGCGCGGCTGATAATGCGCGCGGTGACTTCGTCGCGATCTGGGCCACTCCACGGCTGGTGGGCGTACCAGAGGTCTACGACCATATCAATGCGCAGGCCCAGCGTGTCGGGAAGTTCATTACGGCGGCTGATATCAACGCCCAGGCTGGCCATCACGTCCAGCTCGGCGCGATCCCACAACGGCTCGGAATCAATCAGTAATCCATCCATGTCAAAAATAGCGGCAAGTATCTGGCGCGGTGTCGACATCACAACGTCTCCTTATCCAGGGTGTTCGACAGACGATAAGTGCTAAGCACACTTAGCAATTTAGCATATTGCTTTCAAAGATCGGGCGAAAATGCTGTCCAGCAGGTAGACTTAGCCACAAATAACGCGTCTTTATGAAGAGGAACTGATGACGTATCAACAAGCTGGACGCATTGCTGTCTTAAAACGTATTGCTGGCTGGGTGATTTTTATTCCCGCCGTCATCTCTACGCTGATTTCTGTGCTCAAATTTATGTACGATCACAGCGAAAAACAGCCAGGCATTAATGCCGTCATGCTTGATTTTGCGCATGTCATGATTGAGATGATGCGGTTCAACACCCCGTTCCTGAATGTCTTCTGGTTCAACTCGCCAACGCCGGATTTTCACCAGCAGCTTAATATTGGATTCTGGGTCATCTATGCGTTGATTTTTATTGCCATGGCGTTACAGGCATCCGGTGCGCGAATGAGTCGCCAGACCCGTTTTCTGCGCGAAGGCGTTGAGGATCAGTTAATTCTGGAACAGGCGAAAGGCCCGGAAGGAATGAGCCGGGAGCAGATTGAATCCCGCATTGTGGTACCGCGTCACACCATTTTCCTGCAAATTTTCCCGCTCTATATTCTCCCCATTATCATCATTGTGGCGGGATACTTCTTCTTCTCTCTGCTGGGTTTTCTCTGACAGATGAGGGTGGCGGCACGGCCACCCGATTTGTCCCTATGCCGCAAGTACGCGTTCAAGCGCACGCTGGGCGTTGACCAGATGCTGCCCGCCAAAAAGGATAGCGCGGTTCATCAGCGTATAAAGCTGATACACCGGTTGGCGCTCGAGAAAATCGGACGGCAGAGGGGAGACTGACTGATAGCCATCATATATTTGCGGGGGCTGCTCTGGATGCAGGGGCAGCATGGCCAAATCGCACTCTCTGTCACCCCAGTAGCAGGCCGGGTCGAAGATATAGGGGCCGTTGGGACCCAGCGCGCAGTTGTCGGACCATAAATCGCCGTGCAGCAGAGATGCCTGCGGCTGATGGGAGGCCAGGCGCTGTTGTACATGCTCAACGATGGCATCAATATTGCCAAATTCCAGCCCTTTTTCGGCGGCCAGTTCAAGCTGCCATCCGATGCGCTGTTCGGCAAAAAACGTCGACCACCGACGCTGCCAGGCGTTGGGCTGTGGGGTAGTGGAAAGGTCGTTGTCAAAATCGAGCCCAAACTGGGGCTGATCGCTCCACTGGTGAAGTCGCGCGAGCTGTTGCCCGAGAATGAAGGCGTTATGGGCATCCAGCGGGCGGGGAGGGAGATAGTCCATGACCAGGAAACTGTAGTCCCGGTCGCTGCCCAGAGCCAGCACCTGCGGTACTGTCACCGTTTTACTGCGAGACAACAGTTCCAGCTGGTCGGCTTCAGCGGTGAATATCGGGAGCAGTTCTCGCTCATCACACTTCACGAAAAGATCGCGTCCTGCGTAGCGTAAATGCCACGCGGCGTGGATCTCTCCGCCTGGCAGTTCGTTACGCAGTTCAATTTCACCTTCACCCAGTTGCTCACTTAAAAGATGACTGATAGCCTGCCACATGTTGACTCTCCCATGTTGTCTGCCAGATCATAAAGTTAGCGCATAATTGCGGTAAAAAAATACGAACTAACGCACACCTGAGCGGTTTAAATTCATGCAGCGCACTTATTGTTCTTTTTTGTGCCAGCTTTCCCACGTTTCCACGGTGATGTCGGCGGGCTTGTCGGTCACACTTTCCACCAGGCTGGCGGCCAGGGCGTGAACGTCTTCTTCACTCAGGGCAGCGATCAAACCAAATGTCAGCGTGCCTAAATCATGAATATGGCCGTCATCGTCCGTCAGCGTGAGCAGAAAATTCGCGCGAGTAAAGGCGTTATTGAGCTCGTTCAGCTCGGTCAGTGACGCTTCACGAAGATTGATGGTTGCGACATAGCGGGTGATATCACCACTGCTCATAATTCACCTCGTTGTTATTCTGAAAGTTTTTTTAGCATAGTCGATATGCCATATTTGGCGACTTTAAGGTAAATTCCCCTTCGATTGGGAAGGGGAATAGAGGTCAGTCTTTTGAAAGGTAATCGACGATTTTCTGCGTATCGGCAAGCGAACACAGCCGCGTCCCCTGATTAATGGTGGCGGCACTCCCCGCCGCGACGCCATAACGCGTCATTTCCAGAAGAGAAGCACCCTGCGCCAGTTTTAGCGCCATCGCGCCGACCATGCTGTCGCCCGCACCCACGGTACTCTGGCTTTTCATGGGCGGCGGCACAACCTGCACAAAGCCCGTCTTGTCGACAGCCAGTGCCCCCTGAGAACCGAGAGAGACGACCACGCGGTGCGCTTTGCCGCTGCGAACCAGTTCTTCTGCGGCGGTGCGCACGTCATCAGGCTGGTTAAGTTCGCGATTCACAAGCGCGCTAAGCTCTTTCTGGTTAGGTTTAACGAGTTCAAGCTGCCCGGGGACTAACGCTGCCTGCAGGGCTTCACCTGAGCTGTCGACGATGCAGCGGATACCACGCTGAAGCACTGCCTTAACCAGCGCCGTCAGCTTTTCCGTTTTGACGCCTGGCGGCAGACTACCGCTGATAACCAGCAGTGAGCCGCTTTCAATGGTCAGTACCTTCTCTTCAAGTTGACGAAACTCATCATCGCTCAGTCTGGCGCCCGGCATCACGAAACGATACTGCTCCCCACTGGATTCGACGTGGACATGCAGATTCTGCCGGGTCCAGTCCTGGGCCGCTACGGTGTCTACGGCAACCTGTTCATCCGCCAGCAAAGAGACAAGATGTTCCCCCGTGGCACCCCCGGAAGGGAATATGGCGGTGGCTTTACCGCCAAGATGGGTAATGGCGCGCGCCACGTTAATGCCGCCGCCGCCCGGCTCAAACACAGGGGCGCTACAGCGTAGTTTACCTTCAGGGTAAATGTGCGGGGTGATAGTCGCGGAGTCGAGGGAAGGGGAGAGTGTCAGCGTATAAATAGAAGCCATCATAACCTCCTTTTAGTATGGGTTCTTTTAAGCCTGGCACCGATCGACAGGAAGGCAATGTAAATAACAGTATGATTTTAAAAATGAATGCTGAAACAAGCGTGATAAAAGATATATAAAATAAAACGCGCTTTGGGATCGTTCTTATTCAAAAAATGAAATAAGAAAATATTGCTATGTTATTTGCGCCTTTTTATAATTTGTTACCTTTCTCTGGACGCCTTGTCATTGATCCTCAAGAAAGTTTCCGAGACCGTGGTGGTCTCTTTTTTTGTTGTACGGACTCCTTAAATAAAATGAAGCTTTTGAAGACAGTACCCGCAGCACTGATGCTGGCGGGTGGCGTATTTGCATCACTGAATGCAACCGCCGATGACACCGTTTTTACTGTCATGGACGATCCCTCCACTGCCAAAAAACCCTTCGAAGGTAATCTGAATGCCGGGTATCTCGCGCAATCAGGTAACACAAAAAGCTCTTCTCTGACGGCGGACAGCACCCTGACCTGGTACGGTAATACCACTGCATGGTCGCTGTGGGGGAATGCCAGCAACACGTCCGCTAACGATGAACGCTCTTCCGAGAAATATGCGGCAGGTGGACGTAGCCGTTACAACATGACCGACTATGACTACATATTCGGTCAGGCAAGCTGGTTAACAGACCGTTATAATGGCTATCGCCAGCGTGATGTATTCACGACGGGTTATGGTCGTCAGTTCCTGAATGGGCCTGTACACAGCTTCCGTTTTGAATTCGGTCCTGGTGTTCGCTACGACGAGTACACCAACGGCGAAGACGAAACCCAGCCGCTGGGTTATGCGTCAGGTACCTACGCATGGCAGATGACCGATAACACCAAATTCACTCAGGGTGTGTCTGTGTTTGGTGCCGAGGATACGACGCTGAACTCTGAAAGTGCCCTGAACGTGGCTATCAATGAACACTTCGGTTTGAAAGTGGCCTACAACGTGACCTGGAACTCTTCACCACCAGCAAGCGCGCCTGAACATACCGATCGCAGAACCACCGTTTCACTGGGTTATAGAATGTAATCATGGCGGGCCGAAAATATCGGCCCGTTTCTCATCTCTGCCAGACGTCCCTTCTGATTCTCTAACCCCAAATCATTGCCGCCCAACGAAGTAGCAGCATCGCGCCGCAGATGGCAATCAGCACCAGCACCATTTTCCAGTGTTTTACGGCAAATCGTTTTGTTGGCATAACCTAATCCTTGTCCGTTGATACGCATAGTCTATCAAACGGGGCCGAAATATGCCCCTTCCTGGGAGCAATCGTGTTATGCCGGTATGGGGTTCAGCTCAGAACCAGTGGAATCGATCGGCGAGAATCAACAATAAACCGGTTGCTGACAGGATATTTAATATCACTACCGTTCTACTGGATACGTTCATGGTAAGCACCTGTGGATGTTAAAGGCCTGTTCAAAGTTAGCTCAGCATCGGCGAAATGCGAGTGCCAGAGAGACGCAATCTGCAAATATCTGCAACATGCCAGTCCTTCATTGTGGCAGCAGAGGGTGCAATCCCCTTGCTGTTAGTGTTAACATTAAGTCCCTTGCCGTAAACCCGCATTTATCTGAATTCGGCAGGTGCAGGATAACGAACCAATTTGACGATTGTTGGTCAGATGTTTCGTAATCTACTGTTTAATCACGATTATTTTCTTTGTATATGCTCTTATGTGTGGGGCATCACTGCAAATAAGGATATAAAATGCCTGTAATTACTCTTCCTGATGGCAGCCAACGCCATTTCGACCGCGCTGTTAGCCCAATGGATGTTGCCCTGGATATCGGTCCTGGCCTCGCGAAAGCGACCATCGCCGGCCGTGTGAACGGTGAGCTGGTTGATGCGTCCGATCTGATTGAAAACGATGCGACGCTTGCAATCATCACCGCGAAAGACGAAGAAGGTCTGGAGATCATTCGTCACTCCTGTGCGCACCTGTTAGGTCATGCTATCAAGCAGCTGTGGCCAAACACCAAAATGGCGATTGGTCCGGTTATCGACAACGGCTTCTACTATGACGTTGACCTTGACCATACCCTGACCCAGGAAGATATCGACGCGCTCGAAAAACGTATGCACGAGCTCGCCGAAACGAACTATGACGTCATCAAGAAGAAAGTCAGCTGGCACGAAGCGCGTGAAACCTTCGTCAAGCGTGGCGAGAGCTATAAAGTCTCTATTCTTGACGAGAACATCTCTCATGATGACAAGCCAGGCTTGTACCATCACGAAGAATACATCGACATGTGCCGTGGACCGCACGTGCCGAATATGCGTTTCTGTCATCACTTTAAACTGATGAAGATCGCAGGCGCCTACTGGCGTGGCGACAGCAACAACAAAATGTTGCAGCGTATTTATGGTACCGCATGGGCCGATAAAAAAGCCCTGAACGCCTATCTGCAGCGCCTGGAAGAAGCGGCGAAGCGTGACCACCGTAAAATCGGTAAACAGCTTGACCTGTATCACATGCAGGAAGAAGCGCCGGGTATGGTATTCTGGCATAACGACGGCTGGACCATCTTCCGTGAACTGGAAACGTTCGTACGCTCCAAGCTGAAAGAGTACCAGTACCAGGAAGTAAAAGGCCCGTTCATGATGGACCGTGTGCTGTGGGAAAAAACCGGCCACTGGGACAACTACAAAGATGCGATGTTCACCACCTCGTCCGAGAACCGTGAATACTGCATTAAGCCAATGAACTGCCCGGGCCACGTTCAGATCTTCAACCAGGGTCTGAAATCCTACCGTGACCTGCCGCTGCGTATGGCGGAGTTCGGTAGCTGCCACCGTAACGAGCCATCAGGTGCGCTTCACGGTCTGATGCGTGTTCGTGGCTTTACTCAGGATGATGCGCATATCTTCTGTACTGAAGATCAGGTTCGTGATGAAGTTAACGCCTGTATTCGTATGGTCTACGATATGTACAGCACCTTTGGCTTCGAGAAGATCGTGGTCAAACTCTCAACGCGTCCGGAAAAACGTATCGGTAGCGATGAGACATGGGATCGCGCAGAAGCGGATCTCGCCGTGGCGCTGGAAGAGAACGGTATTCCGTTCGAATACCAGCTGGGCGAGGGCGCATTCTACGGTCCGAAAATTGAATTTACCCTGTATGACTGTCTCGACAGAGCTTGGCAGTGCGGTACTGTACAGCTGGACTTCTCCCTGCCGCAGCGTTTAAGCGCCTCTTATGTTGGCGAAGACAACGAACGTCAGGTACCGGTTATGATTCACCGTGCAATCCTCGGTTCACTGGAGCGCTTCATCGGCATCCTGACCGAAGAGTTCGCGGGCTTCTTCCCAACCTGGCTTGCGCCAGTGCAGGTAGTGGTGATGAACATTACCGATTCTCAGGCAGATTACGTTAAAGAATTGACGCAGAAACTACAAAATGCGGGCATTCGCGTAAAAGCAGACTTGAGAAATGAGAAGATTGGCTTTAAAATCCGCGAGCACACTTTACGTCGTGTCCCGTATATGTTGGTCTGTGGTGATAAAGAGGTGGAAGCAGGCAAAGTTGCCGTTCGCACCCGCCGTGGTAAAGACCTGGGCAGCCTGGACGTAAGTGAAGTGATTGAGAAGCTGCAACAAGAGATTCGCAGCCGCAGTCTTCAACAACTGGAGGAATAAGGTATTAAAGGCGGAAAACGAGTTCAAACGGCACGTCCGAATCGTATCAATGGCGAGATTCGCGCCCAGGAAGTTCGCTTAACAGGTCTGGAAGGCGAGCAGCTGGGGATTGTGAGTCTGAGAGAAGCAATCGAAAAGGCTGAAGAAGCTGGAGTAGATTTAGTTGAAATCAGCCCTAACGCCGAACCGCCAGTTTGTCGTATCATGGACTACGGCAAGTTCCTTTATGAAAAGAGTAAGTCTTCTAAGGAACAGAAGAAGAAGCAAAAAGTTATCCAGGTTAAGGAAATCAAATTCCGTCCTGGTACCGACGATGGCGATTATCAGGTAAAACTCCGCAGCCTGATTCGCTTTCTGGAAGATGGCGATAAGGCCAAGATCACACTGCGTTTCCGCGGTCGTGAAATGGCCCACCAACAGATCGGTATGGAAGTGCTTAACCGCGTCCGTGAAGATCTGAGTGAACTGGCAGTAGTCGAATCCTTCCCTACGAAGATCGAAGGCCGCCAGATGATCATGGTGCTCGCTCCTAAGAAGAAACAGTAAGGCCTTCAAGCAGCAAAATCTGTGGAGCCTTCGGGTTTCATAGGTTTTGTTCGCCTATGTTTCGTTTATTTAACAATGCGAAGTGGAAGTTATTAAAATGCCAAAAATTAAGACCGTACGCGGTGCTGCTAAGCGCTTCAAAAAAACCGGTAAAGGTGGTTTTAAGCACAAGCACGCTAACCTGCGTCACATTCTGACTAAGAAAGCTACCAAGCGTAAACGTCACCTGCGTCCAAAAGCCATGGTTTCTAAAGGCGATCTGGGCCTGGTAATCGCGTGCCTGCCGTACGCATAAGTCGTTAACGTTTAACTTTTTTAACTTAGAATAGATACAGGAGAGCACACATGGCTCGCGTAAAACGTGGTGTAATTGCACGTGCACGTCACAAGAAAATTTTGAAACAAGCTAAAGGCTACTACGGTGCGCGTTCACGCGTATACCGCGTTGCCTTCCAGGCTGTTATCAAAGCAGGTCAGTACGCTTACCGTGACCGTCGTCAGCGTAAGCGTCAGTTCCGTCAACTGTGGATTGCGCGTATCAACGCAGCAGCACGTCAGAACGGTATTTCTTACAGCAAATTCATCAACGGCCTGAAAAAAGCCTCTGTTGAAATCGACCGTAAGATCCTGGCTGACATCGCAGTATTCGACAAAGTAGCGTTCACCGCTCTGGTCGAAAAAGCGAAAGCAGCACTGGCATAAGCCAGTTGAGAGAGGGGGCTTTGCCTCCTCTTTTCATTTAACACCATCAGAAGATTGACATTTATCCGTGCAGGCTTTTCAATAAGTTCTCAACGGTTTTTACCCAACAAGGTAACGCAAGCATGAATGCTGCTATTTTCCGCTTCTTCTTTTACTTTAGCACCTGACTCCAGGAGGCTAGCGCGTGAAAGATGAAACGAAAAACAGCGCCAGATAAGCCTCCCGATGGAGGCTTTTTTTGTATCTGAATTTGAGAGAATAACTCCACCAAATCGGTGTCTGCACCGACATAATGAGGAAAATCATGTCACATCTCGCAGAGCTGGTTGCCAGTGCAACAGCCGCCATTAATCAGGCCTCAGATGTTGCCGCGTTAGACAATGTCCGCGTCGAATATCTTGGGAAGAAAGGGCACCTGACCCTTCAAATGACAACCCTGCGTGAACTGCCGCCAGAAGAACGCCCGGCAGCGGGTGCGGTGATTAACGAAGCTAAAGAGCAGGTGCAGCAGGCACTGAACGCGCGTAAAGCCGAGCTGGAAAGCGCGGTGCTGAATGCGCGCCTGGCCGCAGAGACGATCGACGTTTCTCTGCCGGGTCGCCGTATCGAAAACGGGGGGCTGCATCCGGTTACCCGTACCATCGATCGCATTGAAAGTTTCTTCGGTGAGCTCGGCTTTACCGTGGCGACTGGCCCGGAAATTGAAGATGATTATCACAACTTCGATGCCCTGAATATTCCTGGCCATCATCCGGCACGCGCTGACCACGACACTTTCTGGTTTGACGCCACGCGTCTGCTGCGTACCCAGACCTCTGGCGTACAGATCCGTACCATGAAGGATCAGGAACCGCCAATCCGCATCATCGCGCCGGGTCGCGTCTATCGTAACGATTACGATCAGACCCATACCCCAATGTTCCACCAGATGGAAGGTCTGATTGTTGATAAAAACATCAGCTTCACCAACCTGAAAGGCACGCTGCACGATTTCCTGAACAACTTCTTTGAGGAAGATCTGCAGGTTCGTTTCCGTCCGTCCTACTTCCCGTTCACCGAACCGTCTGCGGAAGTTGACGTGATGGGCAAAAACGGCAAATGGCTGGAAGTGCTGGGTTGCGGCATGGTGCATCCAAATGTACTGCGCAACGTCGGTATCGATCCGGAAGTGTACTCCGGCTTTGCCTTCGGTATGGGCATGGAGCGTCTGACCATGCTGCGTTACGGTGTGACCGATTTACGTGCATTCTTCGAAAACGATCTGCGTTTCCTCAAACAGTTTAAATAAGGGCAGGACAGAACAATGAAATTCAGTGAACTGTGGTTACGCGAATGGGTCAATACCACGCTGGACAGCGACGCGCTGTCTGACCAGATCACCATGGCGGGCCTGGAAGTTGACGGCGTTGAGCCGGTTTCCGGTGCCTTCACCGGCGTCGTGGTCGGTGAAGTGGTCGAGTGCGGCCAGCATCCGAACGCCGACAAACTGCGCGTGACAAAAGTGAATGTCGGCGGCGACCGCCTGCTGGACATCGTTTGCGGTGCGCCAAACTGCCGTCAGGGCCTGAAAGTCGCCGTGGCAACCGTGGGTGCGGTACTGCCGGGTGATTTCAAAATTAAAGCGGCTAAACTGCGCGGTGAGCCGTCTGAAGGTATGCTGTGCTCCTTCTCCGAGCTGGGTATTTCCGACGATCACAACGGCATCATTGAGCTGCCGCTGGATGCGCCAATTGGCACCGATATCCGCGAATACCTGAAGCTTGATGACAACACCATCGAGATCAGCGTTACGCCAAACCGCGCTGATTGCTTAGGTATCATCGGCGTGGCGCGCGACGTGGCCGTGCTGAACCAGACCGAACTGAACGCGCCGGAGATCGTACCGGTAGAAGCGACCATCAGTGACGTACTGCCTATTCAGGTTGACGCCGCGGATGCTTGCCCACGCTACCTCGGCCGCGTGGTAAAAGGCATCAACGTGAAAGCGCCAACACCACTGTGGATGAAAGAGAAGCTGCGCCGCTGCGGCATTCGCTCTATCGACGCGGTGGTTGACGTCACCAACTACGTTCTGCTGGAACTGGGTCAGCCAATGCATGCGTTCGATAAAGATCGTATCGAAGGCGGTATTGTTGTCCGTATGGCAAAAGAGGGCGAAACCCTGGTTCTGCTTGACGGCACCGAAGCGAAGCTGAACGCGGATACGCTGGTGATTGCTGACCACAGCAAAGCGCTGGCGATGGGCGGTATCTTCGGTGGCGAACACTCTGGGGTAAATGACGAAACGCAAAACGTCCTGCTGGAATGCGCCTTCTTCAGCCCGCTCTCTATCACCGGTCGCGCACGCCGTCATGGCCTGCACACCGATGCGTCTCACCGCTACGAGCGTGGCGTTGACCCTGCGCTGCAGTACAAAGCGATGGAGCGAGCGACTCGCCTGCTGATCGACATCTGCGGCGGTGAAGCCGGTCCGGTTATCGATGTCACTCACGAAGCGACGCTGCCGAAACGCGCAACCATTACCCTGCGCCGCAGCAAGCTCGATCGCCTGATTGGTCATCATGTTGCCGATGCCCAGGTGACCGACATTCTGACGCGTCTGGGCTGTGAAGTGACCGAAGGTCAGGACGAGTGGAAAGCCGTTGCGCCATCCTGGCGTTTTGACATGGAAATCGAAGAAGATCTGGTGGAAGAAGTGGCCCGCGTATACGGCTACAACAACATCCCGGACGAGCCCGTTCAGGCCGGTCTGGTGATGGGTACCCATCGTGAAGCCGACCTGTCCCTGAAGCGTGTGAAAACCATGCTTAACGACAAAGGCTACCAGGAAGTGATCACCTACAGCTTTGTTGACCCTAAGCTGCAGCAACTGATCCACCCGGGCGAGGAGGCGTTGATCCTGCCAAGCCCAATCTCCAGCGAAATGTCCGCAATGCGTCTGTCCCTGTGGACCGGGCTGCTGGGCACTATCGTTTACAACCAGAATCGCCAGCAAAACCGCGTGCGAATTTTCGAAAGCGGTTTGCGCTTTGTACCGGATAATCAGGCAAATTTAGGCATCCGTCAGGATCTCATGCTGGCTGGTGCTATCAGCGGCAACCGTTATGAAGAGCACTGGGACCTGGCAAAAGGTACGGTTGATTTCTACGATATGAAAGGCGATCTGGAAGCCATTCTGGATCTGACCGGTAAATTATCTGAAATTGAATTCCGTGCAGAAGCGATTCCAGCCCTGCATCCGGGCCAGAGTGCGGCGATCTATTTAGACGGCAAACGCATTGGTTTCATTGGTGTTGTTCATCCTGAGCTGGAGCGTAAGCTGGACCTGAACGGCCGTACCATCGTGTTTGAGCTGGAGTGGAGCCCGGTTGCAGACCGCGTCATTCCTCAGGCGCAGGACGTCTCCCGCTTCCCGGCGAACCGCCGTGATATCGCGGTTGTGGTCGCGGAAAACGTTCCCGCAGCAGATATTTTGGCCGAATGTAAGAAAGTTGGCGTAAATCAGGTAGTTGGCGTAAACTTATTTGACGTGTACCGCGGCAAGGGCGTAGCAGAAGGTTTCAAGAGCCTCGCTATCAGCCTTATCCTTCAGGATACCAGCCGTACACTCGAAGAAGAGGAGATTGCCGCTACCGTCGCCAAATGTGTAGAGGCATTAAAAGAGCGATTCCAGGCATCATTGAGGGATTGAACCTATGGCGCTTACAAAAGCTGAAATGTCAGAATATCTGTTTGATAAGCTTGGGCTTAGCAAACGGGATGCCAAAGAGCTGGTAGAGCTGTTTTTCGAAGAGATCCGTCGTGCTCTGGAAAATGGTGAGCAGGTAAAACTCTCCGGTTTTGGCAATTTTGATTTGCGAGACAAAAACCAACGTCCGGGCCGTAACCCGAAGACGGGGGAAGATATTCCCATTACAGCCCGCCGCGTGGTGACCTTCAGACCCGGCCAGAAGTTAAAAAGCCGTGTCGAAAACGCAACGCCCAAAGCAGAGTAATATGAACTAACCAAAAAGGCCGCCCACGCGGCCTTTTTTCTTTGCGCTCTCTGGCAAACCGACCGTAAAATCAAAGACATCACACGCTAATAAAACCACGCTCATGCTTGATTATGCTCATCGCCAACACCGTTCCGACCGACGTCGCCTGCTATTGCTGGCGCTGTTGCTGATTGTCGCCGCGGGTATCAGCCTCTGCGCGGGCGACAGCTGGATTGGGCCCGAACGCTGGCTGGGGCCTGACGGGCAACTCTTCGTCTGGCAAATTCGTCTGCCGCGCACCGTGGCGGTGATGCTGGTCGGTGCTGCACTGGCGCTGTCAGGTACCGTTATGCAGGCGCTGTTTGAAAACCCGCTGGCGGAACCCGGGCTGCTCGGGGTGTCGAACGGTGCAGGCGTCGGGCTGATTGCGGCGGTAATGCTGGGCGGAGGAGAACTCTCCGGATGGAGTATTAGCCTCAGTGCCATTTTCGGCGCATTACTGATCACCATCATCCTGCTTCGCTTTGCCAGACGGCACTTGTCGACCAGCCGCCTGCTGCTTGCCGGGGTTGCGCTGGGGATCATCTGCAGCGCGCTAATGACCTGGGCGGTTTACTTCTCGACCTCCTTTGACTTGCGTCAGCTGATGTACTGGATGATGGGCGGCTTTGGTGGCGTTGACTGGCATCAGGGCTGGCTGATGGCGCTTCTGGTGCCTGGGATTGTATGGGCAGCCCTGCAGGCGCAGCCGCTGAACATGCTCGCGCTGGGGGAGATCTCAGCCCGTCAGCTCGGCATGCCGATGGCGTTCTGGCGTAACGTGCTGGTCATTGCCATCGGTTGGCTGGTGGGCGTGAGCGTGGCGCTGGCGGGAGCGATTGGTTTTATCGGGCTGGTTATCCCGCATATGCTGCGTCTGTGTGGCTTCACGGACCATCGAACCTTGCTTCCGGCTTCGGCCGTGGCCGGAGCCGTCACGCTGCTGGTGGCTGATATCATCGCTCGTCTTGCCCTGACAGCCGCGGAGTTACCGATTGGTGTGGTAACCGCCACGCTGGGCGCGCCAGTCTTTATCTGGCTACTATTAAAATCCGGACGTTAAAAAACGACCCATAAGACAACCTGAGGGAATGCTATGCAGACTGATATCCTGAATACCGAAGTGACGACCATTGATGGCGAGAAAACCACGCTGGAAAGCTACAAAGGCAACGTGTTGCTTATCGTCAATGTGGCGTCCAAATGCGGCCTGACGCCACAGTACGAACAGCTGGAGAACATTCAGAAAGCCTGGGAGAAAGACGGTTTCACCGTGCTGGGCTTCCCGTGCAACCAGTTCCTGGGCCAGGAGCCGGGCAGCGAAGAAGAGATCAAAACCTTCTGCAGCACCACCTATGGCGTAACGTTCCCGATGTTCAGCAAAATTGATGTTAACGGCGAAGATCGCCATCCGCTGTACGCGAAGCTGATTGCTGCCGCGCCGAAGGCCGTTGCGCCTGAGGGCAGTGGTTTTTACGAGCGTATGGCCAGCAAAGGCCGCGCGCCGCTCTATCCGGACGATATTCTGTGGAACTTCGAAAAATTCCTGATCGGTCGCGACGGCCAGGTCGTTCAGCGCTTCTCGCCGGATATGACGCCTGAGGATCCGATTGTCATGGAATCGATCAAGCTGGCGCTGGCAAAATAATGTCACTGCTGATGCAGCTCACGGACGTCGCCGAGAAGGGGCGTCTGGAGCCGATGACCGGCGCTATCAATGCGGGGGAAATCCTGCATCTGGTTGGGCCAAACGGCGCGGGAAAAAGCACGCTACTGGCGCGGATGGCAGGGCTGACCACCGGGCCCGGGCAGATCACACTGCTGGAACATCCTCTTGCTGACTGGTCTCCCGGCTCGCTGGCCCACCGGCGCAGCTATCTGGTGCAGCAGCAGGTGCCGCCGTTTGCGATGCCGGTCTGGCATTATCTGATGCTGCATTTGCACGACAAACAGAATACGGCACTGCTTACGGAGGTGGCGGCGGCGTTAGGACTGGAAGATAAACTGCCCCGCCATGCCAGCCAGCTTTCCGGCGGTGAATGGCAGCGAGTGCGTCTGGCGGCGGTCATTCTGCAGATCCACCCCGCAGGCAACCCTCACGGGCGGATGTTGCTCCTGGACGAACCCATGAGTGGTCTGGATGTCGCCCAGCAGGCGGCGCTGGATTCGCTGTTAAGCGCGTTGAGCCGGAAAGGTATTGCCGTGGTGATGAGCAGCCACGACCTTAACCATACGTTGCGCCATGCCCATCGGGTGTGGCTACTGTCGCGCGGCAGGATGATTGCCAGCGGCGCGCGGGACCAGGTTCTTACGCCGCCACATCTGGCACGTGCCTATAACATGTCGTTCCGCAGGCTGGATATCGAGGGACATAAGATGCTGATTTCTACGGGGCAGGAGTAACCGTTTCTTGCCTGTTAACGCACTTGCGCGCTAAATTACCGAAAGAACAATAAAAGCAGAGGATTCGTCTGAAAATGCGATTCTGGTTTATCCTGGTGGCGGCACTCTTTCTTGCGGGATGCAGCAGCCATCGTGCACCGCCGCCTAATCCGCGGCTTTCAGATTCTATCACCGTCATTGCCAGTCTGAACGACCAGCTGAGCAACTGGCGCGGGACGCCTTATCGCTACGGCGGTATGAGTCGCGGCGGGGTGGACTGCTCTGGTTTTGTGCTGATGACGTTTCGTGACAAGTTTGATTTACAGCTTCCGCGCGAAACGCGCAAGCAGGCTGAAATTGGGACTGAAATTGATAAAGACGATCTGCTGCCGGGAGACCTGGTCTTTTTCAAAACCGGTTCGGGAGAAAGTGGCCTGCATGTCGGCATTTATGACACGGACAACCAGTTTATTCATGCCTCAACAAGCCGTGGTGTGATGCGCTCTTCTCTGGATAATGTTTACTGGCGTAAAAATTTCTGGCAGGCACGACGTATTTAATCTGCCCGAACACGTCTCACTGCCGGCAGGGTAACTATTAAATCATGCCGGTTTTTCTTGAATAAGCTGATTAAAGTTAAATTTACCTAAAATTAGCGTCATCCTTATGTGTCTGTTTTATCTAAAACTGGCTATTACTCTGTAACCAGGATAAGATTATTTTAGATTCAGGGATAAATCTGAAAATTAATACGGAACTAATGAAATTAAACTTATTAAAATCAAGACAGTGGAATTGTGTCGGCAATTGCTCCAGGATGTCCTCTCTCATCTTTAATGCGGGGCGAGTGCAATGATGATTACGCTAGATAATGCATACCAGTCTGAACTGATGCTTTTGCCTGCACGTAATAGTGCTGGCGAGCTTAAAGGTTTAGAGGTTCTGGTTAACTTTACTGGCGTCGGCACCGATGTGAGGATCCCCACTGAGCTCGTTATCCCCCGGCTTTCAGCGGCAGAAGAGTTAGCGCTGTTTAACGAAAAACTGCAATTGCTTGATACCTGTAAACTGTTTTTTATTCAGCATCAGTTAATTGCATGGATCAATATTACACCGGCTATTGTTGAATTTTTATTAAGTAATGGGAATGCTGTTTCAATTCTTGAGCGGTATCCTTTTCTTGAGTTTACTGTTAATGAGAATTATCCAGGTTTAAATAACGGAAAGGATGATCTGCAACTGGCGAGAATGGCGATCCATTTCCCCCTGGTCCTCGCAAACTTTGGTGCAGGCGCGGCATCGCTCAAAGCTGTCTATGATGGATTATTTAAACGGGTGATTCTCGATAAAGGTTTCATCCAGCAGCGGGCTTCGGAGCTCTCTTTCGAACCTTTTATGCGCGCTATCCTCTGGCAAATAACGCCGCACTGCCAGTCGGTGATCGTCTCCGGTATTGACGACCACGGTCTGCTGCAACGCGTCTTGTCCTTCAATTTTGGCGCCATGCAGGGCACGCTGTGGCCCGCTGTCCCGGCGGAGCACGTCACGACGCTGGTTCAGTAGCGATAACCCTGTCTTTCGCCCGTGTTTAAGTTCGGGCAAACCCTCTACACTAAAAGCAGGAGGACTTATGACCCTGTCTTTTACTGCTCACTGGCATGACGAGTTGCCTGGCTTTTACACCGCACTCAAACCCACACCGTTACACAATTCACGTCTTATCTGGCACAACGACCGGCTGGCCGATGAACTGGCCGTTCCGCCTGAGATGTTTAAGCCTTCCGGGGGCGCGGGCGTCTGGGGAGGCGAAACGCTTCTGCCCGGTATGCAACCCCTTGCCCAGGTCTATAGCGGACACCAGTTTGGCGTCTGGGCGGGACAGCTGGGCGACGGCAGGGGGATCCTGCTGGGTGAACAACAGCTTTCCAACGGAGAGACGGTTGAGTGGCATCTGAAAGGTGCAGGTCTTACCCCTTATTCTCGGATGGGCGATGGCCGCGCAGTATTACGTTCAACAATACGTGAATGCCTGTCCTCTGAAGCCATGCATGCTCTGGGGATCCCCACCACGCGCGCGCTGTCGATTGTCACCAGCGACACGCCGGTTATGCGCGAAACGGTAGAAAAAGGGGCGATGCTGATGCGTATCGCACAAAGCCATCTGCGCTTTGGCCATTTTGAGCACTTTTACTATCGTCGTGAGACGGACAAGGTTCGTCAGCTCGCGGACTACGCTATTCGTCGCCATTGGGCGCATTTGCAGGATGAGGCTGATAAATACGTTCTCTGGTTCCGGGACGTGGTCGCCCGTACCGCCAGGATGATTGCTCGCTGGCAAACGGTGGGCTTTGCTCATGGGGTAATGAACACTGACAATATGTCGCTCCTCGGGCTGACCTTTGATTATGGGCCGTTTGGTTTTCTGGATGATTATCAGCCGGGTTATATCTGCAACCACTCTGACTATCAGGGACGTTACAGTTTTGACAACCAGCCAGCGGTTGGGCTATGGAACCTGCAGCGGTTTGCGCAAACATTGTCGCCGTTTATGGATGTCGATGCCCTGAATGATGCACTCGACAGCTATCAGGACGTTTTGCTGCGAGAATATGGCACGCTGATGCGCAACAAGCTGGGGCTGATGACCCAGGAGAAAGGGGATAACGAGATCCTGAACGATCTGTTTGCACTGATGGCGCGTGAGGGGAGTGATTATACCCGCACTTTCCGGATGCTGGGCCAGACGGAGCAGCACAGTGCTGCATCGCCGCTGCGCGACGAGTTTATTGACAGGCAGGCCTTTGACGACTGGTTTGCACGTTACCGCTCCCGCTTGCAGCAGGAACAGGTCGATGACGCCGCCCGTCAGACGCAGATGAACGCGACGAATCCCGCGATGGTGTTGCGCAACTGGCTGGCGCAGCGGGCGATTGAACAGGCAGAGCAGGGAGAGTATGACGAGTTGCACCGTCTGCACCTGGCGTTGCGCACGCCGTTTGCCGACCGGGATGATGACTATATCAGCCGCCCGCCAGACTGGGGCAAACGGCTGGAAGTGAGTTGCTCAAGTTAAACATTTCTGGCCGGGTAGCGGCTTCGCCTTACCCGGCCAGAAACTCACTGTGCCACCCAGCCGCCATCCATATTCCACGCGGCGCCGCGAACGTTAACGGCGCTGTCGCTGCATAAAAACAGCGCCAGTTCGCCCAACTGCTCCGGGGTGACAAATTCACCTGAAGGCTGCTTTTCCCCGAGAAGCTGGTCTTGCGCCAGTTCCGGCGGGACGCCATCCGCGATGCGCTTATCGATTTGCTGTTGTACCAGCGGGGTCAGCACCCACCCCGGGCAGAGGGCATTGGCGGTCACGCCGGTGCGTGCGGTTTCCAGCGCCAGGGATTTGGTAAAGCCCACCACGCCATGCTTGGCGGCAACGTAGGCGGACTTCTCTTTCGACGCAACCAGCCCGTGAACGGAGGCGATATTAATGATGCGTCCCCAGTTTTGTTCACGCATGGCGGGCAACGCCAGCCGGCTGGTGTGAAACACCGCAGAAAGGTTAATGGCGATAATGTCGTTCCATTTCTCCACCGGGAAGGTCTCCACCGGAGCCACATGCTGTATCCCGGCATTGTTAACAAGAATATCCACGCCGCCAAACTGCGATTCGGCGTAGCGCATCATGGCTTCAATCTGCAACACGTCACGCAGGTCGGCATCGTGGTAGCCCGGCTTTTTGCCCAGTTGTGCAATTTCTTCTCGCGCTGATCCGCTGTCACCGAAACCGTTGAGAATCAACTGCGCCCCTGATTTCGCCAGCACGCGAGCGATCCCCAGGCCAATGCCGCTTGTCGAGCCGGTCACCAGGGCGATTTTACCGTTCAGATTCATTTTTCTCTCCTTACACAATGCCGGTCAGATAGAACACGGCAATGACAAAAAGCACTGCCAGGCTTTTAATGATAGTGATAGCGAAAATGCCGCCGTAGGCCTGACGATGGCTCAGGCCGGTGATGGCCAGCAAGGTAATCACCGCCCCGTTATGGGGAAGCGTATCCATCCCGCCGCTTGCCATTGACGCCACGCGGTGCAACACCTCAAGCGGGATTTTGGCCGCGTGGGCGGCAGCAACAAAGGTGTCCGCCATGGCCGCAAGGGCAATACTCATTCCGCCGGACGCTGAGCCGGTGATCCCGGCGAGAACGGTCACGCTGATGGCTTCGTTCAGCAACGGGTTCGGGATGGCAGACAGCGCTTTAGATAACACCAGAAAACCGGGCAGGGCGGCGATAACCGCGCCGAAACCGTATTCCGAGGCGGTATTCATCGCCGCGAGGATGGCGCCGCTCACCGCCGTTCGGCTGCCTTCTGCCAGACGTCCCCGGATATTGCGAAAACCAAAAATCAACACCAGCACAATACCGGAGATCAGCGCCGCCTCCACGGCCCAGATGGCGGTGATCTTGCTCACCTCGGTCACAATCGGTTTCACCAGTCCTGGCAGGGTAAGCTCATGACTCGTACCGTACCAGCCGGGGATCCAGCGGGTAAACAGCAGGTTCAGTATGCCCACGACCAGCAGCGGGGAGAGAGCAATCAGCGGATGCGGGAGATGAATATTGTCCGGCGTTTCAGGTTCGTTTTTCAGGTCCGCGCCATAACCTTCATTGTTATTGATCGCCTTACGCCGCTGCCGCTCCAGCCAGAGCAGGCCAAAGAAGATAATAAACAGAGAGCCGATAAGACCCAGCCACGGGGCCGCCCAGGCGTTAGTGCCAAAGAAGCTGGTGGGAATAATGTTCTGGATTTGCGGTGTGCCGGGCAGGGCGTCCATGGTAAACGAGAACGCCCCCAGCGCCACGGTAGCGGGGATTAACCGTTTAGGAATGCCGCTCTGGCGGAACAGTTCGGCGGCAAACGGGTACACCGCAAATGCCACCACGAACAGCGACACGCCGCCGTAGGTTAACAGCGCACACACCAGGACTATCACGGGGATAGCGTGCCGACGACCGAGGATCTGGATCGCGGCGGCAACGATGGATCGTGAAAAACCGGAAAGCTCAATCAGCTTGCCAAACACCGCCCCCAGCAGGAACACCGGGAAATAGAGTTTAACGAAGCCGACCATCTTTTCCATAAACAGGCCAGTAAACGTCGGGCCGACGGCACCCGGATCGGTCAGCAGCACGGCACCAAGCGCCGCAATCGGCGCAAACAAAATCACGCTGTATCCGCGGTAGGCCGCCAGCATCAGTAATCCCAGCGCCGCCAGGGCTATTAACACACTCATTACGACTCCTTACTTTAATTATTATTCGGGTACCAACGAGAGGTTTAACGCTCAACGGTCAGGGCAATGCCTTGTCCGCCGCCAACGCACAGGGTGGCAAGTCCCTTTGTTACCCCCCGGCGCTGCATTTCATGGAGCAGGGTCACCAGGATGCGACAGCCGGATGCGCCAATCGGATGGCCCAGGGCGATGGCGCCACCGTTAACGTTGACGTTCTGTTCATCCCAGCCAAGCTCTTTGCCCACCGCCAGTGCCTGTGCGGCAAAGGCTTCGTTGGCTTCAATGAGATCGACGTCGTCGAGCGTCCAGCCCGCCCGCGCCAGCGCCGTCCGACAGGCGCTGACCGGGCCGATGCCCATCATCGACGGATCAACGCCCGTCACGGCGTAACTCACAATGTGGCCAAGGACAGGTAACCCGCTTTCCCGCGCCTTTTCCTCGCTCATCAGCAGTACCGCGGCGGCCCCATCGTTAAGGGTGGAGGCGTTCCCCGCCGTGATCGTGCCCTCGTCATGCAAAAATGCGGGGCGGAGCTGTGCAAGCTGCCCGGCGGTGGTTTCCGGGCGTGGCTGTTCATCATGGCGGACAATCTGTGGCGCACGTTTGCCCTGTTTCACCGTCACTGGCGCTATCTCGGCGTCAAACCGACCAGTCTCAATGGCGGACGCCGCCTTTTGCTGTGACCGGAAGGCGAAGGCATCCTGTTGCTCGCGGGAAATGCCGTACTCACGGGCGACGTTTTCCGCGGTGATGCCCATGTGGTAATCGTTGAATGCGTCCCACAGGCCGTCGGTAATCATGCTGTCCTGCAGGCCCGTATGCCCAAAACGCAGCCCTGAACGTGCGCCATCCAGCAGATACGGGGCGTTACTCATGCTCTCCTGACCGCCAGCGATAACCACGTCTGCGTCACCGCAGCGGATTGCCTGGGCGGCGAGCTGTACCGCTTTCAACCCCGCGCCGCACACCAGATTGACCGTTGTCGCCGGGGTGCTGACGGGTAATCCGGCAGTGATGGCCGTCTGGCGGGCGGGGTTTTGCCCGCACCCGGCCGTCAGCACCTGACCGAAAACCAGTTCGTCTATTTGCTCTGGGTGAAGGCCGCTGCTCTCCAGCAGACGCTGTACCGTGACGGCACCCAGCTCAACGGCTGAAAGGGGCGAGAGCGATCCGCGAAAACTGCCAATGGGGGTTCGCGTTGCCCCGACAATCATGACCTTTTTCATGTTGAGTCCTCAGTTGAAGCGCATCTCGCGAACGTCGTCCGCCACAATGATTTTTCCGGCCGTTTTACGGACAATCTCGTCGATACCGACACCCGGGGCGTACTCCCGCAGGATGAACGCGCCGTCCGCTATCTCCAGCAACGCGAGATCGGTCAGGACCCGACGGATGCAGCCCACACCGGTGAGCGGCAGCGTGCAGCGCGGCAGCAGTTTGGAGTCACCGTTTTTTGCAGCGTGGGTCATCACCACAATGATGTTCTGCGCCCCGGCAACGAGATCCATCGCGCCACCCATCCCTTTCACCATCTTTCCGGGGATCATCCACGAGGCAATGTTGCCCTCGACATCGACTTCAAATGCGCCCAGCACGGTCAGATCCACATGGCCGCCGCGGATCATGGCAAACGACTGGGCCGAGTCGAAAATGGCCGCGCCGGTCCGCGCAGTGACCGTCTGTTTACCGGCGTTGATCATGTCGGCATCAAGGCTCTGCTCATCGGGAAAAGCCCCCATTCCGAGCAGACCGTTTTCCGACTGCAGCATCACGTCCATTTCCGGGGGAATATAATTCGCCACCAGCGTAGGGATGCCGATCCCCAGGTTGACGTAATACCCGTCGCGCAGTTCGCGGGCAACGCGCATCGCCATCTGTTCTCGGGTTAACATCGTCAGACTCCTTGCGCGCGCAGCGTGCGCTGTTCAATGCGTTTTTCAAACTGGCCGACAATCAGCCTGTCGACGTAAATTCCCGGCGTATGAATAGCCGACGGAGGCAGTTCACCCGGCGGAACAATCTCTTCCACCTCCACAACCGTGATTCGGCCCGCCGTTGCCATCAGTGGATTAAAATTTTGCGCGGTATGGCGATAGATAACGTTGCCGTACCAGTCCGCTTTCCAGCCCTTAACCAGCGCGAAATCACCGGTAATGGCCTCTTCAAGAATGTAATTTTTACCGCCAAACTGGCGCACATCTTTGCCCGCTGCCACGGGGGTGCCATAACCGGTAGCCGTATAAAACGCCGGAATACCGGCCCCGCCCGCGCGGACCTTTTCTGCCAGCGTCCCCTGCGGAGTAAGTTCGATTGCCAGTTCCCCGCTCAGTACCTGCTGCTCAAACAGCGCGTTCTCGCCGACGTAAGACGCCACCACTTTGCGAACCTGGCGCGTTTCGAGCAGTATCCCCAGACCGAAACCATCCACGCCGCAGTTGTTCGACACGACCGTCAGATCTTTCACCTGACGGCGTCGAACCTCTGCAATCAGGTTCTCAGGAATACCGCACAGCCCGAAGCCGCCCGCCAGCAAGGTCATGCCGTCCGTCAGCCCATCCAGCGCCTGCGCATAGCTGCTGACGCGCTTATCCAGTCCTGCCATAGTCATCCCTCCCGTTAACCGTGCCGGTATCATTAGGGGTGGCGACTCATTTGTTAATTTTGAATTTGTGACCCACTCATTTGGATTTCTTATTAATTTCCTGTTAACTAAATTTTTTCAATTAGTTAACAGGATGAAAAATGAGAATGAGTGTCAAACAGTTACGCGCGTTTTTAGCGGTAGCTCACACTCTCAATTTCGCGCACGCCAGCGAACGCTTAAATCTTTCCCAGCCAGCGCTGAGCCTGACGATTAAAAGCCTGGAAGATGCGCTCGGTGGGCCGCTGTTGCAGCGGAGCACGCGCAAGGTTGCCCTCACGCAGGAGGGAGAAACATTTCTGCCGATGGCGCGGCAGCTGCTGGCCGACTGGGATAACGTGGAAGAGGCAATGCACCAGTGCTTTACGCTCCAGCGCGGCAAAATCTCGGTCGCGGCGATGCCGTCGTTTGCCGCCAACGTTTTACCGGAAGTGCTGAAAGCGTTTCGCGATCGCCATGCCGGGGTCAACGTCACCGTGCATGATGTCATCAACGAGCAGGTGATTGAGATGGTGCGGGAAGGGCGGGTTGAGATGGGGATTGCCTTTGAGCCGGCACCCACGCATAACCTGCTGTTTACGCCGCTGGGGCTGGACAGGTTTGTCGCCATTGTGCCGAAAGATTCCGCGCTTGCGGGAAAAAAGCGCCTGGCATGGGAGGAGTTGCTGACGCTGGATTTCATCACCCTGCAGCGCCCTTCGGCGGTACGTCTGATGATGGAGGAGGAGCTGGCGCGGAGCGGCAGAAAGCTGGACGTGGCGCTGGAGAGTCATCAACTGGTGACGGTAGGGCGCATGGTCGCCAGCGGGCTGGGTGGCAGCGCCGTGCCGGCGCTCTGCGAGGCGCAGATGGCTTCCCTGGGCGCGGTCTGTATTCCGCTGGATAACCCGCCCATTGAAAAGTGCATCGGGGTGATCCATCCCGGGCACACGCAGCTCTCTAAAGCGGCGCATGCCCTGCTGGAAACGCTGAAGGATTTTTATCACCCCACTCAGGGAGCGAGGAACACCTGCGGCACGGCATGAGCCGGATGGCTGCCGACCAGCACCTGCGCGCCATACCAGCGCGCCAGCGTCCCGGCCTGCAAAACGTCCTCCGGTGCCCCCCGGGAGACCAGCCTCCCGTTATGCAGCAGCAGGATACGATCCGCCCACAGTGCCGCCAGATTAAGATCGTGCAGAACCACGCAGACGTGGAGATGCCCCCGACGGGTCAGGGTTTTCATCAGGCGCAGCAGATGTTGCTGGTGGAAGAGATCCAGTGCGGAGGTCGGTTCATCAAGAAACAGCCAGCCGCGTGGGGCGCCGTCGCACCAGAGTTGGGCCAGTGCCCGAGTGAGCTGGATCCGTTGCTGCTCGCCTCCGGAGAGTGCCGAATAGCGTCTGCCCGCCAGGGGTAAACAGCCTGTGATCGCCATGACCTCCTCAACCACTGACGCCTCAGGGGAGCGCGTCCAGGGGGCGCGCCCCATACCGACCACGGCTTCCACCGGCCAGTCGAATCCGGGCTGCGTATTTTGACGCATCACTGCCCGGTAGCAGGCGAGGGTCTCCGTTGGCCAGTCCGCAAGCGGCGTGCCTGCCAGACTGCACCGCCCGCTTGCGGGTGTGAGATAGCCGGTCAGCAGCCGTAATAATGTCGATTTCCCGGCACCGTTAGGGCCAATCAACGCGACCAGCTCACCCTGAGATAAGGTCAGTGATACATCGTCGATCAGCGTCCGTTGCCCGGCGTGAAAGACCAGGTTTTCCGCACAATAGCGTTCAGCCATGCGCACCTCCACGACGAAAGATAAGCCACAGGAACCACGGCGCACCGAGAAGGCTGGTCAACAACCCAACGGGCATTTCCGCCGGGGTGACCAGAGTGCGCGCCAGCGTATCGGCAGCCAGCAGCAGTAACGCTCCGGCCAGCACCGAGCCGGGGATCGCGGCCCGGTGGTCGGCCCCTAGCCACATACGCATCAGGTGTGGGACCACAAGGCCAACAAAGCCAATCACGCCGCTGATGGCCACCGCCGCAGCGACCAGCAGGGCGCTGCACAGCAGCAGGATCCGCTGTACCCGGGCAACATCCACCCCGAGATAGTGCGCCTCTTCATCACCCAGCTGCAGCAAATTGAGTGGGCCAGCCAGCCGCCAGATAATCAGAACCGCAGGCACCATCAGCGAGGTCACCGCAAGCAGGGTGGACCACTGCGCCTGCCCGAGGCTGCCCATTCCCCAGAGCGAAAGCTGGCGAAGCTGCGCATCGTTGCTAAGCCAGGAAAGGAGACCGACGGCCGCGCCGCACAGGGCGTTGATGGCGATCCCCACCAGCAGTAAACGGGACAGGGAACCGTGACGCTGCTGGCTGAGCAGGAAGATCACAACGGTTGCAGCCAGCGCGCCGAGGAATGCCGCAACCATCGGGGCGTAAAGCATCATCAGGGCCGGCAACGTGACAGGAATAACCACCCACAGCGCGACCGCCAGCGCCGCGCCGCTGCTGATCCCAAGCAAACCCGGGTCTGCCAGCGGGTTGCGGAACAGTCCCTGCATCACGCACCCGGCCAGCGCCAGCGCGCCGCCAATCACCAGCGCCAGCAGCACGCGGGGCAGGCGAATGGTCAGCCAGATCTGACGCATCGCCTCATCGCTGCCGTTCCACAGCAGGCTGACCGGCAGAGGCAATGCTCCAAAGCCTGTTGCCGTAAGGGTCATGATGCTCAGAATTGCGGCCAGCATCCACAGCGACAGTGCGATCCGCCGGGACATCAGGGCAGTTGCTCCGCTTTAACACGCAACTGCCGGATGGCTTCCGGCGTGCGCACGCTGAAACCCAGCAGCGCCATGTCATCAATCGCCAGCAGCTGTTTGTGCCGTCCCGCCGGGGTTTGCGCCAGTCCGGGCAGCTTCCACAGATTCGCCTCGCCACCCAGCGCGTTCACGCCGTCCTGCGAAATCACCACCAGGTCGGGTTGGCTGGCAATAATCCCTTCCTGCGACAGCGGCTGATACCGCGTGAAACCCTGCATAGCGTTCTGTAACCCGGCAGCACGGATGGCGGCATCGGCGCCGGTTTGCTGTCCGGCAGCCATGGCGGTCATTCCCCCGTGGTTGAGGATAAACAGCACCCGTTTGTTGAGCGGTTCTGCGGGCAGAGCCGCCACCGCCTGACGTAGCGAGCGGCGCAGGCTCTCTCCCTGCGCTTCACGGTGCGTGGCCTCGGCAATAATGCGGATCTTTTCGTCAATGACGCTCAGATCGTTGCGGCCAGGAACGGTAATCACCCTGACGTGACTGTGTTCAACCTGCTTTAACGCCAGAGACGGCTGCGCCTGGTCGCTGGCCAGCAGCAGCGTGGGACGCATGGACAAAATCCCTTCGGCGTTAAGCTGGCGCAAATAGCCCACATCGGGGAGCGCGTTCGCTGCCTGCGGCCACTGGCTGGTACTGTCGCGTGCGACCAGCGAAGAGTCCGCGCCAAGCGCATAGACAATCTCCGTGACGTCGCCGCCAAGGGTGACAATTTTCTCCTGCGCGGCGGCAAACGCCACCAGCGGCAGGGCGCTCAGCAGGGCAAACCACGTCTTCATGCGGCCAGCCCTTTTGGCGTCAGGGCATCAATCTGGCTACGCCACTGGCTCTGCTCCGGCTCGCCTTCCGTACGCTGACCATAGAGTTGGGCAATTTGCGTGCCGTCTGCGGCAAACAGTTCCAGGCTGGTAACGTGGCCGTCTGCAGTCGGTTTGCGCGTGACCCAGCTCTCCGCAATCGTTTCCTCCAGCAGATGCAGGGTAAAGGTGGGGTTAAAGATGTTCAGCCAGCCTTTCATCGGCACGACTTTCTCCACCGCGCCGGTGAAGATCTGCACGCAGCCGCGGTTACCCACGAAGATCATGATTTCGTTGCCGTGCTGGCGCGCGGTTTCCAGCAGCAGTGCCAGCGCGTTGTTTTCAACCTGGCAGGCGAGGTCGTCGCCCACCAGGCGAAATGCCTGCTGGCGGCTGAGGTTGTGGCGTTTCAGCAGGCCGAAGAACTGGTGCACGTCAGTCATCGCACGCCACGCTTTGTCCACGAGGGCGGCATCTGCATTTTCGGCATACAGCGGGGTCTCGGCAACCTTCAGCTCAAGCGGCGGGTTATCGGCAAAGATAAAGCGGGTCAACACGTCAGCCCAGGCGGCGAGGTCGGTGTTGTCCGTGGTATAAACTTTCAGTACGGCATCACCCTGATGATCGAAAAACTGAATGCTCTGCCGCTCGCCGCGTGCGGTGGTTTCGCTGAGGTGAAACGCGCTTGCCCACTGGTTGAGGAACAGGCGCAGATCCAGTCCGCGCGGGTTCAACACCAGCCCGGCGTGGCCGTTCAGGTGCTGCTGGGTGAAGCTGCCTGCCTGCTCGTGAACGGCATAGTCGTTGCGGCAGATGCATTTTGTTTCCCCTACGGCTTCAAGCGCGCCTAAGATCTCGCGAATTTCACCGCGCAGTCGCCAGGCATCATGGCCCACGCGCGCAAAGGTCAGTTCTGCTTCACTGAGGTTCATTAACCCTGCAATATCGCGCGCATACTTACCCGGGTTTTCTTCTTTTAGCGCCAGCCAGCGCGTGTAGTGATCCATTGTCTTTTCCTTCTGAATAGTTTCCCCACGGGGAATTACCACTGATAACTCACAAAAATCTTGCCGTTACGACCGTCCTGCGGAATACCCTGAGGAGACCAGTATTCCTTGTCGAAGGCGTTACCCAGCACCAGCGTGGTGGTGATGCCCTTGAGCTGCTCCTGGCCCTTATAGCTGACGTAGATGTCGTTGACCGCATAGCCCGGCTGTTTGCTGTAACTGCTGCTGACATGGGTTGAACGATCGACAAAGGTGCCGATCCAGCCCACGGAGAAGCCGCTTTGCGCCACCGGAATATCCAGCCTGCTGGTGACGGTGTCCGGGTTGATGCTGGAGATGTACTCGCCGGTATCGGTATCTTTTCCGCGCGTGCGGTTATAGGCCAGATCGAGGTTAAACAGGTCGGCCGAGTATTTTGCCATCACGTCCCAGCCCCAGATTTTGGCGTTCGGAACGTTGTACGACATGGTGGTCGCCGCGGCAAAATTGACGGTGGTGGAGATGTAATCTTTGGCTTTGGTATCGAAATAGCTGGCTTTGAACTCCAGCCCATCGTTGGCAAGCATCAGGTCGTCAAAGCGCAGGCCAAAACCAAACTCCTGCGTTTCGTTGGTTTCCGGGCGCAGGTTCGGGTTAGGCACCCAGTAGTTAGTGTAGAAACTGCCGATGGAGAAGTGTTTGGCGTCGTTATACATCTCGCCCATGGTCGGGGCGCGGAAGGCCTGAGCGTAAGAGCCAAACAGCATCAGCCAGTCGGTAGGGCTGACGGTTAACCCGGCGCGGGAGGACCACTTGTCGGCATCCACGTCGTCGTAGCCCTCGCTGCTACCCCGATAGTTGTCATAGCGCGTGCCGCCCAGCAGGGTAACGGGCAGATCGCGCAGGGTGATTTCATCCTGCAGCCAGCCGGAGCTAAAGTCGATTTTCGCCTCCGGGAAGCCGGTGGTGGTGCCACCCGGATGTTGTTCCTGACGATAATATTCCCCGCCGTAGGTCAAAAGGTGAGAGGCAAAGGTGTCGCCGAACAGGCGGGTACGGTTTTCTACTTTGCCGCCTTTGGTAGTCTGCTTGCGGAACTCACCGGTGCTGTCGATGTTCTGGGCATTTATGCGCGCCTCTGACCAGTAAACTTTTGCATTGGCGTTCAGCCAGTCGTTCCCTTCCGGCGCCAGACGGTAACCCAGCTGTGCATCACGCTGGATGGTGGAGCGGTCGGTGATGGGGTTGCTGCTGGTCGCATCGGGGGTTTGCGGGTTTTTCGGCTCCTGCGCGGCGTTGTTGTAGTAGCGCAGGGAGCCGCTTAACGTCTGAGCCGGGTCGATTTTCCAGCTGCCTTTCGCCAGCATGTTATTAATGGATTCGTCGTTTGGGGCACGCTTGCCGTCGCTCTGGCGGATATCGCCGCGGTCACGGCTGGACCATGACACCAGACCGTCAAGCGTATCGGTGCGGCCATAGGCGCTGGCCCCCATCCCGAGGCTATGATCGCCTGTCGCACCGGTACCAAACACGCGGTAACCGCTGTTTTTGCCCGGTTCCAGGAGATCGCTGGCGTCAACGGTGTCATAGGAAATCACGCCACCCAGCGCACCGCTGCCGTAGAGCAGCGCCGACGGACCGCGCACAACTTCGATACGTTTGATCAGCGCCGGGTCGAGGAACGTGCTGTTGAGGTGTCCGGTGTCGGTACCCTGACGCACGCCGTCAACCAGCACCAGCACGCCGCGTCGGTCATAACCGCGCAGATTAACGTCCTGACCGTTGGTGCGGCCGGTGCCGTCCAGCGTCAGGCCTGGCACGTTACGCAGCAGGTCGGCGGCAGAGCTGGCGGTCTGTTTTTCCGGAGCAGCGGCGTCAATCACGCTCACCATCATCGGGGCTTCGAAGGCGCTACGGGCGTTGCCGGTCGCGGTGACGGTTATTTCATCTGCGGCAGCAAACGCGACGCCCGGCAGGGTACTGACAATCGCCAGCGCCAGAAGTGACGGGCGTAAACATGCGGTATGCAGGTGTGGCATAGCAACTCTCCATAAAGAATCGAAAGCGCTGGCTGCCTGGGGGTCACCTGGGTGGCTGGCGTATTTTTAGGTGTTGTTTATTTTGTGAGGATCAGTTTTCCGGCATGGGTCTGGCGCAGAAGATAGCGCTGGCCGTCATGCTCGATAATCACCCGGCCCTCATCACCCAGCAGGCTTTTGCTGTCGATGCGACGATCGGTGGAGGCAGGGGCGGGCGCTGTGTGTTTGTTTGCTGGCGTTGCCGCGCGGTTATCCGTAGGTGACATAATATTTATAAATAACAATCAATGTAACAATGATAATCATTATCAATAAACTACAATTTCACGGCAAGCGTTTTTGTGAAAATAATGTGACGGGATCAAATTTTGGGGGAAGGTGCGGTCTGATGCCCTCACCCTTCTCCCTCTCCCATGGGGAGAGGGAGAAGGGCACGAACCGTAGGCCGGGTAAGCGCAGCGCCACCCGGCGGGGATCAGAAGCGCGTATCTATCGCAGACGCCAGCTTTTCCAGCAGCAGTTCGCTGTCTTCCCAGCTCAGGCACGGATCGGTGATTGACTGGCCGTACACCATCTGCTGTCCGGCAACGATTTTCTGCGTGCCTTCCTTGATAAAGCTTTCGGCCATAATACCCGCGATGGCGGTTGAACCGCTGCGGATCTGCTGGCAAATTTCATCGCAAACGTCCAGCTGGCGGCGGTGCTGCTTCTGGCAGTTACCGTGGCTAAAGTCCACCACCAGATGTTCCGGCAGATCGAATTCGGCCAGTGTTTCGCAGGCGGCGGCGATATCGTCGGCATGGTAATTGGGTTTCTTCCCGCCACGCATAATGATGTGCCCGAAAGGGTTACCGCTGGTCTGGTAGATAGTCATATGACCACTTTTATCCGGCGACAGGAACATGTGGCTGGCACGCGAGGCGCGGATCGCGTCAACAGCGATACGGGTGTTGCCATCGGTCCCGTTTTTAAAGCCGACCGGACAGGAGAGGGCGGAGGCCATCTCGCGGTGGATCTGGCTTTCAGTGGTGCGTGCGCCGATCGCGCCCCAGCTGATCAAATCGGCAATAAATTGCCCGGTCACCATATCGAGAAATTCAGTCGCCGTTGGGACGCCCAGCTCGTTGACCTGAAGCAGCAGCTTGCGTGCCAGTTCGATACCGTGATTCACACGATAGCTGCCGTTGAGATCGGGATCGGAAATCAGCCCTTTCCAGCCCACCACGGTACGCGGTTTTTCAAAGTAAGTGCGCATCACAATTTCAAGGCGATGCTGATACTTATCCCGCAGTCCCTGAAGGCGTTTGGCATAATCCAGTGCTGCATCCAGATCGTGGATAGAGCAAGGGCCAATCACGACCAGAAGACGCTTGTCTTCACCGTTCAGGATTTTTTCAATACGTCGGCGGGAGGCCGTAACATGTTCCGCAACCGTGGCGGAAACGGGATGCCGCTGAGCCAGTTCAGCCGGTGTGACCAGGCTGTCAATGCGCGCCGTGCGGAGTTCGTCGGTTTTATTCATGATTTGTCTCAGAAAATTTTTGCTTCATCGGCAGACTACCGGGAAGTGATGGGCATCACATTAAACCAATCCCTGCTGATTTCAAGTTCGGGGCGATACCGCCCCGTTGTTGCAGAGGATGATACCCGAATCTGAGTTAATGTACTAGCATATTAGTACATGCGACGATTAAGTCCCATGATGTCGAGAATTTTGGTGGCGATCTCTTCCACCGAATAGTTAGTGCTGTTCAGCCACGGGATCTGGTTTTTGCGGTACAGCGCTTCCACTTCGGAGACCTCCATGCGGCACTGGCGCATGGAGGCGTAGCGGCTGTTCTCGCGACGCTCTTCGCGGATCGCGGCCAGACGCTCCGGGTTAATCGTTAGTCCGAACAGCTTGTGCTGCAGCGGCTTGAGCGCAGCGGGCAGCACCAGGTTATCCATGTCGTCGGCAATAAAGGGGTAGTTGGCGGCGCGAATGCCGAACTGCATCGCCAGATAGAGGCTGGTCGGCGTTTTACCGCAACGCGACACGCCAAGTAAAATCACCTGTGCCTGGTCGAGATTGCGCAGAGAAATACCATCGTCATGCGCCAGGGTGTAGTCGATGGCGGCAATACGCGCATCGTATTTGGTCAGGTTGCCGGGGTTCAGCCCATGGGTACGGTGGGCGATAGGCGTCGGATCAAGCTTCAGCTCGCTCTGGAGCGGGGCCACCAGCGCCTGGACGATATCCTGGCAGAAGCCCTCGCTTTGCAAAATGATGTGGCGAATTTCGGGGATAACGATGGAGTAGAACACCAGCGGACGGACGCCGGTCTGCTGGTAGATGGCGTCGATCTGGTCCTTCACCGCTTTGGCGCGGCTCTCATTTTCCACGAACGGCAGCGTGATGCTGTTAATCGATACGGGGAACTGCGACATGACCGCGTGGCCCAGCACCTCGGCGGTGATCGCCGTACCATCAGAAATATAAAAAACGTGACGATCGACAGCATTATCCATTTTACCCACCCTGAATATCATACGTAATTGTCTGAAAGCATAAATTAAAAAAGTAATTTACACAGCAAAGAACTTATCTTAATTATGAATGAAACACTGTTTTTGATTTTCCTGAAAAGTGGATTTCATTTTTCAAATAGCGGCTTTATTTTTGTGGTTAACGGCTGAATATAGAGGAATCATCGGGTTAATCGCTGGTGGGAAACTATCCGAAAAGTTGAAAATTTAAATTGCTTACACGATTCACCGTTTTTTTAGCGCAAATAAATATGCCAGTATAAATACGTAGTCAGGTGTTACTTACTCCGATCAAATATCACAAAAGGATTGTTTCGATGTCCAACAATGGCTCGTCACCGCTGGTGCTTTGGTATAACCAACTCGGCATGAATGATGTAGACAGAGTTGGGGGCAAAAATGCCTCCCTGGGTGAAATGATTACAAATCTGTCCGGTATGGGTGTTTCCGTACCAAACGGGTTTGCCACAACCGCCGATGCGTTTAACCTGTTTTTAGACCAGAGCGGTGTAAACCAGCGCATTTACGACCTGCTGGATAAAACGGATATTGATGATGTGACCGAGCTTGCTAAAGCCGGGGCGCAGATCCGCCAGTGGATCATCGACACATCTTTCCAGCCGGAACTGGAAAAAGCCATTCACGATGCTTACAACCAGCTTTCCGCTGACGATGCGCAGGCCTCCTTTGCCGTGCGTTCTTCCGCAACCGCAGAAGACATGCCGGACGCGTCGTTCGCCGGGCAGCAGGAAACCTTCCTGAACGTTCAGGGCTATGATGCGGTGCTGGTGGCCGTGAAGCACGTATTTGCTTCCCTGTTCAACGACCGCGCGATCTCCTATCGCGTGCACCAGGGCTACGACCATCGCGGCGTCGCGCTCTCCGCTGGCGTCCAGCGCATGGTGCGTTCAGACGTAGGCTCATCCGGCGTGATGTTCTCCATCGATACCGAATCGGGTTTCGACCAGGTGGTGTTCATCACCTCTGCATGGGGTCTGGGTGAGATGGTGGTGCAGGGCGCGGTGAATCCTGACGAATTTTATGTACACAAGCCTACGCTGGCCGCGGGTCGCCCGGCGGTGGTGCGCCGCACCATGGGCTCGAAAAAAATCCGCATGATCTATGCCCCAACCCAGGAGCATGGCAAGCAGGTTAAGATTGAAGATGTGCCGCAGGAGCAGCGCGACCGCTTCTCCCTGACCGACGCCGAAGTGCAGGAACTGGCGAAGCAGGCGGTGCAGATTGAAAAACACTACGGCCGTCCGATGGATATCGAATGGGCGAAAGACGGGAACACCGGCAAGCTGTTTATCGTCCAGGCGCGTCCGGAGACCGTCCGTTCTCGCGGTCAGGTGATGGAGCGTTATACGCTGCACGCCCAGGGCAAAATTGTGGCGGAAGGTCGCGCGATTGGTCACCGCATCGGTGCCGGTCCGGTGAAAGTGATCCACGACATCAGCGAGATGAACCGTATTGAGCCAGGCGACGTACTGGTGACCGACATGACCGACCCGGACTGGGAACCGATCATGAAGAAAGCGGCGGCCATCGTCACCAACCGTGGCGGCCGTACCTGCCATGCGGCGATCATTGCCCGCGAACTGGGTATTCCTGCGGTTGTCGGCTGCGGTGACGCAACCGAACGCATGAAGGACGGACAGAACGTAACCGTCTCCTGTGCCGAAGGCGATACGGGCTACGTGTATGCCGATATCCTCGACTTCAGCGTGAAGAGCTCCAGCGTGGATACCATGCCGGATCTGCCGCTGAAAATTATGATGAACGTCGGTAACCCGGACCGTGCGTTTGACTTCGCCTGCCTGCCGAACGAAGGCGTTGGCCTGGCGCGTCTGGAATTTATCATCAACCGCATGATCGGCGTGCACCCGCGTGCGCTGCTGGAGTTTGACGACCAGGACGCGAAACTGCAGAACGAAATCCGCGAGATGATGAAAGGCTACGACTCGCCGAAAGAGTTCTACGTTGGCCGTCTGACCGAAGGGATCGCCACGCTGGGCGCGGCGTTCTACCCGAAACGCGTGATCGTCCGTCTGTCTGACTTTAAGTCAAACGAATACGCCAACCTGGTCGGCGGTGAGCGCTACGAGCCGGAAGAAGAGAACCCAATGCTGGGCTTCCGCGGCGCCGGACGCTACGTGTCCGACAGCTTCCGCGACTGCTTCGCGCTGGAGTGTGAAGCGGTGAAACGCGTGCGCAACGACATGGGGCTGACCAACGTCGAAATCATGATCCCGTTCGTGCGTACGGTGGATCAGGCGAAAGCGGTAGTGGACGAGCTGGCGCGTCAGGGGCTCAAGCGCGGTGAAAACGGACTGAAGATCATCATGATGTGTGAGATCCCGTCCAACGCCCTGCTGGCCGAGCAGTTCCTCGAACACTTTGACGGCTTCTCTATCGGCTCGAACGACATGACGCAGCTGACGCTGGGTCTGGACCGTGACTCCGGCGTGGTCTCTGAGCTGTTCGATGAGCGTAACGAGGCGGTGAAAGCGCTGCTCTCCATGTCCATCCGTGCGGCGAAGAAACAGGGTAAATACGTCGGGATTTGTGGTCAGGGTCCTTCTGACCATGAAGACTTTGCCGCCTGGCTGATGGAGGAGGGGATTGATAGCCTGTCCCTGAACCCGGACACCGTGGTGCAAACCTGGCTGAGCCTGGCGGAACTGAACAAGTAACGCCAGCATGACCCGAAAAGGCGAGGATATTATTCCTCGCCTTTTTTGTGCCCAGAAAACCCCCAGCTAGGCTGGGGGTTCCGGAAAGCTTTCAGCTTTA